>Ga0210384_10000034_pt1 | contig 198450 bp, 159 predicted proteins | sample IncBWH2MmetaG_FD_160574 | JGI IMG/M metagenome (GOLD analysis project Ga0210384, IMG submission 160574) | Forest soil microbial communities from Barre Woods Harvard Forest LTER site, Petersham, Massachusetts, United States - Inc-BW-H-2-M | ecosystem: Environmental > Terrestrial > Soil >... | reverse complement strand
TATTTGTGTTAGCCTGAATGAGTCGAAGAGAAGAGGAAAAATTCAGGGGACGACGGAGAGGGGCACTTGAGCACAGCCAAAGCGGTGTTGATCGAGCAATTCCGGCGGGAAGTGAAAGATACTGGCTCACCGGAAGTACAAATTGCACTTTTGAGCGAGCGGATCAGCTACCTCACGACGCACCTCAAGTCCCACGTTAAAGACCATGCATCCCGGCGTGGATTGATCATGATGGTCAATAAGCGCCGCCGCCTGCTGGACTATCTAAACCGTCGAGACCCGGATCGGTACCGCGAGATTGTTGAACGTCTTAGCCTGCGCAAGTAGCTGCCCCACTTTTAGAGCTTACAACGGGCAGAAGCCTCTGCGGTTTCACGCATTGACAACTTCAAAGCGAAGTCTGTCCGGCGCCACGCGTGTCGGTTGCGTCGCCAGTGAAATCATCAGGCCCACGGCTGCATTTCGGCCGGCGTTTCTCGTGGTCTAATCCGGATCGCCTTACACGCCTCCAATCGCTGTTCTCGCCTCTTTTCTTCTCTGGGGTTATCCAGGCCAGGTTTGCGCCGGCCTACTCGAAGCAGGGAATTGGTTTCAGTGCCGCAACGCGGCTCTTCACTCCTGCACGGTCGGCTCTCCTGTGGACGCTCTTAGAATGCTCCGTATGAAGCGGAGCCAAAGGAAATGATTACTTATGTCTGAAAATACGCATATTCCCGCACCACATCAGGTTTCGGTTGAAATCGGGGGACGCGCCCTCATTCTCGAAACTGGAAAGATTGCCAAGCAAGCAAACGGCGCGATCACCGCTCGTTACGGTGACACTGTCGTGTTGACCACCGCCTGTATGTCGTCCGCGGCCAACGACCGCGATTTTCTTCCGTTGACCGTCGACTATCGCGAAAATACCTATTCGGCTGGAAAAATCCCCGGTGGCTTTTTCAAGCGCGAAGGCCGTCCTTCGGAAAAAGAAATTCTCACTTCTCGTTTGATCGACCGCCCCATGCGCCCGCTCTTCCCTGAATCTTGGCGCAACGAAACCCAAATCGTCGCGATGGTGCTCTCCGCGGATAGCGACAATGATCCCGACGTAATCGCCGTCACTGCCGCTTCCGCTGCCTCCTATTGCTCTGATCTCCCGTTTGAGAAACCCATTGCTTGCGTCCGCGTCGGTTTGCTCGACGGCCAGCTCGTTGCCAACCCGACTGTCGCCGAACAAAAGAAGAGTTTGCTCAACATCGTCATCGCCGGCACCGAAGAAGCCATTGTCATGGTCGAGTCCGGCGCGCTCGAAGTTTCCGAAGAAGCCGTCGTCGATGCCCTTGAATTCGGCCACGCTCAGGTTAAGAAAATTGTCGCTGCCATCAAAGAGTTGCACTCGAAGATCAAGCCGGTGAAGGTTGTAGTCGCGCCCCTTCCGTTCGACCAAGCGATTTACAAAGACCTCGAGAAAAAGTATGGCGCCAAGCTCCATGATGCTCTCAATACCGAAAAGCATCCCAAGAAAGAGAGCTATCACCTCGTTGATGCGCTAAAGGAAGAAATCATCAAAGCCATCCCCGACGAGCCCAAGAAGGAGATGGACGAAAAGCGCGCCCTCACCAAGCGCGCCCTCGAGCGCCTTCGCGAAAATATTTTCCGCGATGACGTTCTAAATGCTCGCCGCCGTCCCGATGGCCGCGCGTTCGACCAGATTCGCCACATTTCCTGCGAAGTAGGCTTGCTCCCTCGCGTACACGGTTCCGCGCTCTTCACCCGCGGCGAAACACAGGCTCTCGCCACTCTAACTCTCGGCACCAAGGAAGACATGCAGCGCCTCGACCTACTCTTCGAGCAGGATCAGTTCAATCGCTTCATGCTGCATTACAACTTCCCGCCGTTCAGCGTCGGCGAAGTGAAGTTCCTTCGCGGCCCAGGTCGCCGGGAAATTGGCCACGGCGCTCTCGCGCAGCGCGCGCTCGTCAACCTGCTTCCTCCCGAAGCGGACTTCCCATACGCCATGCGCCTTGTTTCCGACATTCTCGAATCCAACGGCTCTTCGTCGATGGCCACCGTTTGCGGCGGCTCGCTGGCTCTTATGGATGCTGGTGTACCGCTAAAGGCGCCGTGCGCGGGTATCGCCATGGGCCTCGTCGTTGGTGAAGACAACAAGAAATACTCCATCCTCACCGACATCGCCGGAGCCGAAGACCACTACGGCGACATGGACTTCAAAGTCGCGGGCACGCGTGCAGGCATCACCGCCCTGCAAATGGACATCAAGGTCCTCGGCATCAGCATCGCCATGATGCGCGAAGCCCTCGCCCAGGCCAAAAAGGCTCGCCTGCAAATTCTCGACACCATGGAGAAGACGCTCAGCGAAGCGCGCACGCAAATCTCCGCGTATGCTCCGCGCCTCTTCAAGTTGAAGATTCCTCAGGACAAAATCCGCGACCTCATCGGTCCAGGCGGCAAGAAGATCAAGTCCATCATCGAAGCCACCGGCGTCAAAATCGATGTCCTCGAAGACGGCACGGTCCACATCTTCTCGACCAGCGGCGCCGGCGGCGATGCGGCTCTGCAAATGGTCCGCGACGTCACCGCCTCCGCCGAAATTGGCAAGACCTATCTCGGCAAAGTCGTTCGCCTCGCGGAGTTCGGCGCCTTCGTCGAGCTCTTCCCCGGCACCGACGGCCTCCTGCATATCAGCGAAATCTCCGAACACCGCATCCGCGACGTTCGCGACGAACTGAAGCTCGGCGACCAGGTCCTCGTAAAAGTTCTTTCCATCGAGGGCAACAAAGTCCGCCTAAGCCGCAAAGCCCTGATCAAGGAAGCCCGCGAAAAACAACAAAAAGCCGCAGCCAGCGGCGGCGGCCATCAGGGTGGTTCGTCCAGTGGCGAAGGCAACTCCGGCGGCGACTCCGGCTCGGGCTCGAACGAATAGTCTCTCTTCACTCCGTAAACTGAAAAGGCCCCCAAATTATTGGGGGCCTTTTCATTGTAGGGGCGGGGCTTGCCCCACCCGCCTCTACTAATTCTCGCATCTCACAAAAACACGGTCCCGGAAACTCTCTGAGCCATCTACTCCAGCGTCACCAAATGCACGTCGATCTTCGGCTCGTTGGGGTCCACAGGCTTGAGCTCGCCTGCGCAATAGAGCACCGATTCTGCCGGTTTCGCCCGGTTGTAACGCAGAATCACCTTGCCATCGATCGGGAAGTCAGCAATGTAGCTGTTACCTTCTTTTCCAAGACGCTCTGCACTTCTTAGCGCGGTCCCTCCTCGACCCCCTGCTGGCACTGGCGTGAGGCTGAACTTGTGGACTCCCTCGTGCCTCTCCGCAAAGATCCAATATTCGTATCGAATCTCCACGTGCCCCCAAACGATTCTGCTGCCAATCACGTTGCCTTGAACTTCCGGCCAATCCAGGCTGCGCTTTATTCCTTCGTTCATCCTGGCCATCGCGCACCCAATTCCAAGCCCCCCATATCAACATAAACCAAGCAGGCCACAACACAAAAAAATAGAGCCACTGCGGATCTTCCGGGCCTAGCCATCCATCTGTGAAATTCGCAATCATGTAATTCATGACTTATTCGATCTTTTTGTTCGACTCGGCGGAGCGGCGTGCTTACGTTAGGGCGGCTAAAGTTAGACGTCTCTCCCTTTAAGCAAATAGTAAAGAATATCCATTCCAAGTACCGGGAAAAACTCATCGTGCGTGTACTGAAAGCCAAGCTTGCTATCACCTTCTTCGAATTCGCATTCTCCGGATGGCGTCCCGCCAATCCCTTCGCGCCAATTGTCTCAAACGCGTGCCGGCTCAAGAGGCGCGTCGCCCATCTTTACGTTACCGGAACAGGAACGGAAGCATGTACACCTGAACCCGACCCATGCACCCGCTCAATATCCGCCCCCACCGCCCGCAACTTCTCCACAATCCCCTCATACCCGCGATCGATGTGATACACGCGGTCGATCACAGTCTCACCGCTTGCCACCAACCCCGCCAACACCAACCCCGCGCTCGCCCGCAAATCCGATGCCTGCACAATCGATCCAGACAACGCCGCCGGTCCGCGCACCACCGCTCTCCGCCCATCGAGCGAAAGATTCGCACCCATTCGAATCATCTCGCTGGCATGCATAAACCGATTCTCGAAAATCGTCTCGGTAATCAAGGACGTACCTTCCGCCTGCGTCGCCAGCGCAATGTACTGCGCCTGCATATCTGTAGCAAATCCAGGATACTCCTCGGTCGTCATGTCCGCGGCCACCAGCTTTTTCCCTCCGCGCACTCGCAAAGTCGTCTTATCGATCGTTTCGATGCACGCCCCAGCCTCTTGCAATTTCGCGATCACCGCGCCTTGATGCTCCGGCTCGCAATTCGTGATCGTCAAGTCGCCGCCGGTAATCGCGCCCGCCACCAAAAATGTTCCCGCCTCGATGCGGTCCGGAATCACGCGATGTTCTGTCCCGTGTAATTCCCGCACGCCGCGAATCCGCAGAGTCGCCGTGCCGTCGCCCTCGATTTGCGCGCCCATCTTCCGCAGCATCGCGACGAGGTCCGTCACTTCCGGCTCGCGCGCGCAATTCTCCAAAATTGTCTCCCCATCCGCGAGCGTCGCCGCCATCAAAATATTCTCGGTCCCCGTGACCGTAATCTTCTCAAACACGATGTGCGCGCCCTTTAGCCGCCTGCCTTTCGCTCCATTCCCCGGCACTTTCGCTTCGATATATCCGTGCGACATGGTGATTTCCGCGCCCATCTTTTCCAAAGCCGACAAATGCAAGTCCACCGGCCGCGCCCCTATCGCGCAACCTCCCGGCAATGAAACTCGCGCCACTCCCAGCCGCGCCATCAACGGACCCAGCGTCAGAATCGACGCCCGCATAGTCTTCACCAATTCATACGGTGCCTCCGCATGTTTCAACGTCGGCGCCTCGATCACATAGTCGCTCGCCGGCATCTCCGTCACCGAAACCTTCGCATCCATGAACGTCAGCAGCTTCCCCATCGTAACCAGGTCGCGCACCTTCGGAATGTTGTGCACCGCGACCTTCTCCGCCGTAAGCAAAGCCGCCGCCATCACCGGCAAAGCAGAATTCTTCGCTCCGCTGATCGCCACCGTCCCCCGCAGCGCCTTCCCGCCTCGAATTAAAAACTTATCCATCCGCTTTTTCTTTCCCTTCTGTATTTCCTTGTCTTGCTCTTTTCTTTTTCTCTCTCCGCTCTGCGTCCTCTGTGTCTTTGCGACCCTCTGCGCTAAATCCTTTTCTTCACTCCCCCAACGCCCGGCGCAAATCCCCCCGCGCCCCGGCAAGTGTTTTCCGAGCCTCCCCAGCCCCCACTCCCAACTTCAGCATCACCAACCCCACCCGCATATTGTGTCCCGCCGCCCGCAAAGCGTCCCCTGCCGCAGACGCACTCGCGCCGCTCGCCTCCGTCAATATCCGCACTGCCCGCTCCTGCAGCTTCTCATTGGTCAGCACTGCATCAATCATCAAGTTCTCATACGCATGCCCCAGCTTCACCATCGCCGCGGTACTCAGCATGTTCAGCACCATCTTCTGCGCCGTTCCCGCCTTTAATCTCGTCGACCCGGTTAACACCTCCGGCCCGATTTCCACGTTTATCGCAATCTTCGCGAGCTGTGCCAGCGGCATGTGCTCATTCGAAGTGATCGTGATGGTCGTCGCTCCGCGCCCGCGGGCATATTTGATGGCCGCCAGCACATACGGCGTCGTTCCACTCGCAGCAATTCCCAGCACCACGTCTCCCTTCCCCACTCTCGCTCCTCGCAAAGCGGTCACGCCAGTGTGCTCTGCGTCTTCCGCGCCTTCCACTGCGCCCGTCACCGCTTGCCTCCCTCCCGCAATGAATGCCCGTATCGCTCCGTGCGGAACGCCAAACGTCGGCGGAACCTCCGCCGCATCCAACACCGCCATCCTCCCGCTCGATCCCGCCCCCACATAAATCAACCGACCGCCGCCGCGCATCGCCTCCACAATCGCATCTACCGCGCGCGCAATCGCCGGCAACTCCCGCTTCACCGCCTCCGCCACTTTGCGATCTTCGCGGTTCATCAACCGCACAATCTCCGCCGCCGTCATCCGGTCGAGGTTCTTCGAAGCCGCCAGCCGCTGCTCCGTCCTTCTCTGATCTTCTCTTCGTGAACTCATCTTCGAATGCACCCGCGAACGCACCCAGCAATTATAGCCGTGCCAGCCCTGCGCCCGCCGCTCGGCCGCTAATCCAACATTCGCATTGCCGCGTGATCGTTACCCCAATCCCAGGCGCCATTAGCACAGGCTGCAGCCTATGCCACCGCGGCCCCCAATCATCCTCGATATTTCTAAGCACACCTGCCCACTTCCATCCAAATCACTTCGCAAGGAATCGGCTATGCTAGAAAATAGTTTGCACTATTGATTTATCAAAACGGCTCGGCTGGAAACTATGTCCATAGACGTTCTCAAATCTCTATTCGAGCAACATTTTCATCTGCCGGTCGAGCGCGTCCAGCCGCTCCAGGGCGAACTCAGCGGCTCCGGCCGCAAAATCATCCGGCTTGCCGCCGGCCCACACAGCGCCATTGGCATTCTCTACGGCGTCCGCGAAGAAAACGTCGCCTTCCTCGAATTCTCCAAACATTTTAGCTGGCACGGTCTCCCCGTCCCGCAAATCTATGCCCAGGATCTCGCCCAGGGCGCCTATCTCGAAGAGGACCTCGGCGACACCACGCTCTTCGAATTTCTCTCTAAAAACCGCTCCGGCGCCACCATCGCGCCGCAAGTCGTCGAAGCCTATCGCAAAGTCGTAGCCGTCCTCCCGCACTTTCAAGTCGAGGCCGGCCGCGACCTCGATTACAGCGTCTGCTATCCCATCTCGAGCTTCGATCGCCAATCCATCGCCTGGGACCTCAACTATTTCAAATACTATTTCCTCCGCCTCGCCGGCATCCCTTTCAGCGAACTCGCTCTCGAAGACGATTTCGGCCGCCTCACCGAATTCCTCCTCAGCGCCCCTCGCGATTATTTCCTCTATCGCGACTTTCAATCCCGCAACATCATGCTCCGCGACGGCCAGCCCTATTTCGTCGACTACCAGGGCGGCCGCAAAGGCGCCCTACAGTACGACATCGCTTCTCTGCTCTACGACGCCAAAGCTGATCTTCCTCCCGCGCTACGCCAGCAGCTCCTCGATCACTATCTCGACACGCTCGCCGGTTTCATCCCCCTCGATCGCGAAGCCTTCACGCGCCATTACTACGCCTACGTCTACGTCCGCATCATGCAAGCCCTCGGCGCTTACGGTTTCCGCGGCTTCTATGAACGCAAAGCCCACTTCCTCCAAAGCGTCCCTTACGCCCTAAAGAATCTCCGCTGGCTTCTCCACCACGTCGAGCTGCCGATCGCGCTTCCCGCGCTGATGGGCGCATTCAAAGGCATGCTGGCCTCCGAAAAATTGCAAAGCCTGGCGAGCGAAGCCGACAATCTCGTCGTCCGCGTTTTCAGTTTTTCTTTCCATCAAGGCTTGCCGCAGGACGAAACCGGCAACGGCGGCGGCTTCGTTTTCGACGGCCGCAGCCTCCCCAACCCCGGCCGCGAAGATCGCTTCAAATCGCTAACCGGCAAAGACGCCCCGGTCATCGACTATCTCAACCAGCAGGAAACGGTTCATCAATTCCTGGCCAGCGTCTTGAGCCTGGTAGATGCCAGCGTGACCAGTTATCAAAGCCGCGGCTTCAAAAATTTAATGGTCAGCTTCGGCTGTACCGGCGGCCAGCACCGCTCCGTCTACCTGGCCGAACAACTAGCCAAACGCCTCCGCACCAAGCCCGGCGTAGCCGTCCAACTCCGCCACCTCGGCCTCGAGAACCTCCGCAAATGAACTCTCTCGTTGCAGCACTTTCACCGGCCCAGACCGTCCTTCGTCTTCGCAGACGTAGCCGCACGACCGTCATTGATCCTCCTCAACGTCGCTCCCCAACCGTCATTCCGAACGAAGCAAGCCGACGCATTTTCTTTCGCGTTCGCTCCTGCGAACGCGTCGGCTTGCGTAGAGAGGAATCCCTCTTCTCTTCCGTGTGCGCTCTCAGCGCCCTCTGGGTTAGCTCTTCTTCGTCTTTTCTGCCTACTCACTACCCACTACTCACTATTCACTCTCCGAGTCTTTTCCCATGAAAGCCATGATCCTAGCCGCCGGCCTAGGCACCCGCCTCCGCCCCCTAACCGACACCCGCCCCAAAGCCCTGGTCGAAATCAACGCCCGCACCCTCCTCGAAATCACCCTCACCCGCCTCCGCACTTTCGGCATCACCGAAGCCATCATCAACGTCCATCACTTCGCCGACATGGTCGTGCAATACCTCAAATCCAAAAACAATTTCAACATGCGCCTCGAAATCTCCCGCGAAGACGATCAACTCCTCGACACCGGCGGCGGCCTAAAAAAAGCCGCCTGGTTTTTCAAAGAAGCTTCTGCCGCTCCTGACGCACCATTCGTCCTCCACAACGTCGACGTAATCAGCACCATCGATCTCCACACCATGCTCCAATTCCACACCACAAACCAAGCCCTGGCCACCCTAGCTGTCCAAACCCGCGACTCTGCGCGCCAACTCCTCTTCAACGACCAACTCCAACTGAGCGGCCGCCGCGTCAACAAAAAAAATTCCGTCATTTCGAGCGAAGCGAGAAATCTCTCTTCTCCGTCCCCCGATGCGCGCGCCTCCCACTCGCCACTAGCCACTCGCCACTCGCCACTTCCTCAGTCCCCAGAACCCTCCCCTCTCCTCCCCCTGGCCTTCTCCGGCATCCACATCCTCTCCCCCCGCCTCCTCCCCCTCCTCACCGAAGAAGGCATCTTCTCCATCATCCCCGCCTACCTCCGCCTCTCCGCCCAAAACGAAAAAATCCAAGCCTTCCGCGCCGACGAATACTACTGGCGCGACCTCGGCAAGCCCGCAGACCTAGCCCAAGCTAACCTAGATTTGCAGCAAGACGTTCTGCCGTACTAAGCTCGCTACATTCAGACTCTCGTGCCCGAGAGACGGACTCTAAGATATGCCCGCACCGAAACTAACCCCTCATCCTGAATCAGCTCCTGGTGATTTTTATGTTGAGAAAGGGATGTGTCTTTCCTGTGGCGTTCCTCACGTCGTGGCGCCAGATTTGATGGGTTGGACGGGAAACGAAACGGGGCATTGCATTTGGCGAAAACAGCCAGAGACTCCCAAGGAGCTTGATCAAGCCATCGCGGTGCTGGAGACCCAAGAATTGGGCTGCCACAGGTATGCTGGTGACAATCCAGAAATCCTAAAGCGCATTTCGGCTGAACATTGCGACTATCCTGCGGAACCACGAGGGCCGTCTCAGGCAGAAGCTCGATTTGGCGGCCGGGAAATCCATTTTGCACTTATGGACGAAAGAAGTGGCTTCTTCACAAGAGTTAGGAAACTATTCACCGGGAAATAGAATAAGTGACCGGGAGCAATAAGCGGTACACTTCCTCCCAGATGTAGCTATGAAAGAACAGCCACCGATCGAAAAAAGGATGCAGATTGAGAATCGGAAGCAGCGGGATTTTCTCGATTTAGTTAAGCGCTTCCGCAAAGCCACTGACGCCAACGAAGCCAAACTCCTAGGAAATGAACTGGGCCGAATGATATTCACGGGCTATTGGCAATGAGTGTTTCATGACCATCATCATCGCCCCGCCCGATCTTTCCGCAAGACCCTTCAAGGTAACCTGCGAACGCGCCATGCAAGCCACGCCTGAAATCCTCTACCGCGCCTGGACCGAACAATTCGACCGCTGGTTCGCCGCCCCCGGCTCCGTCATCATGACACCCGAAGTCAACACCGCCTTCTTCTTCGAAACCCACTTTCAAGGCCAGCGCCATCCCCACTACGGCCGCTTCCTCCGCCTCGAACCCCATCGCCTCGTCGAACTCACCTGGCTAACCGCCGCCACCCAAGGCGCCGAAACCGTAGTCACCGTCGAGCTCACTCCCACCAACCCCGGCACCCGCCTCCGCCTAACCCACGCCGGCTTCCCCGACGAACCCTCCCGCCTCCGCCACGAACAAGCCTGGCCCGTCGTCCTCGCCCACCTGGACGCGCGCATTACTTCTTGACTCTCTTGTAGCGGCCGCCTTTTGTTTACCCTGAGCTGCGAAGGGTTACCCCGACTCTTGTCGGGGAGGCGGGCGCTTTTCATTCAGCACCCGCGGTTCGAAAATGCGCCAAGATACACCCATACATCCGCATCCTTTGGACGCCTGTCAAAGACCTATCCTTCTACGCTATATGAACTGCGGAGTGTCTCTCAGCTTCCCATCGGCTTGCCGTCGGTCCGGCATTCGCCCTTGCCTTTGCATTCGTTCTTGCCTTTGGTCGTGCCGCAGCCGCCCTTGCCTTTACAAGAGTTCTGTCCCTTGCAGGCGTGCTTTTCCACCTTGTTCTTGTCTGCTGCCTTGTCCTTGTCGGGCTGACTCTGGTCGCCGCCGGCACTTTGCGCTACCGCGGTTGCCGTCGTTCCTGCAAGAAATCCAGACAGCGCCGCACCGATAATCAGTGATCGTGTTTTCCTGGTCATATAGCTATGACTCCTTTTCTTATTTTTTTAGTTTTTCAGCAGGTTCCCAAGATCGCGCATGCTGGAGACGCACTCTCCGCCTGCTTGCCTTTGGATAAGGATTACCATCACCACGCCGCGGAGTAGTTGGATACGCCTGCCAGCGTGGCACTTTCCCACGCCCCGGATGCTAGCACGAAACACAGCCGCCCCTAAAATAAATGCGCATGCGCACGCGGCATCCTTTCTCTGCGCCAAAAGCGCTGGTCGGCTGGCACCAAGTCCTCGCCCACCTCGACCAGTGCATGAACCCCTCAGCTTAATCAGCCCAAGCCCCATGTGTCATTCCGAGCGAAGCGAGGAATCTGCTTTTTCGCAGCCGCTGCACTCTCATTTCGCATCAATCGGGTCCAAGCAATTCTTGAAGTTCGTGTTCAACAGCAAGATAATCTTCCTGCTATGATTCTCCGTTCCTTAATCTTCTGCCTTGCAGTCACTCTCATCGTCACAACCTCGTGCAATCTGCCTTCCGCTGAACCGCAGGGGCAAGTTACAGAACCTTATATTAGTGATTCAGATTCCGTGGGATTCAACATCGAGCCTCTCCAAAGCGGCAGTTCCGCTCAGCAATGGCTGGCCACATATAATTCCCAAGGAAAGACCGCCAGGTTCAGAATCGAGCTCGGAAAAACCAGGGCAAGTGAATCCAAAGAACCCGTAGGCTTCGACACGGAATTCGGAGAAGGCAAGTTCATCGCCGAGCCCGGATCTGACGCGAGCGTTTTACTTGCCGATTTGAAGAAAGCGCTTCAGGCCAAGACTCTTCCAATACAAGTTCAAAAAGTGGCTAGTCTTCCGTTCACCTTCGTAACCTTTGGACACAATCAGTCGCAAGCTTCCGGGGGCGGTTTCACCCCAAAACCGCCTGGCAATTGGACACCGATGAAGATCTTCCTTGGCAAAGGCGACCAGGAAGCGGAGGTTTTCCTTAATCTCAATCCGATAATCAAGAAAGGCCAGTTTTCCATCAAAGACGCGGACTATGGCGACAGCGTGCTCGCTCAGCTCGCGCGAGTACTCTGAGGCGGTCCGCCTGCATAGAGAGAAATCCCTCTTCATCGTTGTAATATCCTTGTTCCACACCCGCTGTGGTATAATCTTCTTGTTCAGTACTGCGCCTCGCCTCCAGCGAGGCGTTTCTTTTTATCTGGCACAGGCTTTCAGCCTGTGCTTTTTTCTTTTGTGCCCCAGGCCTGTAGCACACGCACCGTTCAGCAGCGAAGAGTTAGCCGCATTTCACGCTACCCGCTGCTCAAGATTCACTGCTCACTCGCTGCCAGCGGCCGCGTTCTTGATCCACAAATCTAAAACTAAACTCTAAGGAGAATATCCATGTCTTCTCTAAGTCCAAAGGACCGCGTGTCCTTGTGTCTGTTCACGTTCACCGATGGCCGCCGTTGCCGCACTCCCCGCATTCGCAACCATCCCCATTTCTGCTTCTTCCATGCCCAAAAGGAGGCCCGCGCCCAAGCCGCGGAAAAACTCGGCAAAGACCTCGCCTGCTTCTTCTCCGGCGACTATCTCTCCGCCTGTGATCTCAGCACCGCCCTCGCGCGCCTTATCCCCGCCGTCGTCCGCGGCGATATAAAGCCCAAACTCGCTCGTACTGTCGCTTACCTGGCCCAGACCCTTATGCAAGCCATCCACACCTCTCAGCTCGAATAGATCAACGCCTTCGGCACCGACGGCTGGCGCAAAGCCGTCCGCACCTCCGTCACCACCAACTACGACTATCGCTTCCCGCCCGGCCCCGACGATCATGCCGAAAACCACGCCGAACCCCAGCCACCTCAATCTCCGTCCACGCACCGCCAACCCATACAACCAGTAGTTTCCCCGCAGGCCCCATCGCGTCAGCAAGTGTCCTCACCACCAGCTCCACCACAACCGCCAAGCGCAACCCGACCCTCGCCTGCCGATGTCGAAGCTGCCCTCTCCGTGGCGCGTTCGCCATTTCCACGCCGTCCCAACTCAGCTCCGGCGCAACTCGCCGCACTCGCGGCGAATCCCTCCGTCAACCCTCCTCAACCGTCTGCATCTGGGAGCCACTCCGGCACACCATCCGGTCAGGCCAGCACCCCGGCTCCGGCCGCATCACCACGTCCGCGACCCCAACCAACCTCTCCAAACCGCGACCCCTACGCCGTCCACTTCGACCACAACTATCGCCTCCGCACCGACGAAAAACTCATTTAGAATCAACATATCCCGTCATCTCCGCAAATCTCTGCTTCTAAAGCATTTAAGCAAAACCTAAGTCCTGTATCAGCAACACTTACACAAAACAGGGGGGAGCGTACGCCGAACAATTGCTCGCTGGGTGCTTGCTTGATGCTTGCTTGATGCTTGCTTGGGCTTGCCGCTTGCTGGAGCTTGCCGCTTGTTCAGGTCACTTCGAGCCGGGCGCCGCTGCGGTCGTCGCGGCAAATCCCAGCGCCTGCATCACCGCGTCGTGCAGGGCAGGCCGCACTTGCTGGATCTTGGTGTTCTCCCGCGTGGGGTGTACGCGGTTCGTTAGCAGCACCACAAAGAGCTGCCGGTCGGGATCGATCCAAATCGAAGTGCCCGTAAATCCGGTGTGTCCAAAACTATGTGCAGAAAAATAATGTCCGCTGGAGCCGCCCTCAGTCGGTACGGCCCAACCCATCGTGCGCGTCCCGCCCGAAAGCTGCTGCGGCGTGGTGAACTGTGCCACCGTCGCGCGCCGCAGAATCCGTTGGTGCGCGTAAACGCCGCCGTTCAGCAGCATCTGGCAGAACGCCGCCAAATCCGGTGCCGTGCTGAAAATCCCCGCGTGCCCCGACACGCCGCCCATCGTGAACGCGTTCTCGTCGTGCACTTCGCCTTGCACCAGCCGACGCCGCAGTTGCGTATCGATTTCCGTCGGCGCAATTCCCGGCCACAACTTTTTCGGCGGACGGTACATGGTGTCCTTCATTCCCAGCGGAACAAAAATGTCGTTCTTCGCCAGCTCGTCCAGTTTCCGGCCCGTCAGCCGTTCGATAATCTCCGCCATCAAAATAATTCCCAGGTCCGAATAAATTTCCTTCGTCCCTGGCTCGTACTCCAGCGGCTCGGCAAAAATCTTCGCAAGCGTGTCCGATTTGCTCTTCGAGGTTCGCCAATATTCCTTGAACGCTGGCAATCCCGAAGTGTGCGTCAGCAGATGCCGCACCGTGACTTTGCGGCGCCACTCCAACTCCGCCGGATTCTCATGGAAAAGAGTTTTCAATCCTTTGTCCGGTTGTGCCGCCGCCGTCCACTCCGGCAGATACCGCTCGATCTTCGCATCCAGATCCAGCGGAACTGGGAAGTCGCCTTCCGCCAATTTCGCCACCAGCGTGGTCGTCGCAACCACCTTGGTCAGCGACGCGATGTCATACATCGTTACCGGTGTAGTCGCGGGCGAATCGGCGGCATAACTCAATTTTCCGAACGCGTGAATCGACACTTTCCCGCGATACCCCACCACCAGCGTCGCGCCCGGAAACGCTTTGTCCGCAACCGCTTTTTCCATCACGTCGAACGCCGGCTGCAGCTGCGCTTCGCCGCGAACGTCCATCGGCTGCAACTTCATCGGATTGGCGGGCAGCTCGATGCCAAATCCCGCTTTCAATTCCGCTCCCGGAATCGTCACCGGCAAATGGCCGCGCACGGAAATCTGCCCGAACAGCGCGCGCGCCACGGAAATCTGCGCCACGTCGCTGATGCCAAAGGCCGCCAGCCACGTCTCCGCCTTTGGAAAATTCTCGATCAAGTACGGGCTGCCAAATCCAATGGTGACCACCGGCTTTCCGGCCTGAAAAACTTTCTCGGCCAGCGCGGCCTGCTCTTTCGGAATGTCCACGTCCCCTTTGCGGTCGCTCACTCGCACAAAAAATGCAACTATGGCGATGTCGTAACTTTCCGGCGGCGGCAGCTTCAACGTGTCCGCTTTTACAAATTTCGTGTCCGCCCGCAGCGTGGTCAGCGAATCCACGCGCGAACGCAGCTCTCGCTCGAGATCCTCGCCCGGATACGGCTCTGGGTCCGCGTACATCGCCAGCAGAAGCACGCGCGCTGGCTTTGTGCCGTCCAGCGGAAGCCGGTGCGCCGCGTCTCGCAGCAGCGTCACGCCGCGATCGGAAATTTCCTGCGCTTCCGTTTGCCATGCCACGCTTCCAAAATGTTGATTGATGGCGTTCACATCGACGAGTCGGCTTTTGTTCAGCCCCAGCCGCGCTTTCGCCTGCAGAATTCGCCGTACCGAAGCGTCCAGACGCTCGCGCGAAATTCGTCCCGATTGCAGCGCCGCCTTCAGCGCTTCAAACGCTGCATCCGGCACCGGCGGCATCAGCAGAACATCCGCGCCCGCCAGAAACGCGCGCACCGCGGCTTCGCCAGGCGCGAAGCGCACCGTGATTCCGCCCATATCCATCGCATCGGTAACGACCAAGCCTTTGAAACCGAGCTCGTCGCGCAGCACCCCCGTCAAAATATTGTGCGAAAGCGTCGCCGGCGTGTTTCCATCCGGCTCCAGCGCGGGAACGGAAAGATGGCCGGTCATTACGCTGCTCGCGCCCGCGGCCAACGCCGCGCGAAACGGCACAAGCTCCAAATTCTCCAGCCGCTCGCGGTCCGCGCGAATTACTGGCAAATCGATGTGTGAATCCGCTGCCGTGTCACCGTGTCCCGGGAAATGTTTAGCCGTGGCCAGCCCGCCGTTTTCTTCCACGCCGCGCACAAACGCGCTGACGAATTCGCTCACGCGCGCAGGATCTTCGCCAAACGAACGCGTGTTGATAATTGGATTTCCCGGATTGTTGTTCACGTCCGCGTCCGGCGCGTAAATCCACTGGATGCCCACGGCCCGTGCTTCGAGCACCGTGATTTTCCCCATCGTGTACGCATCTTGCGGATTTCCCGCCGCGGCCAGCGCCATCGCCGTGGGAAACGACGTGCCTTCGTCCAAGCGCATGGCCGTGCCGCGCTCGAAATCCGCGCCGATGAGCAGGGGCAGTTTGGATTTCGCCTGCAGTTGGTTGTTGAGCACCGCCGTGGGGTACGCCTGGCTCTTCGCGATTCCCAGGGGCGAGCCCTGCGTCACGTTGATGAACCCGCCGACGTGCAAGTCCTCGACGTCGTGCATCATTTGTTTGTAAGCCGCCGCATCGCTCGGTGTGAAGCTGCCGTGATAGGTCGCAAAAATGAGCTGGCCGATTTTTTCGTCCACGCTCATTTTGCGAATGCTGGTCTCCACCCACTGGCTTGCCGCGGGGGAAAGCCGCGTCGTGGTATTTGCTGGCGCCGCTTTTTTTCCGGTAGCAGGAGTTTTGCTGGAAGAGACTCGATTCTGGGTGCGTGCGGAATGGGCCATAAGAATGATCGCGAATGCGCTGAGCAGCAGTACGACGGCGTTCTTTCTCTTGGTCAAAAAAGAATCCCCCGCCCGGCGCCAGCTCGCTTCTTTTGTGTATACCACACGCACATCACCCTCACAACGCGGCCACGGACGCCGATTTCCAGAATATCATTGCAGTCGGCAGATTCAGGGTGATTCGAGTGCACAAACTCCATCGGGAAATATTGCATGAAGCGCGCATCGCATTTTTCATGGTTCTGGCAGCAGCGTCCAGCGTTCCGTCTCACGCCGCCACAAAGCATTCGGGTCACGCGGCGCGCGTTCAGGCCGGTCTCGACGTTCTCGAATCGCAGAAGTTTGCGCCGCTCCGCGGAAAGCGCATCGGCCTGATCACCAATCACACGGGCGTGGATTTTCAGGGCCGAAGCACGATCGATGTCCTGACGCACGCTGCCGGCGTGCAGGTTGTCGCTCTGTTCAGCCCGGAGCATGGTCTCGCGGGAAGCTTCGATGACAAAATCTCCTCGACGAAGGATCGCGCGACGGGCTTATCGGTTTTCAGTCTTTACGGAGAAACGCAGCGTCCCACCGATGAAATGCTTGCTGGCATCGACGCCCTCGTGTTCGACGTTCAGGATGCCGGCGTGCGTTTCTATACGTACACAACGACCATGGCGTATTGCATGGAGGAAGCCGCGAAACGAAACATCGCGTTCTTCGTCCTCGACCGGCCCAATCCTCTCGGCGGAGAAATCGTCGAAGGGCCCGTGCTCGACGCGGACAAGACCGCCTTCACCGCGTATTTTCCTTTGCCGGTGCGTTACGGCCTGACCATCGGCGAACTCGCGCAGTTCTTCAACGCAGAAAATCACATCAACGCGGATCTGCACGTCATCGCCATGAAAAATTGGCATCGCAATTATTTTTACGAGAGCACGGGCTTGCGCTGGATTCCGCCCTCGCCAAACCTGCGCACGCTCAAAGGCGCGATTCTTTATCCGGGGCTGGAAATTTTGCAGAACGCGGGCGTTTCCGTCGGCCGCGGAACGGAAACTCCATTCGAGGAGTTCGGCGCTCCGTGGATCAACGGGGACGATGTTGCCACCGCGCTCAATAATCGCCATCTTCCCGGCTTGCGGTTTGCCGCGCAGCCTTTTGTCCCGGTTGCCGGTCTGTATGGCGGGCAGCGCTGCGGCGGCGTGAGCGTCCGCGTAATCGATCGCGCAGCGGTTCGCTCCATGCGCACAGGCATCGAGATCGCAGCGGTTTTGCAAAAGCTTTATCCGGACCATTTCGATCCTGCTAAATTGCTGTTGCTCACGGGGAGCGATGAGACGATTCGGCAGTTACAGGATGCGGTTGCACCCGAGAAAATTGTCGCCAGTTGGAACGCGGCGTTGACCGCTTTCGACACAATCCGGCGTAAATATTTCCTCTATAAGTAGCACTGCGGCCCTAGAACGCAGCGATGCCTTGCCAGCTAACGCTGGCGGGGCCCTTACAGGGTAAACAAGCCCCGCCACTACAAGGACTTAGAAGAGCCATTTCTGGAGAGAGAAGACTGGTCCTCGGAACTCGTTGGCTTTGCGCCAGCGTGCGGAGCCAAGAATATTTCATAGTGGTTGAAACGAATCCCTGTCCGGTGGCACTATCTTGTGCAGGCAATTATTTCGCGGGTGCTGGTGACTTCCTCTTCCCGCATCTTGTGGTAAGGTCACGCTATGCGCATTGTTTCTTTACTTCCTTCGGCCACGGAGATTCTCTTCGCCCTCGGTTTCGACCACGAAATAGTAGGGGTTAGCCACGAATGCGACTTCCCGCCGCGAGCGCGCACTAAATCCGTGGTCATACATTCGCGGATTCCCGAAGATGCGTCGCCTGCCGAAATTGATGCGCTGGTGCGCGAATATGTCTCGCGCGGCGAGAGTTTGTATTGCGTGGAAGCTGACACACTGGAAGCACTCGCGCCGGATTTGATCATCACGCAGGATTTGTGCCATGTCTGCGCGGCATCGCCCGACGATTTGGCCACCGCTCTGGCGCGTTTCGAGCATCGACCCGAAGTTCTTTGCCTGAATCCGCAGGATCTTGGCGACGTATGGCGAGACATTCTTTGGGTGGGTGAAGAAACCTGCCGCGGCGCTCGCGCTGAAGCGGTTCTCAAACAGATTGGCGCTCGGCTCGGTGAAATCGAGCACCAGCTCGCTGGTATTTCCGAACGTCCTCGCGTCGCTTTTCTCGAGTGGCTCCAGCCGATTTACGTTGGCGGACACTGGGTCCCGGAAATGATTGCGCGCGCGGGTGGCGAAGATGTTTTCGGCAGCGCGCGCACGCCGTCGTTCCGCATTTCCATTGAAGATGTAATCAACGCTGCGCCTGAAATTCTGCTGGTTGCGCCGTGCGGCTACGGCGCCGAGCAGGCTCGCGAAGAGTACCGCTCGATGGATTTCCCTGAAGCCTGGGGCGCCATTCCCGCCGTCCGCAATGGCCGCGTGTACGCGCTGGAAGCCAACTGCTATTTTTCGCGCCCCGGCCCGCGTCTCGTCACCGGAGTCGAAGCGCTGGCCAAACTTTTCCATCCCACGATTGAAGTTTCCCGCGAAGCCGAAGCCGCGGTTCTGCCCATCCCGGTCAGCAACAACATGGCCAGCGCCGCGTCGGTCTAACGAATCGTCGAGTCGGTTCGTGGTGTTGCGCAAAACCAAATTCATCAACACTTCTGAATGGTTGCCAAGTAGGGGCGCAGCATGCTGCGCCCCTACAAGCAGAATCTAGCCGTGCGTCACGGCATGTTTCTTTGACCACCAGCGATAAAAGGGAAGGCCGGCGAGGATTAGGAGCAGGCCGATGGAAGAGCGGCCGGGGCGCTGGAGCAAAATATTGAAGGTGAGGGCGAGGGCGCCGGCGACGAAGAGGCCGGGGACCCAGGGGTAGCCCCAGCAACGGTAAGGGCGGGGCATGTTTGGTTCGGTTTTTCTCAGGCGGAACAGGGCGACTACGGCGAGGCCGTAGAAAATCCAGCCGGCAAAGATAAAAAGGTTGGTGAGTTCCTCAAATGTGCCCGTGAGCGCCATCAGGCTAGCGAGAATACCTTGGAAAATTAAAGCACGGCCAGGCGTGCGGTATTTTGGGTGGATGCCGTCGGCGATTTTGAAGAAGATGCCGTCGCGCGCCATGGCATAAGGGACGCGAGCGCCGCTGAGGACGGAGGAATTCATCGAGCCTAGCGCGGAGATGGCCATGCCGACGGTGATCCAGGCGGCTGCGCCACTGCCTGCCACCTTTTGGACGACATCGGAAGCGATGTGCGCGGACGAGGCTACGGTTGTGAATGGCAGAACCTTCAGACAGGCCGCGCTGAAGATAAGGTAGATGACGGCGACGAAGGAAACTCCGCCGACGAGCGCGCGGGGAAAATTGCGCTGCGGATTCTGAACTTCTGAGCCGACGAGGTTCAAATCTTCCCAGCCGTCGTAGGCCCAAATCGCAGCGGCCAGAGCGGCGAGGAATGCACCGAGCACGCTGCCATTGATCGCGGCGGGCCAAATCGGATCGGGGGCGTGGGCCGCGGGTGCAGCGGAAAAAAATGCCACGCTGATGACGATGACAACCGACGTGACCTTGATGACCGTGAGGAAAACTTGCACAGCTCCGCCTAGCCGCACACCGAGATAATTTATGGCGGTCATCACTGCAATCCACAACACGGCGAGCGGCTGCGCCCAGGTAAAAACGAAATCGTAGGGTTTGATCCAGGATGTGAGTCCTGGGATGGCGATGTGTACCGTGAAGAGCGGCGCGGCCACCACGGGAAGAAGAAAGCTGAGAAAGCGCATCATGCCTGCGGAAATGGAGGAGAGGGAACTGGGGCGTCCGACAATGGAATGCATCCAGCCGAAAAGAAATCCCCAGACGGGGCCAAAGCCGCGGCGCAGGTAAGCGTATTCACCGCCGGCCTCCGGCATTGCCGCGCCCAGCTCCGCGTAGGAGAGAGCGCCGAATAGAGAAAGGATTGCGCCAACGATCCACGCGGCGAAGACGACCGAAACGGTGCGGCCTTCGCGGGCCATTTCGGCGGGTTTCAGGAAAATGCCGGTGCCGATCATGGTGCCGACGACGATGGCGCCGGAGGCCCAGGCGCCGAGTCCGCGAACGAGTTCGAGGCGTTTTTCGGTCATTTGAATAGGTCGTGGACCTTGCAGTAGGGGCACGATATATCGTGCCCCTACGGTTTCAGCTTTGCTCCGGCATCAGCGAATTGCCGGGATTTTTTGCAAAGCGGCTCACTGTTGCTCCGGCTACGAACGTCACGGTCGATCCGATTAACACATACCATGTGAAGGCAACATTCGTTAGCCGAAAGACGCAGAGGATTGCTATGAGCCCGGCGAGCATTCCGGCTAGCGCGCCTTTCGCGTTTGCGCGGCGGTCGAGCGTGCCAAGCAGAAAAAGGCCCAGTAGGCTGCCGAAGGGAAGCGAGGCCACTGTGAGGGCAGACTCGAGCAGCGGGCCCCACTTCACGAAAGCGAAACCCATGAGGACGACGCCCCACAGAAGTGTCATTCTGCGCGACAGGGATAAAAGCCTCGCCGGATGGGAAGAGCGTCCCCATAAACGCGAAAAGTCGAGGACGCTCGAAGCGGCCAGGGAATTGAGCGAGCCGCTGGCGTTGGACATGGCCACGGCCAGAATCGATGCCAGCAACAAGCCTGCCAAGCCGACGGGCATCTCACGAACGAGGAACAGCGGCAAGATGCGGTCGGTGCGCTCGCCGGGCGCAAGCAGCGGCCAGTGCTGCGCGAAGACAAAGAGCATGACGCCAATCAGCAAGAACACGGTGAATTGTATTAGGACGATGGTGCCGCTGGTCAGCAGGGCTTTGCGGCTATCAGCGAAGTCTTTTGCGGCGAGGAGCCTTTGCACGATGGTTTGATCCGTGCCGTGAGTGGCCATGGTCAAAAACGTGCCGCCGATCATTCCGGACCAGAAGGTGTATTTTTTTGCGAGTGCGAACGAAAAATCAAAAACGTAAAGTTTGTCGCTGGCCGCGCCTGCGTACAGGACTTCGTGCCATCCGCCGGGAATGCGGTGCAGCAGCACGAAAAACGTTACGGCGCTGCCCGCAAGATAAATCAGCAATTGCACCACGTCGGTCCAGATGACGGCTTTCATGCCGCCTTCAAGGGTGTAGAGGACGGTGAGCGCAATGACGATCACCACGGCAATATGCTCTGATGTCCCGAGAACGACGCTCACGACCAACGCGATGGCCGAAATGCGCACGCCTTCGGCGATGGCGCGAGTGACGAGAAATGTGGACGCGGCCACTGCGCGCATCTTTTCGCCGAATCGCTTCTCGATGAGTTGATACGCGGTGAAAAATTCGCCGCGAAAGTATCCCGGCAGCAGAAGAATTACGATGAGCACGCGGCCGACTAAATAGCCAAAGACCAGTTGAAGGAAGGTGAGATTGCCGGCGTAAGAAATGGCGGGGGTGCCGATGATGGTGAGCGTGGAAGTCTCCGTGGCCACAATGGAAAACGCCAATGCCCACCATGGCGCGGTCCGTCCGCCGAGAAAATAATCACCGGCATTCTGTTGCTTGCGCCGGAACTGAATGCCCAGTGCGGTCACGCCAAGGAGGTAAGCAATGACGATGGCCAGATCGAGCGGATGGATGCGCATCGGATGTCTCTGCCCCGGCGGCTCACTTGCCGGGGCAAAGTGCGTCGAGAATAGAGGGCGCAAGTCGCAGCGTCAAGGAAACGCTGCGACTTATTGTGCGCTTGCCGTCAGTCTCCTGCGTTGAACCGATTCCCTCGCGCTGGTTTTGACGTATCATTTTGTCATGTCCGATGCCGCTAGAGACCGGGATCGAGCGCTGATCGCTACCGGAGAGGAACTCGCCGTTCTCCTGCATCATCCTTCGGCGGACGTGCTGCTGGCGCTGCTCGACAACCCCGCGCTGGATGAAACGCAGGTCTGCCTGCTGCTGAATCGAAAAGACCTTCCGGGGGAATTTCTCGAGGAGGTGGGGCGGCGCAAAGCGCTGCTGAAGGATTACCGCGTGAGGCGTTCGCTGGCGTTTCATCCGCGCGCGCCGCGGCTGGTGAGTTTACGGCTGCTGAAGGATCTTTATTTGATGGACCTCGTGCAAGTGGCCTTGCTTCCCGGCGTTTCCGCGGAGTTGAAGCGCAATGCCGAGGATCAATTGCTTGCGCGGCTGGCGCAGATTCCGCTGGGCCAGAAAATCACGCTGGCGCGGCGCGGCCCGGCGCGCGTGGCGGGGATGCTTCTCGCGGAAGGACATGCGCAGGTCTTGCCCGTTGTTCTCGACAATGTGCACCTTACGGAATCGCAGGTGCTGCGAGTGCTGGCCAGCGAAAAGCTGCCGCCAAGCGTGGTGCTGGCCATCGCCCATCACTACAAATGGTCCAACACTTACAATGTTCGGCTGGCGCTGGTGCGGCACCAGGCTTCACCGCTTTCCACGATTCTGGCTTACTTGCCGGAACTTACCGTTTCGGATTTGCGCGAACTGACCGCCCCTGGCGTCGTTCCCGAGAGCCTTCGCAAATATTTGCAGGCCGAAGTGCAACGAAGGATGCACAACAGCGAGAAAGCTGCGCGGCGCAGCGAAACTTCCGCCTCATCGTCCGCGTCTAAGGAAGACTGAGTGGCCCGAAGCGGCGGAAACCCATCCGCGTCGGGCCCTTTTTGCGTAAGCTACATTGCTGGGAACAAAACACGCTCCTCCGGCGTCGTATGACTATGATGGCCGCAGGCGTAAGCTTGGGTTGCGACAGCGGCGAGCTCGCTCCAGCGCCGCAGCTTGGGATCCTTGGCAGGAGGGTTCGCCAGGTCTATGGGCAGTGGGGAGCATCCCGCACGCCGGCTGGAACGCCGGTGGGCGCCGCGCTACGACTTTCGCGCCGACCTCGAGATCGAATGGGGCTCGGCGGTGCTGCGCGGCAGCACGCGCGACGTCAGCTCGAACGGGATGTTCATCGAATCCGCGGACACGCTGTGGGTGGGCGCGGGTTTTACCGCGAGACTTTCACTGGATCATCCCGTCAAGGTGGATTGTTTCGTGAAGCGCGTGGAACCGGGCCACGGGATGGGAGTCTCCATCGCGGTTTCCGAATCACAGCACCAGGAGCGCTACCAGCAGCTGATTGCCTCTCTCTCCAACCCTCGTCCTTGACGCTGATTTATACTTATAATCGAGTTCATGACGCACTGTCTTGATTGCGGGTCCGAGCGGATCGCGGACCAGTGTCCCGCTTGCGGCTTGACTTCCGCGGCGGCGGAGTTGGTGTTTCGCCGGCGCTTGCTGCGGCGCACGGCGTTGTTTCTGCTGGGGTCACTGGCGTTTCCTTACGTAAGCCAGATTTATCCGCCGCTGGATATTGACCTGATGCTTGTTTTCTACGGGATCATTTTTTTTCTGGCGCTTACGCTAGCGGTGATACTGGATCGCCGGGCGCGCCAGAGACAAGAGCTGGAAGTTCTCAAGCGGCTCTATTCGGGGTTCATGCCGCTGCCGTGGATCCTGGCGGCGACACTTTTCTTGAACGGAAAACTGGATTCACAGAAAAACGTCTCGTACTACCCGACGGCGGTGGAAAGCCGCTACAACATGAAGGGCATCGTGAAGGGAAGCCGGCGGTTGATGGTGTACTCGTGGCGCGGGGAGCATCGCATCGAGAGGCTGGCAGTGGATCCCGACGATTACGACCGCTTTCACGAAGGCGATGCGATTGTGGTGGGAGTGGGGCCGGGGGCGCTGGGGATTCCGTGGTATTACGGCGTTTACCGGCGCTGAGTTGCGTTGCCGCACGCCGGCCGCGCCGGAAAATCGCAGAATCAAATTCCAACTAGTAAAGAGGCTTGCCGTCGGGGCGTAGAGGTATTTGCATCTCGAAGAAGTGGCCATCTTTGCCGAAACGGAAGCGGATGCGTTCCACGCCGCCGACGTCGCGCTGCTTCCATTCGGAGATTTCCACGGGATTGTCGGGCGAGTCGGGCACTGTCCATTCGACGTTGTTGCCTTGTGGCTTGACGGTGAGCGGATCGATGTCGAAAACTTCCTGCTCGGTCAAGTTGATGAGCAAATAGCGCTTCCAAAGGCGTACAAGCAGCAGGCCGCGTTTTTCCGGGTGATACATGCCCCAGGATTTTGGCGCTTCGTCGTTGTATTTCAGGATGGCGAAGGGGACGGATTTCCAGACGGATTTGGTTCCGCTCGGGGATGACTGCGCTTGCAGTGTGGAAACGAGGAGACCTGCGAGAAATATAGCCGCCGCGAGGCCGAAAGTCTTGTTCAGGATTTTTTCAGGAAGTATCGGCGCGATGAAATTCTTCATGACTCGAGGGCTGAAACGCCGGGCCGCGAATCCGCCGATCAGGGCTTCGGTTCGGGCGGTTTGTTCACGACGTTCACGACGTGCGCCGGGACCTGAGTTACGTTGTGCTTCGGCGCGGGCTTCTTCTTGGGCTTCTTAACTTCGCGTCCACGTCTGTCTTTGTTTCCCATGCCGAGTAGCTTGCCACAGGTCACCCGCCATAGCTAGTGAGTGTTGATTTCCTCTCGAGCGCCTGCATACCTTCCGAGCGATTGCGCTTGCTAGGAGGGCGGCGAAGGCAGCGCGGAAAAGGGCCTCCGGGTATAATGGCGCGCGATGATTGCGGCGGCGGCGTTGATCAAGCGGTCTTACCAGGCGGTCATGCGGGTGTTCCCGCGGTGCAGCATGATTTCGCAGGCCATCGCGTTCAATTTATTCGTGGCGTTTTTTCCGGCGATGCTGATCGCGGTGGGGCTGGCGACAAGCCGTATCGGGGGGCGCACGAGCCTGCTGGACTTGATCAAGGACTTGACAGAGTTTTTGCCGCCGGGCAGCCAGAGCCTGGTATCGGAATTCCTGGTCACGCGCGGGACGGACGCCTGGAAATTGGCGCTGCTGGGATTGACGGGAACACTGCTAGCAGGTTCGCAGGTGATGAAGCTGGTGATGCAGGGAATTCACCTCATCTATGGAGATAAGGAAGAGATCGGCTTCTTGCACCGGCAAGTTCGCGGCTTGCTCTTACTGCTGGTGACCATCGCGCCGTTGCTGGGAGCGGCCATTCTCGGCGTCCTGGGCAAACCACTGCGTCACTGGCTCGCGCGCGAGATCGGAAATCGCAATACGGTGCACGAAGGGTGGACCTTTTTCTTTCACGGGGCGGCGATCCTGCTGGCGATGATGGCGCTGACGGTGATTTACAGGGTGGCGCGGCCGAAGGAAGACAGTCTGCGGAATGTTTTGCCGGGAGCGATGGTGGCCACGCTGCTCTGGTGGCTGGTGGATGTGCTGTTCGGTGTTTATGTGCGCAGGGTACCGTACAGCATCGTTTATGGAGGGCTGGCCGCGGTGATTGGCTTGCTCATCTGGATGGAGCTTTCGGCGGTGATTATTTTTCTGGGTGCGGGATGGAATGCGGAACTGGAAGAGAGCCGTAGTAGAAGCCGCGCGCGAGCGTGAAAGCTACACACGGCAGGCCTGCCGGAGCTCACACTTTAGGAGCAGCCCTGCGGTCGCACGCAGTACATTGCCACTCGTGTTAACGGTGGCGTATAGTCGAGGTGCGAGTGTGCGAGCATTCATCCCGGAAGCCGGCGCCCCCTGAGCTGGCGGTGCCCGCGGATGCGGACCGAAGAAGGGAAACCATGTTTTACCTGCCCCCGATCGCACGGCGCAAGACCGCTTTGGCTGTCCTTGGTGTGCTTCTGATAGCGAGCCAGGGCGCTCCTGCCCAAGCGCCAGCTTCGCAGGAAACACCAGCGCAGAGCGCGCCGGCCCCAAGCGCGCCGGCCAAAAGTGATGCAGCCCCCGCCGCGCCACAAACAGCTGCTCCTGCGGAGCAAGGCGAAGTGGCTACGCGCGACAATCCCGCGACATTCCGAGTGAGAGTAAACCTGGTTCTGGCGCGCGTGGTGGTTCGCGACGCGGACGGCAAGGTCGTACAGAATCTCAAGAAAGAAGACTTTCTACTCTTTGACAATCGCAAAGCACAAGTGATTTCGTCGTTCAGCGTGGAGACACCGGGATCGCACGTTGTTGCGCCCACGACGACGGCAAGCGACTCGCCCGCGGCGCCGGAAACAGCCGAGACGGTCACCGCGCCGAAGGTTGCGCTTCCGGAGAGGTTTGTGGCCATGGAGTTCGACGACGGGCACCTGGCGATGGAAGACGCGGTATTCGTGCGTCAGGCGGCGACGAAGTTTTTTGAGGCGATGGGGCCATCCGACCGCGTGGGAATCTACACGACTTCCGGGCAGCTCACGCAGGAATTCACGAACGATCACGAACTGCTAAAGAAAGCGCTGCTGGGCATTATCGCGCGCCCCGTGGCGGGTGCGATCGGGCATGATTGCCCCGATGTAAGCTACTACCAGGCCGATTTGATCGAAAACCAGCAAGACACGCAGGCGCTGGGGGTGGCCACCGAAGATGCACTGCAATGCGCTTTTCAGGGCGACAGGCGGCAGACCGCCGCCGCGCAGAGTCTGGCGGCGTCGGCAGCAATCCGGGCGGTGAACGCGGGAGATATTCAGACGGAATATGCCTACCGGCACATGGAAGACCTTATGCGGCGGCTGGCGGGGATGCCAGGCCAGCGCGTGATGGTGTTTGTTTCGCCGGGGTTTATCCCTTCGACGCTGCGGACGGAAACCTACGAAATCATCGACCGCGCGCTGCACGCGGGGATTGTAATTAATACCATCGACGCGCGAGGTCTGTATACGCCAGATGTACTGGGCGACATAGCCGATCCGCCGAAGGACACGTTTCGAACGGCTGGCTATAAGGCTTCCTATCGCGTGTCGGCGCAATTCGCCAATTCGGAGGTGCTCGGGACACTGGCGGACGGCACGGGCGGAACGTTTTTTCACAATCGAAATGACGTCGATGAAGGGATGCGGGAAGCCGGCGCCGCGCCCGCGCTGGCTTACGTGCTGGGCTTCTCGCCTCAGAATCTGAAGATAGACGGTCGGTATCACACCATCGATGTAAAGCTGGCGAACAAACTGAAGTACAAGGTGCAGGCGAGGCATGGCTACTTCGCGCCCAAAACGTTAACCGATCCAACAGAGTCCGCGAAGCAAGAGGTGCTGCAAGCGCTGTACTCGCAGGATGAAATCACGGATTTGTCCGCGGATTTACACACGCAGTTTTTCAAGAAAGACAGCACCATGGCGCGGCTGGCGGTGCTGACGCACCTGGAGTTGAAGGGCCTACGATTCCGGAAGGCCGAAGGACGAAACCGCAACGACTTGACGGTGGCGACGGCGATTTTCGATGAAAATGGGAATTTCGTGACGGGCGGAGAGAAGATCGTGGAAATGCGGCTGCTGGATGCGACCTACGACCGGCTGAGCCACTCGGGGATTACGGTGAAATCCAGTTTCGACGTAAAACCGGGAACGTACCTGGTACGCCAGGTGGTGCGGGATGCCGAGGGAGCGCAAATGGCGGCCAAGAATGGATCAGTCGTGATTCCGTTTTAGCGTCTATCGGCCTGGTAAGTGATGGGGGAACACATGAATACGAACAAGAATGGATTGCGTTTATTGAGCAGCTTGGTCGCCGGGCTGACTGCCGCATGGCTTATCGCGTTTTCTGGTTCGGCGCGAGCACAGGATCCGCCGGCGCCACCGGCGCCTACCGCTCCAGCAGCGGCACCTGCAGCGAGCCAGCAAGTCACGGGGCCGGTCATCAAAACAGAATCGCGCTTGGTTCTGGTGGATGCAGTGGTGACCGACAAGAAAGGGAATTACATCCACGACTTGAAGCAAGGTGATTTCAAGGTTTTCGAGGACAACAAGGAACAGCCGGTATCGACCTTCTCGTTTGGCGCGGATACGGCGATCCAGGCAAACGGGCAAAAGCATTACATGATTTTGTTTTTTGACAATTCCTCGATGCAAGCGCCGGATCAAATTCAGGCGCGCAGCGCGGCCTCAAAATTTATCGAAGCCAATGGCGGCACGGACAACCTGATGGCCGTGGTGGATTTTGGCGGCAGCCTGAAAATCGTACAGAACTTCACGGCCAATGCGGATTTGCTGCGCGCGGCGGTGGGCGGAGTGAAGTCAGCCAGCATTGATTCGAACGCTCCGCCTCCTACGCCGGTGACAGTCGCATCCACGGGGCTTTCCTCGATTAGCAGCGCGGAAGCGGATTTCGGCGCGCGCAGCATGCTGCTGGCGGTGCGCAGCCTGGCGAAAAACCTGCGCGGCGTGCCAGGGCGGAAAATGATGGTGCTCTTTTCCGCGGGTTTCCCGCTGACGGCGGAACGCGAATCCGAGTTAACGGCCACCATCGATGCCTGCAACAAGGCCAATGTGGCGATCTATGCGCTGGACACGCGGGGGCTGACGACTGCGGTACCGGGTGGGAGCGCGTCAAGAAAGCCTGCTGGTAACACCGTCCACGCTGTAGCGCAGCGTAGCGCCGGTTCAGCGAAGCCGCGCGTGCTGCTGGCGTCCTACTCCGCGAACCTTATACCTGATCCCCAAAAGCCCGGCGGAGGTGGTGGTGGAACTGGGGGAGGCGGGGGTGGACGTGGCGGAGGTGGAGGAACCGGCGGAGGCCCAGGTGGCGGCCCCGGTGCTGGAGGAGGGAAGGGCGGGCCCGGTGGGGGAACCGGCGGCACAGGAGGTGGTGGGAAAGGCGGGACAGGCGGAACCGGCGGCCCGGGGGGTGGCGGCAAAGGTGGAACTGGCGGGACGGGTGGGGGTGGCCGCGCAGGCGGAGGAACAACTACGCCCAACGCCAGCAATTTCAATTCGCCGTACAGCCAGCCAAGGACGATTGTGCCGCAATTTCCCGATTCCGTGGCGACCAATCAGCAGATCCTGGCGGCTCTCGCCGAGGGTACTGGCGGATTCACCATCTTCAACACCAATGATCTGCTCGGCGGCTTGCAGCGCATCGGGCAGGAGAAAAACGAATTCTACATTCTCGGCTACGTGCCGCAGGAAACGGCGGAGGGCAGTTGCCACACGCTGAAGGTCAAGCTGAACCGCGGCGGTATGAATGTGCGGTCGCGAAGCGGGTACTGCAACACAAAAGCAACGAACGTGCTGGAAGGCAAGCCGCTCGAGAGACAGCTCGAACAGCACGCCACGGGAACGCAAGCGGGCTCGATTCAGGCCAGTTTGCAAACGCCTTATTTTTATACCGCACCGGATATCGCACGCGTGAATCTGGCGATGGAGATACCGTCCAACGCGCTGCAATTCAACAAGGAGAAGGGCAAATACCACGCCAACCTGAACGTGCTGGGCATTGCGTACAAGCCGGACGGTTCGATCGGGGCGAAGTTCAGCGACACGGTGAACCTGGACTTTGAAAAGGACGAGGTGAAGGAGTTCGCCAAGGTTCCTTACAAATACGAAAATCAGTTTGACGCGGCGCCGGGCACTTACAAGCTGACCGTGGTGGTGAGCGCGGGTGGAGATAATTTCGGCAAGTTCGAATCCCCGTTGCAAATTGATGCCTACGACGGGAAGCAGTTTAGCCTGGGGGGAGTGGCGCTGACGAACTCGGCGCAGCGGCTGGCGGAAATTCCCACGGGGCTCGATTCCATCCTGCTGGAAGATCGCACGCCGCTGGTGGTGAAGGGTATGCAGATCGTGCCCTCCGCCAGCAACCGGTTCAAGAAATCCGATAACGTAATCATGTACACGGAAATCTACGAGCCATTGCTGACGTCGGCGAATCCGCCGCAGGTGGGCATGGGGTACCGGATTCTGGAACGCGCTTCGAACAAGGAAGTGTTCTTTACCGGCGTGGTGAAGGCCGACGACTACATCCAAAAAGGCAACGCGGTGATTCCGATGGGTTTGATGGTGATGGTGAAAGATCTGCCCGTGGGAAGTTACCGGCTGATGGTGCAGGCGGTGGACGGCGCGGGCAGCCACGCGCCGAACCGCACCGTGGATTTCGACATAACCGACTAACCTCTGGATTAAGCGGTGCGGGGCCGCGAAGCGTTGCCGGATTCGGCGACGAGGCTGCGCAGGACGAACCAGCAGTTCGCGGGGCGTTCCGAAAGACGGCGCATGAAATAAGGGCACCAGTCGGTGCCGAAGGGCACGTAGACCTGGAGCGCGTGGCCGGCGTCATGAACTTGCTGTTGTAAATCGCGGCGAATCCCAAAGATCATCTGAAATTCATAGTGGTTGTTTGCGAGCTTGAGTCTTGCGGCTTCGGCTTGTGCGTGCGCCACCATGAAGGGGTCGTGAGAAGCGATGGCGGGGAAGAAGATGCATCGCGCCGCGCCTTCCAGAAGCAGCGTGGTGAGGCGCTTGTAGTTTTCGTCGACCTCGCGTTTATTTTGCAGTGCAATGGTCTTCGGCTCGCGATAAGCGCCTTTCACCAGGCGGATTTTCGGCTTGAGCGGCGCGAGGCGCTGCAAATCTTTTTCCGTGCGATGAAGATAGGCTTGCACCGCCAGTCCGCAATTGCCAAATTCGCGCTGCACGCTCTCGAAAATATCCAGAGAAACGTCCGTATAAGCGCTGCCTTCCATGTCCATCTCGATGGTGCGGCCGAGGGCCGCGGCGCGCGCGGCGATTTCGCGCGCAAGCGATGCGCAGAGGTCTTTGCCGAGGTCCAGACCCAGTTGTGTGAGCTTGATGGAAATGTTTCCCGCGAGATTCTGCGCGTGCATCTCTTCGATCATTCGTATGTAACTGGCGCAGACTTCCCGCGTGGCCGATTCGGTGGAAACGTTTTCGCCAAGATGGTTAAGACTGACGCGGCGGCCCTGGGAACAGAGTTCGCGGCTCGCGTTGAGGGCTTCCTCCAGCGTTTCACCGGCGACGAACCGCTTGGCGAAACCGTAGCGCATCCCACGGCGCGCCAGAGGGGCGGTGACGCTGCGCTTTGTCGAGAGCCAGAAGATGAAGTTACGGACCAGCATCGGCACTCCAAGAGCAAACGATGCATGAGGATACGGGTGATGGGGCGCGGCGTCAATCAGGCCACGCAACCGGGATATGCGCGCAGCAAGGCTTGCGCCAGACGGCTAGGTCTCCTCGCGAATTATCTGCTCCCGCCCGCAATTGTCCTTGCCCTGCTTATTCTGGCACGACTGCCACCGCTTCCACCTCGATCAGAAACTGCTCGCGGGCTAAGCGCTTCACCTCGACCGCGGTGCTCGCGGGCGGATTTGCGGCGTTTATGAATTTGTCGCGTACCTCGCGGACAGTAGAAAGCTGCGTCATATCCACAACGTAGTAGTTCAGCTTGACTACGTTCTCAAACTTTGCGCCGCTGGCATCCAACGCGGCCTTCAAGTTTTCGAAGGTCTGCTGCGTTTGCGCTCGCATGTCGCCTTCGCCGACTACTTTCCCGGAGCGGTCCAAAGCAACCTGGCCCGCGAGGTAAATCACGCGTCCTCCCCGCACTTCAACCGCCTGAGAATACCCAGGCGAGGGCGGCAAATTTTCGGATTTCACAAAACGCACCGCATTTGATGCTTGACTCACTTTGTGTTTCTCCTTTTCAGTTTGTGATACGGAAAAAACTCCACCCAACAACAAGCACACCCCTAGCATAGCTATTCGCATGCGTGACCCTCCGGTCTTACCTGATTACTTTCTCAGGAATTCCTAGCTGACGTGATCTGGATAATACTTCACACGGGGCGGTCTTGCGCCTTCCGCCGGCCGTTGCCGGGCACGACCGCGATTCTGATCTCCGTTAAGGGCTCGCCGGGTTTTCCTTCCCGCGGTTCAATCCAGTAAATTTCGCATTTCGGCCCGCGAGGAACGAGTCCGTTTTTCGTCACCCAAGACTGAAGCGTTTTGTAGGCTCGCGGAATGGTTTGCTCCTCGCCGGCATGAAATACGGAAGCCACTCGGGCGGCCGGCATCTGGTAAGTCCGGATTCCTCGCACTGGGCCTACGGGACGATTTAGGAATCGGACCGCTTCACAATCGATTTGTGGGCCGTCGTTCGCGCAGGTGTGCCAAAATGCGGCTCTTTTTCCGGTCAGGACACCTGGTTCCATGTGGCGCTCGATCTTTGCAAACATAGCGTCAGCTTCATCGTAGCGGCGAATCTTTTCCCGGGTCGCAGCGACCCACACCGGTTGAATTTGCCGCAGCTCGACGCGCCAATCTAATTCGCTTTTCGCGTGTTCGGTGGCTTGCAGTCGCGCCTCGATCCTTGCCAGGCGTCCAAAATCGTCTTCAATGCGGCGCTTCAAATCTTTCCTTCTTTCGTTAAGTATCCCCCGCAGTTCCGCTGGACCCGGTTTTTCGCGCAGAAGCTCGCGAATCTCGGCGATCGAAAATCCCATGTCCTTGTACAGGTGGATGTCTTGCAGCTCACGAAGTTGCCGCGTGTCGTAGCTGCGGTAGCTGCTTGCGGGATCCACGTGGGCAGGCGCGAGGAGACCCTCTTCGTGGTAAAACCTGAGCGCCCGGATGGATACATTTCCGAGCCGCGCAAATTCGCCAATCTTTAGCACGTTGCTCTCCTTTACTCCTGCAATAGGATGCAGCCTAAGCCCTCTCGTTGCGGGAGAGTCAAGCGAAATGTTTTGGTCGTCTTTGGGAGTCTTGGATGGCTTGGAGGAGGATACGGGTGACGGGCGCGCCGCCAATCAGGCCCTGCTCCCGCCATCGGTGCGCGGGCAGGGAATGCGCCTAGAGCGCTAAGTCCTTGCCTGCCTGAACCTTCGGGCCTGATGGCAATTCGACACGCCGGAAGGTGTTTTGCAACTTCCGGGCCGGAAGAGGGTTATTCTATGCGTGACGAATTGTCCGCAAAACATGCCGCCGGGCAGGAGAGTGCTATGAAGCTGCCACCGCGCGCCGCCGCGCGTTTTCCAAAGATATTTACAACACCCAAGTCTTTTCTTGCAGCGATTCTGTCCTTTGGACTGGTTTTCTCCTTTGGAGCGGATGTCTCCGCGATTGCCGCGCTTCCCGCCGCTGCGAAAGACAAAAAGCCGAAGCCAGATCCCTCGCTCAAAGGCTTGCCCATCACCGAACTGAGCCCCGATGAAGCGATTCTTCACGCGCTGAACCGTCTTGCGTACGGGCCGCGGCCCGGTGATATCGAGCGCGTTCGCCAGATGGGTCTAGCGAAGTGGATTGACCAGCAGCTCAACCCGAATTCCATCGATGACAAGGCCGTGGAGGCGCGCCTGGAGAACTATCCGACGCTACGGCTCTCTACTGCCAAGCTGATCGATCAGTATCCGCAACCGAAGCAGGCCGAAAAGCAAGCGGCAAAGCAGGCGCAAGCCCAACAGGAGCAGCGCAGGTCAGATGCAGCGGCAGCGGTGATCGCGAAAGACATGCAAGCGTCGAAAACTCGTTCCGGCGGTGATGCTACTCCAGCGGCCACGCCGGTTTCCGCGCCGCAAGAGACCACGAATGATCCCGACGCGGCCAGTGGCGCGAACGCGCCCGCTTCCATGAAGCAGGATCCGGCTACGCCCGGAGCTGGGAAGCGCGATTTTCTGAGCGGACCCGATCCAAACGCGGTGCCCCGGGCGATTGCCGACGACAGCAAGCGGCCAGTGCGCGTGGTGGAAGAGCTGGCCATGGCCAAGGTCACGCGGGCAATCTACAGCGAGCGGCAGTTGCAACAGGTGATGGATGATTTCTGGTTCAACCACTTCAATGTTTTTGCGGGCAAAGGAGAAGACCGCTACTACCTTACTTCGTACGAGCGCGACGTCATTCAGCCGCGCGCGCTCGGCAAATTCAAGGATTTGGTTTTTGAGACGGCCAAGAGCCCGGCGATGCTCTTCTATCTGGATAATTTTTTGAGCGCGGACCCTAGAGCGGCCGAGCGCCAGGCACAGGAACGCGCCATGCGGCAGCAAGCGCGCCGAGGTGGATTCCGCGTGCCTCCGCCGCGTCCTCAGCAACAGAATAAAAATGTGCGCGGATTGAATGAAAATTACGGCCGCGAATTGATGGAGTTGCACACGCTGGGCGTCGATGGCGGCTACACGCAGAAAGACGTGACGGAAGTGGCGCGGTGCCTCACGGGCTGGACGATCGAAAAACCGAGAATCAATCCGGAGTTCAAGTTTGATGAGCGGCTTCACGATCCGGGTCCGAAGATCGTGCTGGGGAAAAAGATTCATGCCGGCGGGATGAAGGACGGAGAGCAAGTGATCGACCTGCTGGTTCATCATCCTTCGACGGCGAAGTTCATCTCCACGAAGCTGGCGCGGCGATTTGTTTCCGACAATCCGCCGCCGGCGCTGGTGGCGCGCATGGCGCAAACATTCCAGTCGAGCGACGGCGACATCAAAGCGGTAATGCGCACGATGATCTGGTCACCAGAATTCTGGTCGCGGGATGCCTATCGCGCCAAGATCAAAACGCCCTACGAGCTGGTGGTATCCGCGGTGCGCGCGCTTGGCACCGACGTGGATACCTCCATGCCGCTGGTGCAGTGGGTGAATCGCATCGGCGAACCGCTGTATCAATGCCAGCCGCCGACAGGCTACGCCGACAAGGCGGATGCCTGGGTGAACACCGGAGCGCTGTTGAACCGGCTGAATTTTTCGCTGACGCTGGCGGGGAACAGAGTGCGCGGCGCGAGAACGGACGTGAAGTCGTTGCTCGGTGTGGAGGCGACCGCCGAACCGAGGATGGCGCTGGAACGCGCAGTCCAAGTATTTCTTGGCGGACAAGCAGCGCCAACAACGGTCGACACGCTTGAGAAGCAATTGGACAGCCCGCAAGTGTTGCAGGCCAAGCTGGATGATCCGGTGAAGCAAGTGGATTTGGGCGTGGTGACAGGGCTGGTGTTGGGGGCGCCGGAATTTCAGCGGCGCTAGATTTTGGAGTGCGGGAGCTCTGCTCCCGCTTTCCCGCAATCGGCGCTTCTGTGAATGCGGTAGGCAGCCGTGGCAGCAAGAAAAGCGGCGGCCAGCCGCCGCACTCCAAAGAGGAACTGAGGCATCATGAAATACGAATGTTGTGAAGGCGCAAGGAATCTGAGATTTTCGCGGCGGTATTTTCTGAAACAGGGCGGAGTCGCGATGGTCGGCATGAGCGTCATGCCGGCGTTTTTGCAGCGGGCCGTGGCCGCCACGCCGATGCCGAACAAGAAGCAGCTTGTCGTTCTGTTCCAGCGAGGCGCGGCGGACGGATTGAACATCGTGGTGCCTTTTGCCGAGCCGAACTATTACCGGATGCGGCCGACAATTGCGATTCCGCAGCCGAAACGTGGCGCGAATCCCGGCGAGACGGCCATTGATCTGGACGGATATTTTGGGCTGCACCCAAGCCTTTCGCCGCTGGAGCCGCTGTTTCACAAAAACCAACTGGCGATCGTCCACGCGGCGGGCTCGCCCGATCCGACGCGTTCACATTTTGACGCGCAAGATTTCATGGAATCCGGCACGCCGGGCGTGAAGGCTACGGAGGACGGCTGGCTGGATCGCGCGCTTCAAACGATGCCTGAAGAAAGTGCTTCGCCGTTCCGGGCCGTGGCCATGGGGCCGAATCTTCCGCGCATGTTGCACGGCAGCACCGGAGCGATCGCGCTGCCGGATTTGAAACAGTTCAAGGTAATGCCGCCTTCGGGACAGATGGCCAAGGTCGCGGAAGGCGGATTCGAAGCGATGTATTCGCAGACCGTGGACCAGGCGCTGCACGGCACGGGCACGGAAACCTTTGAAGCCATCGACATGCTAAAGAAAATCGATGCGTCGAAATTTCCGCCGGAAAACGGAGCGCAGTATCCGACTAGCCGGCTGGGGCAAAGCCTGCAACAGATTGGCGTTTTGCTAAAGGCGAATATTGGAGTGGAAGTGTTGTTTGTCGATTGCGGCGGATGGGACAACCATGTCAACGAAGGCGGCGCGCAGGGCCAGCTCTCGAATTTGCTCAAGGATTTGGGGCAGGGCCTCGCGGCGTTTCATCAGGATATGGGCGACCGGATGCAGGACGTCGTCGTGGTGACCATGAGCGAATTCGGCCGCACCGCCAAGGAAAATGGAAACCGCGGAACGGATCACGGCCACGCCAACTGTATGTTCGTGATGGGCGGCGACGTGAAAGGCGGGCAAGTCTACGGCAAATGGCCCGGGCTCGCCGATCATCAGCTCAACGAAGGGCGCGACCTGGCGCTGACCACGGATTTTCGCACGGTGGTCAGTGAAGTTTTGACCAAACACATTGGTGTGAAGGACCTTGCGCCAGTCTTCCCTGGATTTGACGCCAATCCCCGCAATTTCCGTAACCTCATACGCTCCTGACCTAAGGCAACAAATCCAGAAGGCCTCGGATGTGAAGCGGGGCGGCCACTGGCCGCCCCGCTTCTGCTTTTAGCGGTAAGACAATTAAAGATTCACTGTCAGTGGGCTGCGCCTTCGCGGATGCGCATGCCGTAGAAGGAGCGATAGACGAAGAAGAAGGAGACGGCGAAGAAGACCGCGGCGAGGATGTGCGTCAAGTTGGCGCCTTGAGAAGCGGTGAGCTGCACGGCGAGCTCGACGGCCAGCAGGCCGAAGAGGGTCGTGAACTTGATGACCGGGTTGAGGGCGACTGAGGAGGTGTCCTTGAAAGGATCGCCAACCGTGTCGCCGATGACAGTCGCGTCATGAAGCGGAGTCCCTTTCTGCTTCATTTCGACCTCGACGATTTTCTTGGCGTTGTCCCAAGCACCGCCGGCGTTAGCCATGAAGATGGCTTGATAGAGGCCGAAGATGGCAATGGAGAAAAGATAGCCGATGAAAAAGAACGGCTCAACGAAGGCGAAAGCAAGCGTGGCGAAGAACACGGCGATGAAAATATTGAGCATGCCCTTTTGCGCGTACTTGGTGCAGATCTCGACAACTTTTTTGCTGTCAGCGATGCTGGCCGCGGCCGCGCTGTCGAGCTTGATATTGGCTTTGATGAATTCGACCGCGCGGTAAGCGCCGGTGGTGACGGCTTGCGTGGATGCGCCGGTGAACCAGTAGATCATGGCGCCGCCGGTGATGAGGCCGAGAACGAACGGTGCGTGCAGCAGCGAGAGATTGTTGACATTTTCGGTGAGGCCATGGGTCAGCGCCATGATGATCGAGAAGATCATCGTGGTGGCGCCGACGACGGCAGTGCCGATGAGCACGGGTTTGGCGGTGGCCTTGAAGGTGTTGCCAGCGCCGTCGTTGGCTTCCAGCATTTCCTTGGCGCGCTCGAAATTCACGTCGATGTTGTAGTCTTTTTTCAGTTCCTGCTTGATGTTGGGAACCTGTTCGATCAGCGAAAGCTCATAAACCGATTGCGCGTTATCCGTGACTGGGCCGTAGGAATCGACGGCGATGGTCACCGGCCCCATTCCGAGGAAGCCGAAAGCCACCAGGCCGAACGCAAACACCGCTGGGGCAAGCATCATGGCGCCCAGGCTCAGCGTGCTAATCAGGTAGCCGACGGACATCAGCAGAACCATGGCCAAGCCGATGTAATACGCGGAAAAATTTCCGGCGACAAAGCCCGAGAGAATCCCGAGTGAGGCCCCGCCTTCTTGCGCGGAGCTGACGACTTCCTTGACGTGGCGCGATTCCGTGGAGGTGAAGACCTTCACCAGCTCGGGAATGATGGCGCCCGCCAGCGTACCGCAGGAGATGATCGTCGCCAGTTTCCACCATTGCGTGCTGTCGATCCCGAGGACGGGAATAATGAAATACGACACGATGTAGGTCAGCGCGATGGAGACGATCGAAGTGATCCACACCAGCGAAGTCAGCGGCGCTTCGTAATTCATCTTGTCGGCGCTGCCGTACTTCGCCTTGGCGATAAACGCGTTGATGAAGTAGGCTCCCGCGCTGGCGACCAGCATCATGATGCGCATGACAAAGATCCAGACGAGCAATTGCACCTGAACCTTTGGATCTTTCACGGCGAGAAGAATGAAGGTGATCAGCGCGACGCCGGTGACGCCGTAGGTTTCAAAGCCGTCGGCGCTGGGGCCGACGGAGTCGCCGGCGTTGTCGCCGGTGCAGTCCGCGATGACGCCAGGGTTGCGCGCGTCGTCTTCCTTGATCTTGAAGACGATCTTCATGAGGTCGGAGCCGATGTCGGCAATCTTGGTGAAAATGCCGCCGGCGATACGCAGTGCCGCCGCGCCCAACGATTCGCCAATCGCGAAACCGATGAAACACGGTCCGGCGTAATCGCCAGGAATGAAAAGCAAAATAAACAACATCATCAGCAACTCGACGCTAATGAGCATCATGCCGATGCTCATGCCGGCTTGCAGCGGTGTGTCGTAGCAGGGAAAGGGTTTGCCGCGCAGGCTGGCGAAAGCGGTGCGAGAATTCGCGAACGTGTTCACGCGAATGCCGAACCACGCCACGCCGTAGCTGCCGCCGATGCCCACCAGGCTGAAGAGCAGGATGATCGGCAGCGTGACGGCGACGGACTTACCCGGCACCGGCGCGAGCACGCCGAAATAAAGAACGATGACCACGGCGATGAAGATCCACAGAAGCATCAGGAACTTGCCCTGGGTGAGGAGATACGTTTTGCAAGTTTCGTAGATGAGCTCGGAGATGTCGCGCATCGACTTGTGCACGGGCAGGTTCTTCAGGCGGCTGTAAATGATCAAGCCGAAGGCCAGGCCAAACACGCAAAAGAGAAGGCCGAAGAGAAGAAGCTTGTGGCCGTCGAGCCCGAGAAACTGGACCGAGGAAAGATCGGGAAGCTTGAGACTCGCCTCTCCGCCGGCATCCTGGGCCGACGCTGCGGCGCTCGTGAGCAAAGTGAGAACGCCGGCGGCAGCCGCGATCTTGGTGCATCTACAGCCTAAGGACCAGGCATTTGCAAGCCAGGTGCGCATTAACAATCCTCCATAAGAGCCATTTTTAAGGCTAACTTGATTCGGGGTAACCCCGACCGGATCGAGGCCCAGCTTCCCTGGAAACTCGTATCCGGCACACCATTTCGACCAGACGCCGATGGGCAGGAAAGTACAGCAGCCGACCCTTCGTTAGCGCCCGGGGAGTACCTCACTGGATTTCCAGAAGGCTCCCACTGCAAGACGGGACAGGAATTCGTTCTATGTGTGACTGCGGCACACTCAGAGACAAAGTTTGCAAACGTGGCTGCCTTTGAGCACCGAGGGGACCCCGCCCCACCAGCGCAACAAAAGGCCAGACACAAAGCAGAGATTTATAACATTTAGCGGATGGCTGGTCAAACGCTGGACTATACAGGAAAGCCACCGAAAAACCAGTCAAGGCACTCCTGAAGAGCCGATGCTGGCGAACTCGCACGGCTTCGAACACGGAGGCGACACCAATTTGCCAAGCGATGGTAACATGCCCTAATCCTCAGGGAAGGAATACGTTCCGAGAGACGGGGGATCATGAGTATTAAGGCTATGCCAGCAGCGCTGCGGTCAAACGCGCGCGCTGCTACCGGAGTGCGCCACGATTGGAAGCGGGCTGAGGTGGAGACGATTTACCGCACGGCCCTGCCAGAACTGATTTTCCAGGCGCAAAGCGTACACCGCGAGCTTCACGAACCCGACCGCGTGCAAACCTGCCAGTTGATTTCCATTAAAACGGGTGGATGTCCGGAGGATTGTGCGTACTGCCCGCAGAGCGCGCATTACGACGCCCCGGTGGAGCGGGAAGGTCTGCTCGACCCGCAGCACGTGATCGGCGTGGCGCGCGAGGCAGCGGGCCGCGGAGTGACGCGCTTCTGCATGGGGGCGGCGTGGCGCCAGGCGCCGGAGGGCAAGGAATTTGAGAACGTTTTGGAGATGGTCCGCGGAGTTGCTTCGCTGGGAATGGAAGTGTGCTGTACGCTGGGAATGCTGACCGACGAGCAAGCGAAAAAACTCAAAGCGGCGGGGCTGACGGCGTATAATCACAATTTAGATACCTCCCCTGAATTTTATGGTTCAATAATTACGACGCGCGTTTATGACGACCGCTTGCGAACGCTGGCGGCCGTGCGGCGGGCGGGGATTACGGTGTGCTGCGGAGGAATTCTGGGCATGGGCGAAGGCGAAAAAGACCGCATCGGCCTGTTGCACCAACTCGCCACGCTCGAGCCGCATCCCGAGAGCGTGCCCATCAACATGCTGGTGCGTGTTGCGGGGACGCCGCTGGCGTCGCTGCCCGCGCTCGATCCGCTGGAGATGGTGCGGGCCATCGCCACGGCACGGATTCTCATGCCCGCGTCGCGCGTGCGGCTGGCCGCCGGACGAAAACAATTGTCGCCGGAGGCTGTGACGCTTTGTTTTCTTGCGGGAGCAAATTCGATCTTCGTCGGTGAAAAGCTTTTGACGACCCCGAACCCCGGCGCCGATGAAGACGAGCAGTTACTGCAAAATCTGGGGCTCAAGCCACTCGAATCGCATGCTGTCTGAATTCCAGAATGAGTTTCTTCGCGAGCTGGACGCTGGGCTCCGCGGCCTCACGTCGCGCAACCAGCGGCGCTCGCTCGCGAAGCGCGTTTCCGCAGCCATTCGCGCAAACGGGTGGGAAACCGCGGGCAGCAAGGCGCAAATCCTTCCGGCAGGACTCGCGCGGCGAGAAAATACGCCCGCGAGATGGCGAGCCGAACGGCCGATGCATGCAGCAGCAGGGTGCGGGGCATGAGGCATCATTTTTTTATTACCGGAACGGATACCGGTGTGGGAAAAACGGTGCTTTCCGCGCTGCTCTGCGCCGCGCTCGATGCCGTGTATTGGAAACCAATTCAGACGGGCACGCTGGAAGGATCGGACCGCGCAAACTTAATGCGGCTGGCGGGCATCGGCACGGACCGCACGCTGGATGAAGTTTACAAATTTGTGCCACCGGTTTCGCCGGATCTCGCGGCGCGCTGGGCCGGCGTGGAGATCGACCTGGGCCGCATCACCCTGCCGACCAGCCTCGTGAATGACTGGCTGATCGTCGAAGGCGCGGGCGGCGTGCTGGTGCCCATTAACCAAAAACAGTTCATGCTGGACCTGATGGTGAAATTCAAGCTGCCGGTGATTCTGGCGGCGCGCAGCAGCATGGGCACCATCAATCACACGCTGCTGACGCTTGCGGCGCTGCACGCGGCGGAGTTGCCCGTTCACGGCGTGGTGCTTATCGGCGATCAGAACCGCGAAAACCGCGAAACGATCGAACGGTTCGGGCACGTTCGTGTCATTGGAGAAATTCCGCGGCTTCCGAATCTGCATCGCACGGCGCTGATGCAGGTGTTCATGAATCATTTCGACCGCGCTGCATTCGCGCAATAGTTCTCTTGCTGGACGCGAAGCTCCCCCACCCTTTCCGGCAGGGCGAAAATCAGACCTATACTCTGGAGCGATGATGACTGTTCCCGCATGCGGAACCAGTTCGCGTTGCCGGGCGAAAAGCTCTGCTAGACTCGTGGGAACGTTTGGACGGACGGAGGGGGTTTGCCGGCAAATTTGAGCGGGTGGAAGCAGAAAATTGTGGCGTTTGCGGGCGCTTTGGGCGCGCCGGGACTTTTTCTGATTTCGTTTCTGGATTCCTCGGTATTAACGTTTCCCGTTATCAATGATCTTCTGCTGATCGATCTTTCCATTCAGCATCCGGGGCGTATGCCACTCTATGCGAGCATGGCGGCGCTTGGATCCGTGCTGGGATGCGTCTTGCTGTATTTTATTGCGCGCAAGGGCGGGGAAGCTTTTTTTCACCGAAAAGCGGGAGCGCGTGCGCAGAGCATTCGTCATTGGGTGGAGCGCAACGGTTTCGGCGGGATGCTGGTGGCCGCGCTTCTTCCGCCGCCAACGCCGTTCAAGATATTTGTGTTTGCCGCGGGAGTTTTTGAAGTACCGCTGTGGAGTTTTACTTCGGCGGTAACGCTGGCGCGGGTGTTTCGTTACTTTGGGATGGGGTATCTCGCTGTGCGGTACGGAGAGCAGGCCATGCCGTATCTGGCGGCGCACAAGTGGCAAACGGCACTGGTGGTTGTTGCGCTGGTGGCGGTGAGTTATGCGCTGTCGCGATTGCTGCTGAGAGGCAAGCCTCGGAATGCAGAGGTGAGGTAGGCCTCGAAAGGCGCCCGCCTCAGAAGGCGGCCGCTACTGGATGCTGCGCGGATTGAGTGGCCCAGCGGAGTTCGCCGCTAAGAACTTTGCTTGATTCGTCCAAATTGACGACGGCGACAACTTCCCGCTGGTCTTCACCGGCGGCTGCATACTGCAAGTCTCGAAATTTCACTTCATAACCGCTAGGAGTTTTTTGCACTGTCGCTTTTGGAAAACGCGCGACGCTGAGAAATTGTTTGACGGCTGGCGTGTTGCGCGCGGCGTCCAGCATCGGCGTGGGTTCGGGCTTGAACAGGTTAACGCTTCGTTCTGGATCGAAAGACGCGCCGGGAGCGACGCTCGCGGTTATTTGGTGAATGGCGCTCTCCGTGTCGACCAGGCAGTGCCACACAAAGGGGGAAGTCGTTTCTGGGAATGCTCCGGCGCGCCGCGGCGATTCGCCGCCGTAGGTGCGAGCTTCGAGCGTGGCGATGACATTGGAATGCAGCGTTGCGCGTGTCCCGATATAGATGACCACGAGCGCAAAGGCGAGGATAGCGGCGGCGCGACCGCGCGGTTTTTTGTCGCGAGCGCCAATCTCAGCGCTTACAAGATGGAGCAGTTCGGGTAGAGCGAGTGACACCACGATAATCACGATAGTCCAAGGGTCCACATTGGCAAGCCAATCTGTTGCAAGGCGCCGTGCGCTGAAAGGCCAGAAGAGCGCAACGCCCTGCCATTGGCAAGCGTCCATGGCGAGGTGCAGCCACTGCGCTAACATTGCGGTGACAAATGCGGCGAAGAAGGAAAAACGCTCCTGGGTGGGCTTCGGAGCGAGAACGCGATAGAGCAGACTGATGGCTGCCGCGAAGAATAGGGAAGCGAAAATGGAATGAAGGTAAGTGCGATGCCAGGCAAAATATGCCGAAGGGCCGAAGTACGCGCTGATGAAATCGAGATCGGCGACCGTTCCCGCGAAAATTGCCACGGCCCAGGAGATGCGTGGCGCGCGCGGCACGATCGCGCGTGCCAGCGTGAGGGACGCGAGGGCGTGGGTGGCGACGTCCATGAAAATTACTGCGTGGCTGCGCTTACGTTTTTTGCGTGTGTGGTTTGCGGAACGAGAAGTTTCAGAGCGTGCGGAACGATTCTGAATTCCACCGGGAGGCGTGCCAGGGGTTCGCCGTCGATTTGGGCGTAGACGGGATTCTTGTCGAGAGGCTCGCAGATCACCGTACGGGATTTGTAGAAATGAATCCCCGGGAGGCCGCGGAGTTTGCCGAAATAGAGCGGCGCGAGGTAACTCATGTAGCGAAAGCCGCTTTGTGTAGTGAGGGTCAGAATTTCGAAGCGATCCTGGAAGAGGTCGGCTTGGTCCGTGATTTTGAAAGGGCCGCCATAGTTTTTCGTGCGGCCGACGACAACGAGAGAAGAGTTCACGCTCACTTCACCGGAGGCAGGAGGGTGACCGTTGGTTTGTGAATCCGGCTCCACGTTGGGGATGCGTACGCGGAAATGGGGAAATTGGTAACCGAAGACCTGTCGAGCGCCTTGCCACCAGTAGGCGAGAATGCCGAAGCGGGCTTTGAGGGTGAGGTCGAGGGAGTAGACGATCATGCCGTCGGGGCCGGCGCCGGAAGTGCTGAGAAAATATTTCTTTTTTTCGGGCTGCTGGAGCGGAGTGGCGAGACCGAGAGCGATCTCTTTGACCAGGCCGCGCACGAGGATTTGCGCGGCGCGGGGAATGTTCCAGGGGATATCCAGCTCTTTCGCGAGGATGTTGGCGGTGCCGCCAGGCAAGAGAGCAAGCGGAACGCGGTGGCCGTTGGCTTGGGTGGCGAGGCCATTGACGATTTCATTCAGCGTGCCGTCGCCGCCGCAGGCGATGACCAGTTGGCGTCCTTCGGCGCTGGCGCGATGCGCGATTTCCGTGGCGTGGCCGGGGCCGGTAGTTTCCGCAAGGTCGGTTTGTACGCCGCCAGCGGCGAAGATGCGGCGTGCTTCGTCGAGCGAGCGCTCGCGGCCACGACCGCCGTTGCCGGCGTTGGGATTGTGAATCAAGAGCGCGTTTTGTATTGCTTCGGTCATCCGGATTCCTGATTGTTGCTGTGCATACCGCAAGAGATTCATTCTATATAATGTCGGGGCAAATGCCGCTATCTCTTCTAAAGAGGGTTTCATGGCCAAGGCCGGTGTAGCTGCCGTAAAAAAAGAGGTTGAGGACCTGCGCGAGAAGCTGCGCTATCACGAATACCGCTACCACGTGCTGGATGATCCGGAGATTTCGGATGCGGCTTATGACCGGATGCTGGTGCGGCTGAAAGAGATCGAGGCGGAGCATCCGGAATTGGTCACGGCGGATTCGCCGACGGTGCGTGTGGGCGGCCCGCCGCGCGAGGGATTTCAGACGGTGCAGCATGCGCGGGCGATGCTGAGCCTGGACAATGCGTTCTCTTTCGACGCGCTGCGGGAGTGGGACAGGCGCGTGCGGGAGGGAAGCGGGCAGGAGAAAATCGAATACATTGCCGAACACAAATTTGATGGGCTGAGCATTTCGTTGCAGTACGAAGATGGCGTTTTGGCACGGGGCGTTACGCGCGGAGACGGGACGACCGGCGAAGATGTTACGCCCAATGTGAAGACGATTCGCTCGGTGCCGCTGCGAGTGGACGCCGCGGCGCTGAAAAAGGCCAAGCTGCCGGCGGATTTCGAAGTGCGCGGAGAAATCATGATGACGCGCAAATCGTTCGAGGCGCTGAACCGGCAGCAGGAGCAGGCGGGCGGGAAGATTTTTGCGAATGCGCGGAGCGCTGCTGCGGGCGCGGTTCGCGTGCTGGACCCGTCCATCACCGCGGCGCGCAAGCTGGACTTTTTCGCGTACTACTTGTTTGTGGATGGCAAAGTGCCGTTCTCGAAACATTCGGAGTCCCTGCAGGCTCTTAAGCAATTGCGCTTCCGTGCTTCGGATGATTGGAAATTGTGCGAGGGGATCGAGGCGGTCATCGCCTATTGCGAAGATTGGGACGCCAAGCGGGAGAAGCTGGCTTACGAGATTGATGGCGTGGTGATCAAAGTGAATTCGACAGGGATTCAGAATGAGCTGGGATTCACGTCGAGAGCGCCGCGCTGGGCGATTGCTTACAAGTATCCGGCGGCGCAGGAGACGACGGTCGTGAACGAGATTCGCGTGCAAGTGGGGCGCACAGGCGCGCTGACGCCGGTGGCGTTTCTTGAGCCGGTGCAAGTGGGAGGCGTCACTGTCAGCCGGTCCACACTCCACAATATGGATGAGATCGAGCGGCTGGGGCTGCAAGTGGGCGATACCGTGCTGATCGAACGCGCGGGGGAGGTGATTCCGCACATTTTGAAGGTGGTGAAGGAAGGCAAGAACCGCAAACCATTCCGCATGCCGAAAAATTGTCCGGAATGTGGGAGCACGATTCACAAAGCGGAGGATGAGGTTGCGTATCGGTGCGTCAACGCCGCTTGTCCGGCGAAGCGCAAGGAATCGCTGCTGCATTTTGCGAGCCGGCATGCGATGAATATCGATGGGCTGGGCGACAAGATTGTGGATCAGTTGGTGGACAAGGGTCTGGTGAAGGATGTGGCGGACCTTTACGCGCTAAAGGAAGAGGAGGTTGCGGCGCTGGAGCGCATGGCGGAGAAGTCGGCGCAGAATTTGTTGGAGGAGATCGAAGCCAGTAAGAAAAATTCGCTGGCGCGGTTGATTTACGCGCTGGGGATGCGGTTTGTTGGCGAACGCACGGGGCAGTTGCTGGCGGAGCATTTTTCATCGCTGGAGGAGCTGGCGGAGGCTAAGGAGGAGCAACTTGTCAAGGTGTCGGAGGTTGGACCGAAAGTGGCGGCTAGTATCGTGGAGTTTTTTTCGGAGGTGGCGAACCGGCAATTGGTTAAGAAACTATACAAAGCGGGAGTGCGGCCGACGGCGGAGAAGCGGCAAGTAAAGAGCGATAAGTTTGCGGGGAAGAGTTTTGTGTTTACAGGTGGCTTGGCGAATCGCTCGCGGGAGGAGGCGGGGGCGATTGTGCAGCAGCATGGTGGGAAAGTTTCGGGGTCGGTGAGCAAGAAAACGGATTATGTCGTTGTGGGCACCGATCCTGGCTCGAAGTACGATAAGGCCAAAGAGCTCGAAGTCCCCATTCTCACCGAAGCCGAATTCGAGAAGCTGCTCGGACTCAAATAAACCCTGAGCTCTGCTAGTTCTCAATACCGATAGCTAACCAGTCCGGCATAGGGCATAATCCCGGCGAAATACGAGGCCCAGTGTTGAAGCGCCTTGCCGCATTCCTTCGATCTGTCTTGCCTGCGGATCCAACGCAACTTATTTTTTTGGCCGGAATCGTTTGCTTGTTCTTGGCACCGCATCTGCGTTGGTGGCCGCAAGGATTGAGTAGCGCGACCGACCGGCTAAACGATTCGTCTGTCGAGCTAGTTCATAGCCTTGGCTTTTTCTTCCTGCTTCCCATTAGCTTCGCAGCAATGGCCGGTTACTTTGTCTGTTTCTGGCCGGGTGAGCATCCCGTCCGGCGAATCCTAATATTGATCTGTCTTCCTGCGGTTGGCGGAATGGGACTCATGTTCGGCCGACTTTTGTACGTCGCTGCGCCCTCGTCCTCGGTTCTTGAAGGAGTTGGCAGCGTAGTAGCTCACAAGCTGAGTTGGGCGCAGTCATTGCCATGGAGCCTCTTAACGGGTTTCCATTTCTGCGTGATTGGACTGTTTCTCATAGCGATATATACTTCCCGACTTGCATTCGGAATCGCAGTTCTCCCGCTGTCGTTACCTGGGGACGCAGCATCGGCATGCCCAGATCACGGGGCTTGGAAGCGGGTTCAATTCTTGATTTGTGTGTTGGTGGGACCGCTCTATTTCCTGGACATTCTACTCGCACTGCTCACGATAGGAATTCCAACAGCACTTCCGTCGCATGTCCCCAACCACACTCTGAGCGTTTGGATTGTTAGGGTTTCGCCCGTCGTGGAAGTACTCGTAGTTATTGCGGTCATATCTTGGATCGTTGGTGAAGAAGGCCGTAAGCGGTTATTAAGAGGAATCCGACTGACTGCTCCAAGGTATTTTGTCCTCGGGTTTGCAATCCCAATCGTGATCGGAGCAGTTATTTCCGTGGGGCAATTCGCATTTGACCGAGCGCAATGGGCTGCCCACAACTTTGGCCAGATAGATTCGCCAGTATTTGGGAACTACATCACGCTCCCAGATCCCTGGTTGCTTCTCTTGTTTTTCTCCGCGTTTATGGAGGAAATGATTTTTCGAGGTTTCTTGCAAGGCCACTTCGTTGAAAGATATGGGGTCTACCGGGGGATTTTTCTGGTTGGTATCGTTTGGGCGGCCTTCCATTTCTCGTGGGATTTTAATTTTGTTCAAGTTACAGACAAAGAAGTAATTTTAGGCTTGGCCTCTCGCATTTGTATTTGCCTGGCGTTGAGCTATGTTTTCGGATGGCTAATGCTGCGCTCTGGTTCCGTTCTCCCGTCCGCTCTCGCCCACACTTTTTACAATGTGCTTGTCTTCTCACACTTTGGGCCACCGTTTATCGGCAAAAGCATCGTTCAGGTTATCTTGTGGGGTGTACTGGCTTATATGCTCTACCGGTATTGGCCGTCCCGGGATGAAGACCAACCTGAACTGACGCCCAGGAACGCAAATCCTGAACTAGTGGTTTGAGGCAGGTTGTTTCGTACGTTTCTAGGGCAACGTGCGACCAATGATCACGGTATAATGTGAATGGCGGGCGGGCCGGGTGATCGCTGGCTTGGTCATCGCGAGATGGCTGGGCGGGAGGAAAGTCCGGACACCGTCCTGAGGCACGCTTGTCTTTCGGGATGAGCGGAACTCTTGACAGGGCGACGCGCCTGGTAACGCCAGGGGGCCGCACCGGAAACGGTGTGGCTACGGAAAGTGCCACAGAGAATAGACCGCCGGCGAGGTGAAGCGCGGTGGCATCGCGCAGGGAAACCTGCGAGACGTCTTCGAAATGCTCGCGTCGTTTGGCAAGGGTGAAAAGGTGGGGTAAGAGCCCACCGCTCCGATGGCAACATCGGGGGCACGGAAAACCCCGCGTGGTGCAAGGCCAAATAGGAGGGGAGAGCCGGCCCGGCTCGTTAGAACCCTCGGGTAGGCTGCTGGAGCCGTGGTGCGAATCACGGCCTAGAGGAATGATCGCCGCGCGCGCGATTTGTTTCTAAATTGCGCGCCGCACAGAATCCGGCTTACAGGTTCGTCCGCCATTTTCAATGACTTAATCTGGACTCAGTATTTGAAAATGTCCAGATCTACCTTGAAGTGCTGGCTAGTTTCCCGCAGCATTCGGGGCGCTGAGGTAGTTCGGACGGATCCCAGCCGCCGCCGAGCGCCTGGATGAGGGTCACTGCGTCCACCATGCGGCGGCCAAGAATATTTACCGCAGTGACTTCGTTGGAGAGTGCGGCGCTCTGAGCGGTAGTCACTTCGAGATAGCTGGTAACGCCGCCCTGGTACCGCGTGTTGGCGAGTTCCAGGTATTTCTGCGCGGCATCGACTGCTTTTTGCTGAACCTGAGCTTCGTGCTCGAGGATGCGCAAGGCCGCCACGTTGTCTTCGACCTGTTGAAAGCCGGTCAACACGGTTTGGCGATAATTGGCGACGGTTTGATCGTAAGCAGCGATGGCTTGGTCCGAGGCAGCACGGCGTCTTCCTACGTCGAAGACAGTAAACAAAGCAGATGGGCCAGCCGACCACAAAACGCTGGGGCCGGATAGCAATGTCGTGATGGCACCGCTCTCAAATCCCCCCGTAAGCCCCAAGTTGACATTGGGATAGTAGGCGGCCTTGGCCACTCCGATCTGCGCGTTCGCGGAGGCCATTCGGCGTTCCGCAGCTGCGATGTCCGGACGCCGTTCGAGCAATTCCGAGGGCAGGCCCACGGGAATCGCTGGAGGTGGCATCGTCAGGGGAAGAGGAGCGAGACTGAAAGACGCTGGAGGCTTGCCAATCAAAATTGCTACGGCATGCTCGAACTGCGCGCGCGCAACTCCAACATCGATTGCTTGCGCACGAGTTGTTTCCAGTTGAGTCTGGGCTTGCTGCACTTCCAAATCGGAAGCAATGCCTCCGGCAAAGCGACTCTGGATCAAGGCCAAAGCCTGTTCGTACTGCGTTACGGTGGAATTCAGAAGCTGCTCTTCCGCATCAAGCATGCGGGCCTGGAAGTAGAACAAAGCCAGCTGCGCATGCATAGACAGGTTCACGGCTGCCAAGTCGGCAGCGCTGGCTTGCGCCTGATCGCGGTAGGATTCAACGGTGCGGCGTACCCGTCCCCAGAGGTCAACCTGGTAAGACAATTCGAAAGGGATTTGCAGGTCGGTGAAGGTAACGCCATTGAATTGCGCGCTGTGGGGTTGCCGATTTGCGGAAAATTGGTTGCGGGTTGCTGACGGATTGACGGTGACCGTTGGGAAGTAATCGGCCCGCTGGTAGCGAAGTAGTGCGCGAGCTTGTGTATATTGAGCTTCCGCCGCCTTCAAGTTTTGGTTGGAGACGTTGACCTGAGCTTCCAGGGCATTGAGTTGAGGATCCTGAAAAATTTCCCACCAGTTGCCACTGAGACTCTGATCATTCGGCTGGGCAGGCTTCCAATCGCCCACCTCCTTATAGGTGGCCGGGACTTCAGCAGCGGGGCGGCGATAGTTCGGTCCAACCGTGCATCCACTCAACCCGAGCAGCGTTATCAGCAGCAGAGCTTGCAGCCAAGCAGCTTGCCGCGGATTTTTGATTATGAGTTTATTTCGAGAACGCTTCACTTGATGTCTCCCGGCAGCGTTGCCTGAACAATTTGGACCGCTTGTCCAGAAACAATGGAATCAGGCGGGTTAACGATGACCTGATCGTCTGGCGTGAGGCCGGAGACGATTTCAATTCGATCGCCGAAATCGTGCCCGGGCGTCACGGCAACGAGCACGACTTTTCCGTCCTTCACAATGCCGACACGTAAACCCTCCGAACGGAATAGCAGAGTGTTGACGGGAAGGATGAGGGTCGACTTATACTCCGGAACCTTCAAGTGAACTTCCGCATAGGAGCCTGTGAGGAGCGTGCCTGAGGGATTGTCCACGTCTATTTCGATCAGCAGGGTGCGGGTTGTCACGTTGATGGAATCGGCGGTGCGAACGAGTGTTCCGCGAAAGGTGCGAGCCGGAAACTCGGTCAGACTGAGATCCGCTGTCATGCCGACCTTAATTCCTCGTGAATATTCCTCAGGGACGTTTACGTACACGCGCAATTTTCCGGGTTGAGCGATGTGGAAAAGATCGGTTTTAACCGCGCTACTGCTGCCGGAGTTAATCAGGTCGCCGATATCCGTGTTCCGAGCGGTGACGACGCCGTCGAACGGAGCGTAAATCTTTTCGAATGACACCAGGGCCGTGAACTGGTCTACGGCTGCCTGGTCGGCCTCGACAATTGCGTTGTTGGCGTTGTAAGTACCGACGGCATTATCTACGTCCTGCTGAGATACCGCGTGGGTTTTCAAAAGTCCCTCATATCGAGCTTTAGTTATCGAAGCGAGCTCGAGATTGGCCTTCGCGGTGAGCAGGTTGCTGCGAGCCTGCTGGAGTTGCTGGTCGACTTCCGGAGTCTCGATCACCGCCAGCAGCTGACCTTGCTTGACACGCGCTCCAATGTCGACGTACCACTTCTTCAAATAGCCGTTAGTCCGCGCATAGATCGGCGAAGTGATGAACGGTTGTACATTTCCAGGGAGGATGATCTCCTGCGTAGGCGCAGTTTGCTTTGGCGAAACAACCGATACTGCTGTGAGCGCCACCTGCGCCGTCTCCGCCTTCAGCTTTGTGCGGGCCCTCACGCGGGACCAGATTCCCGATGCCAATAGGGCGGCAACCACGATCACCGTGATGGTCAGGACAAGCCACGATTTGCGAGCACTTTTACTTGTTCCCGCACCATTTCCGGGGAGTGTTTGCCCGCTGAGTTGTTTCCGATCTTCAGTTTGAGACGACATAGAGACTCCAAATAGTGTTGTGTCTAACTCTGACTTCCCGCTTGTACCGGATGCCGGCGTGAACCCTGCAGAACGCTGAAAAATGCCGGGACAAAGAACAGCGTCGAAACCGTCGCGAAAAGCAGTCCACCGATAACGGCCCGGCCAAGGGGAGCATTTTGTTCTCCGCCGTCACCCAGACCGAGGGCCATCGGCACCATGCCGATGATCATGGCCAAAGCTGTCATCAGCACAGGCCGGAAACGCGTGAAGCCTGCCTCCAGGGCGGCGCTGATGGAGTCTTTTCCTTCCATCATTTTTTCCGTCGCGAAGCTCACGACCAGGATGCTGTTTGAGGTTGCAACGCCCATGCACATGATGGCCCCCATAAGTGCGGGCACGCTCAAAGTCGTGTGCGTTAGGAATAAGAACCACGTAATCCCGGCCAGCGCCGCTGGCAGGGCAGAAATCATGATGAAGGGATCCAGCCAAGACTGAAAGTTAACGACGATCAGCAGGTACACGAGCACGATGGAGAACACCAGTCCGCTCAGAAGGCCGATGTAGGAGGCTTGCATCGTTTGAACCTGCCCGCGGACAACGACACGAGAACCGCGCGGTAATTGCTGGCGAGTGGCGTCAATGATTTTGTTGATGTCGCCGGCCACGCCGCCGAGGTCGCGTCCAGTGACAGCGCCAAAGATGTCAATCACTGGCGCCACGTTGTAATGAGAGACCACCGCCATTCCTGCTCCCCGTTGCACGGATACCAGACTGGCCAGGAGCGACGGAGGAGCAGTCGGGTCCGTGCCGGTGACCGGAATGTTCTCAACACCCTGCAATGTGTCGGTGCGGTATTGCGGAGTCTGCGTGGCGATTTGGTAGCTGACGCGATTCTTTGGGTCCACCCAGAAGGTGGGAGAAGTTTGGAAGCTGCCGCTGAGTGACACTAGAAGATTCTGCGCAATATCGTGAGCTGAAAATCCAAGCTCTTCTGCTTTCGTACGTTCGACCCGCATGCGCAGATAGGGCTCATCAAAGGGCTGCTGAATCCGCAGATCCGCCGTTCCTGTGACATATTTCAGTTTGCTGAGCAGCGCAGTTGCATAGCGCTGGTTTCCCTCTAAGTCGTTTCCCACGACCTGCACATCGATGGGAGCTGGCAAGCCAAAGTTAAGAATCTGGCTGACCATGTCGGCGGGCAGAAAAGCGAATGTAACGCCCGGGAACTGCTTGGGGAGCGACAGACGAAGCTGGTGAATGTAATCGTCCGTTGGATGATGATTGGCAGAGAGGGTCACAAGGATGTCGGCATCCGATGTGCCAACCGGAGCCGAATTGCTGTAAGAAAGGTTGATGCCGCTGTAGGGCAAACCTATGTTGTCAATCACGTTTTGGACTTCGGTTGCGGGAATCTCTTGTCGAATCGACAGCTCGACCTGATCGCAGAGGTTGGCGGTTTCTTCAATCCGCATTCCGGTGGGAGCGCGAAGATGAAGTTTGAAAGTGCCGCTGTCGACGCTGGGGAAAAAGTCCCGGCCTAGCCAAGGGATGAGAATTGCCAGAGAGCCCAGGCAGGTGGCGAAGAACGCAGCCAGGAAAACGCTTCGGTGATGGAGGCAAGTCTCCAGCAAGCCGTGGTACGTGAGACGAAACTTCTCGAAGGCCGATTCAAAACCCTTCTGAAGCCGTACCAACGGATTGCGGCTAGAGGCATGTCCCTCGTTTTTCTCTCCCCGCAACAGGTACTTTGCCATCGTCGGAACGATGGTCCGGGAAAGGAAATACGAGGCCAACATTGCGAACACGACTGCTTCGGCCAGCGGCACAAACAGGTAGCGCGCGACGCCGGAGAGCAGGAACATCGGAGCGAACACAATGCAGATGGAAAGCGTGGACACGAAGGCGGGTGTGGCAATCTGCGAGGCACTTTCCAGGACGACGGCGTCCATGTCCTTGTCCGGCTCGGCCTCGCGGTTGCGATTGATGTTCTCAACCTCAACGGTCGCGTCGTCCACCAGGATGCCGACGGCCAGAGCGAGTCCGCCGAGGGTCATGATATTGATCGTTTCGCCGATCGCGCTCAGCACAATAATCGAGGTGAGGATGGCCAGAGGGATCGATGTCGCGATGATGATGGTGCTTCGCCAACTGCCGAGAAAAGTGAGGATCATGAAAGCGGTCAGACACGCGGCAATCAGCGTTTCTCGGACAACTCCGCTGATCGCGCTACGAACAAAGATGGACTGATCAGCCAGAGGCGATATCTTCAGTTGGGGTGGAACAGTAGTTTGGATTTGAGGCAGAAGAGCCTTGATGCCAGCGATTACGTTCAGTGTTGAAGCATTGCCCGCCTTTTGTATCGTGAGCAATACGGAGCGCTGGCCATCGACGCGCACGATATTTGTTTGTGGAGGAAAACCGTCGCGCACCCAGGCAACATCTTTGATGTATATCGTGGTGCCGCCAATGGTCTTGATCGGGATCCGGTTTAGGTCCTCGATCGCCTGTGGCGCCGCGTTGGGAATGGAAACATCGTACTCCCTGGAGCCAATCTTGGAAGTTCCGGTCGGCAAGATTAGATTCTGAACGCTGATCGCATTGACGACATCCAGGGCGGAGAGACCCTTCGACTGCAACGCTGTCGTATTCAGATCCACCTGCACCTGGCGTTGTTTACCGCCATAGGGATACGGCACAGATGCGCCAGGGACAGTGATGAGCTGGGTCCGAATGGAATTCAAGCCATAGTCGTTGAGTTCTTGCTCTGACAGATTTTGTCCCGAGAGGGCCAACTGAAGGACGGGCACACTCGATGCGCTGTAGGCCAGAATGAGAGGCGGAGTCGATCCCGCCGGCAACTGCTTGAGCTGGGTCTGAGAAACCGCCGTAATCTGCGCGATACCCTGTTGAATATTCGCGTTCGGCTGCAAGAACACTTTGACAACGGCAATTCCATACAGCGACTGCGATTCGATGTGCTCGATGTTATCAACTGTGGTAGTAAGCGCTCTCTCCGTGATGCTCACGATGCGATCGCTGATGTCCTCAGGTACGAGGCCGTTGTAGTTCCAGATGATGCTGACAACGGGAATGTCGATGTTCGGAAAGATGTCCGTTGGCGTCCGAACAATCGCAAGCCCGCCCATGATGATGATGAGTATCGACATCACGACAAACGTATAAGGCCTGCTCAGTGCTAGTCTGACAATCCACATGATTCACCCCTCCGGCTTGGCCGGACTGCATCCCTCAAATCGACCTACGGCCTGTGTTTCGGAGTCTTGGCATCCAGGGTTGAAACCAATTCCCTGGCTGCTGGAGGCACGGCGACTCTTCGAGACAGAACAATATTGCTCGCAGGAATCTTCCTGCCGTACACGCGACGGTTGTCGCCATTGTCAGGCCGGATTGTGGAGCCTTCGAGAGAGACACCGGCAAACAAGCCACGCGCCCGTGAGTAGCTCAAGATTTCGGCTCGCAAGGTCGCGTCCGTTTCGGCCGACGAATCGCGGCCGACCGGGCCAGCGGCCGCGGAAGCGTCGCCTCCCAGCTTGACCTTGCTGGCGAGAATGCCGCGCGCACCGCGTTCATTCATAACGAGCAGGACAAAATCCGTAGCTTCTCCGCCGATCTGAAGGCCAAAGCTACCGCCTTCGAGAGCCATCATCGTGGGAGCGCTCCACGGTCCCCGGAAGTCTTCGCCCATGCGGCACGACATAGCGCCCCGGCCATAGCTTGCTCCAACGATGAACGCGGCCTTTAGGACAGAAGGAAAGACGACGACGCAATCTGCTTTGTCTAGTAAGTCCTGCGGAATGTCATCGGGAACGTCGAGAATCTCCTTCAAGACCGTTCCACAATTTCTCAATCGGTCGTCATCTTTGGTTTGGTCCGCCGCGCTCGCCACTTGAGTGAGCGGTGGTAGAACAACTAATAGAATGCTGCTTAGACAGGTCAAAAACTTTCGCATGTGATTTCCCTCCAGTAGTTTTTCTTACTTCGGACCCTAGACGATGCAGCCGGGATGCCACTGTGAAGAATGCGTGAGAGTTTCCGGAAGTGGTTGAAAACAAATACTGTTAGGAAGATAAGTCGGAAATCACGCACACGGGCCGAGGAGCGAAAAGTCTGGCGCATTGGATGGTTGTCAACACGCTGACAGCGTCTCTTTCAGGTGCAGAACGACTTCCGAGAGAGGAAGAACGAATGTGGACGGGAGGCATCTGCCCCGGGCTAGGGGCAGGCTGGTCTTAGCGCGCGCTGCTCTCGAGGAGTGTCTTACGAACTCGCAGTTGAGGAGCCGTCGAAACTGCATTTGACAACGAGAATGGTTACATCATCGTTGAAGTCATCACTGCAAAAATCTGCTGCGGCGTTATAGATACTGATCTTGAGGTCCTCGGCGGAAAAAGAAGAATCGCGGCGCACTATCGCGGAAAGGCGCTCCATGCCGAATTCTTCGCCAAGCCGGTTCTCTGCCTCCGTGACGCCATCAGTATAGAAAACCAACACATCGCCGGCCAAAAGCTCTTCCGAAGCCAGTTCACAAATCTCTTCTGGAGATAGTCCGATGGGTGGACAAGATGAGCTCATGAGCGAGACGGTGCCCGTCCTTGCTCGAAACAGAAGCGCAGGATTGTGGCCACAGTTGACATAGCGAAGCGTCCGTCTCTGAGCGTCGATCTCGGCGACGAGCAATGTCACGAAGCGGTCGGCGTCCGACACGGAGTGGATTCCCGCATTCAATCGTTCCACTTGCTCGAGCATGTTTCGATCATGGTTCGCCTCAAGCCGCATGGCTGCCGCCGTCGCGGACATTAACAGGGCGGCGGGAACACCCTTTCCGGCTACGTCGGCAATGATGATCTGAGAGGTGTGCGCGTCGATGGGGAAATAGTCGTAGTAATCACCACCTACGCCCTGGGCCGGGTGCATCATCCCGGCTATTTCGAGTCCGGCAATGGCTGGTTTGTCCGAGGGAAGAAACAACCGTTGGACCTGCGCCGCTAGCTCTACGTCCTTGAGGAGGTCATCACGCTGCTGCCGAACGGTCTTGGCAAGCGCTTCCCTCTGCTCCATATATCGTTGGATGACATAAACAACAAAGGCGAAGCACAACATCGCAGAGAGATTGTGAAAGATTCGAAGTCCCGGATTGATTCCCCTGGGAGAATAATAATCATGGAACAAAACACAAACGACGATAAGGCTGTAGCTGACCCTCTTGCGCAGAAAAATGGCGCCGACGGCTATAGGGAGGATGTATAGGTAAACGAGCGAAATCGAAACAACGATGTGGTCGGCGTAAGCGACCGCGCTAACGGCTCCCAAGACCAATGCAAGGGGCAGCGACGCTGGCCCATTTAGGGCTGCATCCTTTCGCAGGAGAGACCGCAACAGACTCCGTTCGCGAGAATCGCGCAACTTGGCCGGCATCATAGATTGAGTGGTGGTACTCATATAGGATCCGTACGAAAAAACTGTTACATCTGCCGGCGAGTTCAGCGATCGGCGATCAAACCTACTTCACCGTTTGCGGGCTGGGCACCTTATAGCCATCCGTAAGAGTCTTCAGGAAAGCGACAAGGGCATCTTCCTCCTCGTCCGTGAGCTTAAGGTTGCCGAGTTGTCGTTTGTTGAGATTGGTTGAGTCCTCGGGCGCTGGCCAGCATGTAATCTTTTCACCGGAATCACCTGGCTTGCATTTGGGCAGGACGTCGCGCGTGTTGTAAAAATGCATCACTTCTTTCAGGCTTTTGAAGTAGCCGTTGTGCATGTAGGCTTTCACAAAGCTCGGCGTAGGGCGCATGTCGACATTGCGCAAAGTGGGTACTTGGATTTTCGCTGCGAACTTCGGCGCGAGTTTTATCCACTCGGAATCAGGATTCAATTGGCCGCTATCGCTTTGCAGCGTTCGGAGGAAGGATCCGACTCCCTTATCGACGTACGCCGCACCGGCGAGATTGGGGCTGTAGCCGCGTTGGTCGGGCTGGCCCTCATAGAAAAATTGCAGTCCCGGATTTCTGGGGACGCCGAGATTACTGGCCGTAAAGTCCGTAAACAGGGGCTCTTCCCCCGGCCCGCCATCGCGATGACACTCATTGCATCGCGCCTTGCCGCGAAACAACTCGTAGCCCAACTTTTCCTGCGGCGTGAATTGATCTTTTCCTGCTTGCACGTAGTCGTACTTTGAAGTGAAGGGGCTCACTTCTGGCGAGAACTCGTATGCGGAAATCGCCAGCCCGAATTGGTCATAAACGTGGTCGGCACGAGTTCGGTCTGCAGGACTCAAGTGGACCGGGAGCTGATCGTTCGCCGGCGGCGGCCCCGGAGTCGCACATACCTTCTCCACATCGGCAGGCCAGTGAATGTTGAACGAGTCCGGCCCCCACACCGTCTCAAAAAGCTTGCGATAGGGAGCCTGCGAAAGGCGGTACGCAACACAAGCCGAATCTGGCAAGCCCATTTCCACGGGATTTGTCGGAGGTCCCTGCGCTTGTTCGGCGCTGGGGTTCTGCAGGCGGTAGCCGCTCGCGCGCATATCCCAGAAATTGCCGCCAACAAAGTCACCTTGGAGCGCGTTGTAGTGGAGCACCGGCGCGAAGGGTGCGTACATGTAGCTCTGCGGCTTTCGATTGCTGAAACGCGTTCTCACCGATCCGGGATACGACACGGTAGTCTCATTCAAAGATTGTATCGGTCCGGTGAATCCCGTCTCCGGCGTATGGCAGAAACTGCATGCTTCGTTCTGATGGACTGAGAGATGTTTGTCGAAGAGCATTAACTTCCCCAGGGTGTGCACCTGTCCCTGGCGATCGAGTGCGGTGTGTTCCATCTGACTCAGAGTGTCGGACTCAATCCGATCGATTTCGGCAACCACTCTCGCCACATCCTGATCGAACGAGGGAGGCATCTGACCGCCGAGGTTGCTCGGAGACTTTGCTTCGCCGGAAATGACTGCGCCCGCTTGCGGTTTGCTGGCCGCTGAGATCAAGAGCGCGCCGAAGGCGAGAAGACCGAATAACAACAAGGCGAGATTTCGATTACGCATGGTTTCGAATCTCCTTCCGTCAACGTTTATTCCGGCTTGTGCCAAGTAGAGTCCGGATCGTAGACCGTCATCGTTTGTGCAAGCTTTGTTGTGTTGGGGCCAAGATCTTTCTCGTATATAGTTCCGGATTCGTCCACGATGAATGTCATCACACCAGAGGAGCGGTATTCCACAGGGTAAGCGACGAAGGCAAATCCCGCGCTCATCTTCCCATCGACGATGTAGTTTTTTGTTCCACCCGGCGCATGCCGTCCCTGGCTGGTGAGGATCCGGAACATATACCCATTGAACGGAACATGCTCGCCAACTTGGTCCTCTGGAAGATTCTGCCGCGCGTAAGCGATGAGAGGGCTGATCGGGCTATCGAACTCGTCGCTCGCACCGTGCCAGTACAGACCATTGTGCCGGCCCTCATCGCTGACCAGTCTCTGGGCAAATTGCTTAGGGACTTCAGCCGGCGGGTGCGCAAAGTATTGTTTTTGCGCTTCAACCAACTCGCGGCATGCATCCATGGCAGCAAGTTCATTTCTGCCGATGCGCCGGAAGAGGATCTCGTCTTTGCCTGCCCGCGTGTCGAAATACCAAGAACCGTGATTATTCGCCAGGGGAATCGGAAACGGCCAGTTTTCGGCGCCGACAATCAGAGTTACAGTTCCGTTCGCCTCTGTGGCGAACCGATGCATTTCCTGGTATTTGACGACGAAGCCGACGCGAGCATCCGAGTCTTCCTCCGGGTCGCCGGACGAGAGGACTTCCTTTCCGCCTGTTCCGAGGATGCTCAAGGGAGCTTGTTCGTCTTGTGCCTGCATGGCGTCAAAGAGTGCGCGACTGGCGTCTTCGGCGGAGGCAAAGGTCCGCTGTCCTGTCTCCTGGGCGAACATTGGTGCGGAAGAACAGCCCAAGGCAAGTGCGAACAGGACGGACACTCCAAATCGAATCAAGTTCTTGCATTCAGATTGACCAAAAATCGAAATCCTGTGCAACATGGTATTTCTTCTCCATTTTTGAATTCCCGATAAGCTCTACCGGCTAGTACATGCGATTAGCGATGATGTCCGCCACCGCCATGGAAACCACCACCGCCATGGAAACCGCCTCCATGGGAACCACCACCAAAGCTCGACCGCCCGCGGGAGGAAAAACCTCGTGTATTGCCTCCGTGATCAAAACCACTGAACGCGCCGGAGCGTGTACCTGGTCGAGCGTGAAATGACGAGTGACCGCTTCCGTGGGAGGCACTGCCGTGGTTGAAGTTGGCATGGTTAAAGTTGCCGTGGTTGAAATTGTTGTGGCTGAAGTTGTTGCGATTGATGATTGTTCGGCTGTGCGAAATGTAGGTGTTGTGGTTATAGATCACTGACCGGCCGTGCCAGTCATATCCCCAGTGATGCCAGCCCCAGCCAAATCCTCCGAAGAAGCCGACTCCAAATCCAAAACCGAAGGAAATTGCGGGGCCGGCAAAAAAGATTCCGGGCACAGGATACCAGCCCGGGTAGGCGACAATGGGCGCTCCGTACACCAGCCAAGGATCGTAAGCAGGCACGTAGACCACTTCCGGGTTGACTGGTTCGATGACGATGGTGCTGCCCTGAGTCGTCACCTTCTCCTGTTCGTTGCTGTTCAGCTTGCCAGCCTTCCGAGCCTGTTGGCGCATTGTTTGGACGGCATCCGTCACATCCTGCTGCTGGTTGGCATAGGCGTCACCGAGGGATGAAGTCCAGGAAAGATTCTTGTCCATGTTTTCAAGGACCGAGGGAAATTGCGTGAGGGCCTTCACGCTCGGGTCCCAGGGTTGTTTGTCGACTTCCTGGGCCAGCTCTTTACCCTTGAGATTGGAATGAGCTTGCATCCAGCGGTCCGCCTCGACAATCTGTTCAGGATAAGTGGACGCGGCGAGAACCTGCGCAACCAGGGCGTCGGGGTACAAGGCGATCGGCGCGACCAGTTGTTGGATCTCTTTGGGAGAGAGTTGCGGCGCCGAAGCTGGCGCCTGTGCGTTGGATTGGCCGGAGGGGCTGGACTGCTCGGCTTGCGCGTTGAATTGCACTAGCAAACTGCAGAGAAATAGGATTACAACCTGTTTGGATAACTTCATGGCAAATTCTCCAGTACAAAAATTGAGATTCATCTCGTTGGTTCTAAACCGGTGTTCAAGAGGCTTTACGAGGCCTCCGTTGACAGCGCTGTGAACACTCACTGGCCGCGAAGCGTGCCCGGCTCGATGTCATTACGGCGGGCCAGGTCTTCAAGATTGTCGAGCCTCGCTTGTACTTCCGCTACGCGCTGCAGCAGGATTTCAATACCGGCTTCAGGAGTAATGGCAAAGTCCTCGCCAACTAGATTTACGCCGCCGGTTGATTCCTTGAGACTGCGCGCGTCGTCAAGCGCCTGCCGGTATTCACGAAGCTGCGCCTGCCGGTATTCAAGTTCATCACGCAGCTTTGCTGCCTGCGCCGCATACCAATCTGGGTCCTGAGTTTTCTCGTACAGCCCAGGCTGAGGGGTCGATGTTGGCCTTTCGTCGTCCTCTCGGCCAACGATGGAAATCAGGCCGAGATCGTGGAGTTTGTCGAGGTCGTCATTGGTCCAGACCACCTTAGTCTGGCGGTCTCCTCCCGCGTGCGGCCTGTTGGCCGCACGCAAGGGAATGGCTACCGAAACGAGCCCTAGAGCGAACGCGGCATAGAAGTAGCGAGTCATGTTGGCCGCCCTTACTTCTTCGGAGAGCCTGGAGGGAAGTGCTTGAACATTTTGTCCACGCCCTTGTCCAGATTCTTGATGTTCTTGTCGGAGTTGTTGGAGAGAGTGTCGCTCGAAGCGCCTCTCCAGATCAGTTGCTTGGTCTTGGTGTCGAACAAATCGACGACCAACGTGCCTACCTTATAAGTTTCTGTGGTGGTTGTGGCCTCTCCAAAACCTCCGCCTCCAAACCGTCTCCAACCCCAGCCTCCTCCAAACCCGTCATAGAAGGTATTCAAGGTCTGCTGGTTGCGGGTGATTTCGACCGCGACGATGGAAACATCGCCACCGGAATCCACCTGGGTCCATCCTTTTGCTGCCAAGGCGGCATTGACCGCACTCTTGATCCGATCGACATCTAGGGCGTCCTTCGTTTTAACTTGTTCCCACGAGTAGGTCTTGTATTGGCCGAAGTTGGCACTGCGGTCGTAATCGGTCTTCACCTGCTGTGCTGACAACTTGCCTGCGAACAACAACATCATGCCCATCAAAACGAACACTGCTTTTTGCAATTTCATAGTTCCTCCTTTTTTTCTGACATTCATCGAATTAGCTTGCCGCGCGAGAAAGAAACCGCCCGCTCGCGCTCGGGTAGTTGCTGATTCAGCGAACCCCTAGTTTCCCTGCTGTACCCGGCGGTGTGCGGGTATGTGTGCCTGGGCTTCTACGGCCTGTTGACTGACCCTCTTTTCGTAGCGCGACTTGAGGACCTCGCTGCCGCTCGAGCTGCCTTCCTCAAACAACTCCGCGAGGAAGTAGCGATTCCCGTACTTGTTGAAGATCAATTCGCTCTTGGCCGGTGTCGAGTTGGCTTCTGCTTGCTGGACTTCGAAGAGCGCAGAGGTGGAGCCGTCCGCGCTGCTGATTTCCATGACCTTCAGATCGGAGTCGTCCAGCATGTGGATGACGTACTTGCCGGCTGGAAGTTTGGTGTTGCCCACATGAAACTGGAATGGAACGTTGACTTCAAGGTCGCCAATGATCTGCGCCTTTGCCTTGCTCGCACCAATCGTCAGCGCAAGCACCAAGGAGACGAACAACGACAGCACTTGATTACCTCTTGTACTTTTTTGTGTTGCGAGAGCCTTCTTGATGGCCTTAATGAACATGTTAACTTCTCCTCCATTTCTGTCGTCACGAAAAGCTTCAATGTGTGTACCGACACAACTGGAAAAGGCAATAGGGTTGCCAAACCTGTTGGTTGCGTAAGTGACTGAAAGTAGAGGACGACTATGAGCAACAGCGCGGTGTGGGATGCCAGCCCGCTAAACAAGACGTCCGCATGCTGACAAGCTCAGTTGAGTTATTTATTGTGGGTCAAACAGCTTACGATTCGCATCGACAGGAGAAGTGAGCCCGAGTGCGTGCGATGGCTAGTGCGCGGACCTTGTTATTCGACTGCCGGTTCAATCCCGGCACGGTCGCAACAAATACTACGCGGAAACGAAATCCTTTTTACTACGAGAGATGCCTAGCTTTTGCATCCGGAAGTAAAGCGTAGACCTCTTGATTCCCAAACGCGCAGCCGCCCCGTTCGGGCCGGAGACAACCCACCGGGTCTGCTCGAGAGTCTTGCGAATGTGGTCGCGCTCCGCGTCCTCCAGCGTGATTGGCCCAAGGGATTCCGCCTCGGCGGGACTCCTTAAGCTAGCAAGAGGGGGTTCCAAGACATTGCCCGAAGTGAGGATTACGGTCCGTTCAATGAAATTCTGCAGCTCGCGAATATTGCCCGGCCACTGGTAGGAGGTAAGAGCGGCCATCGTTTCTGGAGAAATGTGTTCGATTTGCTTCCCCATCCGTCGGGCATAAATCTCGACAAAATTTTCCACCAGGGCCGGAATGTCTTCACGGCGCGCCCGCAGAGGTGGCAGGGGGATCGGAAATACACTCAGACGATAGTAGAGGTCGCTGCGAAATTCGTTTCGCTTTACCATGTCCACCAAATTTCGGTGGGTCGCAGCGACGAGGCGAACGTCTACTTGGTGAGTCCGGCCGCTGCCCAAGCGCTCGAACTCCTGCTCCTGCAGGACACGCAGCAGTTTGGGCTGCAGCGGCAACGGAATGTCTCCTACCTCATCCAGGAAGAGCGTCCCCTTATCAGCCAATTCGAAGCGACCGACCTTTTGCGCGATAGCGCCTGTAAAGGCGCCTTTCTCATGCCCAAAAAGCTCGCTTTCCAGTAGATCGAATGGAATGGCGGCGCAGTTTAGTTTTATGAACGGTCGTCCGCACCGCGAGCTGAGATTGTGAATCGCGCGCGCTATCAGCTCTTTGCCGGTGCCTGTTTCTCCCTGGACAAGAACGGTGGAACTCGTAGGGGCGACGCGCTCGACTTGTTCAAGGACCGATTCAAGAGCAGGACTGTTACCAATGATCTGCTCAAATCTGCGGGGACTGCCGTCCTGGCCGGTGGATCCGAATCTTGCAACTGCTGCCACGGAAGACCTCCTTGCGCAACCCCATACAAACTTCGACTTGCGCGCTTAGCTTTCCAGAGCTGCCCGCACACTCTCAATCAACGCTTCGTCATCGAACGGTTTTGCCATGAACTCGACGGCGCCTGCTCGCAACGCTTGCATCCGCATTTTTTCGTCGCCATGTGCGGTAACGAAAATGATTGGAATCCTGCAACGTTCGGCGTTCAGTTGCGCCTGTAGTTCGAGACCGGACATTCCTGGCATACGGATATCGGCTATTAGACATCCAGCCTGGCGTTGCTGGCCGGATTTCAGGAACTCCTCGGCGGACGCAAACGCTTGCGCCGGCAAACCCACCGCTTTCAGCAGGCCCTGTAGCGCGCTGCGCATTAAATCATCATCGTCGACAATCGCAACCATTTTGGTCTTCTCCAGTTCGCCCATAGCGGGAATCTACCAGCACTGCCAAAAGCGGCGCAATTATACTTTGGTATGAGAGACCGAATACCGCACCGAACTAAGGGCAACGACAATTGGGGTGAAGTTAAGAAAGCTACATTTGAACAGGGAGGACTGCGAACTGGCACGCAGTCTTGCGCATCGCTGGCGCGCTGGAACTAAGCTACTTTTTGCCGGGTGAGAGCTCCAGTTTCGACGCCATTCTAACCAATTCCGCCAGCGAGTCGGCTTGCATTTTCCGCATCACGTGGCCGCGATGGATCTTCACGGTGATCTCGCTGATCCCGAGCTCAAAAGCTATCTGCTTATTGAGCATACCCGAAACAACCAGGCCCATGACCTCGCGCTCGCGCTCGCTCAGGGCCTCGTAGGATTTTCGCAGCCTGGCAAGGCTACTCTGCTGACGGCGCGTCACGCGGTCGCGGTCCAAAGCCTGGTGGATCGCATTCAGCAAATCCTGATCTTCGAAAGGCTTGGTCAGAAACTCCATGGCGCCGGATTTCATGGCTTTCACCGTCATCGGAATATCTCCATGACCGGTGATAAAAATGATGGGAATGTGGACGCCCGCATCAGCCAGCTCCCGCTGAAAGTCCAGACCGTTAACGCCAGGAAGACTCACGTCTAGGACAAGGCAGCTTGGGCCGTCCGGCCGCTTGCCACGTAAAAACTCTTCCGCCGCCGCGAAGGTCTCTGAACGTAAGCCCACCGACTTCAGCAGGCCTTCAATGGAGGCACGCACAGCCGCATCATCATCAATGACGAATACGTGAGGAGTGTCTGCGGCCGTCATTCAGGCGCCTCGGCTTTGGTGGACAGAGTAAAATAAAACCTTGCGCCGCGCGGCGAATTATCGGCAGCCCACAACAGGCCACCATGCGATTCAACGATGGAGCGGCTGATGGACAGCCCCATGCCGGTCCCTTGAGGCTTCGTGCTAAAGAACGCCTTGAAGATCTGGTCCGCCTGCTGCGGGGGCAGCCCCACGCCGGTATCGCTGACAGACACCAGAACTCGATCGTCCTCCGCTTTCTGCGACTTGATGGCGAGCTCGCGCTCCCCATCCACTTCCTTCATTGCATCGATGCTGTTCACGATGAGGTTCATCATGACCTGATCTAATTGAACCCGATCTCCCATGAACTGGTGAAGTTCCGCTGCCAGCTCCGTCCGGACTGTTATGTTGTATCGCGTAGCCTCGCTAGCCAGGAGGACAATCATGTCTTGAATGACTTCGTTTACATCGACCAGCTCCCGTTGCGATGTGCCCTTCTTGAAGAGCAGCCGGATTCGCTTGACGATTTCTGCCGCACGCGTTCCGTCCTTGACGATTCTCATGGCAGCCGCGCGCGCCTCCTCCATGTCTGGTTGATCGCGCGTAAGCCAACGCAAGCACGTATTGGCGTTGGTAACGGCGGCGGCAATCGGTTGATTCACTTCATGCGCCAGGGAGGCAGTGAGTTCGCCGAGGGTGGTCACCCGGCTGACGCGTGCGAGATCGGCCTGGGCCTGGCGCAGGGCCTCCAGCGCCTCTTCCGCCTGCTTGCGCGCGGTGACATCCATCATGATACCCACGAATTGCACCACATCCCCGGAGGCGTTCAAAACAGGATGGCCGACGGTGTGAGTGTATTTGACAGTGCCGTCCGGAAGAAGAATTCGGTGTTCCCCTTCGTAATCCGACTTTTCAGCGATTGCTCGAGCGGTTGTCTCCTGCCACTTGGCTCGATCCTCCGGATGCATGCGCTGCAGCCGTTTTTCCCAAGCCGACAGGCCCTCTTCCGGATCGAAACCATATATGCGATACCATTCCTCGGAGAGATGCACGGCGTCTTTTCCCGCTACCCGCCAGGCCCAACTCCCCGTATGCGTGAGCCTCTGCGCTTCCGCCAGATAACTCTCGCTCCGCCGCAACGCTTCTTCCGCCTGCTTGGCCGCGGTGACGTCCATCACCGCTCCAACAAACTCGACGCCGCCCGATACATGGTTCAAAGCATGAGCCACAACGTGGACATATTTGAGGGAACCATCCGGCGTCAGCAAGCGATGTTCAAAATCAAAATCCTTCCCATCCTGCGCCGCGCGCTCGATGGTCTTTTGCACAAGGGCTGCGTCTTCCGGATGAACCCGTTGGAGAATAAGTTCTGCAGTCGGTTTCGTTGACCGGTCGTATTGAAAAATTCGGAAAGTTTCCTCCGACCAGATGATCTCGCCGGTGGAAAACCTCCAGCCAAAACTGCCCGTGTGGCTTAATCGCTGTGCTTCCGATAGGTACGCCTCGCTCTGCTGCAGCTTCTCTTCCTGGACTTCCAAGGTTTGGGTAGCGAATCGCTTATCAACTAAAGACGTCAGCAGAGCCAGTCCGAGGACGATAAAAGTGGCGGCGGCAATTCCGCCGGTGCCAAGCATGGAGATGCTTACAGCATGAGACAGGTCCGCCGGCATGGCGGAGGGCGTGAAAGTGGCGGCGGCCATGCCGGTGTAATGCATGATGGGGATCGCGGCGCCCATCACTACAGCTCCGGCTAGCTTTTCCCGGCCGATCCCGGTTTTCTCATCTCGGAAGTGAAAGGTGATCCACAGCGCAGCGAGAGAAATCAGAACCGCGAACACGACGGACAGGACGACGAGAAAGGAATTAAACTGGCATATGGCAGGTAAACGCATGGCGGCCATGCCGATGTAATGCATGCTCGCAATACCCGCACCCATCAGGACACTTCCGGCGAGCGCTCGGAACCAACCCATTTTCTGCCGGCTCACCACGCCCAGCGCAACGACAGAAGCGAGAATGGCGGCAATCAGTGACAGCAGAACGGTCGGCCAATGGTAGGCCACGGGAATCGGCAGGATGAACGCCAGCATCCCAATGTAGTGCATGGACCAAATGCCAGTCCCCATCGCACTGGCCCCGCCCAGCAGCCAAACCACGCGAGTCCAACCGCCCGCAGCAGTTACGCGACCTGCGAGATCCAGAGCAGTGTACGACGCAAACATGGCGATCAACACCGAAAGTGCCACGAGTGCGTAGTTGTACGAGCCGATCAAGTGCAGGGCAGCCATGTGATTTAATCCGGTTGCCACGCGGAACAGTCGCGCCGCGCTTCAATTAAGAATTAACCGTTGGGCTCATTCCTTTGCCTCGATTTTCGTTGGTAGAGCGAAATGAAAACTTGCGCCCCGCGGAGAGTTGTCGGCACCCCACAAGCGCCCGCCGTGCGATTCAACGATGGAGCGGCTGATGCGAAGCCCCATGCCGGTGCCGTGAGGCTTCGTTGTAAAAAACGCGGTGAAGATTTGGTCGGCCTGCTGGGTGGGAAGCCCCACGCCGGTATCGCTGACGGACACAAGAACCTCTTCTTTCTCCGTTTTCTGAGACTTGACGGCCAACTCGCGCGCCCCATCCACTTCCTTCATTGCATCGATGCTGTTCACGATGAGGTTCATCAGCACCTGTTGCAAGTGCACACGATCTCCCATGATTCGGGGAAGATCGGCGGCTAGCTCCATCCGGACTGTTATGTTGTATCGCGTTGCCTCGCTGCGCAAGAGGACGATCATCTCTCGAATGGCTTCGTTGACGTCCACCAGCTCCTGTTGCGGAGTACTCTTCTTGAAGAGCAGGCGGACCCGACTGATGATGCCCGCCGCACGGGTTGCATCTTTGACGATTCTCGATGCGGCCTCGCGCGCCTCTTCCAGATCGGGGTGATCGCGCGTAAGCCAGCGCAGGCAGGTATTGGCGTTGGTGACGGCAGCGGCAATCGGTTGATTCACCTCGTGCGCCAGGGAAGCGGTCAGCTCTCCCATGGTGGTCACCCGGCTGACACGTGCCAATTCCGCCTGCGCCTCGCGCCGCGATTCTTCCGCATGCTTGCGTTCAAGACTCTCTGCTTGCAAAGCCTCGTTGGTGCTCTGGAGCTCTTGAACTGTTTTTCTCAGTTCATCGCGCGCACGCCTTAGCGATTCCGTGGTGGTCCTTTGAGCGGCGCTCAGCGACCCTACAAATAGTGCCGACATCGTGAATATGACAAGGCGCGGTATTTCTTCGGGCTTTGGACCGAACGAATAGATTGGAGGCAGGAAGTAATAGTTGAAAGCGAGCGCGGAGAGTGCCGTCGCGATTAGTCCCGGCCCGATTCCCCCGAACCACGAACTCAGTATGACGGCGCAAAGAAAAAGCGACACGGGAGCATCTTGCAAATGAACCGCCGGCAGCCGTGAAATTATGAGGGCCACGGCAACCGAGAGAACGGCAATCCCGTAGCCCCAAATCACGGGCGGCTTGGGCAACAGAAGAGGATTGGACCTAGACATAACTTCTGCTCCGGCAAAGCAGGGTGTTGCTCCCGGCCATCAAAATCTTAACATCAGAGAGTGCCCTGCTCCGATCACCTCCGGCCATGTGGCGCATGTTAGCCGCTTTCGGCTACTCCAGTCCGATGGACGGCATGCCAATATTTCGACAGTTAGGCGTGTGGACTAACGCCGCCTAGGCGCCCCTGAATCGGCGTATCTCTCCTTCTGCCAGCCACTTCCAAGCTGTATTCGTCACGGACAGTCTCTGGCACTCCGATTGCTTTTTCCATAATGGCAATGGCTGTTGTGAGGCGGAAAAGCGCTGGAGGGTTGGACTCATGGAAACGTCTTTCGCCACCGGTATAAACAAAGATGCTGATGCCGCGTTGGTGGCCGGGGCTAATCGTGGAGATTGTCGGGCATTTGAAGAATTGGTTTTTCGCCACAAGCAAAGAGTTCTCGCTGTGGCCCTCCGGATAACAAATAACCGAGAGGATGCCGAAGACGTAGCGCAGGAGTGTTTTCACAAGGCCTTCCTTCATCTCCACCACTTTCAAGCAAAATCGCGGTTTTCAACTTGGCTGACACGCATTGCGATGAATGAAGCGCTCATGTTGCTGCGTCGCAAACGGGGAGTCTTCGAGTCCTTGCCCGATGCCACTGACGACGGCGCGAATTCCAGTTTGGAGGCGTTCGTTGACCAGAGGCCTAATCCCGAAGAGTCTTGTTGGCGACGCGAGCGCATGGATCATTTGACGAAAGCTATCAATCGCCTGAATCCAATCATTGGGAGAACCATCTTGCTCCGCGACATCGAAGGAAGATCTATCGAGGAAACGGCTCACATTCTAGGCACCACAATTACCGCCGTGAAAGCGCGTGTTTTTCAAGGACGCCGGAAGCTGCGCCGAACCGTGAATCCCGCGCTGCTTCCCGGAGTCTACGAATATGAGCGGGCGGAGGCACACTGCTGCTGACACGTAAATCAATAATTTGCGAAGCGCCGGCAGGTGCGGCTTCTCTGAATTTAGGCTAAAAAAAAACATCCACCAACTGTCAGCATGCGGAGCAGTCTGCCGAGCAGTCTGCCGCGACTCATTCGCTTGTGTAGACCGCAGGGCAAAGATTCAAGTGAGCGGCACGTATCACGGATTCTTTGTGACGAGAACTTCCTCACCCACGCACTCACATCCCGTCGAGTTGTCACCGCTATTTAACTCGAGACTTCGAAAAATCTCGCATTACTCAGAAACAAGTGGATTCCCGCAGGGCCAATCCTTCTACCGCGATGCGGCCAGCGCAGGAATTCGAGAAAGCTTCTCGTAATCTTCTTCCGCTAAGCGCAGGGAAGCCGCCGCGACGTTCTGCTCGAGGTGCTCGATCGAGGAAGTCCCTGGAATGGGCAGCATGATGGGAGATCGGCGCAGCAGCCAAGCGAGCGCTACCTGGGTGGGGCTAGCACGGTGCGCCTGCGCGATGCGGCCAAGCACTTCTCCAGCAACTCTGCCTGCTCCCAATGGGAACCAGGGAATAAAGGCAATTCCATTGCGTTCACAATAATCGACCACGTAGTCCCATTCCCGGTCGGCAAAGCTATAGCGGTTCTGCACGGAGACGATCGGGATGATTTTGCGTGCTCGCTCGATGTGCTCTTGCGTGACGTTGGATAACGCGACCAGGCGAATCTTGCCTTCGTTTCGTAGCTGCGCGAGCGTTTCCACCGACGCCTCAAACGAGACGACTGGGTCCGGAATATGCAGTTGATAAACGTCGATGCGATCCAGGCGCAGTCTTTTGAGGCTTCCCTCAACCGCGTTGCGCAGGTGCGAGGGAGTGGCATCGTGGGTCCACTGGTTCGGCCCAGGGCGGTTCCAGCCTCCCTTGGTGGCAATTACAAGCCCAGCCGGGTAAGGGAACAGCGCCTCGGCAATCAGTTCCTCGCTTACGTTCGGGCCGTACGAGTCCGCCGTATCAATGAAATTGACATCAAGCTCCACGGCCCGGCGAAGAACCGCCAACGCCCCTTTGCGATCTTTCGGTAGCCCCCAAATGCCTTCCCCGGTAAGGCGCATGGCCCCGAAGCCGAGCCGATGCACGGAAATTTCACCTCCCAGCGAAACATCTCCAGCCACGCTTGCAGAAAGTTCTTTCTTGTTCATGATTGACCTCCAATATTCTCCTCTTAACCAAATCCCTTGCTGGCGCTCACAGTTTCAGCCGTTCGACGGCCAGCACGGGGAATCCCCAATACTCAAAGTTTCTACCTTCCTTCTTTCGTCACTCGTTCTGATATCGCCGCCCTTCTAGCCAAGCCACTGTGGGTTGGCGTAGGTGCCGTCGAACTGGTGACTCGTTTTATAAAGCTCGAACTGGCCTGCTTCGGCAGCCTTCGCTGTTTTTGCAAGAAGCGCAGCAACTTGGGACGAATTCATCGATTGAAAACTGCGTGCGGCTTGGAGAGCTTGCTGCAGAATCGGGAGCGAATCGCAGCCCGTAATCACGACACTGGTGGGAAGATTCATAGCGTAGTGAAGGCACTCCACTGGGGTGGCTGTCTTGCTCTCAAGAATAAAGTGGTCACCCATAGGCTTCATTCCGAGCACGCCGATGTCGTTTTTGAGCAAAACGGGTAAAACTTTATTTTCAAAACTATTGAAGTGCGCGTCCATTACGTTGAGGGGCATCTGGACGGCATCAAACGTGAAGCCGTGCTTGGCGGCGGTGGCCAGCATTTGCAAATGAATGTCCGGGCTCTTGTGGCCCGTGAATCCGATGTGGCGAATCTTGCCTGCCTTTTGTGCCTCTAATACGGACTCTAGCGCGCCTCCGGCGGCAAAGATGCGGTCTGGATCGGTATCGCGAATTACTTCGTGGAACTGGAGCAGATCGATCCGGTCCGTCTGCAGGCGCCGCAAGGACTCGTTGATTTGACTCGCGGCGGCGGCTTTGGTGCGCCCGTCGATTTTGGACATTAGAAAAGCTTTCTGGCGGTAACCGTCGCGCAGCGCGTTGCCCATGCGGATTTCACTCTCGCCGCCGTTGTAGTCCCAGCAGTTGTCGAGAAAATTGACGCCCTCATCGAGGCCCGTGCGGATGATGCGAATGCTCTCCTGCGGATTTGCCTGTTTGCCAAGATGGTAGCCACCGAGCCCAACGAGCGAGACTTTCTCTTTGCTGCGGCCCAAGGTTCTGTACGGAATACCATTCCTGGATTCCGATTGTGGGGACTGCTGCTCAGCGTGCGCCAGGAAAATGGACCCTGCCGCGAACCCCAGGAATCCCCGTCGCGAAATGCTGGACCCCGCGGTGTCGGGAGTTGGTGAAGCCGGCCTGAGATACGTATGGCGTAAGTCTTCTTGGCCATATTGATTGTTTTTGTTGTTCATGACTTATCGTCTCCTCCTCTCGGCTTTGTTTTGCTTTCAGCCCCTCCCGCAAACTCACGCTGCGGCGGCGCCGGTCGGAATCTTCTCTAAGATATTTACCTCGAAGGGCTCCTGTACTAATTCCTCCACAGTTTGCTCCAGGTGCTTAAAGTGAGGAGTTGCTGCGTGTTGATCGAGCGCAGCTTGACTTTCCCATATTTCGTGGAAATAGAAGCGCCCCTTCGAGTCCGACTCATAGAGTTCATACAATTTACAACCCGTTTCGGCGCGAGTGGGAGCTAACATGCCCCGCAACAGCTCTCTGAGTTGGCTTTCCGTTCCTCTGCGCGCCACCGATCTTGCAATAACACGCACTTCAGCCATGGTTACTCAACCTCCTCCATTCATAGTTGCTTTGCCCTTGCCGGCACATTTGTGATGCTATTTCGCAGCCGGCTCAATCAGCGTCAGATCTGTTGCCGGATCAAAACGTTTTTGCATCGTTACTGGATCGACTGTAACCATTACTTCGAGAGTCGGCGATACATACGCCTCCAGAACATGACCGCCTTGCGTTGTCCCATCTGGACTCCCCACTATCATGTGAGTATGGACTACGGGTTTTCCTTGATAGAGCGCGATATCGCCGCTCATCCCGATCACTTCATGCTGACCGTTGATGGGAATCTTCTTGTACATTTTGCGCTGGGGATCGAACCATCCCAACACCGCTCCATTCAGCGCTCCAATAGCGGTGAAATGCGCGCTCGTAACGTGATACTGTTCCGCAAATTCCAGCAGTCCGGAAAAAGCCTCGTCTCCCTGGTAGAAGATGACCGCATACTGTTTCGTCGGTTCTCCAGGATTCAGCAATCGAACCTGCATCTTGGAAGCTTTCCCCCTCGGACCGGCTTCCGACGGGGCCACGTATTCGCTGGCCTTCTCCTGCGAATACCCAATCAAGCCGGCGATCCCAATCAACACTAATGCGCAACCCAGTCGTTTCATTTTGATCATGACTTTCTTTTCCTCAGTTCGAGAATCCTTACGATTGCCCTTTCTGGCTCAGCCTCGCCGCAAAACGGCTGTTCAATTCCGTCCAGCTAAGCGTTTTCAGCCTTTCCACGGGCGGATGCACAAGCGATGAAATTTCATCCAAGTCGACCTACTTTTTCCCCGAAGCGACGCCGACGCAAGTCGGCCCTTCGTCCTTGACATCCAAACGCGCTTGCTTTTCCATTTGGAGAATCACTGCTGAGAAATCTTGCTCCGGTCCCTGGTGCGATTGCCTCGCATTAATCTCAAAAGCAGCTCCCGCTGCGGGCATTCGCGCGCCAACGGCAGCCGCGAGATTAAGGATCAACCTGAAATCCTTGTTCATTAGCCGAATCGGAAATTGCGGGCTATAGTCGCTCTTCATCGCTCTTTGCAGTTTGCCAACGTGCGCTGGAGCGACCACTGCAGTCTGAGACAACACGTCCAATAAGCGATTGCGATCAAGGCCAGCCTTCTCGCCGAGTGCAACGGCTTCGGCAATCGCCTGCATTCCGATTCCCAGCAAGGTGTTCACGACGAGCTTCATCGTCGCCCCCGAGCCGTTCGGCCCGAGATAAAAATACTTTTTGGCGATAACGCGAAAGATCGACTCGGCAGCGTCAAAACATTCCTTGTTTCCGCCCCCAAAAAGGGTGAGCAGCCCATTTTCAGCGGTGGGAGTACTCCCTGAAATAGTCACATCAAGGACCTCAAGTCCACGCTCTGACCCCAGTCTCGATAGTTCCTGCGAGGTTTCCGGATAGACAGTGCTCATGTCGATTACCAGCGAACCGTGATTGGCGTGGGCGAAAACACCGCCAGGTCCTCTATAAGTCTCCAGAACTGCTTCATCGTTTGGTAGGCAGGACAACACGACGTCGCAACTGGAGGAGAGTTCCGCAACGCTCTGCGCGACCTTGCCGCCATATTGGTTAAGCTCCTCTGCCTTGCTGTGCTCCCGGTCGTAAGCTGTCAGCTTGAAGCCAGATTCAAGCAACCTCCGCGCGATCGGCCGTCCCATGTAGCCTATCCCGACGAATCCGAGCCTGCCGTTTTCTTGCTTGACTGGTTTCATGATGAACCGCCCTAAGATGAGTTGCGATTTCGTTTTCAACTTCCGCGTTTGTGGAAAGCACGCGTTATACCGTTTCGCGCAGGAAACCGAGTAGTGCCGCAAGATGTTGGCAGCAAGGAGAATACGAGGGCCGAGCGCAAGGATTTAACGTTCAGCCGGCGATGGTCATCTGTCGAATACCTTGGACACTGTCAGTCTGTTGGAAATTGGCTTGCATCCCTAGTTGGCCCTGGCCGGGCACTAAAATCGAGAAAAGCCAAGAAGGGCGATGATCCAGTCCTCATCGGCCATTCTGTTTTGTGGCACATGCCGTATGATGCTGGCATGCGGCTGCTGCTGGTGGAAGACGATGCACGCATCGCGCGCTTTGTGGCCAAGGGGTTGCGCGAGCAAAGCTATGCTGTCGATGTGGCGGGGACCGGCGACGACGCGCTGTATCAAACCGAAATCAACACCTACGACCTCGTCATTCTCGATGTCATGATTCCCGGCCGCGACGGCTTCGAGGTCTGCCGCGAGCTGCGCAAAACCGGAAAGCGCATGCCGGTCCTTATGCTCACGGCGCGCGATGCTGTCGAGGACCGCATCATGGGCCTCGATCAAGGCGCCGATGATTACCTGACCAAGCCATTCGAGTTTCGCGAATTGCTGGCGCGTCTGCGAGCGCTTCTGCGGCGTTCCGGCGAACTGCGCCCGCCGCGGATCGTGGTCGCGGATTTGGTGCTGGATACCGCGGCGCAGAGCGTTTCACGCGCGGGCCGCGAGATTCCGCTTACCGCGAAAGAGTACGCCCTGCTCGAATTTCTCGCGCGCAATGCCGGCCGAGTCGTGGGACGGGCGGAGATTGCCGAGCACGTCTGGGACGAAAACTTCGATGTCTTTTCCAACCTCATCGAAGTCTATGTGAACCGCGTACGAGGCAAGATTGATGCCGGCTCCGCAAAGCCGCTGCTGCACACGCGGCGCGGCGCGGGCTATCTTCTCACCGGTTCCGCAACAACAGTAAACGAATTGGGCGAGCCGACGGCAGCAAGAACCCATCGAACAAAGCCCGGCTTGCCCGGCAGGAAAAATCATGCTTGATTCGGTGCGCGCGCGGCTCACGCTTTGGTACACGGCACTGCTCGCGCTTTTCCTCGTTCTGCTCGCCCTCGTGACCTATTTTATTTTTTGGCGTAACACCGTACAGCGGACGGACAGCGACCTCGCCGAACTCTCCGACGCTTTTCTCACCACGCTGCGCAGCGAGATGGAAGATCAACCCGGTCCCGATGTGCTGAAGAACGCCGCGCAGGTCGCCATCATCGAGCATCGCTTTCGCGATCAGGTCTATGCGTTGATGGGGCCAAATGGGGATTTGTTGGTATCGACCATCGATCTGCCCGCGCCAAATCCCCCGGATCATACTTCTCCGGCAGCGCTGCTTTCTTCAGGAGCATTTCGCGAGTTTGCCGATGCCTCCGCGCATGCGGATCGTCTTTTTCAGAATGTGAAAGGCGGCAAGGATGGTTACCGCGCATTCTGGCGCCGCTTCGACCTGAAGGGCCAAACCTACACCCTGATTATTCTCCAATCGCTCCATCCACAGAAAGAGATGCTCGAAGGGGTAAGGGAAACATTTGCCTGGGTCATTCCCATTGCGCTGTTGCTGGCGAGCATGGGCGGCTATTTTCTGGCGAGAAAAAGTCTCGCGCCGGTTGTGGCCATGAGCAGCCAGGCGGGCCGCATCGGCGCGGCAAACCTGCACGAACGCCTGGCTGTGCCGAATGAAAAAGACGAGCTGGGACATCTCGCCCTTTCCTTCAATAGTCTCCTGGACCGGCTGGACGAGTCGTTTGAACGCCAGCGGCGTTTCATGGCCGATGCTTCGCACGAGCTACGCACGCCCGTGGCGATTCTGCGCGGGGAAGCGGAAGTCTCGCTATCCCGGCCGGTGCGGGCTCCCGAGGAGTATCGTGAATCGCTGACGGTGCTGCACGGCGAAGCGCAGCGGCTCACGCAAATTGTCGAAGACCTTTTCACGCTCACGCGCGCCGATGCCGGCCAGTATCCACTCACGACTCGCGATTTCTATCTCGAAGAGCTGGTCGCCGATGGCGTGCACTCCGCTCGGACGCTGGCGCTGGCGAAGAACATCAAGTTGACTTGTGAAATCACCCAGGAGCTGCCGATCCATGCCGACGAATCCTTGCTTCGGCGAATGATTCTCAATCTTCTCGACAATGCTATCAAGTACACGTCCGCAAATGGCAGCGTCTCCGTGGCTTGCATCCTCTCTGGAAAGGAATATGCCGTAAGCATCACGGACACGGGCCCTGGCATTCCTACGGAGCTGCAACCGCGCATATTCGAACGATTCTTCCGTGCGGATAAGGCGCGCTCGCGCTCGGAAACCGATGGCAGCGGCGCGGGACTGGGGTTATCCATTGCGCGGTGGATCGCCGAGGCTCATCTCGGCCGGCTGGAGCTCACACGTTCCGATGCGAGCGGAAGCACATTTACCGTGTTTCTTCCAGCTGCGGTGCGAAGCAATGACACGCGGAGAGTCTAGGGGCATTAATCGTCCATTTATCTCGGACTCGTTAGCCTTGCCTGGAAGCTAAAGGGTGGTTCCAGCAAACATAGAAACTGCCGCAACCGCTAGGGGTATGATGCTCACGCCGCGTTTCGGGCAAAACCATCGATGAGAGAAATGCTGTGAACACCAAAGACATTCTGTCCACCATCCTTGTTGCCACTGGAATACTGTGTGGAATTTCGCCGGTGACACGCGCGGGGCAGCAGCCGGAAACACCCGCGCCGCAAACGCCTGCAAGCGGTGAATCGAAGCTGCAGGCGGCTCCTGCATCCCCAGCAGGTCCGGCAACAGGCCGGATCAGCTTGACGCTGCAAGACGCCCTGGAGCGTGCGCGAAAAAACAGCACGCAGTTCCAAGCGGCGCAGACCGACGCGGCAATTGCGCGCCAGGATCGCTATCAAGCGGCGGCCGGACTGCTTCCATCCGTTGTTTACAACAATCAAGCGCTCTACACACAAAGCACAGGCCTGAACAGCGTCATTTTTATCGCCAACAACGCTGTTCATGAATACAGCAGCCAGGCGAACGTACACGAGGCTATCGACCTGGCGGGTATCGCGAACTATCGCAAGGTGTCCGCTGCTGCTGCGGTGGCGCGCGCGCGCGCGGAGATCGCTTCACGCGGTTTGGTGGTCACCGTGGTCCAGAGCTATTACGCGGTGGCTGCCGCGCAGCTAAAGCTGGAAACCGCGCAAAAAACGGCGGACGAAGGAGACCGATTTCTGAAACTCACGCGGGAGTTGGAGAGTGGCGGAGAAGTTGCCCACTCAGACAGCATTAAGGCGGAATTGCAGATGCAGGAACGCCGCCGCCAGCTTCAGGAAGCGCAACTCGCGCTGCTGAACGCGCGCCTCGATCTCGCCGTGCTCATCTTTCCGGACTTCAACGACAATTTCGATGTCGCCGACGATCTGCATTCGAGCGTGCCGCTGCCGACGCTTGCGGAAGTCCAGCAGCGTGCCGCGCGCGACAATCCCGATCTCCGCGCCGCGCTCGCTTTTGTTCAGGAAGCCGGCCATGACGTTACGGGAGCGCGCGCCGGTTATTTGCCGGCGTTGAGTCTCGATTATTTCTACGGCATCGATGCAACGCGCTTTGCCGTGAATTCCGTGAACACTAGCAACCAGAGAGTCTCTAATCTGGGCTCTTCCGTGTTGGGGACGCTGAATATCCCCATCTGGAATTGGGGCACCACGCAGAGCAAGGTGAAGCAGGCGGAGTTGCGCCGCGCACAGGCGCAGCGTGAACTTTCTCTTGCCCAGCGGAAACTTCTCGCGGAGATCCAGTCTCTCTACGCAGAAGCGGATACGGCTTTGAATGAGCTTGGCGGTCTCGGCCGCTCGGCCGAGTTGGCGACAGAGAGTCTGCGGCTGACCACGCTGCGTTATAAGAACGGTGAAGCTACCGTCCTCGAAGTTGTCGACGCGCAAACCACTTTTACCCAGGCGAATACCTCTTATCAGGACGGGGCTGTGCGCTATCGCGTGGCACTGGCCAATCTGCAAACTCTAACGGGAGTGCTGACGACTCCATGAAGCGGACGATGATGACTCAAGTCTTTACAAGGCGTGCGCCAGTTTTTCTCTTGGGCGCTCTCGCACTACTGTTCTTTGTTATGAGCGGATGCAGCAGCGCGGAAAAAGAGAAGGAACCGGTTGTTTCCGTGCAAACCACGCCCGCGCAACGCGGGCCCATTTCGCAGATCATCACGGCGGATGGCGTTGTTTCTCCGCTCCAGCAGGCCATCCTCACGCCCAAGATCACGTCGACCATCAGCAAATTCCTCGTGCAGCGCGGCAGCCGCGTGAAGCAGGGGCAAGTGCTCGCCATTCTAGAAAATGCAGATCTTTCCGCCGCCGCCGAGCAGAGCAAAGGTGAGTTTGAACAGGCCGAGGCCGGTTATGTAACAACCACGGGCGCGAGCCTCCCGGAACAAATTCAAAAAGCCGGGCTGGACGCGGCCGCGGCGCAAGCGGCGTTTAACGCCCAGCAAAAGGTCTATGACAGCAGGAAGGATCTTTTTCAGCAAGGCGCGCTGCCGCGCCGCGATCTGGATTCCGCGGAAGTGGCGCTGGCACAAGCGCGCAGCGTGAACGAAGTCGCCCAGAAGCAACTTGCAGACTTGAAACGCCTGGGAGAAAAACAAGCGCTAAAGTCCGCCGGCGGCCAGCTTTCCGCAGCGAAAGGGAAATATCTTGGCGCGAAAGCGCAACTCAGCTATTCCGAAATTCGCAGCCCCATCGATGGCGTCGTTACGGACCGCCCGCTTTTTCCCGGAGAATTGGCCACCGCGAATCAGCCGCTCATCACGGTGATGAACACTTCCAAGCTCATCGCCAAAGTGCACCTCGCGCAGGCCGAAGCGGCGGTGCTGAAAGTCGGTAACCCAGCCGAACTGAAAGTTCCCGGCCTCGACGAACCGGTGAAAGCGCGCGTGAGTTTGGTCAGCCCGGCGCTCGATCCCGGCAGCACCACAATTGAAGTGTGGGTGGAAGCGGCAAAACCGGATCCGGCGCTGAAGCCTGGCATGACCGTGGGAATTTCCATGACCGCGAAGACGGTGAAGGATGCAGTCGTCGTGCCCGCTTCTTCCGTGTTCAAGAGCGCCGAGGGCGCCGACTACGTTTTGCTTGCGGGTGCCGACAAACATGCGCATGTCAAGAACGTGCAAATTGGCATCCGCAACGCCGAGTTGGCGCAGATCCTCAGCGGCATCAATGCCGGCGATCCTGTGATCATAACCGGCGGCTACGCTCTGCCGGACAACACGCAAGTCAAAGTGGAAGCGCCGGCGGAAAAAGAAACCGGCGACAAAGCAGACAAGGCTGACGGCGAAGCAAAACCTGCCGCAAAGGAAAAGGAGTAGGCGCGCATGGAGCCCCGGCCGGAAAGTAATGGCGTCGCGCAGCCCGCTGTGAAACAGGATGCGCCGTGGTTTCAACGACTATCGAGTCCAATCCTGTTTTTAATCGTCAGCATGGCTCTGATCGGCGGCTATCTCGCCATCAGCATTCCCGTCTCGGTATTTCCGAACACGGACTTTCCTCGGATCGTCGTCGGCGTGGACAACGGCGTAATGCCCATCGACCAGATGCTGGTCACCATCACGCGGCCAGTCGAAGAAGCTGTGAACAGCGTGCCGGGTTTACAAAAGGTTACTTCGATTACCAGCCGCGGTTCCGCCGAAGTGGATTTGTTCTTCGACTGGAACTCGGACATGATTTTGACGTTGCAGCGCGTGGATGCAGTCGTCGCGCGGTTGCAAGCGGACCTTCCTACCACGGCCAAGGTAGAAACCCATCGCCTGACATTCGCGGTCTTTCCCATCATTGGTTATAGCCTGACGTCCGACACAGTTCCGCCGAATAAGTTATGGGAGATTGCGAATTACGATTTGAAGCCGCGTCTCAATCGTCTGGATGGCGTGGCGACCGTCATCATCCAGGGCGGCCGCGTTCCCGAATTTCAAGTGATGCCCGATCCGGCGCGCCTGGTCGCTCTTGGGATTACCGTCGCTGACATTCTGGACGCCATCAAGCGCACGAATCTCATCGATTCGCCAGGGCTGATCGAGGATAATCACCAACTCGTCTTGGGTCTCATCAGCGGACAGGTACGCACTCCGGAACAGATCGGGCAGATTTTCATCAAGAATTCCGCAGCCGGCATTCCCATACGTCTCGGAGACATCGCAAAAATCGGGCCATCGGTTGCTCCGGTTTATACGATGGTGACCGCGAATGGCAAACCCGCAGTGCTTCTCAACGTCGATCGCCAGCCGGAAAGCAACACTCTCGATGTGGCCAACGAAGTACACGCGCTGATCCAGGAACTCACTCCGAGTCTGCCTCCCGGCGTTCATCTGGAGCCATTTTACGATCAATCCACTATCGTTCACGACTCCATCGCCAGCGTGCGCGACGCCGTGCTCATTGGAATTGCGCTTTCTTCCATCGTCCTCGTATTGTTCCTGCGCGATTGGGGAACTTCACTGGTAGCGGGGCTGGTTATACCGGTGACTTTGCTCATCACTTTCATCGTTTTGAAAATGACGAATCAGAGTTTCAATCTGATGACTCTCGGCGGCCTGGCCGCCGCCGTGGGATTGGTCATCGACGACGCCATCGTCGTCCTCGAGAATATCGTTTTGCACCGCGACGCTGGGCAAAGCCGCTTTCAGGCCATCCAGAGCGCACTGCACGAACTAACCATACCGCTCATCGGGTCGACCATTACTCCCATCGTCGTTTTTCTCCCCCTGATTACTATCACCGGAGTGACTGGAACTTTCTTTCGTGCGCTGGCCGTCACGATGACGGTCTCTCTTTTTACTTCGCTTCTGCTCGCGTTGACTTGGACGCCGACACTCAGCCAATACTTCGTAAGGCGCAAGGAAACCACGGAAGTTGTTACGGGTTCCGAACCTCCTGACCGGGCGGCGCTGCTCGCCGCGGAAGAAGAGCATCTCTCCGGTTTTTTCGGTCGCATCGTGGAATTTTATGCGCGAACGATGGAGGGCATTTTGAAGCGGCCCTGGGTGCTGCCCGCGAGCACGGTCTTGGTCGTTGCCCTGTCCGTGTTGTGCTACAAGTTTCTGGGAAGCGAATTCCTTCCCGCGATGGACGAGGGTGGTTTCATCCTTGATTATTTTACGCCGCCCGGCAGTTCGCTGGCCGAATCCAACCGCATCCTCCTGCACATTGAGGAAATTCTGAAGTCCACGCCGGAAGTCGAGAACACTTCCCGACGCACCGGTCTGCAACTCGGTCTGGCCTCCGTTACCGAAGCGAACAACGGGGATTTCACCGTCAGGCTGAAGAAAAATCGCAAGCGCGACATCGACGACATCATTGCCGACATCCGAACCGAGATTGAATCCACCGAACCCGCAACGAAAGTGGAATTCATTCAGCTCCTGCAGGACATGATCGGGGACCTCACCAGTGCTCCCGAGCCGGTAGTCATAAAACTCTTTGCACCGGACGGTAAGCTTCTGAATGACACGGCAGTGCGCGTCGCCGACGCCATCGACAAAATCAAGATCGGAAGCAACGCGCATCCGGTCGTCGACGTTCTGAACGGCGTCGAAAATACCATCAGCGGCCCATCGGTCACCTATCAGGTGAATCCCACGGTAGCGGCGCGCGCAGGGTTCACTCCTGAGGAAGTGGCTATCAACGCCTCGGCCGTGCTGGAGGGTGAGCCGGCGGCCACGCCGGTCGTTTTGAACGATCGTGTTTATACCATCCGCGTGCGCTTTCCCGAACAAAGCCGCGCTTCGCTGGACAACATGAGCAACGCTTTGCTGACCAGTGCGACCGGGCACACGGCCACGCTTGGCTCCTTGGCGACGATCAGCATGGATCCTGGCCAGACGGAAATCCGCCGAGAGAATTTGCAGCGCCTGGTGCAAGTCACCGGGCGTTTCGAAGGTGTGGACCTCGGCACAGGCATCGCCGCCGTCAAGAAAGCCGTGAACGATTTGCACCTGCCTTCCTCGATCCGCGTCGAATACGGCGGCCTGTATGCCGAAGAGCAGAAATCGTCCAGCGATTTGCTGGTGGTTTTGTTTCTAGCGCTGCTGCTCTTATTCGCCGTCTTGCTTTTCGAATTTCGAACTTTCTCCGCGCCCACGGCAATTCTTGCCTCCGCGCTGCTCTCCAGCTTCGGCGGATTTCTGGCGCTGCTCATTACGAACACCACGTTCAATGTGGCTTCGCGCATGGGCATGATCATGGTCATTGGCATCGTGGCTAAAAACGGCATTCTACTTTTGGACGCCGAGCATCGCTTCCGCGAACTTGGCCTTTCCGCCAAAGATGCCATGATCCAGGCCGGCCGCCGCCGGCTGCGCCCCATCGCCATGACAGCGCTCGCCACGGTCGCCGGGATGCTGCCTTTGGCATTCGGGATCGGGGCTGGTTCTGCTATGTTGAAGCCACTGGCGATTGCCGTGGTCGGCGGAATTCTCAGTTCCATGGTGCTCTCGCTGATTTTCACGCCGGCCATTCATTATTATTTGCAGCCCAAGGAAGAGGTCCCGGCATCGCAGTAGAATGTCTCAGCGCCTCCCAATGCATTTTGGAGACAGTCATCCGTGGCGATGAAAATTCTAGTCGTGGAAGACGAAAAGGGAATGGCGCAAGTTCTGAAGCGCGGCCTTGAAGAGGAGCACTACGAAGTTAGCCTGGCCGCCGACGGTCCTTCCGCTGTTTCCCTCGCGGAGCGAAGCTCCTTCGATCTGATCCTTCTCGATGTGATGCTTCCCGGAATGAACGGCGTGGAAGTCGCGCGCCGCCTGCGCTCGCATCGCATGGAGACTCCCATCCTGATGCTTACGGCGCGTGATTCGGTTCCCGACATCGTCAAAGGCCTCGACTCCGGCGCGGACGACTACATGAGCAAGCCATTTTCCTTCGCCGTGCTGCTCGCGCGCATACGCGCCCTGGAACGCCGCGCCGCCGAGCCGCGCTCTCACACCTTGCACGTTGCCGACCTTGTGCTGGACACAGTGCAGCGGCGCGTTCTGCGCGGCTCGCGGGAGATTCATCTCACGCCAACGGAGTTTCGGCTGCTCGAATTTCTCATGCGTCATGAAGGTCGCGTCGCTTCCCGCCACGCCATCCTCGATGCCGTTTGGGGTCCCACCGAAAACGTGGAAGAAAACACGCTCGACGCCTTCGTCCGTCTCCTTCGCCGCAAAATCGACGAAGGCGAAGCCATAAAACTGATTCACACCATGCGCGGTTTCGGTTATTGTCTCCAGCCGGACCCGGTGCCATGAACCTCCCTCTCCGCGCCCGCCTGACTGCCTGGTATTTTGGCGTGCTGCTGGTCTCTTTCGCTTCGCTTGCCTGGATCAGCGACTACGGTTTTCGCCGCAGCATTGAGACCACCGTGAATGACGCCTCCCGCGCAAACCTTGAAAGTATTCAGAGAGTTCTCCTTGCCACGGCTCCGAAAGGCATGGACGAGGTCAAGGATGAGTTGGATGAGCTCGCCGGCTTGTGGGCGGGTGGTGCTCTTCTCGAAGTGGTGGACGCTCAAGGGAATATGGTTTTTCAATCTCCGCCATTTCAACATCCTTATCCTTACAACGCGCTCCCGCCGGCCGAAGGCGCCGCGGTGCATTTTTTCACTACCAATCTCGACGACGTGCAATATCGCATCGCCATGCGCACGATCGAAGCCGCGGGCCAGAAATTCTATGTCCGCGCGGCCGTATCGACGGAGCCTCTCGACCAGGCGCTCGATCGTTTTCGGCTCATCCTGAAGCTCACTTTGCCGCTCCTTGTGGTTCTCGCTTCTCTCGGCGGCTATTGGCTCAGCCGCCGCGCCCTCGCTCCTGTCGACGAAATCATCCGCACCGCGCGTGACATCGGCGTTCAGAATCTGTCTGGCCGCCTCAGCGTTCCCGGTCCACAGGACGAACTGCGCCGCTTGACCGAAACGTTGAACGACATGCTCGCGCGCATAGAAGCCTCCTTCAAAAGAATCACGCAATTTACCGCCGATGCTTCGCACGATCTGCGCACGCCCGTGGCCCTTATCCGCACCAGCGCCGAACTGGCTCTCCGCAGATCGCGCACGGAAGAGGAATACCGGGAAGCGCTCTCGCGCATTCTCGGGACCTCCGAGGAGACGACTCATCTCATTGAGAATCTCCTGACGCTGGCGCGCGCCGATGCCGGTGCCAGCGGCCTTGAACTCCGCCGCGTCGACCTTTTGCCGCCTTTGAAAAAAGCGGCAGAACAAGCTTCCGTGCTCGCGACGGCCAAGGGCATCCAGATTTCGAATGGCCACGAAGAGCATCCCACCTGGATACTCGCGGATTCGGCTGCGCTCGAGCGTCTTTTCCTGCTCGTTCTGGAAAATGCCGTGAAATACACACCGGAAGGCGGCCGCATCGAGATTCAAGTGCGCAACGGGCAGGGCACTGCAAATGTGGATATCCACGACACGGGCATTGGTATCTCTGAAAAAGACTTGCCGCACATTTTTGAGCGTTTTTACCGCGCCGACCAGGCACGCTCACGCGAGCCCGGCGGCTCCGGCCTAGGTCTCGCGATTGCCCTCTGGATCGTGGAGATGCATGGCGGCGCCATCCAGGCGCAAAGCGCCGCGGGCAGCGGGTCTATTTTCCACATCAGCCTGCCAGTATCCCCTAACGCCTAGAATCTCTTGAAGTTCTCACACGAAGGGCTTTCTCACCGATTTTCTTGCGGCGAGTCTGAAAGGTCTTTCAGCCTCAATTTAAACAACCATTAATCTGCATTCATCAGCCATTCTCACTCTTCGGTCCAAATAGAGCCGCTGGCGCAGGGTGTGCCCAGTTTGGATGGTGGTGGTTCCTCGGCCCTCGCACCCTCGCGCTTCAATGAATCCGAAAACTAGACTCAAGAGGTGTACCGATGTTTCTTCTAAAGAGTCTTTGTGTAACTTGTTTTGCCTTGTTCCTGTTCGCGCTGCCGTCCTTCGCACAGACTGATCGCGCCACGCTTGAAGGCACCATCATGGATCCCAGCGGAGCGTCGATCAGCGGTGCAAAAGTGAAAATTTCCGCCGTCGAAACCGGCCTGACCCAGGAACGCACGACGAACTCCAGTGGTTATTATCGCTTCCCGGCGATTGCGGTAGGTGAATACACGGTCTTAGTATCAAACTCGGGTTTCAAAACTAAAGTGATTGAAGAAGTCGTCGTGCAAGTTGGCCAGACACGCACGCTCGATGTCCGCCTGCAAATCGGCGAAGCCTCGGAAAAAGTGGAAATCAAAGCCGATGCGGGGCCGGCGGAGCGCAGCTCCGCGGAAGCCGCCACCGTCATTACCACCAATCAAATCGCCAACCTTCCGGTGAATGGGCGGGACTGGTCAACCCTGACTTTGTTGGCGCCCTTCGCCCAGGACGACGGCGGGGGAGACCAGCGCACCATTCGCTTCGCCGGGCGGGCCCGTGACGACAACAATTTCACCTTCGATGGTATCGATGCCGGCGGCATTCAAGAGCAAGCTCAGAAATCCCAAACGCGCCTGCAGATCTCGGAAGATGCTATTGAGGAATATCGTGTAAACAGCGCCTTGTACGATGCCGAGTATGGTACCCAGGCTGGCGGCCAGGTGAACGTAGTCACCAAGTCTGGTACGAACGACTATCACGGGACGGCTTTCGGTTACTTGCGGAATTCCGCATTTGACGCCCGCAATTTCAATGATTTCGATGCGAACGGCAATCCCGCGATTCCCCCTTTTCGTTTCGGCCAGTATGGAATGACCTTTGGCGGACCGATTGTCAAGAACCAGACCTTTTTCTTCCTGAATTATGAGGGGCTTCGGCAGTTACAATCAGCGACCTCACAGACGAATGTGCCTTCGGCATTCATTCAAAACCTAGCTCTGACAACTTCGCCTCAGCTGTGCTCGATCCTTCAGGCCTATCCCTGGCGTGCTTCCACGGGATCCATCGGAAGTTGCACCCCTAAATTCGTGTTTCCCGACGGATCGTTTGCTTCCACGGATCCTACAAACCCAAGCAACGACACAGACCTGTTTACGCACGCCTTCCCGGCCACCGTGCATGAAGATACCTGGCTGGTTCGCATCGATCACAAGTTCGATGACAGGACCACGCTCTACGGCAGGGCGCAGCGCGATATCAGCCTTGTCGATGCTCCAAACGGTGTTCTGGATCGGGTGCGCACGATCAATCACCCTGCCAATTATTTCATTGCCTTACAGCATCTTTTTTCGAGCAATCTCCTCAATGAAGCTAAAGTCTTCATTAACCGCGCCCCTTTCATCAACCCGCAAGCAAGCATCCTCCCTTACGCAGTCAACTCAAATAACTGGACTGGCCTGAACAATGACAATGCGGATCACGAGGTCGGGACCACGTTCGGAGTGATTGACAATTTAACTTGGACTCACGGCACCCAGACCTACAAAATCGGAATGGAAATCCGGCGAGTCCGACTCAACCAAGGCAAGACGGCTGATAATATTCTCGACTTCTCAGATAACTCGGGCGTTCAAGACGCTGGTTTCGTGGCCGCTCAAATCTCGCAACTGACCTTCAACGCGCCCTGGTGCTGCCACAAGTATCGCCGCACCTTTCTACTGCCCTATTTTCAGGATGAGTGGAAAGTGAAGCCCAATCTCACGCTGAATTTGGGAATTCGATGGGAATACTACGGGGTTGCGTCCGAGAAAGACAATCGCACCACCGTTTTTGATTTCAATCAATTCCATGGGGTCTGTATGGGGTCTGGGTCAACCAACACGCCCTTTGTGCCAGCCCCCATTAATACTCCTCCATGCCCGAGGAACCCGTCCTTGTACGATCCAAATTACAAGAATTTCGATCCCCGGGTCAGCGTTGCATGGGCTCCGGAAGCCATGCACGGTAAGACGGTCATACGCTCGGGATTTGGCATTTATCATGGAGCGGCGCAAAACGATGATTTGAACGCGGGGCTGGAGAGCGACACCTTTCGTGTCACCTTCAAGCCCGCGGATCCTGCGCAAGCTGCGCTCCAGCCGGGGTATCAGCAGCAAGTCCCCGATTTATCGGCGCTCCCGGCGGGCGCGGCTTCCCCTTCCCAACATCCTCGCGCCTTACAACGCCACGGCCGTCGGGACCTCTACGTGGAGACATGGGGCTTGACCTTGGAACACCAACTGCCCGCCAACTTCCTCGTCTCCGCTGCCTATCTTGGAAGTCACGGAGTTAGGTTATTTTCTCGAGGCGCTCAGAATCTGTGCGTTACTCCTGTCATGTTTGATCCCACGAATGTAAACGGAGATTGTGTCCGGCCGCTGGATCCCTTCTACACCTTTCCGGATCCTGCGAACCCAGGAAAGACTTTAGTAAACGATCCGCTCGGTTCCGTCGACTACAAGTCTGATGTTGGTAGCAGCAGCTATCACGGATTACTTTTAACGCTTGAGCGCCAGTTTGCAAACGGGCTGTCCTTCCAGGCACGCTACACTTGGTCTCATTCCATTAATGACGGTTCGGTGGGTGGCGGCGAGTCCAATGGCCCCGAAAATGTCAACTGTCTGCCTTGCGACAAAGGCCCGAGTATCTTTGACATTCGACATAACGTCACTGTGAACGCCGTCTATGAACTGCCCTTCGGACCTGGAAAGAAGTATCTGACTCAGGAGGGCGTGCTAGGAAGAGTTGTCGGCGGATGGGAGTTGAGCAGCATCGGGACCTGGCACACGGGTCATCCTTTGACCGTCACCCTGAACCTCAAAGGCAACGAGACTTTTCTTCTCCCCGACGGTAACGATCAGACAAACCAGCGTCCTGACATCGTCCCGGGCGTGCCACTTACTCTTCCTGGGGGCGGGCACAACGACGTACCATTGATCAACCCCGCTGCATTTCAAGCCCCGCCCATCGATCCGGTCACCGGTCTATTTACTCACTTCGGAAACGCCGGAAACGGTATCTTCCGTGCCCTGGATTCCTGGCAAATCGACTTGGCACTCATGAAAGAGACAAAACTTACAGAACGCCTTTCGGTTCAGTTTGGGGTGCAGGCGTTCAATATATTGAACCATGTGCAGCTGGGCGATCCGGGCACTCTCAGTCTCGATTACAACCCAGGTGGTTCAGCTAGCAACTTGTCAGTGCCCGGAAACTTTGGGGTCATCACTTCGACGGGGAACTTCAACAGCAACAACGACAACGCCGCCTCGCCGAACACTGGGACGGGACTACCGCGCCAGCTTCAGTTCATGCTGCGTTTCAAATTTTAACCACCCCGGGGGTTGGCCGGGGCACGAACAGCACGTTCGCGCTCCGGCTACCCTTAAGCTGTCCGAGCCTGAAAAAACTTTCAGGCCGCATTTAACCTGCGTTTAGGTGCAAGAGAATACCTTCGCTGTGCCGTCGCGAGGTTTGCGGGAGTCGAGGAATCAAATGAGAAGGGAATTACTCGGTGCCATTCTGCTGTTAGCTGCCACAGAGCTCGTCACTGTTGCGGGCGGCCGTTCCAATCCCCCACCGGCGGCTGCGGACACGCCCGCCATCCTCGTTGGCGCCGGCGATATCGCCGATTGCAAGGATCTCAGTGGCGCGGAAGCCACTGCGAAACTCCTCGATCAGATTCCAGGTACCGTGTTTGCCGCGGGCGATCTCGCGTACCCCGATGGCACCAAGGAAAACTTCGAGTGTTATGACAAAACCTGGGGCCGCGCAAAATCGCGCACGCGTCCCGCCGCGGGCAATCACGAATTTCATTCCTCTGGAGCCGCCTATTACTTTAGCTATTTCGGCCCTGTCGCCGGCGACGCGAAAAACGGCTACTACAGCTATGAACTCGGCGCCTGGCATATCATCGTTCTGAACAGCGAGTGCGAAGAAGTCGACGGCTGCGAAGCTGGCTCGCGCCAGGAAAAATGGTTGCGCGCCGATCTTGCCGCGCATCCCGTCGCCTGCACCCTCGCCTACTGGCACAAGCCGCTCTTCAGTTCCGGAGGGGCGCATGGCAACGATCTCGAAATCAAGTCGCTCTGGCAGGCGCTCTACGAAGCCAACGCTGACGTTGTCATCAACGGTCACGATCACGACTACGAACGCTTCGCGCCGCAGACGCCGGATGCCGCTGCCGATCCCGCGCGCGGTATCCGCGAATTTGTTGTTGGCACCGGCGGAAAGAGTCATCGCCCGTTCGGCGTGACAAAGGCCAACAGCGAAGTACGTAATGCCGATGCCTTCGGCGTTCTCAAGTTGACGCTGAAGCCCAAAGGCTACGACTGGCAATTCATTCCCGAAGCAGGGAAGAGCTTCACTGATTCCGGCAGCGGTACTTGCCACTAGACGCTTGATTCCCCAGGTCAAATGCAGCACAAAAACTACACCTTCAAGAACGGAGAGAAGATGAAACTTAGATTGATCATGTTTGCAGCGGTTTTCGGCCTTGCGGTTCTCGCAACGTTCGGTGCGAGCTCCGGCTACCACCTGCTCAAAAAAGTAACCGTGCCAGGCACGGGCGGTTGGGATTACGTGACCGTGGATGAAGCCGGGCGCCGCGTGTACATCGCGCACGCCACACAAGTGGAAGTGCTCAACGCAGACACGTTTGAGCTCGTGGGCACTATTCCAAACGTTGCCGGCGCTCACGGTGTAGCCGTCGCTTCCGAATTCGGCCGTGGCTATGCCACGGAAGGAAAGGCGGATGCGGTGGTCATGTTTGATCTGAAAACGTTGAAGCCGCTAGGTGAGATCAAAGTTGGCAAGAAGCCGGACGCCATCATCTACGATCCGGGTTCCAAACACGTGTTCGCGATGAATGGTGACAGCGACAACACCACGGTGATCGACCCCGCCGACGGCAAAGTCGTCGGCACGATTGCTCTGGGCGGAGGGCCGGAATTTGCGGCCGCCGACGGAAAGGGCAACCTCTATGTCAATCTCGAGGAAAAGGGTGACACCGTCCATGTGGACTTGAACTCCATGAAGGCCGTGCACTCCTGGCCTCTGGCTCCTTGCGCCACCCCTACAGCGATGGCCTTTGATCCCGCGGCGCGCCGCCTCTTTGTGGGCTGCCGTGGTGGAAAAATGATGACCGTTCTGGACGCCGACAGCGGCAAGGTGGTCACCACTTCGCCTATCGGGGAGCGCGTAGATGCGGGCGCCTACGACCCCGCCACTAAGATGGTGTTTATGTCAACGGGCGACGGCAACGTTTCCATCTTCCATCAAGACTCCGCGGACAAGTATTCGCTGGTAGAGAATCTCGCAACCGCCCCGGGTTCGAAGACGATGGGCCTGGATCTCAAGACTCACAATCTCTTCGTTCCATCCAATCAGGGCGGGACGTTCACCATTCTCGTTTTCGGACAATAAATTTCTGAGGCTCGATCTCCGGCCTCAGTCACGCGCGAGCCGTCGCTCTCTCTTCGGCTCGCGCGTTTTTTTCCTGTCAGATCGAAAAGTACGGGGAACTCTCGTGGCACTGCGATTGGATTCCGCGTTTCGTCCGCGATCCCTCCTAAGCCAGCGCGCGAATCGCCTTTCGAGGCCCACGCTTCCTGAAATTATTTCTGCGCCGGGACCTGCGCCGGCGCCGTGATCGGCGTCACTTTCGCCTCATCGCCTGCCAAGTCGCTCTTTACCGCAGCCGAAATCTTGTCCGCATTCGCCAGCAACTGCGCCACCTGCCACAGTTGCGTATCCGTCAACCGCCCCTTGAATCCTGGCATCCCCGTCATTCGAATGCCGCTCTGCGCCTTCCAATACGTATCCCACGCCGGATCATCCGTCACGCCCGTGCCGCGAAACATCTGTGGTGGCGGCGGATACATGCCTTCCGCGATCGCCGTCTTTTCCCTGCCCGGCAATCCATGGCACACGGCGCAGTTTTGCTTGTAAACTTCCGCGCCCGCCAAAAAGTTGGTCTCGTCCGCCGGAACAGCTGGGTCTGTCTTTTTCTGACTCCCCAGGTACGCATCCAGCGCCATATGCGCAAATTTCTTTTCCATCGGCATCGGCGAGTCCGTTACTGCCACTGGCGCGAGCCCCTTCGCGAAATAGATGTAAACCCCCGCCATCACCAGCACCACGCCAACAATAATCCCTACGAGAATTGTTACGAGTAACTTGACCATGTCAAATCTCTCCGTCTTGTCCCGATTATGCTGTAAACGTTCCAACCAGCGCGACGCGTCGATAAGTTTACGTTTTCCCGCGCCATTCTGCATCCCGTAAAAAATGGAAAAACTCTAATCTTCTGTTGCTGCAGGTTATCGACGATATTTTCCTCTGCCCGGCTCTGAAGCGCCTGCTCCCCTGCGTAACCTTTCCCGCTTAAAAGCCGTCTTATCTAGGCGTAGGCTTTCTTTTCCGGTAGGCTGTTAGGGATTGGCGGAGCAGCCTATAACGTCTACCCGCGATCGTCCTGCCACGCGGCAGACTCGCTTTCACATTGGAACGAACTGACAGGAGCGCATGAATGGACCAGCTTAAGTCCATGGACCTACCCGACCCCGGCGCACGAGGTAACTCCGCAGCGCCCACTGCCAAGAGCCGCTGGTGGCTCTGGGTTATCATCCTCGGCGTGATCGCCGTTGGCATCTGGTACTACCGCAGCTCGCATTCCGCGTCTGAGACGCAGGCTGCCGCGCCTGGAGGTGCCTCTGGCGGTGGCAAAGGCAAGTCTGGCGCAGGTGCCGGCGCCGGTCTAGTCGTGCCCGTTGTCGTGGCCACCGCGCAGCGCGGCGACCTGCCCGTATATTTCAATGGACTCGGTACGGTCACCGCTTTTAACACCGTCACTGTGCGCAGCCGCGTCGATGGCCAGATCGTCAAAATCAATTTCACGGAAGGCCAGTTTGTCCATCAGGGCGACGCGCTCGTCGAAATCGATCCCCGCCCATTTCAAGTCCAGCTCGAACAAGCCGAAGGGGCGCTGGCCAAGGATCAGGCCCAGCGCAAAGACGCCGAAGTCAACTTTGAGCGCTTCAAGCTGCTGTATCAGGAAGGCGTCATCCCCAAGCAGCAGTTGGACACCCAGGGAGCGCAAGTCGGCCAATTTGATGGCGCCATCCAGACCGATATCGCTACGATCGATAACGCTAAGCTTCAAATCGTCTACTCCCACATCACCGCGCCTATCAGTGGTCGCGTCGGCCTCCGTCTCGTGGATGCGGGAAACATCATTCATGCCTCGGACACCACCGGTCTGCTGGTCATCACTCAACTACAGCCCATCTCCGTGATTTTCAGCCTTCCTCAGGATCAGCTGCCTCAAGTGATGGAGAAACTCCACGGCGGTGGCCAGCTTCCCGTGGAAGCCTTCGACCGTGACGACACCGCCAAAATCGCCACCGGCAAGCTCGTCACTATCGACAACCAGATCGACACCACCACCGGCACTTACAAACTGAAATCCATCTTCAACAATGAAGACAATTCGCTCTTCCCCAATCAATTTGTAAACGTGCATCTCCTTGTCGACACCAAACGCAATCTCGTCATCGTCCCCACGGCTGCCATTCAGCGCGGCCCCCAGGGCACGTATGTGTATTCCGTTTCAAACGGCAACCCCGCCAGCAATGCCAGCGGCACCAACAACAATGACGCGGGGAACAAAGGAAACAAGAGCAACAACGGAAACGCCGGCACGAACATCGGCAGCACGGTAAACATTCACACCGTGACCATCGCGCAGACCACCGGCAATAATGTTGGCCTGAGCGCGGGCATCAATCCCGGCGATGTGGTGGTCATCGACGGCCAGGATAAGCTCCAGGATGGCACCAAAGTCGCTCCCAGCTCGCCACCCTCCACTGGTTCCAACGCCGCTACTCCGCCTCCCGGTGCGCTGCCCGCAACGCCATCTAACCCACAGTCCAGCGCCCAGCCCGGCAAAAAGTCCGGGGGAAAATCGAAATGAACCCCTCGCGGCCGTTCATTCTGCGGCCTGTCGCCACCACTCTTTTGATGGTTGGCGTCCTGCTTGTCGGCTTCGTAGCTTACCGGCAGCTTCCAGTATCCGCTTTGCCTCAGGTCGATTACCCCACCATTCAGATCCAAACGTTTTATCCGGGCGCCAGTCCGGACGTTATGTCCTCTTCCGTTACGGCGCCGCTCGAACGCCAGTTCGGCCAGATTCCCGGCCTGAACCAGATGACCTCCACGAGCTCCTTCGGCAGCTCCATCATCACGCTGCAATTCGAGCTGGACTTGAACATCGACATCGCCGAGCAGGAAGTGCAGGCCGCCATCAACGGCGCCTCCAATCTTCTTCCCATTGGTCTGCCCAATCCGCCCATCTACAGCAAGGTCAATCCCGCCGACTCGCCTATCTTGACGCTCGCCCTCAGCTCGAATTCTTTGCCGCTTTCCAAAGTGGAAGATCTCGCGGACACCACCTTGGCTCAGAAAATCGCCCAGCTCAGCGGCGTCGGTCTGGTAAGCATCAGCGGCGGACAGCGCCCCGCGGTGCGCGTTCAGGCCAATCCCACGGCGTTGGCTTCCTATGGTTTGAGTCTTGAAGATTTGCGCACCGCGTTGAGCCAGGCCAACGTCGATCAGGCCAAGGGCACTTTCGATGGCGCGCATCAGGCCTACACTATCGGCGCCAACGATCAGTTGATTTCCAGCGACTCCTACCGTCCCGTCATCGTCGCGTATCGCAACGGCGCTCCTGTGCGCCTCACCGATGTCGCCACCGTCTTCGACGGCACCGAAAACGTCAAGCAGGCGGCCTGGGCCAATCGCAACCCCGCCGTCATCCTCAATATTCAGCGGCAGCCCGGTGCCAACATCATCGCCGTCGTCGACCGCGTGAAGAATCTCCTCCCGCAGCTAAAAGGCGCGCTCCCCGCCGCCGTTCGCGTGGATATTCTCACGGACCGTACTACCACCATTCGCGCTTCCGTGGCGGACGTGCAGTTCTCCTTGATGCTCACCATCGCGCTCGTCGTCATGGTCATCTTTCTTTTCTTGCGCAGCGCGCGCGCCACCATCATCCCCGCGCTGGCCGTGCCGCTTTCCATCGTCGGCACTTTTGGCGTGATGTACCTGCTCGGCTACAGCCTCAACAACCTCACCCTCATGGCGCTGACCATCTCCACCGGCTTCGTCGTCGACGACGCCATCGTCATGATCGAAAACATCAGCCGTTACATCGAGGACGGTGATTCACCCCTGGAGGCCGCTCTCAAAGGCTCCGAACAAATTGGCTTTACGATCGTTTCCTTGACCGTTTCGCTCATCGCCGTTCTCATCCCCCTCTTTTTCATGGCTGACATCGTCGGCCGTCTGTTCCGCGAATTCGCCACCACTCTGGCCGTCACTATCCTGGTCTCCGCTTTCGTCTCCCTGACGCTCACGCCCATGATGAGCGCGCTGCTCCTTCGCCACCAAAAGGAAGAAGAACAGGGCTGGTTCTACCGCACATCGGAACATGCCTTTAAGTCCATCATCGCTTTCTACGGACGCACCCTGAAGTTCGTACTTCGCTTTCGGACCACCACTCTGCTCGTTACCATTGGCACTCTTATCGCGACCATCCTCCTTTACATCTATGTGCCTAAAGGTTTCTTTCCCGTTCAGGATACCGGCGTGATCCTCGGCGTCTCCGAAGGCGCGCAGGATATTTCTTTTGCCGCCATGGCCCAGCGCCAGCAAGCGCTCGCCGATGTCATTCTCAAGGATCCTGCTGTCGAAAGCCTCTCCTCCTTCATTGGTATTGACGGCACCAACACCACGCTCAATAGCGGGCGCATCCAGATCAATCTCAAGCCGCTCTCTCAGCGAAGCCTTAACGCCTCCGATGTCATCCGGCGCCTTCAGCCGGAACTCGCCAAGGTCGATGGCATTTCTCTCTTCCTTCAACCCGTTCAAGACCTCACTGTCGAAGACCGCATCAGCCGCACGGAATTCCAGTTCACCTTGGAAGACGTCGATCCCAAAGAGCTCGCCTATTGGACTCCGCGTTTCGTGGATAAATTGAAATCGCTTCCGGAACTCCGAGACGTCGCCACCGATCAGCAGAACCAGGGGCTGCTCGCTAATCTAACCATCGACCGAGACTCTGCCGCTCGCCTCGGTGTTCTCCCCGCCGATATCGACAACACTCTCTACGACGCCTTTGGCCAGCGCCAAATTTCCACCATCTTCACGCAGCTCAATCAGTATCACGTCGTCCTGGAAGTCGACCCGCAGTTCCAGCAGGACCCGGATGCCCTGAACAAAATTTATGTGAAGGCTTCCAGCGCGGCGCAGCCCGCTGCTTCCGCAAATACCAATACCGGTTCGGGCGTGCCGTCCAGTACGCAAACGGTTGCCGTCACCACCACACCCAGCCCGCAAGTGCCGCTCAGCGCCTTCACGCGCTTCGAGCCAGGCAGCACCGCCCTTGCGCTCAATCACCAGGGCCAGTTTCCCGTCGTCACTCTTTCCTTCAACCTCGCACCCAACGCTGCTTTGGGCGAAGCCGTCGACGCCATCAACAAGGCCAAGCAGGACCTCAACATGCCGCCCAGCGTTCAGGCCACATTCCAGGGCACGGCTGCCGCGTTTTTAAATTCGCTTGCCAACGAACCCATCCTCATCCTTGCCGCCCTCATTACCGTTTACATCGTTCTCGGCGTTCTGTATGAAAGCTATATTCACCCCATCACCATTCTCTCGACGCTTCCCTCCGCCGGTGTGGGCGCCATACTCGCTTTGATCCTCTGCCGTATGGAGTTCAGCGTCATTGCGCTCATCGGCATCATCCTGCTCATCGGTATCGTCAAGAAAAACGCCATCATGATGATCGACTTCGCGCTCGAAGCCGAGCGCAAGGAAGGCAAGGCTCCGCTCGACGCCATTTACGAAGCCTGTCTGCTCCGTTTCCGTCCCATCATGATGACCACCATGGCCGCTCTCCTCGGCGGATTGCCGCTCGCTCTGGGATCGGGTGTCGGCGCCGAGCTTCGCCGTCCACTGGGCATCACCATCGTTGGTGGCCTCATCCTCAGCCAGTTGCTGACGCTCTACACCACTCCTGTCGTCTATCTCGCTTTCGATTGGATCGCGCACCGCTTCAAGTTCCTCGCCGGCAATCCCGTCGAAGAGCCGGCACACGGAGACTAGCGCGTGAACTTTTCTTCCAATTTTTCCGCGCCGTTTGTTCGCCGCCCCGTCGCCACCACTTTGATCACGTTTGCTATTTTTCTCTCCGGCGTCGTGGCCTTTCGCTTCTTGCCGGTTGCGCCTCTTCCGCAAGTTGATTTTCCAACCATTTCCGTGGGCGCCGGCCTGCCCGGCGCGAGTCCGGAAACGATGGCTTCGGCCGTCGCCACGCCCCTCGAACGCCAGTTTGGCCGCATCGCGGGCGTTACGCAGATGACTTCCTCGAGCGGCCTCGGCAGCACCTCCATCACTCTTCAGTTCGATCTCAATCGCGATATCAACGCGGCCGCACGCGATGTGCAGGCCGCCATCAACGCCGCCCGCAGCCAGCTCCCCGCTGATCTTCCCGGCCAGCCCACCTATCGCAAAGTCAATCCCGCGGATGCCCCGATCCTCATCTTGGCGCTAACTTCCGATAACATTCCACCTGCCCAGATTTACGATGCCGCCGATTCCATCCTGGCCCAGAAGCTCGCGCAGGTCCAAGGAGTGGGCCAGGTTTTCACTTGGGGAAGCGCGGCCCCTGCCGTGCGCGTCGAAGCCAATCCATATCAGCTCAATACCTACGGCATCAGCCTGGAAACCGTTCGCAAGGCCCTGCAATCCGCGAACGCCGATCTCGCCAAGGGCGCCGTGAGCAATTCCGGCAAGACCTGGGACATCACCGATACCGACCAGCTCTTTAAAGCTTACGAATACGAGCCTCTCATTGTCGCCGGGCACCAGGGCGCTCCCGTGCGCCTCCGCGACATCTCCGAAGTCGTCGATTCCGTCGCCGACATTCGCAACCTCGGCCTCTCGGGAGGAAAACGTGGCGTGCTCCTAGCCATTTTCCGCCAGCCGGGCGCCAACATGATCGAGACCGTCGATCGTATCACCGCCCTGCTCCCCATATTGAGCGCCTCGATATCCCCCTCGCTTCATCTAAGCGTGGCTGTCGACCGCAGCACCACCATTCGCGCTTCCGTGCATGACGTGGAGATCACCCTGCTCATCTCCATCATTCTCGTCATTCTCGTGGTGTTCGCCTTCCTCCGAAACGTTCGCGCCACTATCATTCCTAGCGTCGCCGTTCCTCTTTCTCTCATCGGCACCTTCGGCGTCATGTACCTCTGCAACTACAGCCTCGACAATCTCTCCTTGATGGCCCTGACCATCTGCACCGGATTCGTCGTCGACGATGCCATCGTGGTCATGGAGAACATCACACGCCACATCGAAAATGGCCTCACACCTTTCCAGGCCACCATGAAAGGCGCCTCCGAGATCGGCTTCACGGTGCTCTCCATGAGCACGTCCCTCGTTGCCGTCTTCATTCCCATTCTCATGATGAGCGGCATCGTCGGGCGCCTGTTCCGCGAATTTGCCGTCGTCCTCAGCGTGGCCATCGGCGTTTCACTTTTTGTCTCCCTCACCACCACTCCGATGATGTGTGCGCGCTTCCTCGGCCGCGAACACGGCAAGCACAATCGCATTTATCTGTTCTTTGAAAATGGCTTCAACGGCATGCTCCATTACTACGATATTGCTTTACGCTGGGTTCTTCGCCGCCAGTTGCTCATCCTGGGCCTCACCGTGCTCACCGCGGTGGCCTGTGGCTACATGTTTTTTCATGTTAATTCCGGGTTTTTCCCCCAGCAGGATACCGGACGCATCAATGGCTCGATTCAAGGTGATCAGGATCTTTCCTTTACCGCCATGTCTCAAAAGATGCGTCAATTCACAAACATCGTTCTGCAGGACCCGGCGGTTGATACCGTGACTTCCTTTGCCGGCGGCGGCAACGGCGGCAGCACCGCCCGCCTGTTCGCTCAGCTCAAGCCTCTCAGCGAACGCAAGCTCAGTTCCGATCAGGTCATCGGTCGAATTCGCGCCAAGACCGCTAAAATTCCCGGCGCCTCGCTTTACCTGCAATCCGTCCAGGACCTCAGCGTCGGCGGCCGCAACAGCAGCGCTCAATACCAGTACACGCTGCAGGCCGATAACCTCGACGACCTCACTCATTGGGCCCCCATCATCATGAATGGCCTCGCTAAGATTCCCGAATTGCGCGACGTCAATAGCGACCAGCAGATGAAAGGTTTGCAAACCTCCCTGGTCATCGATCGTGACTCCGCCGCTCGTCTCGGCGTCAGTGTTCAGGACATCGACAACACCCTCAACGACGCTTTCGGCCAGCGCCAGGTCTCCACCATCTACAAAGGCCTGAACCAATACCACGTCGTGCTCGAGGTTATGCCCAGCGCCCAGCAGAATCCCGAAGCTTTGAATAGTATCTACGCGCCCACAGGCAAAGGCGGCCTCGTTCCCCTCAGCGCGTTCTCCCATTACGAGCCTTCCAACACTGCTCTCACTGTCAATCACCAGGGCGTTTTTCCCGCCATCACGCTCTCTTTTAACCTCGCGCCCGGTGCTTCCCTCGGCCCCGCCGTTCAGCACATCGAAGCCGCCAAAAGCGCGCTCGGCGTCCCCGCCACCGTCCATGCCACTTTTCAGGGCACCGCCCAAGCCTATCAAGACGCGCGTGCCAACCAACTCACCCTTATTCTCACCGCGCTGGCCGCCGTCTACATCGTCCTCGGCATCCTCTATGAAAGTTTCATTCATCCCATCACCATTCTTTCCACCATTCCTTCCGCCGGCATCGGCGCCATTCTCGCCATTCAAATCGCCAAGTCCGACCTCAATATGATTGCCCTCATCGGCATCATTCTTTTGATCGGCATCGTCAAGAAAAACGCCATCCTCATGATCGATTTTGCCGTGCAAGCCGAACGCGAGGAGAATCTCTCGCCCGTCGATGCCATTTACAAAGCTTGTCTGCTCCGTTTCCGCCCCATTCTCATGACCACCATGGCCGCCCTCCTCGGCGCGCTGCCTTTGGCTCTCGGCACCGGCGTCGGTTCCGAACTTCGCCGCCCCCTCGGTGTCACCATTATTGGCGGCCTGATCGTCAGCCAAATGCTCACACTCTTCACCACTCCCGTCGTGTACATCTACATGGATCGCCTGCAATCCTGGATTCAAGGCTCGCGCGCGCACAGCCCCGTCCCCGCCGCCGCCCACTCGGACTAATCCTTCTTCCGCTCTATCTTGGTAGGGGCGCAGCATTCTGCGCCCCAGTCACCCAGGCGTCTTCATGAAGGTACTTATTTGAATTCCGATCGAGAAATTCCAAGAACGGAAGGGAATCGGGGAAATCCAAAATGCGAATGTAATGTCCGCGGTGCTGAGCGCGAAATCACGCACTCCCGATCAGCCACCCCGTCAAGAACACCAGCACTCCACCCACGATCACCTGAAACGATGCCTGCAAAAATGGCGTATCCATATACTTGTGACGAATATAGCTGATCACGAGAAGCTCGACCGCCACCACAATCACCGCGATCAACGTGGCCACATGAAAATTGCTGATCAAGAACGGCATCGTGTGCCCCAGCCCTCCCGCCGTGGTCATCAATCCCGTGGCCATGCCGCGAATCCACGGCGAACCCCGCCCCGTCAGCGACCCATCGTCGGAAAGCCCCTCGGAGAATGCCATCGAAATTCCCGCGCCGATCGACGCCGCCAGCCCCACCAAAAACGCCTCCCAGCTCTTATGCGAAGCGAACGCCGCCGCAAACAACGGCGCCAGCGTCGAAACCGATCCATCCATCAACCCCGCCAGCCCCGGCTGCACGATCTGCAACAAAAACAATTTCTCGTGAGACTTGTCCTCCGCCGCTTTCGCTGTTTCCGTCAAATGTTTTTCTTCCAGGCTTCCCGCCGTCGCTGAATGCTTCAACTCCTCATCCGCCAGCTTGTTCAGCAATTCCCTCGTCGAAGCGTCCGTGACGCGGCTAACCGCTTTCCCATAAAATCGCGCCGCCTCCATCTCCATCACGCGCGCCTGCTTGCGCGCCACGTTCACCCCCAGCGGCCGCACCAGCCATACCGGCCTCCGCTGCAAAAATCCCTTCACGTTCTCGCGCCGGATCAGCGGAATGTGGTCCCCAAACCGCTGCCGGAACATCGCCAGCAGCCGGTCTCGATGCTCCGCTTCCTCTTTGTGCATCTCTTCGAACATCTGCGCCGTCGCCGGGTACGATTCCCGCAGCCCGTCCGCAAACTCCCCGTAGATGCGCCCGTCCTCTTCTTCCGAGGCAATCGCCAGGGCCAAAATCTCTTTCTCCGACAAGTCTTTGAACTTTTTCAGCATGTGCCCCGTCCGCACTCTCCTCAAGTGCCAAAGCATCGCACAAACCAACCAGCGAAGTCATCTCCACATACCGCCACAGTTTTGCCAGCGCCGCCCCTCAAGGCTCCAATTTCCGCCCAGCGGGTGGCGTAGCCTTAGTTCGGTAGAAACCTCCTGGATGGCCTTCGTTCTAATCGAAGGCCACCCAGAAGAGCTGTTTCATATCACTTTGCGGTAATGATTTCACAGGGAGTACTTCGATTCGCAGTGCAACAGTTCAATACAATGCGTGCGCCACACACCAAACGGGTGTGGGCATTCGTCCCAGGAACGAAAAGGCGCCGGAGATTGATCTCCGGCGCCTTCGTATTTCACAACACCTCGGTTTTATTGAGGACAAGGCACGGCGGAGTGTGGAAGCGCGGTGTCATCAGGATAGCTGTATGCGCCGTCCATGATAGCCGGGTTCGAGTTCGGTATAGCGTTGGAGCTGGTACCCATTTCAAACCATTGCAGCAGCGCCTCCGTCTGCGGATGATAAGTAAACGTCTCCCGACGCTCTTGAATGAATATGGGAACGGTGGCCGTCGATAACACTTCGACGGGGTCGCCGGTCTCGAGGTTGCCCTGGCAGACTTTTGAAGTCGCCGGTTGGCCGGGAAATTGCCAAAGTGCCGTGGCATTGTCGAGGAACGGATCGTTAAACGACTCGGAGATCTCGTGAGACAGCGCGGTCACATCCTGAAAGCCGGCGCCGAAAAGCCCGGGAGAAATCCAACTCGCATAGAGAGTAATCCAACGCGGCTGCGGTATCGCACCGGGCTGGAAAAAGTATGTGTGAAAGCCGAGGGTGCAGCATCCCCCGGGAGTGTTCGGGTTGTTCACATTGAGCGAAAAGAGGAAGGTGTTGGGAAAAAGAGTCATACTGAGACCGTTGGTGGTAAAACCTCCGCCATTGATTTCATTTACGACCTCGTTGTCAAAGAAAAAGTTAAACAACAGGTTCAGCATGAGCACGAACGTCGAGCCGTCTGCTGCCGTCCCTGTAAAATACGAGCGCGCCTGAATGATGTTTCCATTGGCGAGTTGCACGTTGACAAATCGTGGGACAACGATCGTCACGCGGTTAACAATGTTCGGTTGACCTAGCCGCGTGTGCCAGCCGGGCTTCATCAGATTGAAGAATTCAGCGCGCTGCACGGCGTCGGCAAACTGCGTGTTGACCACGGGAGAGGATGTATAGCTTGCATTCCTGAAGTTGGGAGAATCCTCGGTGAGATCCTCAAACGGTGCGAACGGCACGGTCATGAAGGTGCTCCCGTCCGCATTGAGCAGTTGCAGCGAGATTTCCGAAACGTTCGCAGGGATTACCGTGGTGCCTCCCGACAGGGGATCGTTTCCCATCATCGAGAATCGCCACAATTTGGTCCCAAGACTCGATGGTCCCGCCTGAGCAAAATATACTCCGTCAAACGTGGGAACGGTGTCCAGGCCGGAAACGGTGCCGCTGGCACCCGATGTTGAAGCGCTGGTTGACGCCGAGTTGAATAATCCTCCCGAAGTGCTCGCCGCTCCACTCGGGGCACCGGGCATCACTAGAACCGTATTCGGACTGAAGAGCTGCACTGCGGTCGCGTCGACGGGCTGCCTGCTTGCATAACCTGGCGAACTCCCGGCTGTTGTTCCGTCTTGCGCGTATCCGCTCGGGGATACGCAAATCAGGAAAAGTGCTGCTGACACCAAGGCAATAAATTTGGGCGGGATTTTCATGCGTTCTCCTTTTCGAAGCTGTGGACTTTCTTGGGGACCGATCGGGTAAAAAAGATGTCAAGTTCATATCAGCGCAGTCTAAAATTGTCAACATTTCAATATTAATTTTCGGCGACTGCGTGGAAAAAACTGGGGAACAAACTGGGACAAACTTGAGGACAGACAGAAGAAATTGGAGGCGGACAGAAACTGGGAGACGACACTGGGGGCCAGAGACAGACGGAGGGTATTCCACAGCTCAGCGAACGTCAAAGAAAGTCGTATCGCGCGGTGCCTTAAAGTGATCTTAGTTCCTGGGGTGCGGATACGTTATTCTGCATGCTTCTCCTTACGTCTCTAAAATTTCATAAACAGTTTCCGGATAGACCGGACTGAACTCCCCACCTTCTGTTTGCCGACCATTCGGGATTGTGTCTAATCGCTGTCATCGGCCTAGGAAATTCCGAATCAAACCGAACCCAATTCCCATGAGAATCATGGGAATGATCTTCCATTTGAGTCTCTGGAGCAGGAAAAATGACAGCAATACCCAGATTAGAGAGAGCGCATCGAATTGCTTGAGACCCACGACTCCCGATGGGAAGATCACCGCTTTCCCCAGAAAGATCGTCAGGTCAAGGATCGCGCCGACGACGACTGCGGTGATCAACTCCAAGACGCCTCCGATCATAGGCTTGTCTTGGGTTCGTTCCACCAGCGGAGCACCCGCAAAGACAAAGAGGAAGCATGGTAGAAAGGTATAAAAGCCCGTTGCCACCAGACCCAGAGTCCCCATCCACAAGGAACTGTGGAAGTGGTTGTATGCGGCTAGGAAGCCGACAAAAGCAACCACTATAATCAGAGGTCCCGGGGTCGTCTCCGCCAGTGCGAAGCCGTCCATCATTTGAGGCCTGGTCAGCCAATGCAGCTTCGATACCGTGACCTTCGCCACGTAAGGAATCACCGTGTACGAGCCGCCAACGGTCACGAAGGCGGTCTTGGTGAAGAACAGTGCGAGGCCTCGCCAAAAATGGAAGTCACCGGCAAAAATGTAGAAGAACGGCAACGGCAGAAGCCACAGGAATAGCGCGCTCGCAGCCACCTTCACAGCAGGCTTTAGTAGCGGCGTAGGTTCCGGCGTCATCGAACTGCGGTGGATGTAGTAGCTTTCTTCATCCTCTCCGGCGCCCGCTTCCCCAGCGTGGTGGAAAAGGCTAGGCCGCAAAGCACCCAGGACGATTCCAAGAACAACGGCACCAAACATGACCACGAGCAGCGACACATCAAAGAAGAACATCGCTGCAAACGTGGCAACCGCAATGGCGCCTTGCACAGGCCCGCGCAGGGCTTTTCTGGCGATTCTTTGCAGGGCAACTATCACTAGAGCGATGACCACAGGCTTTAACCCATTGAACATCGCGGCAATCCACGGCAGGCTGCCCAACCTGACATAGATCACGCTCAGTGCCAGCAGAACAAACATGGAGGGCAGCACGAAGAGTGTTCCGGCAACAATGCCGCCCCGCTTGCCATGCAGTTTCCAGCCGATGTAGATCGCAAGCTGTTGTGCTTCCGGGCCGGGAAGGATCATGCAATGGCTCAGGGCATGGAGGAATCTTCCGTTGCTGATCCACCGCTTCTTCTCAACCAGTTCGTCATGCATGATAGCGAGGTGGGCAGCTGTGCCGCCGAAGCTGATCCACCCCAGCTTGAACCAGAAACGCAGCGCTTCCGCGAAAGAAGGCCGCTGCGGCGCAGCGAGTTTTTTATCCCGCCGCATTCCAGGTCCCGAGGGCCAGCGGCAAAATGATTTTCCAAAAGCTGTAACCATCAAGACATTATAACATCATAATGTCGTACGATCAAGGCATCCGAAACTGGCCGCATTTTTCGCGGCGCGTTCGGTCTTCGATGTCCATCAACCAAGGAGCTTTTTGTCTATGAACGAACTCCACCAATCATCGGAAATGGAAAGCACTAGCCGTTTCGCATTCTTAAAACGACCCTTACTGGCTCGTTGGGCCCCTATTCCGCTGCGGCTCATCGTTGGCTATGGCTTCATGGAGCACGGCTTCGCCAAGCTGTCCAAAGGGCCCGAAAACTTCACCGCCATCCTGCACGCTATCGGTGTGCCCGCGCCTCATCTCATGGCATGGATTAGCATTCTGACCGAACTCCTCGGCGGCCTCGCAGTCTTGCTCGGAGCTTTCATCCCCCTTGTTAGCCTGCCGATGGCCATGCTTCTCTTCGTAGCCATGTTCACCGTTCATCTGCCTTATGGATTCAGCTCGATCAAGCTGATGAGTGTGATGGCCGGCCACGCCCAGTTCGGGCCGCCGGGCTATGAGGTTAACCTGCTCTATATTGCTTGCCTTGCCGCGCTCGTCTTCGGCGGTTCTGGACCGCTGTCGATCGGCGGCCATCTCAGGAAGAAGTCATAACCGCTTGCAGACGACGCGTGGGATACGCCGTCAGAACTGGCTCAACGAGAAGCCTTGCGGACCAGGCGGGTCACGAAGCGGGCGAGATCCCCTCTGTAGTGCAGCCTCTCGTAATCGACTGGACGGCTGCCTGTCGAGTAGGAAGTTCGTTCAATGCGAAAGATTGGACTTCGTTGCTTGACTTTTAGTGCCGCAGCGACTTCGGTCTCGGCCGGCACTGCGTCCAACTTGTACTCGGCCTCGATCAACGGAACACCGTATTTGCGTTCCAGAAGTGAAAAGATAGGCTCGACCTTCAGGTTGTTGGTGATGATTTTCCTGCCGATCTCCAAGGGGAGGAAGGTCTCATCGAAGGACAGTGGAATACCATCCGCCAGGCGTACGCGACGAATTCTGACGACGCGTTCGCCCTTGGTCAGTCCGAGTTGGCTGGCCACGGTCGCATCGGCAGCCACAATTTCTTTACCAATCACGCGGGCTGTCGGTTTGTGGCCAAGAGCGTGCATATCCTCCACAAATCCGCTCAGTTCGGTAAGCTCCTGCGTGATCTTCCGCGCAGCAACGAATGTGCCTTTGCCGCGACGAATCTCGACAAGTCCACGGCTCACAAGATTCTGAATAGCCCGGCGAACAGTGATTCGGCTGACCCCGAATCGCGCAATGAGGTTGTCTTCGGTCGGCAGTTGGCCGCCGACCCGCAAGTCTCCATCGGCGATCTCGCTGGCGAGCACCGTTTCGACGCGTGAATAGAGAAGTGTATCCTGCGCTCCTGACATGAAGACATTATATCGTCGTATTGGCGGGTGCCCCGGACTTAAAGTGCCGAGAGAAGTTCCGCGCAGCGAGCGGTCATGGGGTGAAGATCTCTCAGCAGCCTGTTAAGCTGTGTTTATTAATAAGTTAGTTACGTAATTATTGCAATTTAGTGACGAACCTGGTGACGAACCTAGTAAACCTGGTGACAAACCTGGTGACTGACGGGACGTTTTCCTAAGTTTTTCTTGAGCAGGGCGACCATGCTCGGCAATCGGCGTTTCCCCAACCGGTTATACTCCTGAGTGCTACTATACATCTCCGGCACTTAAGCCATCGAACATCCATGGAATTGAAAAGCGGATCTTCGGACCCAGCGATTACCTATCTCGGGACCGTCTACCATTGACGCGCAAGGCCTTTGGAGGTATATTCCTTTGGAGGAATGGGAAGCAGAGTTTACGGATGAATTTGGGGTTTGGTGGGATAGTTTGAACGAAGCCGAACAGGCGGACGTAAGGGCGGAGGTAAACTTACTTCGCCGCTTCGGGCCGGCGCTCGGCAGGCCCCATGTGGACGCCGTTGCCTCCTCAAAGCACAAGAACATGAAGGAATTGCGCGTCCAGCACCGAGGCCGACCCTACCGAGTCCTGTTCGCCTTCGATCCGCGACGCACTGCGATTCTCTTGCTCGGCGGAAATAAGACGGGCAAGGGTCGTTGGTACGAAGAGTTTGTGCCGATCGCCGATAGGTTGTACGACGAGCATCTGGAGACACTCCGAAGGGAGGCCTCGAATGGCTAAGAATTTTCGAGAGCTGGAAGCAAAGATGTCACCCGGGGCCCGTGCGCGGTCGGATGCCAAGACACAGAAGATGATCGCGGAAATGGCTCTCCAGGAACTCCGCCAGGCGATGGGGATCACCCAGGAACGGCTCGCGAAGGCCTTGCGCATCAATCAAGCGGGAGTGTCCAAGATCGAGAGCCGCTCCGACATCTTCGTGAGCACTTTGCGCAAAGCCATCGAGGCGATGGGCGGCAAGCTGGAGATTCACGCGAAGTTTCCGGCTGGGGAAGTGCGGATTAGGCAATTTGGCGGGCTTTCGAGAAAGCGGCGTTCCCGGTCCCGCCGCGCGAGAGCCGCTGCGTAGCTTGGAAACGTAGAAACATCGCCTGGTGCGCAAGACGTGAAGCTCCGGGACGAGCCTGGGTGCCGCATACGCCGGCGCTGCGTGTGCGGGTTTAGAGTCAACTTCATACCAGAGCTGGCAATCAAGAGGCAACCTGGGGCAATAAGCCACTACAAACTAAACCAAAAATCCTTCGTTGCGGCAAAGCTCCACAATCCCGAGCCGGTCTTCCGCGCCAACTTTGTGCTTCATCCGGTAGAGATGGTTCTTCACGGTCTGTTCGGAAAGGCAGAAATGGTTGGCAATCTCTTTATTCGTCAGCCCCTGCCCGATCAAAGGGATCAGCTGCTGCTCCCGCCGCGTCAACCCCAGCCGCCGGTGCACACCCGCCGAAGGCAGCGACATCGCCTCGCGCTCGAAGTGCCGGAACAATACCGCGCACAGCGACCGGGGACACACCGCCTCCCCCGCCTGCACCGCGCTCAAACTCTTCAATACATCCTCCGACGAAGCGTCCCGCACCACGTATCCGCTCACTCCGGCACGTACGTATTGCAAAAATTCCGCCTCGTCGGACGTGGCCCCGATCAACAGTATGCGCATCACCGGCGCTAACGTCCGCAATTTACGGATCAGCAATACGTCCTCCAGGAAGTTGCCACGTGACGCCAGCAGCAGAATATTCGCGCCCTCTCCTGCCACCGATTCCGCATGGAACGGTCCGGCAGAATTTTCTCCCACAACCTCGAAGTCCCCGCGCTTCGCCATCATCCGAGACAACACTTCCCGCAGTAGCCGGTTTTCTGAAGCCACAAATACCCGCGTCTTTGGCAGCACCGCCATGCTCGCCTCGTTCTGCACCGCGTCCTTGTCCGCACCCGAGTTCGCCTCATGCTCTCTGTTGCACCGCCGGCCTCGTGTTCCATTCCCCGGTAAGTCTAAACTCTGCCGCGCGCCCGTACTCATGGTGGAAATTCCTCCGCTAACTTGCTCGTTTCGGCACGCCCAATCGCATGCTGATTTTTTCTGCTTCCGCTTCCTCCCCGATTTTTGCAATTTCACAGCCGTGGAAGGCTGTGTTGTGATCGGTTGAGTCTCGTCTAACTCCTACCAATCGTTGGCTTTAGTCCGCGTCCAGTCCCAGTCTCCTTCCCCCGGAAGTCCCGATTCGGTACCAGACCCCTATTTGCACGTCACTTCGGCACTCTTCTCCCGCCTCACCCGCGCCCCATCCTCAATCCCTCTTCCTTTCTTAGTACTTCCGTACTACGATTTGCCTGGAACGTCCTACCTCCGTTCGGTACGTTTCCGCTATAGGTTTGTTTGTCGCCAACGGCTTACACTCTTAGTTACAAGCGAAGTTTTCTGAGAGAGGCCCAGCAGCCATGGCGACGCAACAAGATCCTATGACCAAGATTTCCACTATCGGAGGATCATTGGTCCGCAAGTCTACAAGCACCGAGCGCCGCGGAAGCCGCCGCTGCAAGATCACCCAGCTCATGCGCGTTCGTCCTTCCGACCCGGAAAAAGAACATTTTGACGATCTGCGTGGAACACTCAGCGTTTCCCGCTCCGGCGTTTATTTTCAGAGCAGCGAACTCGGATACGAAATCGGCATGCGACTCTTCGTCACCATGCCCTATTCAAACGATCCCGCGGCGATGAGTCGCGAATACCTCGCCGAGGTGGTGCGCAAGGACGAACTTCCCACCGGCATGAACGGCATCGGCGTAAAAATTCTGATGGAGATGGGGCTGCAGCGAACGGACTACTCTTTCGGCGCCCCCATCCGCAGGTAACAGCGGCAATTCCATTTCAGAAATTTTTGCGAACAGAAAACAGGAAGGGGCGTCCCGGTTTACCGTGACGCCCCTTCCCGCGTTTGGGGGTGGAGAAAAACGAAGATTTATCTTTGTCCGAACACCGACAGTGCGCGGTGCCGCAGAATCCCAAGTTGGCGGTTCAGCGGATGCCGGCGTGCCAGGAAATTAAACACGGGCGGGCGCCGCTCTGCCAGACGGTTCATGGCTATGGTTAGCCGCACATCGCGGCGGGCAAATTTCAGACCGGATTGCAACGCCTCGACGGCATCTTCACGCCGTCCCGCGGTCGCGTACACTTCGGCAAGATTCAAATAAAGTTGCGCTTGATTGCGCTTCATGCGCACCGCGGAGTCGCACAAGCTTTCCGCTTCTCCCCATTTTTTCTCGGAGCGCGCCAGCACCACCCCTAGATAGGACAAGTAGTAGGGGTTGTTTTTGTCCAACTCCACCGCGCGGCGCATGTGCGGAAGAGCTTTTGTGGCGTAATTGTCGCGCAGCAGCGTCAGCCCGGTCTTGAATTCACGGAAGGCTTCTGTATCCATCATCGTTTCACCTCGTTGACCGCTTCGCGGTCACCAGATTGAGACTGCCCCGCGGTCATCACAAAGAGCCGCTGGGCGGTCGCAATGGTAGGAGATTTTTGTGCGGTATTGCCTGAATTCACTTCGCTCATGCTGGAGATGAACGAAGCAGCGAGCAGCGGTATTGCGGAGGCGGTTCGCATCCAAGTTCCTTCATGAACTTAGCCGCGATCTCCGGGGGAATCTACTGACCCGTAGGACAGTCTTGGGCCAGCGGTCCTTAAGTAGTGGGGGAACCGGCCTAAATACTCAAGAAAATAGCGCCGAAGATTCGCCTGTTGCAATTACGGTCGGCCTTCGATCAGGGCCTGGTGGCGCGACGCTTCCAGCCGCGCTGCCAATCCTTCCAATCCTGCAACGTGACTTTGCACATCGTTTTTGCGGCTTTGTGCAGCCATTTGCCGCGCCGCGTTCTGAGATCGCTCTTGATTTTTGCGATGGCCGCGCGGCTGCCGAGATGAATATTCGCTGTTTCCCAGCCCATGGAATACAAGAGTCTTGCCTCGGCGCGCTCTTCAGGCAGGGAAGCCAGCTCGATGTGGCAGCAGTCCGGCCCCAGCCGGCGGACCTGCCACGTTCCCCGGAAATGCACGTGGGGATCCTTTACCCGCAAGGCCGTGTCGATCAGCTTTTCGTTGAGCAGTTTCCCGTAGGCTTTCTTTTCTGCCCAGACCCACGCGGACGGCCGCAATTCCTTGGCCTCGCGCACCAGGTGCGCGCCGTGCCACTCCGCCAGGGCCAGAACACGCGGGTGTCCCAGGCTCCCCAGGCCGGCGATGCGCCGCTTCGTTTCATACTTGGCTTTTCGCAAGGGCAGGGAAGAGTGCAGCAATTCGAGAACCGCCTTTGGCGGCTTCTCCGGACATCGCGGGCACGATTCGATCTTGGTCCAAAACTGGATGGGATCGCGCAGCTTACCCAGCGCCAGCAATCTGAGCCAGCGGTGCTGTTCCGCGAGGACAAACGGCGCGCCGCCTTTGGCGATAGCGTCGCGGTAGCCTTGTTCGATGGCTTCGCACGCTTCGCGGCGCGTGACGGCCAGGTGTTCGGCTTCAATCGCCAGATAGGCGCTGGCGGTCAGCCGGACCATGTCCACGGTGTAGGCTGCGGGCCAGGCTTCATCGAAGTCGTTGACACCCCAGATCAGGCGGCCTTCGATGTCGCGCCAGGTGCCGAAATTCTCGACGTGCAAGTCGCCAATGACAAGCGCGCGCGGCGCTTTGGCAAGCTCAGGACAAACCACCGGCCAGAGCTGTGCCCAGCGGTAAAAGGTGGCGCGGAAGAAAGGAAATACCGCTTCGGCCATGTGCTGATGCTTCAGCGCTAAATCGCTGCGAACAATGGTGATGTGGCGCGCCAGCCACTTTTCGTAGTCGGCGGTGGCTTCGATGATGTTCGGTAGCTTTTTCTTCACTTTAGCGAGCTTTGCCATATCCGTAGGTGAGCGTGCGCCTTAGGCTCGCGCGTGTTCAGCGTGGTTCACGCTTCCGTGAACGCGCCCCTCGTAGACCGGGAATCGGCCGGCCAGCTCGGCGACTTGCTTCCGGGCGGATTGCTCGACTGCGGTGTCGCCAATGTGCTCGAGAACGTCGGCGATCCAGCCGCCGATCTGCTCCATTTCGGGTTCGCGCATGCCGCGCGTGGTGACCGAGGGGCTGCCCAGGCGGATGCCGCCACCTTTCATGGGGGGCAGGGGATCGAAGGGAATGGAATTCTTGTTGACGGTGATGCCGGCGCGGTCGAGGGCTTTTTCGGCGTCGGTGCCGGTGATGCCGCGCGGATGCACTTCGATGAGGAAAACGTGATTGTCCGTGCCGCCGGAAACGATGCGGAAGCCACGCTTGGCGATGGAGCTGGCGAGAGCCTTGGCGTTGGCGACTACCTGTTTCTGATACTCCTTGAAAGACGGCTCCATCGCTTCCTTGAGGCAGACGGCTTTGGCGGCAATGGTGTGGACCAACGGGCCGCCCTGGGTGCCGGGGAAGGTGAGCTTGTCGAGTTCCTTGGCGAAGGCAGTTTTGCAGAGCACCAAGCCGCCTCGGGGGCCGCGCAGGGTCTTGTGGGTGGTGGTGGAGACTATGTCGGCGTGGGGGACGGGGCTGGGATGCACGCCAGCGGCGACGAGTCCGGCGATGTGGGCCATGTCGACGAAGAAGATGGCGCCAACGGCTTTGGAGGCTTTGGCGATACGCTCGAAGTCGATGATGCGTGAATAGGCGCTGGCTCCCGCGACAATCATTTTGGGTTTGTGCTCCTGCGCCAGCTTTTCGATTTCGTCGTAATCGATGCGCTCGTCTTCTTTTTTCACGCCGTAAGCGATGAACTTGTACATGCGGCCGGAAAAATTCAGGGGGTGGCCGTGAGTGAGGTGGCCGCCGTGGGAGAGGTTCATGCCCAGGACGGTATCGCCTGGCTGGAGGGTGGACATGTACACCGCAACGTTGGCGGAAGTGCCGGAATGGGCTTGCACGTTGGCGTGCTCCGCGCCGAAGAGTTCTTTGGCGCGGTCGATGGCCAGTTGCTCGACCTTGTCGGCGACTTCGCAGCCGCCGTAGTAGCGTTTGCCGGGGTAGCCTTCGGCGTACTTGTTGGTGAAGATGGAGCCCATGGCTTCGAGGACGGCTTCGGAGACGAGATTCTCCGAGGGGATCAGTTCGAGGCCGGTGGCTTGGCGCTTGGCTTCCTCGCGGAGGAGGTCGGCGATGCGGGGGTCCACCTGGTCCAGCGGGAGGTTCATGCGGTCATTGGCATCGGTCGTCTTGGTCATCGATTGCGTCCTCGGTGTGGTGCGCGGTCTGGTTTGTGAGAGTCCATCTTAACCTGTAGCGAGGCATCTGTTAACCGGCGGTTCCTTCGGGGCGAGGAAGTGGCCCCGACCCGGTCGGGGTAAACGAGTGGCGAGTGATGAGTGGCGAGTTCCAAAGGGAACCGCGAAGGCGCAGAGGGGCTTGCTGCAACCTTGCCGAAAATGGAAGGGCACAGACTGAAGTCTGTGCCACGCGGAGGGCCCCCTCCCGCCGGTTTTGCATAAGTGTTCATTCTAAAGCTAGATAAAGTTCTTTGTTTTGATACACTTTTGCAAGTGCTCATTCCAAATGAGTTATGGGAGATGGTGTGTTTGCAAGAAGGTAACTGGGGTGGACCTGAGGATTTTGAGGGAGTTCGAAGAACCGCGTGGCGGGCATCCATGGTTGGCCGGGCACGGAAAAACCATGCCGACTTTCGGGAGCTACTATAGCATACCGGTACCTATTGTCAAGTAGTTACTGGTAAATCGTTTGTGTGCTGCGGGATAGCGAAGTGTCTGTTCGAATTGGCACCTGTAAAAACTGCTGGATACGGCGGCCACCCGTCCGCGGCCCCGAACGGCTGTCACTTCTAATCCTGTATGACATATGCTACCATAGTGTCATACGGGGAGAAATGGCATGAAGCTACAAATCCGCATGAGAATCAACGAGAACGGGCGCGTGGTGATTCCGGCTTCCTTTCGCAAGCGGCTGGGCATCCGTGTGGGCGACGAGGTCGTTCTGCAGGTTCAAGACGACGAATTGCGCATCACCACCTTGAAACGCAACATTGAGCGCGCTCAGCGGCTGGTCCGCAAGCATGTGAAGCCGGGGACTTCTCTGCTGGACGAATTGATTGCGGAACGCCGCGAGGCCGCGCGAAATGAATAGGGTTGTGCTGGACGCTTCCGCCCTGCTCGCCATTCTCAATCAGGAACCCGGAGCCGAGACGTTGACGCCGGAGCTTTTGAGCGGCGCGGTCATCAGCACCGTCAATCTGGCCGAAGTGCACGGCAAACTTGTTGGGCGGGGCCTCCCTCCTAACGATGCGTGGGAAGCGGCACTGAGCCCCATCCGGGAGGCCGTTCCGTTCATTCCGGAGCACGCCAGGCTTGTGGGCGATCTCGTTGCGCAAACCCGCCCTCTGGGTTTGTCATTGGGTGACAGGGCTTGTTTGGCGCTGGGGATTTCCTTGAAGGCGCCGGTATATACGGCGGACAAGTCCTGGAAGAAGGTGAAGATCGGCGCGCGCATCCACGTCATCCGGTGACAAATATTCCCGCCCAACTACAAAATAGAAATTAGAAAAGCGACAGGAGAAAAACCCCACCCTTGCAAACCCGCAAGGATGGGACACCCAAAGGCGTTTTTCGGAATTAAGGCGCGGCCACCCGCCGGACTACAGATGCTTGAAGACGTGGGCGATTTTCTTGCCGGCGTCCTCGGTGTAGTAGACGGTGACATGCTCGCCCTTTTTGGCGCCGAGCGCGGAATAGCGGCCAACGGCCTTGCCGGTGTCCACGGAGGCATGCTCGGAGACTTCGAAGGCTTCCTTGGTGCCATCCGCGGTTTTCACGGCCACTGTCTTGGAGCCTTTGCCGACATCTTCCACGGTGCCCTCGGTGGTATGCACCGTTTTATCGCCGACCCATACGACTGAATGCGCGGTCTTCTCGGCGCCTTCGCCGGTTTCGTGAACGATGACATGGCCGCCTTCCTTGCCGGCGAGGTCGGCCCCCTTGGCGCCATCCTTGAGGCCGCTGACAGTGGTTTTCTCGGTGAACTTAACCGTTTCCACGGTGCCGTCGGCGGTCTTGACGGCAATGGTTTTTGCTCCGGTATCGACTTTTTCGACGGTACCAGAGACGACGTGGGTGACCTCTTGTGCGCGTGCCACGGTCACGGCGAAGCAAACCGCGAGGATGAGGATGGTCGCGCGGAGTGGAGCTCGAAGAAAACTGGATAGCATGTATTTCTCCTTCTAGGATTAAGCGGCTGAAAATATCAACTCACAACTATAGCGCAATTTCCTTTTTGGCTCCAAAACCGCAGTCGGATCTATTTGCCTAACTCCTGGTAAAGGCGCCGATCGAAAACCGGCGCATTGCTCGGGCGGACCTCGTGTTGCGAAGCATGGGAAGGGAAGGTACGCTGCTGGATTCTGATGAGCCCTAACGCTTACATCATTGCCGGGCCGAATGGGGCGGGGAAGACGACATTTGCGCGGAGGTTTCTGCCTATCTATGGCCCTTGCGAGAATTTTGTAAATGCGGACTTGATCGCGCAAGGTTTGTCGCCATTTGCGCCGGAGAAGGTTGCCGCACGCGCGGGACGATTGCTGCTTGAAGAGATCGAAAATCTCACGAGGCGTGATGCCGACTTCGCGTTTGAGACGACGATGGCTGGCAGAACCCACCTAAACCTTATTCGTGCCCTCATCCGCCGGGGTTATAAGGTTCATATGTTCTATATTTGGATTTCGTCCGTCGACCAAACGCTGTCGAGAATTAGGGATCGCGTTTTGCATGGTGGACACAGTGTGCCGGAAGAAGTAGTGAGGCGTCGTTTTGAACGATCCATCAAAAACTTCTTTGTCGATTATCGCCCGCTTGCGGACCGCTGGTATCTGTTTAGCAACTCGAGTAGCAGCCCAGTTCTTGTCGCATCACAGGAGGGAGGAAGCCTTCTTGTTGTTAATCGTATGGAGTACAATGACTTAGTCAGACGCTATGGTGCGGAATGATTAAACCGCCAGTCGATGTGCTTGCCTTGCCGATGGGTGAAAGAGCCCTTATTGCGTTTCGAGAAGCGGTAAGGGAAGTGCTCGAATCGCGCGCGCGCGAAGGCGCATGCGTGGCGATCGAGCGGAATGGGGAAGTAGTGGAAATTCCAGCACGAGAAGCACTCGCCAGCTTTGATTCAGAAACGAACAAGTAGTTGACTGTATTTGCGGCGCAATCGGGATCGGTGTGTCCGGTACTCCCTCCAAGCTAATGCTTCCCTAACCTAAAACTTTTTTCTTTCCTCCGCTTCGAGGGCGACGATTTTTCGACGCGACGCTGATGTTTGCCGCTACAGCAGGTCACGCGAATTGAGAATCGAGAGCGGAGCGTGCGAACGAGAACCCTGGCTAGCTCTTGGCCAGGAGGCTTTTCCAGCGTTCCCAGGCGTCGGAGCGGGCTTTTTTGTTGGCGTCGGTGCCTGCGGGGTCTTCGCCGGCGCGCATGAAGCCGTGGCCGGCGCCGTCGTAGGTGATGGGATCGAAGGATTTGCCGGCGGCTTTCATGTTGGTGATGGTGTCAGGAACGGTGGCGCCGATGCGAGCGTCGTTGCCGGCGTAGAAGCCGTAGACAGGAGCTTTGATGCGGGCCATGGCGTCTTTATCAGGAGGGGGGCCGTAAAAGACGAATGCGGCTTTCAGATCGGGGCGATTGGTGGCGAAGCGAAAGGTTTGACCGCCGCCCCAGCAGAAGCCGGCGACGAAAAGTTTGCCGTTCGAAGCGGGGAGTTTGAGACCAAAGTCGGCGGCGGCGTTGAGGTCGGCGGTGACTTGATCGGGACTTAGATTGCTGACGGCTTCTGTGTTTTTGCCCTGCGGGAAAGAGTCGCTGCGGCCGCCGTTGGGGCCCATGCCGGAGAGGAGGTCGGGGGCGACGGCGACGTAACCGGCTGCGGCGACTTGATCGGCGAGGTCCTGCACCCAATCGGACATGCCGAAGATTTCGTGAATGATGAGAACGACGGGGCGTTTGTCCTTGGATTCAGGATAGGCGATGAAGGTTTCGACGGAACGGTTATCGTGCTTGACGGTAACCCACTCGCGATGGCGAGGGGATTTTTCGAGAGTGGCGCGGGCCCAGTCCTGTGCGGAGGCGAAGGGCGCGGCAAAAAGTATGAGCAGGGAAATCAGAGAGACGCGTCTCATGGTGTGATGGCTCCCCCAAGGATGACATCGTTCGCCGGACACAAACTTCGAGGCGCACGTTAAGAACAAAAGGATGGTAATGCGGTGGGCGTCTGGCCGCAAGACCGGAGCAGCCGGATATTTACTTGCCCCGGCAGCGCGTTGACACACCTGCGGGCGTCCGCTACGCTTTTGAGTTTACGCAGCTCGAGATTTTGCTACCGAGAGAAACGGACAAATTGGCGAATGGCTGAAGAAAAGCTCCCCACGCGCGCAGAGGATTTTTCGGAGTGGTACAACCAACTGGTTTTGAAGGCGCAGCTGGCCGACTACGCGCCGGTACGCGGATGCATGATTGTCCGGCCGTACGGCTGGGCGTTGTGGGAAAACATGCAGCGGGCGCTGGACCGGCGTTTTAAGGCTACTGGGCACCAGAATGTGGCGTTTCCGTTGTTGATACCGCGGAGTTTTATCGACAAAGAGAAGCACCACGTGGAGGGTTTTTCACCGGAGCTGGCGGTCGTAACCATCGGCGGGGGAGAAGAGCTGGCCGAGCCTTTGGTGATTCGGCCCACGTCGGAAACCATTATCGGGCACATGTGGTCGAAGTGGATTCAGTCCTACCGCGACTTGCCGGTGCTGATGAACCAGTGGAATTCGGTGGTTCGGTGGGAGTTGCGCACGAAGCTTTTTCTGCGGACGCTGGAATTTTACTGGCAGGAAGGGCACACGGCACACGCCACGCGCGAAGAAGCGGAAGCGGAAACGCGGCAGATGCTGGATATTTACACGGATTTTGCGGTCAATGATGCGGCGATTCCGGTGATTCCGGGGAAGAAGTCGGACGCAGAGAAATTCGCGGGGGCCGATGTTACGTACTCGATTGAAGCAATGATGGGGGATGGCAAGGCGCTGCAATCGGGGACGTCGCACTTTCTGGGGCAGAATTTCGCGCAGGCGTTCGAAGTACGCTATCTCGACCAGAACGGGCAGTTGCAGCATTGCTGGACGACTTCGTGGGGGCTTTCCACGCGTGTTATTGGCGCAATCATTATGGTGCATGGAGACGATCAGGGCCTGGTTCTTCCACCGAAGCTGGCGCCGTATCAGGTGGTAATTGTGCCCATTTATAAGACAGAGGAAGAGAAGAGTTCCGTATTGGATACGGCGAAGAAACTGAACGCGGAGCTTGCGAAAACCAATATTCGCGTGAAGCTGGACGAGCGCGAAGGGCAGAGCGCCGGCTGGAAATTCAACGATTGGGAGATGCGCGGCGTGCCGCTGCGCGTGGAACTGGGGCCCAAGGACGTGGCCAAGCAGGCCGCGGTGCTGGCGCGGCGCGACCGGCCCGGCAAGGAAGGGAAGATCAGCGCTTCGCTAGCCGATTTGCCGGTAACAATTGAAAAACTGCTCGCGGAAATTCAGCAAGCGCTGCATGACAAGGCGTTGAGCTTTCGCAAGAGCAACACGCACGACGCGAAAACTTACGAAGATTTGAAGAAGGCCGTTGAGACCGGTTTTGCGTTGTCCTCCTGGTGCGGCAGCGCCGATTGCGAAGCCAGAATCAAAGAGGAAACGCGCGCAACCATGCGCTGTATACCCTTGGAGCAGGATGGCGCCGGCGGTGCTTGCGTGGCTTGCGGAAAGCCCGCGCCCGAGCGCGCCATTTTCGCGCGTGCGTATTAGACACTCCCCCGTTCCTTTCCGGGAACATGCCCGGCTCCAACTTCTCGACACTCCTGTGTGCGGATGTTAGCGTCGAGGTCTGAGGAAAACGCATTCGTAGCGCGAGGCCCCAAAAAAAGTGGCGGCACCGGCGCCCGGAGAGGATTCACGTGTTCTTGGAAGGCTTTCGCGTAGGCAGCAGCCAAGCTTCCCGCAATTCCCAGCGGGGAGAGGGCAAGTTCAAAGCGCTCGTAGTCACCGTGATTCTCGTGCTGGGGATCTACGTGGCGTTCAAACTCGTGCCGATCTACGTGGCTGAATATCAACTGAACGACAAAATGCAGGAGGAAGCGCGCTACGCAGTGGTCAACCGGTATACCGAAGACAGGATCAAAGACGAAATCATGAAGGAAGTCATGAGCCTGGAAATTCCCGTGAAAAGGGAAGACATCAAAGTCGCCAGTTCGATGCAAGTGGTGAAGATCGCCATCGATTACACGGTTCCGGTGGACCTGCTTTTTTATCATTTGGATCTGCACTTCACGCCGTCCAGCGAAAACAAAGCTTTGTTCTAGCGTCAAGCCGATGCCCAGCGGAAATGTGCTGATTTCAGGAATTGAGTGAAGCAAGGCTGGTGTTCGGCAGGCAACTCGCCTACAGCGAACTCCGTCTTTCTTAGTGTACGGGGTTGCGAGACAATGAAAGCTCAGCCCCTGGGGGCCATGGCTTGCGCATTCGCATTCAAAAAGGATTCTTCACTTCCATTGCTGGTTTGACGATTCTGGGAATCGTCTTTGCCATTTTCCTCGCCACAGGCGGGGTGTTCGCCTACTACTACTTTAAATACTCGCGCATGATCGATGCGCGGCTCTCCGGGCACGTCCTGCAGAACAGCACGCAGATTTTTTCCGCGCCGAACCGCATCGCGGTGGGCCAGGCGTGGAGCCCGGAAGACCTGACGACGTATCTCACGCGCGTGGGCTACCGGCCGGAGGCGGATCAGAATTCGGCGGGGCAATTCACCGTGCAAGGAAGTACGGTGGATATTCGGCCATCGGAGCTTTCCTATTTTGCGGGATCGAACGCTCTCGCCGTGCAATTTGGCGGGAAAACGATTCGCGCCATCCGGCCGCTCGCGGGCGGAGCCGACCTGGGCACGGCGGAAATCGAACCCGAGCTCATTACCAATCTTTTTGACAGCGCGCGGGAAAAACGGCGGCCAGTGCGCTATGAAGATCTTCCGCCGGTGCTGCTGCATGCCATTCTCTCGGCGGAGGACAAGCGGTTTTTTGAACACGGAGGATTCGACTTCATCCGCATCGCAGGCGCGGCGTGGGCGGACATCCGGCATAGCAGCGGCCACTACCAGGGCGCGAGCACCATCACCATGCAGGTGGCCCGGACCTTCTTTCTCTCCACTGACCGGAATTGGCGGCGCAAGCTGGCCGAAGCGATGATTTCCCTCGAATTGGAACAGCGTTTTTCGAAGCAGCGGATTTTCGAGCTCTACGCCAACGAAGTTTATCTGGGGAACCGCGGGAGCTTCGGCATTCGGGGATTCTCTGAAGCGAGCGTCGCCTATTTCGGCAAAGATTTGCGGCAGCTATCGCTTCCCGAGTGCGCGTACCTCGCCGGACTGATTCGCGCACCGAATTACTATTCCTCGGCAGACCGGCATCCGGAGCGCGGCGCGCAAGCGCGCGACCGCGTGCTCACGCAGATGCTCGAAAACAAGTTCATCTCGGAAGATGACGTGCAAGACGCGAAGCGCGCTCCGTTAAAGATCGTTCGCACCTCCGTCTCCGGAAGCGAAGCGCCATACTTCGCCGATATGGTCAAAGACCATCTACTCGACAAGTACTCAGAGAACGAATTGCTCAGCGAAAACTTCCGCGTTTATACCACGCTGGACCCCGCGCTGCAGCGCGCCGCCGCGGCCGCCGTGGATGCGGGAATGAAGAACGTGGACACGCTGATGGCAAAAAAATACGAGAAATGGCGGCGCGAGCAAGCGAAGAAGGGAACCAACGAGCCCATCCCTCAGGTGCAAGTGGCGCTGGTGGCGCTCGACCCGCGCACGGGAGAGATTAAGGCGGTGATCGGCGGGCGCGATTATGGGCAAAGCCAGTTGAACCACGCGCTGGCGCACCGGCAGCCGGGTTCGGTGTTCAAGCCATTTGTCTATGCCGCGGCGTTTGATAACGCGGTGGAAGGCGTCCAGCCGGTCATTACTCCGGCTACGACGCTGGACGACGAGCCTACGACATTCACGTTCGACGGCAAGGACTACACGCCCAACAACTACGGCGAACGATTCATGGGCCGCGTAACGGTGCGCGATGCGCTGACGAATTCGCTCAACGTGGCAACCGTGAAAGTCGCCGAGTTAATCGGTTACGGCCGGGTGGTGCAGATTGCCCGGCAGATGGGGCTGGGCAACAACATCCAACCGACGCCTGCGGTGGCGCTGGGCGCATATGAAATGACGCCCATGGACGTGGCGGCGGGTTACACGGCTTTCGCGACGATGGGCACGCGCGCGGAGCCGCAATTTCTCCACAGCGTGGTCGGCGCCGATGGCAGCACGCTGGAGAAGTTCACGCCGCAGACACATCCGGCGCTGGATTCGCGTGTGGCCTTCCTGGTGGATAGCGTTTTGAAGGATGTGCTGAATCATGGCACAGGCGCCTCGGTGCGCGCCCGTGGCTTTTCGCTTCCTGCCGCTGGAAAGACGGGAACTTCGCGCGACGGATGGTTCGCAGGGTTTACGTCGAATCTGTTGTGCGTGATCTGGATTGGCTTCGACGACAATCGCGATTTGGGGCTGACGGGAGGCGCGTCGGCCGCGCCAATCTGGGCCGACTTCATGATCCGCGCCACGGCCCTGCCGGCCTATCGCGATGTGAAGGATTTCACGGCGCCCGATGGCGTGCAAGTGGTTATGATCGACCCTGAATCGCTGGAGCTGGCCACGCCAAATTGTCCCACCACACGCGAAGAGGTGTACGTCGCGGGTTCCGCCCCAACGCAATTATGTGAATTGCACGGAGGCCACAACCCGATCACCGCAACGGGCTCGTGGCTTTCGCATGTCTTTGGCGGAGGCTCGAAGGACCAGCCCACGGATGCCAACGGGCAGCCTGTGGCGAACTACGATCCCAACCGGCCACCCAACGCCACGGGCCAAGGGACCCCTGCCACGGGGGAGCCTGGGGAAAAGAAAAAGAGTCCTTTACAGAAGATTTTTGGTATCTTTGGGGGTAAGAAGAAGGATCCCGACAAGGTAAAGCCTAAGCCGGAGAAGGGAGACTCGCCATGAGCAGACATTTGGTGGCGGTTTCAGTTAGTGTTCTCCTTCTGAGTTCAGCAATTCCCTCCGCAGGACAGACTCTCGACGACAATCATGCACTTCCCATTGTGGCGCGCGTGGCGCATTCGCAGACGCCGGCGGATGTGTCACACGCCATAGTGGTGCGGCCGGAGCTTACGGACGAGCAACTGGCTGACCTCTCCATGGCGAGGAAGGATTACCGCGAAGCAGCCGAAATTTACAAGCGGCTCACCGATCAATCGCCGCGGAATCCGGTTTATCTGAACAAGCTGGGCATTGCGATGCACCAACAGACGGCTCTGGCCGTAGCGTTGAAATACTACGAGCGCGCCGTAAAAGCGGATCCGCAGTATGCGGACGCGGAGAACAATATCGGCACTATCTGGTATCAGCGGAAAAAGTACGGGAAGGCCATCAGGGCATATCACAAAGCCATCGCCATGCGTAACGACATGGCCGTGTTGTACAGCAACCTTGGTTATGCCTATTTCGGCGAGAAGAAATACGAAGAGTCGATCTCCTCGTTCCGGCAGGCTCTGGCCCTAGATCCGCAGCTCTTCGATCACAGCGGTTCGCGGAACGGCTCGATTCTGCAAGACAGGTCGGTGGGCGACCGCGGGCGATTTTATTTCCTACTGGCGAAGTCGTTTGCGGAGGCCGGCAACTTCGAGCGCTGCCTGATCTATTTGCGCAAGGCCAAGGACGAAGGCTACGCGGCGCTCAATGAATTGAAAACGGATCCAGCTTTCGCAGCGTTCCTGAAGGAGCCGGCGATTCTGGAGATTCTTGCGCCGAAGCTGGCGGACGATTCACACCCCTGATGTGATTCGGTCGAACTAACTCTTAGATCAAAAATAAGCTACTAGCTTGCGGGAATAAACCTGCACAAATTTTTGTGTCTATGGAACTGCGCAGAGTTTTATCTATTTTCAGATCTTCTACTGTTCGTAAGTTCCTCGAAATGAATACAGTCCAGGAAACAGTAGACGCCCGAGGAAAATCTCCGGAAATTGATATTTTGGCATCCGGGAAATCTATATAAATTCTTTAGATGGGCGTCTAACTCTTTATCTCTCTCAGAAATATAAGCTAAGAATAACAATATAAACCAAGGCGCACAAACTGCACTCCTACACTGTGTTGTTTGCTGCATAGGGACCTTCCCGGTCCGCGATGGATTGGGAAGGACCACAGGGGAGGATGAATGCATTCTGCTGTAAAGCGATTGGGTAAGTTGTTTTTCTTATTCCTATTTTTTCCGTTTATCTCGCAAGCGCAGACAAGTAACGGCGCTATCGTAGGGACGATCACGGATCCAAGTGGCGCAGCAGTCGTGGGGGCGACAGTAAACGTCGCGAATACCGACCTTGGCAGCTTCAAGCGCACAACGAAGACAGACGCATCCGGCGCGTATCGCATCGATTCCTTGTTGCCAGGAAAATACAAAGTTACGATTCAAGCCTCCGGGATGCAGGAATATGTCGAGCAAGGAGTGGAGGTAAGGGCATCTCTGAGTTCGACTGTGAGCGCTTCGTTGACTCTTGGTTCCATAAGCCAAACGGTATCCGTGGAGGCCACCACGGGCGCGGAATTACAAACACAATCCGGTGAACTCAGCAATAATCTGGGCCGGGCGGAACTCAAAGAGCTTCCCATTGCCGGGCTCAACCCGATCGAACTGGTATTGACGGTGCCCGGTGTCCAGGGCGTCGATAACAGGGATAGCCTGACGAATGGCGTCGCATTTTCCGTCAACGGGACCCGGCCACGGGCGAACAACTTCCTGACGGATGGACAAGACAACAACGACAACAGCATCCAAGGGCAGGCATTCCTGCAAACGAATGAGGAAGCCATCAGCGAAGTGACCATACTTACGAATTCCTACAGCGCCGAATTCGGCCGAGGGGGAGGATCGGTCACGAATGTAATTTTCAAAAGTGGAACGAATACATTTCACGGATCGGCGTTTGAGACCAATCGCAATTCCGATCTGGCCGCCGTTCCCGCACAGAGCGCGTTTGCCGGTATTACCAGCAACCCGTTCGACAATGAAAATATTTTTGGATTCACCTTCGGAGGACCAATCAAGAAGGATAAGCTGTTCGTATTTGGTACCTCGCAGTGGGACCGCGAACGTTCCAGCGCCGCGGCCGCGACGAACACATTGCTTCTTCCAACGGCCGCGGGCGTGGCAACGCTTCAGTCCCTTGGCCCAAATCCGCGAGTGGACTTTCTGATCGCGGCTTTGGGAGGACTCCGAGGCGGAACCACCGGCGTAACCACGATTCCCCTTGGTCCCGACGCAAACGGAAATCCGCGCCCCGCGGTTCAAGTGGCGGACGTGCAACGTTCGCAAGGATCGGTGGCGGCGAACGACCGGCAGTGGAGCATCAAGCTGGACTATATTGCCTCGCCTTCCGACACACTGACCGCACGCTATTTCCGCGACGACAATACTCTTTCGCCAGATTTCTTCAATCAGCCAAGCGCTCTGCCGGGACTAGATTCCGAAATTATCGCGCCTTCGTTTAACTTTGGTTTTTCCTGGATCCATACGCTGTCTTCGCACGCGGTGAACGAGTTGCGCTGGTCCTACGGTCAATTCGATCTTGAATTTGCCCCCACAGCGCAAACGCTGGCGAACCCGATCTTTAATCAACCAGGGGTGAGTATCACGGACCTCCTGGGACCGACAGGTGCATCCCCTTCGTTCGGGTTCGCAGACGGATTTCCACAGGCGCGCAGCCACAAGACCTACCAGTTCCAGGATGCCCTGACCTATACCATAGGGCGTCACACCATTAAGGCTGGTGGCGACGTGGCGTTGCTCACGGTTCGGGATGTGAGCCCGATCGATAACCGCGGACTCTTTACGGTACGGCCTGGAGGTGGATTCTCGGGATTGGCCAATTTCATCGACGATTTCACAGGCGCGGGGGGATCCATCGACCATGTTTTCGGAAATTCCACGACTTTGCCCTTCCTGGCAACTTATGCGCCGTATGTTCAGGATACCTGGCACGTTCGTTCCAATGTGACCTTGAACCTCGGCTTGCGTTACGAATATGAGACCACGCCGGAAAATACACTACAGTTCCCAGCCGTAGATACCCGACTAGGCTTTGGTCTGGGTGGAACCAACAATTTCCCTGGTGTATTCCAGAGCCCGCAGATTCCAAATAAGAAGAACTTTGCGCCGCGGGCGGGCTTGGCATATACACCGCACTTTTGGAAGCGAATTCTCGGCCAGGACAAGACCGTAATCCGCATGGGCTACGGCATCTTCTACGACCAGTTCTTTACAAACATCCTCGACAACGCGGCCGCAAGTTCGCCGAACGCGGTGGATGCGAACTCCGTGGCTGGAGGCGGGCGGGGAATAGCGAACGCCTCGACAGCTTTCGCCAATTTCTCGTCGGCACCGAGTCCGTTCGGAAGCGTCGAAACGATTGCGAGCAACCTGCGCAATCCGTTGACGCAGCAATGGAACGTTGACATCCAGCGCGAACTTCCCGGGAATTTCATTTTGACGGCTGCGTATGTGGGCACACGCGGCGAACGACTGTTTGTCAATCAAGACCTCAACCCGGGGACAGGTCAGTTTGACGCGAACAATAACCTTATCCGCCTGAATCCGAATCTCGGCGCCATTACCGCGAGGACCAACGCCGGCGATTCGATCTATCACGCCGGGCAATTAACTCTGGACCGCAAATTCTCGCATGGCTTGCTGCTTCGGGGCGCCTATACGTACTCGAAGTTCATCGACGATACCTCCGAGGTCTTCGTCACGAGCGGATTGAGCTCGTTCTCGCAGAATACCTTCAATGAAGGTGGTGACCGTGGACTTTCGGCGTTCGACCGCCGTCATCGCATGGTGCTTACGTATGTGTGGGATTTGCCCTACGTGCATAGTTCCGGCAGTGCCCTTGCTTCCGTTTTGAGCCAAGTCACCCGCGGCTGGGAAACATCCGGTATCTTCACATGGAGTACCGGAGCTCCCGAGACGTTTAATGACGGGTTCGACGTTAATGGAGACGGTCACGCTAACGACCGCCCCGTGCTCGGCAATGCGGCCGCGCCTCTTACGGCCATTGGAATCGATGGCACGCAATTAGGCCTGAGCAAAACTCCGGGCACCTTCTTTGGGCCCAACATTCAGGATTGCTTGAACGGGGCGCCGACTTGTGTGGCGACTCCGGTATCGAGCCTGCACTTTTTGATCCCCGCCAGCGGTTTGGGGAACGTCGGACGGAACACGTTCATCTCGCCGGGGTTCCAAACCTACAACCTCACCGTTCAGCGCACGATTAGCCTGCCTGCGCGCCACCTTGAGGGACAACAGCTACTGATCCGTGGCGAATTCTTGAACGCTTTCAACCATCCCAATTTGGGGATTCCCAGCTTGAACCTGATCAGCTCTAACTTCCTGAACGAAGCGGGCACCATCAATGGCGGGAGACAGATTCGTATTCTTCTGCGCTACAGCTTCTAAACTCGCTGTTAAAGATAAGTGGGGCAGGCTGGAGGATTCCGGCCTGCCCTTTTTCTTTGGTGCATGCTTTGCCTGAGCAAGTAAGAATGAGCGAGATTCCTCCTTGGGTCGTTTGTGGCGGCCAAGCTGTCACTTTACCGCCCGGTTGCGGGTCTCGTATATGCGAGCGCTCTGTTACAATGAAAGTAAGATGCGCTTCCATAAGTCTGCAAAATGTCGCTGCGTGGTGGCGTGCTTGCTCGCTCAGCTTGCGGCTGTGGCCTTCGGCGCGGATCAGACGGTGAGCGGGGCACGAAGTGGCAGAGCGGCGGGTGGTTCGCAGCAGGGCGTCTACCTGGTTTTTCCATTTGAAAATGCGGGGTCTTCGCCGCGCTTGGATTGGCTTGGCCAAGGGCTGGAGGAGTTGACGATTCAGAGGCTGGCTGCCGCCGGCCAGCAGGTGTATTCCCACGCGGGGCGGGCGAGCGAACTGGATCGTAACGGATTTCCGGCGAACGCAAAATTCAGCCGGGCTTCCATGCTGCGAATTGCCCAGGAACTCGACGCGGATTTTGTCGTCTTTGGGAGTTTCCATTCGGACGGGAAAGACTTCGCTGTTGAATCGCGCATTCTCCGCGTGAGTCCGATGGCGCTTCTTCCGCCGCTGCGTGAAAGCGGGCCGCTTGATTCGCTGATGGAACTGCACATGCGCCTCGTCTGGCGTTTGCTCACGGCCAACGATAAAGCCTATCCGTTGAACCTGAATGAGTTTTCCAAAGCGCAGCGCCCGCTGCGTCTGGATGCCTTCGAGCATTACACTCGGGGGCTGCTTGCAGGAGACGACGACATTCGCTTGCGCGAATTGCGCGAATCCGCGCGACTCGAGCCGGAATGGCCCGATCCCGATTTCGCTCTTGGTGAGGCATATTTCGCGCGGCGCGATTGCGCTTCGGCGCTTCCGTGGCTTGCCAAGGTTCCCAAATCGCATGAACGTTACGTGGAAGCGGAGTTCACGACGGGCGTGTGCCGTTTGCTTCTCAACCAGCCGGACCGGGCCGAGGAAGCCTTCGTTTCCTTGCAGAGTCTGGCCAGGAGCAAGAGTAAAAGTGGCAGCGACGAGAGTGCGGCGCTCTCCATCGCCGATCTCCCCGAGATTCTCAATGATCTTGCCGTCGCACGGGCGCGGCAAGGTAAGTCGCCCGAAGCGCAGAAGGATTTGCGCCGCGCCGCCGAGCTCGATCCCGACGAAGACGATTATTCTTTCAATCTGGGATTGCTTGCGCTGCGTTCGGGAGATTTCTCCAACGCCGCCGGTTATTTCCGCGAGGCTTCGGAGCGGGAAGCGGACAACGCCGAAGACCGGGCCTTCTTGATTCTTTCGCTGGAAAAGGGGGGAAAGAAAGAAGAAGCCGATCAGGAGCGTGAGTCGGTGGCCGAAGCTTTGGGTCCCAACGCGTTGCCCAACGTGCGCTGGGATGCAAAAGAAGACGCTCTTGCACATTTCGATCGCATCAAAACCGAGCTCGATATTACGGCCTTGCTCTTTGAGATGGAGCCGCCGCAATCTCACGCCGATGCTACTGCTTCCGAAGGAAATACGCCTGCGGCGCATATCCGGCGCGGACGGCAGGAACTTTCCGCCGGACGAATGGAGACCGCCGAGAAGGAGTTCCGCGCGGCGCTTGCCGCCGAACCCGGAAACGCTGCTGCGCATCGCAGTCTGGCCGAAATCGACCGGCGCAGCGGCAAACTCGATGACGCAGTGAAAGAGTTGCAAGCTTCGCTGCAGACCCGTGATTCCGCCGTCGTGCGCACGACGCTGGCGCGGATTTACCTCGAGCAAAAGAGGAGCGACCTCGCCCGCGCGGAAGTCGAGCGGGCGCTGAAGCTGGCTCCCAATTATTCCGAGGCGAAACAGTTGCTCGAACATCTCCAAAACGCAAAACCCACGGGAGGTGCGCAATGAAAGCACTTCAAAACTCGATGCGGCGCCTGTTTACCTTGAGGCCGCCGGCTGCTTCCAGCACTTTTTCCTTGCTCTGCATCCTGTGTGTCGCTGCATTTCTTTTTTTGCATCCTTCCGTCGTGGCCGATGAGCATCACTCGAGCGAAGAGGTTCTTGAATTGCATCTCAACGACGAGGTCGAGCCCATTCTCGCGACGTACATCGATGAGGGGCTTGCGGATGCGGCGAAGCGGCACGCGGCGCTGGCGCTGATCACGATGGATACTCCCGGCGGACTGAGCACGTCGATGGAAGACATCATTCAGCATATTCTGGCGTCGCCGGTTCCGGTTGCCGTATACGTGTCACCGACAGGCTCGCGGGGAGCTTCCGCGGGATTTTACATACTGCTCTCGGCGGATATCGCGGCGATGGCGCCGGGAACGCATACGGGAGCGGCTTCGCCGATCATCGCGATTGGCGGATACGTGCCGCAGATCGATGAAGTGCTGCGCAAGAAAATCAATAACGACGCGATGGCGTTTTTGCGCAGCTTTACGGAAAAACGCGGGCGGAATCCGGCGCTGGCTGAGACGGCGGTTACGGACGCCAAAGCGTTTACCGAAAAAGAAGCGCTCGACGGCAAGCTGATCGATCTGGTGGCCAACTCGCCGGAGGATTTGTTTCACCAGCTGAATGGCCGCACGATCACGCGGTTCGATGGGACAAAAGTGACGCTGACGCTTGCAAACCCTGTGCGCGTCCTGTTCGAGCTGTCGGCGCGGCAGAAGTTTTTGTCGCGCATCGTCGAACCCGATGTTTTCTTCGTGATGCTGATCCTGGGCGTGCTGGGGTTGTATACCGAATTTACGCACCCCGGAATGATCGCGCCTGGGGTTATTGGCGGCATTTGCATCGTGCTCGCGATGTATGCCTTGCATTTTCTGCCGGTGAATCTTGCGGGGCTTCTCTTGATTGCGCTGGCGCTGGCTTTTTTTATCCTTGAAGCGAAATACACGAGCCACGGAGTGCTCGTGGCCGGCGGGATCGTCTCGATGCTGCTGGGCGCGATGTTTCTCATTCGCTCGCCGATCACCGGGGGCGGAGTGAGCTTTTTCGTGGCGCTTTCGGCGACGCTGCCGTTTGCGCTGATCACCGTCGGATTGATGCGCCTGGTGCTGCGCTCGCGGAAATGGAAATCGGTCACCGGCAAAGAACAGTTGGTGGGATCGCAAGGGGTGGCTGTGTCGGGGCTGACCGCCGGCGTGGAAGGAATGATTCGCGTTCACGGGGAACTCTGGCAAGCTGTTTCGGCGCAGCCGGCGCCGGCAGGCGCTGCCGTGCGGGTACTGCGAGTCGATGGACTGAAGCTGCATGTCGAACCTGAACAGGCTTCTGTTGCGGCAAGCCGTTAGAATTCGAGAGCGTCAAGGAGGAGAAGATGGAGATTGGTTTCTTGGGAATAGCGGTGATCCTGGGGATTTTTCTCATTTGGTTCTGGAATTCCTTGTACATCATTAAGGAATGGGAACGCGGCGTAGTGCTGCGCCTTGGCAAATTGACTCCCGATGCCAAGACTGCCGGTTTGAATCTGGTCTTCTGGCCGATTGAAACGCTGTATCGTATTCCGCTGCGCATCGAGACGCTGGACGTGCCGCCACAGGACATCATCACGCGCGACAACGTATCCGTGAAAGTAAACGCGGTTTGTTATTTCCGCGTCGTCGACGCCAACCTGGCTCTTTCTCAAGTGCAAAACTACCAATACGCGACCTCGCAGCTCGCGCAGACCACCATCCGCAGCGTCGTGGGCCAGTTTGAGCTGGATGAGATTCTCTCGCAGCGCGACAAGGTGAACGCCAAGCTGCAAATCATCCTGGATACCGACACGGAACCGTGGGGCATCAAGGTCTCAAAAGTAGAAGTCAAGCAGGTCGACATACCCGAACAGATGCAGCGTGCGATCGCGAAGCAGGCGGAAGCCGAACGCGAGCGCCGCGCGAAAATCATTCACGCGGAGGGAGAGTTCGAAGCTTCGCAAAAACTGGCGGATGCCGCCAAAGTTCTGGAGACGCAGCCTTCCGCCATCCAGCTTCGGTATTTGCAGACTCTGACCGAGATAGGTGTCGAGAAGAACACAACGATTGTGTTTCCGCTGCCCATCGATATCATTAATCAGTGGACTAAGAATTTGGGTATAGGGGGCGATCGAAAGTAAGAATGGCTGCTGGGGGAAAAAGAGGCGGCGGGGACCGCATACTCGAAGGCCGGCATGTTATCGGCTTGTTCTTGATAATTATGCTGCTTTCGGGCGTGTTCTTCACGCTGGGCTACGTCATGGGGCGTAACCAGTACGACGGCGAGGTGCGTGCAGCCACGAATCCTCGCACGATGCCTGATCCCGGCGTTTCTCCGCGGACGGAAGTGAGCCCCAAGCATCCGAAGACCGCGCCTCCGGCTGATGCGCCCGCAGACACCGCGGCTTCGCCGAACTCGGATTGGGAGTTTTATCACGCAGGCGAGGCCAAGAAAACGGAAGATCGCTTGAAACCGGAGCCGGCGGCAAAGACGCTTCCTGCAGTGGCGAAGAGCGGCACGCCAAGCAAACCCTCGGGTGCTTCGTCGAAGAGCGTGAGCGCGCCGCTGATTCCCGGCGGATCCTATACGCTGCAAGTAGCGGCGATGACAAAAGAAGCGGACGCGCTCGATCTAGCCACGCGTCTGCAGAAGAAAAAATTCCCGGCGTTCGTTGTTCCGGCGCAGAGCGACAAATACTACCGCGTGCAGGTCGGCCCCTATCCCGATCAGAAATCGGCGGACATCGCGAAGAAGGGCCTCGATGGCGCCGGATTCAAAGCCATCGTAAAGCACTGATGTCCTGGCGCAACTGGCTCTCCTACCTTCGTCCGCATCCTCAATCGGAAACTCCGGCGGCATTTCGTCTCGTGGTTGGCGCTGTGTCAGGCGTGGCGCTTTCGCTTTCCTTCACGGGCTTCTATCTCAGCATTTATTCGTGGATTTGCGTTGGGATACTCATGGTCGTGCTTTTCGGAGCGCGACCGTGGGTTGCGTTTGGCTGCGGATTTCTTCACGCGCTTTGTTTTGTGCTCACCTCCGTGCCATGGATTGCGGAGGTGCTTAGCGTGCACGGCGGTCTCTCTCGCGCGGGCGGCTGGGGCGTGCTGCTGCTCATTGCGAGCGTTTGGGGCATCCTGATTGGCACGTTTGCGTGGATCGTGCAACGGCTCTCGCGGCGCAGCATTGTGCTGGCGTGCGTGGGCGCGCCATTCTTGTGGGTGACGTTTGAATTTGTGCGCGCGCTTCTCCCGGAGATCAGTTTTCCGTGGAACTTGCTTGGCTATCCGGCCGCCGCAAATCTTGCCCTGGCGCAGGTTACGACGGTCACTGGCATCTACGGATTGTCTTTTTTGGTTGCGGCGTTCAATGCGCTGCTGGCCTGGACGGATGTTGCGCTGTCGCCGGCACCGAAGCGCCGCATTGCAATTCTTGCTGCGGCCACCGCGTTGATCTTGATTGTGATGCTCGCAGGTCCGCGGCTGGTACCGGAAGCGCCGTCGAATCACTACGCGCGGGCCGTCCAGCTAAATTTCCCTGAAGCGCTTTCGTACGGTTCAGACTGGTTTGCGACGCATTCCAAGGACCTGGACGAAGTGGAGCGCTATAGCCTCGCGTCATCGATTTATCATCCCGATCTTTTGGTTTGGCCGGAAGCGCCGGCCCCGTTTTCGTTTCAGGACAGCCAGTTCGCCAAGCTGGCATCGAGCCTGGCGATTCATTTTCGGCACCCGTTTATTGCCGGAGCCATCGAATGGAAGCCACCTCTCGATGGCGGCAGCACGCCATCTCGGCTGGCTCCTTACAACAGCGGGCTGCTCTTCGATGCGCAGGGACAGCGAATTTTCGTGTACGACAAAATTCATCTGGTTCCGTTCGGCGAGTACGAGCCATTTCCGCTCATTCACCGTGTAGTGACCAGCGTCTCGGACGAAGTCGGGGGGTTCCGCAAGGGCAGGAATTATTCGGTTGGTCCAATGCCCGGCGGCTATACTTTCGGCCTGTTCATTTGTTACGAAGCGATTTATCCGGGCGAAGTTCGCCATTTTGCCGCGAACGGCGCGGACCTGCTCGTGAATATTTCGAATGACGGGTGGTTCGGCCGCTCGGCCGCCGGCGAACAGCACCTGCACATGGCGCGCGTCCGCGCAGTGGAAAATCGCCGCTGGCTGATTCGCTCGACGAACAACGGCTTCACTGTTTCGGTTGATCCTTATGGCCGAATCTACCGGCCGCTGCCGCCCGACATCCGCGCCGCCGCTGATTTGCCGTATGATTTCCGCACCGATAAGACGCTGTACACGCGTTTCGGCGACTGGTTCGCCTGGCTCTGCGTGCTCGTTTCCGTTATTCTATTTGCTACTACTTTCAGGAAGAACGCATGATTCTCGAAGACCTGCAACATCGCTACGAAGGACTCAAGCAACGCATTTCTCTCGTGCGGAGCTATCTTTGACGCCCCTCAGTACCGCGAGCGCCTGAAATCCCTGGAAGCCCGCGTCGCCGACCCCAGCTTTTGGAACGATCAGGAAGCCGCGCAAAGCGTGCTGCGCGACCGCAAGCGCGCCGAAGACCAGGTCGCCGCGGACGACAAGCTGGCATCTCTCTCGGGCGACATCGAAACCTACATCAACCTCGCGCAAGAAGAGACCAACGCAGAGCAGCGCAACGATCTGCTGAAAGAGCTGGATCGCGAGCTGAATGCCGTGGAAACTTACGTCGCCGATCTGGAAACAAAAACACTGCTCTCCGGCGAAAACGATCACCTCAACGCCATCATGACCATCAAGCCCGGCGCGGGCGGCACCGAGTCGCAGGATTGGGCCTCCATTCTGCTGCGTATGTATCTCCGCTGGGCAGAGCGCAAAGGCATGAGCGCCGAGGTCCTTGACGAAACGCCTGGCGAAGAAGCGGGCATCAAGTCGGCGACGATTCAATTCGCCGGAGAAAACGCGTACGGCATGCTCAGCGGAGAGACCGGCGTTCACCGGCTGGTGCGAATCTCGCCATTCGATCAGGCCGCACGGAGGCACACTTCTTTCGCTTCGGTGTTTGTCATTCCGGAAGTCGATGACCGCATCGAGATCAATATCAAGCCGGAAGACTTGCGCGTGGATACGTTTCGGTCGGGCGGCAAAGGCGGCCAAAACGTCAACAAGGTAGAGACCGCGGTTCGCATCACTCACATACCCACGAACATCGTGGTGGCGTGCCAGGCCCAGCGCAGCCAGCACAAGAACCGCGAACTTGCCATGAAGATGCTTCGCTCACGCCTGTACGACCTCGAGATTCAGAAACGCCAGGCGGAAACCGACAAGCTGGATGAAACCAAGCGCGACATCTCCTTCGGGAGCCAGATCCGCTCCTACGTGATGCAGCCCTACCGGCTGATCAAGGACCATCGGACCAAATTTGAAGTGGGCGACGTCGACCGGGTCTTGGACGGCGACCTGGACCCCTTTATGCGCTCTTACTTGATGGCCAAGAAGACCAAAGGGAGGCTGGAGGTCCAGCCGGATGACGACGCGGACGCCGCATGATTCTTTCTTCGACGCTAAGACGTCTTTTACCGTTCAATCGCCGTATTGTGCCTTTCAACCGCATATAACGCATTTGGATTCAATGCGTTGATTCTCGTCTGTCCGAATGGTAGCTTTAATAGGTTACAGACCTCGACCAAAAGTGTCGCAGTGCGATGGGGGTGTGTCCCACCTCCGCAAATCACGAAGGAGAACCAGTTTTGAGCGAAGCCTTAAGGAACTTCTTATTTACGTCGGAATCGGTGACCGAAGGTCACCCGGACAAAATTGCCGACCAGATTTCCGACGCCGTCCTGGACGAAGTCATGAAGCATGACCCCAAGGGCCGCGTCGCATGCGAAACGCTAATCACGACCGGTGTTGCCGTGATTGCTGGCGAAATCACCACCAGCGCGCACGTGGAGTACGACGAACTCGTTCGCGAAGTCATTCGCGGCGTCGGCTATGACCGCGCCAAATACGGCTACGACGCCGACACCTGTGCCGTCATGTGCACCGTGAAGCGCCAGTCGCCCGATATCGCCATGGGCGTCGATACCGGTGGCGCCGGCGACCAGGGGCTGATGTTCGGCTTCGCCTGCGATGAAACCGAAGAGCTGATGCCCATGCCCATCCAACTTGCTCACCGCTTGACGCAGCGCCTCTCCGAAGTCCGCAAGTCCCGCACCGTTGATTTCCTCCGGCCCGATGGAAAGTCCCAAGTGACGATCGAATATCGCAATGGCCGTCCGGAGCGCGTCGATTGCGTGGTTCTCTCGACGCAGCACAGCGAGAAAGTTTCCAACACCGACCTGCGCGACGCCGTCACCGAACACGTCATTCGTCCGATCATCCCCACCGAGATGCTGGACGCGAAAACGAAATACCACATCAATCCCACCGGCCGCTTCGTTATCGGAGGTCCCATGGGCGACGCGGGATTGACGGGCCGCAAAATTATTGTGGACACCTACGGAGGCTACAGCCGCCACGGCGGCGGAGCTTTCTCCGGAAAAGATCCTTCGAAGGTGGATCGCTCGGCCTGCTACATGGCGCGCTACATCGCGAAGAACGTCGTGGCTGCCGGGCTGGCACGCAAGGCGGAAGTGCAGCTTGCTTACGCGATCGGCGTGGCCGAGCCCGTCTCGGTCATGGTGGATGCTTTCGGCACCGAGACCGTGCCCGAAGAAAAGATTACCTCACTGATTCGAGAGTTTTTCTTGCTGACACCCAAGGGCATCATCGAAACTCTCGATCTGCGCCGCCCCATCTATAAGCCCACCGCCGCTTACGGCCACTTCGGACGCACCGGCCCGGGATTTACTTGGGAACGCACGGACCGCGCCGACGCTTTGCGCAAGGCCGCTGGTCTCGGCGCTGCGGTCACCGCGGAAGTCGCTGCACACCGCTGAGGATGCAACTGGCCGCGCTGCGGCTTCCATTTTGTTTCACTTTTCACGCGAACCGGGTTCGCGGCAAAAAATTCGTACCGAGGAGCGATACTTTGGCGACTGCTGAAATGAAAAAAGGCGATGTGAAAGATATCGGGCTGGCCGATGCCGGCAAGCGCAAGATCGAATGGGCGGGGCAGCAGATGCCCGTTCTCGAATCGATTCGCAAGCGCTTCATCAAGGAACAGCCGCTGAAGGGGCTGCGCGTTTCCGCTTGTTTGCACGTGACCAGCGAAACCGCGAACTTGATGATCGCGCTGCGCGATGGCGGCGCCGATGCCGTTCTCTGCGCTTCGAATCCGCTTTCCACGCAGGATGAAGTGGCCGCATCGCTCAATCGCGACTACAACATTCCCACTTACGCCATCAAGGGCGAGGACAACGATACGTATTATTCGCACTTGCGTGCTGCGCTCGAGCACAAGCCGCAGTTCACCATGGACGATGGCGCGGACCTCGTCACCATGCTGCTCACCAAGCGCACCGACCTCGTCCCCGGCGTCATTGCCGGAACCGAAGAGACCACCACCGGCGTCATCCGGCTTCGCGCCATGGCCAAGGACGGCACGCTGAAATATCCGATCATCGCCGTGAATGATGCGATGACCAAGCATTTCTTCGACAATCGCTATGGCACGGGCCAGTCCACGATTGATGGCGTGATTCGCGCCACGAATGTGCTTCTTGCCGGATTGAAAGTTGTTATCGCGGGTTACGGCTGGTGTGGCCGCGGCGTGGCCATGCGCGCCAAAGGACTCGGCGCTGACGTTATCGTCACGGAAATCGATCCGGTGAAGGGCATTGAAGCCGTGATGGATGGTTTCCGCGTCATGCCCATGGGCGAAGCAGTGAAGGAAGGCGACGTTTTCATCACCGTGACCGGCAACAAGAGCGTGATTCGCGCCGAACATTTCGAACACATGAAGGGTGGCGCCATTATTTGCAACTCCGGCCACTTTAATGTCGAAATCGATATTCCAGCGCTTGAGAAAATGTCCACGGGCAAGCGCGAAGTGCGTCCGCTCGTCGATGAATACCTGGTCAAGGGCGGCCGCAAGATCTATCTTCTTGGAGAGGGGCGTCTCGTCAATCTCGCGACTGCCGAAGGCCATCCCGCTTCCGTGATGGACATGAGCTTCGCCAACCAGGCGCTGTCGGCGGAATATCTCCGGCAGCACGCGAAAGATCTCAAGCCGCAGGTTTATGTCGTTCCCGAGCACCTGGACAAGGAGATTGCGCGCCTCAAGCTCGAATCCATGGGCCACAAGCTCGATAAGCTGACCGCGGAGCAGGAGCACTACCTGGCTTCCTGGCAGGAAGGCACGTAAACCGGTTCAGATAATCCAAGCACTTCGTTTTGGCGGCCGGGTACAGACACCTGTGCCCGGTCTCTTTTTAGAGTGTTCTCGCCGTCTAGGCAGTCCATCACGCGAAACCTGCAAGAAAACCATGCTGCGCCCTGCTCCGTCTAAGCGGGCAAAGGTGGTGCCATGAAAAAACTCCTATTCGCAAGTTTGCTTGCTCTCGCATTTTTTGCCCTTCAAGCCGGAAGCGCGCAACAGACCGTGGCTCCCGGCGAGGCTGTCTGGGCTGTCGATTTCGTCAGAGTGAAACCGGGGATGTTCGAACAGACCATGACTTATCTCGACTCGGGATGGATCCCGGCACACGAGGAAGCCAAACAACAGGGCGCGATCCTCGGCTATCACCGCATCGCGGAACAATCTCAAAAGACACAAGAGTGGGACATTCTTTTGATGACCAAGTACCGAAATCAGGCGGCGTACGATGCCCGTGAGAGCGTCTTTGCTCCGATCATTGCGGAGGTTCTTCGCAATAACCGTTCACAAATGCCTACCCTCAATAAGAAAGACCTCTACGACATCGTCGATACGCGGATTCTGCACGACTTTTCGGAAGCCGAAACTCCTCACTACAAGCTGCTTGGGAAGCCATAGACGGCCTCACAACTTGGACTGCGAAATATTCGTGAACCGGTCTGCGATTCTTATGCCGGAAATCCGGCGGCCAACGTGTAAAATTGAGAGGCTATGTACGACCTGGCTGTGCCTGCACTCGACACCGCAAGATTGCGTGGGGCGACGTATGCCGACGTGCGCGTCATGCACCTCCGTCAGCGCGACCTCACAACGAAGAACGGAAAAGTGGGCACGCTGGCGCAATCGGAATCCATCGGCCTCGGCATTCGGGTGCTTGCCAATGGCGCCTGGGGATTTGCTTCCACGGACCGCCTGACGCGCGAGGGCGTCGCCGCTTGCGCTGCACAGGCGGTTTCCATTGCGAAAGCTTCGGCGCTTGCAAAGCGCAGCGAAGTGGTGATGGCCCCGGAAGACGCTTACGTTGATAGCTGGCAAAGCCCCTTTCGCAAGGATCCTTTTGAAATTCCACTGGAGACACAGCTCGCGCTGCTGCTGGCAGCAGACGCCGAAATGCGCCGGGTCAAGGGCGTTACGCTCACGGAAACCGATCTGCAATTTCGCAAGATCGATTCCTGGTTTGCTTCCAGTCTTGGCTCGCGCATCCATCAGCGCAAAGTCATTTCCGGCTGCGGCATCGCGGCGACTTCTTTTCAGGGCGACGAAATTCAGAAGCGTTCCTATCCGAATAGCTTTGGTGGACAGCATGCGTTGCAGGGCTACGAACTCGTGGAGTCGCTCGACTTGGTGAAAAACGCGCCCAGGATTGCCGAAGAGGCTGCCGCTCTGCATGCCGCGCCGCAGTGCCCTGAAAAAACTGGCACCCTGATTCTTGGTGCAAGCCAACTCGGATTGCAGATTCATGAATCCATTGGCCATCCAATCGAACTCGACCGCGTCCTCGGCGAGGAAGCCAACTTCGCGGGCACGAGTTTCCTCACGCTGGATCAGCTTCATCATTTGAAATACGCCTCAGACATCGTGAATGTGGTCGCCGACGCGCGCTTGGATCACGGTCCCGGCCTGGGAACCTTTGCTTACGACGACGAAGGCGTTCCCGCGCAGTGCACCGACATTATCAAAGACGGCGAATTCCGCGGCTATCTTTCCAACCGTGAAACTGCGCATTTGGTCGGGCTAAAACGCTCCTCGGGCACCATGCGCACGGAAAGCTGGAATCGCCTGCCCATGATTCGCATGACCAACATCAGCCTTCTTCCCGGCACATGGAGCCTCGACGGACTCATCGGCGACACCGACGACGGCATCCTGATGGACACCAACCGTTCGTGGTCCATCGACGACCGCCGCTATCAATTTCAGTTTTCCACCGAAATCGGCTGGGAGATCAAAGGCGGCAGAAAAGTTCGCATGCTGAAAAATCCAAGCTACAGCGGAATCACCACCGAATTCTGGAATTCCTGTGACGCCATTTGCTCGCGCGATTACTGGACGCTATGGGGCACGCCGAATTGCGGCAAAGGCCAGCCCATGCAGACGATGGGCACGGGACACGGCGCGTCTCCATCACGTTTTCGCAACGTTCGCATCGGATCGGCATTTTCGAACCAATGAGCGCTGCGGCGAAATCAAAAACCAGGGTCGCGGCTGAGTCCAAGGCAGCCGGTGAGCTCCTCCCCGAACGGGAAATCCGCCGCATCATGGATACCGTTCTCGGCCTGGCGAAAAAGACCGGCGCGGACGAAACCGAAGTCCACGTCGACGAGATTGCTGACGCGCTAACGCGCTTCGCCAACAACGGCATCCATCAAAACGTCGCCGAGCACGGCCTCACCGTTTCCATTCGCACAGTCGCCGATGGCCGTACCGCGCGCACCACCACGAATCGCGTCGACGAAGATTCGCTGCGTGCCGCGATTGAATCTTCACTGGCGCTGGCGCAAAGCCAGCCGAAGGACCCTCGTCTGCTCCCGCTCCTCTGCAACCAGCGCTACCGTTCCGTGAACCGTTTTCAAAAGCACACAGCCTCTATTACGCCGGAAGACCGGGCCCGCGCCGTTCGCCGGGCGTGCGACCTCGCCATCAAACAAAGTCAGGTGGCCGCCGGCATTTTTGCGACCGGACTGAGTCAGTCCGCCATCGGCAATTCGAATGGTCTGTTCGCGGCCTATCGCGAGGCTCACGCTGAATTCTCGATCACCATGCAAGAAGGCTCGGCCGCAAGCTGGGCCAAGGCGAATTCCGCCGATGTCCGTGCCTTTGATCCCCAGAAACTGGCCCAGCGCGCCAGCGAGAAAGTGCACCTCGCCGTCAATCCGCGCGAGCTGCCGCCCGGCCGCTACACAGTCATCCTCGAACCGTCCGCGGTGCTCGATCTCGTTGGATTCCTGTTCTACGATTTCGCCGCCACCGCGCTCGAAGACAAACGTTCCTGCCTGACCGATCGCATGGGCAAGCAAATCTTCGGCAAGAACATCACCATTGTTGACGACGTTTATCATCCACTCCAACTGGGCGCGCCTTTCGACGGCGAAGGGCTTCCTCGCCAGCGCGTTCTCCTGGTACAACGGGGTGTGCCGAAAAATCTCGTATACTCCCGCACCTCCGCCAAAGCCGCCCGCAAAAAACCTACCGGCCACGGCTTCCATCTGCCAAATGAGTACGGCGAAGCTCCCATGAACCTGGTGTTTTCCGGCGGCGATTCTTCGCTGGAAAAAATGATCGCCAGCACCAACCGCGGTTTGCTCGTCACGCGCCTCTGGTACATTCGCGAAGTTGACCCCTACGAAAAGGTCATGACCGGCATGACCCGCGACGGGCTATTCCTCGTCGAAAACGGCCGAGTCACCTCCGCCGTGCGCAATTTTCGGTTCAACCAGTCGGTTCTCGAAATGCTTCGTAACGTCGAGTTGCTCGGCCCCGCCGTTCGCGCCACGGGCGAAGAAGCCTTCGAAATGGTCGTTCCCGCAATGAAAGTGCGTGATTTTCACTTTTCTGAAGTAACAAAGTTTTAACAATTCGGGCCGCTCTGCCATCCCTGCAACAAATTCGATTCGACGCATGCAAATTCTGAGTTTTACTTACCAGTCCGCCGGGGCCTATATACTGGTATGCATCGCCAGAATGCGTACTCGGACAGTTGTCGCCACCCGAATTGGGGCCACCCCGATCACGACGCTTGTGGCACCGGGTTCGTTGCGCGCCTTGGCGGTCCCGCCGGATACGAAATCGTTCAGCATGCCTTGACCGCCCTGGAGCGTCTTACCCATCGTGGCGGCGTCGATGCCGACGGCGCAAGCGGCGATGGCGCCGGCCTTCTTACCTCGCTTCCGCAGGCTTTTTTTCGCGCGCGAGCGCGGGAACAAAGCATTGAACTCCCGGGATTGTTCGGATTGGGTTTCGCGTTTTTTGCGCCCGGTTCCACGGCGGATGCCCGTTCCGCCTTGGAAGCCGCCGCGGAAACGGAACGCCTGCGCATTCTCGGCTGGCGCCGCGTTCCCACGGACACAAATTCCCTGGGACGCCGCGCGCTCGAAACCATGCCCGAGATCTGGCAATTCTTTGTCGAGCCGTTCCATCCCGCGCGCGGCACGTCACGTTTTGAATGGCGGCTCGCGCTGCTCCGCAAACGTGCCGAAACGCTCTTGCCGCCGCGCTGTTACATCTGCTCGCTTTCTTCGCAGACCGTGGTTTACAAAGGTCTCCTGACGCCCTGGCAATTCCCGCAATTTTACGAGGATTTGCGCGACACTTCCTTCGCCACCACGTTCGCCATTTTTCACCAGCGCTATTCCACGAACACGCAACCATCCTGGGATCTAGCGCAGCCCTTCCGTCACGTCGCCCACAACGGCGAAATCAACACTATCGTTTCCAATCGCCGCTGGCTGCGCGCCAAAGACCGCGAGCTGCGTTCCCGGCTGACCGTCGGATCCTGGTTCCGCATCCTCGAAGAAAACGTCAGCGACTCCGCCAGCTTCGACAACGGCTTTGAACTCAAGCTCCTCGAAGGATTTTCCGCGGATGAAGCCATGCTCGCGATGGTGCCTCCCGCCTACGAGAAAGATCCGCTGCTCTCTCGCGATGTGCGCGCCGCGCTCACTTCACTTTCGCAGCATAGCGAGCCCTGGGACGGACCCGCCGCGCTGGTTTTCTCCGACGGCCAGTTCGTCGGAGCCAAACTCGACCGCAACGGCCTGCGCCCGCTGCGCTACACATTGACGCACGACGGCTTGCTCATTGCAGGCTCCGAAACCGGATTGATCGATCTCGACGAATCGCGCATCGCCGAACGCCAGCGCCTCGGCCCGGGCGAGATGATCCTCGCCAACCCGTCCACCGGACTTTTCCTGCGCTGGCGTGAAATCCTCAAGCGCCTCGCCACCCATCAACCGCGCAACGCTATCCCGCAGTGCCAATTCATTTCTTCATCCGCGGCTGCGCTTCCTCCTGTCGAACATCCAAAGCGCGTCGCTGCTGCCGCCGGATGGACCGAAGATCAGTTCAAGATTCTCTTTTCCGCGCTGACTCACGGAAAAGAAGCCGATTGGAGCATGGGGGATGACGCGCCTCCTGCCTTTCTCTCTTCGCTCCCGCGTTCTCTTTGGGACTATTGCAAGCAGCGCTTCGCGCAAGTCACGAATCCTCCCATCGATCCTCTTCGTGAATCGCACGTGATGTCCCTCGAAGTGCATCTAAAAGACGGCGTTACTCTGCCGAGTCCTTTGATCGGCGCCGGCCAGCTCGCTGCACTTACCGCCATTGCCGGTCCTGTCCAGCAAATCGACATTACTTTTCCCGCCAGCACTGGAGTCCCGGGTGCGCGCTGCAGTTTTGCCCAGCTTTCAACTACCCCTCTGAGCAGCGGCGGACGCCCGGGACTCCTCCTCCTTTCTGACCGCGGAATCAGCGCGGATCGCGCGACTCTTCCTGCATTGTTGGCCACGGCGGCGGTTTGGAAAGCCATGGTGCGCGAGGGTCTCTGGGACGTTCCCCTCATCGTCGAGTCGGCGCAGGTTTTTGACACGCACCACGTCGCGTTGCTCGTCGCCGCGGGCGCTAGTGCCGTCGTCCCCTATCTCGCCGATGAATTCGCCGAATCCATCGAAGAAGGTGGCACGGCTCGCGTGCGCGCCGCCGTCGACGCTGGCCTGCGCAAAGTTCTTGCGCGTATGGGCGTCTCGACTCTTGCCAGCTATCGCAACAGCCAGCTTTTTGAAATTGTCGGGCTGTCGGAAGAAATCTGCGCGGCCTGTTTTGAAGACGCTGCCGATTTTCCCGGCCAGAAATCTCTCGACTGCCTCCTGGGCGACTATCTGCAAATGCATGCCGCGGCCTACTCCGGTCCCTCGGAAGATCTCGGCGACGCCGGTCTATACCGGTTTCGCAAAGGCGCCGAGCTTCACGCCAATTCACCGGAAGTCGTTCGCCGCATGCATGCGCACGTTCGCGCGCCGGATGCGAAGAAATACTCCGCATTTGAAGAGCTGGCTGAGCACCAGGGACCGGTTTTCCTTCGCGACCTGCTCGAAACGCCGCCCGGCGCGCCTGTTCCGCTGGAGGAAGTGGAATCGCAAGATTCCATTCTTCAGCGCTTCAGCACTCAGGCCATGTCCCTCGGCTCGCTCAGTCCCGAAGCGCATCGCACACTCGCTCTGGCCATGAATGCACTCGGCGGCCGTAGCAACACCGGCGAAGGCGGCGAAGATCCGCATACCTATCGCTTCGAGCCCGCCGCCGCGAATAAAATCAAGCAAGTCGCCTCGGGTCGTTTTGGCGTTACCGCCGATTATCTCGTTCACGCTCAGGAGCTGGAAATCAAGATGGCGCAAGGCTCCAAGCCCGGCGAAGGCGGCCAGCTTCCCGCGCGCAAAGTCACGGAATACATCGCGCGCATCCGCCACGCCACGCCCGGCACTCCGCTCATCTCTCCGCCGCCGCATCACGATATTTACAGCATCGAAGACCTTGCCCAGTTGATCCACGATCTGCGCGCCGTGAATCCCGGCGCGCGCGTTGGCGTGAAGCTCGTCTCCGGTTCGGGCGTCGGCATCATTGCCGCGGGCGTTGCCAAGGCCGGCGCGGATGTGATTACCATCAGCGGCCACAACGGCGGCACGGGCTCTTCGCCGCTCACTTCCATCAAAAATACCGGATTGCCGTGGGAAATTGGTTTGCGCGAAACGCACGACACCTTGGTTCGCGCCGGTCTTCGTTCGCGTGTCGTTCTTCGCGTCGATGGCGGCCTGAAATTCGCGCGCGACATCGTCATCGCTGCCATTCTCGGCGCCAACGAATTTGGTTTCGGCACCGCGGCGCTGCTCGCTATCGGCTGCGTCATGGCGCGCCAGTGCCATCTCAACACTTGCCCAGTCGGCATCGCCACGCAGGATGAAACTCTTCGCGCTCGCTTTGCTGGCAAGCCGGAGATGGTCGCCGCGTACTTCCGCTCGCTCGCCGGAGAAGTGCGCGAGCGTCTTGCGCAGCTCGGCGTGCGTTCGCTCGGCGAACTTACTGGCTGGTATGACCGGCTCGGCTCGCGCTCCGGCATGGATCCCTTTCTCCTCGTGCCCATCTCGGAATCTGTGCGTGTTGCCCCGCAGCAAATGCCTGTAACTCATGTCTCGGCGATGGAAGATTCGATTCATTTCTCCAGCGCGCTTGCCGCCACCGAACCTCAACCCATCCACAACTCAGACCGCAGCGTTGGCACGGGTCTCAGCGGCGAATTGATGCGCCGCCGGAAAAACGGCCGGGCCTCGAATGAGGAAATCACTCAGGAATTTCAAGGCTCCGCGGGCCAAAGCTTTGGCGCTTTCCTCGCCGAAGGAATCACCTTGAAACTTCACGGGGAAGCCAACGACTACGTTGGCAAAGGCCTTTCGGGCGGCACCATTGCGATCGCTGCCGGGGCGGCAGCGTCGCGCCGCGGTGATGTTCTCGCCGGAAATACCGTTTTGTATGGCGCGACTTCCGGCCAGCTTTACGTCGCGGGCCGCGCTGGCGAACGCTTTGCCGTGCGCAATAGCGGCGCGCTTGCCGTGGTCGAAGGCGTGGGCCAGCACGGATGCGAGTACATGACCGGAGGTGTGGTCGTCGTTCTCGGTCCGCTGGGTCTCAATTTCGGCTCGGGCATGACCGGCGGCCTCGCCTATGTGATCCGCGCCGAAGCCGACGAAGTTCTGCATCGCGAATTTGTCACGCTGGCCGAAATCGATTCCGAGGAAGAAGCCAATTTGCGCAGCGTCTTGGAAGAACACGTGAATTTTACTTCCAGCCCGCGCGCGGCACGGCTGCTGGCGCGAAGAGGGACACTGCCGCTTGTCCGTGTGCAGCCCGTTCATTTCCAAGGCTCACTGGAAGCCACCTGGCGTGCTTCGCTGGAGGGGCTCAAGAATCAACCGGTCGTTCTTGCAATGGCGCAAAGCGCGCCGGAGCCTCAAGCGTTTCTTCGTGTTTGAAAGGATAGGGAATCGCACCGTGCTCGGCCGGAAGAATAAGCTATAATTCACGCCGAGTTTGCCACTTATGGACTTCGACCAACTTGCCACTTTCGTCTTCGTCGCCAAATTAAAAAGTTTCTCGCGTGCGGGCCAGAAAGTTTTTCGCTCGCAATCTGCGGTCAGCGCGCAGATTCGCCAGCTCGAACAGGCCTACCGCGCCAAATTATTGGATCGCTCGGCTAAGTCCGTTGAGCTCACGCCGGCGGGCGAAGTCCTTTTCGAATACGCCGAACGCCTGCTCCGCCTGCGCGACGAATCCATCCAGGTCGTCGCCGATCGCGGCAACGTCGTGCAAGGTCCGGTGCTCTTCGGCGCCAATGAAGCCACCTGCCTCTATCTTCTCCCCGACATTTTTGCGGAATTCCAGCGCCGCTATCCGCTGGTGCACATCAGTATCTACCGCAACTTCAGCCACAAAATTCTGCAACGCATTGAAGACGGCTCCATCGACGTTGGCATCGTGACCCTGCCTGCCAAGTCGCCCAACCTCAAGGTCCACCATATCTACCGCGACCGGATGCGCTTCATGGTGAGCGCGCGCAACCCGCTTGCGAATCGTTCGAAGATCACGCTGGAAGAAGTCGCGTCCCAGCCCATGATCCTGCCTCGCACCGGCTTCACACGCCAGGTTCTCGACAAGCTTTTCCGCCCCTATCGTTCGCGCCTGCACGTCACCATGGAACTCCCCAGCATCGGCATGATCAAGCGTTTCGTCGCCGCCGACGCGGGTGTTTCCTTTATCAGCGAAAGTTTTGCCAGGGATCAGGTGAAAGCCGGCGAGGTAAAACTTCTCAACGTCGATGGCGTCGATCTCTGGCGCGAACTTGGCCTGGTCTATCGCCGCGACCGCAGCCTTCCGCGCGCCGCCCAAGCCCTCATCAGCATCATCCGCGAACATCGCAAACACCCCGACTCCGCCGAAGCCGCCTCCGCCTAGTAGCACAGCCACTCCTGGCTGTGTCTCTGTTCCGCACCAGTTGCCATCTTCTGATTTAGCGCTAGGTATGCAAACGAGGAAAATTACCGAAATCCATCCACGCCATCAATGCGCACTAAAATCCAAACTCGCAATCGATCGCGCAATCACATTTTCCTGTATCTGAATGAGGTCCGTGTCGGCGTAAGTCATTCCCAGCACCGTGAGAATGTCCGTTCCCCGCGCCACCACCATGAGCGTTCCCGACCACGCGTGCTCGTCCGCCACTCCGCGGTAGTGATACTCTACTGCCGGCAATCCCCCCACCGCCGTTTTGCGCTGCGAAATTCTCTGGTAGTTGTCGTACACATCGTGCAGCCGGTTCTCCACCGTCGCCGCAGCCGCGTCCAGCGGCTCTTTCGTTTTTTCCTGCCCGATCACCAGCAGCGTCGATTCGTTCGACGTGCCCATGGCTACGATGGCGTTCGGCAGTGCGCGGCGTGCGTCTTCGATCAGCGACCAGCTCGGCGCTTTGTACATCCGGAATCCATGCGTGTAATTGATATAGGAATTTCCTTGAATCTCTTCCTGATTGGCGGGGACTTCCGGTTCTTTGGGCGGAGCGGGTGCCGGAGCCGGTGTCACAACCGGTGGCGCCGTCGTCGCAGTCGCTACCGGCGCTGCCGTAGTCTTCTTTGCTTCCGGCTTTTTGGCTTTGCCGGCCGTTCCCTCGCTTGGTGTAGCTGATTTTTCGCTCGCATTCGCTGGTGCCGGTGTTGCCTCCGTCGAAGACACCATCGCGGGTTCTGCCTTTGCCTGCACTTCCGTCGCACTGCCTGCCTTCACCGATTCCGCTGGCGGTTTTACAGTTTCTGGTACCGTTTCTTTTTTCGCCGCGGGTTTGGGCTCAGTCTTGGCGGAAGGCTCCGCCCCGCTCGTCGTGGGCACAATCGAAGCAATCTTGTCTTTTTCCACCAGCACATATCCAAAATCGGTTTTGATCTTGAACATGTTGTCTTCGTACGCCACGATCACGCCATACAGTTTTTTCCCGTCCTTCAGCCGAATCTCGTCCGCCGCCGCCGGAACGGCCACAGCACACATCGCCAACGCGCACAACACCGCGGAGCGGAGCGATCTGCCACTAATTCTAATCTTCATGGAACCACGCGTACTGGAAACGCCCATATTCGCAGTATGCCGCTGCCCCAAGCGCCTCGCAACTCTCCGTGGTTTGTTGGTGCCCGTCCTGCTACCTCTGGCGCAACCGCACACATTGCCCAGTCTTGCGTCTCTTCAGGTCTTATTCGCGAGGCGGTGTCCGCCGCGCCATTTCCGCCAACAATGTGTCAATCCGTCTCACGACTCGATCCAGTTCCTCCATCGCTGCGCTCAGTCGCGCCCGCACCGGCTCCGGCAGTTGCGCGTGTGTCTGCTGCATTGCCAGCGCCTCCGCAATCACGCGCATCTGCTTCCGGCTGCGCGGATTCAGCCGCTCCCACAGCCGCCGTTTCGCGCTGCGGTTTCGTCCCAGCCACTCTTCGCCCGTTCCCGCCGGCCGCCCAGCCTCCGGCTCCGCCGCCGGAGCCGTATTTGAGTTTTTCGTCCGAATCATGCCTCACCAAATGTTTCTCGAACCGCTCTTTGTCCATTCCTTTGATTGCTCTGGCGCGGCGCGCATCCCTGAGCTCTTTTCATCACCAGTCACGAGCCACCACTCACCACTTACTTCCTCAACGCCTCTAGCGCCTCGCAATTAATCTGCCCATCCACTTCCACGCGTCCCATCACGCGCATCGCGCGCGTCTCGAACACCAGCCGACCATACCGCTCATACGCCTCGGGGAAGAGCACCACTTCATACACGCCGCGCTGGTCCTCCAGCGTCACAAACATCATGTTCCGGTAGTTTTTCGTTCCTACCCGGCGGTAGGTGACCAGCCAGCCGCACAGCGTTACACGTTTTCCTCGTAGCTTCCGGAGTTCGTCGCTCCACACTTCGTCATGCCGCGGCAAAAAATCCAACGGGTGTCCGCTAACGCATACTTCCAGAATTTCCCGTTCATGGTGCAGCTTCTGCTCGATCGTGTAGTCTGGCATTTCCATCTCTGCCAGCGCCACACCAATACTGTCTTCCGCTTGTTCTTCGGCAAAGAGAACAGTTGTCCCAGGAAGAGTAAAAACATTCTTATTTGTCGCGCGTTCTGCTCCACTCTGTAGCAAGTTCCAGCGCCAAAGCATTTCTGCGCGAGACGCAGGCATGACTTCATCAAATGCCCCGCACTTGATCAGCGCCTCGATCTCATCGCATTCCACGGGCACCCGGCGCAACAAATCCTCTAGTGACGAAAATGGGCCTTTTTCCTCGCGCGCGTGAAGAATCGCCAATAGCGTTTCGATCCGTAACCCGCGGATTTGCATCAATCCGATGCGCAGCGCCGGCTTCCCCTCCTGCGTGCGCTCCGCGGAATATTCAATCAGCGATTGATTTACGCATGGCAATCGCACTTCAATGCCCCAGCGCTTGGCTTCTTCCACATACGCGGAAACATGATAGAAACCCGCGCCGGCGCTGCACATCGCCGCCAAGAACTCTGCTGTATGATGCGTTTTGAGATAGGCCATGCGGTAGGAAATATCCGCATATGTGGCGGAGTGTGCCTTGCAAAAACCAAACCCCGCGAATTTCTCCACCATCTTCCAGGCTTCTTCGCGCTGTGTTTTTGAAAACCCCATCATCCCGGCTGATTCCAGAAATTTCCCCTGCAGCCGTTCGCGATCCTGCCGCCCGGAGAATGTGGAAGAGGCTCGCCGTATCAAGTCCGCTTCCGCCAGCGACATGCTTGCCGCGGTTTGTGCAATTTGCATCACTTGTTCTTGGAAGATGCACACTCCCCAAGTGCTCTCCAGAATTGGCTCTAATAGCTTGTGCGCGTAGGTGACCTTTTCTTCGCCGCGCATGCGCTTCAAGAACAATTCTTTCGATCCAAACTCCGCCGCACCCGGACGAATCAGCGCCAAAGCCATTGTTATTTCTTCCAGCGTTCGGGCTTTCATGGCGGAAAGCAGTCCGCGCATCGCCGGTGATTCAATCTGAAAAACACCCAGCGTGCGCCCCGCGGCAATCACATCGCCCGTCTCCGGGTCATTTTCCGGAATCGCGTCGAAATCAATGTTTCGCGCTTTTGGACGGGGTGTCGTTCCATCTGGAGCAATTTCACTGCGCGTGGAAGATGCGCCCGCCGCCCGTTCGATGTTGTCCAGCGCGAGGGACATCGTCGTGAAGCCGCGCTGTCCCAGTAAATCCATTTTGATCAAGCCCAGGGCTTCGATGGCGCCCATTTCATATTGCGTCACGACGATGCCCTTTGTCGCCCGCTCCAGCGGCACAAGCCGCGTAAGCGGCCGCGCGGAAATCACCACGCCACATGGATGAATTCCCGTATGCCGTGGCGCATCGTCTAGCCGCAGCGCCACTTGCAATATCGTTTTCCACGGCTCTTCGTCCACCGGCAGCTCGCGGCACTCCGGCAAATCGTGAATGGCCTGCAAAATCTTTGCCACGGATGTGTGCGGCAATCGCTTCGAAAAAGAATTCACCTCTTCTGGGGGAACGCCAAAAACTTTTGCTACTTCCCGCACCGCCATCCTTGCGTGCATGGTGACAAAGCTTCCGATCATCGCCACATGCTCACTGCCCCAGCGTTCATAGACGTAGTCGAGCAATTCGTCGCGCCGCGCTCCGCAAATGTCGATATCGATATCGGGGCAGTCTCCGCGCTCCTCGTTCAGAAATCGCTCAAAATACAAGCCCCATCGCAGCGGACAGACACACGAAATTCCCAGGCTATAAGTCACCATGGAACTCGCTGCCGATCCGCGCGCCACCGCTGGAATCCCGCGTCGCCCCGCCTCTTTCACAATCTCCCACACCAGCAAAAAATACGGTGCCAGCCCCCATTTTTTAATGATCCGCAGCTCGTGCGACAACCGCAGCACGGCTTCTGATTTCCGCGAGCCGTAGCGTTTGTTCAGCCCCAGCAAGCTCTGCTTCGCTAGATACGAATCCGGCGTCTCGCGTTCCGGAACCTCAAATTCCGGCAGGATCAGTTTTCCCAGCTCCAGCTGTAAATTGCAGCGCTCGGCAATCTCCAGCGTTGCTCGCAGCCATTCCGGATGATCCGGAAAAAGTTTTTGCATTTCCGCCGCCGGCTTGAACCACGCCTCGCCAGTGGTAATTTCCGGCTTGCCCTGAGCTTCGAAGGGTTGCCCCTTAGTTTTTTCGAAGGGTTTACCATGAACATCAGTGGAGGGTGCCCCCACCGTCGTCAACAACCCCCCCGTGCGAATCGCATTTACCGCCCGATGGTGCAGATGTTCTTCCGGTTTAAGGAAATGCACATTGTTCGTCGCCACCAGCGGCACGCCCAGCTCCCGCCCAATCCGCTCCGCCTCCCTCACCCTCCGTCCATCCCCCGCCGACAAATGCTGCACCTCGATCCACAGCCGCCCCTCAAATATCTCTTTGAGTTGTGTAATCCGATTTGCTGCTTCGCCGTTATCTTGGTTTTTCTTCGTATCATGAAATCTTGCTGGTAACGGGCACAGCGCGATTACCCCACGGCTATGCTCCGCCAGTTCCGCCACTGTCACGGGCTGTCCGTCGGTTTCCGCCGAAGCAATGTTTTGTGCCAGCTTGGTCGTCCCCAGGTGCCGCAATGTCACCAACTGGCACAAATTGCTGTACCCCTCCATATCCGCCGCCAACAGCACCATCGGCACACTTTGTTCTTCCACGTCATTCCGAGCGAAGCGAGGAATCTCTCCGTTCTTTTCTCGCCACTCGCCACTCGCCACTCGCCACTTCCCACCAGCCACTCCCCACTCCACATCCAAAACCACTCCCACAATCGGCTTCACCCTCGCCGCTTTCGCCGCCTTACAAAACGGCACCGCCGCATACATCCCATTCGTATCCGTCAACGCCACCGCCGGCATTCCCAGCTTCACCGCCGCCGCAACAATCTCCTCCGGCGACCCCACCGCCCTCAAAAACGAATAATGACTATGACAACGCAAATGTACGAACACGAAAGCCCCAATTCAGAAAGAAAAACGTAGCGGCGGCCGCAGGCCGGCTCTTCGCTTTTGTCAGCGCACTCAGGGTAGAGAACAGGAAGGGAAAAACTCAGCAGCCACTTCTTCTTATTTCGTTTGTAGGGGCGCAGCATGCTGCGCCCTGTTTGCACAACGTCAAAGCCTGTAGCTCAGGCCTTCAGGCCTGAAGGTTTTCTTTATCTCGACAAACAATCATCTTTCACCGTAACAAGTCTTTCTTCACCGCGACAAACAAGGCGTCGACAGCACCAGCCCGCCCGGCTTCGTCGCGTAATGCTCGCGCAACTCCAATCCATTTCCATAAAACACCGCATTCCATCCATACCGCCCACGCACCGCATCCACGCCGCGGTTCAAATACCAACGCCGGTTCGCATCCGTATCAAAAAGCTCATGCTGCCGCCGGTCGGTCTCCAGGTTGTGCACGCTAACGCCGATCAGCCGCACCGCCACGCGCCGTGTAAACAATTTCGCAAACAAATCCTTCGCCGCCAGCAGCAGCTCGCGTTCGTCATTCGTCGGCCGCGTAATCCGCACCGTCTGATGCGCCGAAAAATGATCCACATAACGCACCCGCAGCCCAATCGTCCGCGCCTGCTTGCCGTACTCGCGCAAAGTCGATCCAATCCTCTCGCTCAAATATTCGATCAACCCGCCAAGAAACTCCGTGTCAATCGTGCCGCCCTCAATGGTCGTTTCGCGCGAAACCGACTTCGGCGTCGACGGCAGCACCACTTCGCGCCCATCCAGCCCCCGCGCGCGCTCCCAAATCTGCCGCCCAATCACTTCGCCAAACGCCGCCTCCAGCACTGGCTTCGGCACCTGCCGCAACTGCCCAATCGTCGCAATCCCGCGCTCCGCCAGCATTCCCGCGTGGACGTGCCCAATCCCATGCAGCTTCTCCGCCGGCAGCGGCGTCAAAAAATCCTCTTCCGTTCCCGGTACGATCATGCGGAATCCCCGCGGCCGCTCCAGCCGCGACGCAATCGACGCCACCACTTTCGTTCGCGCCGCTCCCACGCTCACGCTCAATCCCGTCCGCCCCAGCACTTCCGCCTGCAGCCGCCGCAGCGCCGCCTCATAATCCGGATACAGCCGCTCCGTCCCCGCAAAATCCAGATAGAAATCGTCCAGCGCCGCCGTCTCCACCGCCGGCGTGTACGTCTCCAGTATCCGCCGCACGCGCTCCGCAAAATCCGCGTAGTGTTCGTACTGCCCCGGCACCACCACCGCCTTCGGGCAAATCCGCAGCGCCTCGCGAAAGCTCATCGCCGTCTTCACGCCGAGGAACTTCGCTTCGTAGCTCGCCGACGCCACACACCCGCGCCCCACCAGCACCGGCTTCCCCCGCAGCTTCGGATTCAGCACCTGCTCCACCGACGCAAAAAACGCGTCCACATCCACATGCACAATATTGGGAATCGTGTTGGGAATTTTCCGTTCGGCTTTTTTGCACATCCCCAGCCACGCCCACCCCGACCACGAATTCTTCTCCCCCGCCTCCGTCTGTGGCGTTTCCGAAGTCTCCGCAGCGCTATCGTTCTGCGTTGCGGCTTCCTGTATCGAGTCATAGTCGTGCGGAATTTCCTCCGCAAAATTTTTCTCATCCGCGCTTACTTGGCTTTGCGGCATCACGGGAATGGCTGGTGCTGCCAATACATTTTCGACACAGGCTTCCATAGCGGCTCCTGGCAGGGAAGCGAATAAACTACAATCTTCCCAAGCAAAATGCCGATAGCTCATATCGGCCCGGAGTCGAGGGATTTCTCTCGCGAGCAACCCCTCACCCCGCTTAAGGCTCGGAAGCTTTTAACGGGCGGCAACCAGCTCGTGAGAGCCTCGAAAGGCAATGGAGCCGGCCGCCACCCGTTTCCCGTTTCCTCTACCGCCCCATACTCTAGGCGAACAAAAAGCGAAAGTCAAACCCTTTTTTTCATTGCTTCCAAGTTGCCCCTCACTCGAGTCCTCACTCGGGAACGATTGCCAAGATGCTGGAGCAGCTGCATGGGAAGTTTTGCCGAATGCCCGTGGCAAGCTAAGATTGCTCAAAAGAGAGGGTCGGCCGCCACCATGACGAAGGATGACATTCAACTGCTCTACGAATACGACCGCTGGGCGAACAACAGCGTTTTGCAAGCGGTCTCCACTCTCAGCGCTGAAGAGTTCACGCGTGATCTGGGCGGCAGCTTCCGTTCTGTGCGCGACACGCTCGTGCACATCGTCGGCTGCGAGCGGGGTTGGCTAACGTGCTGGAAGGAACCGTCCCCCAGCTCCACCTTCGTCTGGGATTTCTGGACGCGGCACAACGCCCAATTTAATCCGAATGCGTTTCCTGACCTTGCTACGGTGCGGTTAAAGTGGGCGGAAGTCGAGAGGGAACAAGTCGAGTTTGTGAATCGCGTAACAAACGAATCCTTGCGAAGGATGCTTCCTGTTCGCGAAACACAAATCAGTCTGGCGCACCTCATGCAACATTTGGCGAACCATTCCACTTACCATCGGGGGCAAGTGGCGCTGATGATGCGGCAGCTTGCCGCTGAGCCGCTCTCCACGGACTTTGCCATGTTTTTGATGGAGGGCCGCCGCGGGAGCGCCGATGCGCAATAGTCTGCTCAAAGCTTTCCAATTGCCCGGACGAGGCTTTTCCCATAGAGTGGGGACATGTCGTACGCGGACATCATTACCATTGAGCCCGGCAAACGCGGCGGGAAACCCTGCATTCGGGGGCTGCGCATCACTGTCTATGATGTGCTGGAATACCTGGCCAGCGGAATGTCTCACGCTGACGTTTTGCGCGAATTTCCCTATCTCACGGAAGAAGATATTCTGGCGTGTCTCGCGTATGCAGCCGATCGCGAGCGCAAACTGGAAATTTCTAAAGCGTGAAGCTTTTTTTTTGACGAGAATCTTTCCTCGCGGCTGGTCTTCCGAGCAACCTGAGCCATTCACACCAGTCCTCCGACTCAAGTAAAATCTCCCCCATGGAATGCCAAGTGCTCTTCAGCGAAGATCCCAGCTTCGTCCTAAGGACCGCGGACGAGTTCCTCACATCGGAACCCGTTTTGCACAATCTGATTCTCTCGATTCTTCACGCGCGCGCCGCTCAGGGCGATCCAGGCCGCTACTGGATCGCATTTCACCGGGAGCAAGCCGTCGGCGTGGTCGTTCAGTCACCTCTATCCTTCCCGGCGACCCTGACGCCTATCGAACCGCGCGCGGTGCCGGCAGTGGTGGATGCCATTGCCGAAGCAGGCGTGACCCTGCCCGGCGTCAATGGGGACGCGGCAACCGCGGCAAGCTTCGCAGGGTATTGGAGTGAACGATGTAAGTCGGCCGCCACACCCTTCCAGGGGACGCGTCTCTACGAACTGTTGGAACTGGGAGAATTCGCCAGTACGGAAGGCCAGCTACGCCAGGCCGGTCCAAACGACCGTAGTTTAATGATTCTCTGGACTCGTGCGTTTCAGGATGAAATCGGCGAATCTTCAAACGATACCGAACTTCGCGTAGACAGAGGGTTGGCCGCAGGACAACTCTGGGTTTGGGACCAACACCGGGAAACGACGTCTATGGCCGTCGCCCGGGAGCCCACACAAGGCGTGGTTCGTCTGTCTGGAGTCTATACGCCACCCGAAATGCGAGCCCACGGCTATGCCACTGCCTGCGTTCATGCTTTGTCGAAGCATCTGCGCGGCTGTGGCTATCGGTGCATGCTGTACACGGACTTGGCTAATCCCACCTCGAATTCCATTTATCGCCGAATTGGGTATAGAGCCGTGGCAGAAGCTCTTCGTTATCGCTTTAGCTGATTCGGCAAGAGCGGTTTTCGGTCCAGTTCCCTCGCACTTTGGGATTGCACTGAGAATCCCCCCGTGATGCGGCTCTGTTGCTCAACCGCCTTTTTTCAACGAACGCGGCAAGCGGAGCGGGTAAGTCTGCGTTTCACTCATCGACAGAAGTGGAATGCCTAAATCCACTCGAAAACGAATGGTTGTCTTATTTGCGTCCGACCCATTTGGAGACCCCGGATAACCGGTCAATCGCAGCTTCAACGTCGGAGACACTGGGTGGCATCCCTGCATCTCGGCCCACATAATCCAAGACTGATTTGGACAGTCCATCGAAGGAGATAGATGAAACGTACGTCGGACTATCGGTTACACCAGCCACATAGCCGGAGGCAAGAGAGAAGTAGTCCGCTTTACGGAAGGTACCCACAAGCTTCACCAAAGCCGGGTGCGAGATCCGCCCCTTTTGCTTCCCCGATGTCCCGACGAAAGCTTGGCCGTAATACAAAACCGTTCCGTCACCATGAATTTCGATCTCATACGTGGAACACATGCCGTAGCAGCCGCTGCGGCTGAGGGTGATTCGCAACGAATTCCAATCATGAATTTCAGGAAAAGGAACGTGTGTCTCAGGGCGCTCGCCGATCGGGAGAATGGCCACCGATTCCCGCACTTTGGCCGCTACAGGTTGATCGTTTCGCTCAAATGGCCTGTACTGCCATGTCTTGCACAGAGGTGTCAGATCGGCAATGAATCCCTCAGACGTTCGGGCGCTCACCGCCTTGCCGTCAGTTCCGACAAGTACGTCGAATGAAACGGTGAAATGTTCGCTGCCGAGGTTCATGTACAGCGGACCTCGGTCGCCAATACGGTGTGCGGCGACCTCCGTTTCGGGAATCTCGACTTCGGGCGTTGAATGTTGGGCAAATCCAAGGAGCGGCCCAAAAAAAACAAGCAAAACCCATTGCAAAGGTGTGTTTGTGGTGGTTGCCAATTGTAGTCTCGCCATCTCAACAAATAATCGCAGCTTATCATTGAACGCCGTGCTTGGCTCGGATTTTTCAAAGAGTAAATCACAAACCTGTAGGCTGCTTGTCTAGTTTTTGATTAGCTTGTTTGTCGGAAACTGACCATCGCCCTAAGTTTTTATTGGAATCGCCCGTTTGCCAGCCACTGCTTCGGCATGCGCTGCTTAATAACTTCATCGAATCACCGGGAATTCCGGCAGGCGGGATAAAATGACAGAGGCGCTCGGCAAACTCACAAGCGCCTCCGCTACTACTTCAACGTAAACCGTACCTCACTGGATCACCTCCTTCTCGGCAGGAGCGCCGATATCGACAAGTGTGTCGAGTGCCTCGAATATAGCACTGCACCCCGGCTTCTCAGAACAAGTTTTTCCTTAACCTTCGGATTTGGGGCACGCAAAAGCCAGCTACCGAGAATCGCGTTAATCAGGCAAGTGGATTATTTCCGATCACGCCGTGATCCAGCCAAATCCCAAAGAGGAGCCAACCGCGAACATTCATAGCCCAATTTGCGTGACACTGTTTCACCCAGGAGTGCTTACTCCCTTCTTGAGCATTTCAATGGCTTTCTCCAATCTCTTCAATCGTGTTTCTTCCTTCTTGGCTTCGGCAATCCAACGGCAATACTCCTTGCGGTGGGTGTAACTCAGTTCCTTGAAGACTGGAAGCAGGCCCTCTTTCTTCATCAAGTTTTCAAATTGAGCAGGCACTTCGACGGTTCTTACCTCTTCATCTTTCCAAACAACGACTTCAACACTGTCGCCCGGACCTTTCCCGCCTTTCACACGTATGGCTTTAGGCATGCCTAGTACATGAAACGGCTTACCATACTTGATGAGCGAGCCCGCATCCGGAACACCGTCGAAAGTCACCTTTACAGGCACCTTCCCTTTGGTACCGAATTCCTTCACGGTATCGTAGGGAAAAAGCACATAAGCTCCCCCGCCATCGCCCGCTTCAATCTTGGCCTTGAATTTGTATTTCTTCATTGCGTTACCGGCTCTCGCACTCTTGTCGCCGTCGATGAATCGGAATTAAACCACTTTCCCTTTCAGGGCGCTACTACGCGATAACTCCCGTTTAGTCGTGCGGGCTCAACCGGACATCGGCCAGGCTGATCCCTGGCCAAATTCCACTTCTCCGATTAGCGCGTTATCGGACATCGTCCCATTATCTGCCCCTGTATCCGCCCCTTGACAAAAGTATGTTTTCCGCGTACAGTAGTTGATGGGTAAACGTACGGCTTGTTCCGAGTAGCGCCAGCATCTTTGCTGGCGTTTTTTTTGTTGGGATTGCCTGTTTTTCCCACAACTCCCTTTAGAATGAGCACTTACAAGAAATACTCCATCTTGTATTATTTGCCCTCTCGTAACTTACTTAGAATCAATACTTGCCAAAATCCTATATAAGTGTTGATTCTGAATGATTTGCAGAAACACTAAACTATTCAGAATCAACACTTACGAAAATCAGGGGGAGGGGGGCCCCGTCCATATACAAGGAGTAACCCGGTCAGCGCCGTTTCTTGCTTTCACTCTGTGCCACCCGCGCCTTCACCAGCTTCTTAATGAGCGCGATCGGCAGCGGCTTGTCGAGAGGGAATTGGATCGTCCCTTTGGAGGTGGTGAAACCCTTCAGTTCCTTCTTGAACGCTTCGATAACCGCGGCAGTGGGGAACAAACTGCAGTGGTCGGAGAACGCGGCGAACCACACCAGAATTCCTTTGTGTTTGATCGCCGGAATCCCGTAGCTGATGGTCTCGGTAGCCTCCGCCGGCACCACGGAGCGAATCGCCGCGCGCATCTTGTTCAAGGCGCTGCGGGCGGGTTCCGGAATACCAGCGAGGTATTCATCAACGTCTTTCGGAGCGGCCTTGCCTTTCGCCGAAGAACTGCGTTTGCGACCCTTCACTTTTTTCATGCGGGCCATCCTACAAGAATCTCCACTTCGGGTCCATGCTCCAGCCTGCCGTGCAGTCTGGTCGACATCGACCTCCAGGACCTTTCGGTAGTGGTACAGTTTCAACCCACGCGGCAGGATAGTGGTGCCCGCTACCGTGATCCCTGGAGGCAAGCATGAAAGCTTCTATGTTTTATCGAATCGCTGCTGTTCTTCTGCTGCTTCTTGACGTCGGACACACATCTGGCTTTCCCTGGTCCGATCCCAAGTGGGGAGTGGATCTTACCTCCATGCGCTCAACTCACTTCGACATCATGGGGTCTAGCCGGACCTATTGGGATTTCTATCTCGGGTTCGGACTGTTTGACAGCGTGTTTCTTCTACTCGGGGTCGTATTAGCCTGGCAGCTAGGCAGCCTTCCGGCAGAGACTTTGGCGCGCATGCGCGCCACGGCGTGGGTGTTCGCCCTTTGCTTTGCCGCCATCACGGTTGTGAGCTGGAGATATCTCTTTATCCTACCCATCGCTTTCTCAATCGTGATTACATTATGTTTGACCGCGGCGGCATGGCTTTCAGCGAAGCGGGTTTCCACGCCTCCTTTGCGATAGTAAGGTGAGAGGATTCAAACCGCGCCACTACCACCTTTTCGGACTTATCGGCATTTGCCTCCTTGCGCGCTATACTCATCTCTTCGGTGAACCCAGCGTTTCACCTATTTTCTAATTTTGTTCACCCCTTGCTGAGCTCGGCACCAAGCCGAAGCCAGCGCGGGAACGAAAGGATGTCCATCCCATGCAATCCCTACGCGAACTTTTGCAGGAAGCGCAAAAAACCGGCGTGGCCCTCGGCCACTTCAATATTTCCGACCTGGTCCTGGTAAAAGCTGTCTTCGCCGCCGCCCGCGAACAGAACGTGCCCGTCTTGGTTGGCCTCTCCGAAGGAGAGCGCGAATTTGTGGGTACGCGTCAAATCGCCGCCTTCGTGAAAAGCCTGCGCGAGGAATTCGACTTCCCCATTTACCTAAACGCCGATCACACCCACTCCCTCGCCAAGGGCATCGAAGCCGCCAAAGCCGGCTACGACTCCATCGTCTTCGACCTCTCGGCCCTGCCCATCGAAGAAAACGTCCGCCAAACCAAGCAAGCCGTGGAAGCGCTGAAATCCATCAATCCTTCCATGCTCGTCGAAGGAGAAATCGGCGACATCGGCACCGGCTCGGAAATTCACGAATCAGCCCCCGATCTCGCGAAGGGACTCACGTCCCCGGAAGAAGCAAAACAGTTTGTAGACAGCACCGGCGTGGACATCCTCGCTCCCGCCGTCGGCAATATGCACGGCATGCTCAAAAGCATGGTGGAAGGCGAAACGAAGAAGCATCTGGATATCGCGCGAATCGCCGCCATCAAGAAGGCAGCAAATATCTTCCTAACGCTCCACGGCGGCTCCGGCACCGAGGATGAAGGCTTTCGCAAAGCCATCGCCGCGGGCATCAACATCGTCCACATCAACACCGAACTGCGCGTCGCCTGGCGGCACGGCCTGGAACAAGGCCTGACCAAGCACCCCGGCGAAGTCGCGCCCTACAAAATTCTGCCGCCCGCCATCGACGCCGTAAAACAAGTAGTAGCCTCGCGCCTGAAGCTTTTCAACGGCGAACGCCACGCCGCTCAACGCGCCTAGCGCCACTTCGCCGCCGCACCCACGTCGTAAGCGGCAGTATGGGCTGTTAGGAAGCCATCCTCCGCCATGCCGTTCGCTGAACCTATCGAAAACAAAACCAAGCGATGCAGAGGCTTGGCTAGAATGGCGGAAACTGAGTATTTTTTGCGGTCTAGTACTAGGCAGGGAGCACAAGCAACAAGTTGGACAACTGTGATAAACCTAATTATTTCTTACATTTAGGGCAGTGCCTGGAAAATTGGATTTGGTGGCGTAAATGCCTTCTCTTTGCTAATCGTGGGTTCGCCAAGGGGGGAGTATGTTCAATAGACAAAGAGAAGCCGTTCGAGACGTGAAGCTGTTCCGGCTGGGGAGATTCATCCCAGTTGCAGCGGCATTGATTTTCTTGCTCTCCGCGGCAAAAAGTTACGCGGACAATCAGGTGATGGGAGAAGTGCAGTTTGAAGGCGTGAGCAAACTGGAGCGGGATTCAGGCGTTTGGATCGATGGACAGTACGTAGGCTATCTGAAAGAGCTCAAAGGCGACAAGAAAGTGATGCTGCTGCCGGGAGAGCACGAAATCAGCGTCCGTCAGGGAGGACTCGAGGACTTTGTTCGCAAGATCGTGGTCGAACCCGGCCAAAAGCAGACGCTGCGGGTGGCGATGGTAAAAAGCGCGGGATGGCAGACGCCATCAACAACCGCGACATTGAAGCTGACCGTACAGCCGAATCGCGCTGCCGTGTTTCTCGATGACCGCTACGTCGGACACGTGGGCGAATTTGGCGGCAAGTTTCATTCCTTGCTGATCGCCGCGGGCAAGCATCGCATCAAGATTGAATTGCCCGGCTACCGGACATTCGAGACCGAAGTGAACCTTCTCGCAGGACAGAAATCAGAAGTAAAAACGGAACTCGTCAAGGGCAGCATCGAACAAAACGATGCCATGATTAAGCAAGTGGCCCAGCAAGCCGCAGCAAACCCGCGTTAAGCCGAACAGATCGCGTCAATAGGTGAACTGCGTCTTTACGGACGGGCTGACCTCCTGGTCACGGTTTAACCTGCGGGATTTCGGGCACGCTCCTATTGCGATCCTCCGGCATTCACAACCGTAATGCTCTTCAGCATGCGCACCGCCCGCGCCTGCCGCTTATCACCCGGAACAACCAGCCGCAGCGGCCCTTCCGTCGCGGCCAGCGGCTTGCCATCCATGGTGTCCGCGACCAACACCTGTGCGCCCACAAAATCCGCATCCAGCTCCGCTACGGAAAACGCCGCGCGGTACCCGTCCGTCCCCTCCGCCACCACAGTCAGCGTCATATTCTTGCCCCGCAGTTCGTCGCCGTGCGGCACGCCCGCCTGCAGCAGCAAAGCTTGCAGCGTTACGCCTTCATAATCGTGCGTCACGCCCCCATGATCCTTCGCCGTAACCTTCGCCCGCGCCATCACTTGCCACTCTGCCGTGCCGATATGCAGCTCGTTCTGCACCGCGCCTTTTACCACCAGCGAGATGGCATCGCTCGGCGCCGGTGGCGGAATTTGCGCTGTCGTTTGCCCCGCGCTCTTACTCGCAACCGCCACCACAATCATTGCCAGTAGCAGCGCGCTCCCCGCCGCTCCGACTTGCTTGAAAAGTTTCCCTCGCCGCATCATTCACCTCATCGATTTGTTTCGCTCAAACTATGCCTCAAGAGCACAACCGCGACAACCTTCCTCGACCGCAACTATCTTTCTTGACAGCGCGCCGGTCAGAGCGCAAAGTCTCTGCCCATGAGCTCCTCTACCGTACTGCTTCTCGCCTTTGCCATTGGCATCGTCGCCGGCTTGCGCGCATTGACCGCGCCCGCCGTCGTCGCCTGGGCTGCCCACCTGCAATGGCTCCATCTGCGCGGCACGCCGCTCGCGTTTATGGGATCCATGGCGGCCGTAATCATTTTCACGCTGCTCGCTGTCGTCGAGCTGATTACGGATCAGCTTCCTTCCACGCCCAGTCGCACGGCTCCTGTGGGCCTGATCGCGCGTTTCATAACCGGCGGCCTCTCCGGAGCCGCAATCACTCTCGCGGGCGGCCAATCCGTTGCCCTCGGTGCTATTTTGGGCGCTTTTGGCGGCATCGTCGGCGCGTTTGCCGGCTATCAAGCGCGGACGCGACTGGTTAAGGCGCTCAAAGTTCCCGATTTTGTTATTGCCACTCTGGAGGATGCCGTCGCCATCGGCGCTGGCCTCTTTATCGTCACTCGTTTTTGATCCGCGGCCCTCGCAACCTCTTGCAGCTCTTGGGAAAACCACCCAATGGAAAACTCAGTTTGAACGTTCCTGCCGGATAGAACGCCTTCTTTTTGTTTGTCTGCTTGTAGCGGCCGCCTTGCTAGGCGGGCGCATTTGGCGCCAGTGCCTGCAAGTGCCCGCAGAAAACCAGTCACGTCGCAGTGCGAAATCTGCCCTAGAAGATTTTCCGGAACGTCCAGAAAAGAAAGCCCGAGAGCATCATGGCCACCGGCAGCGTCAGCACCCAAGCCATCAGCAAATTGCGCACCGTGGACATCTGCAAGCCTGAACGATTGGCCATCATCGTTCCCGCAACGCCCGACGACAACACGTGCGTGGTACTGACCGGCAATCCAAACGCATCCGCCGCGCCGATCGTAGCCATCGCGGTGATTTCCGCCGCCGCGCCTTGCGCGTAGGTCAGGTGATTCTTGCCGATTTTTTCGCCGACAGTCACCACGATACGCTTCCAGCCCACCATCGTTCCCAGCCCCAACGCCAGCGCGACGGCGACTTTCACCCAAAGCGGGATGAACCGCGTCGCCAGGTCCACGTGTTTCTTGTAATTCTTCAGCACCGCCACGTCGGTGGCAGCCAGCACCGGCTTCCCCGACTTTTGCATCAACCGAATGGCTTCGCTCGCCAGATACATATCGTTCCGGAAATTTCTCACCTGTTCGTTGGGCACTTTTGCCAGTTCCTTGAACATCGCCATTTCCGTGCCGATGCCGTTCACCAGTTCGCGCATGGCCAGCATGGTGTTGGGCTTGAATTCCTTGGTGCGGATGTACTCCGTGACTTCATCGCGCGGATCGCCGATAGCCGCCTTGTTTTCCACATACTTGCTTAGCGTTTCCGCGGTCTGCTGCGAGACGGCGATGAAATCCTGCGACTGCCGCGACGTTACCGCGTGGTTCAATGCATACGTCGTCGGCACCGTCCCGATCAGGATCAGCATGATCAGCCCCATGCCTTTTTGCCCGTCGTTCGACCCATGAAAGAAGCTCACTCCCGTGCACGTCAGAATCAGCAGTCCCCGGATCCACCACGGCGGCGGCGCGGCTCCTTCGGGCGCTTCATAAAGTTTCTTTTCTTTGATGATGGCTTTCATGAAGAGCAGCAGGAGCGCCGCAACGATAAAGCCGATGATCGGTGACAGCACCAGCGACTTGCCGATATTCGCCGCCTGCCCCCAATCGACTCCGCTAGTCCCCGTGCGCGCGGACATCAATTGATTGGCGATACCCACGCCGATGATCGACCCGATCAGCGTGTGCGAGCTCGATGCCGGCAGTCCGAACGCCCAGGTTCCCAGATTCCAGAGGATAGCGGCAATCAGCAGCGCAAAAACCATGGCAAATCCCGCGCCGCTGCCTACTTGCAAAATCAGCTCGACCGGCAGCAGCGAGACGATCCCGAAAGCTACCGCTCCCGTCGACGTCACCACACCCGCAAAATTCCAGAATCCCGACCACGTCACGGCGATGTGCGGGTCCAGCGAGTGCGTGTAAATCACTGTGGCCACAGCGTTCGCAGTGTCATGAAACCCGTTTACAAATTCAAATCCCAGCGCCACCAGCAGCGCCACTCCCAGCAGGATGTACGGCAACAGCGCCCCGCCCTGCAGCCCGGAAAGATCATGCGAGAGACTCACGCCGATATAAATCACGCCGGCGATCAGGACGGCCACGAAAATCAACGACCCGAACAAGCCGGGCCCTTTGGCGAACTTCTCGTGCAACGCAGATTGTGGAGCCGCAATAGTAGCCATGATGCTCCTGTCTTTTCTCGATGTGTGCCAAGGCGAGGGACGACCGTGGCAATGGGGAAGCACGGGTTATATGGAAGGATTGTTACGGACGGATGAATCGCTCATCTATGAATGTTCACAAAGCCTTGGATGTGGTGCAGGCTTACGGCCATGGCGATCTGCACTTCCTGGCCTTCCGTTGTTACCGGAACGTCCCTTTCCTGGCGCGTGGGAATTGGTATCTTTTGTGTTACTATTGCTCGTGATTTATGATCGAAGTTCGCGAGTACTTTGACCGGAGCGGACGCAGCCCGTATGCCGCCTGGTTCGATCGTTTGAACAGAGAGGCTGCGGCTAAGGTGGCGGCTGCCTTAGCACGCATCCAGCAGGGCAATCTATCCAACACCAAGGGTGTTGGAGCGGGCGTTTATGAGTACCGGATTGATTTCGGTCCTGGCTATCGGATTTACTTTGGAAAAGACGGTGACCTGCTGGTGATCCTCGTCGGCGGTGGAACAAAAAAGCGCCAGCAAGAAGATATTCAGACGGCAATAGGCCGATGGCAAGACTACAAACAGCGAAAAGGGACAGGAAGGTGATGGCCATGGCTTTGACGCGAGATTTCAAGGAAACCATCCGTGCGCGGGTAAAACGCGACCCAGGCTTCCGCAAAGCGCTGCTTCGGGAAGGAATCGAAAACTTCCTCTCAGGTGACGTGGAAACTGGAAAGATTATACTGCGGGATTTCATCAATGCCACCGTTGGCTTCACTAAACTAAGCGGCGTTACCCGGCGTTCCGCGAAGAGTCTGATGCGCATGCTCGGCCCCCGTGGCAACCCGCAAGCGCGGAACTTGTTTGAGATTGTTGCCTATCTACAGCACGCGGAAGGCGTGCGTTTCGAGGTTCGATCTGCGCGTGCGGCGTTGCGGACCAAGGGTCGGTCCGCTTCGCAGGGAACAAAGCCCACTCGCGCTGCCGGCTCCCGTCGCTGACGGATTAGGCGTGGCAGTAGGGTCCACGATGGGCGGCGAGGAGAGGTGGTCAATGAACGGGCAACCCGTGGCAGTGAAGCATATCGCGCACAATTTATTTAATGTAAGTAGTCTATCGCTCGATAATACCCCTGGCGGAATATTGCATCTTCATGATAGGGTCCAAGGCGCTGGGGGGAGGTCCGCATCGGACATTTCCCATGGTCAGGTCAGCTGCAACCGTCGTCTTGCTTCCTGTTGACGAGAGCCCGCCGACCTGAATTTGACAGCAATTACTTTGTCGTCGTCGGGGATCGGAGCACGGGCATGAAATGGACAATAGCGGCAGTGCTGTGCGTCGTCGCGTTCGGCCAAGCGCAGGCCCAAAATGTGCCGGTGGTGGTCACTTCGGACTACTACGCGCAGCCCAAGGTGCTTGTCCTGCACGCCCTCAACAACTCGGGCAAGGACATCACGGGGTACACGATCATCGTCCGGCATAAGAAAGCGGATGAGACGCTTGAAGAAAATGGCCGGTCGGAGTCGATGGAGGATATGTTGAGCGTGCTAATCACTACGGAAATGGCAAAGGACTCCGGCGCTTCGGAGAACATACGCCAGCAAGACAGCGCCAATAAGATTTTCGCTTCCAGAGGCCACGGCATCTTCGTCGTAGGCGAAACACGCGACGTGACTCTTCTCGGAATCGAGAGCGGCTCGGACCTGGACGCGATTGCCGGTGCGGTTTTCTATACTGATGGCACCTACGACGAGCAGGATAAGGATGCTTTCAAACGGGCGCTTGCAAGCCGGCAGGCGGCATTACAGCAGATGAAGGAAGAAAACGAGCTGATACTGAATGCGCTCGCAGACGCAACGAACGAGCATCCGGTCGCGGCGGTATTGACGGAGTTGAACAAGCGGCTCGCCGAGGCGATGGGCAAACCAAACCACGGATTCTTCTATCCAGGCCCTTCGAACTTGCAGAACCTCCAACGCCCGGCCTATGGACCGCAAAAGGGCAAGACCGAGCGGCAACGCCTCACGCAATACGTCGAGGAACAGGAGAAACGTGTGGAATTAATGACGCCGCACTGCCATCTTGAGATCGCACTGAAGGAGTAGCGGAGATCAATTATTTCCATAGGATAAAAGACGGACCACACAGCACTGTCACTTATGAAGCCGTGGATGTTCGCTCGCTCAGAATACGCGGCCGAGCTGGAAGAACCACTTGTGATGGCCGGAGTCACCGACACTGCCGCCGATGAAGACGGGGCCGAGCGAGGTTTCCGCGAGCAGGCCCGCCGCGAAATCGTTGGGGAAGCGGCTGGAATTCGGGGCGCCGTACACTTTTCCGAACTCGAAAGAGCCGATGGCATAGACGTTCTTACCCACAAAGCGTGGAAGGGTCAGCAGGTCGTGCAGATACCCGGCGCGAAAGAAGTAGTACTGGTTCCCGTTCAGTTCGTTTTGACCGTAGGCACTGAGCCGCAACGGCCCTCCCAGGAAATACTGCGGCAAACCCGTCTGCCTGAAACCGAATGTCGTCCCGCCCTCGGCAACGAGAAACAAGGAAGCAGGCCGCGTGATGGGTTGGAAATAGCTCACTTGCGCATCCAGGGCGGGGAACCCGCCGTTGGCTCCTGGACTGGTGTCAAACCAGCGGAAGTTCGAGTCGAGCCGCACTCCCTTCCGGGGAATCACGGGATCGTCGGTGTGATCGAAGCGGTAACGCAAGCGCGCAGCGCCGACACGCCCCTTCACCGAGGGAAACTGCGGCGTGCCGAGCCGCAACTGATCGTTGAGGTATCCCACTTCATATCCGGCGCGAAGTTCGCTGAAACGGTTGAATCCATAGCCAATGTCCGCGCCGATATCGGCCCGATAGAAGCGGTAATTCGCCACCGGGTCGTTCTTTACATCAACCTTGAAAGCAGTGTCGCTGGCGTCCGCATACGGCGCCACAAACCATTTGCTCGACGCGTCAAACGGCTTGTACAGCTCGCTCTGAATCCCATAGGTCTTGCCGATAAGAAAATCAGTTCGCCATTCCGAGCGGAATCCAGCGACATCCAGGAGCGTCAGCCGCGCTCCCAGCGTGAAGTCCACGTCGCCGCTTTCCGATCCATCCACTTCGGCAGCAGGCTGGATCGTCGGTGGCGCGTAGTTTTTTTCGCTCACCGCAATGAGCAGCCCTTGCTGTCCGTTTCGCTCGGTGATGCGGTAGCCTACGGCGTCGTAGCGACCCACGCCGGTCAGCCGTGTTAGCGCTCGATCCAGTTTTTCGGTATCCAAGGGCTGGCCCGTAAGCGGCTTCAGGAAACGCTCGATGTCCGCGGCACGCGCAGCGTTCGTTCCCTGCACTTTGACGAACTGGGGCACGGGCTTCAGCGTTCGTTTGCGGGTGTCCCGAGCACTGGCAAACTCCTTCCATTCCGACTCCGCGATGGCAAATTTGTCCAGAAAGCGCGACCTTTCGTGTGCCGCGTCGTAACCCCTTTGCATGATGGATTCGCTTTTCTTGTAATCGGAGGGCTCGAACTCGTTCAAAGGCACGGTCACGACAGCATCAGCACGCGCCAGCCCAGTCGCTTCGTTTTCCGCGATCACCACGCGCACGGATTGTTGCAGGACGCCGAACAGCGATTGGATATCCTTCGCTTCCGCCGGCTGCCTCTCGAGGTGCACGGCAATCACGATGTCCGCGCCCATCTTGCGCACCACGTCGGTCGGCAGGTTGTTTACCAGACCGCCGTCAACGAACACTCGGTTGCCATCATGCACCGGCGAGAACAAACCGGGGATGGAGATGGTCGATCGAAGAGCCTCCGCCAGCGACCCATTCTTGAACACATAAGCCTTGCCGGTGACAAGTTCCGTTGCCACGCACTGGAACGGCACGGGAAGCGCATCAAACGAACTCTCCGCGTAGTAGGGGAGCGTTACGCGGTCGATCAACAAGCCGATCTGGTGACCGGCATTCAACCCGGCGGGAATCGAGATGCCGTTTCGCAATCCAAGAATGAGGGAATTGGGATAGGCGCGCTGGTCTTCCTTCCTGCGGAAAGACAGGTCTTCGTAATCCGTTCCACTTCTCAGCAGTTCATCCCAATCGATGCCTTCGATGAGTTTCCGGAGCTCGGTCGGGTTCATTCCCGTTGCGTAGAACCCGCCCACCAGTCCGCCCATGCTTGTTCCTGCGATGCAATCGACGGGGACATGATGCTCCTCGAACCATTGCAGGACGCCAATGTGAGCCAGACCGAGCGCGCCGCCGCCCTCGAGGGCTACGCCGATTCGTGGGCGAGTCTCTGTTCCCTGGGAATCCCGTAGCCCGCAAACAGGCACTGCCTGCTGCTCAGGGCTTGCCTTGGAAGACGAAGCAGTCTGTTCTTGGGCGGCGATCCCGTAAGGGAGCAGGAGGAAAGCAGCCAGTAAGAGCCATCGCATAGGAGTTTCCTTAAGACGCCTTTTGTGCGGAAAAAACGCAATTGAGTTTGGCCCAGCGTGACAATTCCGGCAAGCATCCTTCGGGCAGTGGAGAGCCCTAAGTCGCACTCTCGGCTGCTCATTTGGCGAGGACTGGGGTGCCGCGTAAGCGTCAATTGCAGCTTGTATACGGGGTTGAGACATAGTTCTAGTACTGGCCTGGGGCAGCCCATACTCTTTCTCTAAGGCATGGATTCTTTGCGGTGCTTGAGAAAGAGGAAGTTATGCGGTGGATTCGCCGATGCATTTTGTCCTGGACTTTGTCCGCGCTTTTGCCGGTCATGCCGTTGTACCCGGCGCAAACTCTGGCTGGTGGTGTGGTGCTGGATGCGGACCGGGCGCGCATTGGAAGCGGACCGGTGACGGCGGGGGCGTCGGTTTATAGTGGTGACGTCCTGAGCACGGAGAACGATGGGCATGCCCAGGTGCGCATCGGGCAGACCCGGTTCGGGCTCCAAGGCGACACGCAAGTGGCTTTCTTTTCAGGTATTAACGGGGCGGTGGCGGAACTGCGACATGGCACCGTGATTGTGTCGAATAGCGCGACGGAGGGGTTTGAGATTTTTGCTTCCGATGTGCGCATCGTGCCGACGAGCGACCGGCCCATCCTGGGACAAGTTACGCTGAATTCGCCTTGCGACGTGCAAATCACTTCCGAGCATGGAAAGCTGGAAGCGACGGTAGGAAAAGAGACCAAGACCATCGAGGACGCGCATTCCTATAATGTGAGGCCTGATTTTATGGTTCACGATACGCGCGTGCCGGCGGTCTCCCCGGATGACTCGGAATACCACCGGGGCCATCGGCACACCTCCTGCGCTGCGGCGGCAACTCACGGGACAAGAGCACCCGTGGCAGCGGCTACCTCCCATTTCTCGATTGCAGTTGTAGTTGGCGGTGGCGTAATCACCGTAATCGCGATCAAAAAGGCTCTGGAAAGTCCCGATCGACCGTAGGTTCCTGCAAACTCTCCGCGCTATCACATGCTTTAAGTCAATCAGGGGGCAGAGATTGCGAACTTAGTGCTTTCTTTGACCCGCGTTTGCGCTGCGACTGAGAAAATGTGAAATACTTGCAGTTGCTGTGGCATCGCTGCCGGCACGCGCCTGCGTGTAGCTACTGCTTGGGTGCGTTTGCTCTGGGGAGGTACAAAGATGTCTGCTCCTGCCGAAACGAAAACTCTGGACACGATAGACCACGTGGCGGTTTCCGTCGCCAACGTGAAAGACACGGTGGATTGGTACACGAAAAATTTTGAGTGCAAGGTGACGTATCAGGACGAAACGTGGGCGCTGATCGAGTTTGCCAATGTCAGGTTGGCGTTTGTGTTGCCGGAGCAGCATCCACCGCACTTTGCGCTGCTGCGCGAGCCGGCGAATTACGGCGAGCCGAAGACGCATCGCGATGGAACGCGCTCCGTGTACTTGGAGGATCCTTCCGGGAATAAAGTCGAAATCCTCGCTCTGCAATAAGCGCGCCCGCGACGCGCTTTCTCCGCGTAGTTTTTCACTGCCGCGACGGCAACGGTTATTTTTCCAGGTGCACGGAAGGCTTGATCGTTCCTTTTTCCTTCGCGATTTTCAAAAGCTCCGGATAAAACTGCACGAAGGAGTGTTCGACCGCGGCGTTTTGCTCGTGGCAATTCCAGCAGACGTTCTTGCTGGGAGTGCCGGCGGCCGCGGATTTTTCTGCTCCATCGTAATTGAAATAGGCCCATTTGTCGGGGAAGCGGGCTTCGTCTTTAACTTCTACGTCGAGACCCATGAAATCACTTTGATAGCTGCCATGTTTGTTGATGGAACCGTGCGAAGTCGAACCGTAGATTTCGAGAACGAAGAGAGTCTTGTCGGGCCAGGTCCCGTGCGCGACGTAGTAGTCATACGAAGTGGGATTCACAAAAACGTTGGTGAACATCTGCATGTCGTCGGCTTTTTGGGAATAGCTCATGCCGTACCCGGAAGAGAGGAAGACCCAGCGGCGATAACCTTCGGGGCGGACGAGCTTGCCATCGGAAGTGAATTGCGGACCTGTGGGTGACGGCGCTGAAGCTCGGGAGCGGCTCGCACGGAAAGCGAAGGCCCCTGTCAGCAGGGCGAGGATGAGAACCGCCGAGATTTTTCGCATAACACTTCTCCTAAACGGCAAAGCGCTTGCGGATGACCGCGGCACAGGCGAAACAAACTATATCGCAAGACGCCATAGTTGGAAGACGCAGAATACACGAAAGTGTTTCCGGGCGCTTGCAATTATTCATGCTCGGCGGCCTCGCAGAGGGTGGCGTTGGCCTCTTCGGCTGGGCGGCTGCGGCGATTGGCCAAGCCCACGCCTAGCAATACCAGTGCGCCACCGAGGATTTGCGATGCAGCGAGCGGCTCGGCCAAGAAAAACGCGGCGAGCACGGCCGTGAGCGGTCCCTGGGAAAGCAGCGTGACGGAAGTGACCGTGGCAGGCAGGTGGCCGAGGGCGTAGGTCAGCGCGAGGTAGCCGCCGAGTTGCGAGATCAAACCGAGGCCGAGCAGGGCGGCCCAGGATTGGCCGGGAGGGATCGCCAAGGAGATACCCAGGATGCGATTGATGACGAACAGGAAGATAGTGCTGGAAAGGATGGCGAGGCGCAGGAAGCCCAGGGTGCTGGTGGTGGTGCGGACGCGCTCGGTGGCCATGAGGTAAACGGCGAAGAAGGCGGCGGCCCCGAGAGCCATGGCGTCGCCGGAGCCGAACCTGACATGGCGGATGAGATCGCCCCAAACGATGACGAGCGAACCGGCGAACGCTAAAACGAGGCCCAGCCAAAATGACACGGGCGGTCGCCGGCGAAAGATCAGCCAAGTGAGCAAGCCGACGGCGATGGGCGTGTTGTTGCCGAGGAGCGTGGCGTTGGCGGCGGAAGTGAGCAGAATCGAAGTGTTGTAGAGGGCCAAGTCGAGGGCGAAGAAGAGGCCGCCGGCGGCGATAATCAAGAGAGTTTTGGCGTCGAGCGGCTTTGCGCTGCGGTCGAAGAACCACGTGGGAAGAAGGACCACGGCGGGTATGAGCATGCGGTAGAAAGCGGAAGCCGGACCGGGAATGTTCGTCCAGCGGACGAAGATGGCCGACCAGGCAATGCAGAGAATGCCTGCGAAGAGCGCGAGATAGGGCCAGAGGCCGTGGGTGTTGCGAGAGTCGGTCATGACGGGTGCGATGGCATTTGCTGAGCGCGCCGCCGGAGCGGAATGAACCATCGAGTATCGCATAGGGAAGGGAGCGGACTGCAGCGGGACGCGGTTGAGTGCGTGGACCAAATTGGGCCGATACGATTCTGTTTGTGCGGCCGGCATCCCCCCTCCCCGGTTTTTTGTAAGTGTTGATTCTGAAGAATTTAACAATTCCATAAATCGATTAGAATCAACACTTGCGGGAAGAATGTAAGTGTTGATTCTGAATGACTTAGCATCATCATGAGCTCTCGCTGTTGGGGCCAAAAAAGAAATGCGGGAGCTGAGCTCCCGCACTCCCGAGGCGTGTTTAACTATATAAATATGTTAAACTCGACTATATATTTGTCAAGGCCGAGCGCGATGTTTTTGCCCATGGCGTTCGAATGGACTGTGGAAAAGCTTTGATTGCGAAGGACGGCACGTGGGCCTCCATGCGTGTTCGGGGTATTGACGCGCAATCGCAATATTGCGATAATTGAGAAACGGTGAACGGCGAATTCACCATCGACTACGTCGAGCTCCCAAACGGGCGGATTCCCGCCAGGGAGTTCGTGGATTCGCTGGACGACAAGGCGGCCGCCCGTGTAGACGCGTTCATCGAGCGTCTGCGAATTTACGGCAATCGCATGCAGGGGAAATTTGTCAAAAAACTCTCGAACGAGATATTTGAGCTGCGTGTAAAGGAATTTGACCGCATTTTTCGCGTTCTCTTTTTCTACCAGCCCGGCAGGCTGATCGTGATTACCTCCGGCTTTCAGAAAAAGACGGAACAAACTCCGCCAGCCGAGATTGCCAAGGCGGAGAAGCTCAAAAAACTGTGGCTGAACTACAGAAACCGCTATACGGGATCGCCCAAGGAAAGAGAAACACTCCTGAAGGAGTTGGGACCATGAAACTGGACAAACACATTGATTTTGTCGGACGGCGCATGCGCAAGAGCGCCGTTTATCGAAAGACATTCGCGCGTGCGCTGCAGCAAATTGACCTGGCCTTGCTCGTCCGCGAAATGCGCGAGGATGCGCGCTTCACGCAAGCCGAACTGGCCAGGAAGGTAGGCACGACGCAATCCGTGATTGCCCGGTTGGAGGATGCCGAGTACGCCGGGCACTCTCTCACCATGCTCGAGCGAATCGCTACGGCCTGCGGCGTGGCCCTCAAACTCCGCGCCGAAAAGAAGCCGCACTTCGACCGTGAAGTCGCCCTGTCATAAGCCGCAACGTGTAAAGGCGACACGTGGGACATCCGGCGTAGACACCTTTCGCTCCGATGGCCTCGATCAGTCTTCGCGATAGCGCACGCGGTCGTTCTCCACGATCCAAAGTTGCTGTTTCGGTGAGCGGCTTTTGAAAAGAGGGAGCAGGCGCTTCAAAAGTGCAATGAGTGTCGGCTTGTCTTGTGTGCCGGAACGAAATACCACAATCCCGGAATGAGACTTGGGGGGATATGCCTGAACATTGCCGAAATCCAGATCCAGCGTCAGGAGGATTCTGCCTTCCGACTGGCACCTTTCAAACAGTGCGGAATCGTCCGCCCCTGTCAGTTTTTGATCGGCGACTGTATCCGCTTCGTGGCCAGCATCGCGAAGCATCGCCGCGTGTTCTGCCGGCAGGTTTTCGTCAATTTTGAATTTCAAGCCTTGGTTTCCAGTGGCAGGTCGACGGCTCCCTCGCGCGCCAACTCGGCCGCGTAGGCCAGGGCTGCGTCAATATCCGCCTCTACCAGCCCCGGGTAGCTCCGGAGAATCTCCTCGCGAGGAACACCGGCGGCAACGTTATCAACCACTGCGGAAACCATCACACGCGTGCCGCGCACGCACGCCCGGCCATGACAAACCGCCGGATTCACGCTAATTCGCTCTCGCCAGTTCTGCATGTCCCTATCTTAACCCCATTTCCGTCGCCGACAGCCTGGTCCACCCGCCTTCACTTTTTGGGGTTCTCTTCCAGGTCTTTGTAGATGACATGACCTTCGTGAGCGCACGCTTTCTGTTCTTCTAGCGAGAGAGGTGTCAGTTTTTCGTTTGGCAGCACAGAGTCACACCGCATGTAATTCTCGAACCCGGGCGCTGAAAATACGAACACCACACTGACGGTCTCGGTTCCCGCGTTCTTTACGCTTACCCAGGTATGCGCCGGAATGAACACCGTTCCTCCCGCGTGCAGATCGCGTTCCTGGTCTCCCAGATGAACGTGAACGGTTCCTTTTTCGATGTACAGAATTTCATCCTGCCCGAGGTGTTTGTGCGTTGGGAATTCATCTCCTGGAGCCATGTCCTCGATTCCCATAATAAGGTGCTGAGAACCATTGCTTTTTGGCGTGACCTTCAGCATGAAGTCCCCAGGAGGAGGTTCTCGCCATATCCGCCGCTCACCCTCATTTTTCTCCAGCAGGAGGGGTTTTGGAGCAACCTGGGATGTGGTTGTGGAACTGGATTGCGGCGCTCGAGTTTGAGAGACACCAACCGCAACGAACATTGCAGCAATTGTCGCAAACGCTGTCCTCACTGAATTTGAGTTCATGCGGCACATCTCCTTTCGTGACTCGCACGACCGAATGGTATCACTCCGATAAGCCGCAACGTGTAAAGCCGGCACGCCAGAAAGGGAAATCGAAACCCGCACGCTTCACAAGGCGAAGCATGCGGCACCCGGCTCCAAACTGAAATAAAGCAAAAGATTGAGGGCCAAATTCCAGCGTGGAGCGTGGTTCTGTTTGCGCACCTAGTTCGTATCGAGTCCCGCTTAACGGCTTAAATCACCTTGACATCAACATCGAGCTCCTGTAAACAATAGGGAGTTTCGGGAACTAAGGTTTCCGAAACGAGAAGGTGCTACTGGATTTCGTGCGCGGGCATGGAATCGCGGAAGATAGAATCTCTGCTTTCGGTTCACATCCCGCCACTTTTTCCTATTGCGCCGATAAATCAAGGCCTTAGTGTTTTCACATTGAGGCGAGGAGACAGCAATGAACGAAACCTTTAGCCACAACAGTAGTCCAAATCCAGCAAAACTTATCGAATCGCTCCGGTACCTTGGGTACGACAACTACCATGCCATATCCGACATTGTCGACAATTCGGTTGACGCGGGTGCGAAAAACATCCGGGTCATCGTCCGGTCGTCCAAAAATGCGCCAGAGATCGTTATAGCTGACGACGGTCTCGGCATGGACGAAGACATCCTCGACCAAGCGATTCGACTCGGGTCTCTTGTTGAAAAAGACGCATCGAACGACTTGGGGCGATTCGGAATGGGGCTGTGCACCGCCTCCCTCTCAATCTGTCGCCAAACAACCGTCCTGACAAAAACCGCAGAAGGTGAATTATTAAAGGCAGTCAACGACGTGGACGAAGTTAAGCGTCTGAACAGTTTCGTCAGCATTTTCGGCAAGGCGAGCGATGAGGACAAGACGCTCTTTTGCGAGATGTTGAATGACGCGCCCTGTGGAACCCTGATTGTCCTACGCAAATGCGACAATCTTCAGAACCGAAACCTAACCCAATTCTCTCGCATCCTCGCGAAACACATGGCAAGAATCTTCCGTTACTTCATTACGGCAGGACTCAGTTTACGGATCAATGAAGAACAGAAGCTAAGTGCGATCGACCCCCTAGAGTGGGAAAATCTTCGAACACTACAATTCGATGACGGCGAGGTATCTATCAAAATCAGCGACGAAGGTAATGTAATAACAGATGTCATCCGCATTAAGCTGGCGGTGCTGCCAGAATCTACAGAAGGCGAAGCCGTGATCGCACAGAATTACAAGAACCAGGGATTCTACGTGTTGCGGAATAACAGAGAAGTTCTAGACGCGGTCACGCTCGACTTCTTCACGAAACATCCCGATTTCAATCGGTTTCGAGGGGAAATACACTTCACCGGCACATTGGACAAGTACATGGGGGTGAATTTTACAAAAAGGGATGTCGCCCTCCATCAGTCATTATTCGACCAATTGAATCAATATCTCCAGGGGCAACTCAAGACGATTCGCTCACGACTCAGGAAAGCCCAACAAGCTGAGACGCCGGCCGACGTTGCTGACGTTCACAAATCGGTTGAGCAAGAGATTCAGCGGAAGTCAAAGCTCTTACTAACGCCAAAAGCGCCAAAGGAGCAGCGCGACCCTAAACGGAAACGCAACGGGGATAGGCCAAGGCCCGAAGATCCACCCAACACTCGCGAACCCAGGGAAAAACAGCAGCCCGGTGGATTCGCAGCAAACTGCCGCTTCGAAACTGCGAGTATGGGCGAAGCCGGTGTCATCTACGAGGCGGAACAGCAGGGCCGGACAATCATCGTTCGCTGGAACTCGGACCACCCATTCTACAAGAGATTTGTCTTGGAGAACGTTCAGGACAAACGAATCGTGGCGGCTTCCGACTTCCTTATCTACAGTCTAGCTTGTGCTGAACTGATGTGGTTCACAAACGAAGAGACGCTTGAACTCTTCCATAATCTAAAGACGGTCATGTCCGGAAATATGCGAACGCTGCTGTCATAGCCGCGAGCGACAACTTCGATTGGAGAACTCGGAGAAGGTCAGTTAGCCGCCAAGTTCCGAGTTGCATTTTGTTGATAAACCCACTCGAACGCTATTCTGTCGCTCTCAATCGCTGTGACTTGTATCTTTGCATAATGCTGACCATCGCTGGTCCTGACACAATAGACTGCGTTAAGTTCAGGTCTGAGCCAGTGCACTGAATACCCAGACTCTGGAGCTTCGGTCACTTCGGTCAGGTTGGTCGCCAACATTTTTATGATCCCTGCCCGTGCACCTTTCACGCTGGCCGAATCTTCATAGGGGTACTGATTATATGGGAGGAAAAACAGTGCGTTGGGGACTTTGGGGTCAGGGTTGGCGACCAAAATGTCTGCAACGGGCGAATTCCACGCCTCAATCGTAGCAGTCTTGAAGCAGAAGCCACTTCGAGCGTAGTCTCGAAAGCCGTCAGCTATCAATGCGCTACCCGCCCTGAGATCAGTTTCCACCGTTGTGATTGACTTCTGGCTTATCACTTCGATTTTCGGGTCGCTCGCCGCAGCGACAGGCCGTGGGTCAATCCAAAGACGAAGGTCGAGCGGCCAGCGGAAAAAGACAGAAGTGAACATCATCATGCCGGCAGACATTACGAGAACGAGCGAGAACCAGGTGAGAACAAGAGCTGGAGTCCTTAGATCCGTAGACGCGCCTTTATAGACTCGGGCGAACACAACCAACGCCGTCATGAGTATGAGCATTATGACAGTGCCGTACACCGCCACATTAAGCTCCAGTCTCCATATCTTCACAATCGCAATTACTGACAGTATGCCTGCGATGCCAAGCGCAAATTTGATTGCAGGCACAGCCCGGACTGCGTCCTTCAAAATCGTTGCAGGCGATATTTGCATTGTTGTAAGGACCGGATTTAAAATTGCTTTTCTGCAATAGTTTCTATGCCTTTATACTTCAGTTGTCAAGTCACTTGGAGTCTCTGGAAATCTCGGTCCCGCGTGTCGACGCGTGGGCCCAACTTTATGTTCGACATAAGCGGCGCGGCTGGGCGGGTGGCCGCGCCTTTATTCCCCCAAGAACGGCGTTGGGGTGGGTGTATACTTCTGACCGTTTTGAACCAAAAGACGAGATTCCGGCCCAGATAGAGCACGCGAGCTTATGCCAGGCATCCACATGCACACCACGATTCTCGTCACATTTTTTGAGATCTCTCGCACGGCGATTTCGATGTGCGGCGCCGGCATCCTGCTTTTCCTTGTTGCGCTGTGGGCTGCGAAGACCGATATCGCGCGGGCCGGCGGCCTGGACAAGATCTTAGTCTTGAGCAATTTGTGTTTCGCCATCCCCTTGGCGGTCTTCGGCGCGGAGCATCTCTCGGCCGCAAGATTCATCATGTTCGCCGTGCCCTCGTACATGCCATGGCGTTTGTTTTGGGCGTATTTCGTGGGCTTTGCGTTGCTGTCCGCGTCCTTGAGCATTGCCACAAAAATCCAAGTGCGCTGGTCCGGCCTGCTGTTCGGGATCATGATGTTTCTTTTTGTGGCCATGGTGCATATCCCGCGAGCTCTCGCCAGCCACGGAGACAGGTTTGCATGGACGATTGTCATCCGCGAAATGTCGTTCGCGGGCGGAGGCTGGATTCTTGCGGGAAACGCGATGCGCGGGCCAGGCAAGAGCAAGCTCATAACCGTGGGCCGCGTGTTGATCGCGATCGCCGCTCTATTTTTTGGCGTTGAGCATTTTCTGCACCCAGCGGCGTGCCCGGGAGTCCCGCTCGAAAAACTAACGCCCTCGTGGATTCCGGGGGGCCCGCTCATTGGCTATCTGACGGGCGCAATTCTCCTCGTTGCCGGGGCGGGCATTCTGCTGGCCAAGAAGACGCGGATGGCGGCAACTTATCTCGGTACCTGGATTGTGCTGCTGGTCTTGTTCCTCTATGGGCCGATCCTGATCGCTTCGCTGTCCGACCCGAGCACCGCGGTTAAAGTTGAGGGGATCAACTATTTTGCAGACACACTGCTGTTTGCCGGAGCGATTCTCGCGCTCGCCAGCGCGACGCCACGCACGGATTAAAATGCCGCCCGCCAACCTGTTACGAAGCGAGGACCATGACATTGTTGGCCCGGAGGCGGGCGGCGAGTTCAGCGGCGGGGAATGGTTACGGGATGAGGGTGGGGCGGGTGCGGTTGTGGAGGCGGTAGACGGAGAAATCGCGGCGGTCGACGGTGAAGATTTTGCGGAGGCGCTCGCGCTCGGCGACGCGGAGGATGGCGGCGTCGGCGAGATCCATGGGACGGTTGGCGTATTTGCGCATGAGTTCGCGAATCCTGGGAATGTCGCCGGAGTCGAGGGGAAGCAGAAGGACCGCGCCTCGGTCGAGCATTTCCCAGAGCGCATTTTGCGCTTGCGGCAGATCCGATAAGAGGTACATCGCTTCGACGAGCGGAGGCCAGACCGTGGCGAGAGGCTCGCGCAACCCCTTCAGAGCCGCGACACACTTGGCATGGTGCTGATCATCGGCATCGACCAGGGCCACGAGCGGCCCGGCATCGATGAGAATCAACGCCGTGCCTTGCGGCGCTTCAGAAGTGCGGTAAAGCGGCGGCCGGTTTGCTCGGAACGCTTGGGATTGCCGCCGCGGGCCACGCCGAGCAGGTCCTTCATAGCATCATAGGGAGAAGTGACCGGCTCTTGACGATCCGCCCAAGCCGCGATCGCCTCGCGAATGACTTCCGACGTGGAAACACTCTTGCACCTAGCCAGCCGCGCAATACGCTGGCGGGTTTTTTCGTCGAGACGGAGTGTCAGTGGGGAGGCCATGAGCGAGTCCTCATACAGTGTAGTGTATTACACTCTGTAATACAATCGCTAGTTGCCCGGCGATCATCAGAATCTGCTTCAATCCGTCCGTCGGCGATCGCGCGTGATATAATCGTTTCATGAGCGTTATCACCAAAAATCCCGATATTCTTGGCGGAACTCCGGTGTTTCGAGGAACGCGCGTGCCCCTGCAAACGCTGTTCGACTATCTCGAGGGAGGAGAAACGCTCGAAGAGTTTCTGGAGGGGTTTCCCACCGTCACCCGTGAATCGGCCGTCGCTGCTCTCGAAGAGGCAAAACACCTCCTGCTGGCACGCCCCTAGGCGAGCGCATTTTTAGCCTTCAAGTTCCAAGTTTCCCTATTTTTTTAGATACAGCGCCGTTAGAGCTGCTAGAAGGGCTGCGCTCTCAAAACTCATGGACGGGTGCGCGCGGGTCGGGAGTGGGCACGATGTATCGTCCCCTACGGGGTGCCTGACAGGAGGCGGGAGTACGGTGGTTCTCTTGCGGCGGGCGGGGGGCGGGGCTAGGTTAAAGATAGCCAGAGATTGGTGAGTTTTGGGTCACATGGCGGCGAGCGAGTTGAGAAAGAAGGAGCGGGCCGGGCAAGCCCGGCCCCTACGGAGCGCGAGGCATAGAGCGGGCACGGCCCTTCAAAGCTCAGGGTAAACAATGCCGTGCCCCTGCGTACCCCCGACTACGAAGAGGGCAATCGTGCCGCGACGGGTCGCCGGACGAGAAGAACGAGGAGGGAAAGATGACGGGAACAACGCCCCCTTCGAGTGAGCAACAGTTTGCTCATGTGGTGCCAACGAAGACGAATTATTGGAAGTGGGCTTTTCGGATTGTGCGATGGGTGACGTATGCGTGGGCGTTGATTGCCCTGATGTTGGTGTTTCACAAGGCGCCTGCACCGCTGGTGACGACCAGTCCGCAGGCGGCGGCGCGCGCGGAAGAGAAATTGCAAGATGTAGCGAAGTCGGTGAGCAATGGGCAGCCTGCGACGCTGCGAATGGATGAGACGGAGTTGAATTCGTTTTTGGTGTCGCATTTGGAATTGGCGGGCAGTGCGGCGCTGGCTTCGCACACAGCGAGCGCGCCGCCGGCCTCTGGAGCGGCTGGTTCGCCGACGGGGGGAGCGAACGCGCCTGCGGGTTCGGACGCACAACAGATCGAGCAGATGCGTTCGAACGTGAAGGATGTGAAGGTGGAGCTGATCGAGGACCGTGTACGGGCGTATGTGGTGTTCGACGTTCACGGGGCGGACATGACGCTGCAGCTCGAAGGGAAGCTGAGCGCGCAAAACGGGTTCCTGCACTTTGAGCCGATTAGCGGGCAAATTGGAGGGCTGTCGCTGCCGCAGTCGGCGCTGGAATCGGCGATGCAGCACATGATGGAGTCGCCGGAAAACCGCGAAAAGCTGCGGTTGCCGCCGGATATTACGGATTTGAAGATTGAGAACGGGGAAGTGGTGGCGAGCTATAAGTAGGAAGCAAGAATGCAAGGAAATAAAGACAATCGAAACACGAAACGAGAAATTCGAAAAGCGAAGAAAAGAGGGCAGGATGTATCGAGCCCCAACGAAGATTGGGAAAGAATAATAATTTGCTAGCGGTTGAGTTTTAGGAGGGCTTGGTTGATTTTGTCGAGGCCAGAGTCGGAGCGGTAGAAGCCCGAGCGCCAGTCGGTGGTGGTCTCGCTATCAGCAACGCTCAATACCGCGAAGTCGTCTGTGTCAGCCGGGTGGTCACTGGGCTTCGGAAACTGGCTCCCGACGTAAGTTACTGAGAGTGGGGCAATTACGCGGCTGCACTCTTCGATGGAGAGCACGGCTCGGAGCATGCCCTGGTTTTTTGCGTGTGGCTGGCAAAAGTAGAGGTTGGGCATACCCTGGAATCATCGGCCGTGTGGCGAAAAACTTGAATAGTACGTAAGTTTATAGCGACGTAGGAGTTACCTGCCCAGCGGCCTAACGCTCAAGTATAAGATGCCTCTTAGAAAGCGCCCCCGAGCGGCGGTGTGGCCTCGCCTGCTTGGGTGAGAGCATGGTCGTGCTTCGCGGAAGGGAATGCGGTGGGGAGGCGAGAGTAGTCTCGCCGGAGGTACTGGAATCAGACCTCCGAGCGGCGGAGAGTCACCATTGCGATGAGAAGAGCATTTTTGCTGACGGTGGAATTGCTGGCGGTGTTCGCAGGGATGCCACTGTTGATTTATTTCCGTGTGCTGCCGGACTGGCCAGTAGCGCTGCTGCTGATTGTGGTTGGTGTGGCGTTCATTATGTTGCGCCGGGATACGACCTTCGATCAGCGGCGATTGATTCGGTTGGAGGGAGTGAGGGAAGGGATCGGGCCGCTGTTGATTCGCGACGTGCTTCTGATGGTCCTGCTGGGTCTAGCGGTGTGGTGGTGGAGGCCGGATTTGCTGTTTTCTCTGATCAAGCGCTCGCCGGCGCTGTGGGCGGCGATTATGGTGCTTTATCCGGTGATTTCGGTCTATCCGCAGGAGTTGCTTTTCCGGAGTTATTTTTTTCACCGGTATGAGGCGCTCTTTGGCACGCGGGTCACGATGATCGTGGCGAGCGCAGCGGCATTCGGGTTCGTGCACATCGTGTTTGGGAATTGGATTTCGGTGGCGCTTTGCACCATCGGGGGAGTGTTGTTTGCGATGACATATGAGCAGACGGGGTCGCTGGTGCTCACGTGTATCGAACATGCCGTGTTTGGGAATTTTATTTTTACGATTGGTTTGGGGAAGTTCTTTGTTCCGGGCGCGCGGCATTAGGGTGGGTGTTGCCTCAGCGCGCGGATTGATTGTCGGTGGAGCAGGCATCACGAAGAGCGGCCCGCCTCGGAAGACGGCCCTACAGAGATCCGCGGGCGGGCTATAATTCGTGGCGATTTGGCGGGCGAGGGCTAAACATGAGCGACCAGAAAAGGGACCGCGCGCTGGGGATGGGACGCGACATTACCCGGCGGGATTTTTTGAATGGCGTGGCGGTGGGCGCGGGCGGCGCGCTGGTGGGCGGCCCGTTTGGGACGGAGACGCTGTTGGCGGCGGGGGCGCTGGATGAATTCGCGCCAGAGAAGGCTGCGGATTATTACCCTCCGGCGAAGACGGGGATGCGCGGGAATCATGATGGGACGTTTACGTTTGCCCATATGCTGCGCGACGGAGAGAAATGGGAGCAACTGGGCTCGGCTGGGAAAACCGGTGAGACGTATGACCTGGTGATTGTGGGAGGAGGAATCAGCGGGCTGGCGGCGGCTTATTTTTACCGGAAGAGCGCGGGGAAGGATGCGCGGATTCTGATTCTCGACAATCACGATGATTTTGGCGGGCACGCGAAGCGGAATGAGTTCCAGGCGGGCGGGCGGATGCTTTTGAGCAACGGCGGGACACAATCGATTGAGAGTCCGGGGAAATACAGCGCAGTCGCGAAGAGATTGCTCGAGGAGATCGGAATCAAGGTCGAGCGATTTGAAAAAGCGTACGACCAGAAATTTTATTCGAAGATGGGAACGGCAGCGTTTTTTGACAAAGAGACATTTGGAGAAGACCGTCTGGTGACGGGCATGAATGTGACGCCGTGGGCGGAGTTTCTGGCGAAGGCGCCGCTTTCGGAGGAGGCGCGGCGCGATATCGCGCGGGTTTATACGGAGAAGAAGGATTATTTGGCGGGAATGACGGCGAGCGAAAAAGCCGCGCACCTGCGCACGATGAGCTACGCGGAGTATTTGACGAAGGTGTGTGATGTGACGCCAGAGGCGCTGAAATTCTTTCAGACGTTTCCGCATGATTTGTTTTGTGTGGGAATCGAAGCGGTATCGGCGCTAGCTTGTTATGAAAACGGCGATGACTACGAGTCGTTCAAGTATGCAGGATTTGAGGGGCTGGGATTGCCGGAGGCGGAGAAGGAAGAGCCGTACATTTATCATTTTCCGGACGGGAATGCGTCGATCGCGCGGCTGTTGGTGCGGGCGCTGATTCCGGGTGCGGTGCCGGGATCGACGATGGAGGATGTGGTTACGGCGCGCGCGGATTACAGCAAGCTGGATGTGGCGGGAGCGGCGGTGCGGGTGCGGCTGAACAGCACGGTGGTGCATGTGAAGCACGAGGAAGCAAATGAGGTTAAGGACGGAAAGGAAGTTAAGAATCGGAGCGCCGTGGTGGTGAGTTATGTGCGGGGCGGAAAAGTGCAGACCGTCGCGGGGAAGAGTTGCGTGCTGGCTTGCTACAACGGAATGATTCCGTACATTTGTCCGGAGCTGCCGGAAAAACAGAAAGAGGCGCTGTCGTATCTGGTGAAGATGCCGCTGGTTTATACGCACGTGGCGCTGCGGAACTGGACGTCGTTTGCGAAATTGAACGTGCATCACATCGTGGCGCCGGGCGGGTACCACACGTACACCGCGATGGATTTTCCAGTGACCCTGGGGCAGTACGCGTTTCCGAGCAAACCGGAGGAGCCGATAGTGCTGTTCATGCTGCGAACTCCTTGCAAACCGGGCCTGCCGATGAAAGAGCAGTTTCGCGCGGGGCGCGGGGAATTGATGGGCACCCCGTTTACAAAGTTTGAGAGGAACATTCGCGACCAACTGAGCCGGATGCTGGGCGGCGCGGGGTTTGATCCAGCAAAAGACATCGAAGGAATTACGGTGAATCGCTGGGCGCACGGTTATGCGTACACGCCGAGCGCCTTGTTTGATCCGGACTGGAAGGAAGAAGAGAAGCCGTGGGTGATCGGCCGCAAGCCGTTTGGAAGAATCGCGATTGCAAATTCGGATGCGGGAGCGAGCGCGTATACGGATGTGGCCATCGATCAGGCCTGGCGCGCCGTGGGTGAAATCTTGCATGGTTGATTGAAGTTCGTCAGGTTTTTCGAGTGAGTCTGGGCTATCTGGATCCGACATCCATCTTCATTTGAATTTCTACGGGCGCCTACCGCGGCGCGTTCGAAGGATTTTCCTGCAATCGGACACCTCGGTGACTGGGGCGCAGCATGCTGCGCCCCTACAATCGGGGCGCAACTTTCTGTGAAAGGCCTCTGAGGAATGCGGGCCAGGTTTTGCTGATGGAAAGAAGTGGCTTGACGCGCGGCGGAAAACCCGGTTAGATGCGGAGCACAGTATTAAACCGATTTAAGGAGATGTGCATGCGTGCTTTCAGAGTTTGGGCCGCAGGATTGGCCGGGGTATGGTTGGCGGCGATGGCGCCGGCGCTCAGGGCGCAGAGCATTCACGTGGATGCCACGCCGAGTCATGCCGTGAACACCATCCGGCCAACGGAAGCGCTGGGCGCGGGAATCGACCGGCTGCCATACGGTGCGGCGGACAAGCTGTTTGTCGAGGACACCATCAAGCAAGTGCTTTCCGCGGGATGGCAGACAGTGACCTACCGGCAGAACACGGAGCTCCACACTGAAGCGTGGCACTGGAATCCGGCGGGGACCTGGAGCGATCCGGCAGGGAAGGGATATTTTACGGGAAGCGCGACGCCGGGGACGGAGATGATCCGGCATTCTTACGGATATCCGTTGCCGCATCGCGGTGTGACGCGGGATGATGGCACGGACATGGTGGGCTATTCGCGGCTGACCGACGGCGATGAGAATTCCTATTGGAAGAGCAATCCGTATTTGACGCAAGCGTTCACGGGCGAAGACGACGCGCTGCACCCGCAGTGGGTGTTCCTGGATTTGACGAGCAAGCAGGACGTGAACGCGATTCGCATTGCGTGGGCGGAGCCGTATGCGACGAAGTATCTCGTACAGTACTGGACGGGAGAAGATCCCATCCGGAAGCCAGCGGCAGGCTCATGGCAAACGTTTCCGGGCGGCGTGGTGACGGAGGGAAAAGGCGGCAGCGCGATGTCGCAATTGTCGCGGGAAACGGTGAGTGTGCAGTACCTGCGGATTTGGATGACGGCGTCTTCGAATACCTGCGACACGCACGGTGCCGCCGACAAACGGAATTGCGTGGGATACGCGATTCGCGAGATTTATCTGGGCACGACGACCACGGATAGGAAACTTCACGATTTAATCCGGCACACGCCGGATCAGGACCAGACGCCGACGTATTGTTCCTCGGTGGACCCGTGGCATGAGCAAGGCGACCTGGATGAAAAGGCCGGGGACCAAGTGGGTTTCGACCTTTTTTATACCAGCGGAGTGACGCGCGGGCTTCCGGCCATGATTCCGATTGCGCTAATCTACGGCACGCCGGAAGACGCGGCGGCGGAGGTCGCTTACATCGAGAAGCGCGGCTACCCGATTTCCTATGTCGAGATGGGAGAAGAGCCGGATGGGCATTACATGTTGCCGGAGGATTACGCGGCGTTGTACGTGCAGTTTGCCGCGGCGCTGCACCGGGTCGATCCCAAGTTGAAGCTGGGCGGGCCGATTTTTACGGGCGAGAACAAGGACATCGAAGTGTGGCCGGACATGCAGGGAAAGGCTTCGTTTACGGGGAGGTTCATTGATTACCTGAAGGCGCACGGAAAACTCGGTGAGCTGGCGTTCTTTTCGTTCGAACACTATCCGATGGACGCGGGAAAAATTCAGTGGAGCAATCTCTACGATGAGGCGGAACTCGTGCAGCACATCATGAAAGTCTGGCGCGAAGACGGCGTTCCGGCTAACGTGCCGCTGTTCATCACGGAGTCGAATATTTCGCCGGCATCGTCGGAGGCCTTCGTCGATATTTGGGGAGCGCTGTGGCTGGCGGATTATATCGGGGCGTTTTTGAGCGGGGGCGGAGACGCGGTCTATTATTTTCACTATATGCCGCTGGGAGTAGGACGCGGACACAATGGATCACTGGGAACGTTTGGTTTTTTCTCAGCGGATAAGGATCTAAAGATAGGACAGCCGCTATCTCAGTATTTTGCCAGCCAGTTGATCAATTTGGAGTGGATGCAACCGGGAGACGGTGTGCACAAGCTGTTTCCAGCGGCGAGCGATATTCGCGACGGCGCGGGACATGGGCTGGTGACGGCCTACGCGGCGCTCCGGCCCGACGGGCAATGGTCGCTAATGGTCGTCAACAAAGATCAGGAGAATGCGCATGCGGTGACCATTGCGTTCGATGGGACTGATCCTAAAGGCGCATCACGATATTTCACCGGGCCGGTGAGCCTGACAACGTTCGGCAAAGCCCAGTATGCGTGGCATCCGAATCTGAATGGCGGAACGGCCGACCCCGACGGACCCGCGGAGAAGTCGACCACAAACGGCGCAGCTGACACGCGGTTCACGCTGCCGGCCGCTTCGGTCACGGTAATCCGAGGAAACATCGGGGCGGGGAAGGGCGGCGGGAAATGAGCGTTCCAGCTTTCACGGATAAGTGTGCTATTGTCGTTGCGTAGACTCCCGAAGTAGGATTGCCTGAACTCCCTGAAGGACGCGCTTTACGGCCCGCCCTCCATCGATTCAGCCAATTTTAGGCCAGTGAACGTAGTGTCTGGGAATTGGCAGCGCGCCGAGATCCTGCACTCGTGGTGCTTCGAAGAGTACAGGGAGAAACAAGATGAAGAGTTTGTTTGTCGGGAACATGAATTTTCAGACCACGGAAGGCGATCTGCGGGCGCTGTTTGAGCCGTTTGGACAAGTGACGCGCGTGCACATGGCGATGGATCGGGAGACAGGGCGCGCACGGGGTTTTGCATTCGTGGAAATGCCCAACGACGATGAGGCGGCCAAGGCCATGGCGGGTCTCGACGGCAAAGAACTGGGCGGACGAAATTTGAAGGTGAATGAAGCGCGGCCGAAGGGCGAAGGCGGGCCGCCGCGCGGACCGAAGAGTTTTGGCGGTCCTGGCGGCGGGCGCGGACCGGGCGGCGGTGGCGGTGGACGGGGGAAGGGTGGAGGCGGCGGTCGCGATCGATTTTCGAACGAGGATTACCGGGAGTCTGCACGGCAGCCTCGCGAACCGCGCTGGTAGTTTTCCCTTTCCATGGGTGGGCTACACGACCGGGGCATAGCGCCCGGGCAGCACGCTGGTGTGAGGAGAGGCATATGACCACAACATTTCAGAAGCGTCAAAAAGAGATGAAGCGCATCGAGCGGCGCAAAATGAAGGAAGAGAAGCGCGCGCAGAGGAAGATCGACAAGAACGAGAACCCAGAAAAAGAACCCGGAAACGACAACGCCGCATTGGACCCCACGATCGATTGGAACCACAGCAACGACCTGGGGCCGCTCGAATAGGGGCCGGTATTTTTCACCACTGAGGTTTTCCAAAACTTTGCTGTCGGGAATTGGGCCGTCTTCGCGTACCTCGCCTGAATGCACGAGTGTGTTCAAATTGTTTCGTCCCGATTGACACCAACGCCTCTTCTGCTTAGGAACTACTTCTCTCGACAACCGGAAGAACTAAGATAAGCGTGCACGTTGCGCTCTTGCGGGAGTGGAGACTCTCGCAAATGGCCGGGGACGGCACTTTGCGCGCTATGGATGGAAAGCCGTCGATGGAAAACGCGGTGAGAGCACGGCGCATCCATCATACTAACGGCTATCGGGGAACGAGGTCGCCATGAAGGCAAGACTCATCTTCCTTTGCCTGGCGCTGTTTATTTGTTTGGCCGCGTGCGCGCGGACTTGGGGTAGGAGCCCCCATCCGGCGATGCCGCGCCTCCCGCGGGGCAGGAGAATGCGCGAAGGCCACGGGGTGAAGGCCAGCGCGGTCCCGCTCTGATCGGAAAGATCGCCAGCTTGCAGGGTGGCGTGATGCAAATCACGACGCCGAATGGCCAGACCGTAACCGTGAAAATTACAGACAAAACGGAATTTCGCAAAGCGCGGGAGATAGCGAAGCAAAGCGATTTCAAAGTTGGCGATGGCGTGCTGGTCCGCGGAGAAGAAAACGAGGATCACTCCTGGACGGCGCGGATGGTCGGCGGACTTGCGGCGAATGGCCAGGGAGGCGGCCGGGGCGGACCAGCGGGTGATTTGGGCAAAGATTACGTTGTTGGCGAAGTGAAATCCATTGATGCGCCAAAACTAACGATTCTACGGCCGGATAAGGTGACACAGACGATCGAGTTGACGGAAGAGACGTCACTGCGCAGGGGAGAAGATAGCGTCACCATGGCCGACCTGCAAGCGGGCGATCACGTGTTTGTCCGAGGTGGCACGCAAAATAACGTGTTCGTGCCCAAACTCTTGTTTGTCATCGAACCGGATCAGTGGAAGCGCATGCAAGAGCTAGGCCTGGCGGGCCCTGGGCCGTCGAGAGGAGCCTCGAAGAACACGCAAACACAGAAGCCGCCGGAGCAAAATCGTTGAACTTGTTCGCCCGAGGAATGGTTGTTTTCAGTCTCGCGTGCGGTGCGGCTCCTGCGGTTCGCTCGCAGGACACGTCGCCGCCCACCGCCCCTCCCGGCGCGGCGACTGCCTTGGCACCAGCACCAGCTCAGGCAACTTCGTTTCAGATTACCGGGACGGTGCGTTCGGGAAAAACGCCACTGCCCGGTGTGACCATCACCGCGGCCAATACGCTCACCGGCAAAAAATTCAGCGCCGCAACTTCCACGAGCGGCGAATTTGTGCTGAGTGATTTGCCGCGTGGGCGATACGTTTTGCGCGTGGAATTCATGGGCTTTGCCACGCACACGCAGGAAGTGATTTTGAACGCGGAAAATCCTGCTGGAAAAGCGGATGTCGAGCTGCTCCTGGCATCCAGGCAGCCGCAGCAGGGAAATCAGATTCCCGGGCTTGCCGCCGCGGGGCGCGGCATTCAAAGCCTGGCCGTGGATGCGACACTCTCGGCGCTTTCGGGCGGAGCGGCCGGCGGCGGAATTGGCGGGCAGGGCGCCGGTGGAAGCGATCTCGCGAGCTTGCCCTTGAACGGTGCGGGTGCGGACGCTCCAACGGAATCGTTCAGCATCGCGGGCGCGCAAGGGCGAACGCAGGACTTCGGCAACGGCAGCGAAGAGGATTTGCAAGATCGCATTCGCGAATTCCGCGAGCGCGTGGGTGGTGGACAGGGAGGTGGTTTTGGCGGCGGACCAGGCGGCCCTGGCGGTGGTGGCGGGGGGATCCTGAGCATTGGAAGGCTTCCGCGCGGGCTGAATATTAATCAGCCGCACGGGGTGCTGTACTTCAACGATGACAATTCCGTGCTGGACGCGAAGTCCTATTCGTTGAGCGGCCAGGCGACCCCCAAGGCCAGCTACAACCAGTCGCACTTCGGAGCTTTTGTCGGCGGACCGCTCAATATTCCAAAAATCTTCAATGGCGGAAACAAAACGTTTTTCTTCGCGGGGTGGAACGGAACGCGCGGCAGCTCCCCTTACGATGCATTCTCGACCGTGCCAACGCTGGCGGAACGCGCCGGAGATTTTTCCGGCGCCACCTATAACGACGGCAAGCCGGTGCAAATTTTCAATCCGCAGACCGGGCAGTCTTTTCAAAACAATGGAGTGATGAACATCATTCCTCCCGCGATGATCAGCAACTCCGCGCAGTCGCTTCTGCAATTCATCCCCTTGCCGAATCTGAATACCGTTTCGCAGAACTTCCACTTTGTGGGGGCCTCGGACAGCAACTCGGATTCCGTGAATCTTCGTCTGATTCACAATTTTGGCGCTGGAGGCGGACCGGTTCTTGCAGGTTTGGGCGGCGGAGGTGGCGGCGGCGGCGGGAAACGCGGCGCGCAGAACAATTTGAATTTTGGTTTGAGCTGGACGCGCAGCAGCAGCACCATCCTGGCGCCGTACCCGTCGCTCGATGGGGGAACGAGTTCACAAGGCCTGAATGCCAGCGGCGGATATATTTACGGCAAAGGAAAAGTGACCAACATCTTTCGCGTGAACTATAACCACAATCATGTGGCGACCACGAATTTGTACTCGAACGTGGTCAATGTTGCCGGAGAGGCGGGCATCGGCGGCGTTTCCACCAATCCGTTTGATTTTGGCCTGCCGGGAATCAGCTTCACAACCTTCGGTGGCTTGAACGATCCGACGCCCCGCCGCGAACTGGACCAGACCTATACGATTTCCGACACCGTCTCCTGGAACCGGGGAAAACACAACTGGCGCTTCGGCGGGGACTACCGGCGCATACTGCAAAGTTTTCGTTCGGCGAAGAATGCGGAGGGCGGCTTTATTTTTACGGGATTCGCGACCGCGCTCGGCGGGAATCCGCAACTGAATCCGGACACGGGCTATGACTTCGCGGACTTCCTGCTCGGTCTGCCGCAGCAAACCAGCATCCAGAGCAATCAGGGCGGGATCGATTCGTACAATTTTCGCTCGAACGCCTTCGATTTCTTCGGCCAGGATGACTGGCGCGTACGCGCAAATCTGACGCTCAATCTTGGCTTGCGCTATGAATACAACGGCCCTTATACCGAAGCGAATAATCGCATCGTCAATCTCGACATCGCTCCTGGATTTACGGCCGTCGAACCGGTGCTGCCGGGCCATGCCGGAGCATTCACAGGTGCTTTTCCGGCTTCGCTCGTTCAGCCGGACCGCGGCAATTTTGCGCCGCGCATCGGAATCGCGTGGAAGCCGACGAAAAAAACGGTGGTGCGCACGGGTTACGGTATCAATTACAACCTCGCGCAGTACGGCAACGTCATCCAGAATCTCGCGTTTCAGCCGCCTTTCGCGCTGACCGCGACCAACATAACCAGCCCCACCAATCCGCTTACCCTGGCAAATGGTTTTCCGCCTATACCCGCAAACGAAGTCACCAATAACTACGCCATCGATCGAAACTACCGGCTCGGCTACGTGCAGATCTGGAACCTGAATATTCAGCGCGAGCTGCCATGGGGCTTGGTGCTCAACGCGGGTTACAACGGCGCGAAGGGCACGCACCTCGACCTGGAGCGCGCACCCAACCGCAATCCGGACGGCACGCTGCGGATTCCGGGCGTGCAGGCATTTCTTTTCGAATCTTCGGGGGCGGATTCGGTTCTTCACGCGGCGACGGTGAGCGTCCGGAAACGGCAAGCTAAGGGCATCGGATTTGGCGCCACCTACGTGTATTCGAAATCCATCGACGATGCTTCCTCGATCGGAGGCGGGGCGACGGTCGTGGCGCAAAACGACCAGGATTTGGCCGCGGAGCGTGGCCTCTCAAGTTTTGACCAGCGCCACAAGTTCACCGGAAACTGGATTTACGATTTGCCCTTCGGTGAAAACAAGAGATTTGCGCAGAAGGGATTCTTTTCTCACGCCCTGGGTTCGTGGCAATGGAGCGGCAGTTTTACCATCGCTTCCGGGTTGTACTTCACGCCGCGCGTCTTGGGGGGATTTAACGATGTCAACAGCGGAGTGAACGGCACGCTGCGCGCCGACTTTCTGGGTGGACCAATTTCCCTCCCCGATCCAACGACGGGAGAATTCTTCAACACCGCGGTCTTCGCCAATCCGTCGAATAACCCGAACATCCCGGGGGTGCATTTTGGCGATGCGGGGAGAAATATTATCGAAGGGCCTGGACAGGTTACGCTGAACATGGCGATCAGCAGGACCATTCAGATCAAGGAATTTCGCGCACTGGAGCTGCGCCTCTCGGCCAACAACGTCTTTAATACCGTGCAATTCACTTCCATCAATACCGTGGTGAACTCGCAGAACTTCGGTCAGATTACCGCGGCGGGTAATGAGCGGCGCGTGACCGTGCTGGCGCGCTTCCGGTTCTAGGACGGAACATGAACTCGGCTAGAAAAATACTGCCGGCGATATTGATGGCGGGACTGCTTCTGCAAGGCAGTGTGCCTGCCCGGCCCCAGAATTCGAATCAGGCGGCGCAGAACAACTCGCGCATTCGGGTTACCACGGAACTCGTGCTTGTCAACGTCATCGCGCGCGACAAAAAGGGCAATCTGGTAAAAGACCTGAAGCGCGAGGATTTCACGGTGTTCGAAGACGGAAAGAAGCAGGACATCTCCACCTTCGACTTCGAAAACGTCGACCAGCTCGCGACCGCCGGTCCGGCCGAAGCCACGGTCTCCGGCGCGGCGGGGCAGGGAGCATTGCTGAAGTCGCCGGCGCTGGCAACCACGATCAATGCTCGCGACCGCCGCTTGGTCCTGCTTTTTTTTGACTTTTCCGCGATGGACCCGGAGCAGATCGATCGCTCCGTGGACGCGGCGAAGAAATTCGTGCAAACCAAGATGCAGCCCGCCGACTTGATCGCCCTCGTTTCCCTGGCGACCAATTTGCGTATCGATCTCGATTTCACGGACGACCGGGCCAAAATAACCGCCGGGCTGAACGCGTACACCTCAAGCCAGGGGCAGGGCTTCGACAACGGCACCACGGGTACGGCCGAAGGCGCCGCGGAAACCGGCGGCTCCTTTACCGTGGACGACACGGATTACAACACATTCAACACCGACCGCAAATTGCTCGCATTGCAATCCATGATGCAGGCGCTGGGAAAAATCCCGCAGAAAAAAGCGCTCGTCTACTTTAGCAACGGCATTACACAGTCCGGAGTGGACAACCAGTCCGCTCTCCGCGCCACAACGGCCGCCGCCGTTAAGGCCAACGTCTCCATTTACGCCCTGGACATTCGCGGGCTGGAAGCGCTGCCGCCGGGCGGCGAGGCGCAAACTGCCAGCTTGCACGGACAATCGGCTTACTCCGGCCAATCCATTCGCGATCAGCTCAGCAGCAATGGGGCTTCCCAGGACACGCTGGCCACTCTAGCTTCCGACACGGGTGGAAAAGCGTTCTTTGATTCGAATGATTTTGGCGCCGTGTTTTCGCAGGTGCAGAAGGACACTTCGGCGTACTACGTCCTTGGCTATACCAGCACCAACGGCTTGCGCGATGGACGCTTCCGCCGCCTGCGCGTGCAAATCAACCGTCCTGACATCCGGCTTGATTACCGGTCGGGATACTACGCGGGCCGCGATTTCGAGCACCTGAACCGCGAGGACCGCGAGCAGCAGTTGGAAGACGAACTGGCTTCGGAATCGCCACAAACGGACGTCGTGATGTATGCCGGCTCGGCGTTTTTCCGCGAGGACGAGTCCCACTACTATCTCTCCGTTTCGCTAATCGTTCCCGGTTCGCAGATTCCCTTTGTCCTCGAGAAAAACAAGGACAGCGCCACCATCGATATCATCGGGGAAGTGCTGGCGGGCGGAAAGATGCGCGTCGGCAACTTGCGCGATACGGTGAAACTCGCGGTGGAAAGCTCGCAGCAGGTTCGCCGGAAAAATGTCCAGTACAACACCGGCTTTGTGCTGGCGCCGGGAAGCTATCACTTGAAATTCGTGGTGCGCGAGAACCAGAGCGGCAGGATGGGATCGTTTGAAACCGACGTGCAGGTTCCGGATCTGCGCAAAGCGCCGCTGAAGATGAGCTCCGTGGTGTTGAGCAGTCAGCGGGTTCCCGCTGGCGTGCGCAAGAAAAACGCCGCCGATCCGCTGGTCCAAGATCAAAACGAACTTGTTCCCAACGTGACCCACGTCTTCACGCAGGACCAGCACATGTACCTGCAATATGAGGTTTACGACGCCGCTAAAGAAAAGAACGCGGGGAAGGGAGCCGCGCCAGCGGAGGCGTCGTCCGGCAGGGCCACAGGCCCGGCCAAGCCCGCGCGCGATGCAGTACGCGTGCTTTCGAGCATCGAGTTTTTGCAGAGCGGCGTGAAAATCTACGAATCCAAACCGATCGTTTTGAATGAAGTAACGGCGCCAGATCGCAAGGCGGTTATTTTTCTGATTGATTTGCCGCTGCAGTCGCTGAAGCCCGGCCTCTATGTGTGCCAGGCGAATGTGATCGATGACGCCGCGGGCACGTTTGCATTTCCGCGATGGCCGATTCTGATCAAGGCGTCTGCGTCCCCTGCGCAGCCGATGGCCGCCACTCCGGGTTCAAGCCGTTAGCCGTTGGGTTACCGCTGAGCTAGGAAGCCGCCGCCCACAGAGGTTTGCGGGGGGAATAACTTTGGTTCCGGGACCTGGACTCGAACCAGGATACTCAGCTCCAAAGGCTGATGTCCTACCGATTAGACGATCCCGGAACAGATATTGGAATTGTAGCAGACGCAAATGGAGTTGGGAAAAGGCGGGACCTCGAAAACTTCCCGCATGACCATGGAGCGATGTGCGCGGAGGCCGACTTTCTGCTAAATTTGTAGGGTTGTTCCCAACGTTGGAGAGGTGTCCGAGCGGTTTAAGGAGCACGCTTGGAAAGCGTGTGTAGGAGAAATCCTACCGTGGGTTCGAATCCCACCCTCTCCGCCATCTAGTCTGCATAATCCTATCTCTTGACGTCGTACTGCTCCAAACATGGATTTTGTCGCCCACAATACGCAAATCCTATGCTCAGCAGAGGGGGGCTTCTTCTCTCGAGTGCGAGAAAGCTGTCTAACTAGGCGCTATTTCTCCGAGGCAGCGCCAAGGAGTTGACTTTCGCAAGGGAGACGAAACCACCGGTTGGAATGGCAACTAATTTTCATCCAGAACTGCTCCATGCAAGATATCCCTCACCAAATGAGTTGACTACCTAGATGTGTAGGGTGTTGGGGTCGATCCCCACCCGCCCTACCAATCTAAGAGATTGAATCGCAATAAGTTATCTAACGGTTGTCTTTCGTGTACCTACGGTGTACCCCTCCCGCAGAAGGTCGCCAAATACATCGGGGTAGCCGTAATTCGTCTTCATCCCACTGGGTTTTGTGATTTTGGACCATAGTTTTACATCCTATCGCGAACCTGGAACGGCTGCTCACGAGGCAGGTGATCTCTGCAGTGCAATGGTTTCCTAGACCGTCGTGGATAACACATCTGTTTTTTTTGACGGTTCGATTCGTTGCTGATTCAGGGATAACCTGCAATCATGATTCACAGGTTATAGCGTCAGCCGTTCGAGGACGTCTGACCTTGTTACGATCCCGCAACTCATTCATTTGGCGATAGATTTCTGAGTTGAGGGAGCTCGGTGGCTAAAAATAAAGCGTCAAGCATGTCGAAGCTCTTACGTTCAGCAACTTCCTAGAACCCCGTTTCTGGGCAGTTTTCGAGTAGGTGACGATTCGTGCGTTAACAGCGCCGGCCGCAAAGGGTTCCCTCCTTTCCTGATCGCAACCTGATGAAACTGTTTTCGACGGGCACACTCGCGGCAGCCGCAAACGTTCGATGGGAACGAGGTAGATCAAGTGAATCGATGAACATGTACATGTTCATCCCGCTGCTAGACACTAGGCATTGCGGAAATCGATTCAGGGCTGGCTTGGCCGTCGGGTATCATTGACACCTGACGACCGGTTTCGTCGCAACGAGGGCTTCTTGTGGGAATTGAAAACGTTCCATCTGAAGTGCGAAGCGTAATGTTCCTGGCAGGCGCGTTCGACGCGCTCACAAGATCTGGCGATGGCTACCGGCAGTTGGATGGCGTGCTGGAGTTACTCGAGTTTGCCAATAGCTATGTACTCAGCGACCGTACTGCGATCGGTGGGGCGCTCGTATTGGGCATCGGCGATATCTCAACGTTTCTCGGGCGGCAATCTTGGGACACTGACGCCATTGAGGTCATTGGCCATGGTCCAACGTATTCGTGGGATCTTGTCCCGTTTCAAGATCGCTCCAGAATGGACGCCCTTGAGAACCGGCTTGACGAGCTAGATCGCGTCGACCAGGAGAGATATTCCGCCGAGCGTCAGCGCAGCTTCGAGGATCTGAATATCTTGGAAGCGCAGGCTTATATCCGCCTGGCCGACGCCAAGGGCGCCGCTTATGTTCCTGATCGCGTTTTCGGCGTCCAAGCCCTTGAGCACTATTCGGAGGGGCTAGACCGCTCCCAGCATCTGAGGGAACACGACGCGTTTCGCCAGCAGCTTACCGAGCAGCTTCGGTCGCGCCCGAACGACATCTCCGTCATAACTCGCGTACCATCGTTCCTCTTGGAGGCATTGCACTCGGCTCGGACCTGGGAAGGAATCTTCTCCGCGCTGAGCGACATGCGTCAGAGCACGGCGGCCCGACATTACCGGGATCTCGTCCGCCGTAGTCGCTCGGACGATCTGAACGAACGCCGCGAATCGCGGCTCGAGCTCACCCGCGCCGGGCGGTCTGCCTTTGAAAAAGAAGGCCTCTCCGGTGGTCTCAATCGCTGGATCGTCCCGACCATAGGACTCTCGGCTGCCGCCATTGCCTTCCTGTTCCCGACAGCTGCTCCCGCTGCCGGAATGGCTGCCGCCGTACCTCCGGTCATCGAGTCGCTGCGCGCGTGGCTTCGTGTCCGCAACAACCTGTTCGAGTTCTACAATCGCCCCTTAGGGGCCGACCTCTACGACGAACTCATGCGAGTCTTCCCGAAGATCCGGTTTCGCCGCGAGAACCTGGAGCACTTCCTATCGAAGAAGGACTTCGGCTGGTCTGAAGACTTGCATTTCTGGCGACCTGCCCGCTCTCAGCTGACTGCGGAAGTTGATTAAAACAGCTGAGCTAGACCAAGTTGGGACAGTTCCTGGATCATGGCACACTTGGAAATTGGCAGCCATTTCTGCGAAGCGTTCCAGAAGTCCGCTTCTGGGAAGTTGCGACTCAGAGAATTTACGACATTCTGCTTAGAAAATAAATCCAGATGTGCTATCTCGTTGCTTTTCCTTGGCTCTGCGTGCTTCTTGTACCCCAGTTTTGTATGGTATTCGGGCGTTATCGAACCCAAATTGGACCCAAGTTCGTTTTACGGCGCGGAAGCTCGCTGAAGTAGTTGGTTGAAAATAATGCAAAAAGTGGTCGGGGCGCCGAGATTTGAACTCGGGACCTCCTGCGCCCAAGGCAGGCGAAAGAATGCTATCTGCTTGGTCCGTCTAGCTTTGTACTGCGTCATAGTGCATGGTTTTGGACCTAGTTTGTCAGTAGTTGGACACAAGTTGGACCCAACTTTTGGGATGAACCCCTGTTATGAGACAAGAAATTGGGCACACATGCAGACTTTCATTCGGCTTTCGTTGCATCTCGTAGCAGGAGCAGGGGTCTGGGGAAGAAGACTCCTCAAGTAACAGGTGGTCTCCGAAATAAGGTGTGCTACCACTGTGCACCTAGGATTACAAATGCACGCAAATGATTGCTTTGGCCAGATTCGCTACAACGGTTTAGCAAACTAAGCCGTCCCAGGTCCTGTTGTTTGGATTCACTAACACGTCGGACAAAGAGCTCATGGTCGGGCAGAAATAACCTTGTTCGGGAACAACTGTGCTACAGCTGTGCTGCAACGAGATGAGGAATGCAATCGTAATACGGAAGCGGAGAAGATCCTGAAGACTTGATCGGAGTTCGTCCGGTTATCCAGTTCTTCTCCAACTGTACCCCACCATCGCGAATAGATGCTAAGGCCGTCCTATCACCGCAGAGGTTCTCCCGCCTCAAGAGATTCGTACTCAGCCCTCCGGATTTCTGCAGCTGACCGCGAGTATTATGCCTCTTGAAATGTTGGGGCAGTCGAAACTTGTTCCACTGCTCCACGGACTCGAAGAGTCGAGGAACTCGAAAGAGAGGAAATCATGGTCAGCGTCGAAATCAGATTTGTCGTAGCAGGAAAGGAAGTGTCGCTGGGTTCTTTTGCCGAGGCAATCATCACGGAAGTTCGAAGCTCCGTTCGCGAAGAGATTGGTCGGGTTCTGAATCACTCTGCGAACAGAAGTTTAGTCCCGGAGGAGCCTATTCGAGTTCAGGGTCAGGCTACGACCGAACGAACTGTCTCCACGCAAAAATCCGAATCTGCAACGCCGCCGAAGGCTGTTTCCATCAGCGAAGCGGCTCGTTTATTAAGCATTTCTCCTCGCACGCTATACAACTGCATTGCCATGAATGCTATCAGGACTATCCACGTCGGGCGACGCGTACTAATACCGATGAAGAGCATCAACGAAGTCGCATCACGAGGGGTTCCCTGGCGGCGCTCTATAGGAGGTGCGTCGAACTAACAGTTTGTTTCTTCGAAGCTGGGCAATCGGTCCCACTGATCGCCCCCCATTCTTAACACGCTTTGAGAGTTAATTCCCGGAGAGATTCCAACCAAAGTTGGGTTTGGGAACCTCAAGGAAGAGTCATTGGACCATTAATGGAACAAAGAATGGCCTTTGCACCAGCCGTGGGTACAAGCTCTGTTCTGCTCTCTTTGAACTGGCATGATTTAGGGGGGCTCAATTCCGTGATACTCCGTGAGTGCTAAGGTTTAGGTGCCTCGGCCTACTAGCTTAGTTCTTCCGGTGCCATACCTAATATTATAAATCACTGCTTTAGCGGCACACTCTCAATGAGTCCTTGCGTACTCTCTGAACGGTATCGAATCTGGGCACGAAATTGATTCCACGTTAAGCCTTCCATTTTCAGCAATATCGCTGATACTCACGCTACTGACGTACCAGGGACAGGAGAGAGCCATGGACAAATCAATTCGGGTTCTCGTGGCTAATCGACCAAAGCTGATGCGGGAACTGCTTCTTGGCACGCTCGCGGATCAACCTTGGATCGAAGTCATCGGAGAAGTCACGGATGACGCCGAGATTCAGGATCTCGTGCATAAGACCTCTCCCGATCTGCTAGTGATTGCTACCGACGAGCCCGGCAAGCGGCCGTGGATCTGCGATTCTCTTTTGCAGTTGCATCCTGAACTGCGCATCATTGCCGTGGATCCCCGTCAAAACTACAGCGTCTGTTACTGGGCCACTCTCGACATTCATTCCGACGATATCGAACCTTCCGAGGAAGGTTTCCTAAGCGCCGTGCGCAGCGCGGCGCAAGTCCTCGGCAAAGGGCGAGGTGTGAACTGAAATGAGAGACTCGATTATCATTCGCAGGGTCAGACTGACCGGAATCCTTGCTTCGTTCCTGGCATTGACGATTTGCTGCTCATTACAAGCACAAGAAACCGGTCGCCCCTTGCCTCCGTCGCGCGATGCGGCTTACTCTGCTCGTCCCCCCGAGCCATCCGAACTTGCCAAGGAAAACCTCGAACGCGTGGCGGCATCGCCTGCTCAGCTCAAAGAAATCCTGGTGAAAGACGCTGGAATTTTGGTGGAACTGAAGCGCTGGGTGGCGAAGGAAGCCACGGATAGCGGTCAGATCGTGGACGATTCTTCCCTCACCGACCAGTCGATCTTTGATCGCCTCGACAGGGACATTGCTTTTCGTTCCTTGGCCACCCGCCTGGTGCAACGTTATGGTTACCTGCTCCCTACTATTGATCCCGATTCCCAGATCGGCAAGGAACAAGAACTCCTCCTGAAAGAGCGCGTCCGTCGCCTCGTGCAAATCGAGTCCCAGGAAGATACGGATTCGCTGCGCCCGCGCCAAGACAAAGAGAATGATGTGCGCGGTGCCCAAGACACTCACTGCGATCCACAGAGGGACCGGAATTGCAGCCAACCTGGCTCTAACCGCGCGCGCTTTGGGAATCCTCGTCCCACTGAGCAGCCGGGAACCGAACCCAATTTACCGGTCGCACCAGATCAAACACTTCCTTCTGGAGCAGCGCGCACCTTGCGAGCGAGCCTTGGTCGCGATGAATCGGACCTTCGGGCGGGCTCCGATCTCGACATCGAAGCGAATCAGCAGTCCCCTGTCGATGGTTTGCGGCGTTTCAACGATGCTTTCGCTGCGTCCTCTCCGCTGGACCCGCTCAATGGCCTTCCTCTTCAACCTCGGGGCAACAACCTGCAAACTCTTCCCACGCCTTCCTCTTCTTCTTCTTCGCGAAACCGGGATGGCATGAGAGACGTTGTCCCTTCCGAAAAGGGCATGGAGCGCACCACGCGGCGTTCGGAAGACCGCGAATTGTCTATGGACCGCAATCTTCCTCCCCCTACAATGGTCCGCAGACCCAGCCCCTACTCGGATATTCCATCGGTCTACGACCTGTATGTTCAAGCTTCCTCTAAGGAAGGTCCTTCCGAGCGCTTCGGGCTGAAGATTTTTCGTAACAACAGTTTGGAACCGGATGCCATTCCCATGGACCTGCCGGTCGGGCCCGATTACGTCGTCGGACCTGGTGATGGTCTGGCCATTGATCTTTGGGGAGGCGTTTCGCAGCGCATTTTTCGCATAGTGGATCGCGAAGGGCGCATCACCTTGCCGGAAGCCGGACCGTTGCTTGTAAGCGGCCACACGCTTGGCGATGTCCAACTCACCGTTCAACACCTGTTGCGTAGCGAGTTCCGCGATGTTTCCGCGGACGTATCTCTTTCTCGCCTGCGCACCGTCCGCGTTTACGTCGTTGGCGAAGTCGCCGAGCCCGGTGCCTATGACATCAGTTCGCTTTCTACTCCGCTGAACGCCCTGTTCGTTGCCGGTGGCGTGACCTCCCGCGGCTCCCTGCGCGCTTTGAAACACTTCCGCGGTAAGCAACTGGTCGAAGAGGTTGACTGTTACGACCTTCTTTTGCACGGTGTCCGCGCGGATATGGCCCGCTTGGAGAACGGCGACACCCTCATGGTTTCGCCCATCGGTCCCCAGGTGACGATCGAGGGCATGGTACGCCGTCCGGCAACCTATGAGTTGCACGGCGAAACCACCCTTGAAGACGCCTTGGAATTGGCTGGCGGCATTCTGCCGGCCGCTGCTTTGCAGCACGTGGAAGTTCAGCGCCTCGAAGCCCACCAAAAACGCACCATGCTGACGCTCGATCTTTCCCCGAACGGCGATGCGGACACCGTGGCGAAACAGCTCAGCGCCTTCAAAATTCAAGATGGCGACCAGATCCATATCTTCCCCATCGCTCCTTACAATGAAAGCTCCATTTATCTGCAAGGACATGTACTTCGGCCGGGCCGTTACTCCTACCAGGATGGCATGAAGCTTACCGACCTGCTGGCTTCTTACTCCGATTTATTGCCGGAACCGGCGGCACACTACGCGGAGATTGTCCGCCTGAATCCGCCCGATTTTCGGCCTAGCGTAGAAAGTTTTGACCTGTCTGCCGCCTTTGCGAATCCCGCGGGAGCGCCCAAGCTGCAGAAGCTCGACACCGTCCGCATCTTCAGCCGTTATGACTTCGAACAGGCCCCCTCGGTCTGGATCGGCGGCGAAGTGCGCTCCCCGGGCAAGTATCGTACCTCCGGTCAAGCACACCTCCGCGATGCCGTCTTTCTGGCTGGCGGCGTGGCGCCCGACGCCTCCCTCGATTCCGCGCAACTGTTCCGCACGCAGTCTGATGGAACGATGAAAATTCTCAGCGTGAATCTCGGGGCGGCCTGGCAGGCAATCCAGTTGA
>Ga0210384_10000033_pt1 | contig 210026 bp, 168 predicted proteins | sample IncBWH2MmetaG_FD_160574 | JGI IMG/M metagenome (GOLD analysis project Ga0210384, IMG submission 160574) | Forest soil microbial communities from Barre Woods Harvard Forest LTER site, Petersham, Massachusetts, United States - Inc-BW-H-2-M | ecosystem: Environmental > Terrestrial > Soil >... | reverse complement strand
TCGCCCCATGGCCCGCAAGGTAGTCCAGAGCTGAATATTCAGACTTCCGACGTAATCGAGATGTTCGATCGTCTTTTCGCCCACGTGTTCGAGAACATTGGCCATCAAGAAACCTTTTCTTCGCGGCCGCCCGGGTCGAACAGAGCTAGCGCGCCCGTGACCTCAAACAACCGGAGCACCGAACCATCGAGTCCCTGTAAGAAAAACCCAATCTGGTGATGGCCGGCGATTCTGAGGGCTTCGATCAAAGTCGCGATCCCGGACGTCTCAATGTTGGGAACACCGGCCAAATCCACGGTCACAGTCCGAGGTAATGGTTCTGTCGACAAGATGGTCTGCAGGCAGTCGCGAAGGTCGGGCGAGGAATGGACATTAATGTGGCCGCTCGGTCGGACGATAGCCTCCTGTCCACTGTGATCTACAGTGATCTTGAGACTGCCACTTGAAGGAATTGCAAGCTGTGTCATACCACTCTTCCGCTTTCTATGGTTCGACTGCCCGATTCTTTGTCGTTCCCGTGCCGTTCACCCTTCTGTGTTTGCACGCGGCCTTCCACGGCAAAATGACACATAACGCGACGCGTCGGTCTGGTGTTTTCCCGCCGACGACTTGAGAATCGTGGCACGACAAGTGCTTTACATCGTTCTCGAAACCGTCGTTGATGCCACCATCTGCGACCTTTCGTTGAAAGTCGTTGACACAACTGTGGTTCGTTCTTATGCCAGCGCATGGTGGACCACCGAAGTGATGGTTCTGGTGTCAACGGGAATGACGTTTCTGTCAAAGTGGCACAACTTAGTGGCGCTCCGTACGCGCCCATAGGAGAGGAGCAACCATGATTAGGCTAGGGATTGTGTTTTGTGTCTTTTTGACGATGGTTTCGGCGTTTGGCCAGTCCACGTCGAAGTATCAGGTAGGAACGATAACTGAGGTTAAGATTCATCAGGATGCCGGCGGCGGGGCTACAAACGCCGCGAGCTACGACGTTTCGCTCAAAGTAGGCGATACCATTTATGTCGTGCTCTATACGCCACCGCTGGGCCAGGAGACGGTCAAGTACGCGGCAGGGCGCGACCTGCTCGTGTTCGTGGGGAAACGCAGCATTCGCTACAACGATATATTGGGTCAATCGTTTGACGTGCCCATAGAAAGCCAAAAACCTGCCGCGAAGCCTAAACCGGCAAAGCCAGCCTCCTCGCCGACAGAGTAATGGTTGACGTTTGTTTGACTTGGAGAAAGAGACATGAACCGAAAGAATAGAGCAACGTTACACGTTAAGCTTGCGCTCTCATACGGAGTAGCGGCGATCGTTGCGACAGCTATGCTCGCAATGGAGGCGTACGCCCAAACGGCTGAGGAGAAGCTACCGCGGTTGTCGGGGGTCGTTGAGCCGCTGAGGCCTGGGGTAACTGAAAGCCAAGTATTCGCGGAACTCGCCGCGCATAACGAGCAACGCAGGTCGGCCCTGCACGACTATAGCGACCTGAGGACTTATGAGGTTATCGATCTCAAAGGCAAGGTGCACGCTGAGAAGATCGGACGCATGGAGTTTCTCTCCCCGGACCAAAAGACGTTCACGGTCAGCTCCGAATCTGGCTCAGGCTTGGTCCGAAGTATGGCGCTGAATCCGCTCATCAAGAGCGAGATCGAAACGGCAGCCGGCAAAGAACATCATGACAGCGCCATTTCCGCTGACAACTATTCCTTAAACCTGTTGGGTGAACAACAGGTGGGTCCGTATCTTTGCTTAGTCGCCGAGGCGGTGCCCAAGCGGAAAGACAAATACTTGTTCGAAGGTAAGCTCTGGATCGACGTGAAGGACTACTCCGTAGTACGGATCGAGGGCCATCCCGCGAAAAAACTGTCTTTCTGGATCCAGCGCGCTGACTTCGTACGGCAGTACCAGAAAATTGATGGGTTCTGGCTTCCGCAGAAGGACCAGACACTGGTTCAGGTACGGCTGTATGGGGAGAAGGTTCTGACCATCGATCACCGGGAATATGTTGTGAACGCAAGTCAGAGCAAGGACGCGCGGGCGGTCGTTCCAGAAGCCGCCATCGCTTTGACTTCGTCACGTTGACCCAAAACACCCGCCGCGCCCGGTAACTTCGCACTCGCCCAAGCTTTCTCTTTCTCGGCAGGGCTGCTCCAGACAGCACTGCCTCGCGCATTTCCTCCTTACGACAATTGCGTGACTGTCACAAAAGCTCGACATGTCAAATCGAGCGAACTCAGGTGACACCTCACTATCCACCGTGGATAGTCCTCGGGTTTCGTTGCATCTCTCGTTTTCTCAACGCCTTGAAGCAAATCGCGTCGGATGCTTTTGGTTTGGAGAGCACATTGCAATTCAGGTGACGCGGAGGAACATCTTGCGACGTTCGTTTGGTATCGGGTTGGCGATCCTGCTGTTGCTGGACCTTGGTTTCGCTCAAGGCGGCTCACCCACACTTGGATCGATAAGAGGTGATGTGTTTACGAAGGGCACAAATGGAGAACCCGCCGTTTTGCCCGGGGCACACATCGTCCTTCGCGGGCCCGTAACAAAGGAGACCGAGTCGGACGCACAGGGAGCATTCGCTATCGATAGCCTTCCCCCCGGCACCTACGAGATCGAAGCGAATGCTCCTGGGTTGAGTGGCGGACTCGCGGTGGAGGTGACCCCAGGCTCGTCCTCGACTGTCCCTCTCGAAATGAACGTGGCAATGGTCAGCAATGCCGTAAATGTCACTGCAACCGAGGCTTTCGTAGCTGATGAGTCTGCTCAGCACAACACCATCAGTCAATCCGTCGTGGAAAAAGCGCCGAATCAAGAGGAGAAGATCGACAGCCTGCTTCCGCTCGTCCCTGGAGTGGTCCGGGGGCCCGACGGACGGATCAACATGAAAGGCGCGCAAGCGACACAGGCTGGCTGGCTGGTGAATTCGGCAAACGTCACTGATCCCGCAACCGGCGGTCAAGCCATCAGCTTGCCGATTGATGTGGTCTCATCCGTCCAGGTGATTTCCAACCCTTATGACCCCGAATATGGAAAATTCACCGGAGCAGTCTCCACCGTAGAAACTCGTACGAGCAACTTCGACAAATTTCACTTCTCCATACAAAATCTCGCTCCGCGGGCCAGAGACCGCGACGGGCACATTGTTGGCATTGGAGGTTTCACTCCGCGTACCACCATCACTGGGCCGCTGATAAAAGACAGGCTCGCGTTCACCCAGTCTCTGGAATACCGGTTCGTTCGAACGCCGGTCGAGAGCCTGCCGCCGCTGCAACGCGACACAACGCTCGAGAGCTTTGATTCTTTCAGCCAATTCGATTTGAAGATTAACGACCGACAGACTGCGACTCTGTCGGTTGCCATCTTTCCACAAAAGTTTGACTACCTTGGGCTCAATACGTTCAACCCACAGCCATCGACCACAAACTTACACCAGCGTGGAGATCAGATTTCTGCGCAACATAGCTACGTTGCGGAGTCGGGTGCATTGCTTTCGTCGCGGTTCGCCTACGAAGAGTTCGACGCGGACACGTTTCCCAACAGTCAAGCTCCGTATCAGATGCTGGTCGAAACCACACAAGGTGGCTTCTTCAATCGGCAAAATCGAGATACGCGTCGCGTCGAATGGCAGGAGATCTACCACTTCAGCCCAAAGCATTTTCTGGGCGACCACGACCTGAAGGTTGGCTTTGACTTCTCTCACAGCGCGTACGACGGACGTCAGCAGTTCCTCCCAGTGTCGATCGTCGGTACGGCAGGTTCGACACTCGAACAAATCAACTTTGGCGGGCCAACCACTTTTTCTATCCAACAAAACGAGGTCGCCTGGTTTGGTGGAGATCAATGGACGGTTCGCCCGCGTCTCACCCTGGATTTCGGACTGCGCTTCGACAACGACTCCATTACCAGTTCGACACATGCCGCCCCGCGTGCCAGCCTGACGTTCGCATTGACACGCGATCGCAGAACTCTGCTAAAGGCCGGTGCGGGATTGTTCTACGACCGGGTGCCGTTGAATGCCCCAGCCTTCCCCAACTTCCCCGATCGCACAATTCTGACGTTCGATGCGGCGGGTAATGTGATTTCTTCGGTCCCATACTCCAATGTGATCACCAGCAGACTAAGAAACCCACGAAGCGAGACTTGGAATATCGAAGTTGACCGCCAGGTACTGGACAACCTGCTGCTGCGGGTGGCTTATCAACAGCGAAACACCGTCGACGACTTGGTGGTAAATCCCGAAACAACTGCCGGAGCCAGCTTGCTGTCGTTGGCCAGCTCTGGACGGGATTTTTATCGCGAGTTTCAGATCACTGGCCAATACAAGATCCATCGGCAAACTCTGAACGCCTCCTACGTGCGGTCGAAGACCACTGGCGACCTGAACGACTTCAACCAGTTCTTCGGAAGCGATCCCCAGCCCGTGATCCAGCCGAACTCTCGCGGTCCGCTGGCCTTCGATGCGCCCAACCGCTTTTTGGCATGGGGAGAGCTCAACGCACCTTGGAAGTTGATGCTCATGCCAGTCCTGGATATTCACACCGGATTTCCGTATTCCGTGGCGAACGAAAGGCGTGATTTCGTCGGTCCGCGAAACGATCAGCGATTCCCACGGTTTGATTCGTTCGATCTCCAGGTGCTTAGGAACTTCGGACTGGCCTTTCACGGCAAGGAGCACACCGTGAAGTTGGGGTTTGGAGTGTTCAACCTGTTCAACCACGCTAATCCGCGTGACGTTCAAAACGACTTAGACAGCTACCGCTCTGGGCAATTCTTTAACAGTGCCGTTCGCACTTTCAAAGGGAAGTTAGTTTTCGGATTTTAGCGGCACGTGCGAGTCTCTCGGGTTCGAAGTGAAGGTGTCCAATGAAAAAAGTAAACCAATGTCTCATTCTCGCTGCCGGTAACGGGACGCGAATCAGAACGATCTCCGGCGGTCTTCCCAAACCTTTGGTCGACTTCCGTGGCAAACCCATCATTGAGCACATCGTTCAACGTGCGCGCCGGGCCGGCATCGAGAGCTTCGTGATTGTCGTGGGATACCGCTCGGACTTGATCCGTAACTGGTTTGAAGGCCGGTCGCTCGGTGTATCTGTGACCTTTGTGGAGAATCCGGACTACCACAAAGCTAACGGCGTCTCCGCTCTAAAGGCCAGAAACGCAATTCACGAGAATTTCTTGCTGCTCATGGCGGATCATCTCTTTGAGCCGGAAACGGCCGAAACACTCATACAGCAGCCACTCGCGTCCGACGAAGTAATTCTCGCAGTGGATCCCAACATCGATCGCATTTTTGACCTGGACGATGCCACCAAAGTCCTCAGAAGCGGCGACCGGATTGTGGATATTGGCAAGGAGATCGCTCGCTACGACGCCTTAGATACTGGGATGTTCCTTTGTGGTCCCGCCTTGTTTGACCGGCTCGAGCTCGCAAGCAAGAAAGGGAACTGCTCTCTTTCCGACGGCATGCGGCAACTGATTGCAGAAAAGCGACTGCGTGCCCTCGAGATTGGCGAGGGACAATGGCAGGACCTGGACACACCGGAGGCATTAGCACACGCCGAAGCCGTGTTTGATCCATATCTCCACTACGAACCGAGTCTCGAGAGCGTGGCCCGTGTCTAGGGCATTGGCAAAAGCCCGACTCCCTCTCCGCATGCTCGGAGTCGTCCTTGGCATTCTGCTGTTCGTCTATCTGATCCACCGAGCCGGTCCCGCCAAGCTCCTCACAAGCATGGTCGCTTTAGGTTGGGGACTGGCGTTGGTAATCGCCTGGGGCGGAGTCGCCCACATTCTTAAGACTTGGGCTTGGCGGCTTACCCTGCTAGAGGGGAAGCATCAGGTATCGTTCGCGCGGATGCTTGGGTTGCGGCTCAGCTCTGAGGCGGTCGGGCAGTTCGGCGGCCTCGCACAATTGTTCGGCGAAGGTCTGCGGGTGTCGCTACTGGGCCCGGCAATTCCGCTCTCGCGCGGTATTGCGTCAGTGACGATTGACCGTGCATTCTTCGTCATCAGTGCTGCCGTCGTGAGCTTCCTCGGGCTCTCCGCCGTTTTAATGGTGTTACCACTGCCTCATAAGCTCATCTTTTATGCGATTGTCTTTGCGTGCCTTCTTCTGGGTTTTGTTCTTCTGAGTGCGATTGCCATCAGAAACCGCTGGCCGCTGTTTTCACGAACTGGCGAGGTCCTAGGCCGGATTCGCTACCTTAAACCGTTGATCGACCGTAAGCGCGCACTGATTCACTCGGTCGAGGAGAGTCTTCTCGACTTCTATCACCGTACGCCCGAAGCGTTTTGGGCAAGCCTCCTGCTGAACCTTGCCTGCCACGCCGCCGCGATCGTCGAGGTCTATCTGATTGTGCGGCTCATGGGCACCAAACTCAGCTTGTTCGGCGCGCTCGCAATTGAGGCCTTGACCAAGTTGGTGAACATTGCGGGCACATTCAATCCTGGGAATATCGGAACCTATGAAGGCGGGAACATGCTAATTACGAAAATGTTCGGCCTCACAGCCGCCGCTGGTTTGACGCTGGCTTTTGCCCGCCGACTGCGCGCTCTATTCTGGACTGGTGTGGGTATTCTATGCCTGATCGTCTTGTCGAAGCGTACAAAGCGAGATGAGAGCAATGAAACGAACGAGGGCATTATGCAGGTTGCAACCAAACAGATTCTTTCACAAGAACTGCAGAGTACTTCTGCATCGCAGCGCCGACCTTCTCACCTGGCCGTTGTTCTTGCCAACAATCCGGGCTTCGCCTCTCCGCTGCCCCAGGTTGGCTCCGTACCAATTTTGCTTCGAAGCATCTTGGGAGCAGCAAAAGCCGGCGCCGCGCGAATCGTAGTTGTTATTGATCGTGCGAAGGGTCTGCCGGTACGGCAAGAGCTGCTGAAGACCGGGCGCGTGCCCAGTCATGTTGAGTGGTGTGGAGTGACAGCCGGGGAGGATTCTGTTCCGTCCCTGATCGGGCAGCTCGCTTCCGAGATTGATGGACATCTCGTTCTGATCGCCGGCGACCGGGTCTACAACCCTTCATTGCATAAACGAGTCGCTGAATGGGATGGAGGAGCGGACGCCTTGACGTTCGTCACGGCCTGCGACGTGGTCGGTATGTGCGCGCTGACTCGGGAGGCGTCGGTCGACCTCGCAATCCACAACCCCACCACCGCCGGATCCCTCGAAGACATTGAACACTGGATGACTAAGACACACGCGGTGAAGAGCGAGGCCGTTGCGGACGAGCAATGGCAGCGTGTTGTCAACGAGCAGCAACGCGTCCTGGCCGAACGAAAGTTAGATGGCTGGCTCGTCAAGCCAACCGACGGGATTTACGCGAGAATGAACCGCAGAATCTCCATACCGATCAGCCGTCGGATCATTCCATTCCCCATCACGCCCAACATGGTCAGTGTATTTACGCTCGGTGTGAGCTTCGCCGCGGGCGTCTTCTTGGCTCTCGGAGGGTACTGGAACATGTTGACTGGGGCAATCCTTTCCTGGTTCTCGAGCGTGCTCGACGGATGCGACGGGGAAGTTGCCCGGCTGAAAATGCAGGAATCTGCGTTCGGCTGCTGGCTGGAGACGGTTTGCGACAATCTCTACTACTTGTTCATCCTCGGCGGCATGACGATCGGGCTGGTAAGAAGTTCAGGCAATCGGAGCTATCTGATATGGGGAGGTCTCTTGCTTTTCGGCGCGACCATGAGTTTCCTCATGACGGGCCTCCAACGTCATCAGATGACCAACGGACAGCCGGAACGCTATTTGCAGGAGTGGCACAAGAAGGCGGACAGCCGGAGCTCGAATCCTCTCTTGTATCTAGGGCGGCATACAGAATTCATCATCCGGCGCTGCTTCTTGCCTTATGTCATCCTGTTCTTTGCCCTTTGCGGCGTCATGAACTGGTTCCTGGTTGGCGCGACCGTTGGCGCGAACGTCGTATGGATTGTCGCTCTTTATTCTTATCTCAGTTTCACCCCGACCAGGGCAGCTGCGCTGCAGAGCCCGGCTGTTTAGGCGCTCACACGATGCGGAACGCATTTCCACCACTCACTCGAGCAGCTACAGTCTAAGTGTGGCTATGCAGGAGATCCTTACCGGTAAGTTTGCCCCGCTGCCGTTGATGCTTTGGCCGCCCAAATCTCTGCGGATTGTGGATTGGAACATTGACAGAGGCCAGCAACTGCAGGGCATTACGGAATTCCTGGCGAGTGCGAATGCCGACATTCTGATCCTCCAGGAAGTGGATGTTAACGCACGACGCACGCACCGCCTGAATATCGCCGAAGAGATCGCCCGCAAGCTGGGAATGAACTATGTGTTCGGCCGCGAGTTTCAGGAGTTGGTCCAGGGATCGAAGAACTCTCCGGCTTACCACGGCCAGGCGACCCTTTCGAAGTGGCCCATTTTGAACCCGCGCCTGATCCGCTTCTCGAAACAATCACATTTCTGGCAGCCCCACTGGTTTCTGCCGAAGATCGAGCCCTTCCAGGAACGGCTGGGAGGAAGAATCGCATTGGTCGCGGAGGTCAATGTTGCCGGACGGAAGCTCGTGACTTACAACCTTCATCTGGAGAGCCGCGGAACCGATGCACTGCGCCTTTCACAGTTGGGGGAGGTCTTGTCAGACGCGACTTGCCACGACGCCGAATGTTCGTTAGTAGTGGCGGGCGACCTCAACCTGGACGCTTCGAGGGAAGCAGCGGCGTTCGCCGTCGCGAAGGCTGGATTCCAAGATGCAGTGACGGCGCCGCACACTCCAACCACTCCTGCGCGTGGCCTGTTTGAAGCAGGGCGCCAGATTGATTGGGCATTTGTCCGAGGACCCGTGCGGGCGTCCTCCGGCCAGGTGCACCGCCGGGTCAAAGCATCGGACCACTACCCCATCTCCTTCATGCTGACTGGATAGAGCCTGCCCGAGGCCGCTACCGGTTCCGTCGGCAGCGCGAGGGTTGGGAGGATGGTTCCGGCCGGGTCTTGTACGCTCGGACCCGCGCGGTGGGGAGTTGAGGAAGTCACGCCGGAACCGGGGAGCCCTCCACGGCGACTTCCATATCGGCGAAGCTGACGTCTTCGCGAATTACGCTTTGCCTCTGCATCTTGATTGCGATTCCTCCATCTGCCCTTCACGGCTTGCAAACGCTAAGAAAGCCTGTGATGCGAATCCAGGACCCAATGCGTGGATTATGCCGCGCGAGAGTCCGCGTCACGATTGACCAGTAGCTCAAATATCGTGCCAAATGCCCCCGATCCCCTGGAGCTGCGATAGAACACCCGCAATTCGTCAGGTTGCTCTACCGCCAACGTCTTCACTATCGAAAACGACGTACGATTGATCGGGTTTGGATTGCGCCAGACAATCTTCACGACAGCCTACCTTGCCTTTAAAGAGCTGTACCTGCAAAGCCCGTTCTTCGAAGTGTCAATATGGCGACACGTTGCCAGACAGTCACTTAGTGATCTCTCTGACGTTGACCGTGGCTTGGCGAAGTTCATTCATCACACCCGTCTCTTCTGCACTCGAACTTCCATTCGATCTTTTTGCAGCAGGGAAGTCGGAAACGGATGCCTTGTTCAAACCACACGCATTTAAGCAGTCCCACCTGAACTTCAAGGTGAGAAGACTGACCACACGGCGGTCGACATTTACCGTGAGATGGGGGCGTTCGTTCTCGAAGAGTTTGGCGGCTCAGTTGCTCTTACGTTTGAATCCGAAGCGACGGGCCGCAGCCCCTATCCACTGCCCCCCAAAGGCTCCTGCGGCCCGCGCTTAAGGTTCTGTGCATCCGGCGGCGAAGAACCGCCGCCAAAAAGGGAGAAACATTATGGCTTCGCTGGCTGTAGTTACAAACACCACCTCGAGCTTCATCTCCGCAATACGTAACCTGATCTGCCCGCTCTGCGGAGCAAGCATGCTGGAATTTCGTTGCCTCGGATACTGTGGCAGCGACTGGCGTCAGGACTGGGAGCGGGCGATGTGCGCTGGATCGAAGAGTAGGGAAGCGCGTTCTGGAAGATCGTGCGCCAAGCATCGTGTGTAGATAAGCAGCTCGCGCTAATGCGATTTTCAACCATCGAGATGAGAGGCATAGGCGCAATCACGGACAGTACTGACTGCACGCTCTGGCCGAAAGCCGTCTTACTTTCCAGCCCTCGAGCGACCCAGGTCTCACCCGTTGCTCGCTTTGCATGGACCGCCTTGTATTGGAACGTGGCAGTCGTCCTCTGGGGTGCTTACGTAAGGGCGACGCGTTCAGGTGCTGGCTGTGGAAATAGGTGGCCCCTCTGCGCTGGCGACGTTGTCGGGGCGAGCGTCAAAGCGCAGACTATCGTCGAATTCACGCACCGAATAACCAGTGTCATCTCGTTGCTCATGGTGACCGGTCTCGTGGTCTGGTGCTGGCGAGTCACAAAGAAAGGTGATTGGGCCCGCTATTCCGCTGTATTCGCCGCCGCACTTCTAGCGAACGAAGCATTGTTGGGAGCCGCTCTTGTCCTGTTGAAGCATGTGGGCACCGACCGGTCTGCTGGCCGAATTCTCTTTCTCTGTTTGCATTTTGGCAATACGCTTCTGCTTCTTGCGACGCTGTCGCTCACCGCCGCCTGGTTGTCGCATGGCAGCAGAAGTTTCACTCTCATTGGCAAATGGCGAGAAGTAAGCTTTGTCGGACTGGGCCTATTTGCCACGATGGTCACGGGTATCACAGGGGCGGTCGCTGCTCTGGCCGATACCCTGTTTCCGGCAACATCGCTGACGTCGTCATTGGCTCAAGATTTCAGTCCCGGCACACCCGCCCTCTTGCACTTTCGGCTACTCCATCCCGCAGCCGCTCTGATCACTGCATGTTACGTTCTGTGGCTTATCTGGAGAAGCTCCACCCGGCGAAACCGATTCTCGCGATCTGCAATCGCTCTTATCTCAATTCTCCTCGTGCAGGTCGTCATTGGCATGGCGAATGTATTGTTTCTCGCTCCCGTTTGGCTCCAGATCGCCCATGTCTTCGTAGCCGATGTACTGTGGGTGTTGCTGGTGGTTGCCTCGGCGGACCTCGTACTTGAACGCGCCAGCACTGTCGACGCCAATGCTCTGGCTCTGGCAAGCCCCGCCAAGGTAGGGCAAGAGAAGTGAAGCGACGTGTGCAGGTAGCTGTCTGTTGTGGGATTGTCGCAGCCGCGATGGCCGGCGGATTGTCCGCCGATACCCCGCCAAGCACATATCATCTCCCCTCGAACTCAGAAGTCATTGGCTACCTCCTTCAATCGGTGAACTGGTATCGCCATGTGTACACCGAACGGCAAGTTGCCAACGACCCAGGCGACCTTATGTTTCTCGATGACAATCGAGCGACCGAACGGCAGATCGTGACGCTCTCGTTCGACTTCGCCAAGGCGGATGCCCTACTACTAATGAGCGCCGTTTCATCACACCCCGGAGCTACAGCCACTGATCCTCCTCCTGCTGACCTTGCCCACTTCATCGCACTAAAGAAACGAAACGATGAACTAAGCCAGCAAGCAATGGAGGAGATCAAAGACCTCGACAAAAGGCTGAACACCGCCAACCGGGCGGATCGCAAGAAATTGAAAGCAGCGGAAGAAGACGCTCAAACTCGATTGCATCTTCTGGACGCAGTCGCGCAGGGCCTCAATGACCTAGTCGAGTTTGTCCAGAGTCCCGGTGAAGCACAAGCTCAAAGCGGACATTTGGGCTCCACCATCGACGACCTCGCGCAATCGATACCGGAAATGAGAGGCGAGGGAGTTCCCTCCGAGACCGCGCGCCTGCAGGAGGCAAATTCCAGAACCGCGAGTAGTGACGCCGGCATCCTCGCGCTGGTGTCGGATGTTTCGGCGATAAACCGTAAGCTTCACGTGGTTGACGAAAAGATACGCCTCACTAACAACTTGACGGTGTCCGCGGAGAATCTGCGAATCCCCCTGGCTGCATTCATCAACCGGCTTATTCAGAGTGTGGCAATAATCGACTTGCAGACTACCGACCTTTCATCGTTGAGCGAACAAAAGTCGCGCCTCGACGCACTGACGCTCGAACTCAAGGGACTATCTCCGGCCATCGTATCCCTCGATAAACAGAAAGTCTTGCTTGCCGAGTACAAATCAAACGTACTGAGCTTTCGAACGGAGGTAGAGAACCAGTACAAGCAGGCATGGAAGAAGCTGGCGATCCGCCTTCTCATCGTTGCCTTGATCATAGGCTCGCTAATCACAGGCGGCCACGTTTCGCGCCGGCTGGCACTGCGGCGTGTGCAAGATCCCAATCGGCAGCGACTCATCGCTATGATTCACCAATTTTCCACTCTGCTCGCCATTGCAGTCGTCATATTGTTCGTCCTCGCTTCTGACTTGAAGTCAGTGGCAACCTACTTCGGGATTCTCAGCGCCGGCCTCCTGCTCGCAATGCAAAACGTCATCCTCGCCAGTCTCGGCGCTCTCCTCCTGGTGGGGAAGCGCGGAATCAGAATTGGTGACCGAGTCCAGGTGTCGGGCATTACCGGCGATGTCATTAATATGGGCCTGCTGCAATTCCAATTAAGAGAATTCGATGTAGAGAAGCAGCACTTTACCGGCCACGTAGCGACCTTTTCGAACTCCCTGGTTTTCGTGTCTCCCGCCATTGGCCTGCTGAAGTTGAATTCAACTCTTGAGAATGCGTCCCAGCCCACAGCGAACGAAGTGGGGACGGAGCCGGATTTGGAGATTCGCGGGTCGCACGCTGGAGCACAAATCTAAGGGCCAGCTCTTAAGTGCTGAACATCAGGAAACGTAAGGCCCAGATCACTGAGTGCGCGTCATTCTGATGACTTCTGCTCTTCGTGTCAGGGCAATGACTCTCGGCAACGTTGCGTTTCGATGGTAGCCGTAGGATTTCCGCGCCCTGTCACGCGGATTTTCGGACCGCCATTGGAAACTCCAGCAGCTTGCCGCGTTCGTTTGGCGGCAACCACTGTGAAACCTTGCGAAAGCCTTGTGGAATATAGAATTCGATTATCTTTGCCATACATCCTCCGAAGTACTCGTCTGCTTGCCACAACAACCGGAGAAAGCACGCCGGATTCCAAAGCGATTCTTACGACAGGCCACCGACGTCGCGCGGGCAGGTCACTTGAGGAGACTGATTGACACTTGGTCCGTCCTGTTTGAGCGGAGATCTCGGAATGGTCCGGCGATCTGACTTTTGGCAGGTTACGTGCTTTCCTCTCGGGGAATGGAGAAACAACATGCCGGAAGCAGCCCTACGGGCGGAAAATGATCTGTGCCTTGCGGTCTTCGACCGCCAAAGCGCACCTCGGAAATTGCAGGACGTTCTGTCGCTCCGCTTACCGTCTTTTTATCGTTGTGCCTACCGACTTCTGGGGAATGCGGCTGACGCAGAGGATGCGGTGCAGGAAGCCCTGTTGGCCGCGTACAAACATATCAACCAGTTTAGGGGCCAAGCGCAGATCTCTACCTGGTTGACGACGATTGTCCGCAACCGCGCCCTGATGCAATTACGCAAACGACCGCGCCAGATTCATTTCCCATTGGACGAGCAGTTCGGAGAGGAACAACCGCGCTCTCTATGGGAAGTACTAGCGGACGGGCGGCCTGGCCCCGAGGAGGAGTTTCGCAATTCCGAACTAACGGCGCGCTTGCGAAAATGCACTGCTCTGCTTTCGCCGACCTTGCGAAGAACATTTCAGCTGCGTGTCGTGGATGGTCTCTCAATCCTTGAGACAGCCCGCATCCTGGGAGTGCCAAATGGAACAGTCAAGGCGCAGCTGGCACGCGCCCGAGCAAAAATTGCGCGGCACATGCGGCCAGTGCTTGCCCCAAGTCGTCGTAGACGCGGCGGCACAAGTAGTTCGACTCCTTGAGAGACGACTTCGTGGAATAGTGTCCGGGATCATCCGATCATCCACCCCGGCCAGTGCTTCCGTTTGCGAGTCAGCGAACTCCTGGAAGAGAAGTCACCAGAGTTGCTCACAAGATCGCCTGGGATGGAAAACTGGATTTGGAGTCACCTAGCCAGTTCATGAGTTTGGCTCAACCCAATGAAACCAAATGGAGAATTTGGTTGCGGGGATAAGAATTGAACCACCGATCTTTGGGTTATGCGATCTGACTCACCTTTCGATGAGAGTTGGACTATACATTCATCCACAGGGCTGCTCGCCATCCAGTCTCTATGCCTTCTCCCACCGTTCCGGGGGCTTGGTTCGGTATTGCCTTATCAAGCAGTTCGCAACTTGCTGCCCCGACGCCCCGATGAGGCAATGCGGTCTCTGGACGATGCGATCGACACGTCGGGAACGGCAAGTCATGGCATTGGTGGTCGCCGGCCTGTTGAATAAACAGGTCGCCGGGGAGCTCGGCATCAGTGAGATCACGGTGAAGGCGCGTCGAGGCCAGGTGATGCAAAAGATGAAAGTGGGGTCTCTCGCCGAGTTGGTGAAAATGGCCGCAAGGCTCCCCGTCGATGCTACGATGGGGCTCAGGCGACCCCTGTTTCCAGTTCATGGTGAATCGCCGGGCGAGCCACGCTTTGATCGGAGACATGAGGAATTTGCTTTGATATCCCTGCGTTCCCGGCGAATCCTAACTTATCGACAACAGGAAGCGCGGCCTGAGTCTACCTGGCAACCGCGCCGATGTCAGCCTTACGTGAGGTCGGTGCTCGGTCCGACCTCGATAATGTAACCGTCAGGATCGCGGATGTAGCAGCGAATCTCGCCGTACTTTTCCTTCGGCTCCGTGATGAACTCGGCTCCTCGACTTTTCCATAATTCATAGCACGCTCGAATATCCGCAACGCGGATATTCAGGAAGCTGCAGACTCTATCCGAATCGGCGGGGACGCTGAGCGTCACTGACGGCTTGTCCGGGGTGGGCCCGCCTCCGACGTTAACGATCAGCCAAGTATTCGCGATCTGAATGTGCCCAGACGCCCCCTTGCTGTCGCCTCTGCTCAGAATGCGGCCGCCGAAGACCTTCTCATAAAAATCAGCCGATCGGTCGATGTCGGCGACGGTGATGAAATGTGTGACGGTGAACCCATCGCGCGGCGGCATCTCATAGCTTTTTTGTTCGATTCCTACGCTGCTCATTGACGCTCCAACTCCGACGAGCAGTGCTCATCTCGGCGGGCGGCCCACACTCGCCGATTTCAGGCGGCATCAGCGAAAAGCCGCCGAACGCACCAAACGTGGGCCAGCCCCTTATGCCGCTGAAAGCGACCTCTTCTTTGCTTCGAGTGCCGGCAGAAGAAGGTTCAGAAGCGCTTGATCAGAGAACGGGTTCTGACCTGAGATCAGCTCGCGATCTTGAACGACATAGCTCGTCCATGGAGCGAGCACACTTACGTCACCGCCTGCCGTACTCAAGGCGAAGTCCGGGTAGAAGAGAACCTTACCCTCAATCTCAAGCGGTTCCCGCTGCTGCTCTTCCGCTGTCGAAAAGATGGTCATCTTATATCCAGAATAGATCCAGCCTTGAGCCTTGGTGTGTGCTCCAGCGGCATCGCCCGCGGCCAGCGCGGCGACTACCTCCCTCGAATTCGGAAGAGCCGAGAGTAGTGAAATCGGGCCGTGGCAGAGCACTGCCGTAGGCTTCGACGTTTCGTGAAAGTGTCTCATCACGGTGCCAGCGTCGGGATCATCGAGAAGATCGATCATCGGGCCATGGCCGCCGGGGACGAAAACAGCGTCATATTGATCCAGACCCGACGCGATGACATCCGCGATGCGCTTTGGATCTCTGAGCCCAGTCAGGCCGTCGCGGAACAGCATATAGTCCTGAAGCTTGGCCGCGTCCCCGCCGAAGAAATCGGCGACCTCTGAATGCACATCCACTTGGGGCGCGTTGCCTTTGGGGTTGGCGAAAGTGATTTCGTAGCCCTCCTTCATCAGGGCGCGAACCGGAACCGTCAGTTCGTTGAGGTAGTAGCCCGCGCCGGTATAAACCTTGCCATCCTTCAAGGGCAAACCGCGACCGCTCGACACCAGCACTAAGACTTTTCCTTTAGTTGTCATTTTGTTCTCCTTTTTGAAATCGATTCTGTTCTAACGAAATATGGAACTAACACTGGGGACTGACAGAACGTTCACTAATTCCATCGTCGAAAAACGGAAAACGTCCCGTCTGCCCCTGAGACTCCCGCCTATATATTCAGCTCTTGAGGAATGCCAGCAGGTCGGCGTTGATCCTCTCCGCCTGCGTAGTGGGCATGCCATGAGGGAAATCCTTATACGTAATCAGCATCCCATTCTTCAGTAGCTTTGCCGACTTCGGCCCGGCTGCCACGTACGGAACGATCTGGTCGTCCTCGCTATGCATCACCAGCACCGGAATCGTGATCTTCTTCAGGTCCTCGGTGAAGTCCGTCTGCGAGAAGGCCACAATCCCGTCATAGTGCGCCTTGGCGCCGCCCATCATCCCCTGCCGCCACCAATTTGCAATGTTGGCCTCAACGGATTTCACCCCCGGCCGGTTAAATCCATAGAAAGGCCCCTCTGGGAGGTCGCGATAGAACTTCGACCGATTCGCCGCAAGCTGCGCCTGAAGATCGTCAAACACTGACTTCGGCAGGCCCTCCGGATTGGCGGCCGTCTTCAACATCAGCGGCGGCACCGCACTAATAATGGCGGCCTTGTACACTTCCTGTTGCCCATGCCGGGCGAGATAGTGCACTACCTCACCACCGCCGGTCGAGTGCCCAACATGGATCGCATTTTTCAAATCCAGATGCGCCGTAAGTGCCGCCAGGTCGTCGGCATAATGGTCCATATCATGCCCATTGGCCACCTGCGTCGAGCGCCCATGCCCACGCCGGTCATGCGCGATCACGCGATACCCCTTGCTCAGAAAGAACATCATCTGGTTATCCCAGTCATCCGCTGAAAGCGGCCAGCCATGGCTGAACACGATCGGCTGCCCCGAACCCCAATCCTTGTAAAAGATCTCAACGCCGTCCTTGGTGGTAATTGTTGGCATACAGACCCCTTTTCAGTTGGATTAACGCCCGCAAATTTCCGGAGTTGCCTCGAGTTCTCTTGCCCCCGCGTTTCGTGCTGAGGCATAGCTACTTTGAGACGGTTGATGCAGGTTATGGCTGCGGGAATCCGAACATCAGCCAAGACTGATTCGCCACCCAATGCGGGTATAGCTCCGTCATCTGATCGAACAGCTCCTGGTCGGACGTCGCGGTTTTCTGCAGCCGATCGAAGTCCTCGAGGTAACGCTTGGTGTCTTGGATCGTCGAGGGAGAGTCAGGCGCGCCCGTCTTCTTGTGACCGGCCACAACAAGCGCCGGGTTCAGCGCGGCTAACCGGTCTAGCGCCGCTATCCAATTCCTTCGGCTTTCGGGGGTGGTGTCGCCGACGTACATGCGGCATTGGTTGTACACAACGTCGCCAGCGACGATCAGGCCGATCGATGGAACGTATAGAGACGTCGAATCGGGACTATCGGTGCGGCCCTGCTCGATGATGCGCAATTCGTGGCTCTCGAGAGTGAACGCGTCGGGCTCAAAGGGCTCGGGTGAAACCAACTTGGTGGCGACCTGCCCAGGAAACATACGGCGGGCCAACCGCTCCACAGTGGGAGTGAAAGACATCTGCATAGCCTTCACCGTCTTGGGTGTTGCTATCGCCCGAGCGCCGGGGAAACGGTCGAGCAGAATGCTAAGGCCGTAGAAGTGGTCGAAATGGGCGTGCGTTATATAGATGGTCTCCAGGTTGCGGTTGTGCAGAGCCACCCAATCCGCGAGAGCCTCGGCTTCAGCCACTGTCCCCATTGCGTCCACCAGGACCGCGTCGTACTCGCCGAAGATTAAAGTCGACGTGATCGGGTCAAAGCCGAGCGCTTCGCCGAAGGGCTTGGGCCGCTCGCCGACCATAGTTTTTCCCGGGGCGGTAAAAACGTTCACACTAAGTGTGTTCGACGCAACAGGCGCGGTCACGCGGGTGGTCTCTTTTCCATTTGTGCGGTCCATTTGGTACTCCTTTCGATGTCAGACCTAGTGACTGTTCAAGGCAAAGATTGGCAGAAGCGCCACGACTAGCGCAGAGTCGGCATCCCAATCCGCCCCATTTGTTAACCGTAGGTGAGAGTAGTGCTCTGTCCGACCTCGATGATGTAACCGTCAGGATCGCGGATGTAGCAGCGAATCTCGCCGTACTTCGGTATCGGTTCCGTAATGAATTCGGCTCCTCGGCTCTTCCACAATTCGTAGCACGCTTGAATATCCGCAACGCGGAAATTCATAAAGCTGTTGATGTGATTCGGGTCGGGGACGCTGAGCGTTACCGTCGGCTTATCCGGGGTAGGCCCGCCCCCAACGTTCAGAATCATCCAGATATTCGCCAGCTGAAGGTACGGAGGCGCGTTGCCGTCACCCATGCTCAGAATGCGAGCGCCGAAAACCTTTTCGTAGTAGCGAGCCGATCGCTCGACGTCGGCGACGGTGAGAAAATGCGCGATGCTGATCCCCTCCCGCGGGGGCATCTCATAACTCTTCTGTTCGACTTGTATCGCCATTGATAGCTCCTTTCGAGACAGTGCTCATTACAAATACGGTTGTTCGGACTCCGTACTCCCTAGCGCGCAATTTGGCCCAGATAGTATCCGAGCCGATTTTCGACATCCCCCGGCTTATGGAAGCCGCGCTCCATCAGCGCTTTGATTCCATTTTGTGCGGCAGGTCGCCCGAGCGAAGCAATGCACGCATCCCACCCAGCTCCGAGTTCGACATCCGGCGGCAGGCTGGTGTTGACCAGGCGCTTGGTCTGGGCAATCGCCCATTTGTCGAACTTGGCGATCCGGGTTGCGAGCGCTTCAACGAACGCATCTAGCTCGGCATCAGGCAGTGCGCGGTTGATATAGCCGTAGGCCTCGGCCTGATCTGCTCTGATGTCATCCGAGCTCAAGAGCACCTCAAGGGCGCGGTTACGGCCGATGAGTCGGGGAAGGCGAGCCATGGGGCCGCCGCCGGCGACCATCCCTACGCCCACCTCCCATTGCGAGATGATGGCCTTCTCGCGGCTGGCAAAACTCATGTCGCAGGCCAGCGTGATCTCGCTGCCGTTGCCGGTCGCACGGCCGCGGATGAGGGCGATGGAGGCGACCGGCAAGCGGGTCAGACGCACAAGAAAATCCGGCCAAGGCGGCAAGCCGGTGGTGCCCTCGGGCAGCGAGGTCAGGTCTTCAATCCTGGCCGTGAAATCCGAGTGATTCAGGAAGTAGTCGTCGACCGCGCTATCGAAGACCACAACCCTGACTTGCTCGTCGGCCTCAAGAGCGTTGATGACTTCCTGGAACTGCTTCACCATTTCCGGCCCCATGACGTTGATCGGAGGGTTGTCGATCGTGACACGCCAATAAGCGTGCGACCGTCGGGTCAGGCGAACCTGCACGGGTTTCGCGGGCGCGCTCACCTGTGTGAGTTTGGTAGGTGCGTTCATAGTCGCCATTGGATTTTCCTCCGTGACCATTCAGCCAGAACAAACGAGCCGCGCAATTGGACGATGGTATCGGCCCAGGATCTGGCCATCATTCGTAATATGCTGGCAGCTTTTTCTGCGCGTCACTTTGGGGCTGATCGTGGTTAATCCAGAGCTGCGCATGTTCCTTCGCGATGACTGCCGCTATCTTGTCCATGGACTCGAGCGAGGCCTGCTTGTCCCAGTTATTGTCAGGGACGTAGCGATGTTCGAAGCTTGTCTGAAAATGCACAACATCGCCGCTCAGAATCACCGCCCCAGTTTTAGGGAGCCTCACGAGCAACGATTGGTGGCCGGGCGTGTGTCCCGGCGTGAAGACCAGCACAAGGCTCCCATCGCCAAAGATATCGTAGTCGCCGTTGACGAGCTTCACCGGATGCTTCTTGTTGAACCCGACGGTGTCTTGCCGGCTTCCAGCCCATTCGTACTCGACTTTCTGTACCAGCATAAGCGTGTTGGGAAACATCTCGATATTTCCCGCGTGGTCCGGGTGGCTATGTGACACGGCCATCAGTTTGATGTCCGAAGGCTTGACCTGTAACTGTTCGAGCTGAGCCGCGAGCGTTATTGGTTTGCGCCAGATCGGGCCCGTGCCAGGACCCCACTCATGAAACACCTCTTCGTGATCAGGCAATTGCGCCACAGCGTCGTCGATGCCCGTGTCCCACAGGAACCACCCCTGCGTGTGGTGGATGAGGTAGCAGTGGCCGGGAAAGCCGACGGGCGTTCCGACATTGACTCCCGGTGTCCAACGCGATTCGTCGGGCCCACTGCCGTCACCGCAGTCGATCACATAGAGGCGGTCTACTCCGGACTTGACCGGCGGGTTGGGAGCGGCGGAAATTCGCACGACCGGGATAGCGGTCGCCAGCGCCAAGACCGCAACCGAGAACGCAAACGTAACGTTTGCTTTCATGAATTCCTCCATTCGAACAATGAGTGCAGTCCTCGTCTACAGTTTAGAAGCGGCCGTGGGCGGTTGAGGCCGACTAAGGTTGGAACCCATCCGCCATCCACTTGGCGAATAGTTCAATGCGAGATAACGGCCAGGGACCTTCTCCTCTTGGTGGCGGGGGCGGCATTACAGCGCCACCGATTCCGCGAATGCGATCGTAGATGGCCCCAGCGTGCTTTTTGACGTCATCGTAACTTCCCAGGTTGAACGCCTTGCTCATGCCTTGAATATCTCGCTCCGTAAACAGCGGCCGAATATCCGCTTGAAAGCTCGTCGTTTTCGTCATCGCGCCTCCCAGGTATTGGGTTCATTCGGCCACAACAAAATGGGCCGCGCAATTGGACGATGGTATTGCCCATACTTTCGTATCGACTGCAGTGTCCTCATCACTGAGGTCTCGGATGCTGGATACGAGATGTCGTCGATACCAAGGTCCAATTGTTTTGTTCTTGTCGCTCGTGGCTTAATGATGCTCGTTCGAGATGCATGCCGATCGAATTTAATTATTTGTGAAAGGCGTTTAGCGTCGGCGAGGGAGTCCCTTTGCCGAGGCCTCGGATCCAGGTGGTTCACGGAACGGTTCCACAGAAATGCGCTCGTAACACACTTCCAGCACGGTCAGGGATTCTGTACCGCCCGGCAATTGAAGGACTACGCTGTCACCCGCTGCCGACTTCATCAACGCGCGCCCCAGGGGTGACACCCAACTGATGTGGTTGCGGTTGAGATCGATTTCGTCGGTGCCCACGATGCTCACCACTCGCGATACTCCCGCGGCATTGGCATAGCGCACGGTCGCTCCGAAGAATGCCCTCGTCGCCGCCTGTCCCGATCTTCGAGCTTCCGGGTCCACCACTTCCGCGGCTTCGATTCGCTTGGTAAGAAAGCGAATCCGCCCATCGATCTGCCGCAGCCGCCGCTTGCCGTACTGATAGTCGGCGTTTTCACTGCGATCGCCGTTGCTGGCAGCCCACGCCACCACCTCCGTCACGGCCGGGCGTTCTCTGGAGAGCAGAAACCGGTGCTCATCTTTGAGACGCTCCAGTCCGTTCGGCGTGATGTAGTTCTTGACTGGCGTCGCGGGGGCGTCCGGTTGTGGTTTTCTCGTAAACCCTTTTCGCATCTCGTAGTCTTTCCTACACGAATCCAGTTAGTGTAAATGCTGTGATCGACATCTAGACTACGAACTGCTAGCCTGTCCCGTGTCGCGCTCGCAACCGAACCGCTTATTCATCCCTGCTGCTGGCGTACTAGTTGGGTTGACTCTTTCACTCTCTTGTCAATCGAAACTAAACAAGCCAGGCGCAGAGGCCCGCTCTTCGCGAGAATCCACTGACCTGCAAACTCTCGACCTGATTGCCAAAGTCAAAAATGTGCCGGCCTCTAGTCTGGAGAGAGGGTTGCCCGCGGTCAGATTCGAAGATTGGGTGCGGGACAACGCTGGACCGGACTGGACTATTACCTGGAGCTTTACTCAAGGCCCAAAAAATGACTCGAATCATGCGCTCGACTTCCCCGACAGCGTGGACGTTCGCGGTGACACCAAGGATGGTCGATACTTCAGGCTCTCAATAGGAACCACCACGAATGCAAACCAGATCCTTGTGTTCTGGCTTAATGGAGCCGTGAACGTTCAGCACGGCTGGGTAGGTTTGCAGCACCTTAGCCAGTTGCCGCGATCGCTCCATCGCGCGAGCCGAAGCTCGCCCGCGGTACGTGCCTGTTGAAACAAACAGTCCAGACGTCTCTGCTTAACCGGGCAAACCTAGCAAGCTGATTAGGGTACCTCCCATAATCCGGTTCCGTGTAGGCTCCGGAACCTCACACGCATCAAACAGCGCGTGATATTGCTTTACAACGTTCTCGATACCTTCCAAACCGGTGTCCGATCCGAACACAAGCTTCACGAACGCGTTCGGATCGTTGTCCGGAGTTTTCACTTGAGAATCGCCTTCGCCGGTCCACCAGAAAATCTCCCGGAACGTTGACAACCGCCGCTGCATCTTCGTCAAACTCGAGCCGCTAAGGTCAAAGAACACGTTCGAATTCCACCGCGCGATCTCGGCAGCCCATTGATACTCCGGGTTGCCGCAATGGGCTCCAAGCACGGTTATCTTCGGGAATCGACGTGCGATCTCCTCCAGATGAATCGGCCGCATCCGTCCGGACGCCACATCTTCGGGTTCGTTAAAGTTTTTTCTCAGTACTATGCCCGTATGAAACAGCACTACCCACCCGTGCTCGTTGGCTCGTTCGTAAACAGGGAAATAACTCGGATCGATGTATGGTTTCTTAACGAACTCAAGTTCGCCAAGCCCACAGAATCCCATGCTGTGCAATTCTTCAACTTGCTGGACCACATCTGGAGCGTCCAAATTCACATACCCAAACGGGATGATCTTGGTCGGATGCTGTTTTGCCGCTTCGGCGACTATCTTTCGATTCTCAAACGGAGTTAACATCAGCGCGGTTAGATTCAGTCGCTCCGACACCTTCAGGAAATCTTCAATGTAATTTGGTTTTTTCGGATCGAAGTGCACATGCATGTCGACGATGCGCCCTTTCCCACTGGCAGCGGGCACGCCGTCCGATGAGCTGTTGTTCAGAGAGGACGCGTACGCCCCAAAGCCCCGTGCGCTGGATAGCAGAGTTGTTGCGCCAGCCGCGCCCAGGAATTTTCGACGCGAGAATTGGGTAAATATCTTGTCTATCATAGTCTTGCTCCGTTACAGTGCAATCGGCACCGGCCCGCGCTTTCGCGGCGGGTGGCCCGTCCTTTCGCGATGGAATTCTAACTCTGACCGGTTGCTGCGAGAAATCTATTACAATCCCTGGCGAAAGTAGAGGCCACTGTCATGCGTCAGTTTCTAATCACAATTACGCTGGTTATCGCTGTGATGTTCTCGGTGTTCGCGACGGCTGCTGAGGCGCCCGACTTCTCTGGTACTTGGGTTCTCAACGTCGCAAAGAGCACGCTCCCGAAGGACAACACGATCAAATCCCGGACAATCGTCATTGAAAACAAGAAGTCGGCAATTGTTTTCCATTACAAAACCGACGGGAAGAAGTCGACGGAAACCTATACGCCGGATGGGAAGAAACGCGTTTCGGTGAACACGTCGTCAGGTCAACTGAATTCGAGCGCGAGCTGGCACGACTCAGTGCTTGTCATCGAATCCACGCTGGATATAAAAATCCCTGACGCCACCGTCGTTGTCACGGGACTTAAGCCTGTCATCGATACATGGACACTGACAGCTGAAGGTCGTACCCTCACTCACGACGCAGACGACCACAAAGAGATTTACGTCTACGAGAAGCAATAGACGTCGAGTGGTCAACGCTTTTGATTTTCTGGCCTCACTCTATCTGTGATGAAAGCGTGTCTGTCTTCCCATTGCTAGAAAAGTGTAAACGAGGAAGCGGGGGGATGGATTCGTCATCTGTTTTGGAATTCTGGTCGAGTGACGGGCAAGCGGGAAGCACCCCCAAAAGGAAGGGTTGCCGACAATCCGAGAGTTGGAAATTGTTGCGATTGCCCCCAAAAACCCGCCGCACAGGTAGTTCGCTATGCTTCTCTCAGCGCAATCATTGGGTCCACCTTGGTGGCGCGCCACGCTGGAAGATAGCTGGCTAGAACGGCAACGGCAAACAAAAGCACGGGCACGATCACAAACACAGCCGGATCATGTGGGCGCACGCCGTAGAGCAAACTGCCCATCAACGACGCGGTGGATGCAGAAACGACCATGCCGGCCACAATTCCGAGGCCTGCCAGCACTATACCCTTTTGCAGGAACAGCTTCAGGACGCCGCCGCGCCCGGCTCCCAAGGCCATGCGAATACCGATCTCGCGCGATCTTTGGCCGACCATATAAGCCAACAAGCCGTAAATTCCGATGGAGGCCAGAAGGACCGCCAGGCCAGCAAATCCACCCACCAGGTCGGCAGAAAAACGGCGTGAAGCCAGTGACCGATCAAGGATGCCGTTCATAGAAGAAACATTAAATACCGGCAAGCCGGGATCAATGCTCTGGATTTCATGCCGAATCTGTGGTTCGAGCAGGGCCGCGGGCAGAGACGTCCGCAACACCACGCTCACTTGCTTGCTGGGGTCCTGATAGGTCGAAACGTAGATGTGGGGAACGCCATCGATGTCGAGACCGTCACTCTTTATATCTTTAATAATACCCACGACGGTCGTCCATGGCTTGGTGGGGTCTTGTCCGAACCGCACCTGGCGGCCCAGCGGATCGCGATCCGGCCAATACTTACGAGCGGTGCTTTCATCAATGATGGCCACCGGCTGTTTGCCGTCTTCATCGCCCTCTGTGAATGAGCGGCCGCGTAGAAGCGTCGCCCGCAACACCTTAAAATAATCGGGGCTTATCCGAATTCTCTCGGCGCTCAGATCCTGCGAGGACTCGACCGGTCTATCTTTAATCGTTAAGCCTTCAATCTCTAAGCCACCGACCGCGTTGGGGTTGCTATTGGTGGTCGGTAGAGATGAGGTGATTGCGGCGAGTTCTACTCCCGGAATTGTCTTCATGCGCCGCAGCACCTCACGATCAAAGGCGACCCTGCCAGGAATACCGAGATACGGATCCTTATTCGGATCGTTGGGATTTCCTAGCCACGTGTTTGCCGTGACCACTTGAGTTGGATTAAAGCCTGGATTTTCCCGCAACAGGTCGCGCAGCGTACGCAGCAGCAAGCCGGCTCCCACCATCAGTATGACGGCAAATGCCAGTTCCGAGACGATTAGAACATCCCGCAATCGGCCGGTCGCAGTGCTGTAGCCGGAACCGCGACCGCCTTCACGAATGGCCGAGGAGAGAGCGACTTTTGCCGAATGAAGCGCTGGAGCAAGTCCAAACACCAAGCCGGTGAGAATAGAAATCAGCAGAGCGAAGGCCAGCACCACCCAGTCGATTCGTACTTCGTTGAGCCGGGGAACGTTCGATGGCACAAAGCGCAGGATGAAACCCAAAGTACCAACCGCGGTTGCGATTCCCGCGGCACCGCCGATGAGCGACAGCAGCATGGACTCGGTCAGCATCTGGCGCACCATGCGGCCGCGGCTCGCCCCCAGCGCTAACCGCACCGCCATCTCTTGTTGTCGCCCCGAAGCGCGCGCCAGGAGAAGATTGGCAATGTTCAACGATACGATGAAAACGATCAGAATTACCGCACCCAGTAACACCAGCAGCATGGGCCGAACATCGCCCACCAAAGTTCCTTGCAAGGGTTGAATCTCAATTGTCCATTGCGCCTGCGGCGGATAATCGGTGGGAAAGTCGTGGCGTAATTGGGCAGCCATGGCGGTGAGCCGTGCCTGAGCTTGCGCCAGCGTCAGGCCAGGCTTAAGTCGTCCGATTCCAGATCCTAAAACCCGGTTACCACGGATTGGCGGGGGAAAGGGATCTCCGCTGAGTCCGCCGGCGCCAAACACGTCCACGTCGCCGGAAACTGTCGGTCCAGGATGGCGAAATCCGCGTGGCAGGACCCCAATAATTGTAAAGGGATCAGTGTCGAGCAGGAGAGTACGGCCGACAACATTCGGATCGGCGCCATAGGCACGGCGCCACAGTCCATCGCTGATCACGGCCGTTGAAGCGAAACCGGGCACGAAGTCCTGCGGACCAAACAACCGTCCAATTTGCGGGGTCACACCCAACATGGAAAAGTAGCTGAAACTGCCATTGACCGCCTCGAGACGCTCGGGCTGTTTGGCTCCGGTCAAATTCTCGCTACCCTCGAAGATCGGGGTCACATCTTCAAATACGCCCGCTGGCGTCTGCAAGTCATCCATTTCGGGCTTGGAAAACGGAATGTCCCGCAATCCTACGCCGGGCTCGTTAAAGTAGATTCTTACCAAACGATCAGCGTCGCGGAATGGAAGCGGGCGCAGCAACACGGCATTCACGATGCTGAAAATGGCCGTGTTGGCTCCCACGCCGAGAGCCAGAGTCAAAATCGCAACCGCGGCAAAACCTGGATTCTTGCGCAACAATCTCCATCCATGACGGATGTCCGAACCTAGTTCACCCCACCAGCGCACGCCCACGGATGCCCGCACGGCATCTTTGTGAGACTCGATTCCGCCGAACTCAATCCTCGCCTGTCGCATCGCTTCTTGCTGGGAAAGGCCTTTGCGAGCCAGGTCCGCTGCGCGGCTCTCAATGTGGAAACGCACTTCCGTTTCCATTTCACTTTCAAGACGTTGTCCCTTGACCATCCACTTCAACCAAGAAAAGAATCGAGTCAGAAGATTCATATCTGCTCCGAGGTGGTGCGCAGGATACTGGCGATCAACGATGCCATGCGGTTCCACTTTTCGGTTTCCGAATGGAGTTGGCGCCGCCCGGCTGCGGTCAGGTTGTAGAACTTTGCCTTGCGGTTGTTGTCCGATTCCCCCCACTCGCTGACGATCAAGCCCTGATGTTCCAGCCGATAGAGCGCTGGATATAACGAGCCTTGTTGGATCTCCAGTTGTTCGCCAGAGATCTGCTGAATGCGCAGCAAAACCCCGTAGCCGTGCAGCGGGCCAAGCGAGACGGCTTTGAGGATCAGCATGTCTAGCGTGCCCTGCAGCAAATCAACCTGTTTACCCACGGTCTCTCCTTGCGCGTCTAGGAGAGGTTTAACAAAACTCTCCTAGATAGTCAAGGAGAGAGTATTGTTGCGGAAAGATTCCCCGGGTGACGGGCGACCCCTCAATAATCCAACGGGCGGATGGCCCATTTTTGGCATCCCACCATTCCCACGGAGGGTGCCCCATCCTTGCGTTTTTTTGCAAGAGCTTGCCCTGAGCTTGCCGAAGGGGTGGGCGGCGATGCTGCCGGCGCAACTTTTGTCCGTTCTACACTACCCGTTGTGGATGCCGTCGTCGTACCAGCCCTTCGCAAAGTACGCGAAGGACGGGGCACCCGTAGCTGCCGTGGCTTCTGCAGTTTGAAGGCCGGGCCACCCGCCCTATCGGAACCTATTTGGTTATTAGGACTGGTTTTCAGGTAAGAGTTCGATTTGCTCTATCCTGCCTTTGGGGATTGTCATGAAGCTTTTGATTTTTGCTCTCTGTGTTGTGTCTGCGTTTGGCGGTCTGAGCGCGCAGCAGACTGCCTGGCAACCATCTCCGGGTCATACGCAAGTGCCGATATGGCCGGAGGCTGTGCCTGATCCGCAACCTGTCGCGGGGCCAGAGGCCGCTAAGACCACGGGCAAGGAGTTCCTGGTTGCTGGCAGGCCAGCGGTCGGGGTTAGCAACGTCACGCATCCTACAATGACGGTCTATTCGCCACAAGGAAAGAATACGGGCGCAGCGGTCGTCGTCTTCCCTGGTGGGGGCTATCAGGAGCTGGCCATCGATCTTGAAGGTACGGAAGTCTGTGACTGGCTGACGCCGAAAGGGATCACGTGTGTGCTATTGAAATATCGTGTGACGGATGTGGGGCCGTATCCAAAATCGGGGCCGTATCCGGAATCACCGATGGCGCTCGAAGATGCGCAGAGGACGGTGGGTCTCGTGCGCTTTCACGCAACGGAGTGGCACATTGATCCGCATAAGATTGGTGTGCTTGGGTTTTCGTCAGGAGGGCATCTGGTAGCAGCGATCAGCAACCATTTTGATCACCGTTTGTATCCGGCTGTAGATGCGGCCGACAGAGAGAGCTGTCGCCCCAATTTTGCGGTGGCTATTTATCCGGGGCATCTGTCGCTGTCCGCGGCGGAGTGGGATGCGAACCAGGGTGTCAAGAAGTTTGTGGTTTCTCATCCGGCGAACGCCGATAGAGATCTTTCGTTGAACCCCGATCTGCATGTCACCCGCCAGACGCCGCCTACGTTCTTGCTGCAGGCTGAGGATGACCACGTGGACAACGTAAACGACTCGCTGGCATACTACATCGCGCTCAAGAACGCCGGCGTTCCCGTGGAGATGCATCTGTACGCGCAAGGCGGCCATGCGTTTGGGCTGCGGCGCACGAAGCTTTCGATTACGGCATGGCCTGAGTTGGTAGATACGTGGCTTGGAACGATCAGAATGGTTCCGGAGTAGGTCGTCTCGGATTGCATCCCGATATTCGAATCAACAATCGCAATTGACCTCCTGGCTCGAAGAGCACCTAGTAGGTGCCTACGGAAACGGGCCATAACCCCCTCCAACAAGCAACTGACCGAAAGGCGGTCGAAAACAAGCTCCTCGTTGGCAGAAAACTGTCAGAATAGTGTCATGCGGAATCCTCAATGGCTCGAATGGTCTCGGCGCTTTCAAGCCCTTGCGCAAAATGGACTCGCCTACTGCAAGGACGAGTATGACCGCCAACGATATGAGGAGATACAGCGCCTCGCTGCCGAAATGATGGCAAAGGGAGCGGGCCTACCTGACTTTGCCCGCTTGTCGACCTCTTCAAGAATGACGTGGGCTATGCAACACCGAAGATTGATATACGCGCGGCTGTTTTTGATCGGGAGCGGATATTGCTCGTAAGAGAGCGCCAGGACGGTTGCTGGACGCTGCCGGGTGGTTGGGCGGACGTCGGGGATGCACCCAGCTCCGCGGCTATTCGTGAAGTGAAGGAGGAGTCTGGATACGAGGTCGTTGTCAGAAAGCTGGCGGCGGTCTACGACAGAGATAAACATGAACATCCCCCAATGGCATACCATGTTTACAAATTTTTCTTCGTGTGTGAGCTTTGCGGTGGGAAGGCCGAAAACAGCTTAGAAACGAGCGGAGTGGAGTTCTTTCGGGAGGACAAATTTCCGCCATTGTCGCTGGCACGGGTTACGCCCGCTCAGATTAAACACATGTTTGGCCACTATCGAAATCCCGAATGGCCGACGTCTTTCGACTAAGAAACGAGAATCCGGGGCAGGAAAGCCGCCCCGAATCCGTTGATAAGGTCTCCATCTTTCGACAGGAATCCGGCGCGACGGTGCGGATGTCGGCTTGGAGGAGATCTCCGTTGTTCGCAGACGTTCGAGCAATGCACCTGTCGGGAGATCTGTGACCGGACAATTACAAAGTTCAGACGACAACGCCATCTACTATTGAAATATCAGAAATGAAGCCCTTCTCAATGTAGGGGAAATATGGGGACAGACGGGACGTTCACTATTTCCCATTCGTTGAAAAAGCTGGTGAACGTTCCGTCTGTCCCGATTTCAAAAACAAAATCCTGCCCATTCGCGCAGACGGTGCGCGATAAGGACGGGGTACCTGGTCTCTTGAGCTTTACTTCTTGGGCCGCGACTCCGGCGGCACAAGGCCTGCTAGGCGGTAGTACACAACGAGCTGGCCGTAGTGTTCACCGCTGTGTTCGATGAGGCCGTATGCGATGTCGAGAACACGCGCTTTCTGGTCACCGTATACGACAGTCTGCATCAGGCCTTTCTCGCCCTTTGACTGAATGGCAGCGGCGCCGTCGGCAACGGATTTCTTTACGAATGTGATGATGTCGGCCTTTGTTTTGTACTGGTCGCGCTTCGGGTCTTCTGCCGCGGGAGGCTTCTGCCCCATCGCGGGATTGGTGAAGTAATACATTGAACCCGCCGCGTGCAGCAACTGCTCTGCGAAGCTGCGTTGCGCCGGCGTGGGCTTGAAGTCGTATTTGTCCTCAGGAAAATCCTCGGCCATGGCGATGAGTTTGCGGCCAACCTCGTTCCAGGAATCCAGCACGACCTTCAATTCGGGGTCGGCAGGTTTGACGGCAGCATCTTTCTTCATCGCGTCCTGCTTCATCGCGACATTCTTTGCCGCGTCCTGGGCATGGGCGGGAAATGCGAACGCCAGCAGGACGATAGCGAGAAACGGTATGTTTTTCATTTCTTTCTCCACGATTGAGTTTCGCAATCAAAAGCTTCAGTTTCTTATTTCGCCTGCGCCAGCTTCGCAACAACCTCAGCAACTTTATCGAGTACCTGGTTCATGCCCTCCAGTTGACCGCTATTTTTTGCGCTCTCCATGGGTTCATTTCCAATGAAGGTGAGTTTCGTCCGGCCGTTTCCAAGATCCTCAAACAGAATCACGTCGTGCGCACCTTCTATAGCCTCATGTTCTATTCCCAATTGTGCAGGCTCAACCTTGTTTCCCTCCGAGTCGGAAAAGTACATGGAGGAAACGATCTTCTCCAGGGGAACGATCTCGTGGTATTCACCGCCATGCCAGAACTCCTGTCCATCCGGCGTTGTCGTGCAGATGAGAAATTTTCCTCCCACGCGAAAATCCATCTTGCAAATAGGCGAAGTAAAACCCTTCGGTCCCCACCACTGCATCACGTACTTCGGGTCTGTCCACGCCTTCCAGACCAATTCGCGTGGGGCATCAAAAACTCTTGTCACGACCATCCGCTCGATCTCGTTCACCGTGCTTTTTGTCATGTCTGGCCTCTTCTTTCTTCACTTGATCTTTCTTCATTTGATTTACAACTGCTTCCAGTTTGTCGAAGCTCTCTTCCCAGAAGCGGCGATAGCTAAACGCCCAGTCGCCGACTTTTTTAATCGCCTCTGGCCTCAGCCTGCACACACTCTCTCGTCCACGCTTCGTCTTGCTCACAATCCGCGCCCGCACCAGGTAGGCGATATGTTTTGAAATCATCTGCTGCGAGAGTGCAAACGGTTCCGTCAATCCATGCACAGAGGCAGGCCCATGCGAGAGTCGCTCGATCATTGCCCGCCGGGTTGGATCCGACAAAGCGGCAAACGTTGTATCTAATTTATCCACAACCGTATGGTAGTGGATTATTGGGCAATGTCAAGTGCGGATTTTGCGATCCCTGATTTTTGTTTACCGGTCCCCAATGTGCCAAGCATTGGCCGGCAATTTTCAGTCCGTGGGAATAGCGCGTGCAGTGAGCTACTCCGCGCCGATCTGTTTCATCAGGGTGTCATTATCCCAGAAGAGGTATTCCTCGGACATTGTTCCCTGGTGATTCCAATGTCCGAGCGTCGTCATCGGCAGGTGATATCGCTTGCCAGTAGGCTGAATGGTTTTGCCTCCGGGGAGGACCATGGGTTTGGAAAACGTACCATCGAGATAACCCATGACGCCGGTCCACTCGCCGTCCGCCGTGCCGAAACGCACCGGGTGCTCGACAATGCGATTATCCGGTGCGAACGTCCACATGAAATTGAGTTCCTTGATGTGCGCGGGAATTCCCTTCGTGGTATGGCCATCCGGGTAATAAACAGTGATGTCTTCGGCATGGCTCTTGGGGAGATTTTCCCAGTGCTGCCCGGTGTAGACGTGGAAATCTAAATCATCGAAGTCGGCCAGATTGTTTGCCAGCACGGTAGTCATCGCCGCAGTGGGTTGAGCAAGATCGGTGACTCTACTTGCTGGCCAATTCGGTCCAGCGGCCGCGACGTGCACACTGATCGCGAAGGCGACGGCGGCTCCAATGATTAGACTTAGGCCTGAGATAAGAAGTGATTGAGTTTTCATCAAAGTATTCTCCTTATGTAGTGATGCTCTTCGTCGCTACAGCTACATGTAAAGCACCCCTCGCCCTCGAGCGAGACAGTGTCACTTGCCCTCTATCGGCGGTGCCGCGGCTGCCACGCAGCACGGGCTGTAGGATCGCCATCGATCGTCTCCACTATCGATTTCGATCTCGAACGCCACTCTTTCAGCGACTTCGGCCCGTCGAGCGGCCGGACGCCGATGCGCCAAGAATAAGACATCGCGAACGGAAACCGCCACCGCTAAAATATCAGATTTGTTCCTGATGATTTCTACGGGCTTCGACAAAGGCGCGGATAGAATCAACAGAGGCGTTGGAATGTAGTGGGGAAGAACATTCTGCCAGTTCACATCGGCTGACCGTGGAGCGGGGGTTGAGCCGTGCCTGATTTCCGCCCCCCTGGCTGTCTCGGGATTGCGGAGGACTGTTGCGATGCCGCTTCTTGTTACAAGCGCGTCGGGTGCAAATGGGGACGGTTTTGGCGCGCTGCTCAGCTTTGAATTGGACGGCACGCTGCGCGGAACATTTATTGATGACGATCGCATTGTCGATCCGCGTGGCCTTGCCGTCGATCCAAGGGAAAACTTGCTGTTTCTAAACAGTGGGGCCGACCGGGTGTTAGCGATTTCCTCGCAGGGGCGCATCGTTCGCGATACCGGCCGCATTGAAGGCCTGAATCCCGGCGGCGGCATCTTCGGTCCCGATGGCCGGTATTTCGTCGGCCTGCGCAGCGAACGCACCATCGGCGCCTTGCCGACCAGCTTCGATGCTGCCTTGGAGCATGTCTTACCGCCCAGGGTCGTGCCTTTCCCACGAGGATTTGCTTTTGGTCAAGATGGCCGGCTGTTCCTCGCGTCAGGAATCGGGCCCGACGGCCAAGGCGATAACACCATATTGGCCTTCACTCCAGCCGCATCTATCGAGCCCTCGCGGCTGGTCGCAGATCCCGAACTGAGCCCCCTCGATCTTGCGATCGCGCCCAACGGAAATATCGTTGTTTCGAGCGAGCGGCCATTCGGAGCGGTGGACGCGGTGACGAGCGTTCGGGAATACGATGCGATGGATGGACACCTCGTCCGAGTTTTCTCTCCAAACGGGAGGGCTGAATTCTGCAAACCGCGCGGCCTCCGCTTTGGTCCCGGTGGACTGCTCTGTTGTGTCGCGCACAATGAGGTTGTTGGCTTCGACTTCGAAAGTGGCGAATGCCTGGGGGCTATCGCGCGATTGCCGCGGTTAAATGGACAAGCCCTGGTGTTTTTCCGGTAGTGAACCCGACTACTACAATCTGAGTTTGTTTGTAAGAGTTTTTTCCCCGTTGTGTCTGGATGACGGGAAACCTTCAATAATCCAACGCCAGCATTGACCGGCAATTTTCTGGCTGGGCTACTCTGCCGCTACACTGGAAGGGGCAGCGTGCCGCGAGTTGCTCCTTCAAAATGATCTCTTTCTCGAACGTCAATAAGCAGTATGGCAAGCAGTTGCTCTTCGTGGATGCTTCGTTTCAATTGAATCCCGGCGAAAAAGTCGGGCTGGTCGGTCCTAATGGAGCGGGCAAGACAACGCTGTTCCGGATGGTGGTCGGCGAGGAAACTCCCGACGAGGGCGCGGTCTCTGTCCCCAAGAAGTTGACGATCGGCTACTTTCGCCAGGATGTCGAGGAAATGCAGGGCCGTTCGGTTTTGGATGAAGCGATCGCGGGGAGCGGACGCGTCGGCGATCTGCACCACGAGCTCGAAGCCTTGCAGCGGGAAATGTCCGACCCTGACAAGGCGGATGACATGGACCGCATCCTTGAGCGCTTCGGTCACGTGCAGGAGGAGTACGAGCATTTAGGCGGTTACGCGCTCGAATCGCAAGCCCGGGAAGTGCTCCACGGGTTGGGATTCAAAGACGATCAGATTGACGGCGACGTGGGCGCTCTCTCCGGCGGATGGAAAATGCGGGTTGCGCTGGCACGGGTCCTGCTTGGAATGCCGGATGTATTGCTGATGGACGAACCGACGAACCATCTCGACATCGAATCCATCATCTGGCTGGAGCAGTTTCTCAAGTCATTTCCTGGCGCGCTGCTCATGACCTCGCACGACCGCGAGTTCATGAATCGTCTGGTCTCAAAGATTGCAGAGATCGATGGCGGCGAAATCATCACCTATTCGGGTGACTACGACTTCTACGAGCGCGAAAGGGCGGTGCGAGAGAGCAATCAGCAGGCAGCATTTGCCCGGCAGCAGTCCATGCTTGCCAAGGAGCAACGCTTCATTGATCGTTTCAGGACACATGCGGCCAAAGCGGCCCAGGTGCAGAGCCGAATTAAGGCCTTGGACAAGATCGAGAAGATCGAGTTGCCCAAAAAACGGCAGGTCGTGAAATTTGACTTTCGTGTGCCTCCGCGATCCGGCGAACAGGTGGCGGTGATTGAGAATCTGCACAAGAGTTACGGCCCGCGTGTGATTTACGAAGGGTTCAATCTCACCATCCGCCGCGGAGAACGCTGGGCCGTCATGGGGAGAAACGGCGCGGGTAAGACTACCCTTCTTAAAATGATTGCCGGAGCCAGTGCTCCCGATGCGGGAAACGTACGCCTCGGCGCCAGCCTGTATATGGGCTACTTCGCGCAACAATCTTTAGACACGCTCAATTCCGATCTCACCGTCGCCGAACAGTTGCAACAGGATTTTCCTCAAGACAGTATTGGGGCGTTGCGGAACCTGGCGGGAGCATTCCAGTTCTCCGGCGAAGACGTCGATAAGAAGATCCGCGCTCTCTCTGGCGGAGAAAAATCGCGGCTGGCAATCGCACGCATGCTCTACAACCCGCCGAACTTCCTGGTGCTCGACGAACCTACCAATCACCTGGATCTTGCGACCAAAGAGATGCTGGTGGACGCCCTGAAGGATTTTGAAGGCACCATGATCTTCGTATCGCATGACCGCATGTTCCTTCGCGGTCTGGGCTCACGTGTGCTGGAACTGGGCGGTGAGAGCGGCACGGACCGCCATCCCACGGTTTATCCTGGGTCGTACGTTGAGTACGTGCAGAAGCTTGGACATGAGGCGCCTGGGATCTATTCGTAGGGCTTCACCCGATGTGACAAGTGTTCCTGAAGGAACACATCGTCATGACGCATATGGGATGACGATCCTGTCATGACAGTTAAGCCCATGGAAACATAGGAGAAAGTGGAAACCGGATGGGTTCGTATCAGCGCGCGATTTCAGCCATGCCGAACTGTGCGCCGCATCCCCGAAGCTCGGTAAGAGCAAAACTCGGGAAGGGCACGAGGTCCACTCGTGCCGATAAAGACGCAATAAGACAGCGCCAAGACAATTGGGTCAGTCCCGACCGTCCCCATCCTTTCCTGCTACTTCTTCGCCGACTTCGCCACGGAGTCGAGCAACCCCTCGACCTTGTGAGGAACAGCGGCGTAAAACCCGCGCTTTGGTGAGGTCGCAGACTTTTCCTTTACCAACTCCGACGCTCGGGCGCGGACCTGATTCTCGGCCATTCCGCTGTTGGTCGCCAACTCTGCAAGCGACACCTCGGCTCGCAACGTTTCGTCCATCTGAGCTGCAATCGCTCGCGCCGCCAGGATTAGCCGCAACTTCTCGGTAGACTTCAACTTTGGGTTGTTAAAGTGGACATTTCCATTCTTGTCCAAGAAGCAAAGATCTAACGCTTTCGTCGCTATCGCCTCGAGCCTCTCTTTTAGAACATCGTCGTCAACGATGAACTTCTTTCTCAAGTCTTCAATGCTCATCTGCTGCCTCTCTTCTTCTTTGTGGTCACTTTGAAAGTCCCGAATCTGTACCAGTCTGGATTCCCCGTGTCCGGATCACACCCTGCGGTCTTCAACCGCTGCGCCAACTCATTCCGCTTTTCGGCTGAGTCGTCGAGCCTGACGATGTGCCGTCCGTGAAGGTCGCTGGGCAAGCGAAAATCTCCCACCTGCACAAGGATGGTGCGATTCTCGGACTTCGCTAGCGCCATTCCCGCCTCGATCTGCACGTTCGCGCGGGGCTGGAAACCCGTCTCACGCTTGAACTCGTCGTCGTCGGCACAGAGGTCACGCCGTAACCGTACTTCTTCATCGGGCGTCAGCAGCACAACTACGGCCTGCGCCATCCGAAATATCGCGTCGAGAATTTCTCCAACGTAGGGCGATCCCTTCCCCGTCGCTTTCGCCCCCTCGCTCCATTCGATGGGGTTGAGCTTGAGCGCTCTCAGAAAACTGAACATGCTGTCTCGAAGGTCTTGATCCCGTCCGTAGACGACCATGACGTTTTTGGTGATGCCAGGTACCGGAGCGGCCACAGGAGCAGGATCGGGAGATGAATTGCGATCCGAGTTGCCGCCGTTCGGAACCATCGCGGCTACGGCAACGGTCACGGGCGCAGGAAACACCCCGTCTGAACCGGGCGGAAAGACTCCGGTCGCCGCGATGATCTGTTCGCGTATCTCGCGGCGAAGCTGCAGGCCAGATTTTGTGCTGACGAACGATCCCGATTTTCCGACGACGTCCGAGATGTTTCCCGGAGCGGAAATCAGGGCTGTGTCAAAACACTCGCGGAGCCTCTTAGGACGCACATCGGGATCTTTGATGATCTCGGTTAGGAAGAAACCAAAGAACGCCACCAACTCTCGTTGCGACATTCGATGAAGGTTCGGAATCCTCGCAAGAAACGCTTCTAGCTGTTGCTTCATCATTAGTCACCTTCGCGGCGCGGCAAATCAAAACGCACGGTGCGGTCGCCGTGCGCCGACAGGCGATACCGCCCTCGCCCCGCCGATTCCAGAAAATCGTGCGCGTTCTTCGCGTCTCGTAAAGCCTGCGCGACCACCTTCGGCGGACGCACCCCGGCGCGAATGTAGGCGCGCTTAATCTCCTCCTCGCCGAATTCTTCTTGCCCACTCTCGGTCAAGCTGAACGCCAGCACCGCCACGATCTCGTGGTGTCCACGGGGATGTTTCGCCGCGATCAACTCACGCTCGGAAGTGAAATTCGTCGACGACGGTGCCGAATCTCCCGCTGTAAGCAAGAACTTGCTGACTTGCTTGCTTGCAGTAGGCGTTGCTGTGCGTGGAGCGTACTTTGCAATCTGTTCTTCGATGAACTCTTTTGGTCCCTCAAGTACAATTTTTACATCTCTATAGGTGATGGTCGCTTTGCAGATGTCAGACATGGCCCGTGCTCCTCGCTTACGATCTTCTCGCCAAGAAAGTGATATGTCAAGCACTTCCTTGGAGACATGGATTCGTCGAAGTCGCGGACGCATTTCACTTCCGCCCGTGAGTTGGTCGCGGCGGGATGGTTCCTACCACGGAACCATCGGATTTACAGGCGAGTCAGAACCGTCAAGAGCGCTTATGAACACTCCGCCTCGGCTTCCCGTTCGGACTAGCTAGCTTCTTGGTTCGGCTTCTTTCATCTCTTCCCGCCGGTAAAATATTGCGAGCCCGAACAACGAACCCCTTTGTTCGTTTTGGGGAGTAAGGAAGCGCGAGGACAGAGAGGGGCTTGGTGAAAGTCGCCACCTTCAACATTAACAACATCAATAAGCGGCTCGACAACCTTCTGGCTTGGTTAGCGAAAGCTGAACCGGACGTGGTGAGTCTCCAAGAGCTCAAGGCAGAGCAGGGAGCCTTTCCCGTGAATGCCCTGCGGACTCTCGGGTACGAAGCAGTCTGGCAAGGGGAGCGCTCCTGGAACGGCGTGGCCATTCTCGCGCGAAACCAGGTTCCCGTACTGACTCGCACAAGTTTGCCGGGAAATTCTGAAGGGCGTTTTTCTGAAAATCGTAATCGCGAAGATCGTTATTCTGAAGATCGTAATCATCAAGATCAGCAAGCTCGTTACATCGAAGCGGCGGTTCAGGGAGTCCTGATCACTTCCATCTACCTTCCCAATGGGAATCCGCAGCCCGGACCGAAATTTAATTACAAGTTGGCATGGTTTGAGCGCCTGATTGCCCACGCCGCCGAACTCATGGCGAGCGGGGCGCCTGTGGTGCTGGCCGGTGATTACAATGTCGTGCCGACACCGCAGGACATCTATCCGACTCGGTCGTTGGATGACAACGCGTTGATCCAACCCGATAGCCGACAGGCTTTTGCGCGGTTGCTGGCTCAAGGCTGGACGGACGCCATGCGGAAGCTACATCCGGACGGGCCGCTCTGGACGTTTTGGGATTACAAATTTGAACGATGGCAGAAGGACAAAGGCATGCGACTCGATCACTTTCTGCTCTCACCGAATTTGTCGGACCGGCTGGTGGACGGCGGTGTGGACCGATGGGCGCGTGGGCAGGAAAACGCGAGCGACCATGCCCCAACATGGATCATGCTTGATCTTCAGGCTTGATCTCTAGACTTGATCTCTAGACCGGAGTCGAGGTTCCAGCCGGCGTTTTTAGGTCTGACCCTCCCAGCGTAAAGCGCCCATTGTGCAACGCCTCTTGCAAAGGCCTGCCAATCAAGAGGTCTCCATTCAATAAATAAGGGGAACTGTGAGGCAGTTCCCCTTATTGGACAGTTTTTGGCATTTTTGGACATTCGCTGCGAGTGCCCAATTGCCCGTAACCTTATGATTGCGTTGGTTGCGGGGGGTGGATTTGAACCACCGACCTTTGGGTTATGAGTTCAAAGGGAAATTGATACGAAAACACTTACACGCGCACGGATGACACCTAAGCACCTGTAAGTTGCTGCAAGAAACGCACTCTAGTCCCTCGTTTAGTCCCTAGTCCCTCGCTAGTCCCTCGTTTTTCGTCCGGCCAGTGGGGTCGGTACAAAGCCATCGCTTCATGGGCGCTTTGGTCAAACGATCATTTCTTCGGAACGAACCTCGCATTCACAGACTGGTCAGTAGATTGTGAGTAGACGCCTTTTCTTTGTCTTCTTCTCCTTCAAAACAAATTGTTTCTTCGCGAAAACCGGCGGCGGTCTTGAAGGAGTTCAGCGCTGCTTCCTGTCAAGGGTCTGAAATTTGTATTTTAGTTGTTCGGAAGCCGCATTTGAGCAGCACGACAGTCTTTACCTCCAGAAGCCGCCCGCAAAATGTAAAGATCCAAGTCATCTTCCATCTTTCTTAAGACAAGTATGTCTTGCGGTGGCATCGCGACTTCTTCTGCTTTCGCTTTTCTCTGAACGTTAAATTCTTGCAGGTATAGGTTTTCAATGCCCTGTTTCGACAAGTGCAATAGTCTCTGAATACTCAGGAGTTGAGAGCGTTGCGGTAGCTGGCCCTTCAGTTGTTCAGAGATACTTTGCAGCTCGGTGTACTGCAATTCGTCGCGGTCCTTCCGCTGGCCAATCGCCTCTACAACGTCGGTGAGTTGCTTCCTCACATCCATCGTGTCGGGCGACAGCATGAGCATATACGCGCAGTTTCCGAGTCCGTGGGGATTCTGCGAGTCACAGGGATAGCAGAGGGAGGGATCATAACCGGCCGGCGGCAAGTCCGCGTATCCATTTGTTTGATTAGTGTTTCCGCCGAGATCGAGTCGAGTTTCGTCTAGGAAGAGGATCGAGCTGTGATAGGCGTCCCGTATGTGGTAGTCGCAGTAAGGTACATTGTATGGCGCCTTGTCATCGGGCGAGGTAAAAGAAACGCGAAGCGTACCGGTATTTGGTTGCGTGCCTATTTTCTGCGGTGTTGTGCAGTTGTTACCGTAAGCGCCGCTGCTCCCAGTGCACTGGTAGAGGTTGACAGACATTTTGCCATTCTTGTAATGGAGAATCGTGCCGATGTTTTGAGGTGTAGGCGCATTCGGGTAGTTTCCGAAAGTAGAGCCGAACTTAAAACCTTCGACGCCATCGTTGCTTGCGGAATCAGGGATGGGGAGAATGACGTACCAAGAACTTCCCGCTCTGCTAGCGTCGCTAGCGTACTTGTACCAAGGCCAGGTAGTACCTCCACTTGGTAGCTTGGCTTTTAGGGAAAGGAGACTTAAACCTGGATACGTGCCACTACCAAGATCGGTTGCGTTGGACGTGGAAACCGCACAGCCTAGAGCGCCGAGTTCAACACAGAAAACTCCCTTTGTGTTCGTAAGATCTAAGCCGTCGCCGGTTGTGAAGGTGGGACCTGTGTGGCCGGGTACATATGGTGCCATCGCAATCAGCACGGGCATGTTTGCATTACCGCCCGGGTGGAACTGAGTATCCACCTCGTAGATCCAAGGACCGTCGAGTAAGATGTCGAGCTGCTGCCCAAAAGCAGAAACAACAGAGCAAGCGAAGGCCAAGCAAATACCACAAATCCATCGCGTCTTCATTTTCTTCTCTCCAATGCTCTCATTGAACTCCTTGAAGCTCAAATGCTGACCAGTAATACGGGTGCGCCGAAGCAGATTGTGCGGCGAGCGTCAGTTCGGCCGCGCGGAGCGAATTCGCAGCATCCGCTCCACTTAGCAGGCCTGAATAAAACTTCTTCATCAGATTGGCGGTTTGAGACGAGTCAATATTCCATCGGCTCGTGATCACGTGCGGCACACCAGCGTGAAGCAAAGCTCTGGCCAATTCTTCATTCCCGGATTCCGAAGGATCTGGGCGGGTACCGGTTCGGCACGCGGACAGAACGGCCAATTGCAGTCCACTGGTATCGCCATCTCGCAAAGTCTGTGCGTTCAGGAGGCGTGCGCGCTGCGTGTCTGGATCGCGATCGGCGAGGACAAGACCATCTCGCTCCGGCGAGGACACGGCATGGCCGGCAAAATGAAAAACGGAAACGCCGCGTAGACTCTGGCGAATGACAGCGAGAGAAGCATCGGAACCCTTGAGCCACCGAGCCGAGCGAAAGCTTGCAGCGACAGTCTCCGCCTCGCGCTCCGCATCCACTAGCGCCGTCCAACCGTCCTCAGCCGGCGATGGGACGCTTACTACTAGGGCGGGAGACTCCGAAGTCACCACGCTTACGGGCCGGAGTTGGCCGGTTTGGTAGAGGCCTGGCGAGATGACAATGGCGTTTCGTTGAGCCAGATAGTGGTCGTTGCGATCAAGTAGAGCCTCAAATGGAATATTCGCGAGGGTTTCGTCTGGCTCAAAAACGAGAACTCTTCCGCTCCCAATCCGTTCTTCGACAGGTGCGATAAGAAGGTCGTAGAGCGAGCGGGCCGTTGTTCGCAGAACGAGCAGGTCGGAAGAAGGATCGGAACAAATCTCGCGAAAACGGTTGGCCAGATCCACAACTTGTGGCAACGGACGGTCAATCCATTGCGAAACAATGCCACGATCATCGTAGGCCCAAACCGCGATTCCGTTCGGAAAAGCAGCGTATGCTATGACCGTTTGGCCAGACAGGAGTGGAAGCTGATCAGAAACTCTCGTCGGCGTGGGCAAAACAGGAGCGCCGTGCACATCAGGCGGAGTTGAAATGTCTAACCTTTTGAATGAGCCCGAGACGGCATGTAGTCTGGCCCTCAGCCGCGCTCCTTTGTACCACTCCCAAAGCTCCAGGGCGGAGGTGGCGTCCCGTTGCCGAAATGTCCAGGCGACGAGGTCCCGATAGGTACTTTGTGTCTGTTCAGCCCATTGGCGGCGATCACGATCAGAGGTGAATGAATTTAACGCCCACTCGGCAAGAAAGACAGCGGACCGGAGCGAAGATTCAGTGGCGGAGTAGTCCGATCGGCGAATGTTGATTTCCGCCTGGGTGTTGTAAAAGTTGACCTCTGCAACGAAGTTCGGCGCACTGTCGAGGATGGGTCGCGCTTGTTCCAGACGAGTGACGGCCCTTTCGACATCGCCACGGCGGGTCTCGATGCGAGCCAGCCAGATTTCCGCGTCCATTCGGTCGCGGGTCGTGGCTGCAGTCCTCGGCGCCGCAGCGAACAGGGCACTCGCTTTGGCGAACTCTTCCTCAGCCAGTGATGGTATATCTGCGAGGTAGGCGGAATTTCCGTACCAGCGGTGGGCCATTGCGCGTTGGAGAATGTCGGTACTGGAATCAATCACCGCTGTAGCCTGTTTCCAGAGGACGACCTGCAGATTGGGGAGTCGCAAGTTGTCAGCGGCTGTGTCGAGGTCCGTATAGAAGTTGTAACCCTCCATAATCTGTACTGGAGCGGACCAGAAAAGTCGCAATCCTTCTGAAGCGAGCGAGAAAGCCTTCGTGGCATCGCCCAAGGATGCCGACCCGTCAGATTCAAACCCTAGGCCGCGGAGGTACAGGGTGAGATATTGGTGTTTTTTTGCCAGAGTAAGCGCTATCGTCAATGCTGCTTGGTCCGTTCCTATATCGCCGACCAGTCCCGCACAGTTCATCTCCTCCAGACCCATTTCGATTTGAAGCCAGGCGTAGCCGTGACGTTCAAGTTGCGGGATCAGACTGCGAACGAGAGACATGCACGGGCGCCCCTCATAGAGAAGGTGATCCGCATAAACTTCTTCAGCTTGGGCGGCGAGTTCGCCCGCAAGATTGCCAGCCGAGTGAAAAAGTAACGAGGCGCGACGCGCTGAAATTCGCTGCTCGGAGTAGTCGCCCCTATCGCCGGCGCGCACGCTGGACGCAAGGGCCAGAACAGCGGACGGGAAGCTTGGATCTCGGGTATTCCTCAGAAGTCCTGAAAGCCAAAGGTCGTCGTGCGATGTTTCCGCGATTTTGCCTAGAACGCTGATGGCAGCTCGATCCTGTCTGGCCAATTCTTGAGCGGACGTTTCGGGATACGCGTTTGGCAGCCACTCCGCTACCGCAAGGTGCAAATACTCTTCGATGCGGTCTTCTATTTTGGCGCGAATGGCGGGATCATTATCTGCTCGGGCGATTTGCGCTGGCGTCAGCAGCCGTTCTGACTGGCTCTTCTCGTGCTGTTCTACTCTCTGTTTTAGGGCAGCTAGGCGCTTGCGCGCTTCTTCAGACCATTCGCCTTGCGGCTCGATGCGGAGGTAGTGCTCCCAGTCGTCCACAGCCTGGGTGTAGAGAAACATGCGTTCGCAGGCGAGGGCGCGGTTGAACAGCGCAATAGGATCGTCCGGTGACTTGGCCAATGCTTCGCCAAGCACCTCAATGGCGTTGCCGTAATCAATCGGTCTGTCGGTAGATTCGGCGCGCACGAAATACGCCGAACCCATGTCAATCAACAAGCCCGGAGAATGAGGCTGCACTTCGAGCGCGTGTTGTAGCGACTTAATCGCCGCTTCGTAGTTACCATCGAGCAGTTCGGCCCGAGCACGCGCTTGCAACCACTCTGGGTCATTCGGATTCTTGCTCAGGTTTTCACCTATCAAAACCTTGGCCTTTAGCAGAGATTGTGGCTTATCGAAGTCCGACTGACCGGCGCCTCGCTCTGCTTGCATGGGAGCGTACTTTGCGCCGGGGATTCTCACCTCTAAACTCCGATGCTCTGTATAGGCTTGCGCCAGCAATTGTTCAGCAGACGGAGGATGCAAAGCCCGCACTCCGATCCATGCAAGCACGGCAACGGCGACGATCCCCCCAAGTGCGTATGCTGGAACCGGCCAACTGAAGACCGGCCTCCACCATGAAGACTTCGTTTGCATGTCTCGCAGCGTTGCGGCCATGTTCTTCCGCCATTCGGGGCGCGCACTCCGCAGCGAGGCCAGAAGCGCCTCCTCGCTAGGAGTTGCTTCGTCCACGAGCGCTTCTGCCGCGTTGTTTAGGAGTGGTCCGCAATGCCCGCATTGTGCCGCATGCTTCATCAGTTCTCTTGTCTTCGCCTCCGGCAGAAGCCCGGCCGCCACTTCCAACCACTCGGCATCTCCCATGCACGCGGAAGTCGGTGGCGATGGATTAGGCACCCGCATACGTAAAATCTCGCTGTGCACGAACTGGTGCCTTTGCAGCTTTCGGCTGCACTCCAGGCAAGACTGAACGTGGCGTTGGGCCTCTCTTAGAGCTGGCTCCGAGAGTTGCTCCGAACGGGGCGCACTCGTCTCCTGCAACGAAACCAGCCTATCCAGTTCGTCGCTGTCGAGATGTTTGTCGAATGGCCGTGTCAAACTCTTCTACTCCTTCTAATACGACATCACCGGGCATAATCCTTTTTCCATCTGGCTATGGCTCCGACGGGTTGGGCATACCTGTGTTGCCCAGGTGCTCCCGCACGCAGCGTGTGAGTCGGAAAATGACGGCCTCCACGCCCTTTGCTGTGAGTCTTATGGTTGCCAAAGCAGCAATTGCCTTAGCGCTCATACCTTGCAGGTAGTAAAACCAGAAGATAAGGCAGTCCCGCTCTTGATGGGAGCCAGCCGCGCAATTCTGTAACTGGTTGTCCACTTGCTTTAGAAAGACCCCGCGGTCCATGGCCTCCGCCCCGCCGAAACTGCTGCTCTGCGCGGCTGGTTCAAAGTCTTCATACAACTGATCGGTCTCTCCTGCGCCGCGCTTCTGCGAATGGAGTGATTTGAAATGATCGTGAGTGAGATTGACCGCAATTGTCTTAACGTATCCCAGCACAGCTTCGTCGGAATGGTGCCGGGCAAATTCCAGCACCAAGCGGCACTCATCCGCACAGAGCTTGAGATAGGTCTCTTGCAGTAAATCGTCGACACATTGCGTTGGATCCTGCCCCCATTGGCAAGCCGTACGTTTGATTGAAAGACTGATTGGTTTTTGAAAACGGGCGACGAACTCTTCCCACGCTGTGCCGTTATCGGATTCGGCACAAGCGCGTATCAACTCCTCCGCAGTCATGGACGAATGGCGTCTCAAAGAACCTCACGACCAGGGTGCCCGAATTCTACATGAAGCAATACTTTCCGTTGTTATCTGCCGTGAATTATCGCCATTCGCTATTTGAAAAAGGATTTCATGCCTATCTGTCGTTTCCTACAGACAGAGGAGCCAGAACAACTGGACGCTATTTGAGAGGCTTCTGCGACACCCAGAGAGCGGACACGTTGTTGCTCCTTAACTTACTCAAGCGCAGGAGACTAACATGGACCAGACAACATTTCGTGCGAGACGAGGGTTCTATCACTCGGCTTTGCTATTCGTTTTGTTTTCTCTTACGGCTGCGACCGCAAAAGCCCAGGACATCGTTGTCGATTGGTCCACACAAACGCTGACATCTTCTCCGGCCAAAGTGTACAACACGATGGTCGTGAATGTGAGACTGAACAACGCCAACACGCTTCTTTACGACTACAAGATCGACATAACTGCAACCCCCCGAAATCCGAACGATTTTGGAACGATCGCCGATATATTGACAAAGGCCGCTCCAGCGGCTGCACCGGCAGTTCCGGCAGCAGCGGCGGCACCGACACCGTGTCAATCCGCGTTGCACGCAGCAGAAAACTCGGTAACCGCCCTTAAGGGCCTGCTAACGACCAAAAATACTCCGGTGAACCCAGACCAGGGAAACGGCAAGTTCTCCAGCGTCAAAGTGGCTAATACAATCGCGTATTGGAAGGCCAGCATACAACCGCAGGACGATTCACTGAAGCAGAGGATCCCTGTGCTGCAAGCGGCGCTCGCTCAAAACCCAACAACCTGTTCTCCCGCAGAGGTTTCCGAAGCAACTGATTTTCTCGTGAACACTTATGGTCCTTTACGGGCCTCCTTGAACAATTTTGAGAGCCAGTTGGATACACCACACCAGATGGTGGTGCCTGTTACATTGAGCCCGGAGAATGACTACAAAGTCGCAGTCACAGAGTCTTATCAAGGAAAGGCAACGGAGGGAGGCACGCAGACTTTCAGCTTTTCTCCTGAGTCTGACATCCTGACGCTATCAGCCGGTACCCTCCTCACGGAAGTACAAAATCGTACCTACACCAGTGGTGCATTGCCCGGACAGACGGGGAATTTCCTTCTAGCCAGCGGAAACTCGCCCATTCGGCCTATCCTCGTCGCACAACTCAACTACCGAATTCCGAAGGCAAGTTGGGACTCGTTCGGATTTGCACTCTCGACCGGTACAGCACTCCAATTCACAGGGGGCAATAGTGGCGTGTCCAATGTCGGCTTTTTCGGCGGGGTGTCAGCCCATTTGTGGAAACGCTTTTATGTAACCCCTGGAATTCATGTTGGCGAATTTGCGGACTTTCCTCCCGGCTTTACTGCTCCCAATCAGCCGATACCGTCCGGTTTTGGACAATTGAACCCCAACAAGAGGTGGACTGCACGCTTCGCCATTGGCATCACTTACAAGGCACTAGATTTCTCCAAGTTCACGTCCAACTCCAAGAAATAATAACGAACGTCAGCTGTGATAGCACCAACCAGAACAGAGTTAATCCAGCCAAGTCTCCAACAACGTCGAATGGCAGTTTGGCTTTTGAGAGGATGAGAAATGAAAAACAATATGAATCCGCGCCGAGTCACCTTTGTGCTGGCCCTGGTTAGCTGCGCGTGCCTGTTCGGATGTCTAAGCGCCGTTGCTCAGACGAAGCCTGAATCTGCGCCCTCGAGTCCGGCTACTGCGAAACAGAAGACAGAAACACAGGCTCAAGCTAAGAAGTCTGTTCACACGCAGCCACGACAATTGTCGCCACTAGGGCATTCGGTGTGGATGCGGGCACTCGATTCGGTGTCCCTCCTACGGCAGGAACTGCAGCTTAAGCAACTGCGGTTTGCGCAGGAGGGCACAACCGCAAGCCCCATGACGAATGCATCCTCGGAACACGAATGGAACTACTCGGAGGCCCAATTGTATTGGCTAAGACAGCGCGCGTTCCCAAACGACACCATTGATTGGCGCGCCTATACCGCGGCTTTCATCGCCAAGCTCAAAATGTCTGCCTTGTCCCTCGTTCTGCCGCCAGGTATTGCCGCTCATCCACCAAAGTGGGAGAACATCGGACCTCTCAATCTCCCGGTTCCTTACCGACAGTACTATGGCGAGGGCGCAACCAGCGGACGCGTAAACGCAGTGGCCTACAGTCCGGCCAATCCGCTGGTAATGTTCTTAGGATCGGCAGGTGGTGGTCTTTGGAGAACATCCGACGGTGGACAACACTGGGAGCCGCGTGCTGATTCTTGGGACAACACAAAAATCAGCAGCGTCGCGGTCAGCGCTGACGGAAACACAGTCTATGTTGGGACCGGAGACTTCGACGGCGGACGCAGCGCATACGGGTTTGGGATCAAGAAAAGTACCAATGGCGGTGGCAACTGGGCCGGTATGTTGAAGACGGAGCTGAAGGGATATTCAGTTCATCGCATCATGATTGATCCCGATGATCCGTCCATTGTGACGGTCGCAGCGGGTAACAATCCGTTCAACCCCGGTAAAATCTTTCGGACTGAGAATGCGGGAACAACCTGGACCGAACTCAATCTGGCTTCTGCTGACTGGACTGATGGATCGTGCGGTGTCAAAGAGCCGAACGAGCAGAGACCTTGTTATGTGGTTGGCAACGCGAGTGGCGGCGAGGTGTGGAGAACCTATGATCAGGGAAAGCACTGGACCAAAATTGCGGCTCCATTGACTGCCAAGTTCCAGTACTTGGCCATCGCGTCCAGCCCGACAAAACCCAAAGTTGTTTACCTGCTTTCCGGAACAGATGGCCATCTCCTCAAAAGCACCACCGCCGGAGATTCATGGTCTGACATTACTGGCAACTTGCCGGCCGGCTACAATCTGTCGCAGAGCGATTATGATCGCGTGATTGCCTGCTCGACTCGATCGGACACAAAGGACGATGTTGTTTACGTCGGACTCATCGACATCGTCGCCTCGTTCGACAGCGGAGCGAGTTGGGAATCCCTTGGGCATACTTATCAAACGGATGCCTATACCCACAATGACCAACATGCCATTGCCATAAACCCGGCTAATCCGAATGAGTTGCTGATTGGCAATGACGGCGGCGTGTACAAGGTGCAGGTGGATCCGGCAAATCAACACGCTAGTTTTGACACGACTCTTAACGCCGGACTGACCATAACGCAATTCTATCGGGCGGCTTTTCATCCTACCGATGCCAATATTCTATTAGGAGGAGCGCAAGACAACGCTACCCCCATATCGCTAGGCGACCTCAAGAACTGGAAGAATGTGGGCGGAGGGGACGGCGGATTCGCGGCAATTAACCCCAAGAATCCTAAAATACAGTACGCCACGCAGCAGGACCTCAGTTTGATCCGAACCGACGATGGGTGGGCATCATCTCAAGATATTAGCGGCCTTTGGTCTCAGGAAGTACGAGGCTTTATCGCGCCGATCGCTCTCGACCCAAACGATCCAAATCTACTATACGCGGGCACCAATTATCTCTGGCGCAGGGATAACACCCAAGATGGACCTCCCGCATGGAACTCTGATTCGCCGCATCTGGGGGATCAGATGCTCGCTGTCAATGACGGCCAAGATGCCCTGACATACATCGCCATCGCACCAAGCGACGCGAACCGAATCTACACTGGCTCGCAGGAAGGTCAGTTGTGGATGTCTACGGACAAAGGGGAGCACTGGCGTCAGATTGATGCCGGTCTGCCGAAATACTGGATTACAAGCATCGCGGTACATCCTTCTAACCCCAATACGATTGTGGTTTCTCTGTCTGGGACCGCTTCTAAGGATGGAACGCCTCACCCTGGGCATGTCTGGATTTGCGACGACACGCATGCGGCGTCAGCCAAATGGAGGCGTATTACCGGTAGCGGCTTAGGAGTCTTGCCGAACATTCCGGTGAATGCGATCGCATTGGATCCATCAAGCCCATCGTCCATTTACTACGCTGGAACCGACATCGGTTTCTTCGCTTCGAAGGACGGAGGCCTGAGTTGGCAGGATGCGAGCACAAGTCTTGGCCTTCCCAACGTTCAAGTCAACGACATTCAATTCGTACCTGGCACGGGTTACCTCATGGCAGCGACTTTTGGACGGGGAATATGGCGCATCAAGCTCCCAATTCAATTGAAGCCATCCTATCTGAAGGTGCAAGCAAAGACAGCGATCGCTCAAAGCCATTAGAATTGTGGAGAGATTGTACGGGAGGCCCAAGAGGACCATGAGATCATGGCTTTCCATTTCTGTCGCGGTCGCAATGGTTGTTTGGGCATCGCACTCAGAGGGGCAGGACAAACCGGCCGATTACGTATTAAGCACAACCCTGCAAAGAGAGGCCGATGCCATACATCGAGAGCACCCGAAAGCAAGACTTTTTCAGGTGGCTATCGTCGACTTTGTTCCGGCTGCCATTGGCGTTGATTGTTCCGCCTCCCTGAGTATCGACAGTGGTTTTGCTTCGGAAGACAACGTTCGATATTACGCGGTATTAGGGCGATTCTCAGCTTGCGATGGCTCTCAGAGTTCATCTCCTCGCATTTCCCTGCGAACGTTTAGAACGGTCCCCTGTAAACCTCGATATGCTGAAGAGGAAAGCACCAAGAGCTGTGGCGGCCCGCTCGACGATCCCGAGTCCGAGGAATTACATCACTCCCTTGAAGTCTCCGTTGCCGCATTGTCAAAGATATTCGACATCTTGCGAGAGAAGGGAGTTCAACTCTCGTATCGCTACGACCTGCAGATCACGACCGCTGCGCGTATGGTCTCCAAAGCGGAAGAGTTTGAGATCCCGGCCAACTCGAAGCTGGCCTTGTCTAGGTTTGGGTCTACAAAACCCGACGCTGCCGTCGTGCTGATTCGAGGGCGTGAATCGAAATCCGGCGGGGGGGCAATAACCTTTGCACTTGTTGATGCCCAAACGCCTTCGATAATTGACATTGGGCATTCGACTACACTGAATCTGTTACCACCGACCCGTCCGCACTGAACTCGCCGCCAGCGTTCTAGCAAGAACTCCACTATCGTGCGCTCTTCTTGTCGAGCAGCCCAGCTGCGGTGAGCGCAACTTTTCCTTCAAAGCACAATTCGCGTCGAACGGAACCATCGCTTTTGCTAGCCCGGAAGAGGCACACTTAGAATTCATTTAGAGCTCTTTGCTGCTACGCTCATTCCTCTTCTTCCAACCAATCTCTTTTCGAGCGGACGACATTGATGGCAGCGGCGTTGAGCGAGTTCTTGATATGCACCCCTTAATACCTCTCGATCATTCTGACACTCGTACGACAGTTCTTAGCGATTTGATTAGATATTGGCTCCCTCCATCAACCGCATGCTGATATAGGTGTGCCGTAGGCTGTACGCCGTACGTGGTCGGCCGTCTCTGTCGGACCGAAGATTCTCCTCCTCAGTGATGTTCTTGAAGAGCTCGCTCTGCCATTTGCGGAAAATGAGGTCGGTCGGTTGGGGTGTACGTCCCTGTTGCAGGGGACAGCAGCAACGTAACTGCTGTCGGGTTCCACGCCATGAGCGCGAGCCAGAGCGAACCTGGCTTTGAAGAGCGGATAAATGCTTAGGCCGACTTAAGCGAAAGCGCGACACCTTCCTCCCACTGCTGGAGCATGCGATTGCCTATCTCAACGAATTCCGCGTGCTCTTTGATGTAGGCCTGCAGATCCTTTGAGGTGTCCGCAATTGCAGCGTCTATGCGCTCGAGTATCTGCCGGACGCGGGCAGGGGTGCCTCCCATCCGCGTCTCGCCGAGTCGCTGCAATTCTTTCGCGCTCGCCCACTTCGTCGTGCCGTTAAGGGTCAGCGCCATGCTGTCCTTCGGCAGATAGACGGAAGTGGTCACAAGATCATAGACGGGTGCGAGTCTCGCTTCGCCCTGAACGTCGTCGTAAACAATTCCAAAGTTCTTGAGATGTGCATCGCCGTTGCGAAGCGCGCAATTCATGGCAATCAGGACGAACAGCTTTTCCATGTCCTCGCCCACGTGCGTCGAGTTTGCAAACTGTCCAAATCGCTTCATGACCGAGGTCTCGTAACTGCCGCGATATTTCTCGTCGGTCCTGCGGCCGTTCAGGACGCAGAAATCCTCACATCCGCGATAGGTCCCATCTATGCGCAGGTCGAAACGGTCAATAACCAGCGCCATGCCGTCCTCGGCCAGGCGATAGGGGGGCACTTCGAGTCCGTATTTGCGCGCCACGGTGAGGCAAAAATACTCGTTGGCCGCCAGTTGCGGATATTCGTTGGGCTCCCACAGCTTCACAATGTGGGTCGCGCCTTTGTAGCTTTGTGAGAGGCGGTGTCCCGTATGCTCCATCTCGGCGAAAGCCTTTTCGTCGCGCACGAGGATTTTGGGCTGCACGCCGCTGATTCCGGAATAGGTAGCAAATTTCTCCAGGAGATAGCGAAAGAGGTCGCCGCCGCGCCTGCGTTCGAGAATCTCGTCCACCGACTGGAAGGGCACGTCCTCGTTCAGGTGTTCTTTGTCGCCGGTGTAGCGGATGCGTCCGATCTGCGAGCGGCCGACAATGGACAACAGGTCGAATTCGTCGAAGGTGCCGGTCGCTTTCGCAAAGGCAAGGCGGAGCCGCTCCCGCAGTGCGCCTTCGGGCAGGTTCATCTCGAAAACCGGAAGTAGGCCAAAGGGCACGCTCCACGACTCAAGCCTCAACGGCATCGTCACCGAGACCGCGCGAGTGGGCGGGTCGCCGGGAAGGTAGACAAACGTGCTGCCGCGCTCGCCGTGACGATCGAGTAGTCCCGCCTCAGCGGCGTCGGTCCAGACCTTGATCATCCCGTCCCTCTTCCATGAGTTCTTCCAGCGTCGGCCGGCCCGCGCTTGCTTCCTGAAGGTTCAGTTCCATCCCCAGCGCCGTTAGAACATTGGTGATCTTGGAATATCCCAGTTCGCCCAGCCGTCCGTTCTCTAGGGCGTCGAGCGTGGAGAGTCCGACCCTGGCTTTTTTTGCAAGCGTGGGCTGCGTCAGGCCAAGTGCTTTGCGCTTGGTGGCGATCTGCTCGCCTAGTTCGGACAGAGGCAACATACACCTAATATACAAGGTCTTTACATGTAATGCAATAAACTAACCTAGTATACTGGGTTTGTGCCAAGCACGATTTCGAAGAAAGGCCGGCAATCTGTTGTTGCGCTCATACCTCTTCTTCCGCCATCTCGTCTTTACCCGAGCGGACCACATTGATGGCAGCGGCGTTAAGAGAGTTTTTGACATGCACCCCGTAATATTTCTCGATCATTCCGACACTCGTACGACAGTTTTTAGCGATTTGATAGATGTTGGCTCCCTCTATCAACCGCATGCTGATATACGTGTGCCGTAGGCTGTACGCCGTACGCGGTCGGCCGTCTCTGTCGAACCGAAGATTCTCCTCCTCAGTGATGGTCTTGAAGAGCTCGCTCTGCCATTTGGGAAAAATGAGGTCGGTCAGTTCGGGCTTGCGCCACTCCTCCCCCCGGACATCAGAATTGTCGGACACTTCGCTGGGGGCACGCACGCGCTCAACGCGCCTCGGACGGAGCCTGCTTCTAAGTCGCTCAAATGGACTCACTGCATCGGGCATACTCTTGCAATATCCGAATCCGCGTTTTCCACGCACTTCAATCTCGAGAATCGTCTCGCCCGAAGGCGCGTCGTCAACGATCTCGACATCACGGAACTCAAGGCGCCGTGCCTCATCAGGCCGCAGCCCGGTATTGCCCGCGAAGAGGACATAGTCGTGCAGTTGCTCCGCTTGCCATTTTAAGCCCTTTTTCTTCGGCTCTAGTGCGCGTTTTCGAGTCGCTTCACAGAGTTTCTCGTATTCTTCCGGCGAAAACCAGGCCCGGTAGGAGACTTTCGATGATCGCCGGTACGGCTCGGAGAAATCTGGAAGCCGGTCGAGCCATCCGTGGCACAGCGCGGTCTTCAAGGTCTGGCGCAGCGTCACGATTTCATGGTGCATGGTGCTGTGTGCCGGCGGTTTGCCGCGTTTCGCAATTGCTTGTTGGTATCTGTGAACTCGATAATCCACGATTTTTCCCGTGGTGATCTTCGAGATGTCCATGTTTCCGAAGAAGGGCACCAAGTGAACGCTCGACCGCAAATACTGGCCCTTCACGTATTCCTTGCCACGTTCTCCACGCGTCATGATCTCGCATTCGCGTAAAAATTGTTCAGACACCTCGCGAAAGGTCTTTTCGCCTTTGAGCTTTCCAGTGAGAATTTTTCCCCGAAGCTGTAGATACCAGTCTTCGGCGACTTCCTTGGCTTTGGAGAGGCTCTCTTCCTTCGTGCTCGTGCGACGATTCTTGCCCGCGAAGAAGCTTGAGCATTGCCAGCGGCTGCTGTTTGGACGCTTGTAGACGTAAACTTTTCCGCCAAGAATCGTGTGTTGTTCCGCCATCTTCGTCCCTCGTTTTAAGCAGCGCGATTACTCGAAAAGCCGTAATTGACGTGGAGTATAAATCCCGGCGAATCTGCCCAATGATAGAAATGCAGTCAGGCAGCCGCGCGCGGGCGTGGCGGAATGGCATACGCAGCGGACTTAAGGAAAACTTGAGTGCTCGTCTGGGAAACCGGCGACGCATAACTGCTCAAATTCGGGGAAGCCTTAAATGGCAATCCCGAGCCAAACCCGGAGAGATATCGGCCGGGAAGGTGTAGAGACTAGACGGGCAGCACCTAAGCTCCGAAGCTTCCGGAGGAAGGTGAAGGGATAGTCCAGACCGCAAACCAGGTAACCTCGCTAGAGATCGATGGCGTCAGTCGAATTGCGCGCGATGCAGAGGCGGTCGAATCCGCCAAGGTTGATTTCGTATTCAACACGCTCGATGCCGACTGGAACCCCAGCCGACAATTGCGACACTGTCAATCGCGGAAAATCATCTCGTACTCTAAATAGTCCCTCCTCGACAACGCGCACGGGGAGCCTTGCATACTCCTCATCATGCGCGGGCGAGTAACCAACTTGGGCCAACGCTCTCTCAAAGCGGCTCAGTGAATCAGGATCTGACTCCAACTGAGCGCGGCACGCTGCAACGAGCAGTGGCAGTGTATTGGTGGCTCCAGCTTCTTCACGCAGCCGCAGGCTGAAGAATAACAATTCGCCCGACTCTGGCGGAGCGAGTTGGTCGAGTCCGCTAACACGATGGATGCGGCCACGGGTTGAAGTTGTCGCTTTCACTTCCACTGAACACCCTGTCCACTCGAAGTCATGCCGGCTGGCGAATGGCCCGCGCCACCGGGCAACCGCTTCAGCCGTGCCTATTCTTGGGATCAGCCAGACGGAGAGGAACCAAAGCTCGGCAAACAGCCCCAATTGTTCTTCTCGCGATAAAATCTGCCGTGGCAGTTGCCCCCAGAAACGTCGCCACTTTGCCAGCACCCTCAAGACGCACTCAGCCGCTGTTTCTCGACCGGACGACAGCCGCTCTGCCAGCTCACCACCGATTAGGTCAAATGCGTCTTGCCCAGCTGGATCGTGGCACGTAACGTCGAGATACCGACCCGCCTCGTGGCCCGGAACTGCTAGCTCCCGCGTAACCACCCCGACGCCTCGACTCTGGGAGTCCTGCACCTCCGCCTCGCTAGTTCGGAGCAGTATAAGGAGGTGCCGTTTGCCGTCTGCATCGAGTGCCCCCACAAGACGCTCTGTTATTTCCGGTGCGGCCCGCCGCGCCCACAACGTTTCGCCTTGAACTCGCTCGTTTGCGAGTCGCGTCCAGACTTGTGGATCGATGTGGCTCATTCAACCGGCCTCCAGCCCACCGTCCCTTGCAAGTACGCTTCAACTTGCTGAGGTTGGCTCGACTTGGGAAAAGAAATTGCCAGACCTACCAAATCGCGTGCCAGCGGGCCGTCCGGATTGTGAAACAACGGTCTGCGCCCGCCGCCCTCAGCCAAGTCTCTCCCCGAATAACGGCTGATGGGATAGAGAAGCAGCACACCGTCCGTCGCGGGCCGAAGTTCGCGCGCAGCCATGCTCTCGGACGTGGACCTACCATCTGCTTGCGCTGCCTGCGCCATTGCGCTAGCTTGACCGCGCAATTCCGCCGTTAAACCCACCGCTTCATCTCCCGGACTCGTAATGACACCGACTGAATCTGTCTCTCCAATGCGCGAACGGCTTACTTGCGCCACCGTCGCCCCACCTGGCAGGTTCCAGTCGGCATCTCCCAAAGTTGCGTCCCGCGACTCACGCCCGCGAACCGCAACGGTCCAGTGCGTCAGTTCCCCTGAGTCTCGTAACCGTTCGATGTATGCACATATCAGCGGAAGTGAGATGCTTCGAGCTTCATCGTCCACGCGGTAAGCTTGCAGGAATTCCAGAACGCGCTCCACATCCACGCCCGTCCATACTGGCCCTTTGCCATCGGAACAACGCGGATCAACAGCCCCCAGCCTTCCTACCAAGCTGCGGACTTCGAGGCGGTTTGCTTCCGCCTGCAAGGCCAAGTTGTCTAGTCGTCTCAGCGGAAACTTGAAAGTCTGTTCGAGTGCCATTGAGTAGCTCTGCGCTATCGTGGTGCTGGAGGCGAAACGACGTTTTAGCGGACTGGTTACCTGCATCGTCGGGTGCTGCCATATACGCATGCCTACCTGATACGGAGTCAGTCCTTGGCTCTCATATACCGCGATGTCCTCCCGAAGGCGGTGCTCCACAAAGGCAAGGTCATTGAACCAGCCCTCTAATTCTGCTGTCGTATAGATGCGAGTCAAATCTTCGTAGCCAGCCCGGAAGCCGAACCAGCGGCCCATCTGCATCAGCGTGTCATAGCCCACACTCCGGCGAATGAAGAAACTCACCATCAACCCTTCTAAGGTGAGTCCCCTTGAAAGCCGATTGCCCCCGACTGCAATGGCCTTGAGCGATGGCTCACGTTCATAATCCACGACTTTGCCGGTTGCACTGTTTATTTCTCTGACCTGCAGGAGTAGATTGGTGCGGAGCGAATGAGGAGGTTCAACGCAAGTGGCTTTAGAGAAATTGGTGGAAGTTATCCACTCGTCGGTTGACGCAGGCTGGAAAGATCGAAACGAGGCAGCCCTCGCGTCTCTGTTTGGCTCGGTAGAAGGGCGTTATCCGCAAGCAGCAAGCGGCGAAATCGCGCTTCGTGCGCCGGCAATGGGCGGCGAGACTGGGGTTCCGTTTGCTGCGTACATCCACCCTTCCAACCCTCCGTCGGGCGCCTACAGCGGGCTATCATTCGTAATTTTCCCCGCAGACGGGGCGCCTTGTTTGCTCGGCCTAGTGGTTGGGACGCAAGGTCTAACGCCAGACGAAGCGATTCTGGGTCGGCCCGGTCACGCGCGAAAGACAAAAGCTATCTGCACCTGGCTAAACCGCCGTTATGGCAAAGGAGGTCGGGTTGCTTGGGCGAAACAGGACCCTACGCGGACCGATATTTCGGTTCCAGATGAAATCAAGAAAGAGTGGTCCAGCCACAAGGCCGCCCTTGATCGCTATGGCAAAGAGGTCTACGCGCTATTTCGACCGACGACCGACAAAGCGGCGACAGAGGCTGCGGTGAGTGCTCTCCTGGATCTTCTTTTCGAAGAGAGGGGATACGAGCCGCTGGCCCGGTGGCAGCCGAGCGCCGGAGAAATCAGGTCGGGCTGGCTCGATTGTCTTATGCCGGGAGTTGAGCGCAATGAGTTAAGGGGTCTGTTGGACTCCAGACGCTACGTAATTCTCCAGGGCCCTCCTGGTACAGGTAAAACGAAAATGGCCCTCGACCTTCTCGACGACGAGTACAAGGGCTTGGGGAGGAGCATCCAATTCCACGCCAACACGACGTACGAAAACTTCATTGGAGGCCTTGCTCCTGACAATTCCGATGGTGGAGTTGGTCTGCGTTTCAAAGCGACGCCCGGCGTGCTGATGGAAGCAGCAGCCCTGGCGTCAGGCGACTTGTCTCGACCGTATCTGCTGCACATCGACGAAATCAACCGAGCCGACTTAAGCAAGATCCTAGGCGAAGCGATCTTTCTCTTAGAGACCGAAACTGACCGCGAGCGCGTGATCCAGCTTCCCTATGACTTTGGCTCTCCGTTCCATCGGTCACTCAGCCTACCGAAGAACCTACACATACTTGGAACGATGAACAGCGCGGATCGTAGCATCGCAATTGTGGACGTTGCCATCAGGCGACGATTCGCATTCGTTTCGGCGTGGCCGCGGATGAGCATTGTTCAGCAGCACGGATGCGCCCTGATGCAAGACGCGTTCCGGAAACTCCTCTCGATATTTGTGGAACACGCGCCTGACGATGCGTTTGCGCTCGTGCCGGGACACTCGTATTTTCTCGAGATGAGTGAAGACAAAGCAAGGCACGAGCTGAAAACAAGCCTCGCGCCTCTACTGCAGGAGTACTTGTTTCAGGGTTATGTTGGTGGCTTCGCCGAACCCATTAGGAGCTACCTCCAGTGGCTAGACAGTCTCTAAGGCGCTCGCCGTCCCCTCGAAGCCGCCTCTCGCTGAAAGCGCCCGACCATCTCGCACAGGTTTGTCTCGAATTGCCAGATTATTCCGAGGCGCGATATTCAGCCATAGACTTTTTCCAGACGCGGTCTAGTCGCGACCCCGCAGCGCAGGCGGCGCGGATCGCCGAACAATTCATCACGCGAAACCGAGCTCTGATGATGCGTCTCGATGCACGAATGGAAGGGGATTACGACGGTCGCGACGTCTGGCTCGTGGTTTCATCCGGACGGTGTGTAGGAGCAATTCCCCTGTTCTCAGCAACTACAGCCCGCCTTGATTTCGGCCTGGTTATCCAACCCAGATTTCCGTGGCCTGGAATCGGACCGATGCTTGCCGAGATGGGATGGCGCATAGCGCCCGTGCCTCTTCGCCTGCCGCTCCTCCACCGTTCAGAGCGAAGAGTTCCAGCTTGGGTGCTGTCATTCATGGTTCTCACTCGCCTCAAGGCGCTACTCGACTCGCTCGACCGTCGCTTTGAGATGATCCATGAATCTCGCGGCGCACCACGCGGAACTGTTAATTGGCCGTGCTACGCCACCAAAAGCTTACCCTCGGCGAATTTTCTTTCCGTGCCGTGTGTGTTCCCCGATTTACGCGATGATCGTCTGCTGAAAGGCGCGATCCGGATCGCAGTCGAGAAGCAACTTCGAGCGCTTGAAACGCAGAAGGACCAAGGCGCATTTGTTCAAAGGCTGATTGAGTTTGCTGACGAGCTAATGCGTAGAGTGCACGGTGTCACGCCCTACTTTCCTAGCTCCTCGACGCTTGCAACTTGGCTCCATCGTCCGATGCGGAGCGAGCAGTTCACTGACGGATTACAAGCGATTGAGTGGACAGTTGAGGAGCGGGGCCTGGCGGGACTTAGCGACCTCGCAGGAATTCCGTGGACGATGCGCATGGACCACTTCTTCGAAGCGTGGGTGGAGACGGTGTTTTGCACGATTGCGCGCCGGACAGGCGCCAGAATGAAGGCGGGGCGGAAACACGAGACGACACACCCCGTGAACTGGGAACCACCCTACCTCGGCTCACAGAAGTCCCTGATCCCCGATGTATGGCTTGAGTGGGACTCCCTGACGTTGATTGTTGACGCTAAGTACAAGCGTCACTGGGAAGAGATGCAGACGCAATCGTGGTCCCGGCTTGAAGAACAACTCCGGGAGCAGCATCGAACCGACATGCTACAGGTGCTGGCTTACGCGAATCTGGCGCGCACTCCGAAAGTGATCGCGTGTCTAACCTATCCTTGTTCACCTGAAAGCTGGCACTCTCTGAAGAAACGTGGGCGACTCATCCATCGAGCGTCGCTGTCCGCTGGCTCGCGGTCGGTGCAGTTATGGCTCACGGCGATACCTATGGCCGCAGCGGTTGATGCGATCTCTACGCCGATTGCGGATGAACTCCGGATCGCATTAGGCCGGCTTTGACGTTGGCAACTTCGGCAGAATGCTCGGCATGTTGTTTGCCCGCACAAGGCAATTTCTTTCCCGCTCGGGGCTAAACGGCTACCTCGACTGGCAGACCCGCCTCATCAAAATCCTTGCATTCAAAACCGCCAAGGCTGCCCGGATATCCGAGTTGATTTGAAATGATCCGGGTCCGGCCGATCATCTGATCGTCGCATTCATGCGTGTGGCCATACACCCAGAGGGCCGGCTGGTGGGTCTCAATGATCTCCACCATGTCCAGGGAATTGAAGGCCGGCGTGAGAGGACCGCCCTTGTATTTGGAATTGGGATTGACGACCGGTGCACTATGGCTGATAACCACGCGCGGACCACTTAGATTCTTGCCAAACCACTTCAGCAATTTCGACACGAAGTTTTTATGTAGCGCAATCGAATCTGCTGGCGTGAAAGGCGTTTCGTCGGGGTTATAGATGAGGCGGTAATCATTCATTTGAGAGCGGGCGGTCTCCATGGCGTGCAGATCGCCGCCGTTGAAATCCGTCCACATCGTGCCACCGAAGAAATTGACACCCCCGATGCTGACCTCTTCATCAAGCAGCAGTTTCACATGAGGATGCCTGTCTTCGAGCCACGCCTTGAATCTATTGTTCTCTTCGTTCATTGGCCGCCGCGTGTAATATTCGTGGTTGCCCGTCAGATAGAGGACTGGTTTCCTCCACTTCCGCAGAATCTGGTCGAGCGGCTCATAATCCCTGAGCGTGACGATATCGCCTGCCAAAATCATGACATCTCCGTGCACTGTCGGGGGCAACATCCAGCCCGAGCCAAATTCAAGATGCAGGTCGCTATAAGTAATGATTCTCATCCTCGTAAGAGAAACCTTGTTTGAACACGTCCTTCTCAAGTCCCAGATCTCTTCCGACAGCGGTTCGACTCGGCGAGGTGCCCGGTCGTGGAAGTAACAATCTGACATCCCCCGGATAGCTGAATAGTAAGCCGAGGCGCAAAGGCCAGTGTCAAGGCTCTTCGACCGCGAACGCGGCGCGCGAAGCGCGGCCTTGACACTGGCCGGGCCTCGGCTATGCTCTGGCTATCCGGGGCATGTCATTCGGGAATGCTGCATCACAGACCTAAACCGAAAACCTGACTGAAATGATTCGTGTGCGTGGTTTGTAGTTCTATTTTATGTATCGCTGGCTCTTGCTGAATCGCGTGCGAATGGGACACATCGGGGCTGGGTTCCTGCCCCAGCGTCGCTGCATTATGCGTATAAATCTGCGCGTCATAGCGTCCACGCGAGACGGAGACATAGGTCGGTGACGGACAGCTTCTCATCGGCCACCGCTGCTCAGCGCCGCGCTTCGTGGTCTTTGAGGCGGTCCCGCGCCACACGCGCCTTCTGCTTCTTGACCTCGTCCACGATCCCGTCGAACCCCTCTTGCGTCATTGCCTCGCCCTTCGCCAGCGGACCCAGCAGGTTCACCAACAACAGCCGGCACGCCGTGATTTCCACCATCTCCGCACTGGGTCGAAGCCCCGTCTTGTCCTGTTCGATCTCGCGCAGGATCAGCCCGCGGATCAGCTCCGCCTGCGTCTCGTTCCGCTTCGCCGCCAGCCCCTCCAGCTCGTGCAGTTCCGCCTCGTTCAGCTTTGTCCCCACGTGATGCACCCGGAACCGCGCCCGCTTTGCCGCTTCCGCCGCAAGGTTCTTCTCATCGAGCAGCGCCATCGCTCCAACCTCCCAGCACCCGCGTTTACGCAAGGAGTCACGGGTTTCCTTACGGAACCCCCACCCACGCTATCTATTGGATGCCAGGATGGTTCCTCCAGAAAAATGTCAAGTTTCCCTACAGTTCCCTCGAAGGGGTGGAGTGTCAAAATTCTTCCGGTGCGAAGCACCGCGCCTTTCACAGCTCGCCATACTCCCTCGCCAATGCATTCCACAGACGGACCACTTCCGGCGCCTGCCAGCCGCGGCGAAACAGACTCTTAATCGCCTGCCAATCGTCATGATGAAATGTGAGGGCGATCCCGTGGTCCCGAGAGCGAAATACGACGCCGACCTTTTCTTCTTCGTCGAACCACGTAGACGCGAGGAAATAGCGACCTTCCCAGAAGATCAGTGTGTCGCGCAGCGACAACCCTTCTAGTATCGTCCGAAGTTCCGCAATTCTCGGGTAATCGAAGAGCGGATATTGCAGAGCAAATCTTCCGGGAAAATACAACCAGGTAGAAAATTCCGTCTCCGGCCCCCGGTGAAATTCGAGACGGTATTCGCCTTCCTGAAACGAAGGCAATGGCCCAGGATTTCTCAACCTAGAATCGGCACCCCAAAATGCACCATCGCGTAAGGGTTCTTCATGGCGGAGGTAATGGCCACGGGCGCACACGCGCCAGAGAATCGGCCAGTACGGTCGCAGCGCTTCGTTCAGCTTCTCGATGTTTAGAAACTTTTCGTTGTCAAGAACCATGTAGAGAAGTCGAGCGGTATGAATTGGTCGGTCAGTCTCGCTGTCAGCGTTCTTTAGCGTGTGGATGGTTCGGTTCACGGCCCGCTGCACATCATCGTTTACGATCTCCTCTGACTGCTTCGCCTCAGTTTGCTTTTGTGACGGCAGAGTGGTGAGGAGATAAGGGGCCATCGGCCCCCTCTTTCTCTGTTTAGATACAAGTCCATAAACGGCAAGGAAAGCTTCGAGAATTCCGGCGAGAGATTCAAACGAAATGTCCGTCTGGCCGGTATTTGCAAATAACTCCGCACCCTGCTGACAGTAGTAAGCAACTAGGGTCCATTCGGCTTGCGAAAGTGGCAGCTTTGCGTCTACCTTCCCGCGAATCTTCACCAGGGAATCGGTTGGCTCTGAGAGTAGATTTACGAACTCTAATCGCTCCTCTTTAGAGGACTCAAGGAGCTGCTTTGCCGCCTCCGATGTTGAGACGGGTTCGCCACTCTTGGAGGCCATGATTTCCTTCAAAGTGTCGAGTCTTTGACGCAGCTCGTCGGAAATCCGAATGGAGATCACCGGCTGCTGCAGGATTGGGGTCTTGTCTGCCAAAGGGTCAGCCTCACTAAAATTTCGTAACGTTACATATTGACTGTATTGGTACACGTGCGTTAGTGTCAAGTGCAACGTTTGTTCCCCGGTCGGACGACCTACGTCGCAGGGATTGCTACACGCTCAGCCAAATGAACGCGTCCGAAGTTCCGGGATGGAGTAGAAAATGAATCCAGCCGAAGACAACGAACCCTTCGTAACGCCCGAAGAAGCAGCAAACTTTTTGAAGATCAGCCCGGTGACCGTGAAGAAGATGGCTCGGGAGGGCTGGCTTCCCGCACATCCCATAGGCAGCGGAGTCCGCAAGCGCTGGCGTTTCCGAATTTCAGAGCTAGTTTCGCACATGCGTTGTCGTGTAGAGTCGGAAGCGTCATCCGTGCGCGCTTTAAGGAGGAAAGCTTCTTGAAACGCACACAGCAAGACGTGGGCACGATTGTCCGCAAGAAGAGAACGCGAGGCCCAGACGCCTGGGTTTGGCGCTTTTACGAAACGGACGAGATGGGCATTACGCGAAAGCGCAGCGTAATGTTAGCGGGAGATGCGGAAGGATGGCCAACGGAAGATCATGCCTGGCTGGGGTCGAGAGAGTTTCGATACAAGCGGATGGAGCAGTCTTCCGGTCAATCGTTCGGAGCATTGGTAAGGCGATACATGCACGAAGCAATGCCAGAACGGTATTCAACCAAGAAGTCCTACGTATCCATTTTGAAAGTGCATATTTTGCCACAATGGGGCGAGGCTCCTGTGGCCGAAGTGAAAAAGCCCCTCAAGGTGGAACAGTGGTTGAAGGAGCTGAAGCATTCTCCCAAAACGAAGTCCAACATAAAGGGTCTCCTGCATCGCATTTTTGAGTACGCGATGAAATGGGAAATCTTGGAGACTCAGAGAAACCCGATGCAGTTAGTCGAAATCAAGGGCGTGACGAAACGGGTTCGCAAGAAAGTTGTGCTTACGGTCGAGCAATATCAGGCTCTTCTCGCAGAGCTTCCGTACCACATTCAAGTGATGGTCATGATTGCAATGTGCCTGGGCTTGCGCATCAGTGAGATCAGGGCATTGCAGTGGCAGGACTTTGATTTGAAGGGGCGGACACTAACGTTGACCCGATCTATCGTGGGCCGCTACGTCTGGAACGGCGGAAAAACCGGAGCTTCAGAGGACGAAGTGTTTCTGGATTCCAAGCTAGTGTCCGTTCTGGAGGATTGGCGAAAGCAATGTGTCGAAACGCCGGAGGCTTGGCTATTCGCTAATGCGGATACAAAACGCCCAGTTCACGGCGATGCCATTCAGAAAGACTACTTGCGACCGGCAGGTGAGAAGATCGGATTGCAGGGAGTGGGCTGGCACAGCTTTCGGCACACCTATCGAACGCTGATTGATGATATCGGCACGCCGCTCGGGGTGCAGCAGCGCCTCATGCGGCACGCAGACATCAAGACGACCATGAATACCTACGGCTCAGCATTTGAGAAAACGAAGCGCCGAGCCAATAGCCGGGTAGCAGATCTTGTTTTGCCGCCCGCGATCAAAAGCCAGCTGAAGGGTAGTGCGAAGGAAGTTTCCCTGAAGAATTTGAGGCCCGAAACAGCCACGATCCAGTGATTTTGGAATTGGGGACTACGCCGGTAGTCCCTCAAATCCGTAAATGGTTGCGGGGGGTGGATTTGAACCACCGACCTTTGGGTTATGAGCCCAACGAGCTACCAGACTGCTCCACCCCGCAGTTCGATCATAGCAACCGGGCCGAGCGCCGTCAAACCTTGCCGACGACTTTGCCCACAACTGGTCGTCGCGCGGCCTGATGGATCACAGGAGCGACGACTCGCGCGCTACTGGTCACTGCGCTGCTGTCTTGCCGGTGGCTAGCGTCGGCAAGCTCGGTGAACGCAAAAACCGTCGCATCCTATCGAAGATCGCGGCATCCAAGCGGTAGGCTTGGAGTTTGCCGAACTTTGATTTTGCCGAGCACTCCACGAGTTCGCGCAAAAATTGGCAAGCTCACTTGCGAAACCAGGAGGTCTCTCTATGGCGAAGAAGGAAGTCGCTGCCGCCCGTCAAACCACCATCAACGCCCAGCCCCGGATTCACCAGCGTGCCGCTGAGATTCAAGCTTACGGTACGGTCTCGCACGGCCTGCCGCTCGAGTTGGAAGAGCCGGTGCGCCTGGAGATGACTGAGCAGCTGAATCTGTTGCTGGCCGATACCATGACGTTACGCGATCTCTATAAGAAGTCGCATTGGCAGGTCGCAGGGCCCACGTTCTACCAGTTGCATCTGCTGTTCGATAAGCACTATGGCGAGCAGGTGGAGATCGTCGATGAGATTGCCGAGCGGATCCAGCTGCTTGGAGGCATTTCGTTGGCCATGGCCGCCGACGTTGCCGAGACCACCCGCATCGAGCGCCCGCCGCGCGGCCGGGAAGAGGTGCCTGTCCAGATTTCCCGCCTCCTGGACGCGCACCAGATTATTATCGGCCACTGCCGTCCGCTCTCGCGTCGCGCTTCCGAGCTGGGCGATGATGGCACCAACGATTTGGTGATCAGCGATGTCCTGCGCGCCAATGAACTGCAGGTGTGGTTCCTGAGCGAACATCTGGTCGATGTTCCGCTGGTGCATGCGCAAGACCCCGGCGTGAGAAAAGCCGGATAATTGCGATCGAACGTTAGGGACGCGGGCCTTGGCTTTCACGGCAAAGGCCCGCACAAACTGGGACTGCGGCGCCACCGGACGGAGCGTCACGCCTTCATGTTGTCGTGGTCGTAATATTCGTAACCGGACATCGGTTTGTCGCCACCCTTCTTCCAGATGCGGGAATCTTCAGGCAGCTTGTTGAGGACGCGCGCCATTTCGCGAATGTGCATGGCGACCGTCCCGCAACACGCGCCGATGTAGTTGATTCCGAGATCGCGAGCCTGCAGGGCATAGTCGGCCATGTCTTTACGCGTGAGTTGCAGTGGATCGAGCGCGTAGGGAAATTCCGGGAGGCTGGTGAAGTCGGGTTTCTCTTTCGGGGTACGATACGCCACCGGCTGACAGGCGAGGTATCCCGAGACGGCTTTGCGCATCTGCTCCATCGGTCCCAGGATGTGCTGAGGCGGACGCAGGCAATTCATGCCGACAATGTCGGCACCCGCGTCGAACAGAGTTTTCGCGGCGTCGGCGGCGTTGATGCCCTCGGCCGTCTCATCTTTATTCTCAAAGCAGATGGTGACCATCGCCGGCAGGCCTGTGGTCCTGGCGCGCTCCACCGCAATCAAGGCCTCGCCCAGCCAGGAGAAAGTCTCTCCGATGATGAAATCGACGCCTTCGTCGACCTGCACGGCAAGCTGTTCGTCGAAAGTTTTTCGGACGCGATCGGCGGCAGAAGGACTGCCCGGCTCATACATCCAGGTAAGACTGAGGTTGCCGGCGACCAGGCACTGATCGCCCGCGACCTCGCGCGCCACGCGAACCGCGGCGCGGTTCAGGTCTTCCAGCCGGTTCTCCAGGCCCACGGTGGCCAGTTTGTCGCGGCTCGCGTAAAACGTAAGCGCTTGCAAGACCTCTGATCCGGCTTCGCGGAACTCCACATGCAATTCGCGGAGAGCGGCGGGATAGGTCAGGGCCACCTCCGGGGTGAATGGACCCGCGCGCACCCATCCCCGCTTTTCGAGTTCCAGTAGATAGCCGCCGTCGCCCAGCACCGGGCCTTCTTTCAAGCGCTCGAGAATGCCTTTCTTCTTCATGCTTGCTCCTGACGTCTCAGTCGTAAACGCATTTATGCCGCCTCCCGCAATCGTCCCTTCTTCCAGTCCCGCAGCGCTTGATGTGCGGCATTGCGTCCGGGTGCTCCGGTGACGCCGCCGCCCGGATGGGCGCCCGCCCCACACAAATAGAGTCCGTCAATGGGCGTTCGATATTGCGACCATCCCGGCACGGGACGCATAAAGAAGAGCTGCTCGAGTCGCAGATCGCCGTGGAAAATGTTGCCCTCGGTCAAGCCGTAAGTGCGCTCCAGATCGAGCGGAGTCAGTACCTGCCGCGCCACGATTGCGCCGGGAACATTCGGAGCATATTCGGCGATCTTTTTAACCACACGATCGCCCAGTAGTTCGCGCTTCTCGTCCCAGTCGCCTTCCCGCAGGTGGTAGGGCACGTACTGCACAAAGCACGTGAGAATGTGTTTGCCCGGCGGCGCCAGCGAATCATCCGCATTCGAGGAAACCACGCAGTCGATCCACAACTCTTCAGGAATTTCTCCGAACTTAGCGATGTCATAGCAGCGTTCCGCGAATGCAAGTGATGGAACAAGCGTGTAGAACGTGCGTTCGAGCGCGGTTGCCTGGGGCGAGGTGCCGATGAATCGGGGCTCTTCGGCCAGCACCATGTTCACTTTGGCGCATGGCCCCTGCATCTTGATTCCTTGCACGGCGAAGCGGAAATCTTCGGGAAGTTCCTTGGCGTCCACCATTCCCAGGAAGGTTCGTTTGGGATCGGCGTTGGAAAGTACCATGCGGGCGCGAAGTTCAGTTCCGTCTTCCAGCACGACACTGCGCGCCCGGCCATTGCGCACGGCGATGCGGGCAACCGGTGCCGAAGTGCGAATCTCAGCTCCGAGCTTTTTTCCTGCGGCCGCCAGCGCCTGGGTAATCGATCCCATGCCGCCCATCACGTGTCCGCAAAAGCCCTGTAGTTCGTGTTCTCCACCGCTGAGCAGATGAAACAACAACCCGATCGCGGTCCCCGGCTGGTATGGCCCACCGTGCTTGCCGTAGACGTTGTTCGCGAGAAACATCGTCTTCATTTTCTCGGACTCGTAGTTGTGATCGAGAAATTCCCCGAGACTGCCGGTGAGGAACGACACGAGTTGAGAAATCTCAGCGCTGGAGATGCCGCGAAAGCGTTTTCCGACGCGGAACAGGTCCGACCAGCCTTTCATGGTGGAGGTGTCGACTTCCGGCGGTGGTTCCATGAAGAACGGCTGCAAGTAGCGTGCCAGCTTTTTCAGCTGATCGTCGACTTGCACAAACCGCGTTGCATCTTTTGCGGAAATCCTGGAAAATTCTTGTCGCGCTCGCTCACGATCCACCCACCACGGCACCACATGGCCGTCGGGGAAGGGAACCTGGATCGCCGGATCGCAGGGAATCATGCGCAGGCCGTGACTCGCCAGATGCAATTCGGAGATCACTTCCGGGCGGAGCATGCTCGCAATATAAGAAGTCGTGGATGCGCGGCAGCTGGGAGCGATTTCCTCCGTCACACAGCATCCGCCAACAATCCCCCGGCGTTCGAGAACCAGAGTCGAGAGCCCCGCTCGTGCGAGATATGCCGCCGCAGTGAGGCCGTTATGACCTGCGCCGATCACAATGGCGTCGTAAATGAAGCCGCGGCTGGTTTGACTTGAAGTCACGGAAGGCAATCTGATTCGGACTAGCCTATCGCAGATGGCAGCAGAAATGAAGTTGAAATCGACATAACCCTCCTGTATGCTATCGTGACTTACAGTCATTATCTTTATCTTTTATCTTTAATCTTTAAATCTATGCCGGGAATTGCCAGCAATCGCGTTACTCCACCGCTCTATCAACGCCAGGCTCCAGGGCGTCCGCGGTCGGAGGCGAAGCGCAGCCGTATTGTCGAGGCCGCCACGCAGCATTTCGCCGAGCATGGGTATCACGCGGCTCGGGTGGGCGACATCGCCAATGCGCTGGGCATCGCCAAGGGATCCATCTTCCAGCACTTTGGCAGCAAGGATGGGCTATTCTTCGAAGTCTATAAACGTTCCGTGCGCTCGTTCGCCAAGTACCTGGACGCGCCGGCGGACATCCGCGCAGCCGGTTTCTTCGAGGTGCTGCGCTACTGGCTGGTGCGCACCGAGCACCTGGTGCACGAGGATTGGATTCCGTACCGGATCTCACTGCTGGGAAATTACGGTACCGATTTTGTATTGAAGCGCGAGATTAACCGCTTCCTTATCAGCGAAGATCCCTACGGAACCGTCGTCTTCGTGCGCTTCGGGCTCGATCGCCGCGAACTGCGCAAGGACATGGACATCGAGATGATCGTCTCGATCATCGACTGGATGGTGGAGCGCTTCCAGGATGCGCTGCTCACCGCTGAGCTGGATCCGGGTCTGTTTCGCCGACAGGGAGAACTGGCCGAGAAGAAGGACGCCAGAATCCAGCAGTTTCTGGCCGTGCTGCAGCGGGCGATCGGCGCCGCGGCCGATCCGGCGCCCATAGCGCGTCCAAAGGCGCGCGGGAATCATCGCCGTTAGTTGTTGTTCTGAGCATTCATTCGAGAGCATAAACATGCAAGCTTCGATCGAACAGATTCTCTCCAGCTACAACGATCGCGCTCCGCTGGCGGAGGCTTCGACCATCCCTGCGCCCTGGTATATCGATCCACGCATCGCTGAACTGGAACGGCTCAACGTTTTCAGCAAGACATGGCAGCTCGTTGCCCGCACCGATCAAGTGCAGAAGCCGGGAGAATTCGTGACCACCCGGCTTGCGGGAGAGCCGATCGTGGTTGTGCGCGGAAGCGACGGCACGCTGCGCGCTTTTTACAACGTGTGCCGACACCACGCCGCGGCTGTTGCGACCCAGCCCTGCGGTCACGCGGAGATCCTGCAGTGTCCCTACCATGGCTGGAAATACGGCCTCGACGGATCGCTCAAGGGCATGCCGGAGTTTGAGGGCGTGGAGAACTTCGATCGCGTCGCCAACGGCCTGGTTCCGATACGCGTGGAAACCTGGGAGTGCTTCGTATTCGTCAACCTCGATCCCCAGGCTGCGCCCTTGCAGCAATTTCTCGGCGGTCTCGTGAATCGGCTTGCGCCCCTGGGCGTCAGCAGGTTGCACTACTTCGACCACAGGACGTACGACATTCGCTGCAACTGGAAAGTTTATGTCGATAACTATCTCGACGGTGGCTATCACGTGCCCCACCTGCATAAGGGCCTGAATTCCGTACTCGATTACAAGCAGTACACCATCGAGAACGAAGATCGTTATTGCCTGCAGTCCAGCCCCATGGTCGCATCGGACGAAGACGCCGCCACCGGCGCCACTCGCAAGGGCGACCGCGCCTGGTATTTCTGGCAATATCCCAACCTGATGATCAATTGCTACGAGGGATACATGGACACCAATTATGTCGTTCCTGTCGATGCGGATCATTGTTCCGTGATTTTCGATTTCTACTTCAGCGACGTGAGCGAGGGGCGGCGGGTGTACAACACCGAATCCGTGAACGTCGGCAACCGAGTGCAAGATGAAGACCTCGGCATTTGTGAAGATGTGCAACGCGGCCTGAAGTCGCGGGCTTACGGCGCGGGCCGGTTATCCGTGCGGCGCGAAGGTGGGGAGCAGTTGTTTCACCAATTGCTTGCCGCCGATCTAAAGAAGCATCCCGTCTCATCCTTGGCTGCGGCCGATTGAGCTATCCCGGTCGCTCGACGAAAGGCATCGTGAAACTACTTTTCGCAGCAGTGTTCGCCCTTACAGCCCTTGCGCCTGCTCAAGTGACAGCGATTCGGGCCAGCCGTTTGATAGACCCCGATTCAGGAACCGTTCTCACCGACCAGATTATCCTCGTTCGCGATTCGAAGATCGAAAGAGTCGGCAAGGGAATCGACATTCCACCCAATGCGGCCATCATCGATCTCAGCAGGATGACCGTGCTTCCCGGTCTTATCGATTGCCACACTCACCTCGCCGATGGCGCGCATGAAGGCGAGCCAATGGGCCACTTCAAGAAAACGGCTGCGCAAGTCGCCTTGGAATCCGTGCCCAATGCGCGCGTCATGCTGGAATCGGGGTTTACCACAGTGCGCGACGTGGGAGCCTACCGCGCCTTAGGCGATGTCGCTCTGCGCGATGCGATTAACCGTGGCGATATCGTGGGCCCGCGCATGTTCGTCGCCGGCGCTTATGTCACGATTTCCGGCGGAGCTGGTGCGCTGACAGGCCTTGCTCCTGACATTCAGCTTCCGTGGGACCTCCACTATGGCGAAGCCAACAGTCCGTGGGAAGTAAGAAAGGTCGTCAGACGGCTCGCTCACGATGGCGTCGATCATATTAAGGTCCTCTCCAGCGGAGCTGTGCTCACTCACGGCAGCAATCCGAAATCGCAGGAATTCACGCCCGAAGAACTGCAAGCCGTGGTTGACGAAGCTAACCACTTCGGACTGCGCGTGGAGGCCCACGCCCACTCCGCCGAAGGCATCAAGAATGCCATTCGGGCGGGTGTTGCCTCCGTGGAGCACGCCACCATGATCGACGACGAAGGTATCGCCCTCGCGAAACAGCACGGGACGTATCTCGACATGGATATCTACGACGAGGAGTGCATCCAGGAAGGCGGAAGGAAAGGGAAGGTGCCGAAAGATTTTCTGGAGCATGACGCCCAACTCGGACAGATTCAGCGCGACAATTTCCGCAAGGCTGTCGCCGCGGGCGTGAAAATGTCGTTCGGCACCGACGCCGGTGTCTGTGCCTACGGTACGAGCGGGAAGCAATTCGCCTTTATGGTCCAGTATGGAATGACGCAGATGCAAGCCATCCAGGCGGCAACCAGCTCTGCGGCTGATTTGCTGGGGCACTCCAACGAGATTGGTTCGATCAAGGCAGGCAAGTATGCGGACATCGTCGCGGTCCCGGGCGATCCGCTCGCGGACATTCGCCTGCTCGAAGACGTTAAGTTCGTTATGAAAGACGGCAAGATCTACAAGCAGTAAACCCGACTATTGATGATCGCGCGGAATCGTCTCCTTCCAGGTCTTGGTCTTGACCATCAGCCCGTCCTTCAGCAACTCGCGCGTGTACGAGTAGTAGAAATTCTCTTGATCGGTGGACACGAGGAGATGTCCGCGCCACACTAGGGTGCGGCCCTTCAATGCGAAGATACTTTCAGCCTCACCGCGCACCGAGCATGTTTCAGGGTGGGCATCGTCGCCTTCGTAAGTGAGACTCTCGGAATCATTTTCCGTGCCCCACGGATATTCATATCCATCCTTGCCCTTCCAGTGCACCGTAGTTTTTTGGTGTGCTTCGTCGCGTTCAACGGTCCACTCCCCGGGCCAGGGGAAGCCTTCTTCCTTGATGTCCGTGCGCTCTTCGGAGGGCTGAGGCGGCAAGAATTCCGGCGCAGCTGCGCCGTGCACGGAAACCACCGGAAGCACGATGCGCGATCCGCCCGCGCCGCCCAGTTCGAGCGATGTGGTCATCGCATACGGAGTCGGAAGCACCATCGGCCACAGTGCGTTTGAAATCGCCACTCGAATGCGATGCCCTTTGGGAAACACCCATGATGTCAGATGCATCTCGATGTCCAGCGGATAAACTTTCCCCGGCTCTAAATCTCGCGCCTCGATCATCGATTCGCGCTGCGCGCCATTCAGACCCGCGCCCGTGATTTGCGTCACAGTGCCGTCGGGAGCCACATCGGAAAGCCGCGCGAACCAGTCAGCCAGCGGCGCGGTCGTCGATGCCCGCAGCAATGCATGCGGACGGCCAAGTATCGCCACTTGATGTTCCAGCGGCGCGGAATCATAAACCAGACTGAACGCGTCCACCGGCCGCGGATCGCTCAACAATTCTCCCCACCAGAAGCCAGCCTCCACGCCCACAGTAGGAATGTATTTCAACAGATGCGTCGCCGGCGCGTCGGCAGCGTTGTCCAGCGTGTGATTGCCTTGAAGGAAAAAAGTGGTTTCCGTGGCGTCCTTCGGAGGCCACACATCCTCACGCCGCCATTCTCCTGGAACGGTCTGCAGACTCGGGTCCGGCGGATGCCAGTGCTGCATGTAGATCACGAGCCGCGGATCCTGCTGAACGCCGGTGTCGCGTCCCTTCAGCCAATAATCGAACCAGCGCACTGCCTGATCGCGCCATTCGATCATAGGTCCGAAGTCTGCGTTATTAGGAAAGGAATGATTCCAAGGGCCGACAATGGCCTTGATCGGGGCCTTCGACTTCATCAGCATGTCGGGGATGTTATCCCGATAACCGTCCTGCATGCCGCCGATCAAAAAACTCGGAGTCGTGATCTCGCTGAGTGGCCGCACGCGGTCGCGCCAGAACGAACTGTCCCGCTGGTGTTTCAAGTAGAGCAGCGACCACGGCGGAGAATCGAAGCGCGGCACCAGAACTTTTTCGTCGAGCGAATAATCCGGCGCACCCGCCCAGCCTTCAGCCATATCCATATTCAATTCAAATTCGTCAATGTGCGCCATCCCGTCGATGTAGTGCACGTCATCGTGAAACAACTCTGCCGTGGCATGCACGGCAACAATCGCCTTCAACGCCGGCGGATGCCGCATCGCCATCTGCAGTGCCGTGAATCCACCCCATGAAATGCCGAACATGCCGACATTGCCGTTGCACCATAATTGGCGCGCGAGCCATGCAATGACCTGTTCGCCGTCCGCTTGCTCCTGCTCGGAATACTCGCGCTCCGGCGGGACGCCTTCACTCGCGCCGAACCCGCGAATATCGACGCGTACGCCGACGTAGCCGCGCCGCGCGAAATAAGCGTGCTTGGAATAATCACCGGCAGCCGTGCCATCGTCTTTGCGATACGGCAGGTATTCGAGCAGGGCAGGGAACTTCTCTACCGGCTTCGCGCCGTCCGGCATATAGAGAGTCGCGGCCAGTCGCACTCCGTCTTTCATCGGAATCCACACCTGCTCCATGCGGACTCCGTAGGCAGGAGGCGACGGCGGCTCGCTGGCAAATGTGTAGAGAGGGGAGAGGCTGAGAAGCGTTAGGCATCCCGCCCAGCGCGCAGTCCCGGTCAGAGTATTTACATACATGCGAAGGTTCTTCATGAGAGGTTTTGGGAAGGGCACGGCTTTCAGCGTTGCCGTCTATCCTGCAACGGATTCGGGCTTCAGCCCCTGAGGGAGCTTATCCAAGTCAATCCTGCGGGCCCTGTTCGCGGCGCATGGCGCGCAGATCGATCCCCAGTTGCTCCGCTTTCTTATACAGGTGACTGCGTTCCAGGCCAAGCGTTTTCGCGGCCAGGCTCATGTTCTGATGGCTACGCTTCAGTTCGGTGAGAATCACTTCGCGCTCAAACGACTGCACGCGGTCGGCCAGCGCTCCGGATCCGATCGCAGCGGGCCCAACGCCGGCGCTTGAGGAAGTCTTCGGTAGCGCGATCTGCACGGTGGCCAGATCCACCTGACCGTCGGTGGCCAACAGCATGAGCCGCTCCACCATGTTGCGCAATTCGCGAACGTTGCCCGGCCACGGATGAGATTGCAGCGCTTCGATGGCGTCTGGAGTGAACGGGACAGGCTTCCATCCGTTCTGCGCGCACACCTGCGCCGCAAAATGTTCCACCAGGGCAGGAATGTCATCGCGCCGCTCGCGCAACGGAGGCAGCTGTAGCGGGAAAACGTGAATGCGGTGAAACAGATCCTGGCGGAATTTCTCTTCGCGTACCCGCGCTTCAATGTCGCGATGCGTGGCGACCACCACGCGTACGCTAACGCTGACCGGTTTGTCGCCTCCGATCCGCTCCACTTCGCCTTCTTCCAGAACCCGCAGCAGTTTGGCCTGCATGTTCAGCGGCATGTCGCCGATTTCATCGAGAAAAATCGTGCCCTGGTCGGCTTGCTCGAACTTGCCAATGTGTCGTCCCGACGCGCCGGTGAAGGAGCCTTTCTCGTGTCCGAAAAGTTCGGACTCGATCAACTCCGCCGGCACGGCCGCGCAATTCAGGGTTACAAACGGCCCCGTCGAACGGGAGCTGCGTTCGTGGATGGTTCGCGCCACCAGTTCTTTGCCCGTGCCGGTCTCGCCGAAGATGCACACGCGCGTCTCGCTGGCGGCCACGCGCTCTAGTTGGGCCATCACCCGCCGCATGGCTTCGCCCTTCCACACAATCTCGTGCTTGCCGAGGCGTTGACGCAGTTGCTGGTTCTCGCTTTCCAGGCGTTGCAGCTTGAGCGCATTTTCCACCGTGAGCATCAGTTTGTCGGAGGAAATCGGTTTCTCCAGGAAGTCGAGCGCGCCCAGCCGGGTTGCCCGCACGGCCATTTCAATGTGTGCCTGCCCCGACATCATGACCACTGGTGCAGTAACGCCCTGCCGCTTCAAGTCCTCGAGCAGGCTCAGGCCATCTTTGCCGGGCATAACCACATCAGAAAGGATCAGATCGAAGTGCTGCGCCTTCGCGAGTTCCAGAGCCTTCGTTGCGTTGTCGCACACCGTGGCTTCGTGTCCTGCCAACCGGAAGGCACGCGACAGCGAGGCCAGCGTGTTGGCTTCATCATCGACGATCAACAGATGCGCTTTGAGTGGCAACCGTCCTCCTCGCTAAAATCGGATCGGGCTAAGTCAGACCGGAAAACTGCCCGGAGTGTTCGTCCGCATGCTTCGCCGCAGTGGTCTTCTGTAACCCCTCCAGATTATCCGGCAACTCGATGACGAATGTCGTCCCTCGCCCGGGCTCGCTTTGCACGCTGATTCTTCCACCATGATCGCTGACCACCGACTGCACGATCGCCAGGCCCAGCCCCGTGCCGTGCTGCTTGCTGGTGTAATAAGGAGTGAAGATGCGTGCGCACTCTTCGGGCGTCAACCCCGAGCCAGAGTCAGCAACTTCGATAATCACCTTGCCATCGTCGCGCCTGCTGTGCAGAGTAAGTGTTCCGCCATTGGGCATCGCGTCCATGGCATTGAGCACGAGGTTCGACAAAGCGCGATGCAGCAAGTCGGGATCGGCAGCGATCGTACCGGAATTCTCATTCAACTCCAGCTTGCAGGCAATCGGCGCGCGTCCCGGCGCTTGCAGTTGCGCCTGGTACAGCTTCACCACGCCCCGCAGGATTTCATTCACCTGCACCGGTTGCAACTGCGGATGCGGCATCTTCGAAAACTCGCTGAAGCGGCCAATGATCGTCTTGAGGTTCGAAATCTCCGCCAGCAGAGTGCGGGAACTCTCGCTAAATACTTCGTCGAACTGTTCGGGGCTCTGCGCGCGGGCGCGCATCAGGTTCTCCACCGTGAGTTGAAGCGGGAACAGCGGATTCTTCAACTCGTGCGCCAGACGCCGCGCCAGTTCACGCCAGGCTGCGACCCGCTCCGTCTGCACCAAGCGCTCCTTTTGCGCCAGTAATTCGGCCGTCATGCGATTGAAGGACTCGGCGAGTTGCGCTACTTCATCTCGACCGGAAATCTCCACCCGCGTGTCCCAGTTGCCCGCCGCAACCTCCTGCGCCGCGCGCGCGAGTTGCACCACGGGGCGCGTCATCCTTGCCGCCGCCCAACTGCTGAGCAGGATTGCCAGAATAATCCCGCCACCGCCCACCAGCAGCGCGTACGCACCGATACGGCGTTTCAGATCGACATAGGACCGTCGCGAATTTCCCACCAGCAGAATTCCCAGCAACGGGCGCTCCTTGCCTGCGCCTCGCAGCGGAAGCGCATGAAACACCTCGTCATCGGCTTGGTCGGACGACCACGATACGATCCCAGTCATTTCCTGGTTATATTGCAACACTGCCTCGATCAGACGCGCGAACTTGTCAGCGGGCCGGGCAGGGTCGACGCCATTCGCGGGCGCAGACGGATCCAGCAGCGAATCCGCGGAAAAATGTTCACTGCGATTTTGATAGAGCAGGACGCGCATGTCCGCAGGCAGGTCCAGCCCGAAAAGAAAATTCTTGTCGAGACGCCGGCCGCCGATTATATAGACGGGATGCTCGCCGATATGAGTCGTCCTCACGGCAAAAAGCCCAAGCGCGGTCGAGTCCTGCAATTCTTCGCGCTTCAGAAACGCGCTTTCACCGCCCGAAGCCGACAAACTCTCAAACCCGGTGTCGGGATAGCCAAACTTCGCCGGCCATTGCGCCGAAGAAATGATGGTTCCGTGCCCGTCCAGAAACTCCAGAAAATCGAGTTGGTAACCATCCGCTATTTGTTTGGCAAGTTCAAAATATGCGGCGGAGTCCGCGGATGTGCCATGCAGCGCGGTAGCCATCCGGCTTACGGGATCGGAGGCCGCTATGGCTTCCACGCGCCGCGTGACCTCGTCACCTCGGCGGCCAAACTCTCGTTGAAACTGCGTGACCAGCGCCGCAGTGCGCTGGTCTTCCGTCTTCTCGAACGCATTGCGTGTTCCCGCGATCACGAGCAGCGCCACGGCCGCGACCGACACGAAAACAGTCAGCGCGAAAACGGCGAGAAGCTTGCGGCGGAAGGTCATAGGTTGCCGTTCATTCTTTACCGATCATCCTCACCGATCATGGTTTGCCGCTGCCCAGCCATGCGTCCGCCAGAGTCCAGCTTCCGTCAGCGCGCAGGGCCCAGTCTTTCAACGTTGCTGAGGCAGCGTACGACACTGGCAGATGAAAAAGAGGGATCATGCGCTGCGTCGTCAACAGTGCCGACTCTGCTGCATACAGATCCTCCACCGAGCCGCCATCTTTCCCCGCCGACATCCCCGCCGGCATCCCGGCAGGTATACCGGCCACGGCAGCCGCATTCGCCAGCGCAATCCAGGGATCAGGCGATGCCAGCGGAATTCGCACCAGCCACGAATCGGCGCTGGCCGCCGCGGTAGGTTGCAGCGATAATCCCGCGTCCCTGGCGTTGAGCGCTATGCGTTCCGCCAACAACCGAGCCAGCGTGTCAGTGCCATCGTATCCGACAGTCCAGGTTGGAATCGTGTGGACTTGCGCGCGCGCATTCCGCGCCCGCGGCAGGTCTGTGTCTGTGGGGAACACGAATCCGTAGCCGCTCATCCAGTTCGGAAGAATGCTGGCGGCCGGTTGTCCGGCGCCCTGCAACAGAACGCTGCGGATCGACCCGCGCTCCACACTTAGGGCCAGGGCCTGGCGCAGCAATTTTTCGTCCGCGGAGGCCGCATCGCGGGTGAACAGCAGGGCCAACAGTTCAACGGAATCTGAACTCGCCAGGCGGCGTCCTTCCAGGGAGACGCGACGCGTCTGCTCCGGCGCCACTTCCACCAGATCCGCTTTGCCCAGTTCCAGTGCGGTCATCTGGTCGCGATAGCTTCTTCCCATCTCAATTTCGATAGCGTCAAGGTACGGACGCCCGCGCCAGCTGTTCTCGTCCGCCGCCAGCGCCAACTTTTTCCCGGCTTGCCAATCGACAATGTGAAACGGTCCGGTCCCGCTGGGTGTGCTGTCGGGATTCCTCTTCACGATGGCGTTGCGCGGCAACGCCAATTCCGCCGGCAATTCAGGATCGGGGCGGTCGCGTTCAATCACAACGGAGTCGGCATCCGTGCTCACATTCCACGACGGATTCGCGGCTCGCAACGAAGCAGCCGCAATCTCGGCACTCAGCGGCGTCCCGTCGTGAAACTTCACGCCGTGACGAATTCGAACCTGCCAGCGCTGGCTCCCCTGTTGGTTGCCCTGTGATGTCTGCCATGACGTCGCGAGCCCAGGCTGCAGCTGGTTCTGGTCAATCGTGACGAGCGTGTCGAACATCAAGAGGGTCAGACTGCGCCGGGCAAAAGAATCGGACTGCGTGGCGTCGGCCGGATCCAGCGAAGTTGGCGCGGCCCGAAGGGCGACGTGCAGCACGCCGCCGTACTGCGGACGGGTCTCGGCTTTCACCGCCAGCGCCCCGATCATCATGCTACTGACTACAAGCGACCGCCAGTCGAAAAGCCTCATAGCTTCCTGTCTCTCGATTTCTCACCACCGCGACTGCCGCGTCGCCCTTGGCCTCGGTCCACAGTGCACGAATGGCGCCGCCGGAGAAATCGATTGCGGAGCTGACCGCGACGGCATCGCGATCGGGGAACTCATATGCGCGCAACGAATCCCCGTTTCCTTCGTCCGAACTTGTGGCCAGCACTTGCCAACCAGCGCCGCACGAGGTTTTCACGCTCGTCAGATCGCTTCCCCAGTCGAGGCGGGCGACCTGGTCACTCATACCGTCGACCAGGTGCACATGACCGTCGGTGGCCGCGAATAGCCACAGCGAATATTTCTCGCGCGGCAACAACCCCGCCGAATAGAACTTGGGAACGGTCGTGAATTTGCCGACGCCCGGTGTTAGAGCGCCCGTGAAGAAGTTGCGGGTTGGAGTATAGAAAGCACCCAGCTGTGGAATTGCGACCGATGTCGATCCGGCGCTTGGAAACACGGAAAAAGTTCCGCCACTCATCGCCGCCGGCACCAGCGGCCACGGATCGTCGGTCTCGCGGCAAGTCAACGTCAGGGAAGCGCCCCCGGAACTGCGGCAGATCACGCCGGGAAGATAAACATCCAGCAAATGATCTTTCGGCGCGATCAGCCTGCCTCGCAAATCCCTCGGCCAAGGCCGCGCATGGACGATGCCGACCGCTTGTTCCTGCTGCCACTTTCCCGCCTGCAACCCGTACAGCACCAATTTCTCCGCGCCCAGCACGGCGATGCGCGTAGGCCCCGTGTTCTCCTCCAACACGGCGACGTCAAGAATCGGATCGTCCTGACTCCACAGTGAGATCTTGCGCAGGCTGAGTGGCACCGACTCATGCGGCGTCATCGATCCCTCCGCGCGCGGCGCCGATACCATGACCACCGCAACTTCGCCCGCACCTTGACGAATCTCCGCCACCCACACGTACGACGCCGGATTTTCGGACAGAGAAATCGAAACCGTGGCTGCCGCCTGCTCGGCCTTGACAAAGCGGATGCCAAGCCCTTCCAACGCACTCCGCAAGCCGTTTTGAATGATGTCTCGGTCGCGTCTTCCGAGGGACGAGCGGTTCTCCACTGTAAGCGCCACGGCGCCGGGTCCCGTCACCGCAACAATCTTGCGCGCCAGTTGTTGTTCCGCTCCGCTCCAGTCCGCGGCGTGCGCAGCCATCGCCAGCGCGAGCAGCGCACAGGAAACTCGCACCGCAAGGCGGAGGCTGAGCGAGGTGCGCGACAAGCAATTCACAGGGCTCGAGATGGCGTTCGGGATTCCCAAATTATAAACCGCACCGCGCATCGGTCAGCCTCTCCCCCTGTACTGTTTGGACACCGCGGAACCGTTCTTTTGGGTGCCCCACCCTTCTCGCGCTTCGCGAGAGGGTGGGGATTGATCTCGTGCCGCCGGCAAATCTATCTCGGCGTGGCTTCCGGTTGTTCACCCTGACTGGTATGGTTCGCCGCGCTCGTGCTGCGCAGCACGTCATTGGCGAAAAAGAACTTGCCATCTGCTGGAACCATCATGATTTGGAGTTTGTCGGAAAGCCGCTCCGCCACGATCTTGTTGATGAGCAGCGGATTCTGTTTCAAGATCGCTGCTTCGCTCGATAGCCGCTCCGCGTCCGCCGCCGCCGTCACCCGAATCCGATCCGCTTCCGCCTCTGCCAACATCTTCCGCCGTTCCGTCTCGGCCTTGCTGTCGATCACTTTGGCTTGGGCCGCAGCTTCCGCATTCTGAATGGTCGCTTCCTTCCGGGCCTCGGCTTCCAGCTTGCTCTGCTGGATCTGCTTCTCCTTCAGCGGCAGGGTGTACTGCATTGCATCGGATTCGCCCTTGGCCTGCAAGACGTGTACCTGCGCCTCGCCCTCCGCCTGCTTGATTTGCTGCACCTTCGTCGCTTCGGCTTCAAGTTCCGCGATGCGGACTTGTTTCTGTTTCAGTTCCGTTTCCACGCTCATCCGGTCGTTCTCCTGCTCTTTCAGCAGCAGCGTTTCCAGACCCTTGGCATACTCCTCCGGCAGTTGGATATCCCGCAACATGACCTCTTTCACCACGATTCCGTCGGCCGCCAGCTTCTGCGTGATCACGCCCGCCGCCCTTTGCCGCACTTCCTCCCTCTTAGCCGAGAAGACATCGCGCACGGTGTAGTTCGGGACGAGTTCTCGCCACACGCTGGCCACAATCGGAGGAACAATCTCCTTCTCCACAGGACGCGGTAGGTTGCTTTGAATGTAGTCCAGCCGTTTGGGATCGAGTCGGTACCGCACCGTGATCGCCAGCCCCAGGGTCAGTCCCTCCTTGGCCTGCACGTCAAGCAGTTGCGACTTGGCCGAGACATTGGCCGCAGCGCTCCTTCCATCCTCGGTTAAGCCGGTCGTGAACACCTGGTCCCGCGTGTCGAATAGGGTGACGTCCTCGACCAGCGGCGTCACAAAGTGCACGCCGGGATACAGCGTACCCGGCACCGTTCCGCTGGCTTCGCTGATGCGGATTCCCGCCATGCCGCTCGGCACCACCACAATGCTGAGCGCCAGCAGAATCGGTCCCCAAGCCAGCAGAGCCAGCGCCAGTGAAATGCGCCATCGCCGTTGCGGAAGTGGTGGCAGCGTGCCCCCGCCGGGTGCAGCCAGCGTACGCCGGTACAGTAGTTCGCGATACAGGTCATAGCCCAGAATGCTCACAGCCACGAGAATCATCCCGAGGCCACCGGCCATCAGTAGGTACTTCAATGCCAGCATCGTCCGTCTCCTTTGCGCGTCTCTTCGTAAGTCAGCGCTTCTGCGCTGATTTCACTGCGGCCGTCTGTTGGGAAAAGAACAGACGGAACACCTGCCCAAAGATCAGTTCTTCCGCCAGCAGTGCCACCGCCAGCGAGAAGATCATTCCTCCCACAACCGCCATGAATGTGATTGCCATCTGCATAATTTCCTCCTGAGACTTCAGCTTGGTCGAAACTTGTTCAACAAATGCCTACTGCCCGCCGTCCTGCTCGGGCACCTGCGTCGCGGCCACGGTGGCGTCGTCCGCGCCGGTTCCGAAGACCTGCGCTACTTGCTCGTCGCGCTCGCCGCGAATCGCGACCACATCGCCGACGCGCAGCATGGTGAACAGGCGCTCCATGTCGCGGTTGCGCAGGCGAATGCACCCGTGCGAAGCCGCATGTCCGATGGACCGCGGCGCGTTCGTGCCGTGAATCCCATAGCCCTTCTGGCTCAGTCCCACCCAGCGCGTGCCCACGGGATTGTCCTTCCCGCTCGGGATCACCATGCCAGGGCGGTAGTACGTCGGATTGGAAACCCGGCTGACGATCTGGAATTCACCCGTTGGGCTGGGGCTTGCCTCGGCGCCGACCGCGATGGAAAACGTGGCGACGACATTTCCGTCCTCGATCACCGCGAGTTTGCGGTCTGGAACACTGACCAACACCACCCGGTGGACGCGATCGGCGGCAGGCTTCGCGGTCTGCGCGAATAAGGGGGCGAACGAAAGGAGGGCAAGCGCAAGAGTGAATACTGCCAGGATGTGTCTTTGTGTCCGCTTCGCCGTTGCCCTGCCAGCCCTGCGCTCCATGTCTGCCTCCTGGTGAATTGCCATACGCCAATTCAAGAGGCAGGACGCAAGCCAAACCGTATCTGACTGAAAACAATATGGTTGGTGCGAGAGAAGGGTGGGTGGTCAGTGTGCCGGCGACCACGCTGTGTCTATCGACACACAAAATCCAGAGCCGCGAAATCACGCGATTCTCAGAGCCTTCAGCGCCCGGCCGCTGCCGTCTGGGGTGACGGCTTGTGGGGTTCTGTGGGTGCGGCCGGGCGATCTTAATGACCTAGAAGGCGTAATTCAATTGTGCCTATTTAAACCCTGTCACCTGAGTATTTCTGTGATGGCGATCACAGTTGCGCGTGATTTCACCTCATTCCTCCGCTTCGGTAAGAGGGACACCACCGTGTGCCTCCTCGGCGAGGACGGGGAAGACGACCCGAGCTGTCCCGAAGTCTGGTTAAGGCTTTTGAGCGCGGGGTGGGGGAGGATGGCTGCGTGCCTGTGGCACTGCTGAAGTCGGACGCGCATGTTGAACGGACGTCGCGGATCGAGCCGGAGCGGCCGCAAGGCTCCTAGTCTTCCAACTTAAACACTCGCTCCATCAGCAGCCATTTTTCGCCGGGCTTGGCTTGGGGCAGCAATTTCTGAAATGTGCTCATGAGTGTCTCCCACTCCTGTACTCGCGGGTTGAGCTGGTCGGCCTTGGCCTTGGACTCGAACGAGAACGACTCGTTCACCTCCATGATCATAAACATGCGCGTACCGAGCAGATAGATTTCCATGCCCTCGATGCCGGAGTCTTTGATGCTGCGGGTAATCTCCGGCCATATCTTCTCGTGATAGCGCTTGTATTCGGCGATCAGTTGGGGATCGTCTTTCAAATCGAGAGTAAGGCAGAAGCGTCGTTTCATTCGACCTCGGTGGCAGGAATGGGTAGGGGTGTTTTCGCGAGCGCGGCGGGACGATATCCCCACACTGCGAAGTAGAACACGTAGGCGTGACAAATCAGCGGAACGACAAAGGCGCGTTGAATGTTCGAGGCATCGGAGATCCTGCCCATGATCCATGGGCAGACCCCGCCTCCGATGATTGCCATTACCAACAGAGAAGATCCCAGCTTCGTATAGGGGCCAAGATTCTTCAGGCTCAAGGCAAAAATCGTGGGGAACATGATGGAATGGAAAAACCCGACCAATACGATGGCCCAGACTGGAGCAGTGCCCGAAGCAAAAAGAACGACGAGCAGGCAGAGCAGCGAACCGCCGGCAAACAGGCTGAGCAGACGAGGCGCCGCGACTTTCTTCATGACGGCCGAACCGGCAAAACGCCCGATCATGAAGCCTGCCAGGTGCGCCTGCAGATAGTGGGCCGCGGCTTTTTCATGAGTGCCGGGAAGAGTGAACTCGCTGAATCGGATAATGAAGCTTCCTACTCCGACCTGAGCTCCGACGTAGAAGAATTGGGCGACCACGCCCTTGATCAAATGTGGAAAGGCGAAAGTGCCGCTGAGCTTCGCATTGGAAGCATCAAGACCCTGCAGGCTGGTCTCGCGAATCTCCGGCAGGTTCGTCAGGAAGATGAGCAGCGCAACGAACAGGAAGACCGCGGTGATGACCAGGTAAGGGGTCTTCACCATGTTGGCCTCGGAGACTTGATATGCCAACAACTGGGCCGGGCTCATGGCTGCGAGTTCCGCGGGCGTGTGCTCGATGCCCGAGAGAATGAACCGGGAGCCGACCAGGGCGATCATTACGGCGCCGGCTGCGTTGAAGGATTGTGCGAGGTTCAGCCGTCGTTCGGAGCTTTCCGCGGGGCCCAGCGTGGTCACATAGGGATTGGCAGCGACCTCCAGAACCGACTGTCCACACGCCATCAGGAAAAGAGCGAAGAGAAAAAATCCGTAGACTCGAACGGAAGCTGCGGGAATGAAGAGACTTGTGCCCGTCGCGCAGACCACCAGGCCGATGAGGATTCCGCGTTTGTAGCCGATGCGCTGCATCAGCCATCCCGCGGGCAGAGCGGCAAGGCAATAGCCACCGAAGAAAGCAACCTGGATCAGCGACGATCCCGAATCCGTGAGACCGAATGCTTTCTTGAAGTGCTGGATCAGGACGTCATTCAGGTTGACGCCGATAGCCCACAGAAAGAAAAGGCTGGTCACCAGGACTAGCGGGACGACGTAGCGGCGCTCGGTAATGGGCGGAGATGCTGTCTTTGGGGATCTCATGTGAGGGCGCGATCCAGATGAACGTAGCCGCCGTCGACGAACAAATGCTGGCCCGTGGTGTGGCTGGACTTGGCTGACAGCAGGAACACGACCATCGCAGCAATCTCCTCCGAAGTGGTCATCCGCTGTCCGAGTGGAATCTTGGTAAGGATGGTCTTCAGTTTGTCCTCGGAATTCGGAAAGGTGTCGAGCCAACTGCGATAGAGCGGCGTCATAACTTCGGCGGGAATCACGGTGTTGACGCGAATGCCGTAGGGTAGCAATTCCGCCGCCCATTCGCGCGTCAGCGCCATGACCGCACCTTTTGAGGAGGCGTAACCCGACGTACTTCCCTGTCCGGTGACGGCGGTCTTGGAGCCGATGTTGACGATGGCGCCGCGCGAGCGCTTCAAGTAGGGCAAGGCATAGTGAGCCATTCCGTAGTAATGCACAAGATTGCGGTTGAGCGAGGCGACGTATTCCGCTACGCTGCCGGATTCCAGGCCGACTTTGTCGTTGCGTCCTGCGTTGTTTACCAGTGCATCGATGCGGTCGAACTTCTGCATCGTTTGCTCGACTGATTGCGAAAAGCTGTCCGGGGTGGAGAGATCGATGGTGATCAGTCCGCAGGTGGCGCCACGATTCTTCAGATCGCTTTGCAGTTGCTTGCTGGCTTCGGCATCGCGGTCCACAATCACTGGAATGGCGCCTTCGGCAGTGCAGGCATGGACAATCGCCGCACCGATTCCTTTGGCGCCGCCGGTGACGATGACTACCTTGTCTTTCAGCTGCAGGTCCATGCGTTAGCCTCGCAGGTTTGTGAAGCCGCCGTCGATTGGATAATCCACGCCGGTGATGAACGCGGCTTCATCCGAGCACAGAAAGAGGGCCAGGGACGCGACTTCCGCGGGCTCGGCCATTCTTCCGATGGGTTGCGCTTTTGCCAGCTGGTCGAACATTTCTTGCTCGCGCCCGGGATAATTCTTTTGGAGATAATTGTCGACGAACGGAGTGTGAACCCGGGCCGGAGAAATACAATTGCACCGGATGTGGTGTGCCAGATAATCTCTGGCCACGGAAAACGTCATGGCGACGATTGCTCCTTTGCTCATGGAGTAGGCGAAACGGTCGGGCAGACCGGCGGATCCCGCAATCGACGCCAGGTTCACAATCACGCCGCCACCGGCACTTTTCATGTGCCCGACGACGGCGTGCATGCAGTTGTAGAATCCTTTGACGTTCACACGAATCAAGCGGTCGAAATCTTCTTCGGTCGTGCTCTCGACGGTTCCGATGTGCGAGATGCCGGCGTTGTTAATCAGTATGTGAACGCGCTCGCGTCGGGCAAGGTCGTCGAACAAGGTTTTCACGTCCTGCTGGTTGGTCACATCACAACGGTGTGCCGAGGCGGTGCCGCCGGCGGCCGTGATTTGCTGGCTGGTGGCGGACGCGGCGGGCTCGTTCACGTCCAGAATACGAATCATCGCGCCCTGCGCCGCGAATCTCAAAGCTATGGCTTGCCCTATGCCGCTTCCGCCGCCGGTGATCACAGCGACTTTGCCATCGAGGCGGAAATTGCGGGCGACTGTGCCTTGATTGGTCAGAGCGATACGCCTCGTTTCCAGGGAATGAAATCTTCCTGAGACTTCTGTTCGGCTTTGGTTCGGACTTCGCCGCTCGCCACTTGAATCACGAGATCCAGAATGGCTTCGCCCATCTGCTCGATGGTCTTCTCTCCGGCGACGATCGCTCCGGTATCCATATCGATGATGTCGTGCATGCGTTGTGCCAAATCCGAATTGGTGGAAAGTTTCACGACCGGGGCGATTGGATTCCCGGTCGGTGTGCCGAGGCCGGTCGTGAACAATACGACGCTTGCGCCCGCGCCGACCTGCGCCGTGACGCACTCCACATCGTTGCCCGGCGTGCACTGCAGATTCAGGCCGGGCTCGGTGGAATACTCGGGATAGTCGAGAACCGCAGTGACTGGTGATGTGCCGCCCTTCTTGGCCGCTCCGGCGGATTTCATAGCGTCCGTCAGAAGTCCGTCGCGCATATTGCCGGGAGACGGATTCATGTCGAAGCCGGAGCGCACGGCAGCGGCGCGGGCGGCATAATCGCGCATCAGTTGGATGAACCGATTGCCCACCGCATTGCTCCTGCCCCGATTAATGAGTTCCTGTTCCACTCCGCACAACTCAGGGAATTCAGACAGAATCGTTCTGCCGCCCAGAGCCGCGAGTAGGTCGGCGGTGTGTCCGATCGCGGGATTTGCCGAGATGCCAGAGAATCCGTCTGAGCCTCCGCACTTCAAGCCCACGCACAAATCGGCGAGGGGAGCCGGGGTGCGCTGGGCTTTGTTGGCTTCGACCAGTCCGAGAAAAGTCTGCCGGATCGCATCCGACATCATCGCTGCTTCCGAACCGCTGCGCTGCTGTTCGAGAATGAATAGTGGCTTATCGAACTTAGGATTGCGTTTGCGAATTTCTTCGCGCAGGATCGGGATCTGCGCGTGCTGGCAACCCAGGCTCAGCACCGTTGCGCCCGCAACATTAGGGTGATGAATGTAGCCGGCGATTAGCCCGCAGAGATTGTTGGAGTCTTCGCGCGTTCCGCCGCACCCGCCTTCGTGAAGCAGAAAGCGGATGCCGTCGACACTGTCGAACAGGCGGCTACGCGGGGCCGGAGCCGCATCTGCGGGCAGAGGGAGGCCACCGATCCGTTCCGTCTGACCCTCTCGATGCAGCCTTGCCAGTTCGGCAACTTGGCGGCGATAGAGCTGCGGAGCGGCGAATCCCAGTTCTTCTTCCAGCGCCTGCTTCAGGACTTGAATGTTCTTGTTCTCACAAAACACGAGCGGAACGACGAGCCAGTAGTTTCGTGTGCCCACTTGACCGTCGGAGCGGTGATATCCCAGGAAAGTCTGTTCACTCCATCGCGAAACGTCGGGGGGCGCCCAGCGAAATTCGCCCGATTGCTCGTGGAACGGAGCAGCCTGGTGCTGGATGTTGCCCGTCGTCAGAAGTTCTCCGGCGGCGATCGGCTTGACGGCTCGGCCCACCAGCACACCGTACATGATGACGTCACCGCCGATGGCGAGGTTCCCCATAGCGAACTTGTGTTTGGCTGGAACAGTTTTGGGTAGAGTGTAGACCTGGCCTTCAAACTCGGCCCGTTCGCCAGCGGGCAAGGCAGTTAGGGCGATCAGAACATTGTCGCGGGGATCGAGTTGGAGCACGGAGCGATTCATCGCATTGCCGGACGCTGGTCTCGACGCGGTCGCAGCGAGCGACGAGCCCGCGAATTGCGTCGGGTCATTGTAAAACATGCGAGCGTTGCACACGGCTATTAACGAGCCGTCAGCCGCCAAAAGCGCTGTGCGTTGCCGCCGAGTACACCGTCACGGTCTTCCGGCTCTTGCGCGAGCAGGTAGGTCTTCACGACTTGGACCGCGCGTGAGTACGATGCCGCCACCAGGCACACCGGCCAGTCGGAGCCGATCATAAGCCGTTGTGGGCCGAACGCTGCAAAGGCAACGTCGAGAAACGGGACGATCTGCTCCGGCTCCCAACGCTGCCAGTCGGCCTCGGTGACCAATCCCGACAGTTTGCAAAATACATTCGGAAATTCCGCCAGCCGTTTGATTCCCTGTGCCCAGGAATCGATGTTTCCGCTCTCGATTGGCGGCTTAGCGAGATGATCGAGAACAAAGCGCTGGCGCGGGAGGCGCGCGACAAACTCGACGGCCACCGCAAGATGTTTGGTGTAAATCAGGATGTCGTAGGCCAGATCGAACTCTTCGAGCGCGGAAATACCGCGCAGAAAGTCGTGCTGCAAAAGGAAGCGATCGTTTGGTTCACTCTGCACGATGTGGCGGATGCCGACCAGCTTCGGATTTCGAGCCAGGTTCTGCAGCTGCGATCGAATGTCAGGTGATCGCAAGTCTACCCAGCCAACGACGCCGAGAATCGACGGAGTGTGCTCCGCGAGTTCAAGGAGCCAGCGGGTTTCTTCCAGAGTCTGCCGTACCTGGACAGCGACTGATCCCTGGAAGTCGTTGCTTTCAAGTTCAGGTTTTAAATGCCCTGGCAGAAAATCACGGCGCAGAGCGGCCATGGAATCATCGATCCAGTCATATTCGACAGGGTTATAGATCCAAAAATGCTGATGGGCGTCAATGTGCATGGGGTGTAACCGGTGTAATCGTAGCGGCCACGCGGCCGTTCCGCACAGGTATTTTCAGACAGGATTCGCGGCCGCAGCAAGCGAGCTTTCTTGCAGAAAATGAGCGGCGTTTTCAATAGGCTATAATGACGCGCACAAATGGCTTTTCCTTTGGGCGAGTGGATGTGTTCAAACGCGTGTAAATCAGCGCCCAGCGGTGCCGGAAGTAGGCCCGATCCATGAAACTTGACAAAGCATTGCTGCAGAGTCTTCCCAAAGTGCTTTTGCACGAGCATTTGGATGGTGTGCTGCGGCCGCAAACCATAATCGATTTGGCAAAAGACGCAAAATATACCGGACTCCCGACTGGTGATCCACAGGCTCTTTCGGAGTGGTTCTTTCGCGGGGCAAATCAAGGGAATCTGGCGAAATATCTGGAGGGCTTCTCGCACACCATCGCTGTGATGCAGACCGAGGAGGCGCTGCAGCGCGTCGCTTATGAAGAGGCGGAAGACTTGAGCCGAGATGGGGTGGTTTATTTTGAGACTCGCTTTGCTCCGATTTTCCATACCGAGAAGGGATTGACACATCAGCAAATTGTTTCAGCGGTGCTGAAAGGATTGGAACGCGGGCGAAAAGACTTCGGGACTGCATCGGGTTTGATCATCTGCGCGATGCGCAACATGAACACATCTCTTGAAATGGCGGAACTCGCCGTGGATTTTCGGGCGCGCGGAGTAGTGGGCTTCGATCTAGCTGGTGAGGAAGGCGGTTATCCGCCAAAGAAGCATGTGGATGCCTTTCACTACATCCAGCGCGAGAATTTCAACATTACGATTCACGCCGGAGAAGGCTACGGAAAGGAATCGATCTGGCAGGCGATTCAGTATTGCGGGGCGCACCGCATCGGGCACGGGACGCGGCTGATCGACGATATTGCGGTGGTGGACGGTAAGGCGGTGAAGTTGGGCGACCTGGCGCAATTCGTTCTCGACAAGCGCATCCCGCTGGAGATTTGCCTGCTGAGTAACGTTCATACGGGGGCAACGCCGAGCCTGGCGGAGCATCCTTTCAAAATTCTCTATCAAGAGAAATTTCGGGTTACTCTGAACACGGACAACCGGCTGATGAGCCATACCACAATGAGTCAGGAATTCGAAGCCGCGGCGGAGACGTTTGGATTGTCCCTGGCCGACTTTGAGAAGATCACGATCAATGCGATGAAGAGCGCATTCCTGCCGTATGACCGGCGCATTGATTTCATCTATTCCGCCATCAAGCCGGGTTATGCCAGAATCCGCGAATCGATCGCTTCTAAGTCCCTCTGAAGATCGCGCAACCTCCGGAGACTTCATGTGCAACCTTGCTAAGCGATTCACTTTAACGATCGCGCTGTTTGTGCTCACCTGTGCTGGCCTCTCGCAGTCTGCTGCGCCCGCGGGGCCGATTCGAATCAAAGTTGTTGTGGTCACCATGTTCGAGCGCGGCGAAGACACGGGAGATACGCCGGGCGAATTTCAGCTCTGGGTGGAGCGGGAGCGTCTCGACCAGATTCTTCCGTTGCCCGCTGGCTATCACCACGTGCGGCTGAACAAGGACGGAGTCCTCGGCATGGTCACCGGAGTCGGCACCGCCAAGGCTGCGGCGTCGGTCATGGCACTAGGCCTCGATCCGCATTTCGACGTATCGAAGGCGTATTGGATTGTCGCTGGCATTGGCGGCGGAGATCCGGCGGACGTTTCAGTTGGGTCGGCGGTGTGGGCGGACCATGTTGTGGATGGCGATCTGGCTTTTGAAATCGATGCCCGCCAAATCCCCGAAAGCTGGCCGACCGGTTACGTTCCACTGCGGAAGGGTACGCCGTACGAAGCGCCTGCCAGCGACATGTACGGGGAAATGTACACGTTGAATTCAGGACTGGTCGGTTGGGCATTCCATCTCACACAAGGTGTGCCGCTCGCAGACTCCGATGCGTTGCGGAAATCGCGGGCGCGCTTCACTGGCTTTCCAAATGCACTGAAGCCGCCGTTCGTGGCGAGAGGCGATACCCTATCGGCAAGCACATTCTGGCATGGTTCGAAGATGGAGGAGTGGGCCAATGCCTGGACTCGCTACTACACTGGTGGAAAAGGTAATTACATGGTCGCGGCTATGGAGGACTCAGGAACGCTGCAGGCTCTCACGTTTCTGAATCAGGCTGGACGCGTTGATCTTCAGCGGGTGCTGGTGCTGCGGGCGGTCAGCAATTATGACCGTGAAGCGCCGGGTGTGGCTGCGGCGGAAAGTCTGCAAGAAATGGTTTCCGGCAACTACTCGGCTTATATGCCCGCTTTGGAGGCCGCGCAGATCGTGGGAGACAAAGTGGTACGAGATCTGGTGGAGCACTGGGCGGAGCGCGAATCGACCATTCCTAACGCGCCGTAAGCTGCAGAGATGCTGCGTTCAACGGGACAGAGCGGCGAGCGTCTCGGCGAGAATGAGCGTTCCCCGAACGATGTCGTCCGGGGAAGCGTATTCATCGGGACGGTGGCTGTATCCGTTGCGGCAGGGGATGAACAACATGGCGACCGGAGCGATGCGCGCCATGAAAAGCGAGTCGTGATAAGCGCGGCTGACCATGGGAAGAAAATTTAGTTTGTGCTTACGGCAAGATTGGGAAAGTGCTTCGATGATTTCGGGAGCGCAGTCTGCGGGCGCGTCGGCGTTCAGCAACTCGCTGTGGATCTCGACTTGCCTCTTGGCTGAAACCGAATGACGGGTGGCGTCGATTGTTCGCATGACAAGATCGCGCCGTTGCAGGTCGGTGTCGCGGACGTCGACGCTTAGACGCACGCGACTGGGAATACTGTTGACGGCGCCGGGAAATACGTCACAGATGCCTACAGTGGCGACGGTGTCAATCGCGTCACTGTTACGCGCGGCGTTCTCAATCGCCAGGATCAGCTCGGCTGCGGCGCAGAGAGCGTCGCGGCGATCAGGCATCAGGACTCCGCCGGCGTGTCCGCCCGAACCTTCGATCAAAATGCGAAGGCTTGCCGGTGCGGCAATTTTCGTGACGATGCCGAGCGGAATCTGCTGTCGTTCCAGCAGAGGTCCTTGTTCAATATGGAGTTCGACGAATGCTTCGTGGTATCCGGCGGGCAGCTGAACCTGATCGAGTTCGCCGGCAAAACCAGCTCGACGGCGAACATTGTCGAGCGTAGCGCCATCGTCGTCGGTTAATCTTCGGGCTGCATCCGGAGAGAGCGTGCCCGATAGCAGCCTGCTCCCGAGACATCCGATGCCGAACCGCGTTGGCTCCTCGGAAGTGAATACCAGCAGCTCAATCGAATGCCTCGGGCGAAATCCGCTCCGCTGCAATGCGCGGATAGCTTCCAAACCGCCGAGCACGCCCACCACACCATCGTATTTTCCCGCGTTTGGAATGGCGTCGATATGCGAGCCCGTGCCGACCACTGCGGCGGATGGATCTGAACCACTCCAGCGCGCGAAGGTGTTGCCGACGGCATCCTGGCGTACCGCGAGACCGGCCTCACTGCAGCGGGCTTTCATCCAGGCACGGGCCTGCAGGTCGGAAGGAGTGAACACAATTCTGGTGACGACCGGTGGGGCAGCTTCAGAAATAGAAGCCAGACCTTCTATCTCGGAAAGCAAACGATCGCGGTCGATCGTAAGATTCATGGGTGCGAGCCCGCCACGGGGTGGCGGTTCCAGTCTTTGTAGATGAGATACTTCGCGGGTACCTTGCCGATCGCGCCGAACCATTGCGGACACCATGGTCCCATCCAGATGAAGTCACCCGCCGTGACCGGATACCACGAATCGCCGAGCCGGTAGATTCCGCCACCTTCAAGCATGATGAGCCCGTGCTCCATGATGTGCATTTCGACCATGCTCAGTGCGGCGCCGGGCTGGTAGACCATGGTGTTCACAGCGAAATCGAAATTCATCTCGTCGGGGAGCAGGCATTTCACCTGCAGCGCAGGATCGTCACCGAGGGGATGAGAGGAGACCGCATCTTCACTCGAAACGATCCAATGTGGAGGTTTGACCGAGTCGAGAGCCTGATAGTGTTTCTCGATGACCGCGACGCGGCTCACTTTGGTGGCCGACACTCGATGATGCAATCCCTGGGGAAGATAAGCGTAACCGCGCGCACTCAGTTCACTCGATTTGCCCTCCACTTCGATTTTCAGGGCGCCCTCGATCACAAAAATAAAGCGCTGCGCCGACGTGTTACCCAGTTCTCCGCTAACTTCGAACTCGGCAGTGTACTGCGTGAACCGGGCGCCCAGAGCCGGGCCTACGTGCACAATCGCGGAGCATGCTTTCATTCCGGGCAGAACGGTGCGCACAAAAGTATCTGGGGTTAACAGCAAGTGGTTGGGTTGTTGCGAGCTGCGAGTCCGGCCGAGATTATGCACGGTTTGTCCTTTGGAGAAATTCGCGCGAAGCAGCAAGCTGGTCGAGAAGATGCAAGCCACACGCGATGGCTTTCTCAACGTCATCCCGTGCGACCGATTCTGCGGGATCGTGGCTGATGCCGCCGGGGGTGCGCAGAAAAATCATCGCGCTCGGAACTTCCTCCGCCAGGATCATGGCATCGTGGCCAGCGCCACTCACCATGCGATGTGGCTGGCATCCGGTCTGGGAGATTGCTTTCTTTATCTCCCCAATCAAGAACGGATCCATCGCCACGGCTCGTTGGCTTAGCAGGGTGCTCTCCTGTACCGATAATCCACGGCGGTCAGCAATGGTATGAGCTTGTCGAATGAGGTCGTCCACAGCGCGAGTGCGAAGTTCGTCGGTGCTGTGACGCACGTCCAGTGTCAGCCGAGCTTCGCCGGCGATCACATTCGTCGCTTCGGGCTTCGCTTCGATCTTTCCCACGGTCGCAACTAATCCGGGGATCTCGTGAGCCAGGCGTTCGACCGTGCCGATCCACTCTGCCGCGCCCGCTATGGCGTCGCGTCGAAGGTGCATCGGTGTTGTGCCGGCGTGGTTGGCGCGGCCCAGGAATGTGAACTGCAAGCGGCTCTGTCCGGCAATGGCTTCGACGGCGGCAAGCGGCAGATTGAGTTTTTCTAAAACCGGTCCCTGTTCGATGTGAAACTCGATGTAGCCGAGCGTTTTGTCGCTCAGACGGGCGTCAGGAATCTCTTCAGGATTCAGTCCAAACTCTTCGATTGCGGTGCGCACCGAGATGCCTCGCGTGTCGTGAACGGCGAGAAGTTCTTGATCCAATGTGCCTGCCAGCGCCCGGCTGCCGATGAAAGGAGTGCCGAAGCGTACTCCTTCCTCCTCGGAAAAGCCAACCACCTCGATGGCGAAAGGAAGCCTTCGCCCGCGCAACTGCTCCAGCAACGAGATGGCTACCACAACTCCGAGTATGCCGTCATAGGCGCCGGCGTTCGGAACCGTATCGAGGTGCGAACCGATCAGCAGGCGCGGGGCATTCGGGTACTCGGCAGGATAAAGAGCACGGAGGTTTCCCGCGGCATCGATGCGCACTGGAACGCCAACCGGTTGCAGCCAGCGCGAAATTTCCTGATGGCATTCACGCATGGGCGGTGACAAGAAGGTTCGACGTGTGCTGGTCGCATCCTCGGAAAAAGACGCAAGCTTCAGGCACCGGCCGATAACTTCTGCGGCGCGAGTTGTGGCTTGAGTCGTTGGCACTGGATTCTAAATTCCGTGACGAAAGCCCTCCCCGTCGGAGCTCACGACTCTCGTATCATTTTCGCCGCCGCCCAGCCGAGAAGCACGAGAGCGACCAGGACTTCCCAACCGTACTTGTTCCCATAGGTCGCAACGGGAAAGTGATTGCTGATCATGATAAAGACAACCGGAACTGCCATGAAAGTATTGTGTTTGGATCGCAGTTTGGCTTGAGCTCCGAGTGACGCGTCGAATGCTTTTCCGGCCGCTGCCGCCGCGATCATTTTGCGCTGTGACGGAAGAATCCGGAACCAGACGTTGGCGGTCATGATTGTTCCGAACACGGCTCCGAGGTGGATGTAGGCCGCGCGACCGCTGAATACATGCATCAATCCCCAGGCGAGCAAACCGATCATCAGCAGGGAACAGATCGCAAAAACGGTTTCCGACCGGCCGAGGGGCGAGCGCAGCGCCAGATCGTAAACGATCCATCCCGCGGCGATGAAAGCCAGTCCGATGGCAATGCCCTGAGCATGGGAGATGTCTGCGACATCGGGGTCGATGAGTCCGCTGCTGGAGTAGTAGACGAGAACCAGCAGCACCATTCCGCTCAGCCACGTCATCAGCGCTTCCCAGCGGAACCAATGCACCTGCTCAGGGCCGACCTTGAGGGACTTCTGCCGGTCGACGGTGTAGAAGCCGCCGCTGTGAACCATCCAGACCGATGGAGTGGTGCCGTTCGCCGCACCTCTCTCGGCGAGCTTGTTAAATTGCCCGTCGAGCCAAGTGAAGTAATATGTTTGGCCGACCCACATGATCGCCGCAAACACGTGGGTCCAGCGCACCAGCAGATTGAGCCATTCGCGGATTGATGAGGTCACGTTGTTAACTCCATCCGGCGAAACATTTTGGGCGATACCTCTGCCGCTCAGCTTCCGCGGTAGGTCGTATATCCGTTCGGGCTGAGGAGCAACGGAATGTGAAAATGCGATTCGCCGTCTTGCACCTGGAACGTAACCTCTACAACCGGGTACAGTGCAGCGATTTTCTGGAGTGCGAAATAGGTCCCGGTGTCAAAAATCAGACGATAGATTCCCGGGGAAGGGTCCGCGCCTTCCGGCAGCAACTGAGGACAACGGCCCTCATGATCGGTACGAGTTGAGGTCAGCAACCGCCAATCGCCGGCGCTGTTCTGTTTCTCCAACCGCACCGGCACGTCTTTGGCAGGCTTGCCGTGAACAAGGTCGAGAACGTGCGTCGATATGCGTTTCATTCCTGGAGCCATTTCCTTAGCCGGATTTCCGTAATCTGCCGCTGCTGCTCGGCGGCTTCATGCAGCTCGGTTTCTGCGTCGTTCTTCAGGCGCCGTTGAAGAATTTCGAGAATCTCCTGCGCTGACTTGCCGGTGGCGCACACGATAAAGATACGGCTAAAGCGCCGCTCGTATTCTCTATTTGCATCCGCTAACGCGGTTTTGACAGCGGCGTCAGTGTCCACGACGTTGCGTTGTTCCTGCGCCGACCACGCCACGGATTGGGCTGGCGGAGACTGCGCGGCGCGCGACTCGCCGATTCGCGGATGATTGTTGAATGCTTCCATCCAGTTGGATGGCGCCAGACTGCACCACGTTTCGTTCGCCGCTGCCAGGAGCGCGGATTCGTCCGGCAGCGGTCTTCGGGCCGCGATCCCCTGCGCCCAGGCGTTGGAGCCGCAGCAGGGCAGGATCATCGTGATGGCTTCATCGGTGGGTAAAAGATTCCATCGCGCCAGAATATTCTTTGCTGCGTCGCCCCCCGCTCCCGTTCTCGCAGAACTCAGCCGTTTTAGGAATTCCACAACGAGATTTCCCGCAACTACCGCGCGATACCTGGCAGTGGAGCGAATGTCGTCGATCGGACGGATCTCAGCAAGTGCGGCATTTCGTGCGTCGAGCAACAGCGCGGAGTCAATCGACCGTCCTCTTACGACATGCTCTGTTGCGCTCAAACGAAGCGGGACGGGCGCAACACTACCGAGAGCGATTCGAACGTCTTCCACCACATCGCTCGCCAGGCGGCTCAGAGCGGCGATGCAAACTTTAGAAATGGCCTGCGCGTTGCGAGCCCCGACTTTGCGGGCATGGCTGAGATATCCCGAGAATCGCCGCGACAAGCAGACTGCTTCAACCAACTCATCAGGGGCCAGCAGCGTCCTCTTATACCCGGTGTGAAACGTAACATAAGGCACACGGCGCTCGCCTCGCACGGAGACTAAAATCAGTTCGGCTTCGTACACGAGCAGGGCAGGCAAGGAATCCGCCGCTGGCGACGCGTTTACGATGTTGCCACCGATCGTTCCCCGATTCTGATTCGCGATTCCCCCAGTCCATCGGGCGGCAGAAGCCAGGAGAGGGAACTCGCGTCCGACGATCTCGTGCCTACGAATATCTGTGTAAGTACATGCCGCCCCGATCCGAATTTCATCAGCTGTGACGTCGATGCGCCGAAATTCGGGAAGGTTCCAGAGGCTGATCAGCTTTCGCGCCGGTAATTTCCCAGCAGCGTAGAGCACCATCACGTCAGTGCCCCCGGCGATGGGAAGCCATGCGCCAGGCTCGTTGGCCAGCAACGAGACTATGGCTTGCAAATTGCCGGGAGCCACCATCTCGAATTCAGATGGATTCGATCTCATGCGCTCCTTCTGCGTCGAGCCGCTTCCCGCACTGCTTCAAGAATCTGGCTGTAGCCGGTGCAACGGCAGAGATTGCCAGATAGACCTTCCTGAATTTCCGCTAGCGTCGGGTTCGATTTTCCGTTCAATAAGTGGCAGGCTGCGAGAATCATACCGGGGGTGCAGATGCCGCACTGCGCGCCGCCGCATTCCAGAAAAGCCTTTTGCAAATCGTGCAGTTGTTCTCCTGCCGCGAGTCCTTCGATCGTGACAATGCCGGTGCCCGCGGCCTGGAGTACCGGTACCAGGCAGCTGTTCACAAGTGCGCCATCCATCAACACCGCGCACGAGCCGCATTCGCCTTCTCCACAACCTTCCTTCGCGCCGGTCAATTCGAGTCGGTGCCGCAACACGTCTAGCAGACGCTCCATCGGGTAAGCGCGCACCTTCCGCGGTTCGCCGTTCACCGTGAATGAAATTTCGGATTTTGCTTGGTTCTGGCGAGGATCGGTCATCGGGCCCCGCCTACGGAACTCGGTTTGTTTTGCGGTGAGGATGCCGAAAGACGAACGCTGTTCAGCCCATCCATAATATCTTCGGGAAGCAGGGGAACGGAATCGAAGCGAACTCCGAGAGCGTCTTCGACCGCGTTGACGATTGCGGGCGCGGGACCGTCCATCGGAAGTTCACCAATGCCCTTTGCTCCATATGCCCCGTGGACATTCCCCAACTCTTCAAAAAATACGCGAATGGGCGGCAAATCGCTCGAGGTGGGCATGATGTAATTGGTCATCTGGCCGTTCAGCATGCGTCCATTCTGCCAAATCACTTTTTCATAAAGGCTGAATCCGATTCCCTGGGCAACGCCACCGATGATTTGCCCTCGGGCCAGAACGGGGTGCAACACTTTGCCAACTTCCTGAAGCGCGACGAAATCGTCTACCGAGACGCTATAGGTCGTCAGATCGACTGTAACTTCGGCGATGTAGACCGCCCAGGCAAACGCGGCGTACGCTTCTCCACGATATTTTTCGTCGTCCCAGAAAATTCCGCTCGGCGCCTCGTAGCGAGACCAGCAGCGGAATTGGCCATGCGTCGCAACATGCTGCTGGCAAGCTATGCGGAACTCATCGCGGGAATAGCCTTCGTGCAGTAGTCCGGAGGAGACCAGAGTCTGTGCAATACCGAGTGCGGCGGACTGCACCAGTTTGCCAACCACCATCACCGTGCGGGACGCGACTGTGGGGCCGCTGTTGGGCACCTCGAGCGTGTCCGGCTGGGCCATGCTGACATTTTCGTAGGGCAGATTGAGAGCCTCGGCGGCAATCTGGCTGAGGACCGTTTTTGTTCCCTGGCCAAATTCGGTGCTCGAAACCAGCACGCGGACGTTGCCATCGGCACAGCCCTCTGCGCCGACCACTGAACTCAAGTAACGCTCGCCCGACCCCGTGAACCCGGCCCCATGCAGAAACGCGGCAATGCCCATGCCTTTTCTGACGTCGCCCGACTGATTCTCGCCGTTGAAGCGCAGATGCTTCGAGTGATACTCCGAGAGTTGCAATGCGCGGTCCAGCAATTCGCCGAGATTGATCGGCTCGCGAACAACCTGTTCGGTCGTGGTCGCCTGGCCGGGCTGAAGAAAGTTGCGGCGGCGAATCTCGACCGGAGAAATTCCGATGGTATGCGCGATGCGGTCCATGTGCCGCTCCATGGCAAACAAACTTTGCGGCGCTCCAAAGCCACGAAACGCGCCGTGCGGCGGCGTGTTAGTCGCGACCGCCTTGGCGCGTATGCGAACGCTGGGCCAGTAGTAAGGTCCGCCCGCGTGAATGGCTCCGCGCGAAAGCACCACCGGCGACAAGGTCAAATATGCTCCACCGTCAATCGTGAAGTCGATCTCTCCTCCGAGAATCTTGCCATCGCGGCTGACGGCGGTGCGGTGGCGAGTGCGCGAGGGGTGCCGCTTGGTCGTCGCCGCCATGTCCTCCAGGCGGTCGTAAATAATCTTCACAGGCCTTCCGGCCTTCATCGCCAGTAACGCAGCATGGGCGGCGATCATCGACGGATATTCTTCCTTGCCTCCGAAGGCGCCTCCGGTTTCCATTTGCACGACACGAACTTTTTCCGCCGGCAAGTTGCAGAGTGCCATCAATGCCTTGTGAATGTAGTAAGGGCACTGCAGCGAGCCCCACACGGTGATCCCCTGCGCCGCGTCAAAGGCCGCGATCATTCCGTTATTTTCGATGTAGAGCTGCTCCTGTGCGCCCGTCGAATATTCACCTTCTACAATGTAGTCGGCCTTCGCCCAAATGCTGTCGACGTCGCCCTTCTCGATCATGTAGGTCTTGAAAATATTGTCCTGGCCCCAAATGATTTGGGCGAGGCGCTCGCTTTCTTCCATCGTGAAGATGCCGGGTAGAGGATCGTATTCGATGGATACCGCCTCAACCGCCTTCGCGAGCAGATGGCGATCGGGATGAGCCAGCAGGAGAATCGGTTCTTCGGGATGGTTCACAACATCAGTCGCCAGGCAGGGCTGATCATCGCCGATCAGCGCGATGCAGTTTTTCCCGGGAATGTCCTTCGCAGATACGATCACAAGTTCTTCCCAGGCGACGCCCGGACCGAATGTGATCTTCCGGATATGTCCGCGCGGAATCTGGCTGCGAACGGTGGCTCCGAAGAACATATTCGGCAAAACCATATCGTCGACGTATTGCGATTTTCCGGTTACCTTATCGCGTCCTTCTTTGCGTGGGACCGACTTGCCGATGATGCGGTCGCTGTTCATTTTGCGTAGCCCGAGTGGCCCGCCAAGACGCGCGGATGGGATAGTGTATGACAGACTGGGCAGGAATGGCGCGGAAGTGTTGCGAGGGAGAATAGAAAAAGGTTATGGCGTCGATCAGTCGATGAATCGATAGCGTGGATCAGCGGATTGGCTTCGCTGTGTACTCCCGCCCTGCGGGCTCGCCGGGAAATTCTCCTTCGGCGAAGGCCGGACTTCCGCGCAAATATGTGGCCTTCACCACACCGCGCAGCGGTTCTCCAAGATATGGCGAGACGGGATGCCGGTAGTGCAACTTATCTTCTGTCACCATGAATTCGTGGTCGGGGTCGAATACCACGAAATCGGCATCATAGCCGGGGGTGATGCGACCCTTGCGCGTCTCGCAGCCGGCCAGTCGGGCCGGGCCTGCCGCCATCCATTGCACCAGATCGAGCAGTGTGAATCCTCGCTTGCTGGCCTCAGTCCACATCAGGGGGAGGGCGACGGAAAGGCTCGCAATGCCGCCCCAGGCCGTGCGGAAATTGCCTTCGGTGAGCCGCTTCATTGCTGGCGGACATGGCGAATGGTCGGTGACCACAAAGTCGATGGTCCCATCTCTGAGACCTTGCCACAATTCCTCGCAGTTGCTTCGGCTGCGAACTGGTGGGGCGCATTTGTATAGCGTTGCACCGTTCGGAATCGTTTCGGCCGACAGATGCAGGTAATGGGGACAGGTCTCCACACTGACAGCGAGGCTCTCAGCGCGTGCAGCGCGCAGTTCCGGAAGCGCCTTGCCGGTTGAGAGATGGACGATGTGCAGACGAAAACCGAATTCGCGGCACAGCGATAGCGTCAGTCGGATGGCGGCCAGCTCTGCCTCGTCGGGCCGCGACTGAAGATAGGTGGAGTAGCGGCTCCAATCGGCGGTTGCCAGGGCCTCAGTGGCGAGATCAATCGGACCAGGCAGTTCCGCATGAACCAGGAGCGGCAGTCCCGTCCGGGCAACGTGAGGCAGCGCCAATCGCAACTGCTGCTCGTTCACCATCGTGAAATCGTCGATTCCGGGATGGATTAGAAAGCATTTGAAGCCCGGCACGCCGGCGGATGCGAGAGCTTCGATGTCATTCTGATTATCGTGAACCACTCCACCCCAGGCCGCCCAATCAACACGGCATCGGCCCTGCGCGGCCGCACGCTTGGCCTGAAGCGCTGCCACCGATGTTGTCGCAGGGTGACTGTTCAGCGGCATGTCAACCAGCAGCGTGTAGCCTCCCGCCGCGGCGGCGCGGGTCGCGGTTTCAAAACCCTCCCACTCCGCGCGTCCGGGATCGTTAATGTGCACGTGGGAATCGACGAGTCCAGGAAGAATTGCCGCTTCGCCGAAGTCATGAATTGTGTAACGATTGGAAACTTGATCGGGCGAAACGACGCCCTGGATTCGCTCTCCTTCCACCAGGATGGCCGCCGGGCGGATTCCTTCGGGAGTGATCACGCGGCGAGCCAGAAAAGCCTGCAAACGCAAAATGTCAGCTCCTTAAGAGGGTCGGCGCTTCGAAGCATCCCAATGACTCCGTCTTACACTCCTCGCAGCAGCACCAAAACATTTTACGAAATTCTTAGTCCGGCTTATACTCGCTTCTCAGCGAAGCGGCTGCGAAAGAGTCCAGGTCGACTGATTTGCGGGGTTCGCGGGTTGCTGACGCCAGCAAGCCCTTGACCACTGCGCACTAGAGCCAACTCATGGACAACCCTTTCATGGCGCGCGCCATTCAGCTTTCGATCGACAACGTTCTGTCAGGCCGCGGTGGGCCGTTCGGCGCGGTCGTGGTGAAAGACGGCAAAATCGTTGCCGAAGCCGCCAATCAGGTCACCTCGACTAACGATCCTACTGCGCATGCTGAGGTGCTTGCCATCCGCGCTGCCTGCCAGAAGCTAGGCGTCTTCGATCTGGAAGGCTGCGAGATCTACACTTCCTGCGAGCCGTGCCCCATGTGTCTGGGAGCGATCTACTGGGCCCGCCTTTCCCGGGTTTACTTTGCCAACGGCGATGCCGATGCGTCAAGGATCGGGTTTGACGATTCTCTGATCTACAGCGAGATCGCACAACCGCACTCGCGACGCAAGATCCCAATGATTCAGATGATGCGCGAAGAGGCGCTGGCGGCATTTCGGGCCTGGGAAAACAAACCGAACAAAATCGAGTATTGAGTCCGATCACCAATCCCGCGATCATGGAGGAAGATTGATCGATCGCTATTTCAGACTCACCGAAAACCAGACGTCCGTGAAGCAGGAGATGCTGGGCGGCCTGACGACCTTCGTCACGATGGCGTACATCGTCGTGGTGAATCCCCAGATTCTCGCTAAGGCTGGAATGCCAGCAGACGGCGTGGTCTTTGCGACCTGCGTCTCGGCTGCGGTGGCCACGCTGGTTATGGGGCTCTATGCCAACTATCCCATCGCGTTGGCGCCGGGAATGTCTTTGAATGCCTACTTCACGTATTCGGTTTGTATCGCCATGCATGTGCCCTGGCGGACTGCTCTCGCGGTGGTCTTCTGTTCCGGCGTTCTTTTCCTCGTACTCACGGTGACGCGCGTGCGCGAGCAGATCGTGAACGGCATGCCCGACGGCCTGAAGCATTCCACGGCGGCTGGCATTGGAATGTTCATCGCTTTCGTCGGACTGCGGAACGCGAAACTGGTCGTGGCTAATCCGGATACCTTTGTCGGCCTTGGCAGCTTCGCCGACAAAGAAGTGCAGACTGCCTGTTTCGGACTCGCGCTCACGCTGATCCTGATGTCACGGAAATTCCATGGCGCCATCCTGATCGGCATCTTCGGTACTACGTTGGTCGGAATTCTGCGCGGAATCACGCACCGGCCCACCGGCATCTTCGCGATGCCGCACCCTTCATCCACGTTCCTGCAGCTTGATTTTCGCGGGGCCAGCCATCTTGGCTTACTCGAAGTCCTGTTCGCGTTCCTGTTTGTGGATCTCTTTGACAACGTCGGCACCCTGGTGGGCGTGTGCGAACAAGGCGGCTTCGTCAAGGACGGCAAGATACCGCGAGCCGGGCGGATCCTGGTTGCCGATGGGGTAGGAACCGTCGTCGGCGCCCTGACAGGAACTTCCACCGTAACCAGTTACATTGAGAGCGCCGCCGGAGTGGCTGCCGGGGCTCGTACGGGTTTGAGCAATGTTGCAGTGGCCGCGCTCTTCCTGCTGGCCACATTCTGCTCGCCGCTGGCCACGGCGATTCCAGCCTATGCGACCGCGCCAGCGCTGATCTTAGTTGGAGTGCTGATGACGCAATCCATCAAGCAAATTGCGTGGCAGGATTTCAGCGAAGCGGTCCCGGCATTTATCACCATACTGGCCACGCCCCTTACATTCAGCATCGCGACCGGTCTGAGCCTTGGCCTGATTTCCTACACTGTCGTGAAAATTGCAGCGGGAAAGATTCGCGAAATCAATGCGCTGGTTTGGATTCTCACCGTCCTGTTTATTCTGCGCTACGTCTATCTTGCCGCGGGATAAAACCGCGATTAGACAAAACAATCTGCCGGGATCGGCGCTACCGTCGGATTGTGGGCAGAGGGCTTTGCCTTCAGGAAGCACGATTGGGTCGCGCGGCCTCGCGCCGCCGGCTCTCCGGCTTGCGGGAGTCGCCACTTTGTTGCAGCAGCTTTGTGACCAGAGCGGTCCAACCCGTCTGATGGCTCGCTCCGAGCCCCTGACCGGTGTCACCGTGGAAATATTCATAGAAGAGAATGAGATCGCTCCAGCTGGGGTCGGTTTCGAACTTTGGAGCGCCACGGTGCACCGCGCGATGTCCTTGCCCGTCGCGCAAAAAGATCCCAGTCAGCCGCTGCGAGAGTTCCGCAGCAACCTCGGAAAGGGTGAGCATTTTGCCCGAACGCGAAGGGAATTCTACTTTGAAGTCGTCGCCGAAATAATGATGGAACTTCTGCAGCGACTCGATCAATAAGTAGTTCATCGGAAACCACACCGGCCCGCGCCAGTTGGAGTTGCCGCCAAACAGTCCAGTCGAAGACGTGCCGGGTTCATAGTCGACGCGATGCTCTTTGCCGTCGAAGGTGAGGATGAAGGGGTGGTCGCGGTGATGGCGCGAGAGTGCGCGAATGCCATGATCCGAGAGAAACTCCTGTTCGTCCAACATGATTTGCAGCATGCGCCTGAGTTTTTCCGCATTCACGATGGAAAGCAGCCTTCGTTCCGCCATCCCGTATTTCCGCATGGACGCGACATTTGCGGTAAGGTCCGGACGGTTGTCGATGAACCATTCCATACGGCGTTTGAACCCGGGGAGATGCTCGAGCAGTCCGGGCTCCAACGTTTCGACAGCGAATAGCGGGATCAGCCCCACCATCGAGCGAATCTTCACCGGAAAGTGGCCGCCATCGGGAAACTTCAGCACATCGTAGAAAAATCCGTCCCCTTCATCCCATAGCCCCATGCCTTCATGGCCGAGATGGTTCATTGCGTATGCGATGTAAATGAAGTGCTCCCAGAATTTGCTGGCGACATCTTCGTACGTTGGGTCTTGTGTGGCCAGTTCCATGGCGATGGCCAGCAAGTTCAGCGTGTACATGGCCATCCAACTGGTCCCGTCGGATTGTTCGATGTGTCCGCCGGTCGGGAGAGGATCGCTGCGGTTGAACACTCCGATGTTGTCGAGCCCCAGAAAGCCGCCCTGAAAAATGTTCATGCCCTCGGCATCTTTGCGGTTGACCCACCAGGTGAAATTCAACAGCAGTTTGTGGAACACGCGTTTCAGAAACGCGCGGTCCCCCTGGCCGTTGCGCTTCTTGTCAATCTTGTACACGCGCCAGGCCGCCCAGGCGTGGACCGGAGGGTTCACATCTCCCAGGGCCCATTCATAAGCGGGGAACTGGCCGTTGGGATGCATGTACCACTCACGCAGCATTAGCACGAGTTGCTCTTTCGCGAAATCAGGATCGACCAGGGCCAGCGAGACGCAGTGAAAAGCAAGATCCCACGCCGCATACCAGGGATACTCCCACTTATCGGGCATGGAGATTACGTCGGCATTGTAGAGGTGCGGCCAATCATGGTTTCGCCCGTTGGTCCGTTCCGCCGGCGGAGGCGGATTCCCGGGGTCCCCCTTCAGCCAGTCTTTGACGACGTAGTGATAGAACTGTTTCGACCATAACAGCCCGGCGAAGCCCTGCCGCATCACGCTCTGCGCGTCAGGCGAGAGGTCCCGTGGGATGATCGTGGCGTAGAAATCATCCGCCTCGCGTTTGCGCGTACCAAACAGACCATTGAAAGTAGTGAAGGCTGCGGCTGGCTGCTTGAACTCGACATTCGTAAGCCGCAGACGGACGCTCACCGATTGTCCCGCAGCGATCTCCATGGCGTAGTGAGCAGCCGCTTTCGTGCCTTTGGATTCAGCTGAGACCGCCTGTTTTATCCCACGTACGATGTAGTCGTTGATTCCGTCTTTCTTGCATAATCCGCTGTCGGGCGCGTTGAAGAGCCGATGCGTGTTGGTTTCGTTTTCAGTGAACAGGAGCTCTGGCGAACCGTCGTAGTACAGCCAACGCTTCCCGCATGCAGGATGGGTTACTTCGAGGCCGCCCGTCACCGCACGCAGGATAGGACGAACGGCGGCGCTGTTCCACGACCAGGTGTTGCGAAACCAGACGGTGGGGAGCAGCCGTAAACGCGCAGATACCGGACCGCGGTTCGTGGCCGTGATCTTAATGAGAATGTCTTCGACATCGGCTTTCGCGTACTCGACCACTACATCGAAATAGCGGTCTTCGGCGAATACTCCGGTGTCCAGCAGTTCGAATTCAGGATCGCTCCTGCCACGGCGACGATTCTCCTCGATCAGTTGCGCGTACGGGAAGGAAGCTTGCGGATACTTGTACAGATACTTCATGTACGAGTGCGTCGGAGTGCTGTCCAGGTAGAAGTAGTATTCCTTTACATCCTCGCCGTGATTGCCTTCTTTCCCGGTGAGGCCGAAAAGCCGCTCTTTGAGGATGGGATCGCGCTCGTTCCATAGCGCAACCGCAAAACAGACCCACTGGCGGCGATCACAGATGCCGGCAATGCCATCTTCGTTCCAGCGGTAAGCCCGTGACCGGGCGTGATCGTGGGGAAAGTATTCCCAGGCGTTGCCATCGGGACTGTAGTCCTCACGCACGGTGCCCCAAGCCCGCTCGCTCAGGTAGGGTCCCCAGCGCTTCCAATGTCGCGTACGGGCGCGGGCTTCGGAGAGCCTGATCTCCTCGTTTGTCATCGTCATAGGGGAATTTTGCCGGGCGCTAGAGCTTGTTGATCCCGTCCAAAGCCGCAACCTTATACGCCTCGGCCAAAGTCGGATAGTTGAAAACCGTATCGCGGAAATATTCTATTGTGCCGCCCATGGTCATGACGGCTTGACCGATGTGTACGATTTCGGCCGCCCGGTCTCCAATCACATGCACGCCCAGAACCTTCAGATTCCCGGGATCGAAAAGAAGTTTCAGCAAACCTTGTTCGTCGCCCAGCATCTGTCCTTTCGCCAATTCGGCGTAGCGCGCCAGGCCGACTTCATAAGGAGTCTTTTCCTTCGTGAGTTGCTCCTCGGTGGAGCCCACCATGGAGATTTCAGGGATCGTATAGATGCCATAGGGAATTAGATTCTGCTGCATTTTTCCCGGCGTTCCAAACATGTGGCAACTGGCGAGCCGCCCTTGCTCCATGGACGTGCTGGCGAGCGCGGGGAAGCCAATCACATCTCCGGCCGCATAAATATGATCGACGCTGGTTTGGAAGGTCTCATTCACTGTCAGTTTGCCACGCCCGTCCGGCTTCACGCCCGCGGCCTCGATGTTCAACAGATCGCTGTTGGCCTGGCGCCCGACGGTGTACAGCAGCCCTTGCCCATGGACATTCTTGCCGCTCTCCAGTTTGGCGAAGACCCGGTCCCGATCGGCATCGTATCCCACCGAAACTACTTTCTCCCCCAGACGGAAAACGGTTCCCAGCTGTCGCAGCTGAAAGCCCAGACTCTCCACAATTTCGCGATCGACGAAGTCGAGCAGGATTGGCCGCTGATCCAGAAGAGTGACTTTCACTCCCAGAGCGGCGAACATGGACGCGAATTCGAGCCCGATAATGCCGGCGCCGACCACCAGCAGGTCGCGCGGGACCTCCTCCAAACAATGGACCTCGTCGGAATCGAAAATGCGCTTTCCGTCCATGGGAATGTCGGAGCTGTGGGCCGGACGCGTACCACAGGCAATCAGAATGTGATGACCCTTGAGCAGCTGCGATCCTTCGTCCGTCTTGACCTCGATAGTGTGGGGGTCCAAGAAACGGGCGTCGCCCTCGAAGGTCGCGACCTGGTTGCGACGGAGCTGCGCCTTGATAACTTCAATCTCGCGTGCCATCACCGCCTGCGCCCGGAAAACCAGATCGGACATCGCGATGCGATCCTTCAAGACGTAGCCACGGCCATAGAAACTCCGCTGCCGAAAGCCGCTCAGGTAGAGGACGGCTTCTCGCAGCGTTTTGCTGGGAATGGTTCCGGTGTGGACACAAACTCCCCCAATCGTTCGCTTGCGGTCAATGATGGCAACTTTCTTGCGCAGTTTGGCGGCGCAGATCGCACCTTTCTGTCCCGCTGGGCCGCTGCCAATCACTACTAAGTCGTACTCGTTGACATCCATCAGAGTCTCCTGCTTGATCTCGGAGCCGGGACGATTGTAAGCCATCTCTCCTGTTCGTAACATCGGCAACGAAGTGTTAAACGATTAGCCGACCGGGGACCACCGCAAGCGATCTGCTGGGCCAAGGTCTGAAGCTGACGAGCCGCAATTTGGGGGCAGGATTTCGATGGGACGCCTGAAAAATGGGGCAATGAACCAACCAAGGCCGGTGTTTCAATGCGAGAGGTTGACAAGCGGGCAATTTAGGATATATTACGAACGCTTGCTTTTACTTACGTTTTGGGGCTGTCAGGTTTACTGTCCGTAATTCTGGGGGTCCAAAATGCCCGTTCGCCGCGCTCATTCCCGGTGTGGTTGCTGGAGTTTCCTCCTCACCCGCGCCTTTCCTCGTTCATCATTCTGCACAGGCAGAGGGCAGTTACACGGCGCAAGTCCACGGCGCGGTCAGGAGCCCGGCCTGCGCTGTGTAGAACAATGCCAAGGTCACGGTGACGAATGAGTCGACTTGTATTGCGACCACCAGACGCGGGTAGACAATATGTAGTGAACGGGTTGCTTCCCGCGAGCCGATTTGACTTGACTTTCACCATTAACGAAAGTGATAGTTTTGACTCGTAAGAAAATGAAAGCTGTTTGCTGAGGAGGTTGCCATGCGTGTCCGCCCTCGTGGTTGGAATTTCGTTGCAGTCGGCTTCGTCTTAATGCTGTTGCCGTTTTCGACGACGGCGGTTTTCGGGCAAGCCAGTTATGCGGCGCAGGTTCGAGGAGTGGTCAAGGACCAAAGCGGCGCCATGGTTCCGAAGGCTACAGTCACGATCACGAACGATGGGACCGGCATCCCCACCACGGCGCACACTGACGAGCACGGACTGTACCTCCTGACCGGCCTTCGGCCTGCGGTGTACACGATCAAGGTGGACAGCGCGGGCTTCCGGCCGGCCGAAGAGAAGAATGTCGTGCTGCAGGTTGACCAGCAGACCACGATTGACTTCACGCTGCATCCTTTGGGTGTGATTACGACCGTCGAGGTGACGGAAGCCGCGCCTCTTCTCGACACAGAAAACGCGGCCATCGGCACCGATGTCACGAACGAATATGTGCGCGACATCCCGCTCTATAACCGCAGCCTGTTCGGGCTGGTTTTTCTGGCCGGCGGAGTGACGGAAACAACGGGCGCGGGAATCAACGACAACTATCCAACCGGCACTAACTTCGTGTCGAACGGGCAGCGCAACGCCACGGCGCAGATCACCGTCGACGGCAGTCCCACCAGTGCGCCGGAACAAGGGGAGGGAGGGAATTCCAACGTCTACTACCAGCCCTCAGTGGAGATCGTGCAGGAATTCAAAGTACAGAACAACAGCTTCTCGGCTGAGTTTGGCAACAACGGCGGGACCATCGTCAACATGGTGCTGAAGGAGGGCACGAACGGCTTCCACGGCAGCGGCTGGTGGTATCTGCAACGATCGGCCACCGACGCGCGGGACTACTTCAATACCGGCGCGAAGCCCGATCACGTGCGCGACCAATATGGATTTTCGCTGGGCGGCCCGCTGAGAAAGAGCAAGACGTTTTTCTTTACCGACTTCGAAAAGTTTCGCGAGAACGATCCCATCAACCTGGAAGGGATCGTGCCCACCGATGCTGAGCGCGGTGGCGATTTCTCGGCAGATCCCGCCAACTCAAACGGCATCTACGATCCGTGCGCCGGCAACCAGGGAGGCACGCCCTGTTGGATTCCCAATCCGGATCCCACGCTACCCCCAACCAAGACGCGGACACGATTTTCCGACGGCGGTGTGATGGACAAGATCCCTGCGGCCAAGATCGATCCCATCGGCCAGGCGCTTCTGAATCTTTATCCGCACGCCAATATTCCGGGCGCAACGTACCCATCGCCCAACTTCCGCCAGGTGGTTTTGAGTACCGATCCGGGCTGGCAGTTCGATGTGAAACTGGATCACCAGATCACCTCCAACCATAAGATCAGCGGGCGGTACAGCCGCCATCACGACTTCAGCAGCGCCCCCACGGTGTTCGGCGATTCGGATGGCTATCTTTACCCGACTACTGCCCAGAATGGCGGCGCGGAGTACAACTGGGCGATCACTCCGGCCACCCTGTGGACCAACCGCTTCAGCGTCGACCGCGCGTACGCTCCCGGCATCAGCAACAACTACCCTACGCTCAGTTCCGTGGGTCTTCCGCCGATACTGGTAGCAAACGGACTGAACCGCATGATCACTATCGGGGTCGACGGCGGCTTCACTTCCCTGTATACCCAGTGCTGCGTGGACACTCATTTTGCCCATACCCTATTCAGCTACTCTTCTGCAATACAGTGGGTAAAGGGAGCGCATTCGATTAAGTTCGGCGGCGAGCAGCGCATCTTTTTCAACAACTTTTGGCAACCGGACAATCCCACTGGAATTTTCAATTTTTCCCGCGATGTGACCACGTCCGTGCCCAATTCGGGCGGCGGTGGGAACAATGAGGGGAACCCGTTTGCCACGATCCTCACCGGGTATCCGTATGGGGCGTCGCTGCACATTGTGCCCGCGGTCGCGGATAAGTCGAAAGAGACCGCCTTTTACGCATTGGACGACTGGAAGATCACGCCCAAACTCACGGTGAACCTGGGATTGCGCTATGAGTGGAGCACGCCGTACAGCGAGCGCTACAACCGGCTCCAGTTCAGCGACTTCACAGGCAATACCGGAATCAACATTCCGGTGAGTCGCAACCAGGATCCCAACAACCCGGAGCTCGACTTTGGACAGATTGGCAACGTCATGGGGACTACCGTCTTCGCCGCGTCCGGCCGCCGCAACGCCACCGTGGATCGAAACAACTTCGCCCCGCGTTTGGGCTTTGCTTATCAACTGGGCACCAACACGGTGCTGAGAGGCGGAGCTGGAATCTTCTACGGGATGAATGTGGCCACGAACTTCCAGTACGCGGGCCCGTCGTTCTCGAAAACAGCGACCATGTATTTCAGCCGGGACAACTATCAAACCCAGTACGCTTGCCTTGGAGCTGGGCCCACGCAGCCCAGCTGCAGCAGCCCGTTTCCTGCCGGGCTGGCACCGCCGCAGGGGAACAAGTACGGCACGTTGGCGCAATGGGGTTTCGGCAATTCCAGCGACCTGGACACGGGGGTCGCACGTAACGCCGATATTTATCAATGGAACCTGGGTGTGCAGCACCTGTTCCCGGGACAGATCGTCCTGGGGGTAGATTACTCCGCGAATCGCAGCACGCACCTGCCTTGGGCTGGTGCCGGTGGCATCACCACTCGCAACCGCAACTTCCTGCCATCGTCGATTCGCAATCAGCTCGTGGCCGCATTGAATCCGAACCACGATCCCATCACGGTAAACAACAATGTAACCACCTATCTCAACAACCTGGTGCCTAACCCCTTCCAGTGTTTCTTTACGACGGGGGCGGCCCTGACGGGCTCGTGGTGTCCGGCAACCCCGACTTACAATGCGGCCGACGTGGTGGACTCGAACTACATCTTTCCCACCATTCCTGAGGCCAACCTGCTGGAGCCTTTCCCGCAATTCGCGGGGGGCTTCGAGGGTCTCCCCACACCGAATGCCAACTCCTGGTACCACTCGGTGCAAATCCGCTTCCAGAAGCGTGCCAGCCACTACCTCAGCTTCGAAGGCAACTACACTTTCTCGAAGGCTACCGACGATTCCTCCGCCGGGCGCAACGCATGGATAGGCAACCTGTACCTGGACAACCCGCAATTGCTCGACGATCTTCGAGCCGAGCATGGGATCGGGTCCAATGATGCACCGCACCGTTTAGTGGCGGCGGTCATTTTGGACCTTCCCTTCGGGCGAAGCCGCTGGATCGGACGCGGGATGAACCCGTTCCTTGATGGCGTGGTCGGTGGCTGGTCGTTGAATACCGTAGCGACGATACAGTCTGGAAACCCGATCGCTGTGTACAACAGTTCCGGTCAGCTGCAGGATGGCAATCCGCGTCCGCAAATACTCTGCCCCCAACTCACCACCGGCTTGAGCTATCGCGCGGCGGCTGCTTCGGGAGGGAATCTCGCGTACCTGAATCAGAATTGTTTTGGCGATCCCGGCGACAACATTCCCGGTGACGCTCCCCGGCACTTCTCCAATATACGAGGGGACGGTATTCGGAACGTGGATCTTTCTCTCTCGAAGGACTTCAAAATTCACGAAGACAAGGTTCTGCAGGTGCGCGCCGAAACCTTCAATGCCTTCAACCATCAGCGGTTTGCTTTCCCGGATACCGGGTCCCTAGATGGCACGTTCGGTACGGTCACTTCCACCACCAACAACTTCCGGAGAATGCAGTTTGGGGCGCGCTTCCAGTTCTAAGTTGTGATCTTCTTCACGAGACTGATTTCGCGTAAGCGGGGTCGGTCTCTTTCTTTGTGTCCGATGCCCGATCCGAGGGTCTTGCATGAGAAAAAAAAGCTGGTTCGCAATCTCTCTACTAGTGCTGTTGGCGGCTTTAGGCCTGAAGGCCGCTCCTGATGCCGAAAAACAGGATTGGACCCACTACGTTCGAATTGGAGCTTACGGGCTGCGCGGGGGAGACGCCGAGAAGATCGTTAGCAACGCGCAGGCCAGCGGGGTGTTCGGGATTGAAGTGGACAACGATATTCCCGGACGCTACGAGAGCTTTCTCAATCCCGAAGAAAAACTGAAGGCAATCCATGATGTCGCCGAAGCCGCGCACCACGCGGGCAATTACGCTTTCGTCTACATCGCCGGGACCGAATGCATTACCGCGCATGGTGACCAGGTGGCGCACACTCTGGCCAAGGATCATCCCGACTGGTTGCAACGCAAGATTACCGGCGAACCCGCGATCTTCGGCGGCGGGACCGCGTTTTGGATAAGAGCGGGGGATGAGGACGTCTGGGTGAGTCCGTATGCTCCGGAGTGGCGCAAGATTTACATGCAGCACGTGCGGCAAATCGCGGCCACGGGAATCGACGGGATCTACGTCGACATTCCGTACTGGATGACGCACTTTGACGGATGGGAAGACACCTGGGCCAGCTTCGATGACTACACAGTGGCAGCGTTCAAGAAGGAGACAGGGCTGGATGCGAAGAAGGATTTGAAGCTAGGCGACTTCTCCGATCCCAATTTCCGCAAGTGGGTGGACTTCAGGATTCGGACGTTCACTGACTTCATGCACGACATTGATCAGAACGCGAAGTCCGTGAACCCGCAGATCAAGACCATCCCGGAGATTTACCCGGGGATTGAAGAACAAGCGGTGCGGGTGGGGGCCGACGTGTACAGCCTATACGGGGTGGTGGACGCGATTGCACATGAGTACTCGTTTGGCGGGGGCGGGATGGCCTCGGCGCGCAAGCCCCTGACCTGGTTTGAGTATCAGGTGGGGATGCATTCGTTCCGCGCGTTTGCGCAAGGCAAGGCGACGTGGATTCTCAACTACTCCTGGGACGGCGATAAGAAAGTCGACAAGACTGAGGCCATGATGAATCTGGCCATGTCGGAGATCATGGCGGGAGCGAATTTCTGGGATGCGCCGGGGCATTCGATGGCTGGGTCGAACGATCTGCCGACCAGGAAGAAGATACTTTCCTGGATTCAAGCGCACGAGAAGACGTTTTACTTGCCGAGGGTGGCGAGTCATCCCGTGGGAGTGTATTTCTCTCCGAACACGCGAAACATCTATGCTGACGAGTTCATCCGTTCCTACCGTGGAATCCTGATTCTGCTGATGCAGAAACATTGGGAGTTTCAAGTGGTCACGCCCCGGACTCTCGCGGATTTCAAGGGCGACATGCTGGTTCTTCCCGATGTCCGCATTCTGCATGACCAGGAAAAAGATTGGCTGCGAAAGTTCGTCGAGCAGAAGCACAACGTTGTGATCACCGGCAACGATGCGACGCAGCTGGGTGAAACAGCCAGTGTGACGCGGTTCCCGCGATGTCCAGGAAAAGGGTACATGAGCGCGTTGGAAAGCGACTTCGAGCACGCGGATCCGGACTCGCAAGCGGAGTTCTTGAAAAGCCTTAAGAATACGAGCGAGCTTGAGGTCACGGCGTCACCCATGGTCGCGACCTCGATTGCAGCCGTCGCAGGGAACCCGCACATCTTTTTTGCGAATTTTGCCGGATTGGTCGGCAAGGTGAATCCCGTGCAGACGCCGCAAACTGGAGTACGTGTCCGGATGGCGAAGGCCGGCAAAGGGAAGGCCTTCTTTCTCCCATTTCTTGGCGATGTGCAGGAGGTCAGCGGCGTTTCCGATGCCGACGGCCGGACATCATATACGCTTCCCACAATTACCAAGGGCGCAGTTTTCTGGTACGAAGGGGGAGAAGCGAAGCCGACTAAAGAGTAGACAGATCAGGAATTTCTTTCGTGCGCCCGGGCGATATGCGAGCGCAGCAGAATGCCAATCGGCCGATGGCGAGATACCTATACCCCTTTTCGCCAGCCTGAGTCACTGCCATTCTTTAGACGAATCGTGAGGGAACCGTCAGGATTGGTTGCGTGCTGACACGCCCAGCGGACGGGACGCTTCACACCTTTGACTTCCAATTCGGCCCTCAGTTTGATCTGCTGTCCGTCCATACCTTTCGGGAGAATGATGGAAGCCTGGCGGAACTGGCCCGCATACGGTTGGCCGGCATCGAGATTTCCTCCCAGCCGGACGCTCCCATCCATACTCTCGGCGTAGATGCCGAGCACTCCCGGGACCCCGGCGACCCCGTCATTCACAATCCCAAGAATCAATTCCATCGTGTCGTAGCGTTTTCGCTGCCAAATTAGCGATGGGCGCACACGAAAACCCAGTCTTTGCTCCATTGCTCGAAGCGAATCAGGATACTTCTCGTAATAACGCCGAATGTTATCGGCCTCGGTCCAGAGCCCAAAGTAGCTGGTGCCAATGTCCAGGGCATGAAAACCGGCACTTTCGCGATAAGGACGGTTAATCGGGCCCCCAATCCGGTGAGGGTAGTCATCGGTGGGCTGAACCTCTTTGTCGTGGCCAACGAACGCCAACGTGTTGGCCGGCAGCTTGTTTAAACAAGCTTGCTCCTCGTCGGCAAAGTCGGACAGCACGTAGTGCCGGTTTGCGCCATCCTCGAGTACGGTGGCGAGCCAGGGAGGGCGGTGTGCAAGTTCTTCGATTTGGATCGGCTCATCCATGATCAAGCTGTCCGAGCGCAACCAACATCCCGAACGTACCGCGAGGTCCTGAACTTGCCGGTTGCCTGAATTGCTGATGTCGGGCTGGGTGTTCACCGCGAGAGGAGTCTTTTTCCAGGTATCAATCTGGAGCTGCGTCATGCGCATGAACGTCTTTTCCGCGGTTAAGAAGTCGGGGAATGGACCTGGGATGTCGTTGGTATGACCTTCCCCCCAAAATCCATACATCATCAAATCCATGTATTCCAGTTGCCGGTTGTCACCGTACTTGGCAGAAAGAAGGTCGTTCAATTCGGCAAACGCCTTCTGGAATTCCGGAGAATCGTAGCGCGGCTCACGAAAATCGAAGCCGGCTTGGTGTTCCTTGGATTTGTGGCCAATGTTCACGATGGGGACTTTGTTTTGTAGAAAATCCGGCATCGAAAGCTTTTGCGGTTGAATATTGGGGCTGGAAAGCTGGATGCGGAATCCAACACCCAGATTGTGGCGCTTGGCGGCGTCGAACGTTATGTCCCAAACCGGGGACGGGGTCAACTTGCCGGGCCCGGCCTGCACATCGCGCCAGTCGCACCGGATATACAACACGTCCACGAATGACAATGAAGCCATTTTCTCCACGCTTTGCTCCAGCGTTTCCCGGCCGCACTGTACCCCGAGCGCCGGCCCGTTTTCCTCCCACGTATAGCCGACGAGTCCAGCGCCAAAATTTCGAATGTGATCGCGAGAAGCCTGGGTTGCGAAGATCGTGAACCAGCCTTGGTCCTGGTCAATGCCAAATGGCCCCTGGTCGAGCCGATTTTCAACTTGGGCCGAGCCAAACGGATAGCCCTCCCACAGATGGTCAGGTACATCCGCCCACATTTGCGGCGGCAGAAGACTGCTTGCTCCCGCCAGGAGTGCCCCCGTCTTCACAAAGTCTCTCCGCCTCATTGTGTGCCCCTCCCGACGTTCCCGGAATTACCGGAATCCACCTGCCTCTTTGCATCAACCGCTGCCGCCTAGACCTGCTGACGGAGGTTGGGGCGCAAAGTAAGGGAACCGTCGTCGTTCAACTTCTGGTGACAAGCCCAGCGCACGGGATAGCGCATTCCCTTAATTTCGACTTCAGCTCTAAGTTTCAATCCCTTCCAATCCGCTATGCTCGGAAGCACGAACTGGGCTTGGCGAATCTTGCCCGGCAACGGATATCCGGCATCCAGACACCCGCTGGTCAGCGCCCTTCCGTCCGGGCTCTCGATGGTGACCCTCAACACGCCCGGCACACCCGCAATGCCGTCATTTGCGAAGCCAATGATCAGCCCCAGGTAACTGCTGTCCTTATAACTCCAGATGAAAGACGGTCTCACCCGATAGCCAATTCGGCGATTGATGCGGTCGAACGCTGCCGGATAAGCCTGGTAGTAGGACATCAGATTCTTTGCGCTGATCTGGTGAAAGTTCCAGAGCGACCAGTAATTCGCCCCGATATCGATCACATGATCGATCATGTTCTCAGCCGGAGATATTCCTTCATGTGAGGCGCTCGGGTCGGGCGGCTTACCCGGAAGCCCCTGCTCGAGCAATGCGGCAATCCAGGGCGGGCGGTTGCTGAGCGCTTCAATCTGCTCGTTTTCGATAAAAATGGTGTCGCTGCGAATCCAATTGTTGCTGCGGACCGTGCGGTCCAGCATCTCCGCATTGCCGACCCGGCTGTAGTCTGGTTGAGTGTTGGTCAGCAGGGGAGTCTTCTTGAAATTCTCAAGCTGGACTTCGAGCATATTGGCCCAGGTGCGCTCGGCCGTCAGGTAATCAGGGAAAGGATTGTTGGGAAATGGCCACGTGTGCCCTTCACCCCAAAAGCCATACATGAACGTGTCGATGAACTCGATGAGCGGATTACCATCGAACTCCGCCGCCAACTGGCCAACCAGATCTTTAAATGCCTGCTGAAAAAAAGGATCGTCATACCGGGGCTGATAACGCGAGTGCGGGTTGGCTAAGAATCGTTTCCCGGCAGCGATGTCCCCCTGATCGCTGGGCGCCACGAGATCAACTTTCGGCACTTTTTCCAGGACAAAATCTGGCAAGGCGGCTTCGTGTTTATAGTCAGGGGCGCACATCTGAATTCGCAATCCGATCCGCTTGTTGTTCGTCTTCGCCAATTCAAGAACTTGCTTCACGTAGTCGGGCAACTGCAGGCGTCCGGGCCGCGGCTGCACTTCTCTCCACGTCGGGCGGATATAAAGCTGCTGACCCAGGGGAAATCGAACCAGGTCTTCGATTGCCTGGGGAATGTTGTCCGCCTTGATTTCCTCGGTGCCACTGTCTGCCGTGATATAGGTGACCAGTCCCTTGCCATAGTTGGGCACGGCTTCTTCCGAAGTGGTTGTGGTCATCACTACATCATCGGTGGGAATGACCGCATCCGGCGGGTATTGCGGGAACGGACCCTGATTGAGGCGATCGCTCACGGTGGGACCAGATCCGAAGTCATAACTTCCCCAGTTGTGTGCGGGAACCTTCGCTTGCGCCCTACCGATTCCCAGTTCTGCCGCAACGGCAACAGCGACAGTGCTTTTTAGAAAGTCTCGACGCTGCATTCGGAGTCATCTCCTCACTCGTGGTTCGATCACACATCTCCAGGCGCTTATCGGAAAGTTACTATTTATATCGTTTTATTTCGTTTGTCCAGTGCAAGATGCCAAATATTTTGAGGGCTTGTGACGACTATGTCTCCCTGACGACCGGTGAGCAATTCGGACAGTGAGTGGCAAATGTCAGAAAATCTATGCGACCAGCAGGTTTCTATTCCCGCCTGGCGCCCAAAATTGGTTGACTTTGACAGTCTTTGCTTGTATTACGATTGTTTACGCTTTATTTTCATTAAATTTTCCCTTTACGGGGTTGTTCTGCGATCAACAGCATTCTGGGTTTTCTACGATAAGAGCGAACCTTGCAATCTGACCTCAATCCGTTCCGCTGGCTGAGGGCTGCAACGGCAGCCATGCTTTGGCTTGTTTTCGTAACTGTGTTGGCGGCTTCCTCGTTCGCGCTACCCGCGGACGTTCGCACTGCCAATCCTCGGATTCAAGGCGGCAATGTCCGCATTGAGTTTGATAACCATCTCCGTAGCCGCGTGGTTGCCCGATTCGACAAAAAGGAGACGGTGATGGGGCCGTTCACCGCCTCGGAGACCGTGACCACCGCTGACAAACCCTGGACCGAATTCCTCCTGACGTCGCAAAAACACGAGCGCACAAAAGACGCTTTCGGGGAGGGTGAGCGGCTCAGCGTCGAAGGAAAAGCAGGAGAGCTGAAAAAGACCGTCTCCGTCACCATCTATGACGACTTTCCTGCGATGGCGTTTTTCGATGTCCAATACACCGATGCCGGAGCCTCCAAGCTCGCGATCAAGAGCTGGACCAACAACGCGTACACGCTGAACGCGCAACCCAGTGCGGGCACGCCAGCCTTCTGGTCTTACCAGAGCGGCTCCTACGAAAAACGCCCTAACTGGATCCTGCCGCTGCACGCCAGTTTTCAGCAAGAAAATTATCAAGGCATGAATGCCGACGATTATGGCGGCGGTACGCCGATTATCGATGTCTGGCGGCGTGACATTGGAATGGCCGTGGGACACGTCGAGCTGCGGCCGAAGCTGGTCTCGCTCCCCGTATCCATGCCCGATGCCGCGCACGCCGAGATTGCGGTACGCTTCACCAAAGATATTTCTTTAAGCCCAGGTGAAAGTTTTCATACCTTTCGCACCTTCGTCGCCGTTCATCAGGGGGACTACTTCCGCGCGCTGACCGACTACCGGCGCTTCATGATGAAACAAGGTTTTCAAATGGCCACCGCGCCGGACGACGCGTTCGGCGCCATTTGGTGCGCGTGGGGATATGGACGAAAGGTGCAGCCGCAGCAAGTTTATGACTCACTTCCGACGGCGAAGCGACTGGGATTTAAGTGGGTCACGCTCGATGACGGCTGGCAGAATAATGTAGGTGATTGGCAGCTTGATCCCAAGAAGTTTCCCAACGGCGACGCTGACATGAAAGCCCTGGTGGATCGCATTCACCAGGAAGGATTCAAGGCCCAGCTCTGGTGGTCACCGCTCAGCGCGGTGCCCGACTCGCAACTGCTTCGCGACCATCTCGACTACGAGTTGCTGAATCAAGACGGTTCGACGAGAAAAGTTTCCTGGTGGGATTCTTATTACTTGTGCCCAGCCAACCGCCACGTCGTGGAGTACCACCAAGCGTTGGTGCGAAAAATTCTGGTGGATTGGGGATTTGACGGGCTGAAGCTCGACGGCCAGGACATGAACGGAGTTCCAGCCTGTTACAACCCTGCTCACCATCACGCCCAGCCGGAGGATTCGGTCGAAGCTCTGCCGGATTTCTTCAAGGCAATTTACGACACCGCACAGTCGGTAAAGCCTGGGGCGCTGGTGGAGTTCTGCCCGTGCGGCACGGCGTTCTCTTTTTTTACCATGCCGCACTTCAATATGTCGGTGGCTTCCGACCCGCGAGGTTCCTTTCAAATTCGTTCCAAGGCGAAAACGTTAAAAGCTCTGATGGGAGACAACGTTCCATTCTTCGGCGATCACGTCGAACTGAGCGATGGTGCCAATGACTTCGCATCTACATTGGGCGTGGGCGGCGTCGTGGGGACGCAGTTTGTTCTTCCATCTTTGGTCACGAAGCACAGCAAATCCGACCTGACCCCGGAGCGCGAGAAGAACTTCGAAAAGTGGCTTCGCATCTATCGGGAAAAGATGCTGTCGAGAGGACAGTATCTCGGGCAGCTCTATGACATCGGCTTCGATGTGCCGGAGACTCATGTCATCCGCAAGGACAAGACCATGTACTACGCCTTTTTTGCAAAACAGTGGAAGGGGCCAGTCGAACTGCGCGGCCTCGACGACCGCGACTACAGCGTGGTGGACTACGTTACAGGAAAAAGCTTGGGGACGGTGTCAGGACACAACGCACATCTGCCGGTCGAGTTCGACGGAAATCTGCTGGTGGAAGTGCGGCCACAATGAACCGTAATTTCAAGCTAGCCGGTGTTCTTCTTAGGAGGACGAGCGTGAAGATTTTGTCTCTCGTGTTATTAATGGGCGTTTCGGGGGCCTTTGGCCAGTCCAACTCCTCCTTCTATGTGTCGACGACCGGCGCTGATTCGAATCCGGGTACACAAGCGGCGCCCTGGCGCACCGTTCAACATGCCGCAGACACTGCGCGCGCGGGTAGCACCGTCAATGTGCGGGGTGGAGTTTACGAAGAGCTCGTCAGCATAAAGACATCCGGTAACGCGACGGATGGATACATTACTTTTCGAAGCTATCCCGGCGAGACGGCCGTCCTCGACGCACAACATCTCACTCCCTCCGGCAGACAGGCCGTCTTAACTATTCACAACCAGAGTTACGTGCGAGTCGAAGGTTTTGAAATTCGCAACTTCCACACCGCCGAACATCGGCTCACTCCGTTGGGCATCGACGTGATGGGGGCCGGCTCTCACATCGAACTGCTGAAAAACAACGTTCATCACATCGAGCAGACATTTCCGGGACGTGATCATCCGGGAAGCGGCGGTAACGGCTTTGGCATCGCCGTCTACGGTACCGACGCCAAGACGCCTATCAGTGAGCTGGTGATTGACGGCAACGAGGTACATCATCTCCAAACCGGTTCAAGCGAGTCGTTGGTGGTGAACGGGAACGTCACGAACTTCCGGATTACGCACAATGTTGTCCACGACAACAACAACATCGGAATCGACGTCATTGGTTTCGAGCGCACCGCGCCCGACCCTGCCGTCGACCAGGCCCGCGATGGAGTGGTGAGCGGCAATCTGGTTTACAACATCCACTCGCGCGGCAATCCGGCATACCAGAACGAAGAAAACTCCGACGGTATTTACGTGGATGGCGGCACCAGAATCCTGATCGAACAGAACATCATGCATGATGACGACTTCGGAATCGAGCTGGCCAGCGAGCATAAAGACCGCGCGACCAGCTACATCACTGCACGAAACAATCTGATCTATCACTGCCATACGGCGGGCGTTTCCATCGGGGGCTATGCGCCGGAGCGGGGACACACCGATCACAGCACGGTGGTCAATAACACGCTCTACGACAACGATACTTCGGATACGGGGTCCGGTGAGTTCCAGATGCAGTGGAACATGGCGGACGATATTTTTGCGAACAATATCGTGTACGCGGGGCCGCGCTGTCTTGTCACGCTGAACCGATCGCAGGTTGACAAGCAAAAGCCTCCGGTCACCATCGATCACAACCTTTATTACTGCGCTTCCGGAGCGAAGGCGAGCACGTGGAAAGAGTTTGCTGCCACTGTGACAGGATTCGAACAATATGTTCAGTCAACGGGAAATGACCGTCATTCCCGTTTTCTGGATCCTCATTTTGTTGACGCTGCCGCGAACGACTTTCACTTGCGATCCGATTCTCCCGCGATCGGGGCTGGCACGGCTGAGGGCGTGCCGGTCGGAGGACTGGATCTTGAAGGCTCACCGCGAGTCAAGTCCGGGAAAATAGATGTCGGCTCCTACCAGAGACAATAGGAGAAATCCATTCTGAAATCGGACGTGAGTCGCCGTGAATTCATGAAGATCACCGCCGGAACCGGCGCTGCGATGGCCATGCCAACTCTGGAATATGCGGCTGCCCCTTCGTCCTCCAAAATGATAGGCATCCAGGTCGGAGCAGTTTCGTTTGTGGATGAAGGCACCGAGAAAGTTTTGGATGTGCTTCAGGAACGCGCCGGCGTGAATACTCTGTTTCTTGCCGTGTTCACATACGGCCGAGGAATTGCCGGAAGGCAGATTCCGGGCCAGCCGCTGCCGGATCACGGCAAGCAAGAGTACGATCTGAATTTCCACGGCGGCAATTTCGCTACGCCGCATCCCCAGTACTACACAAACACGGTTCTCAAAAACACTCGCGCACCCGACCACGGCAACCTAGACATATTGGCCGAAGTGCTGCCGGCAGCTAAGAAGCGTGGCATGAAGGTCATTTGCTGGCTTGAGGACGTGTTTCGCGCTGACTTGCCGAATATCGAGAAGGTTCAAGAGAAGGACCTGTACGGGCGGAACGCCGAGACGCTGTGCGTCAACAATCCGGACTACCGGAATTTCCTCACCGGTCTGGTCGAGGACTATGTCCGTTCCTATGACATCGACGGAATCATGTGGGGATCGGAACGACAGGGGGCACTTTGCGACAGCTTGGGCGCCACGCATGACACACCGCCGATCGATCCTGGTGAAGTAACTTGCTTCTGCGAATTTTGTCAGCGCAAAGCCAAAGCCCGCGGCATTAACCCAGAGCGCGCCAGGCAGGGATTTCTCGAGTTGGAAAAGTTTGTACGCTCGGCGCGGAGTGGCAAGCGCCCCGTGGACGGCTACTACGTTCAATTCTGGCGGCTGCTGTTGCGGTATCCCGAACTCGCCGCATGGGAAATGCTCTGGACCGACAGCCTTCGCGAGACTTACGCTGCAATATACAAAACGGTAAAGACCGCGAAGCCGCCGGTGCCGGTAGGTTGGCATATCTGGCACAACAATTCCTTCAATCCCATATACCGCGCGGAACAGGACCTGCATGAGCTCTCGAGTTATTCGGACTTCATCAAGGTCGTTATGTACAACAACTGCGGCGGCGAGCGGATGGCGCTGTATGCGGACAATATCGGCTCGACACTCTATGGGGATCTGTCGAAACAGAGTCTGCTTGATTTCAACTACGCCGTGATGGGGTTTAAAGAGGGCAGCTACGACCAGATCCCACACACAGGACTTTCGCCCGATTATGTTTACCGCGAGACCAAGCGCGCGCTGGAAGGTGTCGCCGGCACGAAGACTCTGATCTGGCCCGGCATTGATATCGATATCCCGACCGAACCCAACAACAGCAAGTGCACGCCGCAAAGCGTTAAAGAGGCAGTTCTGGCGGCTTTCCGCGCGGGCGCGCCCGGTGTGATTCTGTCTCGCAAGTATTCGGAGATGCGGCTCGCCGACCTAGGTGGCGCAGGCGAGGCGATTCGCGAGTTGAAACTATCCAGTTAAGAACCGCTCCATCGAGTCGGAACGTCTAGTCTATTTTGACCTTCGGGCTTCGGCTTCGGCGACCCAGCCACGCCGTAATGTCTCGGGTGGGATGCTGGACAGGTAGGGTTTCAGATCGAGAATCGGCGTGCCGTCAAGCATGTCGACGCCGCGAACGTGCAGGGCATTGCCTTCGCGGCGGATGAGTTGAACGACGGTGAGTCCGATGGGGTTCGGGCGCCGTGGGGAGCGCGTTGCGAAAACGCCGTGCGGGCGATCGTCGATTGGAGGCGTGCCGAGCAGGTCGAATCCCTCGGAGTGATCGAAGACCCATAACACAAACAGATGAGAGAAGCCCTCGATATCGGTGAGGCCAGCCTCGAATTGCGGCAGGATTTCGAGGATACCTTGGGCTTCGTGTTTCGCGCCTGGACCTTTGGGGATTTGTTTAGTGGTCTGGTAGGGAGTTTTGGCGTGTCCGATGGGTTGGGGGATAAACATTTGTTTCAATCCTTTGTGGAACGCAGCTCGGATGAAGAGGTTGCGGAAAAACGTGCCTCATCGAGGAACAATCAACCACAGGGGCTGAAGCCCATTACGAATTCCACATGCCTCACGCGGCCCTGGAAGGGCCGCTCTTCCACGGTGGCGCAAGCGTTTGTAGTGTTTCTGTAACTCCACATACTGATGTTAACGCGGGCGCATGGCTCGCCAGTTAGGAAGCTCGGGCGGAGGCGCACCCCCACATCCTCTTTCTCTACCCTCCCTAGTCTTCATTTCTATTCTGGCTCCTTGGGTAGCGGCTTCTCGATGGGCTTGCGGGGGAGCATTTGATCGCGCATAGCGGCGTCGTATACGAAGCTGGCGACGATCACGGAGATCTGTTTGAGGTCGTCAGGTTGCAGGCGGTCGTAGACGTCCATGTTGGAGTGGTGGGTGCGGGTGTCGTATTCAATGGGGTCCTGGATGAACTGGAATCCGGGGATGCCGGCGGCGTCGAAGGAGAGGTGGTCGGTGCCACCGGTATTGCGCATGGAGAGCGTCGTCATCCCGAGATCTTTGAAGGGGCGCATCCAGGCCTCGAAGATGGGGGCGACGGCTTCGTTTTCCTGCAGGTAGATGCCGCGAATTTTTCCAGTGCCATTATCGACGTTGAAGTAGGCGGAGACTTTTGCTTGCTCCGGTTTCACGGTAACCGGGCCGGCGTCGCGGCGCAGGAGAGTGGGCAGGTCTTTCATGGTGGGATCGTCCGAGCGCGGCCGTGATCCGAAATGTTGTTCGACGTAGCCTTGTGAGCCTAGCAGGCCCTCTTCTTCGCCGCTCCAAAGGCCGATGCGGATGGTGCGGCGGGGCTTGATGCCGAACTGCTTGTCGAGTTCTTTCAGGATGCGAACGGCTTCCATCATCACGATGGTGCCTGCGCCGTTGTCGGTTGCGCCGGTGCCGGCGTGCCAGGAATCGAGGTGCGCGCCCAGCATGACGACTTCGTCTTTCTTGTCGGTGCCAGGGATTTCGGCGATGGTGTCGTACTGCATTGGGTCATCGTCGTAGAAGGTGTTGGTGACGTTCAGTTCGAGCGTGACATCTTTTTTCTGCTGCAGCAGGCGGGCGATGCGGGTCCAGTGCTCGGAGGCCATGGTGAGTTGAGGAATGGTTGTGGTTTCGCCGGGCTTGTAGGAACCTCCGGACTGGACGAAGACGGTGCCACCGCCGGCGGTGCCACGGCTGTGGTCGATGACAGCGAGAACCTTTTCGTCAGCGAAGAACTGGTTTAGATCTTTCATGAACTGGCGGCGGCGGGCGAACTCGGCCATGCGGAAGGGCGGGCGCTCGCCGGGGATTTCGTACGCTCCTTCCTTAGCGAGGTCGTCGTCGCTGAGCCGCTTGAACGGAGCTTCGGCGATGGGTTTCACTTCGGCGTCGGGGCCGGCAATTGCGATCAGTCCCGCGAGTTTGCCTTTGTACTTGTCGAAGTCCTCCTTCTTTTCAATGATGACGCGGATGCACTTGCCGGTGACCACGCCGTTGGTGCCGGGGGTCCACGCTTTGGAGTAAACGATGAGAGGGACAATGTCGGGCGAGGTCATGCGGGCATTGACGTATTGATTGGCCCATCCGCGGCCGAAGGGGCCCCAGGGCTCGAGGTGAGCGTTGCTCAGGCCCATCGCAGTCAACTGATCGCGTGTCCAGTCGTTGGCACGCTTCATGTTGGGTGATCCGGTGAGGCGCTCGCCGATTGAGTCCATAAGGCCGGTCGCGTACTCCATGACCTTGGAATTGCGGAAGCCTTCGTAACGAATGCGGGAGATGGTTTCGAGATCAACTTTTTCCTGGGACCATAGGGGAACGGAGAACAAAATGACGACGAGAGAACAGACGAGTCGAGAAGACCTCTTCATAGTGGAGCGCTCCTGAGCGGGAATCAATCGGGGATTATACGCCGGGGATGGGAAGCGCCGGCGACCAGGATTGTAAAGTTATTTCAAGATGCCGAGGCGGAAAAGCGATCACCCACGAAGGGCACGAAGAGTCACCAAGTAAAACCTTGGGAGATGCAGGGAGAGACGCAGCGAGCTTCGCCCCTACGAATGGGGTTTCGTGGCGACGGGCTCTTTGCGCTTTTCGTCGGAATCGACGGAGTACAGCATGTAGTGATCGAAGCTGTGGCGGCGGTAGTAGTGGTGCTTGCGGAAGTCGAAATAAATCTCGGCGCTCTTCGGCAGCCAGAGTGAGATGTTTTTCTTTTCGAAGGGGATGGGGCCGTACTCCACGAACTCGTGCTCACTGAGGAGCTGGATTTCGGGCATCGGGTTCATCATCTCCGCTTCGATGCGCACGATCTGGAACTTGTCGGCGGTAATCCACGCTCGCCCTTTGAGTGGCACAGGATGGATCTCACTCCCAACCTTATAGCTGTGCATGCGGTTGGGACGGTCGGGACGCTGGCGGAAATGGACAAGCCAGCTGGCTTGGCCGTGCCAGTCCCCGAGACCTTCGCACTGCATTTCAAAGGTGTCGCGCATGTCAGGATGGAAAACGAGCGCCAGAGCGGCAAAACCAGTGCTGGCAATGTGGTCAGGATATTCGGCCGAGCCGGGCTTGTCGACGCGGTACTCTTCGACGGAAAGAAATCCGGGCTGGGGCTCAGAGATGGAAGCTACGTGTTGTACTTGCGAGTTTCGGTGCGAACGGGAACTCCGAACGGGTCGAGCGACTCATGGAATAAGTCTTCGACGGCGGCGAAGCGGGCTACATCGTGCACCAGTTCCTGCACCCGTTTGCCGGACTCTTCGATTACCTGAGCGGAAGGGCACTCGACGCCAGAGGCGACTGCAGTCTTAACGTCATCAATGCCGGGCGGCTGCCACGGGGTCGTTGCAAGCGCCGGTGCGGCAACCGCGGACAGAGGATTAACCGCGGAGAGGCGGGCCTCGGTCGGGGGCATGTCGTCGGACGACGCGGCAGTGGATTCGTGCTGCTGGATATCCGCAATCAGAGAGCGAACCTGCTCAGCCATGGGATGTTTCGGCGATTCATCGAGAAAGACATTGAGAGCCTGAATCGCCTCCTGATCGTGGCCCAGGTTTACGAGTGCCTGTCCGAGAACGAGTTGGGCGGGGCTGGCAGCGTTCTTGCCCTTGTTGATCGCGATCTGGGCTTCGTCCCGCGCCTTGTCATAGTCTTTCTGGTGCAGGTAGGCGTCGGCGAGCAGATTATGCGGAAGCCAGTTTTCAGCGTCCGCCAGCACGGCCTGCTCCAGTGCGGATCGTGCAGCAGGATAATCCTGGCGTTCCAAGCCGGTTCGTCCGAGGAGGGTGAGCGCCTGAGCGTTGTGAGGATTTAGACTCGCGGCCGCGCCCAGGTACGTTCCGGCTTCGGTGAAGTCCCTTTTCTGAAAATACAAATACCCAAGAAGAAAGTTCAGATCCGGGCTGTAGGGAAATAACTGGTGCGCTTCGTCGAGTTGCTTCTGCGCTTCTTTGAAATTGCCGGACTTCAAAGCGGAAACTGCGCGCTTGGCTTGTTTTCGTGCTTTCGGAGATAACTCCCGGTCGGACACATCGAGATTGATCGCGTCGGGATCGCGGCGCAGCATGACGTCGACCAGCACTGGGCTCAGCGAGTTCGGGACCTGCACTTCTTTCTGAGTGCTGAGATAGCCGACCGCGCTGACTTCCACGTTGTAATTTCCGTAGGCGAGATTCGCAAACACTCCCTGCGAAGTGTCTTCCAGCGTGGTCTGCCAAACCGGTGACTGACTGCTGGGGCTCACCAGCTTCAGCAACGCCTGGCGATCGAGATGAGCGCCCTTACGCTCGTTATACACGGTAAAGACAAGCACTCCAGTGCCCGGCAATGTGCTGTAAATTGTGGCAGTCCGCCGGAGCGGGTCTAGGTTGGTCGGAAGAGGCTGTGGTGGTCCGGTGGAGATATCACGCTGAGCGATGGCAGTTGTGGTCAGCAAACAAGCGAGGAAGAATCGGACACAGAAAAGCCGCCCGACATAAGGCATTGGAGGAATAGCGCGACGGCGGAGCATAAACAAATCCCCGAGCAGTTTGGCACAGTCGTTGGCGCGGGTCAAACGCAGTGCAGCTGAAACTTCCTGTAGAGCCTCCGAAACTACTCTTTTGCGGCGTGTTTTTGCTGAGGCGAGGCAGGCTTCATGCCTTCGCCCTTCTGGTCGGCGAGTGTGGGTTTGGCGTCCTCGTCGTCGTTGTTCTTTACGATGTATTGGACGATCAGCGAAATGCGGCGGTTGGAGGGGTCGAGCGGGGCGTCGGGCTTGCGCAGGCGCTGGTCGGCAAATCCGCGGACCTGGGTTACCTGGTCGGAGCGAATTCCGTTGGCCTGCATGACGCGGCGGGCAGCGTTGCCACGGTCGGAAGAGAGTTCCCAATTGCCGTAGGTGGCGGAAGGCGCGTATGGCGTGGAGTCCGTGTGGCCTTCGATCGAGAGCTTGTTGGGGATCTTCCCCAATTCCTGAGCGAGAGTGACGAGCATCTCGCTGCCATCACCGTTCAGCTTGGCGCTGCCGCTATCGAAGAACGTGCCCTTGGCCGATTCGGAGAGTTCGATGCGGAGACCTTCGGCGGTGACAGTCATCTCGATGTGGCTCTTCAGTTTTTCGAAGTCAGTCATCTGCTTGATGGCAATTTGCAGTTGTTCTTTCAGCTTGGACATGTTGTCGCGGGTGAGGGTGAAATTTTCCCCGGAGCCGACCATGTTGGAGCCGACTTTTTTCGCGGTTCCGGTGGGATCCTTGAAGTATCCGCCGACGGCCACCTGAATCTGCTTGCTGGAGTTGAGCAACCAGAGGACGATGAACAGGGCCATCATGGCGGTAACGAAGTCGGCGTAGGCGACCTTCCACGCGCCGCCATGGTGGCCGCCGTGGCCGCCTTTTTTCTTGAGGATGATGATGGGGCGAGTTTTGTCCATGTTTTGTGTCCGCGGGCGGAAACCTCAGGATGCCGCTCCGGCCGCCGCGCCAGCGGCGTTTGCGCCCCCGCCCCGGCAAGCTTTTTCGAGCTCCTGGAAAGGAGGCCGCACGTGTCCGGGGACGGCGCGCCGCGCCATTTCCACGGCCATGATGGGCGCAGTGCCTTTCAGAAAAGAAACCATCAGCACCCGCATCACGTAGAGGAAGGCATGCTCTTCCTCGGCGGCTTTAGTCATGTTGGCGGCGATGGGGCCGACCAATCCGTAGCACAGCAGGATGCCGAGGAATGTTCCCACCAGGGCCGCGGCAACCTTGTGTCCGATTTCTTCGGGTGGGCCGCCCAGGGCGCCCATGGTGATGACGACGCCGAGCACGGCGGCGACGATGCCGAGGCCGGGCAGGGAATCGGCCATGGTACTGAGAGCGGCGGTGGGCGCGGCGGAATCGTTATGGTGAACTTCCAGATCGAGGTCGAGCATCTGGTCGAGATCGAAAGCATCGATGCCGGTGATGGCCATGCGCAGAGAATCGCAGACAAAATCGCACACGTGATGATTCTTGAGGAACGCGGGATTCTTGGAAAAGACGGGGCTCTTCGCGGGCTCTTCCACATCGGATTCAAGGGCCATTAAACCGTCTTTCCGGGCCTTGTTGAGCAGGTCGTACATCATTTTCAAGGTATCGATATAGGTTTGCCTACCGAACTTGGAGCCGCCGAAGACACCACCGATTCCGCCGCCAATCTTCTTCAGGATGTGGAGGGGGTTCGCGACCAGAAGGGTGCCCACGGCGGCGCCGCCGATGATGATCAATTCAGCCGGTTGCATGAGGACTCTGAGGTTGCCGTGCTCCATGAGGTAGCCAGCCACCACGCAACCGAAAACGATGATGATGCCAATAATCGCAAACATTGCTAGCTCCCGGATGATCCTTTGGAGGACGAAGTGTTCGAAGACGAAGCGTCTGAAGCGGAGGCAGCATCGGCTCGCCCGGCTGAAGCTGCCTCCAGTGATTTCTGTACTCGCTCGATAATGGACTCGATGGCGTCGTCAGGCTGTGCATAAGCTTCGCCCACGGAAATGGGCAAGGACCGGCGTTCTCCCCACCACTGGATGCCGTCGCCGGCGAGCATGCGGCCGACACGTTCGCGGACGGAGGGCAACGCCTCACTAGGGCAGCCATTGAGGATGACGAGGAACTGATCGTCGCCCCAGCGTCCGACCACGTCGGTTCTCCACAGCGTGCGTTCCAGCGAACGAGCGACGACGGTTAGTAAGGAAGAAGCGGCTTCCGGTCCCAGGCTGGCGCGGAAGTGCGGTAGTCCTTCGAGGCGCAAGCCGAGGACGGCGAAGGGAACCTTGACTTCGACGAAGTTAGCGAGCGTGCGGCCCAATTGGGACAGCATCAATGCATGGCTCGGCACGCTGGTGACTGGGTCGATGCCACCGGGAAGTTGGAGGGTTTCGTCTTGATCGATGGGAGCGGCGGTTTGTTGCAGTTCCTCGAAGGTCTCGACGGCGCCGATGATCGAACCGTGCTGGTTGTGCACGGGGACGGCGCGGATGCGGACTGGAATTTCATATCCCGTTTTGTGGTGCAGGAATGCGATGGCCTCGGTGGGATGCGAGGTCTTGATGGCGCGGGCGACGGGACAATCCTGGTTGCAGAATTCGCATCCGGGCTGATCGCAGTGCGACAGAGGTTCCGAGGCACAGGAATGACCAATGACTTCGTGGCGGCGATGGCCGGTGATGCGCTCGGCTCCGTCGCTCCAGTAGACGATTTTCTTTTGCATGTCGACGACGCAGAGGCCCGTGGGCAGGCTGTCGAGGATGCTGCGGCAGATCTCAGAGTCATGAAATGCGGACATGTGGAGGTCGGAAGATCCCTGACTATTGGGCTCATCGGCAGAATCCACGGAGACTTCAGAGGCTGCCTCGCCAGGTTTTGGGGCGCGGTGGAGCGAAGGCCCTGTTTTTCAGGGGGATAGAAAAGGGGCGTTCCAAAACCGGCCATGGCACGGGAGTGCCATAGTCAGGAGAATGAGACCATTTTATTTTTGTCGGTGAGCAGTTCTGGGGGAGGGCTGCCCGGGCGTCCCGGACTCGAAAGAGTTTCGGGGCGCTCGTTATTTTTTCCGCCTCAAATTTTTCGGATTGGTTTTTCCGACCGTGAACGTTCTCCGTCCTGGTTTAGTTGGTGGAGATTGTGAAGTTGACCGTGATTTTGGCCTGAGTCTCGACCGGTTCGGAGCCCTGGTAGTGCGGCTTGAAATGCCACTGCTTAACGGCCTCCTGCGCGGCACTGGCCAGGATGGGCGGACCGCTGAGGACGCGGAGATCCTGGATCAACCCATTGCGGCCGATCAGCGCCTGCAGAATCACCGAGCCCTGCACCTTCATTTGGCGCGCCAGCAGAGGATAGTCCGGCTTTATCGGCTGGCTCACGATCTCGGCTGTGTCGGAGGACATCTGCAGGTGTTCGGCGGCGTTGCTGGTGACGCTGGCGGCGGTGTCGGTTGGGTTACTGATGGCGGGATCATCCGCCACTTGTTGGGGAGAACTGGGCTGGAGTTCGACGTGCACCGCGTGGGTGCCGGGATGCACGATGCGATGGACGTTGCCCGCGACGACTTCGACTTCGAGCGGGGGCAGGACGGTTCTGGTGGCGGTGAAGGGCGGAGGGGATGGATCGGCGGATGCGTCCGCTTTCGGCTGAGTCTTCGGGCTGTGCGATTTCTTGTGGGATGTGGATCCCGGCTTGGTGCTGTCCGGCATGGCCTGGAGTTGGGGCTGGGCTTGTTGCGGAACTTGGGGCTGATCTTGCGCTTCCTGGGTATCGGGGAACCAGAAGTCTCGATCGCGGTAAAGCACAAATCCTAAAGCAATGAGCAGGAGTGTCAGCGCGACGAGCATCATGCGCCGCTGCTTCGGTTCCTGGGGATGGCGAGGGAGCGGGTCGGCTAACCGGCGACGATCGGGCTTCGCAACGGAAGTATCGAGGTTCCCCATACCGCGGACTGCTCCCAGGTTCTTCCGGCAGTGATTCTGCCGACAGTAATTCTGCGAATAGTATGCCTACAAAACCGGGGAAAGGCCAGCAAGAAGCAACGATCCCTGGAACTCAGAGGGGCTGGCGGCGGGAGTTGCCGAGCCATGGAGCAATGGAGATGGCGCGCTTCATTTCGCAGTTTTTGGGAACTTTTGTCGCCATCTGAAATGATTCGCGCCCTGGTCAGCAGGCCAGTTGGTCGCGCGTGATTTTCAGGCCCGGGAGATTTCCCAGGGCTGTCACAGCTACGGACTCCGTTTTGAAGAATTCATTTGCCAGGCCGCTCAGGTCGTCGGCGGTGACGGCTTCGATTTTTTCGATCAGTTCGTCGAGGTCGTAGAAGCGGTCGAAGTACATTTCCTGGCGAGCCAGGTTCGACATGCGGGCGGTGCTCGATTCGAGCGAGAGCATCAGGCTCCCCTTGAGCTGGGCTTTAGAACGCTTGAGTTCTTCTTCGGGCACGGGCTCGGTTTTGAGCTTGCGGAATTCGCTGACCACCGACTGCACGACCTTGGAAGCCGACGCTAGAGAAGTGCCGACGTAAACGGCAAGGCATCCAGTGTCACGGTAGGGATTGAGATCGCTGTAGATGGAGTAGGCCAGGCCCTGGCGTTCGCGGATGTTCTGGAACAGGCGGGAACTCATGCCTCCGCCGAGCAAGGTGTTGAGAATGTAGCCGGCGTGGCGCTTCGCATGCGCAATGGGATGCGCGGGGACGCCGAGGCAGAGTTGTACTTGCTCGAGAGCTTTCTTGTTGCGCAGGATGATGCGGGAAACGATCTTGGGAGCGGAGGAGTGGAAACCGTTTTTCACCGGCTTCATGTGCTCGAAGGCTTTGGTGACGAGTTCAACGAAGCGGTCGTGATCGAGATTTCCGGCCGCGGAGACGATGATGTTGCCGGGGGCGAAGCGGTGAGTATAGGCTTCGACCACTGACGGACGCTCGAAGCGCTTCACGGTTTCTTTCGTACCCAGGATCGGCTTGCCCAGCGGATGATCTTTCCAGAAATTCTGAGTGAAGATTTCGTGGACGAGATAGTCGGGATTATCTTCGTCCATTTTGATCTCTTCCAGGATGACGCCGCGCTCGCGGGTGATGTCGGCGGGATCAAAATTGGGATGCAGAACCAGATCGCTGAGGATGTCGAGCGCGGTGGGGACGTGCTCGTCGAGCACTTTGACGTTGAAGCAGATGCATTCCTTGGCGGTGAAGGCGTCCAGGTTGCCGCCGATGGAGTCAACCTGGCGGGCGATTTCTTCCGCCGTGCGATGCTTGGTCCCCTTGAAAACCATGTGCTCGATGAAGTGAGAGATACCGTTCCATTCCGCATCCTCGTCGCGCGAGCCGGTCTGCAGCCAGATACCGATGGAGGCCGAGCGGATGTGCTGCATCTGCTCGGTGATGACAGTCAAACCGTTGGGTAGTTTTTGACGACGAATACTGCGGACTTCTTTGACCATGCCACTTCCTGATTTAAATACTACTTAGTAAATCCCAAGGAATCTTGGGTATGAAAGGATCTTTACTATTCTGACATACGGGCGGTGGGTGTGCGAGAATAGTTTAGTTATTTAGAATCAGTGGGTTAAGTGGGAGTCGAGTCGGGCGGGATGGGACAAGGTGACGAGCGCTTAAGGATTGAAGGCATGACGGGTGGCTCACAAAACTCGCTGCTGGGGATGGATCGGGCAGACCTGGCCGCGCTCGTGGAGAGCGTGGGCGAGCCGGCCTATCGCGCCAAGCAACTGCTGGCAGCGGTGTACCGGCAGCGGGTGGAGTCGGTGGAAGAGATTTCCACGCTGTCACAGAAACTGAGAGAGAGGCTGGTGGAAAAGGGCGTCTTGATCGGGCTGCCCCAGATTGAACAGCGATTTGTGTCGCAGGATGGAACCGTGCGGTACTTGATCGCAATGGCCGACGGGCAGACGGTGGAGACGGTGTGGATGCCGGAGGGGGATGGCGGGGAAGCCGGGGATGGGAGCGAGGCAGGGGAACAGGCGGAGCGGTTCGCCGGGAGCTCCAGCTTGAGTACATCAGGTTCTAAAGCCCTTTCAAAAGGGGAGGCTACCGCAGCGCTAAAGCGCAGCGCCACCCAAAAGCCTCGACAAAGTCAGCGACAGAATCAGGGGCGATCGACGATTTGCATTTCCAGCCAGGTGGGATGTGCAGTGGATTGCCAGTTTTGTCTGACGGCGCTGCTGGGAGTGAAGCGGAATCTGTCGGCGGGTGAGATTGTAGGGCAGGTTTGCGCGGTGCTGAAGGACCAGGCGGTTTCACCGCCGGGGGATCGCATCAATCTGGTTTTCATGGGGATGGGCGAGCCGTTCCTGAACTACGAGAATTTCGTGAAGGCGGCGCGGTTGCTGGTGGAGGAAGTCGGAATTGCGGAGCGGCGGATGACGGTATCGACGGCGGGAATCGTGCCGCGCATTCACGACTTTGGCGGGGAAACGATCCGGCCGAAGCTGGCGATTTCTTTGAACGCTTCCAACGATGAGCTGCGCACGCGGCTGATGCCGCTGAATAAGAAGTGGAATCTGGAGATGCTGATGGCCGCGGCGAGGGCCTATCCCCTCCGTACGCGGGAGTGGATCACGTTCGAGTATGTCCTGCTTGGGGGCGTGAACGACGGGGCGGAGAATGCAAAAGAAGTGGCGGAACTGCTCCGGGGGATGCGCTGCAAGGTGAATCTGATTGCTCTGAATCCGGGCCCGGGAATTGAGTTTACAACTCCTGGCGCGGAGCGGGTCGCGGAGTTTCAGACGATTCTGCGGGAGTCGGGAATTCCGGCGTTCGTGCGGCGTCCGCGCGGGCGGGACATTTACGCCGCTTGCGGACAACTCAAGCGTACGGTTGAGATTGCCACATCACCGGAACCGTAGATGCTTTTGGCTTCGCCAGAGGGGACTCGGTGATAGGAAGCTCCACGCGCAGCAACAAGGAGCCGTCTTCAAGGCTCTGGCGTGAAATTTGACCGCGATGTTCTTGCAGAATGCCTTGACACGCGCTCAGACCCAGGTTGTCATCAGGCTCGCCCTGGGAAGGTGGCTGGGCTGCTAGGGGAGCCGCAGCCATTGGATCGGTAACGATTTGCAGCACGGCCGTCTCCGCCTGCCGTTGAGTGCTCACAGTCAGGACGCGGCCGCCCCGCTCGCTGAGAACGTGCAGGGAATTCGCCACGAGCTGCAGACAGACCTGAAATAACTGATTGGAATCTCCCAACACTTTGGGGAGCGTGGGATCGAACTGGGTGCGAACCTCGATTTCGAGGCCTTCCCACTGGGGTTGCGCCAACTTAACGGCGGTGCGCGCCAGGGTGTTGAGATCGACAGCAGTCTTGGATGCCGGCGCCTGCCGGGCAAAACTGATGAGGCTGGCGACCAGCGATTTCGTGCGGCGAACATGCTGGCCGATCTTGGCGGCGATGGGCTGTTGCTCGGCGGTGAGCGCCGTGCTGAGGAGCATGTCCGAATAGCCGAGCATCGCGGTGATGGGGTTGTTGAGTTCATGGGCTGCGCCCCCGACCAACTGTCCAATCGACGCTAGTTTTTCCGACTGAAGGACCTGCTGCTGCAGGCGGTTGAGGCTGTCGAAAGATTCGCGCGACTGATCGAGCAAGCGGATCAGTTCACGATCGAGAAGGTGCTGGCGCAGGAAGATCATCATGCCCATCAAGAGTGCGGCGGCTAAGGTCAGGGCGAGCCGAAACACCTGGATGCGAGGTGGGACATGGTTGTCGGACAGGGCCCAGGCCGCGAACAGGGGCAGGGAAAACACCGCAATCATGCCGCAGCGGGCGACCCACACGCCGTAGAGCGTGGAAACCTCGCGGTCAGCGAATGCCGGTTTCTCGGCTTTTGTCCGCAGGCCGATCCAAGTGAGGTACGCCATGGGAGCAACCAGCGGAATATCGTAGAGGCTGCCGCTATAGTACAGCTTGTGGTCGATGGCCCAGTTTGCTGCGGTGGAACTGATGGCGTAACACAGGTTCACGCTGAACAGGCTGGCGAATAATTTTCTCCATTCCCCTTTGCTCGCGGTCCAGCAGGCAACCAGGCATGCCAGGAATGCAACCTTCTCGGCAAGATAGACCGCGTTCAGGTTGTGGTTATACGCGGGCACGTCGGCCACGACGTATTGCCAGGGAATGACAATGAGAACGTAAAGATAGAACCACCAGGTCAGCAAAAGCGCGAAATCAAGGCGGCCCACGCGGGCGGCATAGTCGTCCCGGGGGACATGCGGACGCATGGCCAATGCGGCCATGAAGGGAACGATGTGCATGAACAGAATGACGTCACCGGCGAAGAGGTCGGGGACATCGCGACGGAGGATTACCTCGTAGTAAGTCCAGAGCAGTTGATACGTGAGTTGGAACGAAATACCGAGAGAGATCAGCGACCAGAACAGCCGTATACGTCCCTGAGAACGCAGCAGGCGCGAGACAAACGAAGCCACAGCGGAGCCTAACAAGAGGCACTGGACGACATCGCTGACCGCGGTGAGCTGAAAAGAGCGAGGCAGAGCCAAAGACGTGAGAACCAGGGCCGCCAATAGTCCGGCGACTGTCGCCAACCACACTCTGGATCGCTTGTTCAAGACACTCCTCTGGAGCCATTCTAGACGGGATCGTTGGCCGCGCATTGGTTACTGGAGTAACCTAAGCAACAAGTCAGGGTCCCGAAGCCAATGGGCAGGCAGGGTGTGGTCTAGAGTCTCACTTGCCGGTAAGCTTCTCTTATTCAATAATATGCAGCAAAGCCGCCACGCTCGTGGAAACGGAGCCGATTGAATCCTCGCGTTGAGCGCTACCGACAATCCTGGAGACTGAGAATTGCGCCCGATCCGGGCGAGACGCGCCGGATTGAGCGCTGGCTGGCGACTGCCCGCGTGTTTCTGGCTGTTTCGACGTTAGTGGCGATCCGCATGGATCCCACCGAATTGGGGAGTTCGTGGGCGGCCTACGGGCTGTTCGTATTCTATTTGGCCAACGGCATCCTGATCATAATGCTGCTGCGGCGGAGGCAGGAGTCGACCGCGGGGTTTCGTTTTCTGGTGCATGCCGGGGACGTTGCCTGGCCGGCATTGATTTCAATCTTCGCGGAAGGGCCGAGGGCGCCTTTCTATCTCTTCTTCTTTTTCGTGCTGGCAGCGGCGGCCTACCGGTGGGGACTTTGGGAAACCCTGGGCACAGCCGCGGCGGAGGTCGCGCTGCTGTGGATCGAGAGTTACGTTCTGATCCACGTGTGGCTGCGACCTGGAGGATCCGCGGCATGGCGGGGTTTGCTCGGCCTGCGGGTGAATGCGGGAACGTTTGAACCGCAACGGCTCTTCATGCTGTCGGTCTACCTGCTGGTCATGGGTTTATTGCTGGGGTATCTGGCGGAGCAGCAGAAGCATCTGCGAGCGGAAAAAGCGGTAGTGACCGGCACGCTGTCGAAGATACGGGTGGAAGCGGGCCTTACCCGGACGATTGAGCAGATCTTTCACGAAGCTATGGCGATGTATGGGGCGTCGCGGGTGGTGGTGGCATCGCAGGAGTCGCACAGCAAGCGAGTCTTCGTGGGAGAGTTGAGCCAGTCGGATGGACGTACGCCCTCCGAGTTTCATTGGCTGGAATCGGGCTCGCGAGACGCAAAAACTTATCTCGATGATTTTCCAGGAGACGTGTGTTACGCCGCGATCGACGGCGATCGGTGGAAGACTCTGGCATTGGATGATAGCGGGCATGCGGTACCGGTGGAGAACCTCGCGCCACTTTCTCAACTGCGGGCCGTCCAGAATTTCAACTCGCTGGTTACGGTGGCGTTTCTCTTCGGCAGTGAGTGGCGAGGCCGGATATTCCTGTTCAACCCGTCGTGGCGGGGCGAGAAGCAGGAGGAGATGCGTTTTCTGCTGGACTTGGTTCATCAGGTGGGGCCAGCAGTCTACAACGTTTATCTCCTGCACCGGTTGCGGCGCCGGGCGGGAGCAGCCGAGCGGGCGCGTTTTGCGCGGGAACTGCATGACGGCGCGGTGCAGTCGCTGATCGCGGTCGAAATGCAGGTGGACGTGATACGGCGTCAGTCAGACGCGGGCAAGCCGATCGGTTCGGAATTGGGCCGTATTCAGGGCTTGCTGCGCGAAGAAGTGCTGAAGTTGCGAGAATTGATGCAGCAGATGAAAGCGATCGACGTCGACTCGCAACGTCTGCTCGGGGTTTTGAACGACACGGTCGAACGCTTTCAACGGGAGACCGGGATCAGCGCGCGCTTCGTTACTGACCTCGAAGGCCTGGACATGCCGCAGCGGGTGTGTCGCGAGATCCTGCGCATTGTGCAGGAAGGGCTGGTCAATGTGCGGAAACACAGCGGGGCGCGCCACGCGCTGGTGCGGCTGGCGTCCAGCCAGGAAAAATGGAACCTGACCATGGAAGACGATGGGAAGGGTTTTCCCTTTGCGGGACGTTACAACCAGGAACAGATGGAGGAAGCGGGGAAAGGGCCGATGATTATAAAAGAACGAGTGCGTTTGATTGCCGGGCAACTCACTGTAGAATCAAATCCCGGACAGGGGACCCGTCTGGAAATCAGCGTACCTCGAAACGGGGAAGTGCCTCATGAATTTTAGGAAAACGCAGCCGGTTCGACTTGTAATTGCCGATGACCACCCGATCTTCCGCGATGGACTGCGGCGGTTGCTGGAAGCAGAGGCCGACCTGAAGGTTCTGGGAGAAGCAGCGGACGGCGCCGAGGCGGTGAAGCTGGCGCGGCAATTGAAGCCCGACATTCTCCTGCTCGATCTGGCGATGCCCAAACATCCGGGTCTGGAGGCGCTGCGGGAGCTGAGTATGCCTGCGAATGCGACTCCCGTGCGGGTAATTCTGCTGACGGCGGCGGCGGAAAAGAGCCAGATCGTGGAAGCGCTGCAACTCGGCGCCCGCGGTGTGGTGCTCAAGGACTCCGCTACGCAGCTGTTGCTGAAGGCGATTCATACGGTGATGGAGGGCGAATACTGGGTCGGGCGGGAAAGCGTGTCCAACCTGGTGCAGTACCTGCGCACGCTGATGCAGTCGTCCCATGACGAAGCCCGGCAGAAGAAATTCGGCCTGACGCCGCGCGAACTGGAGATCGTATCGGCGGTGGTGGCCGGGTATTCCAACAAGGAAATCGCCGAATATTTCAAGATCAGTGAGGATACCGTCAAACACCACCTCAGTAACATTTTTGACAAACTAGGGGTCTCAACCCGTCTGGAACTCGCGCTGTTCGCGGTGAATCAGGCCCTGCCCCTGAAGAGCATCGCCTGAAGGTGCTTAGACCTGAAGGGAACTCTAGTGGCACTTCAGTGCCATTGGCGGGAGTGGACGCGAATATTAGAATTTTACTAATCTACGATCCTAGGAAGCTGCCGGTAGAGCAGGCCCAAGTGCGGATGCCCCTGTTTTGAGTGGGGCAAATAGTAAACGGAAGCTAGAAAAGGGGAGCCCGTGGCAAAACGTTTACAGCAGCTCTGGAACGATGAGCATGGTCAAGACATTGCGGAATACGCAGTGATGTTGGCCGTGATTCTGGTAATCGTTGTGGGCACCATCCGGCTCATCGGCTCCAACGCCAACAACGTATTTTCCCAAGTTGGCAGCGCCATTCAATAAATCAGCGATTTGGCAATTTGAAACCAGCCAAGTGGCCAGTCGTAGTGTATCCCGCCGCAAGCGCCTATCTGTTCCCCAATCGATTATTTCTGTTCAGTATGTGAGGGCGACGACGTGGTGAGCGCGACCTTCTCTGCGCCGCCGGTCGACAACCGCGTGAGGTAGGGGAAGAAGGGAGTGATTTCAAACTCCATCTTCTCGCGCGCCGAAGTCAGCGCGACCGGTTTGGCCTTAGAGAGTTCCGCCTGATCGGTCCAGGGATCGACTTTGATGCGGCCGCCCAAGGGCAGAGCGGCGATCTGGTCGAGGCGCTTCTCATCGAGCGCGGGAGCGGAGGCCAGCAGGCTCGCCATACGGACATTATTCTTACCGCCGGCAAAGCTGTTTCCCAAGTGAGGGCGAATCAGATGTTGCAGTTCGGGCGCTTTCTGCTGTAGCGCCTTCAGGAACAATCCTGCATTGCTCAACTTGTCTTTGTAAGGCGAGTTCTTGAGAAGCTCCACGGCTTTGGTGTCGGCGGCTTCCTCATCTTTCGCCGAGCGTTTGAAGTCGAGACGCTGGAACGATTCTTCGTCGGGGAAGAAGAGCTTGTCGTTGAAGGCGAGCTTGGTGTCGAAGTGATGTCCCAGGACAATATGGCTGAGTTCGTGAGCCAGAACCATGGCCAGGGAAGCCTCGTCGGGAAGAACGTCGAGCAAACCGCGGCTGATGACAATGGTGTGGCCGATGGTGAACGACTCGAGCGGCGCGGTCAGTAGAACGCGGCAGTGAATATCTCCCTGCAGGTCAATGTTGTTGGTGACGAGCAAGTTGTTGACCACGGTAGACAGAATCTTGTCGAGTTCGCCGGCGGGCGCCAGTAAACCAATCTTCTGCAGACGGTCCACAGCGTTCTCTTCTGCCTGCTTTTCCCACATGCGCTCGGCGACGACCGGTGTTGCATCGGCGGCGGCGCTTTGGTCATTTACGTTCTGAGGCGAATCGATCAGAATCTGCGTGAACTCTTCATTCTTGTTTAGACCTTTCAGGTCATAACCCCAGAGCCGGGTCTGCGCCTTGAAGTGCAGAGTCTTGGTAAGCCCGGTCTTGAGATTGGATTCCTCGATGTAGACGTAGGCCGGCAGCCACATTCCCGGGCGCATGTTCAGGCGCCAGCTGTCGAAGTGGAAGAAGAAATTGATCTTGGGCTGTGGGTAGTAGCTGCCATTGAAGCGGACGATGTTGTAATCCTGATCTTCGACCCAGATCCTGCCCAGAAAGCGCGCCGTTTTTTGGCCCTCCTTGGGCTGGACGTCGATGACGAGGCAGCGGAGTTCTCCCAGAAACTCACGACGCACAAAGGTAAAGTTGTAATACTTTTTCTGAAAATCGCTGTCGAGCACCACCATCTGGGCGAAGCCCATGGGAAGGAAGCGGAGGGAGTAAACCCCGGTTAACTTCGCCAGCATGCGATGGCTAAATCCGGGCTGACCAACGAAGGACGTGTCCTCAGGGCCGTCGGCCATGTCAAGGCGACCGAGAAAGTATTGATCCTTCACGGGAGTCGTGTTGCCGTTGCTGTCGTTCTTCAGATCTTGCAGATAGGTCTCAACCAACGGGTGCATGTGTCGCATTTGCGCCATGAAGAAATGCTCGCGCTGCACGACGCGATCAAGCACGTCGTTGAGGGTGAGAGCAGCCGGAGGAAGAGACTCAGCGCTTTGAGCTGGTGCCGTGGCCGGCGCCGCCGGTGCGGTCGTGACCGGAGCGGGCGTCGTCGGAGTTACTGCCGACTGCGTCGCGGAAGGCGAAGGATTCTGCGCGGTGACAGAAAATGCGCACACCCACAAAAGAAAAATCAAAACGGAACCCGAACGAACGATTCGCATAGAAACCTTCTGGGAGATCACGCCAATTGAAAAATAACGTGCAAAACGACCGTCGAGTCTGAGGGCTGGCCATCCTGCAATGCGGGCTTGAAGCGAATCTGTTCGGCAGCGTGCACCGCCGCATCGTCCAGACCGTGCCCGAGTCCGCGAACGATTCTCAACACGCGCAGCTTACCGGAGGCTTCCAGAACGACCTCGAGAAGCACTTCGCCCTCGATGCGTTTAGCGCGGGCTTCTTCAGTGTAGATGGGAGTCGGCTTGGAAAGGATTTCCGCCGGCACAATTTTCGCTGCCGCTTGCGCTGCTGGACGCGATTGAACTGTGGGCGGAGCGGGAACGTCGGCGTCGCCGAATCCCGCCTGGCGCACGGTGCCTCGCGGAGCCGAGGAGTTTCCGGTGGCAACGCCGTTGCCGAATCCTGTGCTGGCCACTACGCCGCGGGCGCCGTTAGCTCCGCCGGTTCCGTTGCCGTTGCCGGGTCCGGTGGGCATATCGAATCCTCCGGACTGCGCGATGTTAATGGCCCTGGTCTGCGTGGATTTCGCAGGCACGCCGTTGGGATCGCCGAAGCCGCCCGTCTGCACCTTCTCGGGCGCGCGCTCAATGGTCTGCGGAGCCGAACTTCCGGTCGAAAAGTTGTTGAGCACAACCGGTTTTGGAATCGCGCGCGCCGCTGAGGGCGGCAGGTCGAGCTTCTTGGTGGCGACCTTCACCTCGGGAGCCGGCGTGTCCTCGACTTTTGGTTTGGGCTGCGGTTGAGGAGCGGGCAGGCGCAAAGCCGCAGGCGGCGGGTCGAGCTCCGCCACGACAACCGGTCTCGGAGCGAGTTGCCGCTGGGGCGCGTGATTTACCGGAGCAGGAGTTGGGACCAACTCGATGGCGTAGTCCTTCTTCGGGCTCTCTAGGATCTCAGGGTGAAGAACCGGAATCCAGAGAAGAATCCCTATGACAACGGCCTGCGTGCCGTAGCTCAGGATAAGTTCGCTCCAAGGCGTCTTCCACTTTGGAAGCGAGGAGAACAGGGCTGATTCGGTAGACGGCGACGCCATAGTCAATCCGGTGGTTCCAATGTCTCAAACCCAGGACCTAGTGCAAAAGTTCTTTCCTGCCCATTCGAACGCTGGGAACCTGGGAGGCAGGGTGCTACCAAAAGTGTACTATTCCCCCTTGGTTTATGCACGGCAGAGGCCATTTCCGGCGCGCAAAGATGATTCGTAAATCCTTGCGGACCAATGTTTTAAGAGAACCTGGGGTGGGCCTGGGGGGCGGTTGGGGTAGGGCCATGCAAAAAACTACACCCTGCGCGGAGAGATTTCCTACTGGTGCAATAGACAGTGCTGGGAGGCGGGGAGCGGCTTTCAGCACCGCACAATCTTGTCGCTTGCAATCCCCCGGGTGGCATTGCGGGTGTCGACCACCAACTGAGCCTCCTGCACGATGTTGCGATAATCGTAATCAGAGTGGTCGGTCACGATGACGACGCAGTCATATTGCCCCAAATCCTTCAACTCGGCTCGCTTCATCTGCAGGTCGTATTTACGGCCCTTGCCTATGAAAGGAAAGTAGGGATCGTGGTAGCTGACCTGGGCCCCATCTTTCTGCAGGAGTTCGATGATGGTGAGTGCGGGCGACTCGCGCAGATCGTCGATATCTTTCTTGTAAGCCACGCCCAGGATGAGCACCCGCGCGCCATTCACCGCCTTCTTGTGGCGGTTCAGAGCGTTGCCCACCGACGAGAGAACATGGTAGGGCATGTTGTTGTTGATCTCGCCAGCAAGCTCGATGAAGCGCGTGCGGAAATCAAACTCTTTGGCCTTCCACGAAAGATAGAAGGGATCGATGGGAATGCAGTGCCCGCCCAGGCCCGGGCCGGGATAGAAGGGATGAAAGCCGAAGGGCTTAGTGGAAGCGGCGGCGATGACTTCCCAGATATCGATGTCCATTCGCAGGCACAACAGCTTGAGTTCGTTGACCAGGGCGATGTTGACGCAGCGGTAAATGTTCTCCAGCAGCTTGGTCATCTCGGCGGCGGCGGGAGACGAGACGGGCACAGTGCGATTGAAAATGGCGCCGTACATGGCGCCGGCGAGTTCGGAAGCCTGCGCGTTTAATCCACCGACGACCTTCGGAATGTCGCGGCGGGCGACGGTGGTGTTGCCGGGATCTTCGCGCTCGGGCGAGAACGCGACAAAAAATTCTTTTCCTGTGAGAGCCCCATTTCGAGCGGCTTTGAGACCTGCCTTGTTTTCTTTTTCCAGGATGGGGATCATCACGTCTTCGGTGGTGCCGGGGTAGGTCGTACTCTCGAGCACAACCAGCTGTCCTGCACGCAGATGAGGAGCAATGGAGTGAGTGGTGTCGGTGATGAAACTGAGGTCGGGTTCGTGGTATTCGTTCAGCGGGGTGGGGACGCAGATGATAATGGCGTCCATCGCGGTGATCTGGGAATAGTCGGCCGTGGCGGAAAAGCCGTTGGCCTTGGCGGCTTGAATCTCCTCGGCCGCGATGCGGTAAATGTACGAGCCGCCTTTGGCCAGGGTATCGACCTTGCGGGCGTCGATGTCGAAGCCGGTCACCTGAAACTTCTGTTCGCTGTACAACAAAGCCAGCGGAAGCCCGACATATCCCAGCCCGATGATGCCGATGCGGGCCTGGCGCTGCTGGATTCTGGTCTTGAGTTGATCAAAAGACGTATCTGCGGCAGAGTAGGTCGTCATGAATTTTTCCAGGATGAATCGTAGATGGGCAGCATGAAGCGGCTTAATTTTAGCATGCTGAAGCGGGGCGGCTGGCGCGGCCAGAGCACGGAAGTGGTTACGGACGTGACAAGAGTCGATTCGGAGTCTCTTGGGGGGCCGCTTGACGGGGGAAGATTGACGGGGGACGGATTGACAAAATTTGTCGGGAGAAGAGGACGTTTCTGGATCGTTGCCGCGTTACTGGCTGCCGCGTTGGTGGTATTCGCGGCGAACGCAGGCAAGTTGCTGGTGGTCGACGCTCCGCAGCCGTCGGACGTGATTCTGGTTCTGGCGGGCGAGACGGATCGCCGTCCGGTGCGCGCACTGCAATTGCTGGATCGGGGTTATGGACGGCGGGTGGTAATCGACGTTCCTGCCGCAGCCAGGGTCTACGATTCTAGCCAAGTCCAGTTGGCGCAGGAGTATGTACAGGGGCTTCCGCAAGCAGCATCGGTTCGCATCTGTCCGACTGTGGGTCTCTCGACTCGCGATGAAGCGCGCGACGCAGATAAATGTCTGGCAGTCGAAGCGGGCAGCCGGATTTTAATTGTCACATCGGACTTCCACACTCGCCGCTCGCTGAGTATCTTCCGTCACGAAATTCGTGGGAAGTCATTCTCAGTGGCAGCGGCGCGGGACGACACGCAATTCGGGACGCGTTGGTGGAGTCGCCGGCAGTGGGCCAAGACGTGCGTTGACGAATGGATGAAGCTGGTGTGGTGGACTATGGTCGAGCGCTGGGGCTGAGCAAGATCGCCTGTCCAGAGCGGGAACCAGCGAAAATCGGGAGATAAGTTTTCCACTGGAAAACCGTTTCGCAAGCACAAAAGGCATTGACTGACAACAACTAAGGAGGGTACGATTCGGAGCAAGGTCATCAAAACAGTTATTAACGGAGTGTGGGAATGGGTAAGTCCGCGTTTCGCGGTATGGTGAGTTGCGTGCTGATGATTCTGTTCCCCGGTTCGTTGTTCGCTGCCGATTCCAATGCGGCCATGTTATATACGAACGGCGCGGCTTGGGTAAACGGCGCGCATGTTCCTCGCTCCTCTTCTGCAATTTTCCAGGGTGATCTTCTGCAAACCCGCTCTGATTCCGTCGCGAACATCAACCAGTCCGGATCGAGCATCACCGTCCTATCCGACTCTCTGGTGCAGTTCGAAGGGGTGTCGGTGGACATTCAGCACGGCGGAGTAACGGTCTCGACTTCGAAGGGAATTGCGGCCACAGCTGGAGATGTAAAAGTGACGCCGGCGTCGAATGTGTGGACGGAATTCAATGTCTCCGACATAGATGGGACGGTGAGGATCCACGCGAGTAAAGGAGACCTCACCATCAGTGACGGCAAGGAAGTAGCCACGCTGCAACAGGGGCAGGACACGACGCGCGACGAATCAACGGACAATACCGATCAGAACGGCAAGAAGAAGGGTAAGAACAAGAAGCGGGCAACCGGAGCGGTTCCGGCGGCCGGTGGGGGAATCCTAAGTTCTCCGTACGCAGTTGGAATTGGCGGGGCAGCTGTTCTGGGCATTACGACCTGGGTGCTCATTAAGAATGGCGGCGACAACCCAGCAAGCCCGGCCAAGCCCTAAACGGCCCGTGCAGACCTTTTTCCATCCCTAAGAGTCCACCGAATTGACTGAGGGCATACGAGCGCACAGAGTGTGGCTCGGGACTGGCCTGGTCCCGATCCGGTTGTCGAAATGCCATTGATCGCGCGCCATTGTTCCCGTAGAGAAGCGCGCATCCCCAATCCAGTTCGTGGCTGTCGTGCGGAATTATGTGGCTAGACCACTTCCGACGCGGGGAAGGTTTCTTCTTCTTCAGTGGATACGGGTCTGCGTTTGCGGGCGCGCTGCAGCAATGGAGGGGCCGCTGCGATGGTGCAGAGCACGTAGAAGAGCGCGGCATTGGCGGGAATCTGCAGATTGAAGTCGAGCAAACTGTGGACCAGAATTCCCGAGACTCCTAGACTGCAGGCCAGTGTGACGGCGCCGGTCACATCCGACATCCAGTTGTCGATTTTGCGGCGCGCGCTGCGGTAAAGCACGATCAGAAACCACACCATCATGCCGAAGCCGAGCAACCCCATTTCGCAGAGCAGTTGCAGATAGTCGTTGTGGGCTTCATTGACAAAAAAATTGGTGTAGAAGCTGCGAAACTGCGGGTACACGACGGGGAAGGTTCGCAGCCCCCAGCCGAGCACCGGCTTGTTGCGGAACATGCGCAGGCCGTCGCGGTCAATGGAGACGCGCATGCCGCCGGAAAGTTCGGTATGGGTCTCAGTGGCGATGCTCGAAACCCGCGACGTGAGTTCCTTGCCGCCCAGCCAGATCAGCAGGCTGATCAGCACAACCGCGAAGGCAGCAACATTAACGGCAATCCAAAGCCCCCTTTTCTGGCGAAGCTGTACCACCCTCTGGCGAAGCAGCATGATTGCGAAAACGATCAGTTCCACGAAGATGGCAATCATGCCTCCCCGCGAACCGGACAGAAAAACTGTTCCCACCATGATGGCGGCGGCGATGCCGGCCGCGACACGTTCCTTCTCGCCGGCCAACCGACCTAACGACAGGACCAGCGGAATGGGAACGAGCAGTTCCATGAGCCCCGCATAATGGTTGTGGTTCACATAGGGGCCATAGATCGCGCCGCCCATGGTGGGGGTGCGAAGCCAATACAGCTTGCCGTTTGGCGCAACGCCCTGCAGCAGCGCGAAGGCGGCGATAGCGAAGCCGTAGAGGGCCAGGATCACCGCGATACGACGCGCCTGCGAACTGCGCAACAGGGTTTGAGCCGAGAGAAAGCAGAGCATGGCGTATGCGCAGTACAGCATGGCCCCTGAGATCGTGTCGTGCCGGTAAGCGGTGGTGCCGAGAACGATCTGTAACAAGATGAGAACGCCGAACCCCGCCATGGGAAGGAACAGTGGATTCCACTGGATGGTCAGTTCGGTCTCTAGCCATTGTCTGCGGAGCCAGAGAAGTGTGAGCAGGGCGGAACCGGTTTCGAGAATAAGAGTCGACCAGGGTTCAACCGCGCCGAAGGCCAGCGGGCCGAACATCAGCAGGCCGAAGGTTCCATAGAGCAGCAAGGAATCAATGCGCGCCCTGCGCGCTTGCTGGTAGACCTCGGTCTTTGGTTGACGGGCAGTCATGATTGCTGGCGTTGTCTCTGGCGGCGCGCTCTCTAGGACGGTTTTCGGATGAGGTGAAAGTCGTCGACCCAGAGCTTACCACGGATCGGACTGCGCTCTGGAAGGCGCCGGACGTGCAGTACCACCAGTTTGCAATCGGAACTGGTGGTGAACTCCCCGACCGCCGGCTTCCAGAATCCAGCGTCCTTCAGTGCATCGCTGTCGTAATACACCGCCTGGGTATACATATCTTGAATCGTGAGATGCGGTCCGCCAGCGCCCTCCATTTCTCCGTTTTTGTAGTAAGCGGAGAAGTCGTAGGTGGTGTGGGGTTGCACAGCAATCAGCTGATAGATCCCTGCGTCAGTGATTCCGGGCCCATCAAAAATAATCGCCAGGGACTGCCTGCCGCCGTGAGAGTCGCTGTGGTCGAGTTCCAGTTTGACGCCGGTCTGCTTCTGATGTTGCCAGTCAAAGCCGGTGTTCAAAACGCCAAGACTGAAGTTGCCGTTCACGATCAGATTGCGGGGCGACGGCAAATAATCCGAAAATCTGAAAAGTTCGGCGGTCTGCTGCCAGACCAGGACTGCCTGGTCGACTTCCTTGTGCTGGATCAGATAGCGGAAGTACTGATCGGCGTAGCGTCGTTCGAAGGGCTGATGAGTCTGTATCAGGGCATTCCAAACCTTGAAGGTCGATTCGGTTTCGTTCTTGATCTGCGCGACCTTGTTCTGCAATTGCTCCGGTGACGGAGGGTCTGCGTCAGCGGATCGCGAGGTGATCTCGCCGAGCAGTCGATCTACATCGTCCTGGAGCAGCGCGAGGAACGCAACGTAAGCATCGCTGCGTGGGGGCACCACATCGCGCAGAAGGGCGTCTACATCGGGCTCGATGCGCCAGCAGAACTGGAGAGCGGCAGGGGCGAGGGGAGAGTCGTTGGCGATCACGACCCGGAATTCGCGCAGGGCTTTCTGGGTTTCGCCCTGGACGAGATAGAGATTTGCGGCTTCCCAGGCTACGTCGGGTGTCATGGAGTCCGCCTGGATGGCATGCTCGAGCGCCGCTGTCTGATTTGCGGTATCTCCCAGCACCTGATAGGCGCTGGCCAAGTCGAACCAGAAGCGGGCAGCATGAGGATTGAGTTGTACGGCCGCTTTGTATTGCTCAACCGCCATGGCCGGATTGCGAGCCACGAGATCATAGTACCGGCCCAAATGGTTGCGATAATCCGCATTGCCCGAATCGAGGCGCACAGCTCTTTGGAGGCTGGTTAACTCGACGCGGCTGGCGAACCAGCCGGCAGCGACCTGGATTGAGGCGAAGCCAACGTACACGACCGCGAGGGCGACGGCAAGAGCCGCCACCAGCCACTTGCGAGCGGGAGTGTTGAAAGGAATCTTCATTCGTACGAGCGAAAATCCACGCTACGCGCTGCTCGACGAGGCTGAGCTTTCCTCCACGTCGTCGGTTTCTCCCTCGTGGCCGGAGGGCTCTCCCTCCTGGTAGTAACGGGCGTACTTACCCTGGTATTCGTAATAGTAATAGTAGTCGGGCGAACTCAGGTCCACGGCGTTGAGCAGAACTCCCACGACCTTGGCGTTGACCTGGGTGAGAATATCGCGCGAGCGGCGAAGAGCCTGCTTAGTGGTTTGACCGGAACGAATCACGAGCACCACGGCATCGGCGCGAGGCGAAAGCACGACAGCGTCGGTAACGGACAGCGACGGAGGCGTGTCGATCACGATATGGTCGTACTGCTCGCGCAACTCCGCCAGTTTGTCCCGCATGTTGGAAGAAGCCAACAGTTCGGCTGGGTTGGGGGGTGGTGTTCCTGCGGTGAGCACGAACAAGTTCGGAAGAATCGTAGAGCGAGTGATCGCCTGCTCCAGCGTGGTGCTGCCCGTCAGCACATTGCTCAATCCGCTATGCGGTCCCATGCCGAGCGTCTTATGAATGCTGGGCCGGCGCATATCGGCGTCAATCAAGAGGACCCGCACGCCTTTCTGGGCCAGCACCACCGCACAATTGATGCTGGTGGTGGTCTTGCCTTCCTGCGGCAGAGCGCTCGTGACCATGATGACCCTGGGCGGAGCTCCCAGGTTTGACAGAAGCAGGGAAGTGCGCAGGGCACGATACGATTCCGCCATCTGCGATTGTGGCCGGACCTGGGTTACCAATTCGACCGCCTCTTTGGAGGTGGCAATAACCAGACGCTTGGGATTAGGCCCTTCGCGGGCCGACTTCGAACCGAGCGGAATCATGCCCAGAGATGGCAGGCCGGAAATCATCTGGGCCTGTTCGGTGGTGCGCACGGTGTTGTCCAATCCCTCCAGCAGGAATGCGAGTCCAACGCCGGATGCAAGGCCCAGAACCAGAGCAAACATCAGGTTGCGCGGAATGTTCGGCTCAATCGGGCCGGTCGGTGGCCGGGCCGCATCCACAATGCGGAAATTGTTGGACTTCAAACCCGCCGAGACCCCGGCCTCTTTGAGCTTCTGCAAGATGCCCTCGTAAAGCGTGCGATAGGTGTCGGCATCGCGTTTGAGCATGTTGTAGCGGATGGCGCTTTCGTTGAGTTTGTTGGCCTGCTGCTTCTGCTTTTCGAAGGCGTCGCGCAGCATGTTTTCGCGCTGCGAGGCGGTGTTGTATTCGCCGCGAACCTTGCCGGCGACCTTCTTCGCTTCCGCCTTAATCTGAAGGTCGATTTCCTTCAGTTGATTATTCAGTTGAGTCAACTTGGGATAAGACGGACCGAACTGTGTGCTCAAATCGGCGGCCTGGATCTTGATGTCAGCCTGCTTGGTCCGGAGATTGTCCAGCAAACCCGAGCTGGATTGCGAACCGCTCGTCGCGTCTTCGAGGCCGCCGGCGTTGGCGATCGCGTCAGGATCTCCGGACTCAACCACGCGGTACAGGGCCTCCTTGTCCATGCGCTCGCTTTCGGCGGCGGTGAGCTGCTTGTTGAGTTCGTCCAACTTCGCCATGGTGATGTTCTGTTTCTCGTCGATTCCCAGGATTTCGTGCTCTTTTTGATAGCGCACCAGTTCTTCCTGGGAGGACTCCACCTTCATCTGCATATCGACGAGTTGTCCGGCCAGCCACTTCGAGGCGTCCATGGTCGCGTCGTAGCGGGACTTCCGATTTTCATCGACGTAGGTTTGCATCAGCGTGTTCACGGCAAGAGCGGCGGCCTGGGGATTTTGGTCGGTGAAGCGGACCTCGATGATTCGGGTATTCGGAATGAGGGAAACTTTCAGATTCCCCTTGAAGTTGCCGACCATGGCTGCGGCCCGCGGGGAATCGCTTTGCAGAGTGTCGGGAGCAAGATCGAGAGATGGCGACGGCGGCGCCTGACCGGAGATTTCAGCGCCCCGATCGAGATGCAGTTCCTGGCTCACCTGCAAGGCTAGAGTATCGCTCTGCAGTTTCTGCATGTCTGTCTCTAACTCGGTGGGATCGAAATAGTCTAGGCTGAAGGTCGCAGAGTTCTGAAAGTTCAGACTGGCGTCGGGCTTGTCGATCTCAATCTTGCCGTCGGCTTGATAGACCTTCGGCATCCTCAGACTGGCAATGGCAATGACGGAAAAGATGGTCACCACGCACCCGATGATGGTCCATTTGCGCTTGAGAAGAACCCGGATCGATTCGCGGACGGGAGATTCGTGCGAGGGCAGATCGGGATAGAGGCGCGGCCCCGCCGGCCTTCCCAGGTCGAATGATTGGGTCGGCTCGATTTCTCGAATGGCGGAGTTACTCGCCGGTATCAGGGGTCCCGAATCCATGCCTGCTCCTCAACGAATGTGTCATTGCTCCAAAGGCCCGCAGAGGGCTGTCGTGCATACGTGGAACGAAGTCCCGGGTCGAAGAGGCTGGTCCGTCGCGCAGGGAATTGTCTCGCACCGAGTAACTAGAGAGTTCGTGGAACATTTTAGCATTGGATCAGGAAAAAGCCGTGGCCAATTTTCTCCCAGAGGCGGCGCGATGGCGCGCCGGGTTCGGGGAAAGTCCGCTATACTAGCGGGCAACGTGAGACCCAGCCAGCGGCCGTCCATCTCAGAAGGTTCCGGATGGCTACGCCCATGGAAATGAGAAAAGGCGTTGGCGCGTTTGCGCCGCGAGGTTGGGAGATTTCAGTGGTAACGAGGCAGATGGGATGAATTGGTCGGAACAGGCAGTTCTGGTGACGGGCGGGACCGGGTCTTTCGGGAAGAAATTCGTTGAAATCATGCTGAAGGAGTACAGGCCGAAGCGCCTGGTGATCCTCAGCCGCGATGAACTCAAGCAACATGATATGCGCGCCGCCGGCCTGGACCATCCCAGCCTGCGATATTTTCTGGGCGATGTGCGTGATGCAGGGCGCCTGGAGCGTGCCTTTGCCGGGGTTACGATCGTGGTGCACGCGGCCGCTCTGAAGCAGGTTCCAGCCTGCGAGTACAACCCGTTCGAGGCCATTCAGACCAACATCATCGGCGGGCGCAACGTGATTGACGCCGCCATCAACCAGGGTGTGCGCCGCGTTCTGGCGTTGAGTACCGATAAAGCTGTCAACCCGATCAACCTGTATGGCGCCACGAAGTTGTGCGCCGAGAAGATGTTTGTACAGGCCAACGCCTACGCGGGCGCCCAGGAATCACGTTTCAGTTGTGCGCGCTACGGAAATGTTGTGGGGAGCCGGGGTAGCGTGATTCCCGTGTTTCAGGAGCAAAAACTTCGCGGCCGCATTACGCTGACCGATGCGCGGATGACCCGCTTCTGGCTGACCCTGGAGCAGGGAGTGCGGTTCGTGGTGAGCAGCATCGAGCAGATGCACGGTGGAGAGATTTTCGTCCCCAAGATTCCGAGCATGCGACTGGTGGACCTGGCGGAGACCATCGCCCCGGGGTGCGAGATCGAGACCATCGGGATTCGTCCCGGAGAAAAGCTGCACGAAGTACTGGTCTCGGAAGATGAGGCGCGGAATACGCTGGAAGTCGAAGACCGCTACATCATTCAGCCGGCGCATTCGTGGTGGCGGCGGGAGAACTGGGTGAACGGCAAGCCTTTGCCCGAAGGATTCCGCTATGCCAGCGAGACCAACGAACACTGGCTCACGAATCGCGAATTGCAGGAATTGATTTCTCCAGCCTCGCCTGAGGAACAACCGGTTCCGGCGCGGGTTCCAGCCTAGGGCCTCCATCATGACGACGACGTCGGCCAGTCCGCAGGTTCTTGCCATCCATGGGGGATCGCCCGTGCGCCCGACTTTTCTGCCCTACGGGCGACAGTCGGTGGATGAGGCGGATATTCAGGCGGTGGTCGAAGTTTTGCGGTCCGATTGGCTGACGACTGGGCCTAAAGTTGCCGAGTTTGAGCAGGCATTCGCAGCCCGCGTAGGCGCGGCGCACGCCGTCAGTTTCTCTTCCGGCACGGCTGCGTTGCATGGGGCTGCGTTCGCAGCGGGACTCAAGCCCGGCGACGAAGCCATCACGACACCGATGACGTTCGCCGCCACGGCGAATTCTGTTTTGTATCAGGGCGCGACTCCGGTGTTTGCGGATGTCAGCACAGATACCCTCAACCTCGATCCCGAGGAAGTCGCGAAGAAGATTTCGCCGAAGACGCGCGCGATCCTGGCCGTGGACTACGCGGGGCATCCGGCGGACCTGACGGCGATCCTTGAGATCGCACGGCGGCGCGGACTGATCGTGATCGAAGACGCCTGTCACGCGCTCGGGGCGGAGTACAGCGGGCAGCGCGTGGGAAGCATTGCCGACATGACCGTATTCAGCTTTCATCCGGTGAAGCACATCACGACCGGCGAAGGCGGAATGGTTGCGACCAATGATCCGCAGTTTGCCGAGACGCTGCGGCGCTTTCGTAATCACGGAATCTCGACCGAAGCCCGCCAGCGGCAGAGTGCGGGGCAGTGGCACTATGAGATGGTTTTGCTCGGCTTCAACTACCGGTTGTCCGATGTCGGGTGTGCGCTGGGGATTCAGCAGTTGAAGAAACTCGATGCGAATCTAGCGAGGCGGCGGGAAATCGCGGCGCGCTATACGGTGGCATTCCGCGAAATCCCGGGCATGATCCCGCCTGCGGTGCGGCCCGAAGCAAACCCGGCGTGGCACTTGTATCCCATTCGCCTGGATCTGGAAAAGCTGACGACGGATCGCGGGGAAGTGTTCCGCGCTCTGCGGGCCGAAAACATCGGGGTCAACGTGCACTACATCCCGGTGCATCTGCACCCTTACTACCGCGAGCGGTTTGGATACAAGGGTGGCGAGTTTGCCGTGGCGGAAGACGGGTATGCGCGACTGATCAGCCTGCCCATGTTTCATGGGATGAGCGATTCGGACGTGGAGGATGTGATTCGCGCGGTGACGAAGGTGATCGCGTGCTTTGCTCGCTGAGGAATCGCCGCCGACCAGGGGATAGTTGAGACAGGGGATTGTTGAGCCAGGTGATAGTTGAGAACGGTCACGATCATGCAGGCCCGGACCAGCAGTTCGCGCCTGCCGGCGAAAGCTCTTTTGCAGGTCGCGGGATACCCGAGCGCGGTGCTGGCCGCGCTGCGGGCCGCGAATCAGCAGCATGAGACGATTTTCGCGACCTCGGACGATCCTTCCGACGATGAATTGGTGCGACAGGCCTGCGCGCAAGGGCTGTCTGTGTTTCGCGGCCCGCTGAATGATGTTTTGAGCCGCTACCACCTCGCCACCGCCGGATATCCGGATGACTGCGTCGTCATCCGACTGACCGCCGATAATCTTCTTCCCGACGGACGATTTGTGGATGAGCTGGCAAAAGCGTTCGTTCCGTCAGGCGCCGAATATATCTCTACGGATTCGGTTTTAAGCGGGCTGCCGTATGGTCTGTCCGGTGAGGCATTTTCGGTAGCGGCTTTGCGCCGCGCCCATCGCGAGGCCACGAGTGCAAGCGATCGCGAGCATGTCGGGCCTTGGATCGAGCGGCATTGCCGTTCGGCGATTTTTCGTCCGCAAAGTTTGGAGAATTCTGATTTCAGCTACCTGCGCTGCACCATCGACGATGAGGAGGACTATCGCCGGATCCTCCGCGTTTTCGACGGCGTAGCCGACCCGTTAGGCGTGGGATGGCAGGATCTGATGCGTAAACTGGCAGGGCTTCCCGGGGAGCCAGCGTTTCGCGTGCCGTGCCGCACGGTTGCCGGACGGCAGCACAGCGAATTGACTCTGGGAACCGCGCAGCTGGGCATGGAGTATGGGGCCGTCAACGAACATGGTAAGCCGTCGGTCGAGCAAGCTGTGGCGATCGTTCGCAGAGCGATTGCCCACAGCGTGACGGCGATCGATACGGCTCGGGCCTATGGTACGGCGGAAGAAGTTCTGGGCAGAGCACTCGGCGGAGCGTGGGCTTCGCGCGTCGAGGTGATCACTAAGGTCGACCTGGCAGGGCTCGCGGCGGATGCGTCGGCGCCGCAGGTGCGGGCGGCGGTTGATGAGAGTATTCAACGGTCCAGAAGGGCCATCGGTGCCTCGCAACTCGCGGTTGTGCTGCTCCACCGATGGCAGGACCACGATTCGTGGCAAGGCGCCGCGTGGCAACGACTGCTGGAACTTCGTGAAGCGGGGAACATTGCGGTTCTCGGAGCTTCCGTGTATGAAACGAGGGAAGCGTTAGAAGCGCTGCAGGATCCGGCGATTGAGCACCTGCAGATCCCGATGAATGTTCTCGATTGGCGGTGGGAGGAAGACCGGGTCGATCGGGCGATAGCGAGTCGCCCTGAAGTCGTGGTCCATGCGCGGAGCGCGTTGCTGCAGGGAGTGTTAGCGCATCCGCCAAGTCGATGGCCGGCCGTCGGAGGCTTTCAGCCTCAAGAATGTTCCCGGATGCTCGGAAGGCTCGCGGAAGAGTTTGGGCGTGAGAGTGTTGTGGATCTTTGTCTTGCCTATGTGCGATCGCTGGCTTGGGTGACCAGCGTGGTGGTGGGCTGCGAAACCATGGATCAGCTCGAAGAGAATTTGAGATTGTGCCGAACTCCCAAGCTCAGTCGGGAACAGTGCGAGCACTTGCGGCAGGCACTTCCGCGGGCGCCCGGAGAGTTTCTGAATCCGGCGAAATGGAAGATTACTCATGAACACCCCGCAACTCGCTGACGAAGACGTTCTGCGGCAGTTTCGCCTGGACGGACGGGTCGCGTTTCTCTCGGGCGCGACGGGTCATCTGGGGCGATTGATGGCTGATGCCTTGGCGGGAGCGGGCGCTCACGTTGTTCTGAACGCGCGTGGAGGAGACAAGCTCGACGCCCTTTGTACCGAGTTGCGATCGCGCGGCCGCAAAGTGTCAGCCGCTTGTTTCGACGTTACGGATGAGGCCGCTGTTTTGAAGAATATAGCGCTGATCGGTGAACGGCACGGGCGGCTCGACATCATCGTCAATAACGCCAGCAACGGCCGCGCAGGAACCATCGAGAGCACGGCCCTGGCGGACTTCGAGCAGGCTTACCGCGTAAATGTGATGGCAGCGTTTCAGATGATTCAGGTTGCTGTCCCTCTGTTGCGCGAATCGGCGAAATCGACCTCGGGATCGTCGGTGGTGAACGTTGCGTCGATGTATGGCAGCGTAAGCCCGAATCCGTCGATCTACGGAACCAGTGGGGCAAACAATCCGCCGTCCTACGGAGCGGCTAAAGCAGCGCTGATTCAGTTGACGCGCTACGCGGCTTGTCATCTGGCTTGCGAAGGAATTCGCGTGAATTGCATCAGTCCGGGTCCGTTTCCGGCGGCGGTTTATCTTGAGAAAGATCCGGGATTCCACGAGCGCCTGAAGGAAAAAGTGCCCATGCGGCGCACAGGCGAGCCGCGGGAGTTGTCCGGGCCGCTGCTGTTCCTGGCCTCGGATGCTTCGTCCTATGTGACGGGCGTCGATCTGGCGGTGGATGGAGGCTGGACCGCTTGGTGAGTTTTTGCATCGACGAGTTATCGGCTCGATCTGCAATGAGCGTCTACGATGCGGCGAGCCATGTCGCTCGATAACATTCTCATTCGTGCCGATGCCAGTACTACCATCGGCAGCGGACATGTGATGCGCTGCTTGGCGTTGGCCAAGGCCTGGCAGAGCAAAGGTGGCCGAGTCTGCTATCTGACCGCGGAAACCATTGCCGCGCTGGACGAGCGGTTCGCGGAAGAAGCGATCCAGCTCGAGCGGATCAGCGTGCAGCCCGGAAGCCTGGAAGATTCCGAGCAGACGGTGGCGTGGGCGCGCAGGTTGTCAGCGCAGTGGGTTGTCGTCGACGGATACCGGTTCATGCCGGATTACATCCACACACTTAAGATGGCTGGGCTACGCGTGCTGATGCTGGACGATGACGCGCGCTTTGATTTCTACGAAGCCGATGTCGTGCTCAATCAGAACATCGACGCGAGCGCGGAAAGTTATAAGCGTGCAGCTTCTACGCATCTTCTGGTGGGAGCTAATTATGTTCTTCTTCGCCCGGAATTCCTTGCTGAGCCGACGCGGAGCGAGATTGCCGGAGTCGCACGCAAATTTCTGGTGACCATGGGCGGGAGCGACTCCGAGAATGTGACGGCTAAGGTGGTTCGTGCACTGCCGCCGCTGGGGAATGATTTTGAGGTTACCGTGGTGGTGGGGGGCGGAAGCCCTAACTATGAGTCATTGCATTCGCTGGTGAAAACGCTGCCTATCGGAGTTCGCGTGGAGAGAAATCCTGCGAACATGGCTCCGATCATGCGCTGGGCAGACGTGGCGATCGCGGCGGCGGGCGGGACTTGCTGGGAACTGGCTTTTCTTGGTGTTCCGATGATTCTAATTACGCTTTCGCGGGATCAGGAGCCGAACGCGGCGGCGATCTCCAAGACCGGCGCTGCACTGAGCCTGGGATGGCATGCTAACCTGTCCGAACAGGAGATCAGCGACGCGATCAAGAGCCTGATAAACAGTGCGGATAGGCGTCGCGCGATGAGCGAACGCGGTCAGGCCTTGATTGATGGTCAGGGCGCCGGCCGCGTGGTGGAGTTTCTGCAGAATTGCGTATGAGCGTCGTGCGAATCGGCAACCGATGTGTGGGCGAGAATCAGCCCTGCTTTCTGGCGGCTGAGGTCGGCATCAACCACAACGGAGACATGCAACTGGCCCATCAGTCCATTGACGCTGCGGCTGATGCGGGAGCCGACGCGGTTAAATTCCAGAACTACCGCACCGAAGATTTTCTTTCCGATCGTACGTTGACGCATCATTATGTGTCGCAAGGGAAGACAGTCGTCGAGTCACAATATGACATGTTCAAGCGCTGCGAACTGGCGCCGGCGAAGCTGCGAGAACTGCGCGAACACTGCGACCGGCGCGGCGTGATTTTTTTCAGCACACCGACTTCTGAAACGGGCATTCAGGAGCTGATCGAGATCGGCGTGCCATTGTTGAAGAACGGATCGGATTACCTGGTCAATCTCCCGTTGATTCGTGGAATGGCGCGAACGGGACTGCCAACGGTGATTTCCACCGGAATGGCAACCTTGGATGACATGAAGGACGCCGTCGAGGCCTTTCGCGGCACAGGCGGGAAAGACCTGATCCTTTTGCACTGCACGTCTTCGTACCCGACTCCCGCGGAAGATGTGCACCTGCGCAAGATCGGTACACTGAGTGCCACGTTCGATTGCCCGGTCGGATTGAGCGATCATACCGACGGCACCGTGGCCGCCATCGGCGCGGTGGCGCTGGGCGCGTGCATGATCGAGAAGCACTTCACGCTCGACAAAAATCTTCCCGGCCCGGACCACCGGTTCTCGGCTGATCCCGGGGAGTTCCGCGCACTAGTGGAATCGGTTCGCAGCATGGAAAAGAGCCTGGGGAGCGCCGAATTGAAACCCGCTGCGTCTGAGCAACTGGGACGCAGCGACTACCGGCTATCGTGCGTGGCGGCACGCGAGCTTCCTGCCGGACGCCGATTGGTTGCTTCGGACATCGCGTTTCGGCGGCCCGGCTTCGGTTTTCCTCCGAAGGAACTGGAGGCCTTGATCGCACGCGAGTTGGTGAAGACGGTTCCACCGGGGCATGTGTTTTCGCCTGAGGACTTTGCTTGAGCGCGAAGGAGAGCGCGATTGCGCTGCGCCCGGCGAAGTCGAGCGACTCAGGGATGGTGTTTCGCTGGCGGAATGATCCGTTTATTCTCGCCCACGGATCGTCTCGTCGCGAAGTCGGGTGGGAAGAACATCGAAAGTGGTTTGAAGAAACCATTTCCGGCAGCGCCCGGCAAATATTCATCGTTCTCGATGTTGGAAGTCCTATCGGACAAGTCCGCTTCGATCGCCATACCCAGCGGGACTGTGTGATTTCGATATATTTGCAGCGGGAATTTACGGGGCGAGGTTGGGGGGTGCAAGCCATTAACATGGGTTGTGCCGCGATCTTCGAGGCGTGGGACGTGGACCAGGTGATCGCTTGCGTGAGACTCGACAACCCAGTCGGCCGCTCCGCGTTCTTGAGAGCCGGGTTCCGTGAGGACGGCGCGCCGAGTGTGTGTCCGGCTGAACACTATTCACTGACCCTGGCGCGGGGTTCGCGTTCGAATTAACTGGCGCGCGTTAACTGGGACTTGTGTCTGAGGAGCGTTTTTGATGCCCGAAATTCCGCACAACCGGCTGACCTTCGGAGATGCCGAGTGTGACGCCGTTCTGCGGACGGTACGCAGCGGGCACTGGTCGCAGGGTCCGCGGGTGCAGGAACTGGAAACAACGCTGGCGCGGATGAGTGGGGCGCAGCATGCGGTCTGCGTAGCCTCCGGCCTGGCTGCGCTGCGGCTGTCGCTCGGCGGGCTGGGGATTCGACCGACAGACTCGGTGTTGGTGCCAGCCTATTCCTGCGTGGCTCTGGCGAATTCCGTTCTGGCCTGGGGCGCCACTCCTGTGCCGGTCGAGGTTGATCTAACTCACTGGAATATCGACCCGATACGATGCCGGTCGCAGATTGAGAGTTCGCGACCGCGTGCCACAATCGCGGTCAACACTTTTGGTGCGCCGGCCCCGGTGGAGGCAATCGTTTCCAACGAGGTGCCAGTCATCGAAGACTGCGCCCACGGGTTCGGATTAAATAGCGGCGGGCCGCGGCTTGGGTCGCGCGCCCAGGCCAGCGTTCTCTCGTTTTATGCGACCAAGCTGATCGGCGGCGGGGAGGGTGGGGCGGTGCTGACGAATTCGGACCAGATTGCGCAGTTCGTCAGGGCGGCACGTGACTACGGAGATAAGCCAGCCGACGGGCATCGCATGAATGACAAGATGAACGACCTGGAGGCGTCGCTCGTGCTGGCTCAATTGGAAAGGCTTCCGGAAATGATCGCGGCCAGGGAACGGGTCGCGTTTCGGTATCTGGAACAACTCGGAGCGCCGAAATTCTCCTCTATCTTCCGCCTTCCTTCAAGAACCACAGATCGCATCTGGTATCGTTTTGCAGTGGAGATGCTCACGACATCCGCGAAGACGGTAGTGCTCGGTTTGCAACGCCTGGGGATTCATGCGGCGGCGCCGGTGAAGGATTGGCGCCCGGCAGGCAGCCCGGCTGCTCCGATCGCGGACCGCGCGTACCGGACGCTGGTTTCACTTCCGCTTTATCCAACTCTCACCGAAAATGAGCAGGATGCGGTGGTGAAGGCATTTCTTACTCTGTGCGAGGATCACTGCCGTGCATGAGCAGACGACAGATCCATTCGCACGGATTGCGGATTACTACAACGGCCTGGTCCAAAAATACGGGCACGATCCGCGGGCCTGTGATTACGGCCGTGTCGAATCGCAGAACATCAAGTTTCGAGTGTTGAGCGAGGTGATGCCGCTGGCGAACTCCAGTCTGCTCGATGTGGGCTGCGGGTTTGCGGACTTCGCTGCTTTTCTGGGACAGCGTTTTCCCCGATTGCAATATTCGGGGATTGACCTGTGTCGCGCCATGGTGAACGAGGCGCAGCGGAATCATCCCGGCCTCGATCTGCGGGTCGCTAATATTTTCGACGCAACTTTTGATCGCGCTTTTGATCTCGTGACCGCAAACGGAATTTTCTACCTGTTGGGTGATCAGGCGTGGCCGATGATGCAGCAGATGGTTGAACGTATGTACGCGCTGGCGACGACTGCGGTGGCTTTCAATTCGCTCAGTGCGTGGGCACCGGACCAGGAAGCGGGTGAGTTTTACGCGGACCCGTTGCAGGTGGTTGATTTGTGCCGCAGGCTTACGCCTTGGGTCGTGCTGCGCCACGACTATCATCCGCGCGATTTTACGGTCTACATGTACAAGAATGGCAGGACATGATCGTTTCCATCAATCAGCCTGCCTACCTGCCGTGGCTGGGATACTTCCATCGTATCGCGGTTTCGGATGCGCACATTGTGCTGGATCAGGTACAGTTCGAGAAAAACAGCTTTACCAATCGCAACAAAGTCCGCACCCGGGAGGGCTGGTGCTGGTTGACGGTTCCGGTCAAGACGGCAAGTAAGTTTGGCGACCTCAGCATCCACGAAATCGAAATTGCCAACGAAAGACAATGGGCCGCCAAGCACTGGCAGACTGTGCGGCTTAATTATTCCAAGGCTCCGTTCTTTGGCCTGCATGCAGCTTTTCTTGAAAGTATTTACACGCGTTCGTGGCGAAAGCTTGCCGATCTCACGGGCGAGCTTACGGCGTACCTGCTGGACGCGTTCGGGATCAAAACGAAGTTGTATTTCGGCTCGGAGATGAAAGCTTCCGGAAAGAAAGATGAACTGGTATTGAACCTGTGCCGTGAACTGGGAGCGACGGTCTATCTTTCGGGTCCACTGGGGCGAAACTATCTTCGGGAGGAACTGTTTCGCGAACACCAGATTGCAGTCCGGTATGATGACTACCATCACCCGGTGTACCGGCAGGTATATCCCGGATTTGAGCCGTACATGGCGGCGCTGGATCTTTTGTTCAACGCTGGTCCTGCGAGCCTGGAGATCATCTTGAAGAATCAGGAGCCCATCCGGTTATGAATGTTCTGGTCGTCGCCGCGCACCCCGACGATGAACTTCTTGGGTGCGGCGGAACCGCTGCCCGGCTGGCGCGCGAAGGGCATTCGATCTACATGGCAATTCTGGGGGAGGGACTGACCTCGCGCACAGCCCAGCGGGCGGATGTTGCCCCGGCGGCTTTGAAAACTTTGAGCAGCTGTAGCCAGCGAGTTGCGGATCTGCTGGGAGCGAAGGAACTCTCGTTGCACGGGTTGCCCGACAACCGGTTCGACACGCTGCCGTTGCTGGAGGTGGTCAAGATCGTGGAGGGGCTGATCGAGCGCTGGCGCCCGACCGCCATCTATACGCATCACGGGGGCGATTTGAATGTGGATCACCAGGTGGTGAGCCGCGCGGTGCTAACGGCGACGCGCCCTACGGAGAACCATCCTGTGCGTGAGCTGTATATGTTTGAGATCGCTTCTTCCACGGAATGGGCGTTTCAACAACTCTCTCCGGTATTCAAGCCGAACGTATTCGTCGACATCGAAGACACGCTTGCGCTGAAACTCGAAGGCATGCGACTGTACGAGAGCGAAGCCCGGAAATATCCCCATCCCCGGTCCACCGAAGCGTTGACGGCCGTCGCGCAGCGGTGGGGAAGCGTCGTTGGCCGAAAGGCTGCCGAGGCCTTCGAAGCGGTACGGGTGATCCGGTAGGAGGAACGTCAACCGTTCTGGAAACACACGCTGACGCCTGATGAGAGTTCTACTGCTGCATCCGGAGGACGTTCCCGTGCGCGGCGAGTGGGCCGGATCGCGTTGGGACCTGATCGTTGATCTGGGTTTTGCCGGCGCGAGCGTCTACGAGGAATGGTCCCGGCGAACAGGCTCCCGAGTCATCACTCTGTATCAGTTTGGAAGTCAGGAAAGCTACCGCTGGGTGAAACAAGGTCTGGCGTTCGGCCACGGCAGACTGCTGGACCGCATGGGGTTGGATTGGTGGGAGATTCTCGCGCCTTGCAGTTACCAGGAGCAGCAGGCTGTCTATCTGGTTGAGCAATTGCGGCGTGAACTTGGGTCTGGTCCGGTCGAACTGGTTGCCACGCGCGCGCACTCGCATGTGCAGCTGCTAAGCCTCGTAACAGGATGGCCGGTGCGGTGTCTTCTTGAGTCGCCTTCGAGCAGGCCGCGGCTTTTCTCGCGGATTCTAGCGGCTACCCAAGACTTACGTCCTGCACAGATGATCGAAATCGCATTCGACAAGTGGGATCCCAGTTACCACCTCAGGAGCCGGGTAACAAAGTATCGACGGGCGCAGTTGAAAGAGCCGGTCATGTTGTTGCCGTCTGCCTATTCCAACGTAACGCGCACGCAGCTCGCCTACGGAGCTCAGTTGCGGGATCGACGTTTTCTGTTGGCCACCACCCGGCGCAGTGGCGAGTCCGACGATTTGCCTGCCAACGTGGATTCGGTTCCTCTTTCTGCGTATGCTGAGGCCTCAGCCGAGACGAAGATTGAAACTGCGGAGCTGATTGCTGCCTGGAATGCTCTGGAGGCGGAGCTAAGTCAGGTGGACGAGTTGCGCCATCGGATTCAAGCGCGCCTCTGGGATTACATTCCACCTCAGTTGGAAACTGGATTGCGCCTGCGGGATGCCTGGCGCCTCCTTATGTCGTCCGAGCCGGTAAAAGGAGTTCTTTGTGGGGACGATCTGAATTACCACACCCGCCTGCCGTTGATCATGGCGAAGAGCATGGGTTGCCGCGCGGTCTATTGCTCTCACGGTGCTCTCGACGGTGGACTGTTATTCAAGAAGTCCTATGCGGAACTCAACCTGGTAAAAGGCGAAATGGAACGGGACTATATGCTTCAAACGAGCGACATCGAGCCGGAGCGAGTTGAGATTGCAGCACCGGCGGCGGACCGCGAGTTTGAGCGCCGAAGTGCAGATGATCTCCAATCCGGCGCGATCGTCATGTTTTCTCAGCCTTACGAAGTTGTGGGCGGGCGCGCTGGCGAAATCTTCCGTGAGATTCTTTCCCCGCTGGTTGCCGTCGCGCGTCAGCTGAACCGCAGACTCATTGTGAAACTCCATCCCTTTGAGAGCGGTCGAGGCCGTGCCCGGCTGCTGAGATCTGTATTGTCACCCGAGGAATTCGACCTTGTGGAGATCAGTCGAGCTTCGGCATCCCAGATTCTGCCGCGTACTTTTCTGGGTATCGGATTGGACTCGAGTGTCGCGGTGGAGTGCGCGCAGCGCGAGATTCCATACTTCATGTGTGGTTGGCTCGACTTCAACGGCTTCGGCTACATGCGGCAGTTCGCTGAATTTGGAGTTGGCATCTTGCTGGATACGCCCGATCAGATTCTTTCTATTCCGCAGAGGCTCGTCGAATTTAAGCCCGATCGGTCGAGGATTCAGCGGTTTTCGCAGCCTGCAGACGACCGGCGTTTGGATCAACTCCTATTCGGGACGAGTGAGGTTCTGGCCGCAAACAAATGCGCCTCGTAAGCCCCATACTCCATCGTGTGATTTATCCGGTGCTCGGATCGGTGGGGTACTTCCATTCCCGCGGGGCGCCTCCGGTTACCGTGATTACCTATCATGGCGTACTCCCGGCCGGATACAAGTCCGAAGACGCGTTTCTGGACAACACGCTGGTGACCGAGGAATCATTCCGCTCGCAACTGCGGTTGCTCAAGAAGCATTACAACGTGATCTCGCCCGATGAGTTTATGCTCTGGCTGCGCAAAAGCCAGGAGTTGCCCGAGAAGGCCATTTTGCTGACTTGTGATGATGGATTGCTGAATCATCTCAAGGTGATGCTCCCGATTTTGCGGCAAGAAAAATTGAAGTGCCTGTTTTTTGTGACCGGCTCGTCCCTGGAGAATACTCGCGAAATGCTTTGGTACGTGGAACTGTATTTGTTGCTGATGCAAGCTCAGCCGCAGGATGAGCCACTTCGTGTGCACGGGATCGTTGTTCCGAAGATTGCAGATGACGCGGGGCAGCGCCGGTTGGTCTGGCTCTCGCTGTTGAAGGTTCTTTCTCAGCGCGATGCTGTTGCTCGGCGCAGTTTCCTGGAAGATGCGACGGTTCGATTCGGCCTGCAGTCATCATGGAAGATGCGTTACCTGGATGATCCCTTGCTGCGAGACCGCCTTCAATTGTTGCGACTGCCGGAATTGAAGCAGCTTGCGGACGCAGAGATGACCATTGGTGCGCACACCTTGAGTCATCCTGTGCTGGCTGCGCAATCCCCCGAGTTGGCTCGCGCGGAAATTGCGGAATGCCGCAAAGGTCTGGAGCAGTCTCTGGGGCGGGAGGTGCGGGCTATCGCGTACCCTTTTGGCGATCCCGCTTCGGTTGGTGCGCGCGAGTTTAAGCTGGCGGAGGAAGCCGGGTATGACTGCGGTTTCGTGAATGTCGGAGGAGTCCCGGATGCGGCGGCGGCCCGATTTGCGCTCCCGCGCGTTCATGTAACTGCGAAGATGTCGCTGACGGTGTACGAGGCACATGTTTCGGGATTTCACGATGCTCTTCGCAGCAGGTTCGCCTAGTCATGCGGCCGCTGAAACTCAGAATCAAAGCCTTGCAGATCACGGAGCGCTAGGCGATGCACCACGCATTATTCCGGGGCGTCGATGAGTGCATCTCTGGCTGGTATTACTATGTACTCTCCTGGTCAAACTCTGTGGGGGAACGGTGAAGCGTGCGGATAGTGGTGCGGGAGGACATTCCGGAGGATTCAGAACTGCGACGCGCATGGAATGAATTGGCTCTGCGGATGGAGCGTCCCGAGGTCTTTTATACGTATGAGTGGGCGGTCGCGGTGCAACGTTCATATAGCGGTCTCCAGAAGCCGCTGGTGTTTCTTGCCTATGAAGGCGAGTCACTGGTTGGCGTGGCTACGTTGGCTTGGGAGAGACCCGGGTCGAGCCTTGTCTTTCTTACGGCAAATACCGGGGACTACTGTGATTTCATCAGTGAGCCCGGCAAGCGGCGCGAGTTTGTGGTCGCCGTTTTGTCTGAGTTGAAGCAGCGAAATGTTGGAAACATTGTGTTAACGAATCTGCCGGCAGATTCGCCTTCGGTTGCCGCGATTTCCGACGCAGTTTCACGCGGCCAGTTCTATCTGCATTCGCGTTCCGCCTACCTTTGTGCCCGTGTGGTTCCCGGGTCGGCAGAGGAACGTTCCGCACTGAAACAAGCGGTGGCCAGCAAGAAGAGGCTGCGGCGGAACATGCGCGAGTTGGAAAGGCTGGGTCGCGTTTACGTCCGGCACGATACGCAGTGGGGCCAGATCGCGCCGATACTACAGTCTTTCATTCGGGCACACATCGCTCGCTTTCTCACGACGGGTCGAATCAGCAACCTGATTCGACCCCAACGGCGCGATTTCCTGTCTGAGTTGGCCCGCGAATTGTCGCAATCGGGATGGGTGACGGTGAGCCGCCTGCTTGTGGGTGAAACTCCAGCCGCGTGGAACTATGGATTCCAGTTTGCCGGGAGTTGGTTCTGGTATCAACCTACGGTCAATAGCAGCTTCGAAGATCTCTCTCCAGGCTACTGTCTGCTCGCCAAAATAGTGCAACTGGCCTGCGACAGTCCTGACATCGATGTCGTCGATCTTGGGTTGGGAGCTGAAGAGTACAAGGATCGGTTCGCGACCGCGACCCGCCAGACTCTGTACCTGGTGTTGCACAAATCATTTTTTGATCATGTGCGAGCTGTCGTGCGGGACGGAGCCGCTTCCGTCGCGAAGGCGTCGCCGCGAATCGAGCACTGGGTCCGATCGATCCGTTCATCCATCGTCAAGTTGAGGACCCGTCTTCGCGAATCTGGACTCCTGGGTCTAATAAACTGGATATCCCGACGAACTTGGAGTTCACTGTTCGGCTTCGATGAGGTGCTTTTCTTTGACTGGCCGGCGGGGGAGGAGAAGTGCAAAGGGCCCTTCGGGTTGACGCTGAGGCGTCTCGATTCCGATATTCTGGGAGCGGCGGCCATCCATTATGGGGACGACCCGGTCACCCTCGATTACTTGATGCGCTGCGCGCAAAGGCTGCGGTCGGAGGGCGGTGGCGGGTTTGCACTACTCACCGCCGAGCAGACGCCGGTGCATTTCTGCTGGGCGAATGACTTCGAAGGTTTTGAAATGGCGGAACTGAGGCGTACTTTGAGCGCGCCTTGCGCGAATGCCGTGATGATCTTTGATTGTTTTACTCCACCCTCAGAGCGAGGCCAGGGATTCTTTGCCGATGCGATCGCCGCGCTGGCGCGTCAGTTGCATGCTGAGGGCAAAGCACCCTGGATCTTCGGCGCCGCAACTAACCAGGCGTCGCTGCGTGGTATCGAGGAATCCGGTTTCACGCACCGGTTCACTTTGGGGCGCAGAAGGATCCTTTTTCTTGACAGGGCGGAGGACTCGATCCCTTCTCCCGATGCTGCGAATATTTCCAGGTCGGTGCCGGCTCCTTAGCTGGGCGCTGTCTGCACCGCAAGCAAGAAGAAATTCATGACAGCTCCATTGAACGAAGCCGCTGCGCTGCCGCCGACTGCCTCTTGCGAGGCCGAGCAGGGAGCGCTTGGAGCGGAATTCAGCCGAAACCTTGGTCAGATATCGCGGCAGTCTGCGGTGTTTTTTCTCGGCACTCTGTTCACGATGGGAGCCGGCTATCTAGTCAAGGTTTATGTGGCCCGCGTACTGGGCGCTGAGCAGTTAGGAATCTATGCGCTCGGCATGACGATGGTGAGCTTTGTCCAAATGGCAGGGATGTTAGGGCTGCAGGGAACAGCCCCACGTTTTGTCGCGGTGTACAACGCGACCGGGAAGTTTGACGAGTTGCGCGGGTTCCTGACGCGGAGCACCGGTGCAATCGTGTTCCTGAACGTCGTGTTGTCGGTCGGATTGGTATTGAGCGGGCGCTGGATTGCCCGGAATTTATACCATGCTCCTGACCTGGCCCAGTACATTCCTGTCTTTGCGGTGCTGGCTGTTCTGGGAGCCGTCAATGTTTTCTACTGCCAGGTTCTCGCAGGGTTCAAAGACATCGCGAAACGGACAGTGATCACCAACTTCGTGGGCAGTCCATTGGTGATCGCTCTCACAGTCGCGCTTCTGGCTTTGGGAACGGGTATGTGGGGCTATCTGAGCGCGCAGATTGCGAGTTCAGTCGTCGTGGTATCGCTGCTGCTGGCGGCTGCCTGGAAACTGACTCCGCGGGAAGCTCGTTTTTCTTTGGCGGCTCTGCCCGCACTCGATCCCGCGGTCAAGTCGCTGGCCCTGGCCTTCCTGGGGATGAACGTTCTCGATTTCTTGGTGAACCAAGCGGATAAGATTCTGCTGGGACTCTACCTGAATCCCCGCATCGTGGGAGTGTATGTTCTAGCCTCCACTTTGTCGGCGTTTATCCCGATCATTCTGCAATCGGTGAATCAGATCTTTGCTCCCGTGATCGCCGATCTGCACGCGCAGGGGCGAAAAGAAGTGTTGCAGAAGTTGTTTCAGACTCTCACCAAGTGGGTTCTGGGACTCTCGTTTCCGCTGGCGTGCGTGATGATTGTGTTTGCTCCGCGGCTGATGCGCATTTTTGGGCCCGACTTTGAAGGCGGCTGGCCGGTTCTGGTGATCGGAGCCGTGGGGCAGCTGGTGAACTGCGGGGTGGGCTCGGTCGGATTTCTTCTGTTGATGTCTGGAAATCAGAAACGGCTGATCAAGGTGCAGTTCGCGATGACAGTGGTTTCCGTGGTGACGAACCTTGCTCTGATTCCCATTCTCGGGATGGTGGGAGCGGCTCTTGCCTCAGCTTGCGTGAATGCTGGAGGAAATTTGTGGAATTTATTCGAAGTACGCAAGGCACTGGGGATTTCCCCCTATAATCGAAATTACTTCGCACTTTGGGTTCCGAGCGCGTCCACAGTGTCGGCAGTCCTGCTGATGCGATTCTCAACGGGATCGGCCGTGCATCCATGGCTCGCGGTAGGGCTATCGCTTTTGCTGGCGTATGCGGTTTTCATAGGATTGGCCGCCGCATTCGCGCTTGATCAGGATGATCGAATGATTGCCCGAAGCGCCTGGTCGCAGATGCGCGTGGGTGTACAAAAATTTGGAGTGAAACCTTGATGACCCAGTACCGGACGGTTCATTTGCCGGAAGACTTGTGTGGAGCGGCAGAGAAATTGCTGGCGGGTCGATTCGAGAACCTGGAAGCTTTGTTGAGTTTTCTGTTACAGGAAATAGTCAAAGATGACGCCGCCAAATTCGACCGGGCGGAGGAACAGATGATCGAGCAGCGGCTCAAAGATCTGGGCTACATTTGAATGTGATCGAATTGCGGCGACCAGGTCTTCATCTCTAGAGAAATGGCCGAGGTCCCCTTCTTGATCCACATTGCAGGCAATGAAGAAACGTTCTCTGGTGCTGGTTACGGTGGATTGTCTGCGGGCCGACCACGTCGGTTTTCTGGGATACTCCCGCCCCGTGACCCCAGGCCTGGACGCACTGGCGGAAAACAGCGCGATCTTTTCAGACGCGATTGTGGCGGGCGCTCCGACCTATTTCTCTTTTCCGGGCATCCTCGCTTCGCGCTACCCACTGGCCTTAGGACGCGATGTGCTCGGCATCGCGCCACACGAACCCACGCTGCCCACAGTTTTGCAGGACGCAGGTTATGCGACCGCGGCTTTTCTGGCGGCCAATCCGTACCTCAGCCGTCGCTTTGGCTATAACCAGGGTTTCGACGCCTTTCACGATTTTCTGGATTCTGAAATCGGCAGCGAGCCGGTGAGCGCCGCCCCCGCAAACGGCGGACGGCTGTCGAAGCTGAATCGCTTGATGCAGAACGTTGCGCGCCGAAATGGTCTGGCGACCAAGGGGTATGATGAACTTTACTTTTGGTACTGCCAGTGGGTATCGGCTCGCGAAAGCGTTCCAATGGACAAGCTGCGGCGATATCCTGCAGCCAATGTCATGGTGGATCAGGCCGCGTCGTGGCTGAGCACGGTTGGAGAGCGACCGTTCCTGTTGTGGCTACACCTGATGGATCCGCATCACCCTTACTATCCCCCCGAAGAGTCTTTAATCTCGCTGGGCGTGACCAACATTACCGCCCGCCGGGCGCGCATGCTCAACTCGTTCTGGAACCGCTGGGACATTGGGCCTCAACGGTTCGAGCGGTACCGGAACGAGATTATTTCGCTCTACGACGCCGGTGTGCACTGGGTGGACAAGCAAACTTCACGGCTGATTGGGATCCTGCAGCGTTTACAGCTGTGGGATGAAACGGTTTTCGTATTGACCGCGGATCACGGGGAAGCTTTCCTGGAACATGGTGATCGTTATCACTCTCCCACGAGTTTGCCGGAACATCTGATTCGCGTGCCTCTCCTCTTACGGGCACCGGGACTCACGGGGCGACGTTTCTCGCAAGGTCCTTTCAGCCTGATTCACCTCGCCCCGACTCTACTGGAGGCTGTCGGTGTTTCCTCGCCTCCTGGTTTTCAGGGGCGGAGCTGTTGGGAGCAGATCGCGGCGGGGAACTGGCGAGGCGAACCGGCGATTACGGAGTGCATTGATGGGTGTTGCAATCCCATGCGACCGGACGACCGGATTCGTCCAAGATTGACGGCGGTTCGAGACCAGGAGCTCAAGCTGGTTATCAATTTCACCGAGAAACGGGATTATCTCTACGACCTGAAAAATGATCCGGGGGAAACGTCGCCGCTGCCGGCCAGCGTTCGAACCCCGGAGCGCGCAGGCCTTTTCCAGGTGGCGCAGAGGCATCTCCAGACGAGCACTAGTGCACGGAGAACGGACCTGCGCTTAAGCGCCCTTCTTCGCGAGCTTCAGCAATCGGCAAGAATGATGGGGCGCACGCCGGCGTTTCCCATTGCCGACGAGGCGCGCTCAGCGTTGATTTCTTCCAGTGGAGCGCAGAGCTGATCTCTCGGACTCCCAAGCCTATGAAGAAAGTTCGAGTATTGTTCCTGCCAGGAGTGGATGCGGACAATACCAATGCTCAGAGTCTCAACGTTCGAGAAATTGTGCTGCGCCTTGATCCCGAAAGATTCCACAGCACGCTGTGGTACCAATACGAGCCAGATCCGCGGTTGCGGAATCTTCCTGGGATCTGCCTGCAACCGTTGCCGACCCGCGGCAAGACACTGCGCCTTTTGAAGGAGATGCTGGGAGACTATGACATTGTTGCGTACATGGACTACAGCCCGGCCAGTTACATGTTTGTTCATCTGCCGCGTGTGCTGCGGCGAGCGAAAGCCGTGCTACACGTGGAAGCTCCCTCATCCCAGTTGACCAATCCATCGCGGCTGCTGCGATTTCTCTATGCAGGAGTTCAGTCCCGTTGTGATATTTACACGGCAATTACGGAGTTCATTGCCCGGGAGTTACAAAATAGCGCGAAGAAGAAGACAAGCTACATTCTGCCGGTGGGGGTCGATACCAATCTGTTCAGTCCGCCCGTAGAGCGAAGCAATCCTGTACCGGTAGTGCTGTTTGCGGGGACGCTGATCGAGCGGAAAGGGCCGCAACAGGTACTCGATGCTGCTGCTCAGTTTCCTAACGCAATCTTCCGGATAGTGGGGGCGGGCCGGCAAGGGTTCGAAGAGGTTTTGCGGCAGAGAATCGCGCAATCGAATCTGAACAACGTCACTCTGGAGGGTCCAAGAACACAGCTGCAGATGCTGGAAATTATGCGACAGAGCGACATCTTTCTTCTTCCGTCGCGTCTGGAAGGAATTCCAAAAGTCACGCTGGAAGCCGCGGCTACCGGCTTGCCGTGCGTCGTGTTTCGAGACTACGAAACGCCCTCGGTCGTAGATGGTGTGACCGGTTTTCAGGTGACAACCATCGAAGAGATGATGCAAGCCCTGGCAAGACTGATCAGCGATCGTCCCCTGCGGGAGCGATTGGGTGCAGCAGGTCGCAAGCACATGACAAATTTTGACTGGGATTCGGTGAGTAAGCAGTGGCAGAGCGCGTACCTGGAAATCGCGGAGGCTCGCTGACATGGGGGATGGCGGCGGGGATCTTCGCGTTCTGACTCTCACCCCCTTCTACCCGATCGACCGTGATCCGGCCTTTGGATGCTTCGTTTCCGAGCCACTGGATTGGCTGGCGAAAGCGGGTGTGCGGAATACGGTGTTCGCAGTGCAGCCGCTCTATCGTGGAAGATTTCGTATGGGCAATTCTGCGGTGCCGGCCGAGTGGCTTCGTTACTTCGCGTTGCCAGGAGGTTTCGGACTTCCGACAGCAGGAGCGTTCCTGTTTGCCCGCATCGTTGGAAGGGTGCGGGAACTCCACCGCTCAAAGCAGATTGACCTGATCCACGCCCACGCGCCTTTGCCTTGCGGACACGCCGCCATGCTCTTGAGCGCAGAACTTGGACTCCCCTACGTGGTCTCGGTGCACGGTCTCGATGCCTTCTCGACTGAACAGGTCAAAGGACGGGCGGGGGAATGGTGCCGCCGTATTTCTCAACGTGTATATCGATGCTCTCGCCGGGTGATCTGCATTAGCGAGCGCGTCCGCGAGCAAGTGCTGGAAGGCACGGGGACCGGTTGCCGGACGTCGGTGGTGTACAACGGGGTGGACCCTGAGTTATTTTCACCGGGCAACGAGCCTTCCCCTGGCGGGCCGATCGTGCTCAGCGTGGGGAACCTGATCCCGATCAAAGGGCACGAAATCCTCATCCGTGGCGTCGCCGCGCTCCGTCCCGACTTTCCGGCGCTGACTCTGGAAATTGTCGGACGCGGACCGGAACAATCCCGGCTGCAGGTCTTGGCCCAGCAACTGGGGATCGGCAATCGGGTGCGCTTTCTTGGAGGTCAGTCACGCCAGCAGGTTGCAGCAGCCATGCGCCGATGCACAGTGTTCGCGCTGCCCAGCCGGTACGAAGGTTTAGGTTGCGTTTACCTGGAAGCGATGTCTGCGGGCAAGCCGGTGATTGGCTGCCGCGGACAGGGAATTGCCGAGATCATTCAGCACGGTTCCAACGGATTTCTGGTGGGGCCCGACAACGAGAAAGAATTGACGCTTGCGCTTGCGATGCTTCTGCGCGACGAACCCCGCCGCCGCAATCTGGGTGCCGCGGCACGCGACACGATTCTGGAGAGACTGACGTTAGCGCATCAAGCGGAGAGCCTGGCGAGAATTTTCCGGGAGTCGGCGCGATGAGGCGGCGTCTGGTGATTCTGACGGAGATCATCTCGCCGTATCGCATTCCGTTGTTTAATGTTCTCGCGACACATGCGGACGTGGATTTGCATGTGATCTTCCTGGCTGAGACCGACCCGGGCCTGCGGCAATGGCAGATCTACAAGGAAGAGATCCGATTCTCGTACCAGATCCTTCCGTCGTGGCGAAAGCGAATCGGCAAGTATAACGTGCTGTTGAACCGTGGCGTGAACCGAGCGCTCGCGGCGGCCGCACCGGATGTGATTTTGTGTGGAGGCTACAGCTATGTCGCCTCCTGGCAATCGCTGATCTGGGCGCGGAGTCACCAGATCCCCTTTTTTCTCTGGTCCGAGAGCAATCTGCAGGATCAGCGTCGCGGGCTCGCTCTGGTGGAATTCCTGAAAGCCGAGTTTCTGCGCAAGTGCACCGGATTTGTCGTGCCAGGGCGGGCAGCACAGGAGTACCTTGGCGCCGCAAAGAAAATTCGAGAAGACATCATCTTTACTGCGCCCAACGCTGTCGACAATGACCTTTTCGCTGCCGCCTCCGCCGCCGCTCGCCGAGATGAGGCCAAGTGGCGCCGGGAGTTTCATTTGCCCGAACGCTACTTTCTGTTTGTGGGACGCCTGGTGCGGGAAAAAGGAGTGTTTGAATTGCTATCTGGTTATGCCAAACTGGAGGAGTCGATGCGCCAGCAGGTCGGTTTGGTATTCGTGGGCGACGGTTCGTCGCGACAGCGATTGCAGGAGCAGGCGTCCACTATCTCGCCCGGAGTGATAAGATTCGCTGGTTTTGCGCAGCGGGAACAACTGGCGGCCTACTACGCTCTCGCCGAAATGCTGATTCTGCCAACGTATACTGATACCTGGGGTCTGGTCGTGAATGAGGCCATGGCGTGCGGGTTGCCTGTGATTCTCAGCCGGGCCGCCGGATGCGCCGTGGACCTGATAAGGGAAGACTGGAACGGTTTGTTGGTGCCGCCCAAGGATGTCCCGTCTCTAACTCACGCGATGCGAAGTATTGCCAGTCAACCCGATCTCCGCGCCACCATGGGCTCTAACAGCGCGCAACATATTTCCCGCTACTCGCCAAAGGTATGGGCTAGCGGGATCGCGAGTATGGTCGAAGCCGCGGGAGGAATGCATGACTGACCGCATTCCCAAGGTCGTATGGGTTGCAGCAGCCGCCTTGGGCCTGCTTGTACTCGCGTACGTCGCCTATTCTCGTCCTGGCTATTTCACCAGCCAAACCTACATGGGAGGCCTGCTGCTTCTTGAGTTTCTGGCCGCAGCCGTCTGGATGTACCGCCGAGTTTTCTTCCCTCTCGTTGTTTTGGCATTCCTGCTCGCAGGCGTAGACCTTCCGGTAGGGTCAATTTGGACAGCGTTACGCTGGGTATTTCTTTGCGTCGGAGCTTTGGCTGGCGCCTTTATCATGCTTAAGGAACGTCGTCATCACTTCGGCCTGTTTCACGTATTGGCATTGTTTGGCGTCCTGGCAACGGTGGTTTCGGCGGCTGTTTCCCAATACCCCGGCGTTACGCTCTTGAAAGCCCTCAGCCTGCTCTTGCTGTTCGTCTATGCAAGCACGGGAGCCAGGCTGGCGGTGACCGGTCGCGAAGATCGATTTTTCGCTGGATTACTGACTGGCTGTGAGGTGTTTGTTGGGGCGGTTGCAGGTTTTCACGTGATTGGCATCGACGCCATGGGGAATCCCAACTCGCTGGGGGCGGTCATGGGCATGTTCGGTGCCCCGATTCTCCTGTGGGGGACGCTGGTGAGCGAGAAACCTTTCGATCGCGGCCGGCGGATGGCGCTGTACGTGATCGCCATGTACCTGACTTACGCGAGTCACGCGCGGGCTGGGATGGTCGCGGCTTTGATCTCCTCGGGATTGCTTTGTGTCGCGTTGCGCAAGTATCGGCTGCTTGCCAGGGGAGTCATTGTGGTCGCGGTTCTTGTTGCCTTGAGTGCGATTCTGCAGCCGGACAATTTCTCAAATACAGTTACGGCTGTCCTATACAAAGGAGATCCCGAGCACGCTCTTCTGAGTTCACGCCAAACCCCATGGCACTCGGCGATGGAGAGGATTCGGGAACACTTCTGGTTTGGAACCGGACTCGGGACCATTGAAACCGCGGAGAGCACAAATGTTCGCGCAGTGTTTTCTTCGAACAACAAGGTGACGACGGAAAATGGAAGCAGCTATCTAACGATCCTCTCTGGAGTGGGAGTTCTGGGTGCGTTACCCTTCGCTTTGTTATTGCTTCTGCTCTCCGGCAAGATTTTTCGCACGATCACAGGGCTGCGAAAGGCGGGGAATGCTTACCATCCCGCTATCCCTCTGGCGATGGTAATGCTCGCCGGCCTCATTCACGCGGCTTTTGAGGACTGGCTGTTTGCTCCGGGAAATTACCTGTGCCTGTTCTTCTGGAATCTAGCGTTTATCTTCGTCGATGTGGCTCCATCGTCGCTCCCGCAGTTTGCGTTGGCATGGCGCTTAAGAGCGGAGCGGCCGGGCTTTGGCGAAGTCGCGCCGAGCCGATAACACATTTTGTCCGTGTACTCCTTTACCGTATCCGTAGGATGCGGAACTTGCTGCCACGTGTCCGAGCTTTGGATATGAACTCGTCGGTCGCCGAACTTCTAAGTATCATTGTGTGCCCGCGCGACAAGCAGCCCTTGTTGGGCGAGGGAGACTTCCTCACATGTCCGAACGCACATCGCTACCGGGTCGTCGAAGGGATCCCGATTCTGCTGGTTTCGGAAGCGCAACAGACGCACATCGAGGGCGACCGCGCGCTGCTGGTTGCCGAAGGAGACTTGTCACACGCCCCACTCTTGACTTTCACCCTGGGCGCCGAAGAAATCGACCCGTTCGTCAAGAACAGCATCGGAGCGACCAATGGCGGACTCTACCAGTACCTCGTGGGCAATCTCAAAGCGTACCCGATTCCGGATCTACGGATTCCGCGCAGTGACGGCGACACCTTTCTCGATCTTGGATGCAGTTGGGGCCGATGGACGGTTGCCGCAGCTCGAAAGGGATACCGGGTAGTGGGGATTGATCCTTCGCTGAAAGGAGTTCTGGCCGCGCGGCGAGTATTCCGGCAGTTAGGACTTGAAGGTCAGTTCCTGGTGGCCGATGGGCGGTTCCTGCCCTTCGCCGATGGTTCTTTCTCCCGCGTGTTCTCCTATAGCGTGCTGCAGCATCTCTCAAAAGAAAATGTGCAGGTCGTGCTACCGGAAATTCGCAGAGTGCTCAAGACAGGCGGGGAGGCCAGGGTGCAACTGCCCAACGTCTTTGGATTGCGCTCTCTCTATCACGAGATCCGGAGGGGCTTCCGCGAGACCCGAGATTTCGAGGTGCGATACTGGACCATCCCCGAAATGAAGGCCACGTTCTCCCGCTTGATCGGTCCGGCAACTGTGTCGGTGGACGGTTACTTCTCGCTCAATGCCCAAATCAGCGATGTAGGGTTCATGCCCCCTCGCTACCGCGCCATCGTCTACACCTCGGAGTGGTTGCGACGCCTCAGTCTGCACGTGTCCGCCCTGAGCTACGCGGCTGATAGCCTGTATGTCAGCGCCTTGCGCCTGGACGGTGACGGCGCGACTCCGAGCCGATGATGCACTTGTTCATCAATGCCCTCGCGTCGTCCGCCGGCGGAGGGCTCACCTACATTCGCAACGTAATCCCGCATATGGCGGCCATGCAGGATCTGCGCGTGACGGTTGCGCTCAGCCCATCTCTGCGGCAAGAATTTCCCAGCGCGAACAACATTGAATTTCTGGAACTGGAGACTTCCGCGGCAAAACGGTTCTGGTTCGAGCAGTCGAAGTTGCCTGAAACGATTCGCCGTTGTGGCGCGGACGCTCTCCTATCGACAGGAAACTTTGCGCTGCGAAAATCCCCCATTCCGCAGATTCTGCTTTCGCGGAATTCCCTGTACACGTCCGCGGATTTCTATCGAGACCTGATTACTCGCGGCGAGTATCGCACGTGGTTGGACACCCGCTTCCGGGCAATGCTGGCGAGGAGGTCCATATTCTGGGCGGATTGCGCGGTCGCGCCCAGCGAGGCATTTGCCGCGGAACTGCGGCAATGGACCGGCAGGACTGTCCGAGCCATTCACCACGGATTCGATCGGGAAGCTTTTTTCAGCGAGTCACGCCAACTGGGCGCGGAGGTTGAGGAGAAATTGACGCGCGCGGACGGATCTCTCCGGTTGCTTTTCGTCAGTCACTACAACTACTACCGCAACTTCGAAACACTGATTCGCGCGCTGCCCTTGCTGCGACAGCTCTTGCCCAATCGATCCGTCACCCTGTTCCTGACCTGCAAATTGAGCCCCGGGGAGAATCCCGGAGAATATCGCCCGAATGCCGCGGCGCAGCTGGTGAAAGATCTTGGCGTCGGCGACATGGTGGTCGAGTTGGGATCGATCCCGTACCGCCAACTTCATCTGCTGTACGGGCGGGCCGATGTTTACGTAACCCCTGCCTACACTGAAACCTTCGCGCATCCCCTGGTTGAGGCGATGGCGAGCAGGATTCCCGTGGTCGCCTCCGATCTCGCGGTACATCGAGAAATTTGCCAAGGGGCGGCCGCCTACTTCCCGCGATTCTCGGCCGAGGGGCTCGCTGAAACTGTGGCGCAAGTCACGCGCTCGCCGGAGACGTTGAAAAGCATGGCGGACACCGGCTCAGAGCGGGCGCGTCAGTTTTCCTGGAAGACGCACGTGCAAGAGATCCTCGAGTTGTGCCGTATGCTGATTGGCTCCAAGCGGCGGGAAACGGTTTAGCGCGGTGGAACGGCGGAGAGAATTCTAATGCGGTCAGGCGTTTTCTTCTTCGCGTGAACCCGATGCAACCAGCTTGATTTCGTAAATCAAGACCAAGCATAGCAACAGCAGTGTCCAGGTTTCGTGGGGCATCACAACGCAATTCCACCACCAGGAATTCTTCACGGCATCAGAAATTCGTCCGTGCAGGGCGAGTTGCTGAAGAAATGCCGTGCCGGGGACTAAAAAGGCCGCTGTCAGTAACAGTGCGATCTTGACGGTTGTCCTTAATCGTCCGGGCGACTGGGTCATGCACCAGGTTAATCCGCAGGTCATCCCCCAGCACAACGGCACGGCCAGCAGCGCGGCATCATAGAATCGGTGATAGACGGGCAGAAGGGCGATGATCGAGATGGCCCCGAGCGACAACAATTCTGGCACGTGGTCGGTGCCGCGCGTTATCCAATAAATCCAGGTGCACACCAACAGGCCGCCCACGGCAAACGCCAGCAGATTGGCCGAAGAGGATTGTCCGGTGATCGCGAAAAAAGGGACTTGCAGGTTGATCAGGGTGAAGCGAATGGGGTTGGCGGAGGAGAAATCGTCAATGTGATTCGACGTGACGAATCCCCGGGCGTTGTGTAAATAGTCCTGAAGCCAGGAAGTACCCCAGAACCACAAATACAGCGCGGCAAACAAGGCCAGCCCCAGGGTGCTAGCGACCGCCGTTACGAAGAGTTGCCAGCGTCGCCGCACAAGATAGTAGAGGACCAGAAAGGCTCCGATTTGCGGCTTCAGGCTGCACGCCACTGCGAACAGGATTCCGGCCGCAACATCGTGGCGATGCCATGCCGCCCAGATTGCCACAGCGCACGCTCCAATCACGAGGATGGTCGTGTTTCCAGCGGCGAGTCCGGTGTGGAACGGGGCAAGCGCCAGGCAGGCGGCGATGAAACCCAAAGTGCGAAGCTCGTCCCAGCGAAAACCGCCAACCAAGGCCAGCGCCCATACTGTTGCCACGAACGAGATCAACAAGATCACCAGCCAAAGAATCCTTGCGATTTTCCAGGGAAATGCGGCCACCGGCGCCAGCACTACGAGCCCGCCCAGGGGCGGGGCGAGGTGGGTCCTTATGTCGGTGAGTTCCAGGCGGCTGCGGCCTTCCTGCTTCCACAGCGCGACGAAATTCTTGGGATCGGAGGGATTCTGCCCTTTCAGCCAAAGTCTCGACGCGGTGTAATTCTGCGACAGATCGTTCCAGTTCGTGATGTTGGTCAGGAACCTAACGGGGCCGCGGACAACGAACTCGGCACCGGCTAACAAAAGTAAGATCCACAGCAGGATTCTTAGATTTCGAATGGTGGAAGGCTTGTAATCTTGGCGCTGGCTCGTCGCGGTTTCCATCAGCCTTGGATCCGGACAGAGCAGGCTTGGCGAAGTGCCATTGCAACCCGGTCTTGCTGTTCTTCCGTCATTTGTGAGAAGAGTGGCAGGATCACGCCTCTGCTCTGCGCCTGCTCACTTTCGACCAGGTTTGGACAACTGCCGTTGGGATTACATTCAACCTGCGCGCAACGCCACGTCGCCGGGGCGCTGTAAGCAGGCTCAAGGTGCGCGCACATGATGCCCCTGCGGGTTGCGATGCCCTCGTCGAGCATGTGCTGCATAATCTGACGCTGGTTTGCGGCTTCGGGCAGGCGCACACAGTAACTTTGCCAGTTGGTGCGTGCCCATTCGGGTTCCGCGGGTAGAACGAGCCCGGGAATGTCGGTCAGCAGTTGCCGGAAGCGTGCCGCCATCTGCCGCCGCTGTTCGATCGCTTCGGGAAGGCGCTTCAGTTGCTCGCGTCCCACTGCAGCTTGAATGTCGGTCAAGCGATAGTTGAATCCCAGTTCCGGATACGATTCAAACACCACTTCCCGCGATGAGTGCCGCACCGTGTCAGGCACGCTCATGCCGTGCTGCCGCCAGAGACGGAGTTTGTGATCGATTTCAGCGTTCGCGGTGGTCAACATGCCGCCGTCTCCGGTGGTGAGCAGTTTGCGGGGATGGAACGAGAAGCACGCAACATCTCCATGCGGTCTGCCGATTCTTTCCCACGGGCCTTGCCATGAAATCTCGCTTCCGATGGCGCAGGCGGCATCTTCCACGACGGGAAGTTGATTCTTGCGTGCGATCTCGAGGATTGCTTTCAGGTCGCAAGGCATCCCCATCTGGTGAACGCACAGAATCGCACGCGTGCGTTTGCTGAGGGCCGGCGCGATCTTTCGCGGATCGATGTTGAATGTTGCTGGACTAATATCAACGAAGACCGGCTTGGCTCCGCAATAACGAATGCTGTTGGCCGTGGCGATGTAGGAATGACTGACAGTGATCACTTCATCGCCGGGGCGCACGCCTACTGCCAGCAGTGCGAGGTGAAGGGCGGTCGTGCCGCTGGAGACCGCACAGGCATGCGGCGCACCCACGAACTCGGCAAACTCGCGTTCGAAGGCCGCGACCTCGGGGCCCTGTGTGACCCACCCTGACAGAATCGCCCGCCCGGCAGCCGAGACTTCTTCCTGCCCGAGATGCGGGCGCGCGACTGGAACGAAATCATTAGGCATGATTCTTAAGCATGATGTTTAGGCATGGCCGGGGACTTCCCGAGGCTGCCAGTTCCGCACGACTTCCTGCTCCAATAATTTCTCCGGCGATTTCCCTTGGCTCACGTACCAATCACGAAGACGCGCCAGCCCATCCCGCAGGGTGACGGTAGGTTCGAAGCGTAGCAATTTTTTCGCCTTCGAACTATCGGCCAGAAGTCGCAGCACGTCTCCCGGCCGGGGCTCAACGTGCGTGACTTCTGCGTGAGGCCGGTCCAGAACTTGGGCAATCGTCTTCGCGAGTTCGCGAACCTGAATTTCCTTGCCACTCCCCAAATTAATAGTCTGACCGACAGAAGCTTCAGAAAGTCCGGCGGCGAGAATGCCGCCGGCGGTATCACCCACAAAGGTAAAATCGCGGGTCTGCGTTCCATCTCCGAAAATGACCATAGGTTTTCCCGCCAGGCAGCGCAACAGGAACTTGGGAATCACTTCTCCGCTGTCGCCCTCGTGATGGCAGCGTGGGCCATAGGCATTGAAAGGCCGCAACACGACCGTAGGGTAGTGATACGTTTCCCAGAACGCCCTCGTGTAAGCTTCTCCGGCAAGTTTGGAGGCGCCGTATACGGTCATCGGCAGCGTGGGATGCTCCTCTGTAATCGGCGCAGTTCGGGCCGTTCCGTAGACCTCGGAACTGGAGACGTAAACGAAACGTTTGACGCCGACGCTCCTCGCTGTGTTCAGAAGTCCGAGCGTCGCAGAGGCGTTGACTTCTTGATTCTCCACTGGCGAGTGAATGGAATGCCGCACGCCGAGGCAGGCCAGATGGAAAGCGATATCCACATCTCGAACCAACGAGGTCATGGACTTCGCGTCGCGGACATCGGCCACCACGAGTTCGACGTTTTCATTCAGCACACCGTCGAGATTCTCCCTCCGGCCGTTCACCAGGTTATCGACTATGCGCACAGCGAAGCCGCGTCCAGCCAGTTGCCATACTAATTCCGACCCAATGAATCCGGCGCCACCGGTTACTAGCACACGCTGCTTCTGCACTGTTACCCCCGCGGAGAAGATCGAAGAATGGGAATGATGATTCTATCAAGACGGGCGAACTTAGCTGGATGGTTGAGGCGTAGATTCTGCGCCGGGCTCGACGTCCAGCCGACGCTTAAGTTGTGCCAGGCTGATGCCTTTGAGGGCGAGCAGGCACATTCCGGCAACGATGTTCGCGACAAACACCCAGGCATGGATGACCACGGTTAATGCCAGTGCGCTGCTGGCGGCAATCCCGGCCAACTTGAAAGCTTCCGTCCCGAACAGTTCATAGGTGCCCAGGCCGCCTGGCGCTGCGGGAATCATCAGGCCCAAACCCAGAACGGCCGAGGCCACCACGGCCGACTTTACGGACACGGCCAGCCCCAGAGCCCGGGCCAGTCCCCAGATTGTTCCCGCTTCCGTCGACCAGATGGCCGCAGTCATCAACAGTAAAGTCAGCATCTGCCCTGAGGAACTGACGGCGCTGAGTCCATCGGCAAACGAGGTCAGCAGGCCGTCGAACTTTTCCTCCAGCGAAGAGAGATGCACGATGCGAAAGGCGCGGCGCACGGAGTCAATCAGAGCGCGTGTCCGATAGCGCAAAGCCACCAGCAGAACCAGGGCTCCCCCAAAGATCAAAATCGACACCCGCAACAGATCGAGAACCCAATGCGGCGGATGCAACGTCCAAACGGAGAACAGGACCATTCCAACCAGAGCCAAGCCATCCAAAACCTTTTCAACCGCAAGAGTTGCCAGGGTGCGGCTGCTTTCGGTGAGTGAGCCCGCGCGTCCCACCAGAACGCAACGAGCCAAGTCGCCCGCGCGCCCCGGCAACAGAAAATTTGCCATGTTCCCGATGCCCAGAACGGTCAGGCACGCTCCAAGGCTAGGACGGGAGGACGAAGCGAAAATCAGTTGCCAGCGCCAGGCGCGCAACGGCAGGTTTACGAAGAACACTGCAAGGGGAATTAGCAGGAACGGACCGTTCAGCCGCCCCAGCGCATGCCACGATTGTTTGAGGTCTACCTGCCGCAGGAGAATGGCAATACATCCGAGGCCGATGAGAACGCCCACCACGGCCGACTGGACGCGGAACCTAGGTCCCAAAGCGCCGTCCCACTTGTTGCGGTTGCTTATCGGCGGCGGTGGTGTCCACCTCCGAAGTGTCTTCCAGGAAATAAATTGGACGCTGCCGCGCCGCCTCCAGTGTTCTCCACAGGTATTCCCCCAGGACTCCCAGCATCATCATTTGAACTCCGCCGAGCACCAGCACCACGACGATCAGCGACGACCATCCCTGCACCGGCGTGCGCGTCCTCAGCCGCAGAACCGCCACGACCAGCGCATACATGAAACCTAACAGGCTGAAGAGCATTCCCAGGTAGGACATGGCTCGCAAGGGAGCGTAGGAGAAAGAGACGAACGCATCCGCGAAGGCCGTCAATTTCTTCTTCAGCGTCCACTTGGATCCGCCTGCGGCCCGTTTTTCCTTGGTGTAGGTGATTTGTGCCGACGAGAATCCCAGCCTCGCGATCTCGCCGCCCACGCTCGGATGACTTCCCGCCGACTTCAGCAAAGCGTCGACGACCTTCCGGTCCAGCAAGGCAAAGTCCGAGCCCCGCGGGGGCAGGTTCACTTCGCCCAGAAGATTCAGCAAGCGGTAGAAGGTGTTGGCCAGGAACAAATCGGCTTTCGAGATCCCCGCGCGTTCTTCTCTCACAGCCCACACCACGTGATGGCCGCCCCGCCACAAATCGAGCATCTGCAAAATGAGTTCTGGGGGGTCCTGCAGATCGGCGGCAAGAAACACCGCACATTCTCCGCGCGCCTGCGCCAGACCGGCGAGAATCGCCACGTGGCTTCCGCTGTTCTTGGCCAGCCGGGCGTAGCGGAATCGCGCATCGCGCCGGCAAATGTCTTTCAGCAGTTCCGGAGACCGGTCCGATGAATGATCGTCGGCCAGAATGATTTCCGCATCCAGCGGAGAGAGCCGGTCCATGAACGAGTGTAAACGCTCCACCAAAGCCGGAAGTGCAGCCTCTTCGTTGTAGACCGGGATGACGATGGACAGATCGGGCCGTGGTTTCATTTCCATCACATCCCTGCCTTCAACTCGCCCTCGAAAGCCCGGAAAACGTTGCGGTCCGAAATGGCGTCGTCACGAGAGAGAAAAATAGAAAACTCGTAGGGCATGTAGTCATGGCGGAGAAGCACGCGTCGGGTCAGTCGTTTGGCGACAGCCAGCGCCCAGCCGGGATCGGTATGGTGCGCGCCCGGCTTTTGGAAGTCGACGTAGCTGCTGAGAAAATCCACGCACGTGGCACAGCGGCTCCGCTGGTACATGCTCCGCAGCGCCGCTTCAATATGAGCCTCATTGTTGCCGCTCGGCAAGGTTGCATTCAGGGCTCCCGATGAGATCACGAAGTCGTATTCGCCTACCAGCATCGAGCCGTCAGTGATGTCGATCTCCAGCACATCGAGATCCGGATGGCGCCGCCGAGCAACGTCCAGCAGTCCCGGCACGATGTCCACACCTGTGTAACGGCCTCGCCACCCGTGCTGGGCCAAAAAATCGTAGAGATCGCAGAAGCCACAACCCACATCCAGCACCGACGATTCGGGCATGCGCAACGCCGGCTCGGAGAGCACGGAGAAGCGCACCTCCTGGCGGCCCTGAGCGCCCCATCCCAGCGTTGCAGGGGAGTACCCAAATTCCTCCAAGCGCTTTTCATAACGCTGAACGTAATCCAGTCGGTCTTCGGTTTTCACGGCTGCTCCAGGCCCAGAATCCTGCTCAGATTTCCACCCAACACATTGGCGCACTTTTCCGGCGCGATTCCGTGGGCGATCTCGCGAACGCTCTCCAACGCAGTGCCGATGCCGACTTCAGGGAAGTCGGATCCGAAGATGACCCGCCGGTCGAAGCTATTTAGAAGATACCGCAAATCCGCCGCGATGGAACTGGACCGATACCGTTGCAGTGTAAACGAGATATCCAGAAACGCGTTAGGGCAATCTCGAATGGCCTCAGCCACCTGCAGAATCCAGCTTCCGCCGCCATGTAACAGTACGAACGTGAGAGCGGGGAACCGTCCCACGAGTTCGTGAATCGTGTCTACCGGAGGTTTTCTTAGCGTTCCACCGCGGTAATAGAAAAGAGTATCCAACCATATTGGGAGAGGCCGCTCACGAGACGCCATTTCTTCCAACACCGCCAGGCAGCGAGGATCAAGGGGATCATAGCGATTCAGACGGGGATGGAGCTTTAAAGCCTTGTAACCATCTTTCTCGAGCTGTGTTCGCAAACCGGCCTTCACCTCCTCGACGCTTCGACAGGCCGCCGGATTGAATGAAGCACAAGGTACGAGGCGATCGGGATGCCGCTGACAAACCTCCAGCACAAAACGATTCTCAATGTGTCCCGCAAGGGCGACCACCACGGCGCGTTGCGTCCCGGATTCATCCAGTTGCCGCAACAACTCCTGCTCGCTGGCGTCACACTTGGTGGCAAACCAGCGTCCATCCGGCGTTACATGCGTAAGCGAATCAAAGACCATGATTATGAATAACGAGAAATCCTAGTTCATCACATACCGGATTGATGCAATCGCGCGATCGGCGTACTCAATAGCCTGCTCGCGCGTGTCTCCGGTCGTGACGGCGTATCCTGGCCGGTCAGCATCTCCGGCGATCGCGGACACAACAGTTCCAGGATTCATGTGGAAGCCGAAATCGAGGATCCCAGGAAGTCGCGAGGCCTCGGCGACTCCCATCGCCTCCTGAAACACGCCCGATGGCGGCGCAAAGAACTTATAGCATGCTCCGCGAGCCTGCACGGGCCGAATATCGGGGTCATCCCCCAGCAGGAGTCGAGCCAACGCCTGGGGCATGCAAACCCCGCTCGCCGCCTCCACGATCTGTCCGAAAATATGCCCTCCTCCCGGCCGCCCTCCCATCTCGAGCAGAAAGACATCCGTGTCGTTGACCATGCATTCGCAATGGAAGGCTCCGTTTTCAATTCCCAGGGCCTGGACCGCTCGGGTTACCACTTCTGAAGCGCGCAGCAACTGCCAGTCCGCAAACCGTGCAGGATAGTTGAGGGCCATGGCCACGCGGTATTTAGGATGCTCCTGCGGTTCCTTGTCGGACCAGGCCAGAATTTGAGCCTCACCCCGCTTGACCAGGCCTTCGATTGTCATCTCAGTACCGGAAACGCATTGTTCAACGATAAACTCGCCGTCTCTGCAATTGGCGCGAGCATAATCAATTGCCCAAGGCAGGTCTCCGGCTTCTGCGATGCGGCTGACGCCGCGGCTTCCCCAGTTCACGGCTGGTTTCAGAATCAGTGGGTAGCCAAGCAAGGAGGCTGCTGCGGAGATCGCGTCCGCCGAGTCGGCCCGGTGGAAGGCTGGCTGCGGAAGGCGTGCCTTTTGCCACGCTTCGCGCATGAGTCCCTTGTGCAAGCAACGGAGAGCGACGTCCGGAGGCAGGTTGGGAAGGCCAAGTTGGTGGCTGGCCTCGGCTGCGGCCAATACTCCCGCTTCGTTCACCGCCAGAATTAGATCTACGCCCTGACTCCGTGCATAGGCCGCGACGGTTTCGGTATCGCGGATATCAATGACGGCATGATCCTCGACGAGCGCGAAGCCGGGTGCATCAGGGGAACCGTCTACCGCCAAAACCCGCAGGCCAATCTCTTGCAGCTTCCGAATGGAGTGGCACATCAAGCGTCCAGCGCCCAACTGCAGCACAGATCTGTGGCGGGTCCCCATAGCCTAGAGAGGTTTCAATCCCAGAAGGCTGACCGTGCTTTCGCCCGCCTGCAACCGCCGATACCAATCTTTTTCGGTTGCCATGCGTTTGCTGCTTTCCTCCAGGACCTGGATGGCGCGGCTGGCGGGCACGACCACGACGCCATCGTCGTCTCCAACGACAATGTCGCCCGGCAGAACTGCAACGCCAGCGCAACTGACAGGGACGTTGAGGTTGCAAGGCCAGCCCTTGTGAGGTCCGGCTGGGCAAATGCCGCGGGCGAAGATCGGCAGGGTGTCCGAACGGTTCTCGGCTGAATCGCGTATGCATCCATCAATGACGACGCCAGCCAATCCGCGGTTCTTGGCCGCCTGCGTCATTACATGGCCCCACACCGCGCTTTGCATGCCACCTCGCGCAGCCAGGACCAGCACATCGCCGGCTTTCGCCAAAACGAGAGCCTGATGAGCGCCCCAGTTGTTGGATTCGACCGACTGCACGGTAAAGGCGGGTCCACAAATCTTCAAACCGGGCGCGATTGGACGAATGCCAGCATCCAGCGCTTGCATACGATTCATGCAGTCGCTCAATATCCCGGTCGGTACCCTTGCCAACTGCTTTACCAGTTCCTGTGGTGCCCGATCGAAGTCTCGAATTACCCACTGGCTCATTTGATGATCTTATCCGACGGTGCCCGTCAGCTGTGGCGCGACCAGACGCCGGTTGATCTCCGCCTGCACTCGCCGCACCCGCTCGGTTTCTTCGTCGCGGAAACGGAAGCGGACGCCACCTTGGCCATCGCACACGCCAATGATCCGGGACGGATGGTGCACGCTGTCGACGATCACGTCGCCGGATTTTCCCATGGCACCGCCGGCGACCACGGGGACGCCGTCCAGCATTTCCCATCCCAGGGCACCGGTTGTTTCCATCAGCGACTCATGGGCCGCGGAGAGGCTTCCCGTCAAGGCCGGCCAGATGTTGACTCGCAGCAGGAGGCATCCACGCCGCTGCGCCTCAGTAATTCCGTCCGGCAGGATCGTTCCGATGCCTGCGTCGAGCACGTAGGTTTTCCCGGACAGGTGCTTTGCGAAACGTTGGTTAAACCAGGGCGCCCCAGAGGGCCATACCACAACCGTATTCGCTTTCGAAAGTGCATCGAACCCGCAACCAGCGTCTGCTTTCATGTATGAGAGCTTCAATTCCTCCCCTTCGAGCGACAGCATTCTCATCGGGGCAATCGGAGCCGCCGTGGGCGGCTGTCCCGGGTCTTGCAGCAGAGTCACGCGCGCGCCGCGCTCGGCAAACCGCAACGCCAGAAAACGGCTGCGGGGATGGTCGCCGGCAATCACAATTTCCGAATCATTCAAAACTTCGCGCAGTAGCCGGACGACCTGATCTTCCACCGCCTCGACCCACACGCGGCTGTCCAGGTAGGTGAGCAAGGCAGTTTTCTTCAAGGTTGCCGCGGCGGTTTCCGCCGGCTTCGTTGGACCGAACGGCTTGCGGTCTACGTCGAGCAACACCACATCGACCTTGCCCTCGACCGCACGCAACACCGCGTCCAGATGTTTGTCGCTGGTCAGCGCCACCGATCCCACCACGTGCGACTGCGTCGCATGGATGTTGCCCGAGACAACGAACTCGGCGAGCGCCTTCTCCGCCGTGACTAGGTTCAAGGCTGAGAACTTTCCCGCCTTCACCGCACGGGCGCGAAGTTCCCTCAGCAGCAAGTCCAAAGCTTCGGCAGAGGTCTTGTCTTTGCCTGTTTCGACGCGGAACGCAGGGATCGACAGCACGCGCGGCATCTTGAGCGTGGCCAACTCGTGACTCAGGCGCTCCAGCAATTCGTCCGGGGCCGACACTTGATCTTCCTGACAAAGGCGCACGATCAGGTCGCGCACGTCGATGTCGTGCTTGTGCGCGTAACCTTGCACCTTTCCGGTAAACGACGAATGAAATTTGGCGAGCCCGCCGGTGACGGCCATGGGGTCGACGCCGCGTTTGCCCAGCAGCGGCTGAATCAGTCCCTGGCCCACGTCCATCGCGGCCTTGAGATCGATGTGAGCCATAGCGCCGCGTCGCTGCAGAATCGCAACCAGCACTTCGGTGACTGTGTTGCCGGCCGAGCGCCCCATGCCTTGCAGGGAAGAATCGACCAGCACCGCTCCCTCTTCAATCGCCCGCAGCGTGTTGGCCATCGCCAGCGAAAGATTGTCATGACCGTGGTAGCCGAGAGGAGACGCGCTTTGCGCTTTCGCCGCTCGCAAGTATTCCGCGACCGAATCGGGATCCATGCTGCCCGCGGAATCGACCAGACATGCAATGTCCGCGCCCCACTTGTGCACTTGCGCGACGACCGCGCCAAACTCCGACGGCGAAACCGCGTACGACTTCATCGCGTTATAAGAGACGATCAGCCCCAACTCCTTAGCCAGTGCGATGTAGGGCTCGGCATGCGCCGTCTCGGTTACATTTGTGCCGATGCGGAGGAACGACATTCCATAGCGAGCCGCGAGACGAATATCTTCCTCGCGTCCGATGCCGGGGATAAAAAACATGCCCCACTTGGCGTGCTTAAGCGCCTGGGCCGCGGCTTCCATGTATTCCTCATCCGTGGCCGCCGCGAGTCCTTTTCCCGATTGCGAGGCGTTGAGGCCCAGGCCGTGTCCAACTTCGATCCAGCGAAACCCGATGTTTTCGAGCGCGGCGGCAATCGTCGCCGTGTCCTCCGCCGTGAACTGAAAGTCGATCAGGTAGGACCCATCGCGCAGCGTCACTTCGAGAATGTCGGGAATGATATCGAATGTGGCCATGATGCTTCAGCGCGATGCTTTATCTCGACACTTTATCTCGATCCTCTATCTCGATACTGCGGTCTGCGTCCTGTTGGCAATCGCCTTCTTCACAGCCCCGGCAACTTCCGCGACCGATTGCGCCGAAAGTTCAGGGTACAGTGGGAGCGAGAGAACCTGCTCGGCCGCTGTTTCTGCGTGCGGAAATGCGCCACGGCCATAACCGAGATCAGCATACGCCGGCTGCAGATGCGCCGGGACGGGGTAATGAATGCCGGTCTGGATTCCTTCCGCCAGCAGCGAAGCCTGCAGTCCGTCGCGGTCGTCGGCTCGGAGCGTGTAGACGTGATAGACATGCCGGCCCCACGGCATTTCGGCGGGCGCCTCGACTCCGGAGTCGGCCAGGAGTTCGTTGTAGAGGTTCACGACCTTACGGCGCGCCTCGGTCCAGCGCTCGAGATGCCGTAGCTTCACGCGTAAGATCGCGCCCTGAAAACCTTCCATGCGGTAGTTGAATCCACGCAGCTGATGATGATACTTGCGGTCCTGTCCCCAGTCGCGCAGCATTCGGATGGTGCGTGCATACTCGGCGTTGCTGGTGGTGACCGCGCCGCCTTCGCCATAGGCTCCCAGATTCTTGCCGGGATAAAAACTGAAGCATCCCATATCGCCGATGCTGCCCACCGGACGCCCTTTGTATCGCGCTCCGTGTGCTTGCGCGGCGTCCTCGATCACGACCAGGCGGTGCCGCCGCGCTACTTCCATGATGGGGTCCATGTCGGCCGACTGGCCGTAGAGATGCACCGGCAGGATCGCCTTAGTGCGCGGAGTGATCGCAGCCTGAACCGCGGCCGGATCCATGGTGAAGGAGCGCGGGTCGATATCGACCAGCACGGGCCGCGCCCCGGTGTAGGTGACCGCGGCAACGCTGGCTACAAAAGTGAACGGGACCGTAACGACTTCGTCGCCCGGGCCAACTCCCGCAGCCAGCAGGGCCAGATGCAAAGCGCTCGTACCGGAATTCAGCGCGATGCACTCGGTTGTTCCGCAATAGGCTGCGAAGTCCTGTTCAAAAGCTGCGACCTCAGGGCCGAGGACGAATTGGCAACTTTCCAGAACGCGCGCGATAGCGGCATCAATCTCAGGCTTGATGCTCTGGTACTGCGCTTTCAAATCGAGATACGGAACTTTAACCTTTGTCATGAAATGTCTGCGAGTTCGAGTTTCTATTTTCTCACCACCGAGGCTACGCCGTGGCTTCCAGAGTGGTCAGGCGTAACTCCACCGGACGACCGCGCTGCGCCATCGACTGAGATGCCGCCTGCAGAATCTCCACCACGCGAAGTCCAGCACCGCCTCCAGTGACAGGTTCCTCCTGCTGCTCAATGCAGCGCAGGAAGTGGTCAATTTCGCGGCGCAGAGCCTCCGTGCCGTCGACCTGCGGCGCCAGCATGTCTCCCGTGCGGTAGCCCACCAGCATCTGGTAGAGCTTTTCCGGGTTCTGATGATTATTCAGCGTGATGCCCTTATCGTAGACCTTGATTTTTTCGCTCTGCTCCAGATCGTCGTAGACAATCATCTTGCGGCTGGCGCCAATCAGCGTGCGCCGCAGCTTCACCGGGGCCAGCCAGTTGGAGTGGATGTGCGCGATCTGGCTGCCTTCAAAGAAAAGCGTGAGGTAGGCGATGTTCTCGGTGCCTCCCGGTACGTGGCTGAGTCCGGTGGCGGAGACGGCACAGGGGCGGAAGGGCAGCACGTAATCCATGATCGACAGATCGTGGACCGCGAGATCCCACAGCACGTTGACGTCGTGCTGAAACAGGCCAAGGTTTACGCGCACCGAGTCGTAGTAATAAATCTCGCCCAAGTTGCCGCTATCCACGAGTTCGCGGATTTTGCGGACCGCGCCGGTGTATACGAAGGTGTGGTCGACCATCAGCACGCGGTTTCGTTTCTGCGCCAGGTCTATCAGATGCTGCGCCTGGTCCGTGTTCGAAGCCAGGGGCTTCTCGACCAGCACATGCTTGCCTTCCTGCAGGGCCCGCAGGGCCAACTCGTAGTGCGTGGAGACCGGCGTCGCAATGGCCACCGCGTCGATGGAAGGGTCCTCGATCAACTCACGAAAATTCTGTGTCGTCTTGATCGTCGGATAACGGCTGCCCACGAGCGCCAGGCGGTCCGCTCGCAAATCACTGACCGAGGCCACTTGTGCGCCCGCAGCCTCAAAGCAATTTCGCACCAGGTTCGGACCCCAGTAGCCGTAGCCGATCACACCAATCCGAATCAAGATTCCTCCCCCTCAACTTGCCGATTTCGTGGTCTGCTTGCGCGGGACGGTGCGGCCCAGTCGCGCTGGAACGCCTTTCACGATCTGCTGATTGGGCACATCACGAGTCACGACGGCCCCGGCGCCGATCAGCGCTCCTTCTCCGATGCTCACGCCCGCGAGAATGACGGCTCCGCTCCCAATCGACGCGCCGCGCTTGACTCTCGTGGGAATCACTTGCCAGTCGGCCTCGGTTTGCAAACGGCCATCCTCGGTCGCCCGCGGGTACAGGTCGTTAATGAACATGACTCCGTGGCCGACGAACACGTCGTCTTCGATGGTGACCCCTTCACAAATAAAAGTGTGCGAAGAAATCTTGCAGCGGCTGCCGACAATCGCGTTTTTCTGAATTTCGACAAACGCTCCGATCCTGGTCTCATCGCCCACCGTGCAGCCATAGAGGTTGACCAGATCAGGCTGGAAGATCTTTACTCCGTGGCCCAGGACAACGTTGGCAGAAATTGGCATGAAGACCGTTTGTTCGGTTCTCCCCTGGGAACGGGAAGCGCCGCAGGCACGCGTGTTCCGCCGCGTCTCAAAATGGAGCAAATCGAACGATACAACAGAATCAGAGTGGCATCAACTGCCGCTCAGATGGGGCCGCTCAAATGGGATTCGTGCAGCGCGGGCGCCCCCGCGAGCCGCGGGCATCCTCTCGGATTCCAGCAGAGTTCTAGAAGGAACGTTGGGAGCTTCGCTCCCGGGACAACCGAGGGCGGCGGTCCCTGCATGCAAATTTTGCCGGCCGCTGGCGGGCGAGGGCGCCCGCGCCACGTAAGCTACTTCGCTTCTTCCGGCACTACCTTCAACTCCAGCTTCTCCGTCCAGCGCAGCACGGTCAGCGAGCAACTTACGCCAACGCGCAAATCCGTCAGCAGGCGATGGAGATCGTCCACGCCAGCCACCGGCTGCCCTTCCAGCGCGACAACGATGTCCCCTTCGCGCAGCCCAGCGCGTTTGGCCGGACTGTTTTCTTCCACTCCAACCACCACCGCTCCCATCTCTTTCGGCAGGTCGTAAAACCGCACTACGCGCCGGTGTACCGGCACCGTTTGCGCCGAAACCCCGATGTAGCTGCGCCGCAGGCGGCCATCGCGGAGCAGGCGGCTGGCCACGAACTTCGCCGTGTTGATGCCGATGGCAAAGCAAATCCCCTGCGCCGGAAGAATCGTCGCCGTATTCACGCCCACCACACGCCCCGCGGAATCGACCAGCGGCCCGCCTGAGTTCCCCGGATTCAGCGAGGCGTCGGTCTGGATCACGTCGTCAATCAGCCGCCCGGAATACGAGCGCAGCGACCGGCCCAGCGCGCTTACCACACCGGCCGTCACCGTCGACTGAAATCCGTAAGGCGCGCCAATCGCAATCACGATCTGCCCCACGCGCAGGCGCTGCGAATCGCCCAGCGCGGCCGCAGTCACGCCCGGCTCACCGTGCGGTTGATCGAGGCGAATCACGGCCAGATCGCTCGCCGGATCGTCGCCAATCACGGTCGCGGGCATCCGCCGTCCGTCCGCCAGCGTCACTGCGATGCGCACCGCCTCGTGCACCACGTGACTGTTGGTGAGGATCAGCCCGTCGGGAGTAAACACGAATCCCGAGCCGCCGCCGCGCCGTTCTTTATTCTGCGGCTCGCCCGAGCGCGTGCGGCCAGCGTTATTAGCGGGCGCAGCTTGATGCACTTCAATATTCACCACCGACGGACTCATGCGCTCGACCGCGCCGGTTACTGCCGTTGAGTAGGCGTCGAGCAGGGAATCGTCGCTAGCGCCGTGGGCAGCCACGGTCGATTCCCGAGGCGATTCGTCCAAGCCCGCGCTCTCGGACGGGAGATTGGACAATACATTGTGGGCGGGGAATTCTCTTAACTCTTCTTGGTTCATGCAAGATAGATGTCAGTCGATCTGCTGGGGATTCAACCGGGAATGAACTCGCTGTCATCCTGAGGCCCGCGCTTTTCGCGGGCTGAAGGACCTATGAAATCGCCGGGAGCACAGGTGCTGTCGGCGGAGTGGATAAGTCCTTCGCCCCGCAAGCGGAACTCAGGAGGACAGCCAATTAGCGTTACAGCGCCAGGATTGCTCCTGTGTCAGGAATCGCCACAAATAAAAAAGGCCGGGACCAGAATCGGTCCCGGCAAGTGTTGGCTGGTTGCCCGGATAAACTTGTCTAAAGCAGCAGCCGGGCTTCGCCCGGCCCGGACAGCCGAGGGCTGTCCACATAAACCTCTCCGCTTACGCGCTCCTTCGCGGACGTATCGTTAAGTCCCGCACCTGGGTCAGGATGCTCGACATCTGCATCCCGTTCAGTTGCGCGACGAAGGGCAGCAACTCCGCGATGAACTGATCTTTCATCAGTTCCATGACTTCTTCCTGACGGGTGCGTTCGCCGCCGCTGAGCAGATCGGGCACGGTGACCTCCAGTGCTCGCGCCAGCCGTTCCAGGGAAGACAGCGTGGGCGTGGCTTTTTCGTTTTCAATTTTTGAAACGTAGGTGCGCGGCACCGACATGCGTCCCGCGAGTTGGCGCTGGCTCAGCCCGTTGCGCAGGCGCAGCGAGCGGATGGAGGTCGCCAGGTTCAAGTGTCCGCGCCCGTTCGTGCCGGGCACGGGCATCATCAACGGCGGCGCTACCGTGACGGGCTCAGGTTCAGGTTCCTCGTCCAGAGACGCATGGCAGCGTCGGCAATTATTGTTGGAAGTGCGAAACTGGACCAGCAGGCAGTGATCGCAACGGACGACCTCCCGTGAGTCGACCGGGGCAAGAGTCGTGGCCATCGGGTTGTGGGAGTGCCAGAGCGGGCTCTCCTTACAGCCTTAAATGTTGAGAACAAAAATACTTGCAGGAACTACTTGGGGGAGATTCCTGCTAGCAGGCTCAATCTGCGGCATCCAGCCTGTGGATGTCAAGGCTAAAATGCTGAAACCCCGCGAATCTTGCGGGCGAAACTCAATGCAACACGCCAGAAGCCCGGAGAAAACAGGCGAAAACCATGTTCAATAGCGAATCCGAGTGGTGTTTACTAACTGTAGTCATGGCGAGATTTAAATAGGCAACTTATACAGGCGGAGTGTCAGCGAACTCGTGAAGTCCCTGTCTCGCTGGTTGGAATGATTTGGACGAGCACTGACGATTGCCTACTGAATCAGGTACTGCTCCAACTTCCCGCCCGGCACCGTGAGAGTGCCTAGGTGTAAGGACTTGTCTTTGAACTTGATCCTGAAATGGCGGTACGTCATGCCGCCGCGTAGCTCCACGGAGGTCTGGCTCAAGGATTCCGGCGGTCCCAACGCTTTTAGGCTGGCGGATGCGTCCTCCAGAACCTGATCGGTGAAGTACGCGTCTGCGTTAGGAGTCAGCAGGGTCCGATCAATCTTGCCTTCCAGTAATCCGTCGAAGATCTGCCTCGCTTGCTGCAATGCCTTTTCCGCTTGCGGGTCTTCCTCCTGGGTCAAGAGGAGCGATGCGATCTGACCCGTGATGGATTGCGGCGAACTCGAGCCGTCTTCATTCACTAACACCACCACGGCCGTGCCTTGGTCGGGCCAGACCGTGTTCAAGCTTACGAATCCCGACACCGCGCCGCCATGAACCAGCTTGGGGTGCCCCTCGTCGTCTAACACTCCCACTCCCAGCGCGTAGTCCGTGGGCGTGCCATTGCGCAGGCGCGCCGGAGTCGTCATCAATTCGAGCGACGCAGGCTTTAGGATCTGATGTTCTATCAGGGAGATGTCCCACAGAGCCAGATCGTGCGCTGTCATGGCCAGCTCCCCCGCCGCATACAGCCAGCCGCGACCTTCCGGCTGTGCCGGGCGCGGGGGCCCCAGCGCAAACCTCGTGTAACCCGCTGCATCCATCGGCCCCATCATGTGCTCCGACAGGTCGATGGCGCTGGTCATCTCCAGCGGTTGCAGGATGCGCTTCGCCAGGAAGGCGAAGAAGGGGCCGCCTGTGACTTGCTCCACAATCCGGCCTGCCACCACGTAGTTCGTGTTGCTGTACTGCCAGCGTGTACCGGGCTCAAAATCCAAGGGTTTCTTTGCCCACTGATCGAGTATGTTCTGGGCCGTCACCGGCTTTTGCATGAACGGCGCCACATAGTCCTGGGGATAGTAGTCCTGGTATCCGGATGTGTGGGAGAGTAACTGGCGGATGCTGATGTCTCCCGAACGCGTCAGGTCGGGAAGGTAGCGCGAAACGCGGTCATCGAGTGATAATTTGCCGTCCTGGACAAGCAACAGGACCGCGCCCGCCAAAAGCTGTTTGCTGACTGACCCGATGCAGTAACGCATCTCCGCCTTGGCATTCACCGCGGGATCCAGACGCGCGTGTCCGTATGCTTTCTCGTACACAACTTTGCCGCCCTGCACAATCGCAATCGAAGCGCTGGGCGCCCCGTTAGCAGTAAGTTCTTTGGCGGCTATCTCATCGATCTTAACCGCGGTTGTGGATGGTAGCTGCGCCGCGAGTTCACTTGCAGCCGCAAACAGGACTGCTGCGCACAGGCTCAGAAATAAATGAGATCGACGCATGGCAATTGGCTCCGACCAAGTATAGACGAGAAGATGGCCGCCCCAAGACGTCCCGAATAGTCAGAGCCTGCGACTAGTGCTCAGGCTCGATCAGGGCAAACAGTCGGACAGTCGGCTGGCGCCGCGTGGGATTGCTTGGGTAAAGGTCATGCGGATTCCGTGCTCGGGTCGCAAGATCACCATGGGGCGCGCTTCGATTGTCTGCCCCGGAACCAGGCGGAAATCGTATTTTCTGAGCAGCACACTCAGAATCATGAGGATCTGCAGCATGGCGTAGTTACCGCCGATGCAGCCCCGCGGCCCTGCCCCGAAGGGCAAATGAGCGAAGGGGGTGTGAAGCTTTTCTTTCGATTTGCTGAAGCGCTCGGGATCGAAGGTCTCCGGGTTCTCCCAGTATTGCGGCGAATGGTGCACGCCGTAAATGAACACCACGACCGTCGAGCCCTGAGGAATGGCGAGATCGCCAGCACGGTCGTCTGCGAGAGCCATCCGGTCCACCATCCAAAACGGCGGATAAAGGCGCAGAGCCTCCAATATGACCTGAGTCGTAAACTCGAACTTCGGAACGTCGGAGAAAGTCAGAGGCTTTTCGCCCAGCACAGAATCGAACTCCTGCCGAACTCTGCCGACACAATCCGGACGTGAGCTGAGCAGGTAGAGAAGCCAGGATAGAGCATTCGACGACGTTTCATGGCCGGCGACAAGCAGTTGCATGCTCTCGCTGAGGATCAACTCGTCGCTCATGCCTTGACCGTCGCTGTAGCGAGCATCCATCAGGATCTGCAGTAGATCTTGGCCGGGGGCCTCTTTGCGCCGCCGCTGCAGGTATTCGTCCAGCACGCCAAAAGCGCGGCTCCGCAGGTCCCAGTGTTTGCGCAATTCTCCCGACACGGCGAACCAGGGATTCAGATAGGGCTGAATGGTCTGCCGAACCATGAATTCCTGGACGGTCGAGATGGCGAGGCTGATGAGGTCGATGTCCTCCTCTTTCAAGCGGGCGCCAAACAGAGATCTGCCGACCATCGCGAAGGTAATCTTCATCATGAGCGGGTAGATGTCGACAGGGCCGATCTGAGCTTGTTTGTCGAAATCCCGCAGCGATTCGGCGAGGGAGTCCTGCATGATCGAGGACAGAACTTCGAGCTGCTTTCGTTCAAAACCCGTCTGGATGAGGCGCCGTTGCGTGCGCCAGGCTTCCCCCTCAGTGGTGAGAAGACCCTTGCCCAGGAAATGGCCCATCCGCTTCTTTTGGATTTCGGATTTGTGGTAGTTCTCCGAATTCGTCTTCAGCACGTGCTGAATGACGACGGGATTGGTGGTGACAATGGCTTCTTTGACGCCGCCAAAATAAAAACGGAAGGTGTCGCCATGGAGTTCGGTGTACTTCGAGAGCACCTTTACAGGATTGCGGGCCATGGCGCGCGAATCCAGGAAGGATTGGAGTCGCGGGACGGCAGGTATGCTTTGCGGCAAGGTCACGCCTCGCTAATCCCGATCCCTGCGCGTGCGGACCACTGCGGGAAATCCTGCTGGGAATCCTGCTGGGGTTCCTGCATCGTCCGCCGGAATGGATAGCATCGTCATCTGTAAGAATTTAAATCCTGGAAAATTGATCTTCATTCCCCAACTGCTTCAAGAGTAGCAGATGGTGTTTGATCGCCCGGCTCATGGTGGGATGTTGACGATAGGCAACACCATACTCTTCCGCGGTCTGCTTCACAATTCGAGTCAGGGGAGCGTAGTGGGTATGGCACACAAAAGGGCATAGATGATGGACGATATGATGATTTAGCCCGCCAACCAGCCAGCCGACCAGCGGGGTCTCGGTCGCGTAGTCGGCCGTCGTGGCGAAAATGTGATGGATCCAGTTGTCGAACTCGTTGCGGTCCGAAGGGAAATAGGTGCTATCGATCACGTGCGTGGTCTGAAATACAAGCGCTACGCTCAGACCGATAATCAGGTGGGAAAGCACGAAAGCCAAAGCGACCAGCAGCGGTGATTTCTCCAGCACCACAACCGGCAAGATGAGCATGTAGGTGACATAAAAACCTTTGCCGGCAAAGAGGATGACGTATTCCCGCACTGGATGCTTCATGCGTCTCAGATAATCGTGCGAGGGGAAGAAGAAGCACTCAAAGTCTCTCAGGAACACATAATCGAGGGAAAACAGCGCATACATGAACAGCACATAGATATGCTGGAAACGATGCAGGCGCGTCCGCGGCTCGTAGGGCGTAAATCGTAAGACGCCGCGCCCCGTAAGCGCGTCGTCTTCGCCGTGGAGATTGATGCAGGAGTGGTGTCCCCGATGATGGAGAATTCGCCACATGTACGAGCTGATTCCACAAACATCGAAGACGTAATTCAGCGCTTTGTTTACGGATCGCGTCGACGAGATCGCGTTATGGTTGCTGTCGTGCGCAATGTTCAGCAAAAGGAACGTCTGAGCGATGGCATTTAAAAGGTAGAGGCCGACAAATCTCCAGGAATCGGGCTTGAGTGCGTAGAGGGCAATCCAGCTTCCCGCCAGTACGGCCAGCCCGACCGCGATTTTGACCCACATGGCGAGGTCGGCCTTGGGAGAAATGTTCCCGTCGGAAAAGAAATCCTCGAGGCGTCGGCGCAAGACTTTGGGGAAGGAGGACTCAGGAATCGAGTCTAAAACGGAGTCCCGTAGCGAGGCCTCCGACGGTACCAGTTCCTCAATTTCCGGGTTCAGATGAATTACCGCCTCGTCTCAGTCATTACCGGCGCGCTTAGATCAGGCCAGCCCCATGCATCCCGGCCCGGTAAGCCGAAGGTCGACTCGGCGAGCCGCGGATATAGGTCCAGACACCAACTTTTGCGCAGGCGTGAGTAATCGATGTTAGCCTTAAAACTTATTGAAGATCAAGCGAATTTCGGATTAACCCGGCACCGGCGTAACGGGCACGTCTCGGAAATGACAAGGGTCGGCACTGTTTCCCAGTTCCCAGCTTTTCAAATCTCTGTTAACATCACACATCTCTGTAAACATCACGGCTCGGTGGGTGTGGAACCAAGACGCCTTGAGTCGGCGCCGATGCGGGGGCGGGGGTGCGTCTTCCCCTGACCGGGAGACGCATGGTCTTGGAATGGCTGTGCCTATGTCTCGAAGTCGGTGGGCCGCTGTCCGCGGGGAGCAGTGAATGTTTTGTTTTCTTTACAACGGAGTATTCTCATTTAACGTAGGAGGTTAGCGAATGGCGGTGCCGCCGCCATGAGACCGATCCGAATCTATGATTGCTTCGATTTTAGACAAGCTGGACAGTCTTGGGGATCAGCACCCGCACAAAGTTCTCTATTCGTACATTGACGTGAACGGCCATCCGATTGGAGGCTACTCCTACGAGTCGTTCCTCCATCGGACGAAGGTGATTGCCGGACATCTGCGCAAGGAGCACGGCTTCAAGTCGCAGGACCGTCTTCTGCTCGCCTATCCGCCGGGACTCGAAATGATCTGCGCGTTCTTTGGCTGCGTGCGCGCGGGATTAATCCCCGTGCCCGTCTATCCCCCCAGCTCTCGTGGCTTCCAGAGCGCCCTGTACAAAATGGTCCATATCGCAAAGGACTGCCAGGCGGCCGGCGTCCTCACCAGCCGAGACTACCTCGGATCCCTGAAGACAAATCTTGCTCGCAGCTGCGTCTCGGCATCGGGAGTCGACGTCGACTATATTTCCGGTCTGCGTTGGCTGGTAACGGAAGACTTCGTCGATACGGCTTCGAACGAGACTTTCAACGGTGCTTCGGACATTCTGTTTCTCCAGTACACCTCCGGTTCGACTCGAGATCCGAAGGGCGTGATGGTCACGCACGAAAACATATTGCATAACTGTCCGCTGGTAATCGACCATCCCGCGCCCGTAGTCGTATCGTGGCTTCCGCAGTATCACGATATGGGACTGATTGGGTGCTACCTTTATCCCGCGCTTACCGGCGGCACGACCTACGGCTTCGCTCCCACGGATTTCATTCAGCGCCCCACCCTATGGTTCGATGCGATCAAGACTTATGGGGCCAGCGCCTCGGCGGCACCCAACTTCGCTTATGACTATTGCTTGCGCGCGGGGAGGCTTTCGAAGGAGAGTTTGGAGAGTTGCGATCTTAGCTCGCTCCGATTGCTGATGGTGGCCGCGGAACCCGTCAAACCGGACACCTATACACGGTTTCTGGAGGCCTTTCAGCCCTATGGGCTCCGGTCGGAAAGTTTTTTTGTCGCCTACGGGCTGGCGGAGAATACTCTGGCGGTTTCGCTCCGTGGCCGCAATATTATTTCGGTCAACAAGAACGCCGTCGCGTTGGGCAAGGCCCGCATGACCACGGAGGTTTCCGAAATTGGCGGCGCCACGCAGATTGTCAGTTGCGGAACTCCCCTGCCGGGCCTCACGGTCAAGATCGTCGATCCAGAGAAGCACCTCGCCCTGGAACCGGGCCGAATCGGCGAGATTTGGATCGCTGGAGGCAGTAAATGCCCGGGATTCTGGAATAATCCGGAACTGACGCTGAAGCTGTTTCACGCTCGGCTGGTGGATGACAGCCCCTATGACGACGGCTACCTTCGTACCGGCGATATGGGATTCTTCCACGACGGCGAACTGTTTGTGTGTGGCCGTATCAAGGACATGATTATTCTGCGTGGGCAGAACTATTACCCGCAGGATATCGAGGCCGTGGTGGAGAAGGCGTCCGGCCTGATACGGGCGAATTGCGTTGCCGCCTTCCAGATTAACGAAGACAGCGAGCCGGCGCTGGCGATCGTCGCCGAGGTGAAAAATCCAAAAACGCTGCCGGATCCGCTGAAGATCGCAGCCGCCGTCCGGAACTACCTCAACGTGGAAGTGGCCCTGATTTCGTTTATCGCCCCACGTGCCATACCGAGAACCAGCTCCGGCAAGATCATGCGCCACAAAATCAAACACATGTGGCTGCAGGGTCAATTTACCGTTCTGTCCGAGTTTTCGCGGGAAAAGGACGACGGATCCTCGACCTGCGGTTCTGCCGGCCAGTCGCCTTTCGACGTATTGAAGGCCCGTTACAACCTGACCGGCACGGAATCGTACAACCTCGTTGAAGCCGGGCTGGATTCCCTGGATCTGGTTGTGTTCATGCACGAGATCAAGGAACTCCTTAAAAATAAAGACGCCGAGATGCTGGCGAGACAGGTGGACATCGGCCTCATTCAGCGGGTGAGCGTAGCCGAGTTGTTTCAACTGGCCGAACAGTTGGAGCGTGCTCCTGAGGAGGCGCTGGTTCCCCTGCGGCAGTCCCTGGCGGCTTTCCGCGAAGAGCAGCGCGTGGCGGAACAACGCATGATGAGGAACGACCGGAAGCTCATCTTCGAGCCTTCGGTGCCTGCCTTATTACCTGAAAAACCAATCCTGAATCATGTTCTGCTCACTGGCGGCACCGGCTTTATCGGACCGTTCCTGGTGAAGAGTCTGCTGGAACAAACGCACGCGAAGATCCACGTTCTCGTCCGGGCTACCGACGAGCGTCAGGGCAGGCAAAGACTGAGGGCCGCGATGGAATCGATGGGGCCTTGCCCGGTGGATCTGATGCGGATGTTCGAGGCTCGCGTGGTTCCCGTTTGCGGAGATCTTGGCCAGAAGGGCCTGGCATTGACGCCGAAGGCGTGGGATTTCCTCGCCAACGAAATCGATACCGTGTTCCACAACGGCGCAACCGTCAACTACCTGCTCAACTACGACCGGATGCGTGACGCCAACGTTCTGGGGACGAATGAAGTCTTGAGACTGGCGTTCGAAGGACGGCCCAAGAGCTTCAATTACGTCTCAACTACCTTCATATTTGGCTGGGCGGTGAAGAAAGTTCTGTACGAGACCGACTTCAACGAGAATATGGAGCTTCTCGATTTCGGATACAGCCAATCCAAGTGGGTATCGGAGCAAGTGGTTATGGATGCGCGCCGCCACGGGCTTACCGCGCGGATCTTCCGGCCCGCTCTGGTGAGTCCTTCCATTACGGGCGGCGGCAACAATTTTGACATAGCCGTTCGTCTGGTTGCCTTCATGGTGAATCACGGCATTGGCGTCGATGCCCTGAACCAGGTCAGTTTCGTTCCCGCGGACATCACGGCCAACAATATCGTTGCGATTTCCACAACTCCAGGCACGGAGAACAGGGATTATCACGTGGTGAGGGACGACTACGCGAACATGCTGGATATTACCGGCCTGATTACCAAAGCGACCGGCCGGCAATTCGAAATATTCAGTCTGCCCGACTTCGTTCCCGAGCTGATCCGGAGATGCAGGAAGGAAGATCTGCTGTTTCCGCTGCTGGACTTTCTGGTGAACTCGGTGGACAACATCTCATCGATGGAGTTCAAGCGCTACGACAGTTCCTGCTATCAGGCAGCTCGGGATGCTTCCGCATGGGGCAAGCCGGATCCGTCTCTTGAAGAAACCGTCAACGGAATCCTGAAATTCATGCACCGCAGGGGAATCATCTCGATTGCGCCGCGCGAGTTCAGCGCCGTGGGTAACTTGCCGGTGAGCGGCTCACCCGCGGGTGCCGCGGGCGTGGCCCAGCGATAGTTACTGTTTCCGAAATACCATTGTTTCTTTTACTTGCTGACCTGTTTCCAGCGCGCCGGTCGTGGTGAGCGTCATCTCTGCTCCGTCGTCGGAAACGACCCACCGGTCCTTTTGAGCGATTTGATCATCCCTCCGGTAAATCGAATCGACCGTGTGAGCGTCGACCAGCTGCAGGGCCACCGTGTCGTTGCTCGAGTTTTTCAGATCGTATTCCTTGCCGTCAAAGCGGGCGCTATAGCTGAAGTCACCCGAGAAGCGGACCCCATCCTTTCCGTCCGCCTCGATCTTGAGCGCCATCCCTTGCTTCAAACGAGTCTTACTCCGATCCTGCGTCCATTCACCAGCGAACAAGTCAGTGGCCGACTTCTTTCCCCCGCTTCGTGTCCACACCGTGATCCGTTCCGCGCGGCCTGTCTGTGAAGTCCGGCTGGTTAACTCGTTGCCATCGCTCGACAGCTTGTCGCGAATCGTCGCCACCAGGGCTCCATCTTTCTTCTCGATGATTTCGACTTGATGCTTGTCGACCCTCCGCAGCTCGATTTGATTAAATGCCGGATTGCCTGGTACGGACCCTTCATGGCCATTCAACTTCGCCGTAAAATCGAGGTGGGTGTCGCCTGAAATCACGATGTGCGCTTCATCGTGGAGACGTGTGATGGTGAGCTTGTTGGGCGGGGTCAGGGAACACTGTGCAGAGGTGAGCGTCCAGGAGCCAACACGGGGGTCTGCGGCGCCAAGTTGAGCGGCGGCAATCAAACCAAGCAACACGAGTTTATGCAATAGTCCTCCGGGAAACCCGAGTATCCTTACTACCCATTAAAATAATACGAAACCGGGGCGCAGGATGTGAATCTCGCCAGCGGTAACGATTTTGAGTAGTGGCCAATTCTCTGTTGCTGATCTTTCCCTCGATCCTCTAGGATTTCAAAACACGACAAGCCAAACGAGGAAGAAGCTGCTACCCGATTTCGCGTGAAACTATGAATCTCGCCCATGTGCGCCGTTTCTGGCTGGCCGGGGTAGTCCTTGCCGCAGTTCTCGCGCTGCTTCCATTTTCCTTTCACGCCGAACGCCATCTGGAGACCGCGACACGCATCGACGGTAGCGAAGCGGGAAAGGTCCCGCAGGAGTTGGCCACTCGCTTTCATTCGCCCTTCGTGGACCGCGTTGTCCTGGTGATTCAGGGACTCCCTCCTGCCGATTCGGAAGAGGGCGAGCAAGCCTTAGCCACCATTGAAGAGAGACTGAAAGAAGAACCCGGCGTGTCCGGAGTCGTTTCCCGGCTTGATTTTCGCGATTCGATTTTCCTGGGCAAGGGAGGAGGAACTTTTATTCTGGTGGGTCTCGCCTCGACCGATGGCCCTGTGGAGGCCCTCGTCCCAAAGCTTCACGCCATCGAGAACTCTCTTCAGGACCAGCTGCGGGGCCGCTATCCGGCGGTGAAGCTCGAATTGACGGGAGAGACGCCACTAAATTTCGACATTCGGAAAGCTAGCGCCGACGATGTACACCACGCCGAAAGTCTGGTGATTCCTGGCACACTCGCGCTTCTGCTGGTGGCTTTCGGAAGCCTGGTTGCCGCCCTGATTCCCGTAGCCGTCGGTCAGTTTGCCATCGCGACCGCTCTGGCGATTGCTGGATTCCTGGCCCTGCGTTGGCACTTGTCCATTCTGGTTCAGAATCTGTCCACGATGCTGGGGCTAGGCCTGGGAATCGACTACGCGCTCCTGATGGTCAGCCGCTTCCGGGAAGCGATTGCCAGCGAGCAAAACGGACTCAAAGCTTCGGCCATCGCGGCTCGTCAGGCAGGTCGTACTCTCCTGATTTCAGCTTCGACTGTAGCCATCGGATTTGTAGCCCTCATGACCGTCCCCATCAGCGAAGTCCGTTCCATTGGGATAGCGGGAGTCTTGGTGGCGGGAATGAGTGTGTTGCTGGCAAACACCCTGGTTCCGGCACTGCTGGCAGCTCTCGGTCCCCGAATCAACGCTGGCCGGGTGCCCTTTATTGCGAGCTGGGATGAGCATCGGGCTGCGCGCAAGGAAGATCGCTGGCGGCGATGGGGTAAGGTGATTGTTGCCCGTCCCTGGACGGCTATCTTTCTGGCGGGCGGTCCTTTGCTTCTGCTCGCCTCGCAGGCCGCGCGGCTCGACACCAGCGTCCCGCGAGGAGACTGGCTGCCGTCGGCGGCAGAGTCGGTTCGCGCCCTTCACACTCTTGAAAAAATGGACCGGGTTGGCATTGTGTACTCGTTGCGTGCGATTGTCGAACTTCCCGTGGACTCCATCGCGCAAACGGACTCGGGCTGGAATGCGCTCGATCGCTTCACCAAGCGGCTGGCGAGTGACCCTCGTTCCGATCGCGTGATCTCCATCACCACGATGGCTGAGAGTGACAGGTCCGGCCTGGTCAATCTCCCGCGGGAGACGCGTCGCGCGTTCCTGAGTCGCGACGGGCGGGCGGCGCTGGTTGAAGTTCTTCCCGCAACTGCCGTTTCTCTGAACGACCAGGTCAACTGGGTGCGGGAGTTGCGCAGGACGGGCGCGGCTGCCGTCACGGGGATGCCCGGCGCCACGTTGCGCATCGGAGGGATCCCGGCGTTAACCGCCGATTACCAGCAGATTGTCAGGGACCGCTTCGCTTCGGTCATGGCGCTGGTGGTGGGAGGGACGCTCCTGGCGCTGCTTGGCGGGTTCCGATCGCTTTTCGCCGCGGTGAAGGCCATTGCTCTGAACCTGCTTTCGGTGGCGGCCTCCTTCGGAGCATTGGTTCTGGTATTTCAGGACGGACACGGAATTCGCTTCTTCGGAGTTCCTGAGGGAACGGTCAGCATATTTCCCATTGTGCCAATCGTCGCGTTCGCCATCGTCTTTGGACTCAGCATGGATTACGAAGTGTTCCTGGTCGCGCGCGTCCTCGAAGAGAGAAGGCGAGGGCTGAGTGAAATGGAGGCGATCCCCGAAGGGCTCGCTAAAACCGCAGGACTAATTACGAGCGCCGCCGCGATCATGATTGTGGTGTTTGCGGCATTCACCTTCGGCAGCTTCCTGGTCATCAAGATGCTCGGATTTACCCTGGCCATCGCTGTATTGATTGACGCAACCCTGGTTCGCATTGTGATTGGACCTGCGCTTCTTCGCGTTGCCGGCGATTGGAACTGGTGGCCTGGCGGGCTCTCCAACGCCGGCAGCGCACCAGTGATCACCGGCAGCGAATGAGTGTTTCGTTGGGAGTCCTCCCTCCGAGCTTCCACAGTGCAACACAGCTATTGCAGCTTTGCATACTCCGCTTTGGCCTGCTTGAAGACGGGGACGTCGGGGTCCGCGTCCTTCCAGAGCGTAAGGAAATCCTGATAAGCGGACTTCGCTTTCGTCTTATCTCCAGACAGGGCGTAAGCCCTGCCTAATTGCAGGTGCGCCAGTGCGCCGATGGGATCGGTGAGCACGATCCCGCGGTGATCGATAATCTTCCGGAATTCCCCGGCGGCTGCGGCGCCTTGATGTGCGGCCAGATAGGCAAGACCACGGACATAGGCCGGGTAGAGACTACCCGCTCCCAATAGAAATTCAGAGCCGCCCTCAATCGGAGTTCCGCCTTCATAAGAAATGGCGGTCTGAAGCAACTCGACAGCCTTTGAGGGCTGGTTGTGGTTCAACGCCACCAGTGCGCGGATCGTCGGCACATACGTGAATCGAACGATCGTATCCTCGGGGAAGCGCCTGGAGAGGTCCTCCGTCAGTCCTTGAGATCGAGAAGCATCTCCTGAGAGCGCAAGCGCAAAGGCAGATTCATATTCCGCATCCCTGCTCTTTGAAAGCGCAAGTGCGTCCATGGCTCTCTGCCTTGCGGTGGACACATTTCCGAACAGGGCCTCCCGCATCGCGGCATCTGCTTCGTAAAGTGCCTCGGTATCCCGTCGCTCCGCCTTCCGGGCCAAATCCGCTGCCCGCCCTGACATCTTCCTGGCCTCCTGCAAGTGACCGGAATAAGCCGATATGAAAGCTTCGGCGTTGGACATCCAGTCATCCGCACCAGGTTTTTCCCGAGGCAGAGCGGCTTCCCGCTCCATCCCTGTCTTTTCGCCTTTCAAGAAGGCAATGATGTATCGCTGGACATGGAAATCGGGGATATCAAGTTTGCGCTCGGACGCCCGATCGAGAGTCTTCTCCGCTTCAGTAGTGCGCTCCAGCGCCAGGTAGCTGTCGGCAAGCAGGCTGTATCCTATGGAAAAGTCCGGGTCGATCCCTATAGCGATCTTGGCTTCTTCGACGGACTCTTCACGTTTGCCGATCGAAGGATAGACTCCACCTGCCAACAGCCCGTGGGGCAGCGACGCTCGAGGATAGGCTCGCACCCACAAGTCGCAGATCTGTTGCGCCTTCTCCAGGTCCCCCGTAACCTGCAATGCGTAGGTAAGAGAAATAAAGAACCGCTCCTGGTCGCTGGCGTGATCTCGCAATTGATAAGCCTTGTTGGTATTCTGCGCGGAAAGGACGGATTCCCCGATGTCACCGTACATGCGCCCGAGCGCCGCGTAAGCGCTGGCAAAGTTAGGATCAATCTCGGTGGCGCGATTGAAAAACGGCACTGCGGCCTCCGAACCAGTGGAGGAGACAACCTGCCAGCCGGCGCTGTAGGCTTTCAAAGCATCGAGTGAGGGCGTCGTGGCTTCGGCGAGCGGAACGTCGTACTTCTTGACCGTGGTCAGTGATTCGCCGACTCGGGTTCTGAATTTGCTGGCAATCTGGCCAAGCGCGTTCAGAACGTCCTCTTTTTTCGCCGCTTGCACCTGTTCCTCGGCAAGAACATCTCCGGTGCGACAGTTTTCTGCGCGTAATCCCAACACATACTGGCTGCCGAGGCTTGCGATCGAGCCGTCGAGAACGGCCGCACTCGAAGTGCGCTCACAGATTTCCCGGGCGATCTCTGGCGTAAGTCGGGCATCGGTTGGCTTCCCCATCAGCCTCAGTACCTGATGCATACGCTCCTCTGAGATGAGACTGAGGAAAGGCGACTGCTCCAGTTGCACTGCCAAGCCTTGCCGCAGCGTTCCGTCAAATACGGAATCGCCCGTCGTGTTACTGAAGTCGGCGAGGACAATCGTGTCTTTGTCCGTGAGCTTCGGTGTGCGGCGAAGATAGAAGTAACTAGCGACTGACAACGCCAGCACAGCGGCGATAGTCGGCACAATCAGGCTCCAGCGCTTTCCAATATCCGTGGTGGCTCCCGTCGTTGCGGCTTTTGGACTCGAACTCGAAACCGGTGGCTCCTGAACTGGCGCTTGAGCGGGCGGGACAACATCCTCGGATATCTGGCCTATGAATCGGTAACCTCTCCCTGTGACGGTCTGGATAAAGCGCGGTTGTTCGGGATCGTCGTTGAGGGTCTGGCGGATTTTCCGGATCGCAGTATTGATTGCGTTATCGGTATCTAGGAAGACGTCCTTGCCCCAAAGCTTTTCAATGATCTCGTCCCGCGTTACTAACTGGCCCCGCCGCTCTACCAGCAGGAACAAGACTTCCATGGGGATTCGTTCCAGCTTCAGCGTGCGGCCGGAGCGCCGCAACTGGTACCCGCGAAGGTCAACTTCGAAACCATCGAATCTGATCAGGTCTGCCGCCACGGTTGAGGTTCTCCACCAATGGGTTGTAATTTTACATGCCTTCCTGGGCCGTCAATAAGACCAGATTTTTCAGCAAGTTCGGAGTACAGGTGAATACACGATTCTTCAGACTTTCTCCATTGCCTACCTGTTCAGACTGAAACATCATGCGCCCCAGCGTAAGGACAACCCGAGCACGATCCGGACACAGTCCTTGATGGGGTGATTTCTAAAACGACCTTGCTTTTGACTGCATGCGTATGCACCGGGAAGCGATGCCTGGACGCAAACGCGATGATCCTGGACAAGACCGCAAAGGAGAACCACAAATGAAGACACAGTTCAATGCATCGTCTAAATCCCAGTTTCGGCGTCTGGTCGGACTGACTGCAATGATGTTGTTCTTCGGTTCCGGTGCGGCCAAGGCCCAGTTCTGGACAGCGGTTCCAGGCTTCCCGGGCCAGGGTGCCAGCACCGCCTTACTGCGCACCGATGGCACTGTAATGATCCAGGCCTTCGCGGGCACCTGCCCCGATGGCTCACCCCAACCTAGCGGAGACTGGTACCTCTTGCTTCCAGATGCCGCCGGCAATTACACGACGGGTAATTGGTCTGGATTTCCGAGCTTTCCTGGAGGCTATGCTCCCCTTTACTACGCCTCAGCCGTTCTTCCGGACGGCCGTGTTGTGGTTGTAGGCGGCGAGTATGACGGAGGCTGTTTAATAGTTGACAGCAGTACCGGCTATATACTTCCCTTCAGCTTCCCCGATTCCAACTTTGGCCGCTCCCAGTCATGGCAGAAGCTGAAGGAACCATGGCCCGGGGGTGTCCCTACTGGTGTTGGAGACGGCCAAAGTGTAGTTCTTCCAGATGGAACTTGGATGGTCGCGAATGGTTTTAATCGGCAGTCTGCCATCCTCGACCCTAAAACCCTTACTTGGTCTTATGTGAGTAAAGGAAAAATTGACGTGAATGGAGAAGAGGGCTGGACTCTTCTACCCAACGGCGACGTCATGACCATCGACGTCAACGGCAGCGTCTATCAGCGTGACAGGGTCGAGGTCTACCACTACAAGAGCAAAGACTGGACACGAATAAAGAACACCGCCGGCCCACTTACCTTCAACTGCCAGTCTGTAGAAATCGGGCCCGCAGTATTGATGGCGGATGGCAAGGTCTTTGCAGCCGGGGCAGATGGCGTTACTGCGATTTATGACACCACAACTGGCGATTGGACCTTAGGCCCACCGTTCCCCCCAAATTCCTATGGCGGCGGCGTTGACGGCATTGACGACGGACCCGCTGCCCTTATGCCCAATGGAAATGTGTTGATGATGACTAGCGCGATTTATCCTTGCCAACAGCCGGGCGCCGATTTCCTTGCATTTGACGGGACGAACCTCAACCCCGTGCCCTCGCCGCCGAATGCCTCCAACGAGATTTCCTATAACGGGCGGATGCTCGTGCTCCCCAGCGGACAAATCCTCTTCACCGATGGCACCTCGGACGTCGAGATCTATACTCCCGCCGGAACTTTCAGGGAAGAATGGCGGCCAGTGCTCAGTGCTGTTGGGATCCAAAGTGATAATGTACTGAGTGCCGGTCAGACCTATACCGCCGAAGGGTACCTGTTCAACGGTCTCTCGCAGGGCGCCGCCTACGGTGACGATGCCCAGTCCGCAACCAATTTCCCGTTGATCCGCCTAACCAACCAAGCGACCGGACTCGTCATGTACGCTCCCACTGCCGACTTCAGCTCTGGAGTAGGCAGCGGGTCCGCGCCCAAAGTACTCGTTCACACCAAATTCCACATCCCAAGCAATATGCCGCTCGGCCTCGCCTCCGTTGAAGTTGTGGTCAACGGTATCCCGTCCAAGCCGGTTTTGTTCAGCATCGAGTGACGAATTAACCTTATTCGGTTTGGAACCTTGCGAAACCGATACTACGATCATTGCCTGAGTGTGCGGCCGGAGCGTCGCAACTGGTACCCGCGAAGGTCCACTTCGAACTCATCGAATCTGACCAGGCCTGTAGCCACGATTGAGCGCTCCACCAATGGGCTGTAATTTTACATCCCTTAATGGGCTGCCAACAAGACCAGACTTTTCAGCAAGTTCGGAGTACAGGTGAATACACGATTCTTCAGGCCTTCTCCATTGCCGGCCTGCCCAAACTGAAACATCATGCGCCCAGTGTCAGGACAACCCGGGTAAGGATCCGGGCACAGTTCTTGATGGGGTGATTTCCAAAACGAGCTTGCTCTTGAACTGCTGCGTATGCGCCGGAAGGTGATACCAGGGTGCAAACGCGATGATCCTGGACAAATCCGCAAAGGAGAAACACAAATGAAGAGACAGAAAATCGTCAAAATGGGGTTCGTTTTCGCCGCGTTCCTAGCAGCCTTCCTGGCTTTGTCTAACCGCGTTCAGGCTCAACAGAATTGGAACGCTACCGTCGGCGGTCAAATCGCAGACATGTCCCGCCAGGCGGCAGCGTTTCTTCCCAACGAAATTTGGATCCATGCCGGCGACAGCATCACCTGGACGTTCGCCAGCGCAGACATTCACTCGGTTACGTTCTTGACTGTCGGGCAAGTCTATCCGTTTGACTTCACCCAGGGGTGCCCTCCGATTACGCCCAGCGGATTGCCTTTCGATGGCTCCTCTTGTGTCTCCAGTCCGCCTTTGGTGTTGGGCCAAACCTATCAGGTTGTCTTCCCCAAGCCGGGCAACTATGAAATCGTCTGCCTGGTACACGCGCAGATGTTCGGTACCATTCACGTGCTTGACCCAACCCTGCCTCTGCCTTTCGACCAGGCGTCCTATGACGAGCAGGCTAAGGAACAGTTGAATGCCTTGTTGGAAGACGCGGATCGCCATCGGCATCATGCCGAACATCAGCATTCGATGGCAGATATGGTCTCCGCCAAGGTGAACTCACACACCAAGTCCGTAACTGCGGGGGTGGGCGAAATTGGCGCAACCGCCGGCGGCCAGCAATCGCTTTCCGTGGTGCGCTTCTTTAACGGCACGGTGACGATTCACGCCGGCGACAGCGTGGAGTGGACCAATCTGGATCCGGAAATCGGACACACCATCACCTTTGGTGCAGTACCGCAGGATCAAATCGATCCATCATGCAGTCCCAACTGCGCGGTAAGCACAGATCCCGACGGTGCGCTCCACGCGACTATCACCAGCACGCAGCAAAACGTACACTCCGGGCTGGTCGCGGCTCTACTCGAAGATGAGCCCGGCTTCCCGCAAGGGCCAGTCGCACCACCCACACGGTTCCGCGTCACATTCACGACGCCAGGAACTTACCCCTATGTCTGCGCATTTCACGACAATCTGGGCATGGACGGGCAAATCATCGTGTTGCCCTAACCCGATTCTATAAACACGGACGGATGGTAAGCACAATGTCAACTTTCGCGGCTGGAATAAAACCGTTTCCGCTGGGACGCCCCAAGTACATTCTGTTTACCATCCTGGCGTTCATGCTGCTCTACGTCATCGTGCACGATGAAAGTTTTCTGGTGCATCCGAAGGATCCCATGTGGCAGCACTACCAACCCTTTAAGTGGTGGCTGCTGCCCCATGGAATCGCCGGTGCGTGCGCTCTGCTGCTGGGCCCGATGCAGTTCTCCGACCGGCTCCGCAATCGTTTCAGGCAGCTCCATCGAGTAGTCGGCCGAATCTATGTTGCCGGAGTATTCGTGGCTGCGCCCCTCGGCTTTTACATCCAGTATTTCGAGGAACGCATGGGCGATCCGCGATCTTTCAGTATTGCCGCCGCGGTGGACGCCGCGTTGTGGATGACTACTACCGGAATTGCGTTGGCCTTCATTCTTAAAGGCCAGGTTCAGGAACACCGGCGATGGATGACTCGCAGCTTCGCCGTCGCACTGGTTTTTCTGGAGGGGCGAGTGATCGGCGGTGTGACCGGATGGGAGAATCTCGACGTCCATGCGAGCGAAACCATTGTCTGGGCCTGCCTGGCCTTCTCGATCCTTTCGGCGGACCTTGTGCTTGCGTGGCAGGAATTGGATCGCAAACGCTCGGTGTCGTTGCAGCGCCGATCAGTTCCCCTCTAAACTTCGCGAAAGCGTCAGCGTGTGAGCCTTGCCCCTGACCGCATTTATAATTCTCCCGTCTTCAGTCTCCGTCAACAGGAGTCTCTGTAAGTATGAATGAAATCGACGCCCGAGAGGCAGCATGGCAACTCCTGACTGAGTTCACTCAATCGGAAAGCTTGCGCAAGCACGCGCTCGCCGTTGAAGCCTGCATGCGCGCCTGCGCCCGCAAACTGGGGAGCGGCTCACCCGAAGACGAGAACCAATGGGGCATCGTCGGCCTGATTCACGACTTCGACTACGAACGCTGGCCCAGCCTCGAAGACCATCCTTACAAGGGCAACGAAATCCTGAAGGAGCGTGGATACTCCGACGAGATCCGCCGCGCCATCATGTCCCACGCCGAATACTCCGGCGTTACGCGCGACTCACCCATGGAAAAAGCTCTGTTCGCCTGCGATGAACTGGCAGGATTCATCACGGCGGTTGCCTTGATCAAGCCCGGCAAGTCGCTGGCCGAGGTCGACACCAAGTCAGTGCGAAAAAGAATGAAAGACAAAGCCTTCGCCCGCAAGGTGAACCGCGACGACATTATCCAGGGCGCCGCAGCTCTCGGAGTTGACCTGGACGAACACATCGCCTTCTGCATCGAAGCCCTGAAGCCTATCGCGCCACAACTCGGGCTGGATGGAACCGCGGCCAAAGCTGGATAAGACCAATTCTCCTCGGCGCAACGGATCGGGGGGTGCAGTTTGAGGGCGGCGATTCGTATCAGGGCATGCCTTCAGGCGTGCCGTTAAAGCTGTCACGCA